>Ga0074046_10000004_pt1 | contig 209609 bp, 189 predicted proteins | sample BogForMeECP23OM3_FD_94441 | JGI IMG/M metagenome (GOLD analysis project Ga0074046, IMG submission 94441) | Bog forest soil microbial communities from Calvert Island, British Columbia, Canada - Bog Forest MetaG ECP23OM3 | ecosystem: Environmental > Terrestrial > Soil > Wetlands ... | reverse complement strand
GAGAGTGCGGATGGAAGCATGGCGACAGTAGTGGCGGCGGCTAAAAGAAAAACCTGGAGAACGAAATGAGATCAGAGTCTACTTGACTCCGACCGGCCTTCTCATGGAAGGCGATTTCACTCATGAGGATTGGATCCCGCTCCAGGCGCCTCCCGCGTCACCGTTGACTCGACTCCCAGTCCGAGCCTACGATTTTTCTAAGGGGGAAGGAGCATTCTCCCATGGCTGATCGACCATCGTCCGAGATTCGCTCGTCTCCCCGAGACTGGGGATTGACGCTGAAAACCTTTCTCACTGCCGTGATGAGTATTCTGAGCGTTCTTGTCGTTCTGCTTGGAGTCGTATGGAGAGATGTGCTCTGGCTGTGGATCGGATTTGGCTGTTGCCTGGTTTCGGGAGTCTTTATTCAGATATTTATCAACCGCATAAAGAATGATGTTGCCTCGGGCCGCAGGTAACAGACGCCGCCGCCGTTTATCCAATAACGGAAACCGAACATTTTGACCGTGCATAGGTCACATTCTGGCGCGACGCACTCTGCTATATACATGCTTAGGATTTCCGGAATCCCCTCCGATTCCGACGTCTCGGATACGAGGGGATTGGTATGTTTGCAGGTTTCAGGTGCCAGGTCTCAGGTGTCAGCAACACCGCTACTCCGCTTCGACTCATCATCATCATTATTTTGATTTGCTGCCTGGCTTGGGCGCAGGACGCCTCCACGGGTGCGTTGCGGGGCGTGGTCTTGGACGCACAGGGAGCATTGATCACCAACGCGGATATTGTGGCGATCCGCGTGGAGACCGGAGTCCGCTACCATTCGGCTACCGATTCAGCCGGCCGATTCACCGTGGATCTGCTGCCGCCGGGGCAGTATTCGGCGCGGGCGGAGGCGGAAGGAATGTCGCCGCAGATTTCTCCGTTGATGAGGGTGGAATTGGGCGCGGCGACCCAGTTGACGTTCAAGCTGCAAGTGGCGGGGCCGAAAGAATCGATCACTGTGTCGGAAGCGCCGCGGATCGTGGATGCGAATCCCAGTTCGGTTTCGGCGCTGGTGGATGAGCGCGCGATCCAGGATCTGCCGCTGAACGACCGGCGGTTCACCGATCTGCTGTTGCTGTCACCGGGGGTGACGCAGGATCCGCGCGGGTTGACTTCGGGATCGAACGGCGATCTTTCTTATGGCGGCATTCGCGGATACAACAACAGCTTTCTGGTGGACGGCCTGGACAACAATAACGGATTCTATGCACAGGCCTCGGGACGATACCACGCGCCTTACCAGTTTTCCGACGAAGTGATCCAGGAGTTTCGCGTGCAATCGAGCGGCTATGGAGCGGAATCGGGACGGGCCGGCGGCGCTGTGGTGAATGTGGTGACCAAGTCGGGCACGAATCATTGGCACGGCAGCACTTTCTATCATCTGCGCGACAGTGAACTGGGCGGAGCCGCGCCTCCGTTTGTCGGGTTTAATCCGAGCAACGAGCAGCATCAGTTTGGCGCGACGCTCGGAGGGCCGATCCAGCGCAGCAAGACTTTCTTTTTTGCCGGATACGATCAGCACATTTTTAACGTGCCGGCGGTGGTCGAGTTCGACAACGGTCAGACGGTGGTGGTGCCGCAGTTGGGCATTTACCCGACTCCCGGAGATTACGAAATCTGCAATCCTCGGATTGGCGGGCCGGCCTGCGACAAGAGGCTGGTGTTCGCCTCGGCGGCGCAGCTTTCCAAAATGGGTGGCTTGTTTCACGCCCGGCTGCTGGGAGAAACGGGCTTTGTGAAACTCGATCGGGTGCTCTCGCCGCATCAGTTTCTGACCGCGCGGCTGAGCACATCGCGGTCTTACGGAGCGAACAACATTTACTTTGATCCGGGAAGTCCGATTACTTTTGATTCGATCAGCGCGAACGGGCAAGAGAACATCACTACCGAGAGCGGGTCGCTCAGTTTGCTGAGCGGCATTACGCCGCGGCTGACCAGCCATCTGCGGGCGCAGTTTTCGCAGGATCTGGAGCAGCTGTTTCCCAATACAACCGGGACGCAGACCAGCATCTACAGCTGGATGACGGATTTCGGACAGTCGTCGACCTTGCCGCGCATTACGCGGGAGCATCGTTTGCACCTGTCGGAAACTTTCAGTCTTACCCGCGGGCGAAACCAGCTTAAGTTCGGAGTCGACGGGATGATGACCTGGGACTACGACTTTTATCCGTCGTTGTTTGGTGGCGAGTATTTTTACGACAACATTTCGGTGAATCCGTGGACGTTTGTGCCGATGCATGACGGGCTGTACCTAACTCCGTTGCGGGCGTGGGCGCACAATGTGCCGCGCTATTACGAGCAGAATTTCGGCGACCCCGTCTCGCATCCGAACAGCAACGACTACGCGGCGTTTGTGCAAGAGACGATGCGGCTCACGCCGCACTTCAGCCTGAGTATAGGGGCGCGCTACGATCTACAGACGTTTTCCAAGACGGGAGTGAGCAATCCGCTGTGGGCGCAGGTGGGAAAGATGCCGCTGAATGCGACGAATTTTGCGCCGCGGGTGGGCATTGGGTATTCGCTTGGGAACCAGCGCCCGCTCATGGTGCGGGCCGGGTTTGGAATTTTCTATACACGCATTCCGCAGCTTTATCAGACAGCGGTCACCAACGACAATGGGCTCACCGATAATTTCATTTCTCTCGATAACTCGGTTTCGGCGCAAGAGCAGGTATTTCCTGCTTATCCGAATGCCGCGGTGAGCTGTCCACGCGGGCCGGTTTCGTGCATCATTCCGTCGGCATGGCTGCCGTATGCGACGAATGAAGTGGCGGCATTTGCTTCGAACTTCAAGACTCCGCGCGTGCAGCAGGCGAGTCTGAGCCTGGAGAGGGAACTGGGGCGCGGGTTTATGGGCACAGTGTCGACCCTGATGGTGCATGGCGTGGATATGATTCGGGCGCGAGACGTGAATCTGCCCGCGCCCACGTTTTATAGCTATCCCATCGAAAATGCGGCGGGTGCGGTAGTGCCAAATCAGTTTTACAACGTGGAGTCGTTTGCGACCTGGCAGACGACTTACAGCATCAGCTGTCCTTATCCGCCGTGCATTAACGCGTTGCAACGTCCCATCTCGCAACTGGGGGCGATTGACCAGTTTGAGAGCGCGGCAACCAGCCTCTACAACGGCCTGACGGTTTCGCTGCGCAAGCGGATGTCTGGCGGAATGTATTTCAACCTGGGATACACCTGGGCGCACGCCATCGACAGCGGGCAGGATGCGCTGGTGGCGGGACAGCCGGTTACGGTACAGAACTCGTACTCCACCAAGAGCGAGCGCGGGCCGAGCGTGACCGATCAACGGCAAAGACTGACGATTGCGGCCATCGAAGAGCCGCATCCGTTTTCCGCGGGACAGAAAACTCTGGCGACTTTGTTCGATCACTGGAAAATCTCGGGGATCATGATGTATGGCAGCGGGCGTCCGGCGAACGCCATGGTGTCGGGCGATCCCAATCAGGATGGGAACCTCAGCAACGACCGTCTCTTCGGTTATGGGCGCAATGCCTTTACCGGCCCCAACTACGCCAGTATGGATCTCAAGATGGGACGGATGATGAATGTGGGCGAACATTATCATCTGGAGTTGACGGCCGAGTCATACAATCTTTTCAATCGCAATAATGAGAGGCTCGACATCAACGACAACGGCTTCTACAAAACCGCCGGCCAGTTCGTTAAGTTCACGCAATACGTCGGAAACACCTTCTATCCGGCTTATTATCAGCAACCTGCGAGTCTTATGAAACCTACTAGTTCATTCGCGCCGCGGCAGATGCAATTTTCCATGCGGATGAATTTCTAAAGACGAGTGAAGATTCCTGCACATTCCACTTGACTTAGGTGGCCAAGGCTTGCCATAACTATGCAGTCCAGTTGGGACGGACAGGGGGGTGCAGTTTCGTTGGCGGAAGTTCGACTTCAAGAGGGTGGATCCCTTGAAAACGCGCTTCGGCGGTTCAAGCGTAAGGTACAAACCGAGGACATTATCAAAGAGGTTAAACGTCACTCGTTGTACCTGAAGCCCGGCGAGAGAAAACGAGTCAAGGAAGCATTGGCTCACAAACGCAGCCGCAAGAAAGCACGCAAGGAGCAGGATTGAAGGAAAGCCGGTCGTTTCAGGGGTGGAACGGCCCGTTTCTAAAGCCTGCACTTGCAAATTGAAGCGAGATCCAACAAGCCGCGCCTCGATCGACAGTTTGGTCCCAAGTTTTTCTCACTTCCCAGTGATGGCTAAGCGTTGCAATCGGTAAGCAGTAACCATGCGGTACACGCCGCGTGGCGGGCCGAGTCCAAGGGTCAGCATGAGGGGGATGTAAATCTCCTGCCCACGAAGTGAACCGGATTCCTTCCCTATTCGGGTCTCGCGTGCAGCAGGGACGCGGCATGGGAGAGCCTCTTCAATGGAATACCAGGACAAGATGTTGAAATGTGTGGATTGTGGCACGGAGTTCGTGTTCACAGCGGGAGAACAGTTGTTCTTCCACGACAAGCAGTTCAAGAACGAACCCAAGCGCTGCAAGAACTGCAAGAGCAAAAGATTAGCAGTCGTTGGAAATGCGCCGCACGCCGCGTCGCGCGGGCATTCCTACGCTAAGACGGAAACGCGGACGAACTGTTCGCAGTGCGGCAAAGAGACTACGGTCCCGTTTCGTCCGACGCAGGGGCGTCCGGTGCTGTGCCGCGAATGCTTTCAGCAGGGACGGCAGATCGCGAGCGCCTGATTATTTCTCGAAGTTGAGGGAAGAGGGCCAGCAGGTTGCTCACCCCGCACGGTGGCGGGCTTGGTGCGCGTTCGCGGCCGAGTCGCGCGCACGTTCTTGCTTAAGGTCGGCGTGACGGATGAGCAGTGCTTCCACCTGCCGCAAAAGATCGCTGGTGCCGAGCGGCTTAATGAGCAAGGAATCGGCGCTTTCTTCGATCTGATGTTCGTTTCGACTCTCTTCCTTGTTAGTCCCACGCCCGTTTTGTCGGCGCCAATGTTCCCCTGACGGTGGATACGCGGTGAGCAGGGCAGTCGCGGGATCGTAAGCCTGGCGGCGGGCCGCGCGCAGGACTTCCAGTCCGGCCTCTTCGGTTTCCATGCGCAAGTCGCTGATCACCATCTGGTAAACGCCGGCCTCCATGCGGGCGAAGGCTTCGGCGGAACTCGCGGCAGTGTCCACTTCAAATCCATGGAGTTCGAGCACGGCCTTGAGCGTCAGCAGGACGGCCAAGTCGTCGTCGACAAGTAGAATTCGGCGTTTCATATGGTGGTGCGGGGCGGACACTCTTGTCCGCCGGTTTGACAGTCGCACGCTAACGAACAAAATCAAAATCAACAGCAAAACCAACGGCAACGGCAGCGGACAAGAGTGTCCGCTCTACACAAGCCATGCCCTCGTTTAGTATAGGAGCGTGGCTCGCTTCTACATAGAGAATTTTGGCTGCCGCGCCACGCAAGCGGATGGGGCGGCGCTGGAGCGCCAGTTTCTGGAGCGCGGATTGGAGCGCGCCGGCGCGGCTCGCGACGCCGAAATTGTCGTGCTGAACACCTGCACCGTAACCGAGGCCGCGGATAAGGATGCGCGCGCATCGATCCGGCGCCTGCAGCGGGTGAATCCGGATTGCCGCATTCTTGTGACCGGCTGCTACGCGCAGCGTGCGCCCGAAGAACTGGCAGCCCTGCCCGGCGTGACTTGGGTGGTGGGTAATTCGCACAAACACCGGGCGGCGGAGATTGCCACCTCACCTTCGGGCGGATTTGTTTCACTGGCGCAGCTTGCGGGCGCACAGAGGGACACACCGCCAGCGGCTAAACAGAGTGCTGAAAAACTAGGTTTCGTATCAGGGTATCGCTTTAGCGATACCGCAAGCCGTTTGAAATCAGATGCCCCTTTAGGGGCCGAGCCGCGCAAATCGAGTTTTTCAGCAAGCTGTAAAGCCGCGTTGGAAAACGAACTGGATATCGCAGCGCTGAAGCGCTGCGCCACCCAAACGCAAGCCGCTGGAGATCAAATCCCCGGGGAACCGCCCACCACTGTAATCGTGGGGGATATTTTCGCGCACACCGAACTCTTGGCGGCTCCGGTATTCGACGCCGCCAACGAGCGCACGCGCCCGAACCTGAAAGTGCAGGATGGATGCGACAATCGCTGCTCGTTCTGCGTGATTCCGTACGTTCGGGGACAGAGCCGGTCGCTGGCGAGCGCGCGCGTTGTCGCGGAAGTGCGGACGCTAGCCGAGGCAGGCTATCGCGAAGTGGTGATTTCGGGAATTAACTTGGGACGGTGGGGAAGAGACCTGGAGGCGGTCGCTGGTCGATGGTCGTTAGTCGTTAGCGGGCAAAGCCCGTCCAGTTCGAGGATTTTCCACAGCGGGCACCCTGATTCGAATCGCGAACGACCAACGACCAACGACCAACGACTTGTCGGCCTGATTCGCGCCATCCTCGATCAGACGTCGCTCGAGAAACTCCGCATCAGCTCGGTCGAGCCTATGGATTGGAGCGATGAGCTGATCGCGCTGGTGGCTTCGTCGCCGCGGATTGCCAAGCATGCGCACGTGCCTATGCAGTCGGGAAGCGATGCCGTGTTGCGGCGGATGCACCGCAAATATCGTCCCTGGCATTACCACGAGAAGATCCTGAAGATTCGCGCCGCCATGCCCACCGCGGCGATTGGCGCTGACGTGATGGTGGCCTTCCCGGGCGAAACCGAAGCAGAGTTCGACGAAACCCGGCGCATGGTCGAAGAACTGCCGTTCACTTATTTGCATGTGTTCACTTATTCAGCGCGCCCGGGAACACCGGCCGCGGAGTTGCCGGGTCAGGTTCCGGTGGCAGTAGCGCGGGAACGGAATCGCGTGCTGCGCGAGCTGGCATCCAGCAAGAAAGCGGCATTTATGCGGTCGCTGGTCGGAACCACGGTCGAGGCGATCACGCTGCAATCCGGCGGAACGGACTTCACCGAAGCGCTGACCGACAATTACCTGAAAATGAAAATCCCCGGCCATCATGAAGCGAACCGATGGATCGAGGCGAAGGTCGAAAGGATGGATGGCGAAATGCTCGTCGGGGCGCCCGAGGCCTACCTGCCCAACCTCAACCAGCTAGTGACTCAGGAGTGCACACCAGCAAAGAATCGCATTGACCGGCAACCCTTTGCGGGCTTACGATAGCAAAAAATCCAGAACTGCGGAGTGATTCGGACCCATGTCACAGTCAGCGTTTCGGTCTGTTGTCTGCTGTTTGCTGGCGATTGTGTTTCCGGCACAAATGATGCTGGCGGGAGAGACCGCGGCCGCCATGTTGTACACGAACGGTTCGGCCTGGGTGAACGGTACCGAGGCGCCGAAATCGATCGCCATGTTTGCGGGAGATCTGTTGCAGACCCGGCCCGATTCTACCGCCAGTATTCAATCGAGCGGATCGAACGTCATGGTGCTGGCCGACTCGCTGGTGAAATTCGAGGGTCCGGCGGTCGAACTCGAGCACGGCTCGGTGCGGGTGACGACCTCTCGCGGACTGGCGGCAGTTGCCGGCGATGTGACCATCAGGCCGGCGGGCGATGCGTGGACCGAGTTTCAGGTGACCGATAACAATGGCCAGGTGCAGATCGCAGCTAACAAGGGCGATGTGACGGTCCAGGACGACAAAGGGACCACCACCGTGACGCAAGGGCAACAGACCACCCGCGACGACACGAATACCAACGACAACGAGAAAAAGAAGAAAAAGCGCCGCAAAGCGGCTGGGGCGGCAACGGCGGCGACTGGAGGAATTATGAGTTCGCCGGCAGTGGTCTACGGCGGATTGGCTGCCCTAGGTGGGGCCGCAATCTGGATCTGGACGCGGGAGCCATCGCCCGTGAGCCCGGCGTGCCCGCACGCTATTTGTGAGTGATTTTGTTGCGAGTGAGTAACTGTTTTCACTTCTTCCGAATTGGTTCTGGGGTCGGCGACTGAATTCATGTCGCGCTACGTTTCCTACCGAGATTTCGACTGGGTCCTGCTGGGTTTTGTGCTGGTGATCTGCGCGCTCGGCGTGCTGCAGATTCACAGTGCGACCGAGCATACGAAATTTGCCGGCGCCCACATTAAGCAAATCTACTGGATTTTGGGCGGCGTGGGCGCGATGTTCGTGGTCAGCCTGCTCAACTATCAAGCTGTGCTTGAACAAATCCACTGGATGTACATTGTTTCGCTGGCCTCTCTGATTGCCGTGCTGCTCTTCGGCCAAAAATATCTGGGAGCACGGCGCTGGATCAAAATGCCGGCCGGTGGACATTTTCAGCCGTCGGAGTGGGTGAAGCTGATCCTGATTCTCGCAGTGGCGAAGTACTTTGCCGATTTGCATGAGCGAGAACTGTCGTGGTCCGACTTTCTGAAGGCGGGCGCGATTGTCGGCTTCCCCATGCTGATGGTTTTGGCGCAACCCGACTTGGGTACGGCGCTGACCTACCTGCCGATTGCCATCATGGGCCTTTTTCTGGGTGGACTGAGGTTGCGGCAGGCAGGCGTGGTGCTTCTTCTGGGCGCGCTCTGCATGCCTCTGGCCTGGCACCACATGAAGGACTACCAAAAGCAGCGATTGCTAAGCTTTCGCGAGCCCGATGCCGACCCCAAAGGCTCGGGCTACCAGGTGACGCAATCTCTCATCGCCGTCGGTTCGGGTGGGATCTTTGGCAGCAGCCATGGATCGCAGACGCATTTGGCTTTTTTGCCCGTGCCCCAGACCGACTTCATTTTTGCTGCGTTTGCGGAGGAACATGGGTTTGTAGGAGCTCTGGCGGTTCTGCTGTTATACTTTATAGTGCTGATGCGGTTGACCGAGAATGCGCAAACGGCGCCCGACCGCGCCGGGGCATTTCTGGTCATGGGTGTGGTGGCTGTGCTTAGCTTTCACATTCTGGTCAACGTTGGCATGGTGGTTGGCTTTATGCCGGTCACCGGAATACCTCTGCCGCTCATGAGTTACGGTGGGTCTTCCGTTCTTTTCATGTTTTTGGCGCTGGGGATGGTCATGAACGTCAGGATGCGCCGTTTCGTGAATTAAGACGGTCGGCAGATGCTGGGGCGCTCTTCTCAACTGGGTTGCATCAGACATGAGATCGGCGCTACGCAACAGGATTAGGCAGAAACAAGATTAGGTAAGAAGAAAGATTTCGAAGGCCCTCGCGAAAAAGGAGGGCAGAATGCCGGCAGAAGTTGAAGCCGGACAGGATTGAAGCCAGTCAGGCGGGGAACGGCCCCCTCAGCGAGAATGCGAGAGAGTGGCCACAGACCTGACGCAAGGCTTAACGCGATCAGTGCAGACGAGCAAGAACAATTCACTGCAGTGTAGGTTCCGGGAAGATTTCCGGGACCGCGCCCGCTCCTACCCCGCACTCCAGCCAGCCCGAACCGCGCTGTCTGGGGACACCGTGGAGCGGCGCTGAACGCTATCGATCTCCTAGTCCGCCTTGCGCTTCTGCTCCGGCAATGAACAACCGGAGTAGAAATGAACAAGGAATTGTATGTCTCAGCCACACCCCACGAAACCAAAGTTGGGATCACCGAAGACGATCAACTAGCCGAAATTTACCTCGAACGGGAAAACGAATACACCTTAGCCGGCTCGATTTATAAGGGCCGGGTTACCCGCGTGCTGCCAGGCATGCAGTCGGCCTTTGTTGATATTGGATTGGAACGCGATGCCTTTCTCTACGTTTCAGACTTCATGGATTTGGAACAGCAGGACGAAGACCTGGATGAAGCGATCCCGGCCAATCGTCCGGTGACCGAAGCGCGTCCGCGCATGGAATCAGACGAAGCTTATCCCGGGCAAGAACCGCTTGGAGAAGCCGGCAACGTAGCGGCCGAGGGAGAAAGTAAGGAAGAGTCGGCTGTGGGAGCGCCGACGACCGGCGGAAGCGCAGGTCGTGACTTTCGCGGACGGCGCCGCCGCCGTGGACGTCGCGGCGAGAACGGAGACCGCGGCGGACGTGGCGAGCGTCCGGAACGCGGCGAGATTCGCAACGAACCTCGCAACGAAGTACGCGGCAATGAAATGCGTAGCGAGAGCGGTAGTGAAATTCGGAGTGAACCTCGCAACGACCGGTTTGGCCGGGGCGACCGTTTCGGCCGCAGCGCCTCCGAGTCACGATTCCAGCGTCCGCCGTCGACCGGGCGCGACTACGATTACGGACCGCCCCCGGGATATCAACCAATCGTGCTTCCCGGCGAATCGATTTCGAAGTATCAGCGCCAGGGACTGGGACAGAGCACGAATGCGGGCGAGAGCGATCGTCCGGCTTTGCCGGCGGGGAACGCAACTGCGGCGGAGTCATTACCCGCATCGGCCGCGATCGTGGCAAATTTTCCCGAGGATGAACCCATTTTTGCGGCCAAGGTTACAGAACCTCTTCACGAACAGCATGAGCACGTGCCGCACGCCGAGGTCGAGGAAGTAGAAGAGGTACACAGCGTCGCCCCTGAGATCACGGAAGCGGCGCACAAGGAGCGGATCATAGCCGAGCTTCGCTCTGAGCCCGTTACCGTCCAGGAACGCGTGCAAGAGCAACAGAGCTTTCAGGAAGAGGAGTTCGCGGCTCCCGAGATTAGACACGAGACTCTGCACGAGGTTTCCCACAGCCTGGCGCACGGTGCGGTCGAGGAACAGGAGATCGAAGAAGAGGAAGCCGAGCTCACTTCTTACGGCGAAGAGCCCGGAGACGACGAAGGTTTCGAGGAACTGGAAGAAGAGACGCTCGCGCTCGGCGGACAGTTGTCCGAACCCGGTGTTGCAGAGGCCCCCGCTGCCTTAGCAACCACTGGTGATCCGGCAGCCAACGGCGAAGCGATCCCTGAAGCCGTTCTGGAAGCCGAAGAACGAGAAGCAGAGGAGTTGGAACTGGAAGAGGCGCAAGCTGAAGCCGAGGCGCTGCTGGAGGCCGAGGCCATTGGCGAGGGCACGGTGGATGCGAGCGCGGAAGTGCGTGGTCCGGCGCCGGAGGCGAGACTGTTGCAGCGCACGCAGCGCCGCGGTCCAGACCGGGGATTCGATCGTGGCCGCGGACGCCGCGGTGGACGCCGCTTCCGCAGCCGCGAGAACACTGTGGTTCCGCAGATCAGCGAATTGCTCAAGGAAGGGCAGGAGGTGCTGATCCAGATTGCCAAGGAGCCGATTGCGAAAAAGGGCGCGCGCATTACCAGCCACATCGCGCTGCCCGGGCGCTTTCTGGTCTTCATGCCGACGGTGAATCACACCGGCGTGTCGCGCAAGATCTCATCGGAAGAAGAGCGTCAGCGGCTGAAACGGATCATCCAGAGCGAGCGCGAAAACGGCGGCGGCGGTTTCATTGTGCGAACCGCGGCGGCCGGAGCAACGGACGAGGAATTGCGAGCCGATATCCGCTTTCTGAAGAACCTTTGGAGCGAAATCAAAGCGCGCTCCGACAGCAGCAAAGCTCCGGCACTGATCTATCATGACCTGAATGTGGTGGAGCGGGTGCTGCGCGATCAAGTCAGCTCCGATTTCTCCGCCATCTGGGTCGATACCGAACAGGAATACGAGCGCATTCTGCGCTTCGCCAATCGTTTCCAGCCGGGGCTCGTGAAGCGCGTAAAACTCTACACCAAAGAAACTCCGCTCTATGATCAATTCGGGCTGAACGAAGAGATCAACAAGGCGCTGAAATCGAAAGTCTGGCTGAAGAGCGGCGGCTACATCGTGATCAACCAGACCGAGGCGCTGGTCGCCATCGACGTAAACACGGGCAAGTATGTCGGCAAGACGGCTCGCCTGGAAGACACGATCGTAAAGACCAACGTGGATGCCATCAAGGAAATCGTGCGCCAGGTGCGGCTGCGCGACTTGGGCGGCATCATCATCATCGACTTCATCGATATGGACGAGCGCCGCAACCGGCAGAAGGTAATGCAGGCGCTGGAAGAGGCGTTGCGCCTGGATCGCGCGCCCTCAAAGGTACTGCAGTTCAATGATTTCGGCCTGGTGGCGATTACCCGCAAACGCGTCAAGCAGTCGCTCGAACGAACGATTGGGTCGCCGTGCCCCTATTGCCAGTCCACCGGCTTTGTAAAATCGGTGAACACTATCTGCAATGAGGTCTATGTCGAGATGCGCAAGATCTCGAATCATCTGGAGCACAACGACGTAATGTTGCGCGTGAATCCGGAGGTCGCCAAGGCGCTGAAGGCGAACAACGCCAAACTGCTGAATGAAATGGAAGAACTCACGAAGAAAACCATCATCGTGAAATCGGATCCGGCGTTGCACCAGGAGCAGTTCGACATTCACTAAGGACAAAGTGGAACGACGGGCGTCTCGCCCGTCAGCCGGGCGGGGACGCCCGGCTCCACCAGTTACGCTTCGCCGATAAGTTTTTCAGCCTCGGCGGTGCGCGCTCGTAGCTTTTCCACCGAGCCGCGGAGATCTCCACCGTTTGCCGGTCCTTCCGCCTCATCGCCGACAGCCAAGGCGAACCGCTCCACGCCTTCCCGGAGGCGCGTGGCCAAGTCGATGAGAACCACCAGGGCATCGGCGTGCAGTTTCCAAACCGAGCGCGAATTCCGCGAGCGCTTGAATTCCTCGATCTCGGTGGTCATGCGCGCGGTGACGGCGACCACGCGCAGCAGCAGCCGCGCAGCGTCCGCCCGCGTGCCCGTTTGTTCCAGGTAATCGGCGGTATAGGCCTGAACCTCGGAGGGACTGAGCATCAGGTTGAAATAGCGCATGGGCACGATCTGCCGGAACTTGGGATCGGCCACGCGCACAAACACGCGGATCGATTCTTCCACCCGGCGCAGCTTTGCCTCTTCCGCTACGAGCGCCTGCGCGGTGATGGCCGCCGGAACATACTTTTGGATTGCAACCGGATCGAGCGCCGCTGCCGCCGCGGCCCCGCCCGCGCCAACTCCCTGACCAAAGGGCTTGGAGCCAGCACGGGCGCGCGGGATCGGCGGCCGGCGCTCCAATTCTTTTTTCAACCGCGCGACGCGACGGAATTTGTCCAGCGCCGCGCCGTAGTCAACCTTCAACAAAGCTTCCTGGTTCAGCGCCGCGACATGCTCGACGGTGACTTCGACGCCGTCGACCGTACTCAAAATGCTGCCCCCAAGTTCTTCCAGGCGCTGGGCGAAACTCTTGATCTCGTCTGCGGCAGCAGCGAACAGGGTATGAAAACGATCGCCGAAGGCGGCATTATAGGGTGCCAGCGTGGCCAGCACTCCGGGGTGATAAATCGATTCGCCGAGCGCCGCTTTCAGCTGTCGCACGCGCTCGATAATGCCGGAGTCCATGAGCGCCGCGAAGTCCTGAAAACGATTGGCCTGATCAAGCAAGGCGCTGAATTCGCGCAAAAGCTGCACATCGCCATCGGAGAGCACCGGTACGTCGGACTCCGAAAGAATTTCGAGCAGCGCGATTTCAAACGGAGACAGAGGAATCGAGCCATCCAGCCCGTAGCCACGCCGTTCCCACTGCCCAGCTACACGCGGATGCCGAAACAGAAACGTAGCCACCAGATCGGTCTTGTCGCGATTGGCGCCGGAATCGTCGCGGTGGCGCGCGAAGTAGCGCAGCAGGCCTTCCGCAACCTCGGGATCAAGTTCGGGCTGTACCGCCAGTCGCAGCATGGCGGGCGTGATCGCCATGTCAAGCAACTGCACCCAGAGATGCATCTTATCGAGAGTCGAGCGCACATCGGCGCGGCCGACGACGTCGGGAGCGAGTTCGGCGGGCGCCGGCAGTTCTCCGCCCAGTTGCTCACTGAGCAGACGCTGGTAGAAGCTTTGCACGGTGACCAACAACGCCAGTTCCCATTTGGGGTCCTCCAGCAAATTCCGCTCCTTAAAAATCGTGCGCTTATCCGGTTATTCTTAGTAAAACCGAAAGGCAACCTCTGCGCAATTGGTTACCTGGTTACGGAAGTGGGTGCACTCTTACCCCGTAGAGACGGGGCTTGCCCCGTCTCATTGCCTTCAACCGACTACTGAAATACCACGGTCTTATTTCCATAGAGCAGAATGCGGTTTTCCACGTGCCAGCGCACCGCGCGCGACAGAACGATCTTTTCGATGTCGCGCCCCTTTTGCACCAGGTCACCGACCGTGTCGCGGTGATGGACGCGGACGACATCCTGGTCAATGATGGGACCGTCATCGAGTACTTGCGTAACGTAGTGCGCGGTAGCGCCGATCAGCTTGACGCCGCGTTCAAACGCGCGGTGGTAGGGCTTCGAGCCGACGAACGCGGACAGGAACGAGTGGTGAATGTTGATGAGATTCTCGGAGCCGACCGCGGCGATGAACTCACCCGAGAGCACCTGCATATAACGGGCGAGAACCACAAGACTGCACTTGTGTTCGCGGAGCAGCGCGATTTGCCGCTGCTCCGCCTCTTGCTTGTTGTCCTTCGTAACCGGCACGACGAAGTAGGGAACGCGGTAGAAGTCGGCAATACGCTGACTGTCGGGATGGTTGGAAACAATCAGCGGAATTTCGCAGCCCAGTTCGCCGCTTTGGTGGCGATAAAGCAGATCCTGCAGGCAATGGTCATATTTCGAAACGAAAATGGCGATGCGCGGGCGATCGGCGGAGCGGGCGAGACGCCAATCCATTTGGAAGTCGCGGGCGATCGGAGCGAAGCGCTCAGGAAATTCTGCCAGGTCAAAAGCAAGATCTGCCGTGTCGAACTCGACTCGCGTCAGAAAAAGATTCGATTCCTCATCGCCATGTTCGTCGTTGCACAGAATGTTGCCGTTGTGGCGAAAAATGAATTCGGCAATCGCCGCAACCACACCTTTGCGGTCGGGACAGGAAACAAGAAGAATCGCGGAATTATGCATGAATTCAGTGTAGCGCGGGCGTCCTCGCCGGCCACATGGCTGCCCGGAGGGCGGCGTTACGCCGGTTACTTTGGGTGCGGAGAAGGGAGCTACTTTTTGAGCGCCTTCGCAATTTCGCGCGCGGCGTTGGCACCGGAGCCGCCGGTTAAGCCGGTCCCGGGATGGGTTCCGCTGCCGCATAAATACAGCCGTTCGATCGGAGTCGAATAACGCGCCCAGTCGAGTACGGGACGCATGGTGAAAAACTGATCGAGCGCGAGCTCACCGTGAAAGATATGGCCTCCCGTGAGGCCGTAGGTTTCTTCGAGATCTTTGGGCGTGATAATTTGATGGCGCAAGATTGTCTGCGGCAAACTGGGCGCATACTGCGCAATCGTTTTCACCACGGTCTCGCCGAGCGCCTTGCGTTGGCTTTCCCAGTCGCTGTCTTTCAGCTTATAGGGTGCGTACTGCATGTAGATCGACATCACATGCTGACCCGCAGGCGCGAGGGACGGATCGGAAAGCGACGGGAACGTCATCTCAATGTAGGGATTGCGCGAGAAATTTCCGTACTTCGATTCGTCGAAAGCGCGCTCCAGGTAATCGATTTCAGGACTGATCTGGATGCGGCCGCGAAGCAAGTTGCCGTCCGCTTTTGCTTTGAGTGCGGTGAATTCCGGGAGCGCGGAGAGCGCGAGATTGATTTTTGCGACCGTGCCCAGCGAACGATAATTCTTCATCTTCTGGATGAAGTCGGGTGAAAGCTGCGCGGGGTCCACCAGTCGCATGAGCGTACTTTTTGGGTCGGCGTTCGATACAACAGCGCGCGCGGGAATTTCCTCGCCCGACGTGAGCACCACGCCGGTGGCGACGCCGTCTTTCACGCGAATCTCGGCGACGTCGGCGCCGGTGCGAATCTCCGCGCCTGCCTGTTTGGCCGCCGCAGCCATCGCCAGAGTCACAGCGCCAACGCCGCCGGCAGGGAACTGAACGCTCCCCGCGGGAGTTGAATCGGGAGTTGCATTGGACGCTGCGCGCAACAGCAGCACAAGCGCGCTGCCCGCCGACCACGGCCCCAGGAAAGTTCCGAAGATGCCACGGGCCGCGATGGTTGCGCGCAGGGGTTCGGTATCGAAGAACTCCGCGGCCAGATCGGCCACGGCCATCGGACCCCAGCGCAGCACGCGATACAAGTCTTTTTTGCCAAGATTGCGAATCGACCGCCCCGTCTTCAGCATTCCCCACAGATCGCCACGGCTGGGGCTGTCGATATCGGGCGGCGTCAGCAACAGCGCCTCGGCGATGACTTTGCCGATCTTGTCGAGGGCCGTGCCAAATTCCACGTACGAGGCAGCATCTTTCTGCGACCACTCGGCGATTTCGTGCGCGGCTTTCTTCGCGTCAGTGTAGAGGACGAGCGCCCGCCCATCCGGCAGCAGCGAGACCGTGCTCACATCGGACGTCGTCAGCTTCAGGCCGTGCTGCTCCAACTGCATGTCGCGGACGATATCGGCGCGCAGCGGTCCGGTATTATGCGCCAGCGTCGAGCAACGAAAGCCAGGACAAACTTCTTCCGTGATGGCCGAGCCGCCCACCTGGGCGCGGCGTTCGAGCACCAAAGGTCTGAAGCCGGCTTTGGCGAGGTAGAAGGCCGCGACCAGACCGTTATGTCCGCCACCGACGATGATCACGTCGCGAGTTTCGGCCATGTTGCTTTCTCCGGCCATCAAGCCTTCCCGTCTTTCAGAATTTCCAGCGCCGCCAGGCGTCCGGGCGCGCCCATGATGCCACCGCCGGGATGCGTAGCCGATCCGCACATATACAGATTCTTGATGGGCGATCGGAACTGTGCCCACCCCGCAACCGGCCGCAGAAAAAATAATTGCTCGAGCGAGAGCTCGCCCTGAAAAATGTTGCCTTCGCTCAATCCCCACTCGCGTTCCAGATCAAGCGGCGTGACCACTTGCCGGTGCAGAATGATGTCTTTGATATTCGGTGCATATTCGGCGATCGTATTGACCACGGCATTGCCGAACTTTTCTTTTTCCGTATCCCAATCGAGCCCCGGCGCAAGCTTGTACGGCGCGTACTGCACGAAGCAGGAAAGAATATGTTTGCCCGGAGGCGCGAGCGATGTGTCGGTGAGCGTCGGAATCACCATGTCGATATACGGATGCGAAGACCAGTGCCCGTACTTCGCTTCGTCGTACGCTTTCTCCATGTATTCGACGGCCGGCGAAATCGACATCGCGCCGCGCAGGTGCGCGCCTACTCCCGGCATGGACTTGAAATTCGGCAGACCGTCAAGCGCCATGTTCACCTTGCCCGAAGATCCCCGGAACTTGTAGCGCTTCACGCCCTCCATGAACTCGTCGGGTAAATGGCCCGGCTCGATCATCCTGGTAAACGTAAGCCGGGGATCGACGCTCGAAGAAATCACGTCCGCATAAATCTCGTCGCCGTTCGTGAGCACAACGCCTGCCGCGCGTCCATTCTTGGCGTCGTTCTTAACGATGATTTTGGCAATCGGAGCTTCGGTGCGAATTTCGGCCCCAGCTTCGCGCGCGGCGTCGGCGATCGCATTCGAGATCGCGCCCGTGCCTCCGCGCGCGAAGCCCCAGGCGCGGAAAGCGCCGTCAATCTCGCCCATGTAGTGATGCAGCAGAACGTAAGCCGTGCCCGGCGATCGCACGCCGAGAAAAGTTCCAATAATGCCCGACGCCGACATCGTTGCCTTGAGCACATCGGTCTCGAACCACTGATCGAGAAAGTCGATGGCGCTCATGGTCATGAGCTGCACCTGGTTGTATTTGTCCTCGCTCGACATGCCCTGGAAGCGGCGGCCGATGAAAAGGAGCTTCATCAGTTCGCGCGGATTCAGCGTCGCCGGATCTGGCGGTATCATGCTGAGGATCGGCTTCACGAAACGGCACATTGCCTGCATCGCCTTGCCGAATTCATCGTAGGCCTCGGCGTCCACCCGCGAGTGGCGTGCGATTTCGCGATGCGTTCTTCCGTGGTCGTTCACCCGCCATAGATAATCTCCATTGGGCATGGGAGTGAAAGTGCCATCCAGCGGCAAAATCTCAAGCCCGTGGCGGGGAAGTTCGAGGTCGCGAATTATCTCTGGCCGCAGCAACGAGACGACATAGGAGCACACCGAAAACTTGAAGCCGGGAAAAACTTCTTCCGTGCAAGCCGCGCCACCGAGCACGTGGCGGCGTTCGAGCACCAGCACTTTTTTCCCCGCTTTCGCCAGGTAAGCAGCGTTGGTGAGGCCGTTGTGGCCTCCGCCGATCACGATCACGTCGTACTTGTCAGCCATGAGCTATGAGCCTTAACCTGTGAGCTTGGGAATTTTGAAAGGCAATAATACTCGCCGAAAGAACGAGGCGAAAGGCCGGATCAGAGCCCGCTAGGAAGTACAGTCCACTCGATAAGGCGGTGCATGCGGTGTTCATTCTAGCTTACTGTGAGTATGATTGTCGCGCACAAGTTCCCGCAATCGAGGGCTGGAAACGGAGGCCAATAGAGTGAAAACATTGCTCCTAACCCTACTCATTAGCTTTGCGTCGGTTGCCACGCATGCCAGCGACCAATTGAAGCCGGTGTTCTTAAAGACGAACTGCACCTTGAAGTCGGGGGCAGTGATTTTGTCGGCGTTCGAGGAGGCGCTCCAGAACTCGAAGTCATACGAACTGGTGCCCGACTTGAGCGACAAGGGAAAAATGGATGTCGTGATTGATGTGCTAATGATTTGCGTTGAAGATAAGGGCAGCGTTGCTGTCGCCAGCGTTTATGGGTTGGCCAAGTGCTCTGGGCCTAAGAATTGTCACGTCTCCATCGATGGCTCAACTCTGAACGCTCTCCTGTCCGAACCCGGTCTGGAAAGGCAAAGTGGCATTAATCTCTTCAAGGGATTCGATGAGGCGCAAGCGAAAATCAAGGACCACCAGATGATCCTGAACTGACGACCTCGCCGCCGAGAAGTCCATGCTCGGAAATCACGGAGCACCTGCTGTTGCCGCGTCAGAGCACATCTGCTTATAATCCGATTTCGATCCAAGAGGAGCCACCTTTGCCCATTGGAACCGCATTTCACCAGAGAACTTTTGCCCTCTGCCACAGCCTGAACTACCGCGAGTGGTCGGGATACTACACTGTCAGCGTGTACGAGGTGCACCACGAGCACGAGTACAACGCGATCCGCAACGCCTGCGCGCTGATCGATATTTCGCCGCTCTACAAATATCTGGTCACCGGCAAAGATGCGACCAAACTGGTGAACCGCGTGATCACCCGCGACATCAACAAAGTCGCCGTTGGGCAGGTCATCTATGCTTGCTGGTGCGATGAAGAGGGCAAAGTCATTGACGACGGCACGATCACGCGCCTGGAAGAAAACAAATATCGCTGGACCGCGGCCGATCCCAGCCTGCGCTGGTTCCGGCAGAACGGCCTGAATATGGAGGTTCAGATCGAGGACATCTCCGAGCAAACCGCGGCGCTGGCACTGCAAGGGCCGGCCTCGGCAAAACTCTTGAAGTCCGTGGCGGAAGCCGACATCGCGAATCTGAAGTATTTCCGAAAGACGACGGGCAAGATTGCCGGCGTGCCGGTCGATATTTCGCGCACCGGATACACCGGCGATCTCGGCTACGAGATATGGATTCCGTGGGATCAGGCCGTCAAAGTGTGGGACGCGCTGATCGAGAAGGGCAAGCAGTTCGATATTCACGCCGCCGGAATGCTGGCGCTCGATGTGGCGCGGGTCGAAGCCGGATTGCTGCTCATCGAAGTCGATTACACCAGCTCGAAGAAGGCGCTGATTCCGTCGCAGAAATATTCTCCGTACGAGTTAGGCTTCGGCAAGATGGTGCATCTCGACAAAGAAAATTTCATCGGCAAGCGCGCGCTGGCGCGAGATCACAAACAGGGAGTGGCGCGCCAGTTGGTTGGGTTGGAGGTAGATTGGGTGGAAGTGGAAGAACAATTCGACAAGTTCGGATTGTCTCCGGCAGCGCCCAGCCAGGCGTCGCGCGTGGCGGTGCCTGTCTATGACAATTCCAACGAAAAGCAGGTGGGCAAGGCCACAACCACTGCGTTCTCTCCGCTGCTGAAAAAGTTGATCGCCCTCGCCAGCGTGGGCTCCGAGTACTCCAAGCCCGGCACCAGGCTGCAAATGGAGTTGACCATCGAAGCCCAACGAATGAAAACGACGGCAGCGGTGGTGCCGTTGCCGTTCTTCAATCCGAAGCGGAAGACGGCGGTGCCGGTGTAGGTGCAAATCCGCACCGCCTTATCCACTACTGCGAAAACGTGTCGTAAACCCGCAGAAATTGGTCCGGTTTAAACATCACGAATTCCGGCGGTGTGTTCACCAACTGACCGTCAATGTCGAGAACGTTATAGGTCGAGCCGAGCGCGGTCGCCTCCTTGTTCAGGTCTTTAGGAGTGAGATCTTTCCACTTCCCGCTCGATAATCGAAGTTCAAGCGTTTGCAGCGCGGTAATCGTTTCCGCTGGCGTAAATTCGCAGTGACCGGCGCGATGAATAAAGGTCTGTTTCAACTCCGCACTGTCGCCTGCCTCGCCCACAACCTGCGCATACGCATTCTCTTCTTCCACCGGCACCAGTCCGTCGCCCACGGTGTGCATGGTCAGCACGGGGAACGGCAACTGGCCGTTGTAGATGATGTAATTCGACAGGTAAGTAAGAGCGCCCGGGTCCGCGGAAATTCGCGGAGCCGCCGCCAGCGTCGCCAGGTCAGCGTTCAAGCTCAGTCCGGCGGCTTTATACAGCGCTTTCACTTCCGCGTAATCGGCCGAGTTCTTCAATTGGGTTTCGTAATCGACGCCGTTGTTGAATGAAGGATTGCCTCCGGCGCGCGCTTCCAGTTCGGCGCGGAAGGCGAACACGAATGGAAAGTCGACATTAGCCAGCCAGTCAAACTGGTTGGTCTGTTGATCGGTGTAGTCCTTTTTCGGCGGCTCCGCAGAAGCGGGATCGTACCAGCCCGGCACATCGGCCAGAGCCGCGGCCAACGCAATGCGCGCCTGACCCTGGGCGGTGGCTTGGGCTGCGGCGAGAAACTCTTCGGCGTTGGTGAGATTCTGGGAGGGGTTGGTGATGTCGACCACTTGCAAAGCCCCGCCGGCGACCAGCGTGTTGAAGGCGAACTCGGCGTCGAGTCCCTCGTTCCAAGTGCCCACACCGCCGCCCACCACCCCGCACATGGGGAGCGCGGCGTTGAAGCTACTCGGGTACTCCTGCACTAACCCGGCGGTGATCATGCCCCCGAGAGAGTGTCCCCAGGCGATGGTCGTAGTCGGAGTTCCCACATCAGTCTGAAAAACACCGAGGGTTGCGATCTGATCGGGAATCGCCTGTTGCACCGCCCAGCCGGTCGTAGCGTAGGAGGATCCCGCGAGCGCGTATCCCGCGGCCAACAAGTAACCGCCCGTGAGCGGATCGCCCACATCCTCCGCGGGATTCTCTCCGCCAGGCACGACATATCCGTGGCTATAAAGAAGGAGCGTGCCGTTCCATGTTGCCGGAACGTCGATCACATAGGTAGCGCCATCCGGCAAGCTTCCGGTGATGTGCTGCTGCGCCGCCGCGCTACCGCAGAGCACAGTGATCATAATTAACGCGAGTACACACGAAAGCGCGAACTGGGAGATCTTCGACATGGGAACCTTCCTTTTGTAGAGTGAAAACCCGCGCCCCAAGCTGGAAGCGCCTGTGGCGACCGACCACAAATCGCCTGACATTCTGTGCCGCTTTCGCGAGCTTGTCAACCCTACGGTGGGGATCAAACTAAAAGTTCCTGGGTGCGCCGGCTACCTTCCGGCTTCCGCGCTTCCAAAACAAATAGCCCGGCACGCCAACCAGCACAATCGTCGCTCCCCAGAAAGCCTCGGCCGGCCGCTCGATGATCGTGTTGAGCGTCCAGGCGACTCCGACCAGAATGTATGTCGCGGGCAGCCACGGATATCCGGCGCAGCGGTAGGGGCGCGGAACATCGGGCCGCTTCCAGCGCAGAACGAAAAGGCCGATGACGGTCAACGTGTACGAGAGCACCATGCCAAAAATAACGTACGTGTAAAGCTGATCGTAGCGTCCGCTCAGCGTGAGCACCATGGCCCAGAGGCCTTGTCCAATCAGGCTGAATGCGGGTGTCCGCCACTTGGGATGAATGACGGCCATGCGGCGAAAGAACACCCCGTCCTGTGCCATGGCGAGATACACGCGCGCGCCCGAGAGCGTGCAGGTCGCTGCCGCGCTAAAACACGAAATCGCGATCATCGCCGACAGCCACGCTGCCGCTCCCGGTGAAAACAGCACGGCCGCGGCGGCGTGCGCAATGGTTTCGTGCTTCGCAACCTCGCTCAACGGCATCGCATAAACATACGTCATGTTCATCGCCAGATAAATCGCACCCACCGCGAGCACGCCTAACACCATCGCCAGCGCCACATTGCGCCGCGGGTCTTTGACTTCGCCTGCGACCCAGGTGATGTAGACCCAGCCGTCGTAGGCCCAGAACACGGCGATCAACCCCACGCCCAGCGCGGAAATCAACTGGCCGGCGCTGAGTCCCATGGTGACTCCGCCCGGAGCTTGCGCGCTGAAATTCGACCAATGCCCTTTGCCGATGGCGAATCCGAGCACCACAAAAATTCCCATGGCGGCGAACTTCGTCCACGTCGATACGTTCTGCAGCAGCGCGCCCCAGCGCAGGCCGACCACGTTGACAAAAGTGAGGACGACGATCAGCGCCAGCCCAACCGCGTGTGCGCGCGTGAAAGGTACCCCCAGCAACAAGAAAATCACGTGCTCCTGCGAGATGGCGGGAATGATGTTGCCCATGTAGGCTGCCGATGCGACCGAGAGCGCCGCGATGGTACCACCATTTGCCACCGCGAACAGCATCCATCCGTAAAGAAACGCGACCAGATCGCCATACGCTTCGCGGAGGTAAATGTATTGTCCGCCGGAGTCGGGATACATAGATCCGAGTTCGGCGAAGGCGACGCAGGCGCACAAGGAAATCACTCCGCCCAGCACCCACACCAGAAAGAACAGTGTCGGATTCGGCAGCGGCCCGGCGATATCTTTGGCGGTAAGAAATATGGAGGAGCCGATGATGCCGCTCACCAGCAATAGCACCGAGTCGAGCAAGCTGAGCCCGCGGACAAGGCTCGGTTGGCTGGGTGTTTCGGTTTCGCCAGGCAGGGAAGCGAGAGGTGGGTTCATTCTGTCGTCAGTTTTTAATCGTAGGTCAAGTCGTGGTTGTTAGTCGTTAGTCGTTGGTCGTTCGTCGTTCGCAAAGCGTCTTTAGCTATGCGTAGTTGCTCACCAAGCGCAAATGCCGCTGTTGCCAACGACCAACGACCAACGACTGTCTTTATCCCATGCCCAATTCGTCGGACGCTTCGAGCGGAGTTCCGCAGCGCCGGCAAATCACGGCTAAACAATCGCCACAGGTCAGTGGATCGGTGACCTCCACGGTGCAGACCGGACAATAGAACACCACTGCGAGTTTCGTTGCCGGAGGCGTCGTTTTTGGAGCGTTTTCCATGGGCGCGAACTATGGGCACGAACTATGATCGCAAACCAGAAACCAGAAGCCGCGAGCACGAACTGTAACACAATTCCCGGCGGCGCTTGCGGCCTAGTCAGCAGGCTTGCGCAGGATGAGATCGCCTTCGGCGGGCGGCAGCGAGAAGGGAAATTGCCAGACTTTGTCCTTCATCCAAACGTTGAGAATAAAATCCTCCCGGTCCTTCCACGGCCCAATCCATTTGTTGCTGGTGGCAAAGAAGGCCCAGCCGTGGGCTTCGGGATTGCCCGGGCTCAGGATCACCGTGTTGGGGTCGAGGCCCTGCGTGCTGACAAACTCGATAAACTCGGCCGCCACCTTCTGGTATTCGCGCAACAGCGCCGTTTTTTCATCAGCGCTCTTGGGATCCTTTTTGATCTGACGCTCGGTTTGAAAAATCTTCGTGTCCACGTCGTTCTGAATTCGATTGGAAAGTTCCGTCGGATCCTCGTAGCCCTCCAGCACGTCGTGATGACGAACAAAGTCGAGCCGCAAATCAGCAGGGAACTCGAATTTACCCGATCCCGTGTACGTCGCACTGATGTACATGCCGAGCAGCCGATAAAAACGGTGACGGCTCTTCGCCAACTCCTGGGAATCCAAGACCAGCCTTATCGTCAGGTCTTGCCCCGCCATCGTCCAGCGGTAGTGCCCGTCGTCGGTGCTTTCAAAGGTGCAACCAGCCGCGCCCGCGGTCCAGCGCACTGCCGGCAGCTGCTTTTTTTTCGAAGCATAGCTCGGCGCGGCCGGAAGCATGACGCAAAACAAAACGATGCACGCAAGAACCGATTCAACGCGGAACGCAAGTCGCACGGGCAACCAACGAAATCGCAGCATAAATGCGAAGTGTATAGCTTTTGCGCCGCCGGCGTCACTCGGGGAAACTGCGCGGCGTCGAGATAGGTGAAACCGTCGGGCGTCGGTTCTTATAGCGGCGTCATCCGACCCGCCGCAACAGCAGCTCTAAACGCGAAGGGTCGACAAAGTCCCCGACCAATCCGCTGATCTCATCCGCGGCCGTGTCCAACGCAAAGTGACCCGCATCGAGAACGTGAACTCGAGCGCTCGGCACATCCTTGCTATAGCGTTCCGGCTCGCTGGGATCGAACGAGAGGTCATGCTTTCCCCAGATCACCAGCAGGCGCGGCTGCATCTCGCGCATCCATGCTTGCCATTTCGGGTAGCCATCCACATTGGTTCGATAGTCATAAAACAGGTCGCTTTGAATCTCCGCCTGCCCCGGACTGCTCAGGAACGCGAATTCATCCGTCCACAAATCAGGGTCGTAGCGCTCCACGTTCGGATCGTCTCCGACATGGCGAGTGCGCGTGGTCGCAAGCGACAGCAGGTTGGTGCGCAGCGCGCTTTCGTTAGCCGCGCGATCGGCCCAAAAGGCGCGCCGCGTCTTCCAATTCGCCCCCAGTCCTTCATTGTGTGCGACTGCATCCTGAACGATGAGAGCCTCGATGCGACCTGGATGTGCTAACGCCATGCGAAATCCGACGGGACCGCCATAATCCTGCATATAAAGTGTGTAGCTCGAGAGCCCGAGTGCGTCGGTGAAATGGTTCATGATGTCGGCATAGTGATCGAACGTATAAGCGAATTTCTTCGGGTCTGGCCAGTCACTGTGTCCGAAGCCTGGATAATCGGGCGCGACAAGGTGACAGCGATCGGAAAGCCGGGCGAAGAGCGGCTCGAACATCCGCGATGAAGAAGGGAGTCCGTGGAGCAGGAGAATCGTTGGAGCATCCTTCGATCCAGCTTCCCGATAAAAGATTGAGAGTCCATCAATCTTCACGGTTCGATAAAAGACAGGTTGCGACATGATCCTCCTCATCCTTCCCTCGCCTTCGAAGGCTGGCGCTGCTCCCGGCCTTGGCGGTCAGCCCTAACAAGCTGATGAAAAACTCACGTTTCGTATCAGGCATCGCTCTGCTTCGTATCGGGGCATCGCTTTAGCGATGCCGTCAGTCGTTCAAATTGAGATGCCCCTTTAGGGGCCGAGCAGCGCAAAATAGTCCTTCCGCAAACTGCTAAAGCCCCAATTCCGTCAATCCGGGATGATCCTCAGGACGCGGACCCAAGGGCCAGCGAAAAAGCCGCTCCTCTTCTTTTATGGGAAGGTCGTTGATGCTGGCGTGGCGTACTTTCATCACTCCGGTGGCATCGAACTCCCAGTTCTCATTTCCATAGGACCGGTACCACTGGCCGGAGTCATCACGCGACTCATAGGCAAACCGAACCGCGATGCGGTTGTCACCGAAGGCCCAGAGCTCCTTGATCAGGCGGTACTCGAGTTCTGCGGCCCATTTTCTTCTGAGAAACGCGATGATCTCATCCCGCCCGTGGAGAAACTCAGACCGGTTGCGCCAATAACTATCCGGCGCGTAACCCCGCCCGACTTGCTCGGGGTTGCGGGAATTCCAGTTGTTTTCAATGGCTCGCACCTTCAGAATCGCCGTCTCTCTCGTAAATGGCGGAGCCAGGGCCGCGATGGGTTTGGGTTGTGCGTTCATGTTTGCGCTCCTTCCCTGACTCCGCCCGCGAGTGGCGAATAACGCGTGGCGAATACCTAGTTGCCAGTCGCCGCTTGGGCTCCTCCCCTGGGCACCAAGCGGAGGTTTACGGCGATTGTGAGATGTTCGCCGGTGATGATGTTGAAGTTGGGCGGCCCAGGATAATCCTCGGTGGGATTCGCGCCCGAGGCGGGGTAGTCGGGTGTTTTTATGAGCGTCCCTGTGCACTGAATGCCCGAGAAGCCTTCACCCACGCCGGGCGCCTGGCAGTGCTCGTCCTGAATCACGGGCGGCCAGTAGGTGCTGACCACCGTCTTCACCAGCTGGGGGAAATCCTCGCGGAAAACCTTCGTGGATCCGGAAATCTGGCCTGCTTCCACCTGGCCACCGCCCACGCCGGTGGGCTGGTCGAAAACAAATGTCGCTTGTTGCGAAACCCGGTGGATCATCGGCGGTCCGTAGACCGGCCCCGAGTAACCTTCACTCGGGTCGACCTGGATGTTGCGATCAACCCGGGTCAAAACCAGATTGCCCGTCGTTTTCAGCCGCCCGTCAGGGGTGGGGAACACGCCCTTGGAATGGAAACAAACCATCGTGTGATTGGCGAGATTGGAGACCCACTCACTCCGGATTTTTCCATCCTCATCAATCGGTCTGACCATCGAGGTAGCCGGATAGATGCTGAAATCGAACGTCGACTGCGAAGGGTCGTTATTGTCCAGCATCGCCCTTCCGATCACTCTGCCAACACCGACAGTGAACGCTGTTTTCGTCTTGCCGAAGTCGGTTGTGCCGTCGGTGGAAAACTGTGCCGTGGAATAGTGTGAGTCCACCCGGAGTGCTCCAGATGGTGAAACCGGCTTTCCCGGACTGCTCATCCCGAGAGCTGCCGCTGCTGCGACCAGAACAATTTGCTTAATCATTTCTCATTCCCTCCTTTGGGAATTCGCTTGCAATCGCTGCCCTGAGCGATCGAGCGCGCTGGGCGATGGTTGAATTCGCAATCCTGCTGCTAAGCAGCATGATTGCGGTTGTGATTTCCCCTTACCCCGAATAGGACGATCTTTGAGCTACGCTTTTCTGCCGGTGCGGCAGCTAACAGTCGTTTTCTCCGAGCCTAGGCGGCCGTGTCGTCCTCGCCATCACGATATTCAGCAGGAACATCGTCTTCGGCAACTTCGTGCGTTACCACCTCCGATACATCAGGGTCCTTCGCGTTCTCCACGCCATACACGGCTTCGGCTTCGAATGCATTGCCTTCCTCAGTCAGTTCTTCGACACTCTCGGAATCGGCGCTAGCCGCGCCCGAGATTTGCTGGTTATCACCGGACTGCCCGGCTGAATCTGCACCTGATTGACTCTCCGCTCGTTTTCTTTTCATGGGGGCTCCGTACACACTGATGCTTTGCAAGCAGCGTTGGGTTCATGCTGCCTGACGAATTTGGCTTGCCACAGGCGGACGGCGGATAGCGAGCGAAAACATAACGTACGACCAGCCGCGCAGGATCAACGAGACGCCGAGGGCCACGCCCAGAAACCACAAACCCGACCATGGCCACTCGGCCCAGAGCAGAAGGCCGAGGCCGACCGTGATGATGCCGTCGAAAACCGCCCAGCCCCAGTTGGGAAATTTGAGGCTGATCGCGCTAATCAGCCGGAAAAAGCCGATCACGGTCAGAAACGAAGCGAAAAGCAAAGTCCAGGCCAGCGCGCCCGCCACCGGATGCGTGACCGCGACCAGCCCGATAAACACGCCCAGAAGCCCGGTGATCAGATGCAGAAACAAGCCGCCCCACTTGTGAATTCGGAAGGCATAAATGGTTTCGGCTATGCCGCTGAACACCAGCAGCCAGCTCAGGATCAGAACGCTTGCGATCGTGGCGGCGGGCGTGACGATCATCGCAATCGCTCCGAGAATGACCATCACGATTCCCAGGGTCAACAGCCAACCCCACTTGTGACGCAGATTTTCAACGTCCATCAACAACATACTGGTGTGCATAATTTCCTCCGAAAGCGCGCTCACTTGTGCTTGGTCTCTTTGAGAAACGTTCCCTCCTGAAGTTCGGTGAATGCTTGTTGCAGTTGCTGCTGCGTGTTCATCACGATGGGGCCATACCAGGCGACGGGTTCTTCGAGCGGCTTGCCGGAAACCAACAGGAAGCGGATCCCGTCATTGCCAGCCTGCACGGTGACTTCGTCGCCGCGATCGAAAAGCACCAGCGAGCGGTTATCCGCCTCCACGGGAGGGTTGGTATCCAGCCACTTGATGGCTTCGGTCGGAACGGCGAGCGGGCCGGATGCGTTGCAGAACTTTCCGTTGCCGGCAAACACATAGGCGAACGCGTGGCGAGTGGTTTCGACGGGAAGCGTTTTTCGTTTCCCCGGAGCAATCGATACATCGAGATAAATGGGATCGGCTGCGACGCGATCGACCGGGCCGCTCTTCCCCCAGAATTTCCCGCTAACCACCTTCACGTGCGTGCCGTCGTCGTCGATGATCTCAGGGATGTCGGCCGACTTTACTTCCTGATAGCGCGGAGAAGTCATCTTGAGTGCCGACGGGAGATTGCCCCACAACTGGAATCCGTGCATGCGCCCGGCATGGTCGCCCTTGGGCATTTCCTGATGAATGATGCCGCTGCCTGCGGTCATCCACTGCACGTCACCGGCGCCGATGACGCCATTGTTGCCCATGCTGTCGCCATGCTCCACCGTTCCGGTGAGGACGTAAGTGATGGTCTCGATGCCGCGGTGCGGATGCCAGGGAAATCCCGCCAGATAATCTTCGGGCACGTCGTTGCGGAAATCATCGAGCAGCAGAAACGGGTCAAAATCCTTGGTGTTGCCAAAACCGAAAGCGCGGCTGAGGTGAACCCCCGCGCCTTCGAGAGTCGGTTTGGATTTGATCACGCGCTTGATAGGTCGGATCGACATTTGCACTCCATCGAAGAGAGGTTGGCGAGCTCCTCAGTTGCTACGAGACTTTCCCTGAATCATTCCGCCTCTGGAACGCGGTCAATCGGAACTCCGGCTGCAAAATCTGGCCGCGCTGGGCTTTCCGTTTGTGAACTACCCCCACCCTGGATACTAGATAGACGCTGCGACAACCTTCGGCGTCACAGAAAATTTATCAGCGCGTCGGGCGTCTTTTTGAGCCGGTAGGCAGCTGTCGCTCCGAATCGCCCAGTCCTGGAATGTTTTGATCTGAAACGTTTTCGGTCTTGCGGACACTATTCCTTAGCAGCAATCGAGATGGAACCGACGCGTGCGCTAGGCGTGTGGCCTCCCGCACTGCAAGGAGGGTTTATGCCCTACAAAATACACGATGCACCGCCGTTGATGCTTTGCACGTTAGCGATTGCCACGCTAATGGTCACAATGATGCCCGGCACGGTTGTCGCTCAGACCACTACCGCACCAAAGCCAGCTACTGAGGAGATCCCTAAGCGATACAAACCTGCTCCCATCATTCATGCGGTAGTTCCGAAGGAATTAGGTTGTCACGTGGAAACTGCCCCTGGAAAATTGACAAAGGTGGATTGCCTTTCGGCGGAAGAGATAGCGAAATATCCGCCCCCCGCCGTTTGCTCCGGAGCCGATGGCGATGCTGCCTGTGGCATGCAAAGCACTGTTACCTCTTTAGAACATGCACTTCACATCAATAAAGTTCCTATAACGGAAGCCTTTCTTGAAGTCACCCTCCGGCAGTACTCTTCTTCTGCAGACACCAAATATGGGCAAGGTGCCTACAGCCTCCAACTGAACACAAACTGGTTCCAATCAACACCCGGTACGACGGGCTGGGTGCAGTTTGCTTATCAAGACTTTGTCTCATCAGCTCGATTCTGCGTGTGGAATAATCATTGGCCAACAAATTCCAATCCAGCAGTTTATTCTCCAGTCTGCGCGGGACATCAATCTGTCCCTCTTAGCGCCGGAACCCAATTCACTGTAGGGGGCTTTGTATGTGCCGGGCCTTGTACTTATTTTAGACCTGGCGGCACCGCCGGCCCCGCTGTTATATGGGGATGGATTCACTGGGATGTACTGGATGCAAACGGCAATGTATGCAGTAGCTGCGGCAGTGGAACGGTATGGGCCGTGGCTCCCGACACTTTGGGGCTAGCTAGTAACTGGCTTCAGAGTAGCGGGTCAATCCTGGGCACAAGCGGATCCGAAATCAAGTTTAATGCTAACGCGATAGTTAGAAACGTCCTGGGCGCCACCGCATGCCCGATACCCTTGTCGAACGGCTGGACTTGCGATGCTCCTCAGCTGAACGCCCAATATGCTGATCAGGCGGGATGGGTAACGGCTGAATCGAACAACCTGTATTATGCACCTGACCCAAACTGGGTAGTCCCGCAGCTGCCGCAATCGGAATTAGCCTGTGAAAACGGTTTCTGCTGGCTCGCAGCGTATGAAATTTATCCTAAATGAATCGAGCCTAAAGGCCTTTGTTTTGATACCACTTTAGGGTAAGTTCCGAACTTGGCAGTGACGTGACCGTGAGAACTACCGACTGTGGCATAATGTTGAAGACCCGCAACAGTACGCCCCTGAGCGTGAACAACCTGTTAAACGATCAGATCCGGACTGCGCGCGATCGCTGCGTCTGCGGTGGGGAGAAGATCGAGCACGGGGGCGCCGATCACGATTACACCTATGAGTCTGCAAAAGATGCCGGGGTGTCGCGGTTGGTCAACTGATTGCTCTCAACGGTGGGGCGCGTAGCTCAGTTGGTAGAGCAACGCCCTTTTAAGGCGTGGGTCGCAGGTTCGATTCCTGCCGCGCTCACCATTTCCTCCGCAAATTCGATGCGATGATCCAGATCCGCTGCCGCGCCCTGCTGTTCGACCTCGACGGTGTGCTCATTGACTCCACTCCCGCAGTCGCGCGCGTCTGGCAGAGGTGGGCCCTTGAACATGGCTTTGATCCCGCGGCCGTGGTCCGCATGGCGCACGGACGTCCCAGTCGAACCACCATCCGCCAACTGATCCCCGCCGCCGATCTGGATCCCGCCCTCCTCGACAAAGAAGATCGCGAAGTCGAACGCCGCGAAATCGAGGATCTCGATGGCGTGGTGCTGCTGCCCGGCGCCAGTCGACTCCTGAACGGCCTGCCTCCAGACCGCTGGACCATTGCGACTTCCTGCACACGCCGGCTAGCCGAGGTGCGTTTGCGAGCGGCGGGTTTGCCCGTTCCCACAAACATGATCACCTCGAGCGACGTGAAAATCGGCAAGCCCGATCCCGAGCCTTTCCTGAAAGCCGCGGCGAAGCTCGGTGTTGCCGCCAAAGATTGCATCGTACTCGAAGATGCGCCCGCGGGAGTTCGCGCCGGCAAAGCCGCTGGCGCCAGGGTCATTGCATTTCTCACCACAATGCCACGCCACGATCTCGAAGATGCCGGCGCCGATTGGATCGTGCAAGACTGCACCAACATTGCCGCGTCCAACCCTGACCATGACGACGATGTGCAACTAAGCCTCTCGATTTGATCACCGAATACAGGATGCCATTTGCGCAGACCCACCCGCTAAACTAGAATCCTCACTTCATCTGACTTTACTGGCAAACTCTGTTTGCTAGCAGACTCCTAATGCTTCTAATCGCGATGGATTAGATCGCTGAGACAGGCAGGGCATGTGATCATCGGTGTTCCCAAAGAAATTTATCCCGGCGAGCGGCGGGTTGCGATCGTGCCGGTCGTTGTTCCTACGCTGACTAAGGCCGGCTTCGAGGTGCACATACAATCCGGCGCTGGCCTGGAGGCCGGCTATCCCGATTCTCAGTATGCCGACAAGGGTGCGAGGATTATTGCCGACCGCGCTGCCGTGTTTGCCGCCGCCGACATTATTGTGCAGATCCTCTGCTACGGGTCCAACGACATCAACGGCAGGCAGGATCTTCCGCTGTTTCGCCGCGATCAGATGCTCGTAGGTTTTCTGCGTCCGTTCGGCTCGAAAGATGTGGTTGAGGAAATCGCGCACGCCGGTGTCACCGCATTCTCCGTAGAGTTGATGCCGCGTTCCACGCGCGCCCAAAGCATGGACGCGCTTTCCTCGTTGGCGACCGCCGCCGGATATAAAGCCGTGCTGCTCGCCGCCGACTCTCACCCCCGCATCTTTCCCATGCTCACCACCGCCGCGGGAACCATCACTCCCGCCCGCGTGTTCATCATCGGATGCGGCGTTGCCGGACTGCAGGCCATCGCCACCTCGCGCCGCCTGGGCGCGGTGACTTCGGCGTACGATGTAAGACCCGCCGTCAAGGAGCAGGTGCACAGTCTCGGCGGTCGTTTCGTGGAGCTTCCTATCGAGGCCAAAGATGCCCAGGATGCGCGGGGATATGCGACCGCGCAAGGGGAAGACTTTTACCGTCGTCAGCGCGAGTTGCTCGGAAAGACGGTGCAGGAAAGCGATGTCGTGATTACCACCGCGGTAATCCCCGGTAAGAAGGCGCCAGTGCTCGTAACCGAAGAGATGGTGAAGGGAATGGCACAAGGCTCGGTGATTGTCGATCTCGCCGCCGAACGTGGCGGCAACTGCGAGATCACCGAACCGGGCAAAACTGTCGTCAAGCACGGTGTGACCGTCATGGGACCGATCAACCTGGCGAACGGAGTGCCCTATCACGCCAGCATGATGTACGCCCGCAACGTCACTGCGTTTTTGACGTATTTGATCAAAGATCAGAAATTAACTTTGAACCCGCAAGACGAAATTATGCGCGAGACCTTGCTCACACACGGTGGCGAAATTGTGAACGCCCGGGTCCGCGAGATCTTTAGTTTGCCCGCGCCGGCAAAAAATATCGTGTAGAGACGGGGCTTGCCCCGTCTGGCGCTATCGATGAACAACGCTCAAGCAGGGAACAACGAGCAGGGAACTACGCTCGAGCAGGAACGGGAAGGGCACGGCTTCAGAGCCTGCCCTGAGCGGAGCCGAAGGGTGCCGCCCATAGCCAATAAACACGCGGGCTTTAGCTTCTGAGGGAGACTGCCCCAGTACATCGCGGGATGGTTTCTAGGAGGAAAGATGAATAGCAGTTCAAACCTGATCAACGCGCTTTTTATTTTTGTGCTCGCCGGCTTCATCGGCTTTGAAGTGATTCGCCGGGTTTCGCCCCTGCTGCACACACCGTTGATGTCGCTCACCAACGCCCTGGACGCGATCGCGGTCGTCGGTGCGATCATGCTCGTGGGCCGGCATGAGAGCCGGCTCGCCACCATCTTCGGATTCATCGCCGTGGTCGCCGCCACCAGCAACATCGTCGGCGGCTTCCTCATCACCGACCGCATGTTGAAGATGTTTAAATCCAGCCGCCCAGAGTCCGGATCAGCGGCGAAACCGGCGGCCAAGTAATGACGGGTGAAATCAGCAGCCTTCAGATCGTTATCGAGCTCTTATATCTTGTCGCGAGCGTCCTCTTCATCTTCTCGCTGAAGTGGATGAGCTCGCCCACCACCGCCCGCCACGGCATCTGGGCGGGTGAAATCGGCATGCTGCTGGCCATCGGCGGTACGCTGCTGAACCGCGGCATGAGCTATCACCTCATCGCCATTGGCCTGGTGCTCGGCACCATCATCGGCGTTCCGCTCGGCCGCGTGGCCATGACCGCGGTGCCGCAGCGAACCGCGCTCAGTCACGCTTTTGGCGCGCTCTGCGTAACCCTGGTCGGCTCGGCCGAATTTTATCTGCGCTCGCCCGATATCTCCCGCTTCATGATGTCGGTGCTCTCCCTCGAAGTGATCCTCGGCGGCTTGACCGTAACCGGCAGTTTGATGGCCGCCGGCAAGCTCCAGGAAATTCTGCCGCAGCGCCCGCTGACTTACAAAGGCCAGAATCTGGTCAACTTTCTGCTGCTGGCCTGCGCGCTGGTAATTGCCATAACTCTGGTCCTGCATCCGGAGAACCGGTCGCTATTTCCGTTCATGGTCTTGATCGCGCTCACCTTCGGCGTGCTGCTGATCATTCCCATCGGCGGAGCGGACATGCCCACCGTGATCTCCTTGTTGAACGGCTATGCTGGCCTCTCGGCCGCTGCCATGGGCTTCGTGCTCAACAGCAAACTGCTCATCATTGCCGGCGCGCTCGATGGATCCTCCGGCCTCATCCTCTCCATCATCATGTCGAAGGCCATGAACCGCTCCTTCACCAACGTTTTGTTCGGAGCCTTCGGCCAGGTGCAAGCTTCAGCCGCTGCCGGAGAAGAAGCCCGGCCGGTTCGCAGCGCGACTCCCGAAGAGGCGGCCGCCATTCTCTCCGCTGCGAACCGCGTCATAGTGGTTCCCGGATACGGCATGGCTGTGGCCCAGGCGCAGCACAAAGTGCGCGAACTTTACGATGCTCTCACCAAACGCGGCGTGGATGTGCGCTTCGCCATCCATCCCGTTGCCGGACGCATGCCCGGCCACATGAACGTGCTCTTGGCCGAAGCCGATATCCCCTACGATCGCCTGATTGAGATGGATGAAATCAACGGCGACTTCCCCCAGACCGATGTCGCGCTTGTAATCGGCGCCAACGACGTTACCAACCCAGCCGCGCGTTCCGATGCCACGAGTCCCATTTACGGTATGCCCATCCTCGACGTCGACAAATCCCATACCGTAATGGTGATCAAGCGCAGCATGAATCCAGGCTTCGCCGGCATTGATAACCCGCTTTACTATCTCGATAACACGCTGATGCTATTCGGAGACGCCAAACAATTTGTCGGCAGCATCGTGCGCGAGCTCGGCGGAGGACACTAGCAGGCTGCGGAAAAACTCGATCTTGCGCTTGATTTTGGGTGGCGCAGCGCTTCAGCGCTGCGGTAAGTGCATTGTTTTTGAATGCGGCTTCAGCCGCTGAGGTAACGCTTTCTGCTTGGGAACTAGTTTTGCCGCAGCCTGCTGGTAGCGCCGTCCCGGCAAGATGCCGGAGCTACTCGAGACGAACGAAGGCGGGAACAGCCAGTTGAACCAGGTCGGGCATCGGGCGATGCAAAATCCAAATCTAAAGCCCCAGACAAAAATCCGGCGGGCTGCAAGTCTCGCGCGAAAAGCTCGCACAGCCTGCCGCCCGCCCGGCGTTTAAGCTGCTTTTTTCGTCTGTCGTATCTTAGCCCAACGCGCTTTCTGAGCCAGAGAAATTCTCCGGCGCCCGGCGGCGGAAAGTACGCGCTTGGTGCGATGGCTCGGCACCGCGTGTATGGTTGAATGCGTGCCTCGGGTAAGCCGTTCGAGAACCGAAATAGCCTCCCCAAGCTTCTGGACTTGGTGCTGTGCATCCCGGCGTTCCTCGCGGAGCCGGTCGATTGCCTTACCAATATTCGTCATCAATACCCCCTCGGGTAATTCACCGTCGGCCATTGTATTACTAACTCCTCGATTCTGTCATGGCTTTATTTTGGCGCCGCTCGATCGGGTTATATGCAGCCTAGGCCGCACTTACTGAGGATGACTCGTGGACAACCTCGGCAACAATCTTTACCCTCAACGTCCGCGTCGTATCGCCGTGCGTATACTGTGTTGTGCGCTCGATTCCGCTGCTTTGCGCCTTAGTATTTGCCGCGGTGCTGCTGTTTCTCGCCGCTCTTCATGTCTATTGGGCGATGGGCGGAAACTGGGGCAGCTCTGTAACTGTGCCAACCGTTGCCGGACGCCGCGTCATCAATCCCACTCCGTTCGCCACTTACGTCGTGGCGTTTCTGCTGGTCATGGCCGCGTTTATTATTTGTGGACGAGCCCACCTGTTCGCCACCGGGCGTCTCTCGCCCCTGTTCCGTATCGCTTCCTGGTGCCTGTGCGGCGTCTTTTTGTTACGCACCGTGGGCGACTTCAAAACCTTCGGAATCTTCAAAACCGTGCACGCTAGCGCCTTCGCGTTCTGGGACACGCGTCTTTATTCGCCTCTATGCTTCGTTCTCGCCGTGCTGGCCGCCGTGGTTTCCGCAGCGGGCGATTGAGAATCCCGCCGCCAGAGCGGAAAGCCCGGCCCACCAAGCTTTAGCAGGCCGCGGAAAAATCGATGTCGCACTTGCTTTTGGGTGGCGCAGCGCTTAAGCGCTGCGATAACCGCAGCGTTTTCAATGCGGCTTTAGCCGCTGAGGGAACAACTGCGTCGAGCAATCGAGTTTTTCCGCAACCTCTTAGGCCGTCCAAACTCAGCTAACCCCCAACCGGCCAAAAACGGCTACAATAGCCGCAAATCAATTGCAATCGGAGGCCGCAGTGAAGCCAAAGCATCTTTATGCCGGTTTTGCCGTTGGGTGTGTCCTGTTCTTCGCTCTCGTGCCCAGCATCCGCGCCCAGCAGACGATTCCTCTCCGGCACGTCGGAGCTGTGCACGACTGGTCCGAGCACCAGATCATTTTCAGCCGCAATGCGCTCGCCCGCTATCCCGATCTGATGGATCGCGAGCCGCGCCTTCGTCAGCAGGTAATCGAGCGGTGGCAGTCGCCCCAATGGCGCGCCCTCCTGGGCATCACCAACCTCCCACAAAAAAAATCGTTCCAACGCGATTGGAACGTTTCTGCTTTGGGAGGCCGCCTTCGCGAAAACGCCTTTCCGGCCAAATTTTCCTACGATCCCGAAGCGCCGCCCGATTGCATTAACGATTACGTAGTCTTCGGACTCTCCGTCGTGGGCGCTGACCTCGGCCAAGCCAATCTCGTCGCCTTCAACAATCTCTATGTCAACGACGCCGGCACGGGTTTATGTTCGGGCACCGCTCCGAACGTAATGTTTGCCTACAACGTCAGCACCAACGGCGGCAAGATCGATACTTCGCCCGTTCCCTCCCTGGATGGAACCGAGATCGCTTTCGTGGAAACCGAAGCCGGAAAAGGTGGCGCCGGTGTTTTCCACGTTCTGACTTGGACGGCTGGCCAGGGCGCGATTGGCGCCGCCGTCACTCCGACGAGCTCGCAGATGTCTTCCCTCGTATTCTCCACCGACCCCGGCACCATCTCATCGCCGTGGATTGATTTCAGCGGAGATGCAGCCTATGTCGGCGACCTCACCGGCACGGTTTATCAAATTACTCCCGTCTTTAACGGAACGCCCGCGCTTGGCGGATCTCCCTGGCCCGTTCAGGTCAGCGCAAACTTCGGTTTGACTCCTCCCGTTCTCGACTCGAATCAGGGCCTGCTGATGGTCGGGAGCGCGAACGGCAACATCTACCAGATTCCCATCAGCACCCCGCTAGCGTTCACAACGGCCTCGATCGGAGCAGGCACCAGTCCCCAGATCGTCGCCCCGCCGATTGTCGATGTCACCAACGGCACCACCTTCGTCGTCGCCTCCGATAACGGTACTAGCGCCGTTCTTGTGCAAGTCAACACCTCTTCACTACTTACATTATCGACGGGAGCAATCGGCCTGGGTGCCTCCGGCGGCACCAAGATGCACCTCTTCCAGCCCGCGTTCAGCAATGCGTACTTCAGCGATCCCTCGAATGGAATAGTCAGTCTTTGCGGAACCGGCTCCCTCGACACCACCCCCTGGCAGTACACCTTCAACTTCACCGGCGCCCTCATGAACCCGCTCCCCGCGTCCTCACAGCAACTTTCCCTTGGCACCGCCGACCGCTGCACGGGATGGACGGAATTCTACAATCCCAATGCCGGTCCAGCCGACGCCATCACAGCTACATCGATCGCCTCCGATGTCCTGACTGTATCCACCATCAACAATTTCACCGTCGGCGAGCAGGTATATATCCAAGGCACCAAGGAAAGTTTCCTCAACGGCCAGAGCGTGATTGTCACCAGCCTGGTAGGCACTCCGCCCTACGGAGGATTCACCGCGAACTTCACCGCGGCGGATTACACTCAGAATCCAGATACCGGCACAGTAGCTCCCCTCGACACCATCACGGCTACCTCGGTCGCGAGCAACGTTCTAACCGTGACCACGAACACCAGCAACCTCACGGTTGGCGAAAATGTATATATCCAAGGCACCGCCGAAAGCTTCTTGAACGGTCAGATCGTGGCCATCACCGGCTTGCTTGGTTCCGGTCCGCTCTACACAGGATTCACCGCGAACCTCGCTGTTGTGGGTTACAGTAACCCTTCGGATACCGGCACAGTATCTGCCGGCACCGATTTCTTTTTCTTCGGATTGACCGGAGACTGTACTTTCGTATCGGGGGGCTCAGCCAGCGGCTGTGTGGTGGCAATGGGCAACAACGCTGGCACCATTACCACAACCAGCGCGGCTGTGGACGGCGGTCCTAGTGGCATTGTCGTCGATAATTACAGCACCGCGGCCGAGGCCTCCAGCATCTACCTGGGCTCCTTGTCGGCAGCCACCGTGTACAAATTCACACAGGAAGGGCTGCAATAGAAGTCCGAGAAGAAATGGAGAGCCGGGCGTCCCTTCGGCAAGCTCAGGGCAGGCTCTAGCCCGGCCAACCCCGCAGCCAGCAGGACAAGTACGCTTCCGTTCGCCTCAATTGCAACCGATTGCATTCAGCCTGAAACACTGGTCAAATAATCCCCTGTAACTTGTTGAAATAAAGGGTGTTGCATTTAGCGCCCCATGGAACCAGAATTGCCCGCATTAGGCCGATGCGGTGTGTCTGGCCCAGTTGGAAGACTATGAGCAGCATGGCGCTCGCGGCCGCCATGCCGCTGGTCGCGTTCGGCGCTGTTTTCGCCTGGTGCTCTCTGCCGTCGGCGACCATCGTTCCGCATGACCCTCCGCTAACTCAATTAGAAAAATCTCTGCGCCGAGTCCCCGCGCATATCTCCGAGTTCTCGCCCGTTTCCGAGCCCCTCGCGCTGCCGAAATGCGGAAGCGTCCGTCCGCCAGAAGCCTTGCTTACGCCCGACCCCTTGCTCCGGCCTGAAGACGACAATCTGCGCGTGCGCGTGAGCTTCATTGTCGGCACCGACGGCCACGTCCACAGCGCTTTTATCCTCGACAGCGGTGGCCCCAGCGAAGACAGAGTCGTTCTGCGCACCGTCCGCTTCTGGCGTTATCGGCCCGCGCTCTGTAACGGCGTTCCTACCGATTCTGAAGCCCGCGTAAGATTCAGCATCCCCTAACCCGCAAATTCTCCTACAATGGTCAACGATAACCATGAGGTTGCCGTGACCAAAATTCCGAATCCTGGCGGTCCGCAAAAACCGGAAGAAGATCATCGGCAAGACAATCGGCAAGAGGAGATGCTGCGCGACGCCGGGGACGGTCCACTCGAGGCCAGCGGCGTTGACGATTTTCTGCGGCGGCTCCCCGGCAGCCTTCGCTGGCCCAAGCCCAATGCCGAAGCCATCGCTGCAGCCGTCGAAGCCGTCCATCGCATGTCGGGCACTGCCGCCCAGGACCTTGCCGCCGCCGCCGAACCCGATCAGCCCGCTGACGCCTGCTCCGCCTGCGGAGGCGCGCTCCCGCCCCGCGCTCGCTTCTGTCTAGCTTGCGGACTCCCCACCCAAGCCGGAGCCGGAGCCAGAGAAGACGATGCCGTCGCGCGCGCTCGGCCCCCCGCCGGCCAGCATCACTATCATCACCACTATCATCACTTCGTTCCCGCCGCCTCAGGGGCCTCGCCCGCGGACTCCGAGACTTCCACTCCGCGCGGCCGCGCCCCGGGATCGTCGGGCACGGCGCCGGGCGGCCGTGCCGAAGCCAGCGCCCGCCAGGTGGTTCAGGACTGGGCGCACGCCTGCAACACCCGGCACATCGACGATCTGCTCGAGCTTTACGCCCCCGATGCCACTCTCATCCGCTCCAGCGTTCCGCCGGTGCGCAGTCTGCCCGCCATTCGCGAATTCCTCATCTCGCTCCTCGAAGCCGGCTTGGGCGACGTGGAAATGGAATCCCTGCGCTTGGAAATCATGGGTGAGATCGCTCTCGATCTCGGCCGTTGCAAAATGCTCGTCCCCGTTGCCATGGGAAAGCGCCGCGAAGAGCGCGGCAAGTATCTCGTCGTCCTGGTTCGCCAACCTGCCGGCACTTGGAAGATTCTTGCCGATTGCTGGAGCTCCGATCTGGCCGTCAGCGCCTCGCCCGAGCCCGCTCCTAGAAAGCCAGGCGAACCACCTCCACCGCTACGCAAGCCGCGCTGAAGGTGAAGTCGTTGGCCGCTAGTCGCTGGTCGCTCGCTTTGACGGGTCGTTTTAGCGTGCGATCGCGTAAGTTCGTGGCATTAAGCTAAGCTGTCATCCTGAGCGAAGCGAAGGACCTGTGTATTTTGCCTGCGCCACAAAACTCGTCGCTTAGCGTCGGACATAAGAAGATTTTTGCTTTTGCCAACGACGAACGACCATCGACGAACGACCAGCGACCAACGACCAACGACGACACAAAAAAACCCCGATCCTCGCGGATCGGGGTTCCATGATAAGTCGTACAGTCGTTCTACTGTCCGGTCTGTCGCGTCGTAAACAGTTGCCGGTAGCTCAAGGTTTCCACATCGCGGAACATCGGCGTTCCCGGTGGCAGGCCCCCTGGATTTTGGAAGTCCAAGTCGAAAACGACATTTCGCGAGGGCGGGCTATAAACGGTAGTGCAGCACTTGTAAATCCCAGTGTTATAGGTGGTGTAATACAAGCTCACGATCGAGCCTTTGTAGTTGAAGTTTTGTCCACCCCAGTTTTCCAGGTAACGCAGGAAGTTGTGCACCCCTCCGTCGGTTCCGTAATCGTTGGCCGCGGCCCAGCCCGTCGGCTGCGGGAAATTGATGTTCTTTCCGCCTGCAACCGCGACCCGGTAGTAGGAGGTAGCGGCAACCCGATTGTTGAAATCGGTGACCTGATTGCTGCTGGTGCCCAGGCCCACGCTCCCCAAGTCGCTCCAATTGTTCGATTGGAAGCTGACCGCATCCGCGACGATGGCTGCAGCCGCGTGTCCAGCTATGTCCACCGCCGGTGTATTCCAGGTCGTGTCGGTTGAGTTGGTGTTGTAATCGCCCAGCACGTAAACCGGATTTTCCGATGCCACCGTGAATCCGCCCGGGGAGGCCAGCGTTCCACCCGTGACCAGCGGTACGTTGCCCAGCGAGCCATCCACCAGCCGCAAAGCGTGGCGCGCCCCGCTCACCCAGTTCTTACGCGCGGCCACGCAACTCGCCATCCGGGCGTTGGCCGCCGTGCCATAGGGATCGGGGGCGGCCCCGTTCGTGCCATTCGCCATGACCGTGCCACCGGTGGTGATCTGATACCAGATGTTCTTGCTCACGCTGCCCTGGGTACCGAAGAAGCCCAGTCCCATATCGTCGGCCCCGTATTGGTCCAGCACCCCATTCTCATTGTCGTCTTCGGGAGAAATGGTTCGGCCCGCTGGAATCGGTTCCAGCGCTCCGTCCGGCGTACCCGCGGCGCTGGCCGAGTTGATGTCGTCCTCCAGCCCCGAGTCCCCGCTCTTGGTAAAGGATGTGCCGTAGGGCGCATTCGGGTTGGGCAGCATTCCCCGCCGGTCCGAGAAATACAGCACGTATCCATTCTGTACGGAAGAATTCACACTCGTGCCGCTCGACCCGATGTTCCCCAGCAGCCACTGCTTCAGGTTGCCCACATCGATTTCCACCAGGTTCAACAACCCGTTGGCCGTGCAGCTGTTGTCCCCCACGATGTTGTCGCGAACTTCGCCTTCGCGGTCATCGTAGAAGTTGATGGGATACCAGTTGAAGCGGCTGAGGCTCTGTTGCGCCTCCGTGGAAGACGCGATCGCACCGTTCATTGCCGTGGTCGTGACCCCAAACGGCCACACCGTGCTCCCCGTCCCATTATCGACCAGAACTTGCGGCGGCGTCACCGACCACGCGATACATTTGCTGCTGGCATTATGCGCGGTACATATCGGAGCGCTTCCCGTAACCCCAACCGGGCTCCCGGTGAGGGGGACTAAAGATCCTTCCGCAGGAATACTGCCGCCGCTCACGGCGCGATCCGCCGGCTCTTGCAGCAGCAGAATTGCGTTCGGATTGACCGGGTTCGTCAACGGCGCTGTGGGCGCAGTCATGCCGCGCGCAAATCCCAGTTGCAGCCATTCGTTGGTCACCGGGACCCAGGTGCCGGAATTGTTCAGGTATTCCACCCGCAACCAGCCATCGATCAGGTTCCAGGTTGCGGTCAGACCCGAGTTCGCGTTGCTCTCGGCATAGCTCGTGCTGCCGTTCACGCTCGGGAAATAAGGAGACGCTGCCCACGTCGTACAGTATACGGGCACGTCGACCGCGGCTGGAGCGTAGCCTGACATCGTTGCCGTCGGGCAAGGGAACATTGGTAGCAGAGCCGTCGTACTGCCGCCCGTTCCGTTCAGCGTGCTTGCGCCCGCGACCGTCGCGCCGTTATTCGAAATAAACGGAGCGCCGGCCGGACAGAGCAATACGCAATTCGGATCCGTTCCCGCTCCCACCGCCGCTTGCATCGTGGCCGTCCACGGCGCCGGTGGATACGGCCAATCCGGTAGGCAGCCATTCGCCGCCGAAGTGCAGCTCGCCGATGGGATCGCATTCGATGCCGTAGCAAAATATGTGTTGTAACTGCTTCCCGTCCCCAGAACCGGCAGTCCCGCCGGTACCGACGTCGGAATTCCGTAGGGCGTGCAAGGCGCCGATGAGCCAGTAACGGTCGAACATCCCAATGTATTCGCTAACCGCACATTGTTGACATCCGAAGATCCGCCGGGAAGATCCGCCGGGTCGTCGCTCAAAAGCACGTGGATCTGCGCCAGGTTATATTCGCGCGACTGGCTCAGCGCCTGCGAGTCACCCGGCAAGGGCCGCCGAATGATTTGATACGGGAAGGTTGTACCGTTGACAAACGGCATCGACAGTTTCTTCGCACCCGTCCCTTGCGGAACGCCGGCGGGTTCCGGCGCAACGTAATAGTTGCCATTGATGACCATGTAGTTCGTGCTGGTCTTCGAAAACGGATTCCAATAAGTCGTGTTATAAGTCGACGTCGTCTGGGGCGTAATGCTCCCAGCGCCCGTCACGCTCCCATCCCCGTAGGAAGAGCTGTTCGGTGCAGTCATGGCCGTACAATTCGTTGTCGGCGTGCTGCAGCCATTAGGAGCGGTCGGAACATCCACCGTGCCGTTATAGTTTGTGGATGCGTTATATCCATTTGCCAACTGCGTGCGAATGACATTGCCCCAGGCTTCCAGCTTGTTGTGAAAAGTCAGAGTGCTGCCCGGGCCCACGAACGGGTATAAATCCCCATTCGTGTGCACCGGCCCGACCATTTCAAAATTCGGGCCGCTGAAGAACGAGAGATCGCCTTCCGAAAACGCTCCAAATTGGAACACGGGAATCAACGCCACCTGTGCGCCCCGCGTCATACTCACTTCTTGCCCGCCGTTCAGCGCCGCCGTGGTCAGCATGTTGATGGGAATGATCTGCGCCCACAATCCCTGGTTCGGCCCGCTGGTGATCTGGCCCCAGGTTGCGGTGAGTGTTCCCGCGCAGCCCGACGCCGGCGTCACCGTATACTGCGTCCATGTCACCCCCACCATGGCGGGCTGATAAGAGCTTCCGCCCAGAGCGCAGATTTGCGCCGCCGTCGGAGCCTGCGCGTTCTGGAATGTCGCCGATAGGTCGGAGGCCATCTTTTCGATGCCGCCATCCGCCGCGTGAAACGCCAGGTTGTTAGCCAGATCGCTTCCGCCCACCTTGCCTTCGGTGTTCGCCATCATCAGCAGCCCGATCGCAATCCCGGTCAGCAGCAACAGCATCAACAACGTCGCAATCAGCGTGAATCCTCTTGTGTTCACTCGCGCTCTCTTCATACCGTAACTCCCCATGGTGTCCATTCCCATCTTTGTTTCCACGTCTTACTCGTTCTCGTCTCGCCCGCTAATTGGGATAGTTATTCACATAAGTCAGATTTCGCGCGCAGACCGATGTCTGCAAATCCATTCTCTGATAACCATTCAGTTGCCCGAACTGTGAGCTCATGATCGTGCTGTCCATCGCCATGTTCTGAATGTTGATCTTGGTGATCTGGTTCGGAATCAGTCCCGCCGATGCCCCCGAACACCCATCGCTGGCCGCGCCGGGGTTGCTGCAAGCGACGGCTGGCGAACCCGTCGCATCGTTGAACAGGTCATAAGTCAACTTCAGGTAAACCACGTTCTCCGCCACTGGCACCGGCGTATGTCCGCTCACTTGCTGCATCAGCCGCGACGGGTTCGGGGTATTGTCCAGGTAATAACTGATCAGCAGCAGCCGCGTTCCATATCCCGTCACGCTGTTCGAGGGAGCCGCGTACATGCTCGCCAGGCTATTGGTCACGCCTGACCCCTGGTTCAGGTTCAGCGCATCGTTGGTGGCGAAGGTGGCTTCGCCTCCACTGACGGCGGTCACTTCGGCTATGATGTTCTGCGCGCCAAAGGTGAACAACACGACGTCGCCGGCCGTCAGGCCAACCGCCGAATCATTCACCGCTTGTGCTCCTGCGTTCCCCGTCGGCGACGTACAATTCGCGCTCGTAGTTCCCGGCAGCACAAAGGTTACATGCGTCTTGTCGGTAATCTCCGCCGTGTAGCAGTCCAGATAAAAGTTGCTGTCCGTGTATACCGTCGTGACCACGTCCGTTGGCCCCTGCGCCGCCAGCAGTGTCGGACCGTCGTCATATCCCGGCAGCAGCCCGTATAGATAAGCCGTTGTGCCCTGCGTCGGAAACTTCACCGACGTGATGTTGGCGGCCCCGAGATAACACGGTGCAGGGTTCGCTCCCGTCTGCGCGCAGCCATACACTGGACTCGTCCCCGACGGCAACGCGATCGCCGTACCCGGGCTCAGTCCCGCCGCTGCCAGCCCTAGGTCCTTCGTCAACATATTGGAAGCGGCCCGGAAATCTTGCTGCAACTCCGCCCGCTGCGTCGTCGCCCACGTCGCCTGCACGCCCTGAATGTAGATCTGCACCGCAGCCCCCAGCACTATGGCTCCCAGTGCCAGTGACACTGTCATCTCCAGCAGGCTGTATCCCTTCGCGCGCTTGGTTGAGTGATCGCTCATATCTCTCCTTTTATTGGAACTGCGAAATGAACGAATTCACCGTGTAGGTTTTCTGAACTTTCATTTGCGCGGTCGCGTATTGCACGGTTATCGTCACGCTCTTCAGCGAAGGAATCAGCGTTCCCCCCGCTGTGTACAGTGGCGAAATCGCAATCTGGCGCTGATAGCCGGTCAAGGGGATAAAGGTATCGTCCGCCGTCTGAAAAATTCCATCCGGCCCCGGATCCTGCAGTTGTTCCTCGCCCGATGCCGCGTCATCCGCCGTCCCAAAGATTCCGTCCGCCCCCGCGTTGTACATCGGGTTATAGCCCGTCAGAAAAATGCCGCAGGGCGGAGTGCTGCTCAAGCAGTCCGTCGAGCCCGTATTATTGATCTGGTCCCAGTTCATCTGCGACGTGTTGCGCGCCGTCACCACGCTCTCGTAAGCTTCGTTCGCCAGTTGCTTCGCGATCATGTCCTGCTGCGAGGTCTGCGTCGATGCCATGGCCAGTCCAAAAACACCCAGCAGACTCACCATGCCCACCGTCAGCACCGCCATCGAGATCACCACTTCAATCAGCGAAAACCCGCTCTGCCGGTGCTTCCGCTGCCTCGTGTTCCCACCCCGTCTCGTTATTGACGCAGCCATTGATACCCTCCTGTTGAATTCGGGTAGAGCCGCCATCCCCGAACTCGCCCCGTGCCCCCCCACACATCCACCGCTCTCGAACTCAACAGATCTGCCGTCCGTGACATGTACACCACGCCGTCATCCCAGTTGCCCGATCCCGCACACGTGGAGGTAGTCTGCGCCGAGCCGTCCGGGCAAAAATAAATCGTCGATTGTCCGCCCGTACCCCCGCTCGGCGTGTAGCCAAAGTCAACCCCATACGCCCCCGAGCCAAAGTTCGAGCCCGCACTGCTGTCGGGAGGCGTAGTCGCCGATATCGCCGAGTTCGTCTGAAACAGCACATCCGTCGGCAAGGTATAGGTCGAGCTGCAGGGATCACCCGCAAATGCCAGCGTCGCGCCCACTGCAATCTGCCACGGAGACCCGGCCGGCTGACTGAACGTCACCTGGTAAGATGTCCGCTGCGCCACCGCGCAGTCCCGCGCCAGCCGCAACGTCGACAGCGTAGTGTTGTAGGCATTCGTCACGTGCTGACTATTCAGCACCGGGATCAGGCTCACTATCGCCACCGTGGACGCGATGATCAGGATCGAGATCGTGATCATCATTTCGATCAGCGAAAAGCCGCCCGCTCGGCGCCACTCATGTCCCGCATTTCTTTTCAGGCTTTTCATATGCATTGGACTACCTGCGGCTCCCCGTTCCGTCAAAACCAAAACTGTGCGTAACTGGAATAAGTCAGCCCGGCATCTCCGGCATCCTTCTTCAGGAACGCCGTTTGACACCGGTCTGACTAACTCGATGGTAGGAAGTTACCGGTAGTACGTCAAAGTACCGGGGTACACCGGCCTTTCGTACATTGTCCGTTGGTAAGGTAATCCGGCCGAGTTACCGCCGTGCCATTATTCGGTCGCCCACAAATCGAAGGCCTTTCGTGACACAGGTAACTTGTCGTCGAAACCAGCCTCTCTTAGGATGATTGCACTATGGATGTTACCGCCCTCGTGGTGTGCGCCGATCAGGATTCCGCCAACTTGCTCACCCACATCCTGTCGGAACTGGGGATGACAGTCGAGCATTCCCCCTCGATCTCCCGCGGGTTGGAAGTTCTCGAAAGCCGGCGCTTCGACGCCATCGTGCTCGACTATCGCGCCGACGCCAGTTCCGAGGAATTTCTGGCGCGCTTGCGTTTGTCCACCAAGAACCGCGCTACCGTGCTCATTGCCGTGGTTGACGACGGCTTCAACGCCCGCCCCGTCTTCGGCCTCGGTGCCAACTTTGTTCTCTATCGGCCGCTCACTTCCGAGCGCACCCGCATCAGTTTGCGCGCCGCCCGCGGCCTCATGCGCCACGAACGCCGCCGCGCTCCCCGCACTCCCCTCAGTTCGGCCGTCAACGTCGCCTATCCCGGAGCACCCGAACTCAACGCCGTCATCGCCGATCTCAGCCCCGGCGGAACTTTGATCCACACCGCCCAAACGCTGCCTTCTGCTTGCAAAGTTTATTTTGAGTTTGCGCTTCCGGGGCAGCGCCAGGCGGTGCGCCTGTCGGGTGAAGTTGCTTGGCAGGACGCCCACGGCCGCACCGGAATTCGTTTCTTGGATGTGCCGCAGTCTTCCCGCCGCCTCATGCAGGCGTGGTTGCAGCAGAATAGTAGCCGCCTCGCAAACGGAGCGCCCGCCGGCAAGTCCCAGTCAGCGCTGGCCCCGGCGGCCGCGTCCCCGGTCGACCTGGACTCCGCCACTGCTTCGCACACTACCGAGATTAAGCTGGACCTGAAGAATTCCAAGCTCGTCGCGAACGCCAGCAACCGTCGCGCCGAGCACCGTCTAGCCTGCAAACTGGGAGCGGAAGTTTACCGGCCCGGCACCAACATTCCCAATCGCTGCGCTTTGTCCGATATCAGCGAGGGTGGTTGCTACGTGGAAATGCCGACCCCATTCCCCGCCCAATCGTCCGTCGAAATCCGGGTCCGCACCGCCGACACTAAGCTGCGCATTCGGGGTCAGGTTCTGGCCACCCATCCCGGTTTTGGCATGGGAGTGCGCTTCGAGTTTCGCGATTCCGCCGAGCGCGAAGAAATTCTCCGCCTGCTAGCCATTCTTTCTCCCGGCCCTTCGCTCGACGAACGTCTGCGCTAAATCCACTCCCCGTAAATCCCGCCCGCTACCCGCGTCGATTCCCGCTTGCGAGCGAACGCTATTCGGAGGTACGTCCCAAGGTGATCTGGTGACTTTGGCACGGCATATCTACGATACCGTTGCAGTCATTCTTCAAGCCTTGGAGGGGTGCGATGGACAGCGCATTTCAATGGACCACCGCCTACAGCGTGAAGGTCAATGCCATGGATGCGCAACACAAAAAGTTATTCGACATCATACGCGAGCTCTATAATGCCATGCAGTTAGGCCATGGCAAGGAAGTCGCCGGCGAAGTCCTTCGCCGTTTGATTGACTACACCGTCAACCACTTTGCGGCGGAAGAAAAGCTAATGGCCGAACACGCATATCCGCTACTCGACAAGCACCTCGTCGAACATAAGCTGCTCGTGAACAAGGTTCTGGCCTTCAAGAAAGAATTCGATGCCGGCTCCACTGCCATTACAGTCGAGTTGATGATTTTTCTGCAAAAGTGGCTCACCAACCACATCAAGACCGTCGACAAACAGTACGGCGACTTCCTCAATTCGCACGGTGTCCACTAGCAAACAGACTCCGCTGCGACGGCTGCAAGTATCAATTGTGCCGCGCTTGATCTCGCGCACGTTGCTATTCTAAAAAACGTGAAAACTAGGTCCATCCGCCGAACTGGGACCGAGAATAGCGTCACCGGGATAATTAACCGTGCACGTCCAATCCCCAGTTTGAGTCGGCGTAACTCCTCCCAGAGCTTTCTCTCCCACTCCCCTGTGTCTCCGGGCGTGGCAACCGCCTCCACTGCAAAGCTCCAGTACCCCGTTGCCATCCGCGGTTGCTGATCCGCTGCTGCAGTTGAACGTCACTTGTTCGCCGACGCCATCGGGATAGTAATACTCGTCGGAAAGTAACATCGTGGCGCCCAGCTGAGCCAAGTGTCCAAGGCGGACGTTCGGATGCTGCGACCACTCGTTGATGATGTCCGTGGCGATATTGGCAACCCCGGAGCCGCTAAGTGGAACGTCTACCGACCCGCCTCCGTAGCCAATCGTCAGGGTGCCGTTATCCTGTTCCCCCACGGTTTGAGCTGTATAGGTGAGGTAGAGATTGCAATGCGTGCCCGGCTTTACTCCCTTTTCGCATCTGTTTTCAGAAATCACGAAAGGAGCGGGGATCTGAAAAGTCAGAGTGAGCTCGGTCGTTCCGGTATTGGTAAATACTAAGCCTTCCTGCGGGGTTGGGTTCGGCGGTACAGACTCGAAGCTGAGAGAAGTGGGCTGGACCTGTTGGGCGTACAGCAGAGAGGTGAGCACCAAGATTGACATTGCCGCGACGAAGCGAAGAGATTTCATAATGCCTCCTGTTTCGCGCGAATGATACTGCGATCCGGCAATCTCCGCAATTGGAAAGTCCGGGCTAAACGGCTGGCGCCCGTTCCCCGAGCACTGCCTTGCGAAAATATTCCAGCGAAAGTTTCAGCCCGCTCTCCAACTCCACTTTCGGTTCCCATCCGAGCAGCCGTTTCGCTTTCGCAATATCGGGACACCGCTGTTTCGGATCGTCCTGCGGCAGCGCCTCGAACTTGATCTGGCTCGCCGACCCCGTGGTGGCAATCACTTTCCGCGCGCACTCCAGAATCGTGAACTCCGTTGGATTCCCAATATTCACCGGCAAATGCTCCGCCGATTTCGCCAGCCGCAAAATCCCGTCCACTTCGTCGCTCACATAGCAGAAGCTGCGCGTCTGCCCGCCGTCGCCATATACCGTAAGATCCTCCCCGCGCAGCGCCTGCCACATAAAATTCGGAATCACCCGGCCATCATGAATCTGCATCCGCGGCCCATAAGTATTGAAGATGCGCAGAATGCGCGTGTCCACGCGGTGATAGCGGTGATACGCCATGGTCACCGCCTCCGAAAACCGCTTCGCCTCGTCGTACACCGACCGCGGTCCAATCGGATTCACATTCCCCCAATAAGTCTCGGTCTGCGGATGCACCATCGGGTCGCCATAGCACTCCGAAGTCGACGCCATCATGAATTTCGCGCCGCATCGCCGCGCCGCTTCCAGCGCCTCAAACGTCCCATACGATCCCACGCGCAAGGTTTCAATCCCGTGTTTGGCATAATCCACCGGACTCGCCGGACTCGCGAAATGAAACACATATTCCAATTCGCTCCACTCGCCCGCCCGGCAAACATCTGTCTCCACAAATTCAAATCGCGAATCGTTGCGCAGATGCTCAAGATTTGCCAGCGAGCCAGTCAGCAGATTGTCGGCCGCGACCACCGAGTAGCCTTCGCCCAGCAACCCGTCGCATAAATGCGATCCCAGAAACCCCGCTCCTCCCGTCACCAGCGCCCGTCGCATCTTCATTGGTTGCATCGGCACGATTTCAGGCGCGCTCCTTTTTCTTCGCAGGGGTAGCCGTCGTTAACTCCTCGGTTAACGCCGCCGGCCGCCCTACGCTGTAATAGGAGAATCCGTGCTCCACCATCACCGCCGGATCATAAAGATTTCGTCCATCCAGCACAATCGGATACTTCACCAGTCCGCGCAGCCGCTCCAGATCAAGCGCCGCAAACTCCTCCCACTCCGTAAGAACCAGCAGCGCATCCACTCCCGTAGCCGCTTCATAAGCATCGGCGGCGAACTCCACGCCCGAAGTCAGCACCTCTTTTGCCCGCTCCATCGCCGCCGGATCGTAAGCGCAAACCCGGCAGCCCTCGCGCAGCAGTTCCTGCACCAGCAGCAGCGCCGGAGACTCCCGAATATCGTCCGTCCCGCCCTTGAACGCGAGCCCGAGCACGCCCAGCCGCTTGCCCCGCAAAGTCCACAACACCCCGCGCACCTTGCGCAAAAACCGGTGCCGCTGATCCTCATTAATACGAATCACTTCTTCCAGCAGCCGGAAGTCATATCCGTTTTCCTTCGCCACCGCCCGAAAGGCCAGCAGGTCCTTAGGAAAGCAAGACCCTCCATACCCAATTCCCGGATTCAAAAATCGCGGCCCGATCCGCGAATCCGTCCCAATCCCATCGCATACCTGCTGCACATTCGCGCCCACCGTTTCGCAAATCGACGCCACCGCATTAATAAAAGATATCTTCATCGCCAGAAATGCGTTGGAAGCGTGCTTGATAATTTCCGCGCTCTGCGTGCTGGTAATGATCAACCGCGGCGGCCCCTTGCTGCTGGCCGCCTCCGGACGCGGAATGGCGTCTCCCCGCCCGTAATACCAGCCGCTGGTCAGCGGTCCGTAGAGTTGCCGCATCACCTCCGCCGCCCGCACGCTTTCCACTCCCACCACAATGCGGTCGGGATAAAGAAAATCCGTAACCGCCGTTCCTTCCCTCAAAAACTCCGGATTCGACGCCACATCGAAGTGCGCAGGGTCGGCTCCGTTCCTCATAATAATGGTGCGCACCCAGTGGCTCGTGTACACCGGAACCGTGCTCTTCTCCACCACCACCTTGTATCCATCGACGCCGCCCGCGATTTCCCGCGCCACCGATTCCACATACGACATATCCGCGTCGCCACTCTCGGTCGGCGGAGTCCCTACCGCTATAAACACCGCCTCGCTCTCCCGCGTGGCCGCCAGCAAGTCGCCGGAAAACGTGATACGCCCATCCCGATGCCGCGCCAGCAGTTCGGGCAGGAACTTTTCATGAATCGGCACCTCGCCCCCGCGCAGCGCCGCCAGTTTTTTCTCGTCGTTATCGACGACTACAACTTCATGTCCCAAATCCGCAAAACACACTCCCGTCACCAACCCGACGTATCCCGAACCGACCACCGCGATGCGCATAGCGAGCCTGCTCTCCTCAGAGTTTAAATTTGCACCTCCGGCTCGTCGGGGTGCACTTCTTACTCTAGCAGTCTTTCGACCGGCCTCAGCCTCTCCAACGTAATACCAGCCTTCCGCCGCCCAGGAATGGGAATCGGAAACCTCACAAAAAACCGTGACCCCCATCACTGCGATAAAACTTCATGAGTCCGGCTCGCGTAGAGACAGGTGCCAAGGTTCGCGTAGGGACAGGTGCCCTCACCTGTCCAAGCCGAGCGCAGCTCGGCCGCGCCGCCCGGTACTAAAGGTAACCTTCGCCGAGCCAACCCGCCCGTCAATCCCCACCCGCAAACCAGCTAAACTACAACTGCTGACTCTCATGACGAGATTCGCCGCCATCCTATTCTTTTGCGCCGCGCCGCTCTTCAGCCAGAGCAACAGCGGAGAGTTGCGCCTGCAAATCACCGACCCCGATGGTCTAGCAATCAAAACCACGGTTCAAATCGTCAGCCAGGCAAATCAATATCGCAACACGCTAACCACCAGCGAGCAGGGAAGACTGGACGTCCGCCGTCTCCCCTACGGCATTTATCAGTTGGAAATCAGCCAGCCCGGCTTCGCGCTCACCACCGCATCCATCGACATTCATTCCTCGTTCCCGGTCGACTACACAATTCAACTCCTGCTGCCGACCGTGAAACAGTCGCTTGACGTGAGCGCCGCCAACACCTTGATCGACCCCGACCAGCCCGGCTCCGTCAATCACCTGGGCTCCGACGATATCCAAACCCGCCTAAGCTCCATCCCCGGCCGTTCCTTGCAGGACTTGGTAAATTCACAGCCCGGCTGGCTCTACGAAGGCAATGCCGTGCTCCATCCCCGAGGCTCTGAATATCAAACCCAGATCGTAGTCGACGGCATTCCGCTCACCGACAATCGCTCGCCCAGCTTCGGACCAGCCATCGACGCCGACGACATCCAATCACTGAGCATCTACACCGGAGGCATCCCCGCCGAATACGGCCGCAAAATGGGTGGCATAGTTGAAGTCAACACGCTGCAGGATTCGCAGCCCGGCTTCCATGGCCAACTGGAGCTCTCCGGCGGAAGCTTCGACTCCGCCGCATCCGGCGCGCAGGCGCAGTTCGTCTGGGGAAAGAACATCCTCGGCGCCAGCGCCAGCGGCAGCATGTCAAGCCACTATCTCAATCCCGTAGTTCCCGAAAACTTCACCAACTCCGGCACGCTCGCAGATTTTTCCACCAACTACGAGCGCGACCTCACGCCCAAAGATCGTCTAAGGTTGATCGTCCGCCACGAACTAGCACGCTACGAAATCCCCAACGAGCTAGTCCAGCAAGACCCGCAGCTCATCGGAACTCTCGGCGGACAGCCCCCGCCTCCGCCCGGCACGCCGCCCCAACTCCAGACCGCCGCCAATTTCGAGACCATGGGCAGCGTCACCTACCAGCACATTTTTTCACCCAATGTCCTCATCGACGCCCGCGGCATGGTTCGCGACAACTCCAACGATTTCTACTCCAATCCCTACTCCTGGCCCATCATCGTTTCCCAGCACAACGATTTCAAAGAAGGATATTTCCATACCTCCGTCTCCATTCACCAAAGCCATCACGAATGGAAAGCCGGCATCGAATCCGACAACATCTTCCTCCACGAAAACTACAGCGACATCATCACCGCCAACCCGAACTATCCCGTCAGCTATCCCTTCGACCCCGGCACCGTAACCACTTTCGCCTTCACCGGCCACCGTCCCGATCTCGAGCAATCCGCCTACATCCAAGACCTGATCCACGTCGGCAACTGGACCGTCAACGCCGGCCTGCGCTGGGACCACTACCAGCTCCTGCTCAATCAAAACGCCGTCAGCCCGCGTCTAGCCGTAGCCCGTTATTTCCCAAAAACAAATGTCATGCTCCACTTCTCCTACGACCGCATCTTTCAAACTCCGTCGTTCGAGAACATCCTGCTCTCCAGTTCCAGCGAGGTGCAGTCCTTCGAACCCAACGTTCTGCGCCTGCCCGTGCAACCCTCCCACGGCAACTACTTCGAAGGCGGAGCCAGCAAAAGCTTCTTCGGACAATTCCGTTTCGACGCCAACCTCTTCCGCCGCGCCGTCAACAACTATGCCGACGACGACCAGATTTTCAACACCAGCATCAGCTTCCCCATCGCCTTCGAAAAAGCCATCCTCTACGGCGCCGAAGCCAAACTCGAACTCCCGCACTGGAAGCGCTTCTCCGGCTTCCTCAGCGAATCCTACATCGTAGGCAACGCCTGGTTCCCGGTCACCGGAGGCCTTTTGCTAGGCGTAAGCAAAACCTGTATCCAGCAGCCGGCCGGCAGCACCTGTCTCCCGCTCAGCGGCCATTTCCCCGATTCCCAGGACCAGCGCCACAGCGTTCGCGGACGCCTTCGCTACCAGCTCCACCCGCGCTTCTGGATCGCCGGCGGCATTCAATATGACACCGGCCTGCCCTTCCAGATCGACACTAGCCCCGCCCAGGCCCTGGCCGAATACGGACCGCAAGTGATCTCCCGCATCAACTTCGCCCGCGGGAGAATCGATCCCGCCTTTCAGGTCAATGCCTCCGCCGGAGCCGATCTCTACAAGTCCGACCGCATCACCACCCGCGTGCAGATCGACGCCCAGAACCTGAACAACATCCTTAACGTAATCGATTTCGGAGGTCTCTTTTCCGGCAACGCCATAGGCCCGTCGCGCAGTGTATCCCTACGCCTGACCACGACCTTTTAGCGCCACCAACATAAATTGTCATCCTGAGCGCAGCGAAGGACCTATGTACCTGACGCTGCAACTGCGCCGCGCCCCTGTTCATTCGCGGACACCTTCCCCCGAAACCGAACACCCAATCCGCCTCCCACCCCTGCCAAATCCAGCAACCCGCTGAGTTTTGATAAAGTTGCCCGTCCCAATCTTTGGCTCCCCAATTGCCCATTCCTGCATGTCGAAACCAAGTCGCCCGGAGACCGACCCTTGAAAAGCCTGCTGCAGGACCTCCGATTCGCCCTACGCCAGATGCGCCGCTCTCCCGGTTTTGCGCTCACTGCGGTCTTCACGCTGGCGCTAGGCATTGCCGCGAATGTAATCGTCTTCGGCGTCCTCCAGTCGGTGCTCCTCCGCCCCATCGACGTGCCCCATCCCGACCGCGTGATGACCCTCGCCCGCCAAGATCAGGACTACCCGATTTTTTCCTATCCCGAAGTGCGCGATGTCCGCGACGACAACACCGTGTTCTCCGCCGTGGCCGCTCATGCCATGGATAATTTTGCCCTCGAGTCCAACGGCCTCACCCGCCCCATCTGGGGATACGAAGTGAGCGGTCAATACTTCGACGTAGTCAATATCAAGCCGTTCCTCGGCCGCCTGCTGCAGCCAGCCGATGACGACCATCCCGGAGCCTCCGACGCTGCCGTCATTTCCTGGTACGCCTGGAAGAGTAACTACGAAGCCGATCCCAACATTGTCGGAAAGACCATCCGCCTGAACAAGCATCCCTACACGATCGTAGGCGTGACCCCGCCAGGCTTCTACGGAACCGAAAAAATTTTTCAGCCCGAAATTTTTGTTCCCCTGGCGAACGAAGCCGCGCTCGACGGCGTCAGTTGGCTCGATTCCCGCACCGAGCAGTCAAGAGTCTGGTCGGTAGTGCGCATCAAAGACGGCGTCTCCATGCCCCAGGTGCAGGCCGAATTGAACACGATTGCCGCGCGCATCCGCCGCCAATTTCCAAAGGAAGAAGAAAAGCTATCGTTCAAGCTGGTTCGTCCCGGTCTGGCCGGAGACTTTTTCGGCAAGCCCGCGCGCTCCTTCCTGGCAGGAATCCTGGCCCTGGCCGGAATTGTGCTCTTAGCCGCCTGCGCCAATCTAGGCAGTCTGTTCGCAGCACGCACCTCCGACCGCACCCGCGAAATCGCCATCCGCATGGCCATGGGATCAAGCCGCTGGCGCGTGGTCCGCCAAATTCTAGTCGAGGCCATTGTCATCTCGATCTTCGGCGGCGCAGTCGCCTGCGCCTTAGCCTGGAGCGCCCTGACCGCTCTCGCCAACTGGCATCCGCCCACCGAATACCCGATGAAGTTCTTCGCCATCATGCCGCAGCCATTGTTAATCGTGGCCGGCTTGCTGATCTCGGTCCTGGCCGGAGTAGTTTTCGGAGTCATGCCGCTCTGGCAAATCTTCAAGACCGATCCCAATTACGCGATCAAGAGCGGCGGCAGCCAATCCTTTATAGGCCGATCCTCTGTCGGACGCCGCTGGGCTCTGCGCGACGTCCTGCTAGCCGCCCAGATCGCGCTCTGCTGCATCACCGTCACCGCAGCTTTTGTTTCACTCCGCGGTCTGGGCAAAGAACTAACCACCAACATGGGTTTCAACCCAAAGCATGCCGTGTTAGCGAAGTTCGAGCTAAGCCAGGCCGGCTATTCCAACGAGTCAGCTGACCATTTCCAGCGCCAGCTGCTGGAAAGAGTCCAGAATCTCCCCGGAGTAGAATCCGCCGCCTACGCCAATACCACGCCGCTCTCGCTGGATACTTTCGATTCGAATGTCTTCACGCAACAAACCACCGATTTCAAATCTTCCAACGCCGCCTTCGATGCCTTCAACTACTGGGTCTCGCCCGGATTCTTCACCGCCGCCGAAACTCCGCTCCTGGCCGGACGCGATGTAACCTTCAGCGACACCGGCAAAACGCCCTCAGTCGCGGTAGTAAATCAGCTCTTCGTCCGCCATCTCTTCCCCGGCATCAAGAACCCCAACGACGCCGTAGGCCGCTATTTCAAAAACCCCACCGGACAGACCGTCCAGATCGTCGGCATCGCCGCCGACGGCAAGTACTTTTCCCTAACCGAAGATCCGCAAGAAGTAGCCTTCTTCCCGATCACGCAGCAACCAACTCCGCATACCACGCTCATGGTCCGCATGAGCCAAGACACCTCCGATGCCGCCTTGAACGACATGGCCGCAACCGTTGCCAAAGTGATCCGCGATCTCGACCCCAGCATTCCCATCCGCGCCTCCAGCTCCTGGAGCAACCAGCTAGGCATGACCTTCTTCATAGCCCAGGTAGCAACCGTAGCGCTAGGCCTCTTCGGAGCTTTCGGCCTCCTGCTCTCGATCACCGGAACCTTCGGCCTGGCCTCCTACACCGTAAGCAAGCGTCTGCGCGAACTGAGCCTGAGAGTAGCTTTAGGAGCGCAAGCCAAGCAGATTCTAGAAGCCGCGCTGGGACGCATGATGATCCTGCTAGCCAGCGGTTCCATAGTAGGCATGTTGTTAGGAGTAGCCGCGAGCCGAGTGCTTTCCGCCATCGTCTACCAAGCCTCGGCGCAGGATCCATTCGTATTAGGAGCGGTAGCCTGCACGGTCGTCGTAACCGGAGCGTTAGCCGTAGCGGGTCCGGTAAGAAGAGCTCTGCAAATCGATCCAGCAGTCCTGCTCCGCGAGCAATGATCAAGCGGGTGCCCCACGTTTCGCGTTCGACAACGTCGAGCGAGGGACTTTGGGATTATCTCAAACGATGGGTGCCCCACCCTAACGTCGAAAAGCACAACGTTAGGATGGGTAGCCCACTGCCCCTAGTTCACTTTTGCTTTTCCTTTCGATGAAGTGTAGGTCGAGTTATCCACGGTATCGTAGAACGTAACGTAAGGTTCGAACGTTCCCGCCTTCGAGTAAGTATGGCTTCCGCTAACCGCGAACGGACCGCCAGTGCTGCCCGTGACCGTGCCCGTCGATGTTGTCTTGTCGCCCCAGTTGATAGTCGCCGTGAAATTCGACGCGGTTGCGGTCGGCGTCCCATCGACAAAGCTCGCCACTTCTCCGGTGAATTCGACGCCATGAGTGGCCGTGAAGCTTTGCCCAGTTCCGCCGATTGCACTCAACCGTCCCAGCGCGCCAGCGACCCCCTCATCTGCCCAGATTTTGTGATCCGGGCCGACCGTCAGCGCGTCTACGCAGGCGTTCGGGGTGGTAAACGGAACCATGCTCACTACACCTTCCGTGCTTACCCGCGCCAGCGAGTTGGGATAACACTGGCCAAACCAGATTGCTCCGTCCGGGCCGGAGATGATGCCGTTCTCGAAACTCTGTATCTGTGCCTTGTATTCTGTCACCTTCCCAGAGGTCGTCATCTTCCCCACTGCTCCATAAGCCGTATTCTCGAGAAACCATAAGTTGCCGTCGGAACCGCTGGTGATCGCGCTCGGGCTGGAGTTCACGGTTTTCGTCGGGTACTCCGCCAGCATCGCACCTGCAGTGCTCATTGTTCCGATCTGGCCGGGGTTGGCATTCTCCGCAAACCAGATGTTTCCGTCCGGCCCAACCGCCACATCGAATGGATCGCTTGACGCCGTGGTGGTGGGGAAGGCTGTGGTCACTCCGCTCGTCGTAATGCGACCGATCGCGGAACATCCGCAGCTATTGGCGTAAATATAAGGGAACCACAGGTTCCCGTCCGGACCAGCAATGATTCCAAACCAGGAGTAGCCGTTCCCCGCAAACTCGGTAATTGCACCGGAGGGCGTCACTTTGGCGATCTGCTCGACGTCGGTCTCGAGAAACCACAGGTTGCCATCAGGGCCGGCAGTAATTCCCGATGCCCCCGCATTCGCAGTGGGAATCGGGTATGTCGTGACCACACCCTCAGTTGTCATCTTGCCCACGGCGTTTGCGGGATAGGTTTCCGTGAACCAAAGATTTCCATCTGGGCCGGCCGCGTTCCAGCCTCCCGCACCCGTGCTCAAAGCAAAAGTGCCGGTAAGAGCTCCAGCGGTAGTGATGCGGCCAATGTCACTGCCGTAAAATGACGTGATCCACAGGTTCCCGTCCGGAGCAGAGACGATTGCTTGAGAAAATTCAAAGGGCAGGCCCAGCGCTGCATACTCCGTCAACGCGCATGTGGATGGAACTACGTTGCCGACGTTGTCCGTTTCTGTGAACCATATGTTTCCATCGGGGCCGGTGACGATGCCCGGAAATCCGCTACCCTCTGTCAGGGTGGCGCACTCGCTTTCCACTCCGCCGGTGGTAAACTTCGCCACGTGGGACGTCTCGATCAGCCAAAGATTCCCGTCGGGGCCGGTAGTCAGGCCATTCGGCAAATCGGCTGTGGAATAGAAAGTGACTGCTCCTTTCGTGGTAATTTTGCCCACCTGATCGTGGAGCCCGTTCTGCGAATTGACGAACCATAGGTTGCCGTCGGGGCCGGTGGTGATGACGCCGCTCGCGGAAAACGCCTGGAACACTCCCGCCGTCTCTTTGGTGGAATACGACTTGATCTTCCCCGCCGTAGTGATCGTGCCGATTTCGTAATCGCCTTTTTGCTTTTGCTCCACGAACCACAGGTTTCCATCCGGGCCCGCGGTAATCCCGGTCGGGAAGGTTCCCGCTTTCAGGGAGTACTGCACGAGATTGGTGCCGCTGGTACTAATGTGGCCAACTGTGCCAGCCAGCATGTCGGTGAACCAGAGATTGCCGTCGGGACCGCTGGCAATGCCAATCAGGCCTTGCGCATTTGCAATTGGAAACTCGGTAATCACCCCGGCGGTAGTGATGCGGCCGACTTTCAGACCGCCCAATTCGACAAACCATAAGTTCTTGTCCGGGCCGACGACCATGGCATAGGGCCAGGCCGCCCGTCCCGGGGGAATGGTGAAATCGGTGCTGGCAAAGAGCGGTTGAGCCAGCCCTGCGAACAAAATCAAAACGAACGCGGATCGGACAAAGTTGAACAAGCGGGGCATGAGAACCTCCTCTGAACTCGCGAAGGGAATTTGTGTCTCTCGCCACAGGGCCCAGGTGGCAACCGAGTCTACGATGTTCCGCTTGTGAACGAATGTTAATCTAAGCCTTAATGGCCAGAGACTTGCGCAGGAATGGTGCCCCAATAGGGGGAGTAAGTCAAGAATTATCCGGGCGCGCCAGTGGTGCAGTTTGAACCGGCTTTGAAAGGGCATGCTTCAGCCATGCCATCAGCAACGTAATCCTTCCAACAATTGTCATCCCGAACGAAGTGAGGGATCTGCAGTTCCGCCGCGCGCTGAAAAACTCAGGTGATGCTGTTTTTTCTGACCGCTGGGGTGCCCCATCCTTGCGCGTTTTGTGCGCAAGGGTGGGATTCCACGGAGGCATCGACCTAGGGATTTTGCATCGGCTCGTGATTTTGACTGGCACTCGCCCGCGACAGTAACTGGCTGCTTCCCGATTTGGAGTAGCTACTTTTGTGCGATTGCGCATGGCGATGACGCGGGAAATACTGGACAGGCGATAGGTTGCGTCTGGAGGACGTTGCCAGTGGGTACTGGACGCTGCCTTTCAAGCAGTCGAGTGGCCAAGTCAGCCATTACGGTTCGAGTCCGTCGTCCTCCGCACGGGCTTCTCGACTCAGAGTTGGTGTGCTAGAATGGTGTTGCTTGAAAGGTAGCGTACCTACTGGCAATTTTGCCGAGCCCCGCCTGACTAGCGGGGCTTTTGGTTTTCCGGGGAATTAGGCCGGGCACCCGCCGAAGTTCCAATTCGCAAAACCCGGTGAATGTCCCGCCCGTCCCCGCATTTATGATGAGCAAAAGTCAAGAGGAGACGGGAGGTCTCCTTAGACTTGCAGGAGTGGTTTCTCGAAGCGGGGGCGACTGTCCCCGGTTTTGGTACGAAACTTTGAGTCACTAGGGTCCGCCATCGTTCGTGTACTTCAATTGTTGCCCGCGCTAAGGTAGTATTGCCAAGCAAATGGCAGCGACGGAACGAGAGCGAAGCAAATCGGGGAAGGGCGCTGCGGCGGCGGAACGCAAGGTACCTTCCGCCCTGCCCAATAGAGTCCCACGTTTTGACCTATCATCCTTCACTTTGGAACAATGCGTCCTGGAGGCCCGCTACCCCCAAGCACTGGCATTGTGGGATAACGCAGGCGCTTTGTGGCGGGCAATCCAAGAGAAATGGCCAGAAATTCGTTTGGTCTCAGCCGAGCCGGCGAAGACATCTTTCCAAGACGGGAAGGCTGGGTTCGTCGTGGAGCTCAAGGCAGCTAGAATTACCGTTCTAGAGTCAGCCAAGTCCATGGAGGAGCTCTCCAAAATCGGGAGAGACTTTTTCAAGCTGACCGCACTGCATTTACAGTTGTCACTTTATGAGCGCCTCGGCCTGCGGCTCATCTACTTCAAAGAATTCAAAGACAGGGAAGATGCTGCTTCGGCCTTTCGCTCACTGGGTCTCATCAGGGAACCGACCACGAAGAAATTTGACATCGACGAGCAACCGGTGAATCAACAGTACACGTTGCGGTGGGAATCAGAGAAGAAGGGTACATTGGTTGCCTGCAGGGCCGAGACACGCAAGATAGACTGGGACCCGCCCATTGAGTCGGCGTTGGTGTTTAGCCCGGTACACAAAGAGCGGAGCGGCGTCGTTCTGGACATTGACTACTATACAATTGCACCGGTAGAGATCGGCCAAGTCGATATGGGACAGTGGTTGAATCATGCTCTACACATAGTATCGCGCGACACGCGGTACCTATTCGAGACTTAACCTCGGTGGCTACGAGCACAAATATCGTGGAATTCCCCTCGCACGGATCGCCCATTCCCGTCTACTCAGACGCCGCGACCTCATACGGTGAAAAAAAGCCTGCGGAGACCGCAACAACAGCTTACTTTCCCAACGTTCAAGATCCGATTGTCTCAGAGGCAGGACCCAGAGGATCGCAAAGCCTACGACTAAGCCAGGCTGAGCTTTACCCTGTACGGCACGCGTTCAGCCCCGAGCATATCACCGCTCTGAGACTCCTGACTCTTGCGGTAGGGCGTTCTAAGCGCGCCCTTGACGCAACTACCGCCGACAACGCCCTAGCTGCTGATACTGAAATTCAGAAACTTCAAGTGCTGCTTCCGGAGCTATTTTGCTGCAGGGCCCTCGGGGATGGTTTTGGGACAATAATTAACTCTTTCATGTCCGCGTTTGAAGCATTGGCTGGCGATACGCCGGACGTAGACCAGGTCAGGGCGATAAACAGGGTTCTACAGCTACTAAAAGAAAAGCCCTTTCTAAGTGCTGATGAAGCTGACGATCAAGTTGAAGTACTTGAGTCTGTAGGCCTGAGCCCTTATCCGCGCGAACTGGTCGAATTCCTTTCAAGTGACTAGAGCATACGTTGAAACTACCGTGCTAACAGACGCGCTGCTGAAACCTGGGCCGCGCGCGAATGCCGCTAAGTCTGCACTTCGGCGATACGATGAGTCGCTCCTCCCTGTTTATTCCATTAAGGAATTTAAGGCCGGACCGCTGGCACACTATGTGTGGTTCCACGGCAAGCTCGTAACGACCGGGTCTTGGCAAAAGACACTAGGGCAATTGCGAAAAACCGCAATGTCACCTTTTCGCATACGCTGGGTCAGCACCGCTATAGAAGCGTTGGAAGCTGCGGAGCACCAAAATCGCGACGTAACGCTGGGTGAGCTAGTGAACAAATACGGGGCACTCGCAACGGACGATGTAGTTCGCTGCGACCGGTATCGTCTCTCACTTCGTCGCATAATCATGCGAGCATGGAAGAAACGTCGCCAGCTAACTTCAACCGTGGTTCATGAACTTAATTGCTATCCGGAGGGCGACATTGTTGAGGAAAGAGGCCTCATAGAACTCGGGGAGGTTGATTGCTGTCCTAAAGATGAGTGCTGCCTTGCAGAGGAGCTGAGACGGAATCCGGAAAGTCTCAAGAAGATGAAGGCCGCCATAGCAGACCAAACCCGGAAGGAGGGAAATGTCCAGAAGAAGGAAAATGTCAAGAGATCCCAAGTCTTGCGGAACCTGATCCGCCCGAGCCATAAACTAACCCCAAAGCAGTGCAGGTATCTGGGGGACGCCGTATTCGCGTATTTCTGTCCGCCCGATGCCGTCATTCTGACAACGAACACGACGGACCTTATTCCCTTGGCGGAGGCGGTTGGCAAAAAAGCGGAGGCGCCGTGAAAGGGGAACGACGGCGGGGCTCCGGGGACAGACGCGACGTGTTTCACCCTTCGTCCAACGTTTCGAGTTCGAAACGTGGGATTTCACACTCTGTGCACTCTGGGCTTGGATCTTGCTTACCTTCCTGAGTAGGGGCTCGTAATGGGCAGAAGAGTGAGCCATCAAGAGTAGCATGCGTTGTCAAGCCCCGTTTAAGCCTCCAGAAATCGCCGAACCCCTTTCGTATGTTGTTTCTGCCCAGCATGTACGTACAAAGTTGTATGCTAAACAATATTTTGTTCGCCAGTCGTTCGCTTTACGCGCGTCTTTTGCACGCTTCCGCCTCGGCGGTTCTGTTCGCGTTTTATTCTCCTATTGCCATCCCACATACAGATTGTACATACACAAAATGTAACTACATAATGTTTCACGTGAAACACTTTGTAGTTACATTTTGTGTCTGTAAGATTCCGCTCAGCGGGGGTTGTGGACCACCAGAATCATCCCGGGACGCAGGACGGCGATATCCCGGTTGTCGTGCTTGAGGGCGTTGACCGTGGTGTTATAGGAGTTGGCAATCGAATACAGGGTTTCGCCCGGCTTCACCTTGTGCCGGACCACCCCGCTGGAACCCGTACTGGACGCCGCTTTTGCCGTCGTTTTTGCCGCAGCCCCAGCCGGCGTCGCGGCATGGTGACGCGCCCCGCTCGAACCCTTGCTGGCAACCTGAGCGGAGCCCGCTCCAGGCGTCACCGGCAGGTGAACGTACAACACCTTGCGTCCCGCTAAGCTGCTTCCTTTCAAGTGGTTCCAGCTGCGAACCATCTTGGCCGAGACGCCAAAATTTTCCGCCACCGACTCCACCGTATCTCCCTTACGCACCTTGTAGCGAGTTATCACGTGGGCGTAAGTGCTGGTATCGCTCTGTTTGCCGGGAGCAATCGGAATAATCAGCCGCGCCTCAGGATCGAGCCCATCTCCATTCAAATCATTAGCTTCGGAGATAGCCCGCGGAGTCGTGTGATACGTGTGGGCAATCGCCGCCAGTGTTTCTCCAGCCTGCACCTTGTGATAGCGCCACCACACCCGCTTATCGGCAGGAATCGAAGCCACCGCCGCCTGAAACTTGTCAGCAGTTCCAGCCGGCAGATGAAGCTCGAACCTGGAATCCTTCGGAGTCGTCATCCGCAGCAGGCTTGGGTTCAGGTCGAGCAGGTCGGAAGCGGTAGCATCCACGCACTCCGCCGCCAGTCGAAGGTCGATAGGATAGTCAATCGTAACCGTGTCGTAGCGAACCGGCTTTTCCTTGACCACCGAGTCCAGTCCGTACTGCGCCGGATTCTTGGCCATGATGGTGACAGCCAGAATAATAGGAACGTAGTTGCGCGTTTCCTTGGGCAGCACGTTGCGCCGGTAGAGCTCCCAGAAATCGGCGTAGCCGGTGCGCTTGACCGCGTTCTGGACGGTGCCGGGGCCAGAGTTGTAGGCAGCCATGGCAAGGTACCAGTCTCCAAACTGGTTGTAGAGGTCGTGGAGGTGATGGGCGGCGGCGCGGGTGGCTTTCTCGGGATCCTGCCGGTCATCGACCCACCAGTCGCGCTCTAATCCGTAACCTTTGGCGCGGCTGCCCATGAACTGCCACATGCCGCGGGCGCCGGCTCGGGAGACCGCCAGCGGATGGAATCCAGATTCAGCCTGGGCGAGGTAGATCAGGTCCTGCGGCACACCCTCTTGTTGAAGCGTCCGGCGGATCATGTCTTCGTAGCGGCCGGAGCGGGATAGCGCGCGCTCGACGGTGCCGCGTCCCCGATTAGAGAAGTAATTGATGAAGCCGGCGACCGGGTCGGTCATCATCAGCGGCAGGTCAGAGTGGGTGGATTTGATCTCGGCTTCGGCTTTGGCTTTGACGCTCTGATCTACGGTGGGCGTCAGTTCGTTGGCCTCGTCGATCGGCGCGGGCTCGGACTTTTGCTCGGCGAAACCATCGCCTTGCTGCAGGGCGGCTAGCTCTAAGCCGTTGACGCCATCGAGAATGCGGTCGAGTTCGGCTTCGAGGCGGTCGTCGGAGTGGAGATCGAATCCGCTGCCGAGGAGCTGGTTGAAAGCGTTATCGAAATTCTGCTTGGCGGCTTCGAGGTGTCCAGCTTGATAGTTCGCCTGACCCGACTGGTATTCTTTTTCGACGGCGGCGATCAGGTCGGCCACGGGATCGGCGATATCGCTTGCCTGTGGCTTCGATTGGGGCCTGGCAGGGGCTGCGACCGGCTTCTGCTGGGGCGGATCAGGCGGCTTGCTGGCCGGGACTAACGCCGGTGCCTGGGCCGGAGTTGGAGGCAGAAAAGAAGTTTTCTGGGCACTCTGACAAGCGAGCGTCATGGCCAAAACTGCGGCCAAGGCGGCGGAGACTAGGATCGCCGGATAAGAGTTAGAAGAAAGCCTCATATTTTCAAAAACTTAACGAACCACCTCTGAGCGCAGCCGATCATCTATTATGTGATGGTACTATTGCAAAATTCGTTGGGTCAACGCCGCAGAAGACCCGTGGCTCCCATGTACTTTAGGAACCCGGGGGATGTTACCCCAGCCGCGCGGGCGGTGGCAAGCGGGAGTACGGCATTACGGGCAGCGTTCTGAATCGCACCCCTCTAACCGCATCGTATGGTGCATCCCAGCGGCAGAAACCATTGACTTTGCCCTCCTACTGAAAATATACCTTGACACGTATATGCCTAGTAGAGTATATACAGGGACATGGAATCTGCCTTCGAAATTATTGCGGAGCCGAACCGGCGGGCAATCTTGAGCCTCCTGGTCTCGTCTCAGCAGTCGGTGGGAGAGATCGAGCGTCAACTTTGTATGACGCAGCCGGCCGTGTCCAAGCATCTGCGCGTGCTGCGCGATGCCGGGTTCGTGGAATCCACGGTGGACGCGCAGCGCCGCCTCTACCGGCTGAAACCGGAACGATTTCGGGAGGTCGATGACTGGCTGGCTCAGTTCCGCCGGTTCTGGTCGGCTCACGTGGATGCTCTCGAACGGCATCTTGATCGGATGGACCACGACCGCATGGATCACAGCCGCGATCGTCCACACGATGGATCCTCAATGTCATCGAAAAAGACAACTAAGGAGAAGACGGGGCGGCCCAAACCGCGAACGCGATAAAGGAGAAACGAAATGAAAATCAAAGTGACCACCCTATACGTCGACGACCAGGACAAAGCCCTGCGCTTCTATACCGAGGTATTGGGGTTTACCAAGAAGACCGATTTCAGCCAGGGCCCCTATCGCTGGCTGACCGTAGCCTCACCGGAGGAACCGGACGGCACTGAGCTGCAGCTGGCGCTGAACAACAATCCTGCGGCCAAGACGTATCAGCAGGCGTTGTTTCAACAGAGCCAGCCCGCGGCCATGTTTTTTACCGACGACGTCAAGGGCGACTACGAGCGCATCAAGGCGCGCGGAGCCGAGTTCACCATGCCGCCCACCGACGTGACCGCCTCGACCATTGCCATGCTGAACGATACGTGCGGTAACCTGATTCAGCTCACGCAGCTGGCACGCTGGTAAGAACGGCCGCTAAGAACGAGGAGGAGAAGGTGATCGATCGCGAGCACTACACACCGGGTCCGGCCAACTTGGCGCGGATACAAAAGGACCGGGGACAAAATGGAGAAGAGAAGTGGACGCTCGTGCTCGTCAAAGAACTGCGCCACTCGCCGGAGAAAGTCTGGCAGGCGATCACCGATCCGGCGCATCTGCGCGAGTGGTCTCCCTTTGACGCCGATGGCAACCTGGGTACGATTGGAGCCACGGTAAAACTGACCACGGTGGCAGCGCCCGCGCTGCGCGTTACCGAGACAACCGTGACGCGCGCCGATGCTCCCGAGGTGCTGGAGTACAAGTGGGGTGACTTCGATATGCGGTGGGAACTCGAAGCTTCGGCTGCCGGCACGCGCCTGACGCTGTGGACCAACATCGGTCACCGCTTCATCGCCATGGGTGCTGCCGGATGGCACATTTGTTTCGATGTTCTGGATCACCTGCTCAGCGGAACTCCCCTCGGCCGCATGGTCGGGCCCGAGGCCATGAAGTTCGGAGGCTGGCAGCGGCTGCACGTGGAGTACGCCAAGCAGTTCGGGATTGAAGTGATCAACTGGCCGCCTCAGGCGGCTCAAAAGTCGTGAATCGGGGGGGATCGTAAAACTATGCGTCAACCACTTAAGAAGGAGTTGTCACCAGGACAACGTGAAGAACTACTCAGAACATTGAAAGCCCGTTTTGAGAAGAATATGAACCGCCATAAAGGCCTGGAATGGGCTAAGGCACAAGCCAAGCTAGAAGCGAATGGTGAAAAGCTGTGGTCACTCAATGAAATGGAAAGAACTGGCGGCGAACCGGACGTTGTTGGTCAAGACAAAAAGACGGGCGAATACATTTTCTATGATTGTTCGGCGGAAAGTCCGAAAGACCGCAGAAGTCTTTGCTACGACCGTGAAGCGCTGGACTCACGAAAAGAAAATAAGCCCAAAGATAACGCTGTGGATATGGCAGCGGCCATGGGCATTGAGCTTTTAACGGAAGAACAATATCGAGAGTTGCAGAAACTCGGGAATTTCGATGAGAAAACCTCAAGCTGGGTGAAAACACCTTCTGCGATCAGAGAACTCGGCGGCGCCCTGTTTTGTGATCGCCGCTTCAACACTGTTTTCGCGTATCACAACGGGGCGGAATCTTACTATGCCGCTCGGGCTTTCCGAGGCTCGCTAAGGGTCTAGCGAGAACAATCTCATGTCTACACGTGGATGGGCAGGTGGCCTACTCCAGCCTTCAAAAAAGGCGAGGCATATCGAGTTCGATTACGGTTTTGTCCACGCCTCGAGTGGCACCCATCCGCCACTGGTGCAGTTGCCTTGAGGACACACTTCAAACTTGTAAATTGGGTGGATTTCCCAGAGCGAAATGCGCGCCGGATCGCCGCTGATCGGCGAACCATTCTGGCACGGTGTGTGGCTCGAATCAAACATGCGTTGACCGGTGACACGAACAAGCAATCCCGCCGCTGCGACTTCGTTTGCAAGTTCGGCAGTCCACTCCGCGGGACGGTGGTGTGGCGTCATCTCCACCACCACTCCCGAGCATTCCTGGTCTGCGGGGCTCAGCACCATGGAGATGTGAATGTCGTGATATGCGGGCGCATCGGGAACATTGGAGCCGCAATTCACGCTTTCTGCTCCCTCCTGACGCGCGATCTTTACATATCCCAGCAACTGAACCAGACTCCCCTCGCCTAGAGCGACCAGGGGCGCCCGATCCTGAACTGGGCCGGCTTTGCTGGTGAGGGGATGGGAGCGCGGGTTGCCGAAATTTATATTGGGAATCTGTTGCGCCCTGGTTTGCAGTGCAACCAACTCCGGGATGCTTGTCAGAGTCGGGTTGCTCGGGTCGCCGGATGGGCAAAAATTGTTCTTGGCCTCATTTTGCCAGGTCTCGGCGCCGCCGTTCCCGGAGACACTACAACTCGCAGTATCCATCACCGTAGGCGTATCCGTTGGAAAAAGCGGAGTCGAACAGGTTTGGGCGAAGCTGGTGCCCGCAGTGGTTATCGATGTCACTGGTGCCGGCGCCCTGGCTGGCGACACCGCATTTCCTGCCAGCCCCAGCGCGAGCGGCAGCATGGTCGCCGCCGATGCCAGTTTCCTCCGGCGGGTCTGCGCCGGGCTCGGGGCCTCGCTGCCGGATCGAGAGGATCGTGTGGCGCTTCGTGTGTTTGTGCTTCGTCGGGTCGTCATCTTTTGCCTCACGCAGTAAAGAAGGTGACTACGGCCAAGTCAGAAATGCTGGGATCATCCACCAGCGAGACTTTCACAGTGGCGTGTGGCGCAGGCGGCATCGATGGCCCTGCCGGCGCGATGAGCAAACCGGTCGCGTCGATCTTCGCATCCAGGGGAGCCGGCGGCCCGGCAATTATTTCCCATTTGACGTTCGCTCCTGGCTGGCGCGTCACCTCCGCCGTGAATTGCTGCTTCTGCCCGTATTTCACGGTGGCAGTCGCTGGCGAGACCGTGACCGCGATGGGACGGTCCTCCACTCCCGCTGGATCGGAGAACTGGATCGCTTTGCCCACCGCGTAGGAGCTGCCGCTGATCCCCAGCAGCGTCAGGATTCCCGCCGGTATCGAATCCGGGAATGAGGGTTTGTTCTCGCCCTCCTTCCCCGCGACAATGACCAGAAAAAGGCTCAAGGAGATCACAAACGTGAACACCAGAAATTGAAAGCGCGACATGCTGGCGTCGCCATTGGGCTCGCTGATCAGCCGCGACAGGTCGATCGTCCCGTCGTAAATCAGCCATAGGATCGCGATGCCGATCAGGCCGATCAGCCCGCACAGTACATATCCAATCACGCACACCAGCGTGTTCAGGTCGCACGTGAAGAATCCAGCGATTAATGATTCTGTATTCATTTCATTCTCCTGAACTAACTTATGTTTCCTTTTGCCGCATCATCCCGCGGCCAGAACCTGGCCAGCGCCTTTCCGCCTAAGTAAATCGCATTGCTGCCGCCCATTGTGGCGGTCCAAGAGTTGGGGACATCCGGGAGCGTTCCCGGATTCGGGTTATTCATCACTTGTGTCAGGTAATAGAACGCGGCGCTCAGCGTGAACATCAGCAACTGCACTCGCTCGGGGCTGAAGTACAGCGTGTTTTCCTTCTTGAGTCGCCTTACGCCGTTGGCGTCAACGAACGGCTGGCCCGCGTCGCTCTTGCGCCCGTAGAGGAAGTTTTTCGTGTTTATCTGTCCGGTGAACAGTTGACCAGCCACAATGCCGAACAACGCCAGGAGAAAGCCCTTCATCTCCCAGACGACAATTTGAGCAATGGTGGGCAAACGAACCTTCCCTGCGCTGGGGTAATCAGCGCTTTCATTCCTGCACTTAGTTCCACGCCCCGGGGAAGAGAAAGAAGACCACGATTAATCGGGCACGACCTTGCTCGCCCGATATGCGAAGAAATACTACACCTACAAAAAGACGTGTCAAGAGAATTTAATCGCAGGTTAGATTAATTTGCAGACTTACTTCTGGGAGGTGTAAGACGGTTGCTGCCGAAAGGCCTAAGTTGATCTAGTTAATCGAATTGAGTCACCAACAAGGTCAGTGGACGTATGGTTCAAAATCGGCTAGTCCGCACTGCCGCGGTGGCTTGGGCCGGGTGGCTTACTCAAGCCCCGGTTTTGGCTGGAGTGGGCAGCTCTTGAAATTCGGGGACAAGCGAAAGGGTAAGCAACTTTTGCGGATTGACTTGCGTAGAATAGTTGCCGGACGCGAGTCTTTTACCGCGCCGGAATCATCTCAAGCAAATATGAAAGCCATACAGATCAAACAAACAGGTGGGCCGGAAGTGATGGAACTGGCGGACTTGCCGGTTCCGCAACCGAAAGCGAATGAAGCCGTGGTGAAGATCGCGGCGGCGGGCGTCAACTTTATTGACGTCTATAACCGCGAGGGCCGTTATAAAGCGGCACTGCCGCTGGTGTTAGGACAGGAAGCGGCGGGCGCGGTTTCGGCGCTCGGCTCCGAGGTGCGTGATGTGGCGCTCGGGGACCGGGTCGCCTACACCATGACGCTTGGCAGCTATGCCGAGTATGCGGCGGTGCCGGCGGAGCGGCTGGTGAAGATTCCGGCGGGAGTTAGTGATCGCGAGGCTGCGGGCGTCCTGTTGCAGGGGATGACGGCGCATTACCTGGCTTACGACACTTATCCTTTGAAAAAAGTCGAGACGGCGCTGATTCACGCGGCGGCGGGTGGAGTTGGATTGCTGCTGGTGCAGATGGCGCACAACATTGGGGCTCGCGTGATTGCCACGGTTTCTACCGAAGAAAAAACCAAGCTGGCGCGGGAGGCGGGAGCGGACGAGGTCATCCTTTATACACAGGCTGATTTTGAGGCGGAGACGAAGCGGCTGACTGGTGGCAAAGGCGTCGATGTGGTGTACGACTCGGTGGGCAAGACTACGTTTGACAAGGGTCTAAACCTGCTGCGGCCGCGCGGGATGATGGTGCTTTATGGGGGATCGAGCGGGGCGGTCGCGCCGCTGGATCCGCTGGTGCTGACGCAGAAGGGATCGATTTTTTTGACGCGGCCTTCGCTAGGAAGTTACATCATCACCCCGCAGGAGTTGCAGGCCCGCGCGGGCGCGGTGTTTGGCATGATTCGCGATGGCAAACTTAAATTGCGGATCGAGCATGTCTATCCGCTGGCCGAGGCGCAGCGGGCGCACCGCGATCTGGAAGGACGGAAGACTACGGGGAAGTTGCTGCTGCTACCTTGAGAACCAGGTGTCAGGTGTCAGGTCTCAGGTCTCAGGAGAAGTTCCGACGGGGCGCCTGTCGCCGGTTTTTCTTAACACCTGAACGTCCCGCCTGCGGACTTATCGAATGTAGCCATGCCGTTTGTGAAATTGAAAAATTCGCCGCACGCGGCTGGAGTCCGGCCCGTTCCGATTCATTACCGCGAGGTGGGCAGCGGCCGGCCGGTGGTGTTTTTGCATGGCGGGTGGGGTTATGGGGTCTATCCCATTGACCGGCAGATGGTCGCATTGGCGGGGCGCGTCCGCTTTGTCGTTCCAGATCGGTCTGGCTATGGGCGGTCGGCGCGATTCCTGGGACCGATGCTAATCGACTTCCATCGCCGCGCCGCCGAGGAGACGTTGCTGGTTTTGGATGCGCTGGGGGTGGAGCGCGCGATTTTGTGGGGACACAGCGACGGAGCGGTCATCGCCGCGATGATCGGGTTGTCAGCGCCGCAGCGTTGCGAACGCTTGCTTCTCGAAGCGTTCCATCTTTATCGCGATAAGCCAGGCTCGCGCAGTTTCTTTGAGCGCTTTGCCAACCATCCGGAGGAAGTGAACGAAAAAACACAAGCCTTGCTGGCTTCGGATCATGGGGCAAGGCAGTGGAAGAAAGTGATCCGGCGGAATTGCCGCGTCTGGTTGAAACTGGCGGCGCTCAGCGCGCATGGGGGCGAGGATCTGGGGGCGGACTTATATGACGGGCGGCTGGGCGAACTGAAAATGCCGGTGACGTTCATGCACGGGAGGCACGATCCGCGGACCGAGCCGGGAGAAATGAAACGGGTGCAGCGATTTTTACCTGATGCGGAGATGCGTTTTGTCGAGGATGGGCGGCATAGTCCACACAGCGAAAAGGCTTGCTGGCGGGTGTGCAACGGGATTCTGCGCGAGTTGATCGCGCGAACGTAGGGCTCGGGCTACGATTTGTTCTGGCGCGAATAATACTTTAGATAGTCCGGTAATTCTTGTTCACAGCGCTCGTCTCGGATCGGCTTGCCGGAATTGATCTCCAGCGGAATTACTCCGGCCCAGGTCGGGAATGCGTAATCTTCTTCGTCGTCTACTGGCGGCCCCACGCGCACTTTCGCGGAAAATTCATTGATCGGAAGGCGCAGGACTGACGTTGCCTTCAGCTCTTTTTCGTTGGGCTGGCGCGAGTCGTCCCAGCGATTGGGGAGGATGTGCTCGCTGATCGCACGCAGTGCTGCCAGTTTTTCTGCCGGATCATCCACGACCGTTGCCGTGCCTAGAATTACCACGGAGCGGTAGTTCATCGAGTGATTGAATACGGAGCGGGCTAGCACTAATCCATCGAGCAGCGTGACCGTGATGCAGACGGGAAGGCCTTGATCGAGATGGCGCAACATGCGGCTGGCGACGGAGCCGTGGATGTAGAGAACATCTTTGTCGCTGTCTCGTCCGTAGGAGGTGGGGATGACGTAGGGCTGCCCGTCGACGGCGAAGCCTACGTGGCAGAGGAAAGCTTCGTCGAGAATCTGGTTGACGGCTTCGCGGTCGTAGATTGCGCGCTGCGGTTCGCGCACTACGCGGGTGCGGAGAGTGGGATTTGAGTTGGACATGAAACTAATTTCCTAGGCAGGCGCCAAGAGTGGTGACGAAGAATTTTAGCAGGTCGGGGACAACGGTTCTCAGTTCCCGATCCTCAGTTCTTAGTGATGACGACGCGACCGTTGCTATGCCGCCGCTACAGCAGGCCGCCGGTTTTCACTGCCAGGGTGCTGAGTGCCATCTCCAGCTTGGTTATGGCTTCGCCTAGTTCGGGATGGTTTCCGACTTTCTGCTGCAGTTCTTTGAGAATTTTGTGCGCACTGGCTACGTGCTCGGCAGCTTGGGCTGGGCCTTGGGCGGGCTTGGGTTGGCTCGGTGTTGGCATGTTGGTTTGCCCCGTGTACAACTTAATTCTATACGGGATCGTCATACCGGTCATTGAATACGCTTTGGCGACTTATGGTTAGATTCGGATCACGGATTGGGATGCTGGCGCTGCTTCTGGCTTCGGCTGCGGGTCAGCAGGATCCTAGTTTCAGGTCCCAGACGAACCTGGTGCCAGTGCCTACGCTGGTGCGGGATGCGGCGGGCAAGGCGGTTTACGGGCTGCACGCGGAAGATTTCGTCATTGAGGATGATGGCGTCGAGCAGGCGGTTCATTTGGATGAAGTCGTGGAGGCTGAGCCTATCTCGCTCGTGATCGCCGTCCAGTGCGGGCGTCGTGCTGAGCGGGAATTTGGGCGGATGGCGGGCTTGGCAGCTATGCTCGATCCCGTACTTAGCGGACCACGGAATGAAGCGGCGTTGCTTCTTTTCGACAGCAAGCTGGATCTGGTGCAGGATTTTACGAACAACGGCGACGTGATCGAAGCGGATCTGAAGAATCTGCAGCCGGGGGACAACGGGGCGTCCATTCTTGACGCCGTAGCCTATGCGGCGAAGATGCTTGGCAGGAGGCCCGAGGGGCGGAAACGCGTGCTGTTGCTGATCAGCGAGACTCGCGATCATGGCAGCCACTTTGCCAAGATCGACGATGCGGTGAGACTGGTGGGAGTGACGCATACGTTGGTTTACGCGCTGCCGTTCTCGCCCTATATTTCGGAGCAACTCGATACTTTGCGGGGCGCCAACAAGGATGAGTGGGGGCCGGGGCCGGACTTCCTCCAGATACTGGTCGCTGTTCGGAACGCGATGAAAAAGAATTCCGCGAAGGCGCTGGCGTCGTTGACGGGCGGCGAGTACGAGCAGTTTTCTACGCGCAAGGGCTTTGAGTCGGACATGCTGAGTTTTGCAAATCACCTTAACAGCCGGTATCTCCTGAGCTTTGCGCCGAAGAATCCGCATCCGGGGCTGCATCGGGTTCGGGTGAAGCTGAAACGAGGCGACCCGAATCTGACGCTGTTATTTAGAAACACATATTGGGTGGCCGATTCGAAGCGGTGATCGTTTCTTAGCGATCGTTTCTCCCTGAGAAGATTACTTGCGGCGGCGGGCGGGTGCGCGCTGGGGTTCGTCTTCTATTACCGCGAACTGAATTTTCTTTTCTACGGGATCGATGCGGTCTACGAGCACGCGCACGCGGTCTCCCAGGCTGTAGGTTTTGCGAGAACGCTGGCCGATGATTTGGCGCGTGGCTTCGTGGTAGGTGTAGTGGTCGTCTTCCAGCGTGTTCAGCGGGACTAAGCCTTCGACGAAGAGGTCGGTTAGTTCCACGAAGAAGCCGAATTTGGTTACGCTGATGATCAGGCCGTCGAAGTGTTCGCCGATGCGGCGCTCCATGAATTTCATTTTTTTCCATTCCATCAGGCCGCGCTCGGCTTCGTCGGCGCGGCGCTCGGATTGGCTGGATTCTTCGGCGATGCTGTGGAGTTCTTCGATGGAGATGGGGCCGCCGCGCGGTTCGAGGGCTTGCTGATGGGCTTCGCGGTCCCGGCGCTTGGACCAGGGGGACGGCGGAGTGGTGCCACGAGTATTGAGGAGGTAGGGGTCCTTCGACTGCGCGGAACGATTCGCTTCGCTCGTCGTCCTGCTTCGCTCAGGATGACAATTTTGAGAGATTCCCACCGGGACTTCGCCATCCATCTTTTCTGGCGAGTCTTGCAGAACTTGTTTCAGAATGCGGTGCACGATCAGGTCGGGATAGCGGCGGATGGGCGAGGTGAAATGGGTGTAGGTGGTGGCGGCCAGGGCGAAGTGTCCGCGATTTTCTTCGCTGTAGCGGGCTTGCTTTAGCGAACGCAGCATCAGAAAACTCAGGATTCTTTCTTCCGGTTTGCCTGCGATTTTCTCGGTTAGCTTTTGATACATGCGCGGGGTGATGTGGACTTCTTTCGGGACTTCGATTTCTCGGACTCGCTTGCCAGTGCCTCGGGCTTCGCGGCGGTCGGCTTTTAATTGCACTCGCTGGACGGGTAAAGCGCCTACTCCCAGCGAGTATCCGAAGGTGGCGGCTATTACTTCGAAGTCGTAGACACGCTTGGCGTCGGGCTTTTCGTGGATGCGGTAGAGCGAGGCTATGCGTTTGTTTTCGAGATAGTGGGCTACGCATTCGTTGGCTGAGAGCATGAATTCTTCGATCAGGCGATGGGCTATATTGCGCTCCGATCGGGTGATGCTTTTCATCATGCCGAATTCGTCGAACTCGATGACAGGTTCGGGGAGATCGAAATCGATTGAGCCTCGGCGCTGGCGCTGGCGATTCAGGATCATCGCCAGATCGCGCATGCGTTCGAAGTGGGCGACCTGTGCCGCGTATTGGCTGCGCGCTTCGGTCTCTGCTTCGATTACGGCGTTTACGGCGGTGTAGGTCATTCTCTCAGCGCTACGGATCACGCCTTCGTTGATTTCGTAGCTTACGATTTCGCCTTGGTGGTCGATCTCCATGGTGCAGGAAAGGACGAGGCGATCGACTTCGGGACGCAGGCTGCAGGTGTCGGTTGAGAGTTCCAAGGGCAACATGGGAACGGCTCGGTCGGGAAAATAGACACTGGTGCCGCGCAGGCGGGCTTCCTGATCGAGCGGCGAGTTGGGCGTTACGTATTGGGCTACGTCGGCGATGTGGACTTGCAGTTCGTAGTTGCCGTTGGCGAGTTGGCGGACGTGGACGGCGTCGTCGAAATCGCGGGCGGTTTCTCCGTCGATGGTTACTATAGGGAGATCACGATAGTCGCGGCGATGATGCAGGGTTTCTTCTGGAATTTCGGATTCTATGGCTTGCGCTTCTTCGATTACTTCGGGGGGGAAGCGGTGAGGGAGGTGAAACTTGCGGATCATGATCTCGACGTCGACGCCGAAGTCTGTTTCTTCGCCGAGGATTTCTATGACTCGGCCGCGCGGTTGCTGCGTGGCGCTGGGCCAGTCGGTGATCTCTACGTCTACTACTAGGCCTTCCAAGTCTTGCCAGTCAGTGTGGATCTTTGCTTCGTCGCCGATTACCCGGTCGCGGGAGGTAGCGCCGGCGTCGCGCCGGCCCGATTGCGGGCGCCGTTGCAGATCGTCCTTGGACGATTCCGCGATTTCTCGACTGCGGAGGCGAGACGCCCCCGCGACAGCCGCCGAAGACGGCGGCGCTACGGTGGGATTTTCCATTCCTGGTGGGATTACTATTTCCTGCGTTACTTTTTCGTCGATGGGCTTGACGTAGTTGTGGCGGCGTCCGTAGTGGAAAATGCCTACTACCGTCGGATGCGCTCGCGCGAGCGTGCGTAGGATACGGCCTTCGGCTCGACCGTCAGTGCGGATGGCGGAGACTTCCACCAGTACGCGGTCGCCGTGCATGGAGGATCCGATGGCGTGTGGAGCGATGAAAATGTCGCCGGCCAGGCGCGCTTTCAGGCTTTCGTCTAGCGAGGCGGTTTCGGGGATGACGAAACCGAAGCCATCGCGATGCATGGTTAAGCGGCCTACCAGCAGGTTTCGTCCCTTGGTGGCCTGCGGAATGGCGTAGCGGTCAGAGTCGACTTGCAGCAGTTCCCCCTTGGAGACGAGCGCGTACAGGCGGTCGGTCAGTTCGCGGCGCGCATCGCCCTTTGCGCCCAGCTCGCGCAACAGCTGTTTGTGGCTGGCCGTCTTCTTGGGCTGGCGGGCGATGTGGCGGAGGATGGCGGAATCGGAGAGCATCAGTTCTCAGTTCCCAGTTCTCGGTTCTCAGTTTTCCTCTCAGTTACTGAGAACCGGGAACTGAGAACTAAATCAGCGCAGGTACTTTTCTTCCATAATTTTTCGATGATGCAGTTCGTGTCCGGCGATGATGTAGGCCAGGGCTCTTACTGTCACTTCATTCTTGTTGGCTACGCCGCGGCGGGTCCAGGAGGCTTGGTCGAGATTGCGGAATAACGTGATCGTGGCTCGGCGCACGGCTATGTAGTCTTCGATCAGGTCGGCCAGCGAAAGACTTGCAAAGGGAGCGTTGCGGACGTATTCGTTTTCGTCGAAGCCTTCCATGGGAGTGGGATCGTTGCGGGAGATGCGAAGCGCGCGGTAGGCGAAGATGCGCTCGGCATCGCAGATGTGGCCTAGAACTTCTTTCACCGTCCACTTCCCAGGAGCGTAACGGAGCTCGCCATCCGCCTCGGCGCGTCCGGAGAGCAGGAGTAGCATCTGGCGGCGCTGGTCATCGAGCGTGGCGAGAATGTCGCCGCCCTGGATTTGGGATAGATATTTTTCATAGTAAGGAGCGTAGTCTCCGGGCTGAGGCCGGAGGGATGCGGTCGCGGTTGAATTGGTCGCGGTTAAAGTCATGAATACCTCGTCAGGGATCGCGTACGGTTGGTCGTGCCCCACGGCTCCATATTATATTGACGACCGGATTGCGATAGAAGAATTACCACCGCCTGAGCAGGGGTTACACGATGTTGGATGCCAAGACAGAGCCAACCGAGCGGAGGAACCATGAGAAGAACTATGAAAAGTAATAAGAAAAGCTTGATTTCCACAGCGTTGGGCGTTTACTGAGGAGTAGAATTCGATTTGGCAGCCGAAATGCGGCGCTGATTTCGAATCACCTACTTAGAGGAAAGGATTTCAACAAAAATGTGGAAGCCCACAAGTCAACCTGCGACCCCTGGCCGGCCATCTGAGCCGGAGCGTCCGAGCACCTCCACGGCGACGACGGCACCGCTGATGAGTGCGAGCGAGCCTGCGGCTGTGCCGCGTCCGGTTACGACCACTACTTCGGACCAAGCCACGATCGGCAAGTCGCTGGTGATTAAAGGTGAAGTGACCGGTTCTGAATCTCTGTATATTGATGGCCGGGTAGAGGGATCGATCAATCTCTCTGGCAATCGCGTGACGATTGGGCGCAATGGAGTGGTCGCGGCCAACATCAGCGCACGGGAAATCGTGGTGCTGGGCAAGGTGCGCGGCAACCTGACCGCTAGCGATCGCGTGGACATCCGCAGCGACGGATCGTTGACCGGTGACGTGGTGGCGGCGCGCATCTCGATTGAAGATGGCGCGTTCTTCAAGGGCGGCATCGACATCCGCAAAGCGGGATCGGCGGGCGCCGCCAAGGTGGAAGAGCCTACGAAGAGCGTTTCCAGCGAGAAGCCGGAACCGGCGATTGCGGCGCGAGCGTAGGCCGGGCGTCCGCACTCGCGAGTAATTCAAGTTCAACATGAAGGGCATCCTCGTAGTGAGGATGCCTTTTTGTTTCGGAGGAGTTTTTTAGGCAACATTCGTGTCTCGGGCAGGGATGGCGCGGTCGCTCTCGACAGGTTTATGCTGATGTTGTCATGCATAAATACTGTTTGATTCTCGTTCTCAATCTTCTTCTCTGTTCCGCGCTGGCGGTTGCGGAAGACTATCCGGTGGGAGATAAGCCGTTTCGGCGGTACGTCGTGGAGGGCAGAGATGGTCACCGCATCACCTTCTATCTTTCAACGCAGGAAGCGCCCAGTCATCCTTTGCCGCTGATCGTCTGGGTTCAGGGCACAGGGTGTTCATCGCAGTATGTCCGCGTCGGAGAGAAACTCAGCCGCGGGTTGCAGGGTATCTTAAATTCGGTGGCCAGCGGACGGGCTCGGGTCTTGACAGTGGAAAAGCCGGGTGTCGAGTTTCTGGACGACCCGCCGGATGACGGCGACGCGCACGCTTGTCGTCCGGAATTCTTAGCGGAGTTCACGCTGGACCGGTGGGCTACAACCATTGCGGACGCAATCCAAGCGGCGCAGAAGTTGCCTGGCGTCGACGCTTCAAAAACGTTGGTGATCGGCATTTCGGAGGGCGGCATTGTCGCCGTGAGGGTTTCGAACGTATTGCCGCAGGTGACGCACGCCGCGTCTTTGTCGGGAGGCGGACCAGTTTATTTGTTCCACATGGCTGAGTTTATGCGGAGCAAGCAACTGGATCCGGAAAAGGAAGTCTATGCGTGTTGGAGCGACATTCTGAAGGAGCCGGACAGCGCCACCAAGTTCTGTTGGGGGCAGACCTACCGTCAGTGGTCGAGTTTCATGAAGACCTCGGTGATCGCAGAATCGCTCCAATCGCATGCCCTACTATATTTTGTCCACGGAACAGCGGACGCGCAACAGGCGATTGCTGGGTTCGACGTGCTGCGCGCGGAGTTGGCCGCAAAACGGCGTGATGCGGTGTTTGAGCGGATCGAAGACGCTGACCATGCATTGGACCTGCCAAATCAAAAGGTACCCGAAGGGCTGGAGGCCGTTTTCGGCCGAGTAGTGGATTGGTTTGTGGCGGGTGTTAAGCACTGAGGGAATGAACTGCATGCGTTCTAGGGTTCTTTGCCCGATGCCATAGTCTCGGCGGCTTGGCTCGCTGCAACTTGAGAGAGAGCGGTTGATCTTTTCCGGCGCAAATCTGCCGGTAACTCGGAGCGCAATAGCCATAGGCCTGCGGCCACGGCAGCGGCCCAGGTCAAGCTGCCGAGCGCAAGGGCCATGAGGTCGGCGCGGCGGCTGCCGTCGAGCGGTATGCTGCGCATGACTTCGTAACTCAATCCTCCGGAGATGACGCCTACGAGCGCAGCCTTGCCTAATTCTTTCCAGTTCAGGCCGCCGAGCGGAACCATGCCGCGCACATGGAGGAGGAGGGCGATGGCTACGGTGTTGGCGGTGATGCCGATGTCGGAGGCGATGGCCAGTCCAGTGACGGAGAAAGTCCTAAAAAACACCCCGTAGATGGGTAGGGATGCGATGGTGATCAGGGTGCTCGCTACCATGGGCGTGAGGGTGTTGCCGGAGGCGTAGAACGCGCGGGCATAGAGCGCCTGACTGGACCACAAAGCCAGCGAGAGCGAAAACCAGAAAAAATAGAGAGCCGTGGATTCGGAATCGGCGAAGGTGAAGTGGCCGCGGCGATAGACGAGATCGATCAGCGGGAGGGCAATGGCCATCATCCATCCGGTGAGCAGCAGGGAAGCGGCAGTGATGCGATAGACGGAAGCGTTGACGGTGGCAGCAAATTCGTCAAGCTTTTTTTCTCCGAACAGGCGCGAGAAAAAAGGGAGTGACGCCTGGCCGGCAGCTTGTCCGAGGATGGCGATGGGAACGGCGAAGAGACGCTTGGCGTAGTTCAGGCGGGCGATGTCGCCGATGCCGCTGGAGGCGAAGTAGCGGAGGATCCAATCGTCGGCGGCGACGAGCGAAACGCCGAGCATGAGGGGGATGGACAAGCGCACCCACTCGTGGAATGCAGGGTTCCTTATTTCGAAGGAGGGACGGTATCCAGTGCCGATTTTGGCGGCGCCGATGGCGTTGATGAGAAACGGTCCGGCAAGGCTGCCAAAGAGCGCTCCGTAAGCGAGCGAGGCGATGCCCAACCGGTGCCCGGCGAGAACGCCTCCGCCAATGATGAATACGCTGTAGATGAGCGGGCCGAAAGCTGGGAACAGGAACAGACGCTGGGAGAGCAGGACCGCCGAAACGACTCCGCCAACGTAGAAGAAGATTTGCGAAGGCAGCAGAATCCGGGTGAGATGGACGCAGAGCCGCATCTGTTCCGGATTGAAGCCGTGGAACATCCAACCGGCGAATTGCGGCGTGAAGATTTCAGCCAGGATGGTGCCCGCGACGAGCACGGTGGTCATCACGGTAATGATGATGGAGAAAGTTTTCTGCGCGTCCTGCTCGCGCTTTTCAGCGACAAACCGGGTATAGATGGAGATGAATGTAATCGAGGCCGTGCCGCCGGCAACGATGTAGTTGAGCCAGTCGGGCAGAGTGAACGCGGCGACGTAGGCGTCGGTTTGCTGCCCCGCGCCGAAAGCGTAGGCGATGTAGGCCTCGCGCAGGTATCCGATCACGCGCGAGAGCGTGATGGTCGACATCAGCAGCAGCGTCGCCGAAAAAGCAGTGTGCTGGTGCGATGGACGGAAAAACCGCAGTAGACGCATCTCTGGCAGATTAACGCATCCTAGGGCTGGTGGGAGAGTTATTGGTGGGATGGAATTGGGAATGCAATTGGCTTTCCGCTTGCACCCCTGTGTTCTCTGGTTGAGAATTGAGAGCTTGAACCACAGGGACGACAGAGGTGCACAGGGGAAAACGAAATCCCAGCACCGCTTTGACGGGCTGCGATTTCGACGCGCGGATTCGTCACATTCCCGGTGTTAGCCAAGTCACAGACTGGAGCGCGAGTTGGGACTAGGCTGAGCGAGTTGGGTTGCGGATTGACCCGTCACGAGGAGCGGGCTGGCCATGCCGATTACAGATAGGATCAAAACGCTGATCCGCCGGGGGAGGCTCCAATCCGCTGCGCTCCCGATCGTGAGTGGATTGGCTAGGCTGCACCGGCATGGAGTGGAGCGCATATTTCTTGACGACGGAATCTGGATACACCAAACCTCGTACGGCTATTTCGCCTATCACCGGCCTTACCTGCGATTGGATCTGATGCGGCTCGATCAGGCTGCCTGCGAGAATTTCTTGTGGGGATACCAGCCCAAAGCCGGAGACGTGATCATGGATGTGGGAGCCGGGGTGGGCGAGGAAACCTTGACGTTTTCCCGGGCGGTCGGAGAGCGCGGCAAAGTGATATGCATCGAGGCGCATCCACGAGCCTACCGCTGCCTGGAAAAGCTGGTGCAATACAACCGCTTGCAGAACGTGATTCCCATTCACGCGGCAGTGACCGAACCCGGCTGTTCTGGGGTTACCATCAGTGACAACGACTATCTCTCAAACCGCATAGATAGCTCCGGAGTTTCGGTTCCGGCAACCACGATCGACGAGATTCATCGACAATTGAATCTGGGACACGTCCATTTTGTGAAAATGAATATTGAGGGGGCGGAGCGGCTCGCCATCCGCGGCATGGCCGCCACTTTGGAGGAGACCGAAATCTTGTGCATGTCGTGTCACGACTTCCTGGCGAAGCGCACCGCAGATGACAGGTTACGAACCAAGGATTCCGTCCGTGACTTTATGCGGCAGAGCGGGCTGGATGTGCAGGAGCGGAAAAAACCCGGACTTCCGCCGTATTTGCGGGATCAGCTATGGGTCTACAACCGGGGAGTTATGGGGAAGGCTGCAAGCTGACGCATCCGGCGGCGGGCGGAAAAGTTATCGAAAGGCCGGACTCGGGAATGGCAAGTGGCTTCCCCCTGCGCACCTCTTGGTCCCCTGTGGTTGAAAATCGAGAGCTGGCACCAGGGCCGGCACAAAGCGGCACCGATTAAGCCGTTTTTTGCACCCTTGAGATCTCCCCGCATCGCATTCTTGTCAAAAGGGATATTGGTTGATCCACGTTTTACTCAGGCTGCATTGTCATCCCGCCGCCGAAGCCGCATAGTGCCGCCAGTTAGGAGGCACTTATGGCTGCTTCACGGACAGACTTTGCCGAGCACGTCAAGCGCAAGACCTTAGTCGAAGCTCGCCTAGCCAACTTTCGGCAGGCAACGCGCGTTCACGGCAGTTTCCTGGCTGCGGTCGAGAAACGGGCGCTGGTCTGGATGGCGGAGCGCATGCCGAGGTGGGTGAATTCCGACCATCTGACGCTGCTTGGCTTTGCCGCCCAGATCGCAACTGGCGTTTGTTATGCCCTGGCCGCCTACAGCCGTTACATGCTGCTTGCGGCGAGCTTTTGTTTAGCGGTGAACTGGTTCGGTGACAGTCTCGACGGGACTCTGGCGCGCGTGCGCCGGCAGCAGCGGCCGCGGTACGGCTTCTATGTTGACCACATGATCGACTCCATCGGCGCCGTGGCGATGATGAGCGGGCTGGCGGTTTCTGGAATCTTGCATCCGGCGATTGCCGTGGCGCTGCTGCTTGCGTTTCTGCTGCTTTCCATCCAGTCGTATCTGGCAACTTATACGCTGGGGGAATTTCACCTTTCGATGGGGCGATTCGGTCCGACGGAGTTGCGCGTGCTCCTGGCGGTGGGCAACGTGGCAGTGCTCCGTTGGGCGCGGGTGATTCAGGGGCGCTACCGCCTGTTTGATATTGGCGGTTTGATTGGATTGTCCGGAATGCTGGGAATGCTGGCGCTTGCTTGTGTGAAGAATACGGTGCGGCTTTACCGGGAAGAGAGAATTTTATGAAGAGCAGCTCTCAGCCGTCAGCTCTCGGCTCTCAGGAAAATCCCGTTGGGCAGATTGTTCGGCGATGGGTGAAGTTCAATTTTGTCGGGGCAATCGGGATTGGAGTACAACTGGCGGCTTTGGCTGCTTTTCGTTCCTGGCTGAAACTGGACTATCTGCTGGCCACGGGGATGGCGGTCGAGATCGCGGTGATCCACAATTTTTTGTGGCACGAGCGTTTCACCTGGTTGGATCGTCCGGCTTTTAGCCCGGGGCACTCGCTGATCAGATTCGCCAAGTTCAACGCCAGCAACGGAGCGGTTTCGATCGCCGGGAACCTCATGGTGATGCGTCTGCTGGTGGGCGAGGCGAAGTGGAACTATGTTGCGTCGAATGTTCTTGCGATCGTGGTTTTTTCGCTGGTGAATTTTTTGCTCGGTGATCGCTTTGTGTTCGCTGCGGAAAAGACCGCGTCTGCGATCTGGGGCTGACTACGGGCCGAGCTGTGCTCGGCGGGACCCTTCGACTCCGCTCAGGGCAGGCTCCCGAGGGCGTCTGTTCCTACGCGAGCCTCGCGTAAGATGTTTCCGTGTTGCCCGCTTTCTTTCACATTGATCGCGACGGTCCGGTTTGCATCCTGCGGCTTACTTCGCCTGACGGTACTAACCGCCTGGGCGGCGCCTGCGTGCGTGCCCTGACACTCGCCATCATCGAATTGAGAGAGGAGCGGAAGGACGGCCGAACCGAACTCCGCCCACTGATTATCGCGGGAAATCGGCTGTTCTTCTCGGTCGGCGCCGATTTGAACGAAATCGCCGCTCTGAGCGGCCCCGAAGCCTACGAATTTTCCGCCCTGGGACAAACGCTCATGAACGCAATCGCCGGTTATCCTGCTCCGGTCATCGCTGCGATCGAGGGCCACTGCATGGGCGGAGGACTTGATCTTGCAGTCGCCTGTCACCGCCGGATCGCGGCCCCTCACGCCGTGTTCGGACATCGAGGCGCCGCTCTCGGACTGATGACGGGATGGGGAGGGACGCAACGCTTGCCGCGCCTGATCGGGAAGGGAAGGGCGCTGGAGCTTTTTATCGCTGCGGAAAAAATCTCCGCCGCGCGGGCGCTGCAGATTGGATTGGTGGATGCCATCGCCGGCGATCCCGTTGCCGAGGCGTTCCGGCAAACGCTGATACGACCGATGCCTATACGACCCACGCTTATACAACCAACGACCAGTCCAGAAACGCCCTCATCCAAGCCAGATTAAAAAATCCGAAGGCCACGAGATAGAAACCCAATTTTTTCCCGCTCCAATGGGCGTCCGCGTAACTTCCCAGCGAGAGGAATGCGGGATAGACGGGAAGCAGATAGCGCACAGTGCCGGGGGCGGGTCGGCCCGCATAGACAACCATTTGCAGAATCACGGCCAGGGCGAAAAGCTTGTCTTCGATCCGGACTTCGCGGCGCAGGCTGAGTGCGAGAACAAGGATGATCAGACCGAGCCTGATGGCCAGCAGTGCGTCGTGTTGGGCGATGGGCGCTCGCAGCGATTCCCATACGCCCATCCACGGCGGAGCGAGAGCCATTCTCTGATAGAGCCGGTACGCCGCCACCACCGACAGGCGGCCCGACCAGTGCAGCCACGCCCAATAGCTCAATAAACCCAGCGGTGTGAGCAACGCCGCTAGGGACGAAGCGCGACGGCTTCGCACCGCCAACACACAGAGCGGAACGGCCACCAGGACACCCGACGGCCGGCCCAATCCCGCCAGCAACCCGAACAGTGCTGCAGGCCCCCATTGGTTCTCGCGCGCAAAAATCACCGCCCATACGATGAGCGCGATCGTGAGAGACTCGGCATATCCCGCGAAGAGAGCAAAGCTGGCGGGCCAGACGGCTACGAGAAGCAGCATACGGATCCGTCCTCTTTTCGTCAGGCTGGAAGCGGCGAGCCGCAACAATCCCCAAAAGAAAAAAAATGCGGCTATTGTCGAAACGAAAAGGGCGGCGACTGTGGCCGGCAGCAGCCAACTCACCACGCGAATCGCTGCCGGATACAACGGATAGAAGATCACCGCCATCGGGAGGTCGTATCCGTGCTGGGCGATGCGCAAATACCAGAGGGTGTCGAAGCGCTCCCAAATTCCGAGCAACGCGTAATGCACGCCGTGGGGCGCGGGCAGATTGTCGGTGAGTGCGTTGGTGTGGATCAGCGCCGGGTCGGGATGCAAAAACGGCAGGAAGGCTGCCGCCATCGCTGAATAAAACAGGCGCAAGGTCGTGGTTAGTGCCAGGGCGATCTGCCAGTCGGGCCGGGATGCGAGCCTGCGCAACATGATTTTAGATTGTACTTCTCGCGTTCTGCGCAGCTTCCGCGCTGCTGATCAGCGATCTGATTTCAGATCTAATTCCCGATATGATGGCCACGCTTGCCTTGATCGGCGCACTGCGCGTCGTACCGCTGATATAGTAAATTGTTTCCTAAATTCCTTAGATTTCTGCCCTCATGCGCGAACGTATCGAATCCACCGCTATCACGATCAACAACATCCTCGCCAGCAAGCTTGACGCCAGTTCACTGCGCTTCGAATCGAATATGCGGGCGCTCGCCGACCTGGTGGCCCAGGTGCGCAACGAAGAGGAAAAGATCCGCGAAGGCGGAGGGCCCAAGGCGATCGAGAGCCAGCACGCCAAAGCGCGAATGACCGCGCGCGAGCGCATTCAGTTGCTCGCCGATCCCGGGTCATTTTTTGAACTCGGCCTCTACGCGGCGCACAAAATGTACGAGGAATGGGGCGGAGCGCCCTCCGCCGGCGTGATTACGGGACTTGCCCGCATTCATACTCGCATGGTCATGCTCATCGTGAACGACGCCACGGTCAAGGCTGGCGCGTTCTTTCCGATGACTACGAAGAAAGTCATCCGCGCGCAGAATATTGCCATCGAAAATCGCATTCCGACTATTTATCTAGTCGATTCCGCTGGAGTTTTTCTTCCGCTGCAAGAAGACGTTTTTCCTGACACTGACGATTTTGGCCGTGTTTTCCGCAACAATGCCGTCATGTCGGCCATGGGAATTCCGCAGATCGCGGCCATCATGGGCATGTGCGTTGCGGGCGGTGGATACCTTCCGGTGATGTGCGATCACGTGCTCATGACCGACGGCAGCGGTTTGTTTCTTGCCGGTCCGGCGCTGGTACAGGCGGCTATCGGGCAGAAGGTTTCCGCCGAAGAGTTGGGCGGAGCGGCTATGCACTCGGCCATCAGCGGCACGGTCGATTTCCGCGAGCCGAACGACGAAGCCTGCATTGGGCGCATCCGCTCGCTCATCGAAAAGTGGGGATACCGGCGGCAATCGCTTTGGGACCGCAAGAAGCCCGTGGACCCGGCGCTGCCGCCGGAGGAAATCTACGGGGCGTACGATGCGTCGCCCGCGCGCCCTTACGATATGAAAGAAATTTTGGCGCGCATCGTGGACGACAGCCGCTTCGATGAGTACAAGCCTGAATATGGCAAGACGCTGATCTGCGGTTACGCTCGCATTGGAGGCTTCGCCGTGGGTATAGTCGCCAACCAGAAACTGCACGCGCAGCAGACCGACCACGAGGGTCACAAACGGGTTGAGTTTGGCGGCGTCATTTACACAGAGTCGGCCGAAAAGGCTGCCCGCTTCATTATGGATTGCAACCAGAACCTGATCCCGCTGGTTTTTTTTCATGATGTCAACGGATTTATGGTTGGCCGCGATGCGGAATGGAGCGGAATTATCAAGGCGGGAGCCAAGATGGTGAATGCCGTGTCGAATTCGGTGGTCCCGAAAATTGCGGTGATCGTCGGCGGTTCATTTGGCGCTGGGCACTACGCCATGTGCGGCAAGGCATACGATCCGCGGTTCGTTTTTGCCTGGCCCACGGCGAAATACGCGGTCATGAGCGGAGACGCGGCCGCAGGAACGCTGGTGGAAATCAAAGTGAAGCAACTGGAACGCAGCGGCAAAAAGTTGAGCGACGAAGAAAGAAAAGAACTGTTCGATACAACCAAGAAGACTTACGAGGAGCAGACGGACCCTCGCTACGGCGCTGCGCGCCTCTGGATTGACAAGATCATTGACCCCATGGAAACGCGGCAGGCGATCACACAGGCATTGGAGGCGTCATCGCTCAACCCTGAGGTAGCGGAGTTTAAGGTTGGGGTGCTGCAAACATAGAATCGGGTGATCGGATCATCGGGCCGTCGGGCGATCTGATAAACCTTGCTGACCTGGTTGCCGGAGCGGAATGAGTGACTCAGTAAAGTTGATCGAGTGCCCGCGCGATGCCTGGCAAGGGCTCAAAGGGCAGATCCCTGCTGAATTGAAGACTAACTATCTTCAGGCGCTGATCTCGGCCGGCTTCAAGCACATCGATGCTGTCAGCTTCGTTTCTCCTAACGCGGTTCCTCAGATGGCGGACTCGGAAGAAGTTCTAAAAGGACTTGACCTGCCCGACGACGTGGAAATCATTGGAATTGTGGTCAACGAAAAGGGCGCGCAGCGGGCGATTGCGACTGAGAAGGTGCGCACGGTGGGATTTCCGTACTCGATTTCGCCCACTTTTCTGGAGAACAATCAACGGCAGACTTTGGAAGACGCCATCGAGGAATTGGAGAAGATCGAGAAGAAGGCCGACGAGGCTGGGCTCGAAACTGTGGTTTATATTTCGATGGCCTTCGGCAATCCTTATGGCGATGACTGGAATGTCGGGGAGGTCGTCGCAGCCGTGGGCTTGCTCGAGTTGCAGGAGATTCGCACGATCTCGCTGGCTGATACCGTGGGGGTGGCGCCGCCGGAGAAAATTAAGGAGGTAGTTGCGGCGGTGATGGCTGAATATGGATACCTTGAAATCGGAGTTCACCTGCACAGCCGTGCTGATCAGGCGGCCGCTAAAATCGTTGCGGCATACGATGCTGGTTGCCGCCGCTTTGATTCAGTCATTGGCGGGCTTGGCGGATGTCCGTTTGCGCAGGATGACTTAGTCGGGAACATTCCAACTGAGGCAGCAATCGAGGCGCTACGCGGGCGCGGTGCGGAGTTGCCGCACCTGAAATCGTTGGATGCGCTTTTGCGAGCTACGACCGAGATCGGCGCGAGGTACAAGAACTCGATGGCTGCCGAGTGATCGCATCTATGAACTACAAAACGCTCCAACTTGCGTTCGACACCACCGTTGCCACCATCACGCTCAACCGGCCCGACAAGCGAAATGCGATCAGCTATGAGCTCATCGACGATCTGATTCGCTCTTTGGAAGAAGTACGCAACTCGTCGGTTCGCGTTTTGATTTTGACGGGAGCAGGGAAGGCGTTTTCGTCCGGTATGGACCTCGAGAACCTGAAGGCTCTGATCGGGCGCACGCCGGAGCAAAATGTCGAAGACTCGCGGACCATGGTCTCTTTGTTTCGTTCGATTTACGAATTTCCGAAACCTACGATTGCCGCGGTCAACGGAGCGGCCATCGCGGGCGGCACCGGACTTGCGCTGCTCTGCGATTTTACGCTTGCCGTGCCCGATGCCAAGTTTGGCTACACCGAGGTTCGGATCGGATTTGTGCCCGCGATCGTCGCGACTTTTCTGCTGCGGCAGGTGGGCGAAAAAATCGCCCGCGATCTGCTGCTTACCGGGCGCATCTTCGACGCGGCGGAAGCACTCAGGATGGGCCTGATCAACGAAATTGTTCCGCCGGAGAAATTGCTCGAACGCGCCCGGGAACTGGCGGCGCAACTGGCGGAGAATAGTCCGCTGTCACTTTTCAATACCAAGCGTCTGCTCACCGCTCATGCGCGCGCCGAACTCGACACGCAAATTGAAGCGGCCATCCGCGAAAATGCTGGTATCCGCGAGAGCGCCGATTTCCGCGAGGGAATCACATCGTTTCTGGAAAAGCGCAAGCCGAAGTGGATAGGACGATGAAGCTGCCCCATACATCGATGTCTGCGAATGTGAATCAAAAGGCGACGGTCAGTGAAAGCCGCATTCGCGTGCGCTATGCCGAAACCGACCAGATGGGCGTCGTGTATCACTCCAATCATTTCATCTGGTTTGAGGTGGGGCGAGTTGAGCTGCTGCGGCAGTTCGGCTTCAGCTATAAAGATATGGAGCGGAAAGATGACTGCTTCATTGCGGTGGTGGATGCTTGCTGCCGCTATAAGGCTCCGGTGCACTATGATGACGAGGTTGTGGTGCGCACTTATCTGAAACATGTCCGCGAGAAAGTGATTCGCTTTGGGTACGAACTGCGGCGGGAACAAACGGGCGAACTTCTAGCCGAGGGCGAAACCACGCACATCGTCGCGGATTCACATATGAAGCCTCGGGCGCTGCCGGAGAAGTATATGAAGGTATTTCGGGCCGCGATCGGGAAGCGGGAAGGCGGCTTGTGATGCAGGAGTTTCTCTACAAGCTGCAACTCGTGCGCGGCGACATGCTGCGTACTGGGCCGACCGAGTCGGAACAAGCCGTCGTGGCTGACCACTTTGCCTATCTCCAGGGTCTCAACGCGCGAGGCGTGATTATTTTTGTGGGCCGCACGCTGAATACGGATGAAAGTACGATGGGACTGGCGGTCTTCCGTGCCGAGTCGGAGGATATGGCTCGACAGATCATGAAGGACGATCCGGCAGTGAAGAAGGGCATGATGACAGCGACGTTGTATCCGTTCAAGGTTGTGATGCAGGGAAATTGAAGAACGAAAAAGGAAACGGGAAGCCAGGAACAGATTTGCAAGCTCTGCACATCAACGGAAACGATCTAACGCTGGAGGCGGTGCGTGAAGTGGCGCGCATCGAAACGCGGCGGCCTGTGCTTCTCGATCCCGATGCCCGCGAGGCCGTCAATCGCGCTCGCGCTGTGGTTGACGCGCTGGTTGCCAATAAGAAAATTTCTTACGCGATCACGACTGGCGTCGGCAAGTTGAGCGATGTGCACATCGTCGGCGATCAGGTCCGCGAGTTGCAAATCAACCTGGTGCGCTCGCACGCTGTGGGTGTGGGCGAACCGCTCTCGATTCCGGAAGTGCGCGCCATGATGCTTTTGCGCGCCAACTCGCTGTCAAAGGGCAACTCGGGCGTGCGCGCCATCACCATCGACACTATTTGCGAGATGCTCAACCGCGGAGTGACGCCGATGGTCCCATCGCAAGGGAGCGTGGGAGCGAGCGGCGATCTTGCACCCCTGGCGCACCTGGCACTGGCCTTGATCGGTGAAGGCGAATGCTTTAAAGAAGACGAAAAAGGCGCGCGGCTGGCGAGCGGCGAAGCGTTGAGGCGCGCGCAGATTAAACCGCTGGTGCTGGAAGCGAAAGAAGCGGTGTCGCTGATCAATGGTACACAGGCTATGCTCGCCATCGGCACGCTGATGCTGCTGGACGCGGAGACGCTGGTCGATACGGCCGATGTTCTCGGCGCGATGGCTTGCGATGCGCTCAAGGGAACCAATGTCGCATTCGATGAGCGGATTCAGAAGGCTCGGCCGCATAGCGGACAAATCAGGACGGCGGCGAACTTGCGCCGGCTGCTGGAAGAGAGCGAGATCCGGGCGTCGCATCGCGACTGCGGGCGGGTGCAGGACGCTTATTCGTTGCGCTGCATTCCGCAGGTGCATGGCGCGGTGCGCGACACGCTGGCCCATTGCCGCGCCGTGTTTGAGACGGAGACGAACTCGGCGGTTGATAACCCGCTGGTGTTTGTGAAGAATCCCCGGGCGATGGATGGGGAGGGCGACGTGCTCTCCGGCGGGAACTTTCATGGCGAGCCACTGGCGTTCGCGCTCGACTTTCTGGCGATTGCCTTGAGCGCGCTGGCCGGCATCAGCGAGCGGCGCCTGGAACGCATGGTGAACCCCGCGCTGAGTGAAGGGCTCCCGCCGTTTCTGGCGCCGGGAGCGGGCATGAACTCGGGCTTCATGATGCCGCAGGTGACCGCAGCGGCGCTGGTGAGCGAGAACAAAGTGCTGGCGCATCCGGCGTCGGTCGATTCGATTACGACATCGGGAAACAAAGAAGACTATGTGTCGATGGGCATGACGGCGGCGAACAAGCTGAAAAAAGTAGTGGAGAACACGCGCAACACGCTGGCGATCGAGGCCATGGCGGCGGCGCAGGCGCTGGATTTTCTGGCGCCGTTGAAAACTTCGAAACCGTTGCAGCAGGCGCATGCGGCGATTCGTGCCGTGTGCGCGACGATGGAAAAGGACCGCGTGATGTACCAGGATTTCGCGCGCATCGCACAGTTGATTGGCAGCGGAAAACTGGCCGGGATCGTGCGATAGAAACCGGCCGGGGCACTGCGGAAGTATTTTGCGCCCTTAGTCGCTTCTTCAGCGGCTAAAGCCGCATTGAAAATGCGCCATTATCGCAGCGGTAAACCACTGCGCCACCCAAAACCAAAAGCAAAACCTAGCTGGACGCTTCCGTGGAATCCCACCCCTTCGACTTCGCTCAGGGCAGGCTCTTGCGCAACAAACGCGCAAGGCTGGGGCACCCACCGCTCCAAATAAGCCAGCCAGAGCCTTGTTTACAGCCGGGTATGGGATGCGTTAGACTCGGCGGGTTTCGTGCTTTCCTCCCCCGAAGGAGGGCAGAGATACCATGAGTCTTCGTGGGGCGCTTCGAGTTGCTTCGAAGCGAACTCACCAGGGCTCGGATCGAAATGTATCGGAAGCATCGCGTCAAATCAAAATTCAAGACGACGGGGACCAGGAAACAACATGGCCAAAGACTACGGTAAGAATTGCCGCATGGGTGTTGCAGCTGTGCTTTATTTCATTGGCGCGAGTGTGGTAGTGGCATGCGCTCAGACGTCGGTGACGACGTATCACTACGACCGCACCGGCTGGAATCAGAATGAGTCGGTGCTGACGCCTGCCAACGTGGGGAAAAAGACATTCGGCCGGCTGCTGACGGTTACGCTTGACGACCAGGTGGACGCACAGCCACTGGTCGTGCCGGGCGTGCAGATTACGGCAGGAAATTATCAGGGAACGCACGATGTGGTTTACGTGGCGACGGAACATAACACGGTGTATGCCATCGACGTACATACGGGGACGGTGCTGTTGAATCCGAATTTCGGAACGCCGGTAAGGTATCCCTTGGGATGCAACAACAATGGGCCAAACGTAGGCATCAATTCGACGCCGGTCATCGACCCGAGCAGCAATACGTTGTACGTGATGGTTTATACGCAGTCCAAAAGCGGTCAGGCCTACACACTGCACGCGCTCGATCTGGGAAGTTTGACGGACAAGGTGACTCCGGAGCCAGTGAGCGCGTCGCATACGCTGACGGACGGAACAACTTTCAACTTCAACGCGACATATCAACGGCAACGGCCGGGTTTGTTACTGGCGAACGGCAGTATTTATGCGGGGTTCGGCAGTTTTTGCGATCTTTCGGCAAATCTTTCGCGGGGCTGGCTGCTGGGGTGGACGGCGGGCTCGCTGACGCCATTTCCGTCAAACCAACTCAACGACACCCAGGCAAGTAACGGGAGTTCCTTTTTTCTGTCGTCGATCTGGATGTCAGGTTACGGCCCGGCGACCGACGACGAAGGCAATATTCTATTTGTAACGGGGAACTCGGATTCGGGCACGTACGACGGCGTCACCGACATTCAGGAGAGCGTGGTCAAGGTTTCGAATACGCTGACGACGGTGCTTGATCTGTTTACTCCGGATGACCAGGAGAGCCTGGATGGTGGGGATGTGGATTTCGGCTCGGGCGGGGTGCTGGTGCTGCCCGATCAGCCGGGATCGCTGCCGCATCTGGCAGTGGCGGCGGGCAAAGACGGAAACATGTATTTCATGAACGAAGACAGTTTGGGTGGCTACTCGCCCAACCAGAACAACGTGCTGGGCACTTACGGTATCGGCGGCTGCTGGTGCGGCGAATCTTATTATGTGGATCCGACGGACGGAGCGGGGCGCGTAGTAAGCAGCGGCAACAGTTCCGTGGAGGTCTGGAAGGTGCAGACGTCGCCCAAAGCAGCGTTAACGCGGGTGGGGGCGTCCGGGTCGATTGGGGGTGAGCAGAATCCGGGATTCTTCACCACGATTTCGTCGAATGGGACTGCCAATCCAGTTATTTGGGCGTTGTCGCATCCGCCGAACACGACCAAGGCGCCGATTTATCTATTCGCGTTTAACCCGGACGGAGGCAAGAAGCAACAGACGTTGAAGCAGTTGTTCAGGGCGGAAGCGGGTGTATGGCCGAATATTACCGGCAATTCAAACCTAGTTCCGGTCGTGGCCAACGGCCAAGTCTTCGTGGCGAGCAACAAACGGTTGCAGATATTTGGGCTTCTCGGAGGAGATAAGAAGAAGTAATGCGGGCGCGGTTTGGTGCAAGTTGTGGGGCACCCGCGGCTTTTTTGTGACTAGGCAGACTTGGCCGCGCTCCCATCCAACCCGAGCTCTCGCGCGATTGCCTTCATGGCTTCTATGCAGAAAGCGATGTGGTCTTCGAGATTTACTCCCAGCTCGGCGGCGCCTTCGATGATGTCCTCGCGGTGAACGCTGCGGGCAAAAGCCTTGTCCTTCATTTTTTTTCGCACCGACGGGGCTTCGGCTTCGGCGAGCGATTTTCCCGGCTTGACCAGAGCGCAGGCGGTGATGAATCCGGCGAGTTCATCGCATGCGAAGAGCGTCTTCTCCATGGGCGAGAGGCGCGCGACGCCCGTGTACTCGGCATGCGAGAGGATAGCGCGGCGCACTTCTTCGGAATAGCCGCGCTCTTTCAAAATCTCGACGCCTTTATAGGGATGATCGTCGGCGGTGGGATATTTTTCATAATCAAAATCATGGAGAAGCCCGACTACGCCCCACAATTCCTCGTCGGCTCCAGCTTTGCGGGCGTAGGCACGCATGCAGGCCTCGACTGCGAGCGCGTGTTTCCGAAGACTTTCCGATTGGGTGAACTCAGTTAGTAAACACCATGCCGTATCGCGTTGATTCATGATTTTGTACCTTGGCCGTCGTGTTAAGGAGCAGGCCGTGGTTTCCTTCAGGGACTAAAGCCCGCGTCTTTATTGGCTTTGGCCGGCACGGCTGAAGCCATGCCCTGGCAAAGCGATTAACGAGGCATCGCCCTGATCTCATATCGATCTTATCGGGTCGATCATGGTTTGTCCTTAAACACTTTATGGTTTGCACTTTTGTCTTGACATTCACAGGCCCAATCCAGCAGATTACGCACTAGTTGGCTTTGAGAGTAGCCCCGCTCTGGCACTCGCAAAACCTGAATGGCTACCACATTAACCCCCGTGGACTCACGGGAAGTTGTACGGTGTGACCGTTGTCTTTTAGTGCAATTCCGCACATCTAATAGCCTCTGCCGTCGTTGTCATCTTTCCTTGGATGAGGACGAGGCGGAGCTCGCCGCCATGACTCCGGCGCCAGAAGTGTTGCCCGTAAACGTCGATACGATCGGACGCGGGCATCTGAAGCTGGCGCACTCGATCCGCTCGCTGCGACTGCGCAATGGTTTGAGCCAGCGGCAGCTGGCGCTGCGCATGTCCGTGCCTCGAACCTACGTATCAAAAATCGAAAACGAGAAGGCAACGCCAACCTTGTCTTCGCTGGAACGATTGGCGAAGGCGCTGGAGGTGAGCGTACCGGATCTGCTCTCCGGTGGAGAACGGAACCGGCAGGAGGAAGTGCGCGAGTTGATGGAAGATCAATTCGTGGCCGAGGTGTTGCCGTTTCTGTCGCAGCTGAACGGGATGCAGATGTCGAGTATCCTGGCGCAGGTGCGAGACTTGACGGTGCGGCCACGCAGGAGTGCGTAGAGCGGCAGGTGTCAGGTATCAGGTATCAGAAAAGCTTTGGAATATCATCCAACACCTGACGCGCAAGGCCTGACACCTGACACCTAAGACCTGCTTTTTATCCGGGCACACAACCAACTGGACAGCCGGAGCCTTCGGGCTCCGGCTTTTTTTTAGAGATGGGATGTGTTCTGCGCCCGCAAGTGCATAAGCTTGCACAGTTCAAGTAATGCGCAATAGTTTGCACCTTATCCACAGATTTCCTAAGAGAAATAGCGATTTTTGCTTGACCCTGAATGTTAAACAAGCTAACTTGCCAACACTCCCCTAGGCTGGGTGAAAGAACGCCCAACCGATCCTTTGGCGAACAGGATGGTTTCGATGAAGATCTCTCAGATATTTGCGGTAGCATTGCTGCTGGTAGTAAGTTCGGCGATGGCCTTCGGCGACGGGATTCAAGATCCGAAGGTGATCGTTGGAGGCGCTGGCGGTGGTGGTGGACTTATCCAGGGCAAGTGCCCGCAGTGCATTCCTGTCGGCGCGAAATTCAGCTTCACGGTTCCGGCGAGCGGATCGGGAACTTTGTATTTTACGAACCAGAGCGGCATCAACTGGAATTCGATGACCCTGATCGAAAAGGGCGTTCCCGCGGCCGACATCAGCTGCCACTCGCCCCTATTTTCGAGCTGCACTACCGAGACTCTGAAGAACGGGTCGGTGGAGATACTGCTGACCAACGGCGGTCAAGCCCAGTGGCACGACAAGGGAATTCCGAACGGGGCGAACTTCTCGATCACCTTCTCCTGTGTCAAGGGTAGCTGCTGGCCGGGAGGGCTGCAATTTGGCGGGCATGGAAGCGCGTCAACTCATGCCACTCCAGAGCCGGGCACGGTTGCGTTGATGCTGACGGGGCTGGCTGGGTTGGTTTCGCGGCGCAAGGTTTGGAAGAGCCGCTGGAACTCCTAGCGGTTCTTTTTCGAGTACTGACTCATCAATTGTGAGAACTGCGGCAGGGCCTGGAGCTTCTGAAGCTCCGGGTCATTGCCAGCCTCCTGCGCTGGCCAGCCTTTTTCCAGTGCAAGCTTCAACGATTTCAGTCCTTCTTCCGGTTTTCCGATCAGCGTTTTCACCTGGGCCTCGGAATAAATCAACTGCAAATCATCGGGCTTGATCGCACGAGCCTGATTGGTGTACTGCAGCGCGTTAGTCGCGTCGCCCTTCTTGGCATAGAGCAGCCCAAGATCACCCATGATCGAGGCCGATCGCGGGTTGACCTGGAGCTCCTGGAAAGCCAGCGAGATGGCTTTCCCGTAAGCTTCGGCGGCCTGATCGGAATGTCCCGACCAGCGGTAAGCGTCGCCGAGATTGCCGAGAAGTTCTTCGTTGTTGGGGGTCATTTCGACCGCCTTTTCGTACATCTTGGTCGCCTGGTCGTAATTCTTCAGGAAAAAGTACGCGGTGCCGAGGTCAGAGTAACTATCGGCGCGAGGGGCAAGCGCGATCGACTTCTGAAATTGAGGAATCGACTCGGCCCACTTGCCTTCGCGCAGATACACGGAACCGATATTTTCGTAGCCAATCGGATTATCGGGGGCGAGTTCTGTCACCTTCTGAAACTCCGGGAGAGCTTTCGCGTTGTCGCCAAGTCCCCAATAGGCATCTCCCAAGGCAATATGATTCAACCAATTGTAGGGGTTGGCGGCGACCGCTTTCTGGTAGCCGGCGATGGCTTCCTCACTTTGACCACTGCGGTTGTAGGCATCCCCCAGATTGCGATAAGCCTCGTCCGAGTTCGGGGCCAATTCCAGCGCCTTTTTCAGTTCGGTGACGGCTTCGGTGTTCTTTCCGGTAGCGGAATAGACGCTGCCGAGCGATAAATGAACTTCGGGCAGGTTGTTGGAGAGTCGCTCGCCCTGCTGTGCGGCGAGAGTGGCTTTCTGCGCCCAAATGCTCTCCTTGGTCGCGTTGTACATGAAGAGGCTGGAGTCCGCGAGCCCGGTGTAGGCGAGAGCGAAGTTGGGATCTTTGTCGATCGCCTGTTCGAACAACCCAACCGCCTGCTTAAAGGCATCCTGGCTGTGACCGTTGCGCAGCGTGTTTCGCCCTTGCAGATAGAGATCGTAGGCCTTCACGTTTTCCGTGGGGTGGGCGCCGACGCGGGCCTGCTCCTCGTTGGTTGGCTTGAGGGCGAGGGCGGTCGCCACGTTGCCGTAGATCTGGTCTTCGAGCGCGAGCACATCGCCGGCCGCTCCAGGGAATTCCTGGCTCCAGACGCGTTTGCCAGTCGAGGCATCGTCAAGACTGAGCGTGACTCGGAGCTGGTCGCTGTTGCCCTGCACACTGCCTTGCAGGATCAGGTTCACGCCCAGTTCGCGGGCAAGCTTGGAAAGCGGCAGATTCTTGCTGACCGCTTTATCAATGGCGTCGGCGGATGCCAGGTGGATTTCTTTCAATTGAAAAAGCTTGGCGGCGAGAGCTTCCTGAATGCCGTCGGCCACGTAGCCCAGGGTTTTCTGGTCACCCACCTGTTTCAGGGGGAGAATGGCGAGATATTGCCCCTGTTTGAGCGAAGGGATGCCTTGCGCCATCTCGCCGGACGACGAGGGCGCGTGAGTGAGCAGAGTGCGTCCGGCAAAGGTTGCGAGCGCGATGATGAGCACGGCTCCGGCGATCCACATCCAGCTCTTGCCCGGCAGATCGAGGCTGAAGCGCGAGTGACGGATGATGGGATGCGGAATCATTCCGGAGAGCGCTTCGGCGCTGATGCTGGGATTCGCTTCCCACGTAGTCAATTGCTGCAAGAGTTCGACCGCAGAGTGGTAGCGGTTGGCCGGTTCTCGCTCCAGGCAGCGGCCGACGATCGCGCTCAGGGATTTGGGAACGGAGGCATCCACGTCAGAAGCCGATTGCGCCTCTTCGCGCGTGCGCTTCATCAGGCTGGCAATGGCGGTGTCGGCCTTGTAGGGAGCCTTTCCGGTGAGCAACTCGAAGAAGATGAGGCCGACGCTGAAAATGTCGGAGCGCTGGTCGAGCGTGGTGCCCAGAGCTTGCTCGGGCGACATGTATTCCATGGTGCCGACGATGGCACCGGTCTGGGTCATGCCGGAATCGCCAAGGGAACGCGCCAGACCGAAGTCCATCACCACGATGCGGCCGCCTTTGTCGCGCATGATGTTCTGCGGCTTCAGATCGCGATGGATCACGCCTTCGGAATGGGCGGCATCGAGGGCGCGGCACACCTGCTCCACTACCGAAATCGCGTCTTTGGGCGCGAACTTTCCATCCCGGCGCAAGATCGTGCGTAGATCCTCGCCGTCGACGTACTCCATGCTGATGAAGCGGATGCCTTCGGCTTCACCCAGGTCGAAAATGCGGACCACGTTTTTATGGGTAATGTTGCGAGAAAGAATGAGCTCCTGCTTGAAGCGGGCCAAAATCGCCGGATCGGTCGCCAGTTCGGGACGAATGACTTTGAGCGCGATCAGGCGGTCGAGTTCGCGGTCGCGGGCTCTGTAGACCGCTCCCATCCCGCCTTGCCCGAGTACGCCCTGGATTTCGTAGCGTCCACCGAAGAGCACGCCGGGCTGCAAAACCTGAAAAGCGGCGATGCTGCTTCCGGAGGGCGTTCCTGGAGAAGTCTGATGTGCAGTCTGACGAGCGTAGGGAAGCGCCTGGGTCGCGCCTGGAATCGGAGTTCCGTGCGGCAGAGTGGGGACGTCGGATAAGGGGGGTTTGGAAAGCGGTGGAGGAGTCAGGGCGGCAGCGCCGACTACGTCTTCGGGCAAACGCGTGCCGGGCATCGTCGGGCTCTCGGCATCGTGGCCTTTGTAATCGCGCTCGTCCATCAAGATTGCCCGGATTCGGAGAGCCAGCGGGAGAGCGCGCTTCGGTCGAAGAAACGACAAACGACAAAGGCAACGTTCGCCTGAGGTTGTCGAGGGGGAGATCGAGAACCCAGCACTCCGATATGCAACGAGAGTATACCCCGGAAATGTGTCCGGGGGAAGCAAAAGAACCTCCTAAGAGATAGTGTCCTTGGGGGGTTAAGCGTTTCAGGCGGAGGTTCCACCAAGCTGGAAGTTATCTTGATTGGAATGCCAAGCCAACCGGTCGGTTCGCGCATTTCGTGGATTGTCGCCCGCCGTGCTTAAATGAAAACTTGGGTGGCAAAGTTTTACGCATCCCCGCGCGCCAACCCAATCACGATTCCAGCACGAGAAACTGCAGATCCCCCGCTCCGGTCGGGATGACAAATCCTAAGCGGAATGGCAAGTCGTCAGAGGAAGCGGGGAGATCAGGTGGAGGAGATTTGGACTTTCAGTTAAACGACGAACAATTGCACCTCAAGAAGAGCGTGCGCGAGTTTGCGGAACGTGAGATTGCTCCGCACGTCATGAAGTGGGATGAGGCGGGCGAGTTTCCGCTGGCGACGATCAAGGAACTGGGCAGGCTTGGCCTGATGGGCACGATCTTCCCGCCCGAATATGGCGGCGCGGGTATGGGCTATGTGGAGTATGTCACGGCCGTTGCGGAACTCTCTCACGTGGATGGCTCGGTGGGCATCATTGTGGCGGCGCATACGTCGCTTTGTTCGAACCACATTTTTCTGGCGGGAAATGAATCGCAGAAGAAGAAGTATGTGCCGAAGCTGGCTAGCGGGGAATACATCGGCGCCTGGGGGTTGACCGAGCCTTCTGCGGGATCGGATGCGGGCAGCGCTCGCATGGTAGCGGCGCGGGCCAAACGCGGGTGGGTGCTTAATGGCACCAAGACTTTCATCACCAATGGCCACTATGCGGATGTACTCGTCGTGCTGGCGGTGACGGATCGCGCCGCGCATACCCACGGGCTTTCGGCGTTCATCGTGGAGAAAGATGCCAAGGGATTCCGCGCGGGGAAAAAAGAGAACAAACTCGGGCTGCGTGCTAGCGACACGGCGGAATTGATCTTTGAAGACTGTTTCGTGCCGGATGAGAACCTGTTGGGCAAGGAAGGCGACGGCTTTATCGATGCCATGCGCGTACTCGATGGGGGACGCATTTCGATTGCGGCGCTCTCGCTCGGCATGGCTGAGGGCGCATACGGCGCGGCGCTGAAATATTCGAAAGAGCGGGAGCAGTTTGGCAAGGCGATCTCGGAGTTTCAGGCGATCCAGTGGAAACTGGCCGACATGGCTACGGAAATCGAGGCGGCGAAGCTTCTGACCTATCGGGCTGCGGCCATGAAAGATGCGGGCATGAAGACCACGCTCGAATCGTCGATGGCTAAGCTCTACGCCAGCGAAGTGGCGGTCAAGTGCGCCAATGAAGGCGTGCAGATCCACGGCGGATATGGGTTCATTAAAGACTATCCGGCGGAGAAGTTCTATCGCGACGTGAAGTTGTGTACGATTGGCGAAGGGACTAGCGAGATTCAGCGGCTGGTGATTGCTCGGCAGTTGCTGAAAGACTAGCGTGATCGTTTGCTGGGAACTGCTGAACGTTTCTGGGCTCAGGCTGGTCGGACCCCTCTGGTCCGGTCTTTTGGAATCAAAGATTTAGCGTCCAATTTTTGCCAGATCTTTGAGAAATAAGGACTTAGTTGTAAGGTCTTTATTTGTCAAAGACTTGGGTTGTTTGATCAATAAGTAACTGACAAATTAGTAAAATGACAAATGCCATGATTAACGGGGCTCACGTCGTCGTTTACAGCACGGATGCGGAAAGCGATCGCACCTTCTTTCGCGATGTTCTCAAGTTTCCCGCAGTGGACGCTGGTCACGGGTGGCTCATCTTTGCGCTGCCGCCGGCGGAGGCTGCGTTTCATCCCTTCCGAGAAGAACGACCGTCACGAACTGTACTTCATGTGCGACGACCTGAAGACGACAATGCAATCGCTAAGAGAGAAAAAAGTGAAGTGCGGTCCGGTGAACGAGGAACGCTGGGGCAGTGTAACTACGTTCACGCTGCCTGGTGGGGGAAAGGTCGGGCTGTATCAGCCTAAACACCCGACGGCGGTCAAAATTTAACAAGCGGTTCTTGCTCCGTAGCGCCGGTCAGACCTGATCAACGGCCTCTCTCAGTACCCCTGATTTCCTTTGGGGATGCTCAATCCCGCATTTGGTGATTTTGACTTCTTTCATCAGAAAATGTTTTTGACAACCCTATACGGTGTAGCATACAGTATGTGACATACACTATATGACACCGAGTAACGGCAATCACGAACTCTTCGAAAACCTTCGCCTGGAGCTGCGCCGCGGGTGTTTGAGTCTGGCGGTATTGTCGCAGCTCCGGACCGAGCGCTACGGATATACGTTGCGCAAGGCACTGGCCGAGCAGGGGTTGGATATTGATGAAGGAACGTTGTATCCGCTGCTGCGGCGGCTGGAAAGCCAGGGGCTGCTGACCAGCGAGTGGCGGGAGGAAGAGAAGCGAAACAAGCGCTTTTACCGCCTTTCGCCCGACGGGAAGGCGATGCTCAAGCAACTGGGGGCGGAGTGGCAACGGATCAATTCATCGCTGAAAGAAATTCTCTAGGAATTAAAAGGAGCTGGTTATGGAACTTCTCGATCGTTATCTGCAGGCGGTTGAATTCTGGTTGCCCAAGCGGCAACGGCAGGACATCATCGCGGAGTTATCAGAGGATCTCCGTTCGCAGATCGAGGAGAAGGAGGCCGAACTTGGCCGCAAGCTGAAAGATGAGGAAGTGGAGGCGATCCTGAAGCGCTGCGGTTCGCCGCTTACGGTTGCGTCACGCTATCAGCCGCAGCGCTACCTGATCGGACCCACGCTGTTTCCCGTCTACCGCTTCGTCCTGGGAGTTTTAGTGCTGGGCGCGGTGGTCCCTCGTTCTCTGATATGGCTGGGATTTGTGATCGCCGATTCCTCGCATCGCGACTATCTGCACATGGAAAACCTGTGGACCACGGTTCTGTCTTTCGTGGTCTTCACAACTCTGGCCTTTGCTATCCTCGAACAAAGCGGGGTCAAACTGGGGAATCTGGATTGCTGGAACCCGCGCAAACTGCCGCCGTTGCGTAACCCGAATCGCATTCCGCGCTCGGGTTCTTTGATTGAAATTGCGGTGACGGCTGTCTGCTACCTGTGGTTCGTCAGCCTGTTCTGGCCGCGCCCGGTCATTGATTTCTACGGAGCGCAGATCACAGTTGCGCCGATCTGGAAGAGCCTTTTCTCGATGTTCGTGCTGTCGGCGGCGATCCATCTTGCGATTGCATCGGTGAATCTCTTCCGCCCTTATTGGACGCGGCTGCGCGCCGGTCTCCGCCTGCTGGGGGACGGCTTGGGAGCAGGAACGTTGTGCTGGTTGCTTAAGGCGCCAGTGCTCGTCGGGATCGGCGCGCCCAGCCTGTCCCCCTTGAAGGCGATGGAACTGACGACTCTGATCAACCTGTGTATGGCTAAAACGCTGCCCTGGGCCATCGTCGCCATGGTGGTGATTCTTGGCTTTGACGTCTATCGGATCGTGCACCTGAGGAGTTTTCAGCTCCGCGGAGGTTCGATGAGGCCGACGGTGAAGAACTTTTCGAATTCGATGGTGAGCGGAAGCTGAGCGCCAAGGTGGTGGCTAGGTTTAAGTAAGGTTTTGACGCACAGCTTGACGGTCACCCTGAACCACAAAAGGGATTGTCATCCTGAGCGCAGCGAAGGACCTGCTTCTTGCAGCGGCCATCGCGCGCTGGGCTGGCCTCCCACGACTGAAGGCAAGATTGGTTTCCGCTTGTCCCATCGCTGCTTTACACTGACAGTTTGAATATCACTGGCCAGGATTGGATTGCAAACCTCCGCTCCGGCGACGCCCGCGCGCTCGCGCGCGCTATTTCCACCGTCGAGAACCGTGCTGACGGGTGGTCGGATTTGCTCAAAGCTCTGTTTCCGCATACGGGGAAGGCGCGCGTGATTGGCATGACCGGGCCACCCGGCGCGGGCAAGAGCACGCTGGTCGATCAGCTCGCTAAACATTATCGCAAAGAAAATCAAACGGTCGGGATCATCGCCGTCGACCCAACCAGTCCTTACACGGGGGGAGCGATTCTGGGCGACCGCATTCGCATGCAGGATCACTATAACGATCCGGGGATTTACATTCGCAGCATGGCCACGCGGGGATCGCTGGGCGGGCTGGCGCGTGCTACTGCGGATGCTGCGACCGTGCTTGACGCGTCGGGACGTGACTTGATCATGATCGAAACCGTGGGCGTGGGGCAGGATGAAGTCGACATTGTGCGACTGGCGGATGTCACCATCGTGATTCTTGTGCCCGGCATGGGCGACGATGTCCAGACGATCAAAGCGGGGATCATGGAAATCGCCGATGTTTTTGTCATCAACAAGAGCGACCGCGAGGGAGCGGAACGGGTGGAGCGCGAGATTCGCGCCATGCAATCGCTGGCCATGCGGCACGACCGCTGGACTCCTCCGATCGTGAAAACCGTTGCCAGCGAGGGCATCGGAGTTGTGGAGTTGGCGAAAGCGATCGCCGGCTACGAGGCGTTTTTGAAGAAAGAGAATCTGGCGTTCAAGAAAAATATTGAGAATTGGCAGTTGCGGCTGGTCGAGATGCTGCGCGATGCCATGCTCGAAAAAGCGCGGGCTCGAATGGAGGCGGGCGGCGGCAGCCTTGAGCGCTATGCGGCCGAGATTGCCGAGCATAAGCGCGATCCGTATTCGCTGGTGGAAGAGATTGTGCGCGGCGCAGAACGCGAATAGATTCGATGGGGGACGGGGCGTCTTGGCCTTCAGCCGTCGGGCGGGGACGCCCGGCGCTCGACCGGCATAATCAGGCAGGGAATTTATGGAATTCAGGATTGATCATCTCGGCATTGCGGTGAAGTCGCTGGCGGCGGCTAAGTCTATTTACGAGAAGCTGGGGCTGAGCGTTTCCGCGGCAGAAACGGTGGAGCAGGAAAAAGTCCGCCTGGTGATGGTGCCGGTGGGCGAGAGCCGGCTGGAACTGCTGGAAGCAACTTCGGACGATTCCGCGATTGCCAAGTTCATCGCCAAGCGCGGCGAGGGGTTGCATCACGTTTGTATGCGCGTTCCGGATCTGGCGGCGGCGGTCGGAAAGCTGCAGCGCGATGGAGTGCGGCTGGTATCGAATGAGATCAAGACGGGCGCGGGCGGGCATCGGTATGTGTTCGTGCATCCGCAGAGTGCGGGGGGCGTGTTGCTGGAGCTGGTGGAGTAGGCCATTTGCAATTTGCGATTTGTAATTTCGAGCACCGCGTTCGCCGAAGCGCGTTTTTCAAATTACAAATTACCAATTACAAATTACCAATCAAAAATGTCTCAGCTTCTGCTTGCCGTCGACACTTCCGGGAAGAACGGCAGTCTGGCTTTGGCTCGCGCCGCGGCGGGTCGAAGTGAAATCGACGTGCTGGAGGTTGTGCCGCTTGCGGGCGGGGCGTTTTCGGCGCAGTTGGTGCCGGAGATGGCAGCGCTGCTGGAAAAACATGGGTACAACCAGCGCGATTTGGGAGCATTGATCGTCGCATCTGGCCCGGGATCGTTTACGGGCCTGCGCGTGGGTCTGGCTGCGGTGAAAGCGCTGGCTGAAGTCTTGCAGAAGCCGATCGTTGCCGTCTCCGTGCTGGAAGGGGTTGCTTGCAGCAGCGCAGGGCGCGGACGCGTTCTTGCCTTGCTGGATGCGGGCAGGGGCGATGTGTATGCCGGCGACTACGAAGTCGACTTGCAAGTTGGCACGAACTCTGGTGCGCGGATTCGGATGCACAGCGAACGCCTGCTGAGTTGGGACGAGTTCATTGCGGAAGCCAGACTTCCAGAAGCACGTTCTGAACTCCGGCGTACGGGAGTCGTTACGCCCGACGCCTCGTTAGCTGAGAAAGTTCGCGCTGCGGGAATCGAGATTGAACTGATTCCTTACCCGCACAGCGGCGTGCTCGCCCGGTTGGGTTGGGAGCATCTGCAGCGAGGCGACACAGTGGGTCCCGATACCCTGGAGGCCAATTACCTTCGGCGTTCCGACGCCGAGATTTTTTCGAAGCCGCCGCGCTGAAACTCTTCATGTCTGTTGCCATCCGATCTGCCGTACTCGACGATGTCCCCGCCATTTTCGCGCTGGAGCGGCAGACGGCGGGCGCGGCTCACTGGACGGCGCAGCAATACCAAAAGTTGATGGTTAGCGGAGCCGTTCTGGTGGCTGAGGAAGCAGGCAGGCTTTGCGGATTTATCGGCGCGCAGGCGGTCGCGGGCGAGTGGGAGATTGAGAACGTGGTGGTGGCGGCTGAGTGGGCGCGGCGCGGAATCGGCACTCAGTTGGTCGGCGCGTTGATTGAGCAGGCGCGGAGAGAGGCTGCTACGGCGATTTTGCTCGAAGTGCGAGAATCGAATCTTGCGGCCCAGGGTCTTTACGAAAAGCGGGGATTTCGCAAGGTTGGCCGCCGGCGGACGTATTATGCGGATCCGGTGGAGGACGCGATTCTGTACGCCCTGCGCTTGGATCGCTGATCGTTTATCGGCGGTCGGCGGAAGCCTGTTAGGTTCTAATCGGAGGAAAAGGATGCAAGAATCTGCACTATTTTCTGTGCAACTGGCATTTTCCTGGTCACTGCCCAGTAGTGGAAATCTAACTATGAAATCTCATTGAACCCTGCCGATTCCTGTGCTACTTTTTAACCGTGCAGTAATAAACAGCAGGAGGTCTAGCAAGGATGCTGACTCCAAGAGAGCAACTCCTGACCAGTCATAACGAGTTCCAGCGACTGGTTCAGGAGCACTCGCAATACTCCCAACGGCTGGAATCCCTCACCGAGAAGCGATACCTCACCGAAGACGAAAAAATAGAGGAAGTGCGGCTGAAGAAGCTGAAGCTGCGCCTGAAAGACCAGATGCAAAGTCTGGAAATGCAATTCCAGCGGCAGTCTGCCTAGACTAGCCGGGGTCAGATGGCCTGAGAAATTGGGCCTGTACATCAAGGTCGCAAACCGAAGCAGGCAATGCCTGCCTTTCTACGGGGCGCTTCTAAGCGCCTTTTTTTATTGCAGTTATGTTGAATGTCGCGGCCTCGCTCTATAATCATCTCAACTCCCATGGTGCGTGACGGCTACTTCTATGGAGCGGGCTCGCTGCTGGCTGCGGGCGTGATTGTTTGGCTGGCGGCTTGGCCTTATGCCGTTCCGGTGGTGCTGCTGGCCGCTTTCTTTCTCTGGTTCTTCCGTGATCCGGAGCGTCAGATTCCGACTGTCCCTGGGGCCGTGGTTTCTCCCGGAGACGGCAAGGTGACGGATGTGTCTTTGGTTACGGTTGGCGGAACCTCGCTCAGCCGTATCAGCATTTTTCTTAGTGTTTTCGATGTGCACGTGAACCGGTCGCCGATTGCGGGCGTGATTCGCGAGGTGCGCTATCAGCGCGGCAAGTTTCTCAACGCCATGTCGGGCCATTCGGCGGAGGAGAACGAGCAGAATATCGTTACCGTGGAAGGCGAGGGGCGTATCGTAGTCTTCAAGCAGATCGCCGGGCTGATCGCGCGGCGCATCGTTTTCAACTTTAAAGTGGGAGACCGCGTCGCTCGCGGCCAGCGGGTTGGGCTGATTAAGTTTGGTTCGCGCGTGGACGTTTTGTTGGATCGCGACGCCGCGATCCAGGTGAAGCCGGGCGACCGGGTAAAGGGCGGAACAACGGTACTTGCGTTTTTGCCGGTTCGGCAGGCGGTTTCTGGTGTGGAGACGGGGCTTCGCCCCGTCCAAGCAGGCCAAAGCCCCGCTTCCACACGGTAGTTCGGCAGCGCTGGGAAACAGAGTTAAGACTATGGAAGAACTGACTCCACACCGTCGCGAAACGGACCCGCGCCGCGGAAAATTGCGCAGGGGGATGTACATCCTGCCTTCGCTCTTTACTACGGCGAATATTGCGTTCGGGTTCTATGCCATTCTGCAGACCGTGCATGGCAGCACGAGTGAACCCTGGCATCTTGACTTTGCCGCGGACGCCATTGGCTTTGCGATATTGTTCGACGGGCTGGACGGGCGTATTGCTCGCATGACCAATACGGCCAGCGATTTTGGCAGGGAGCTCGATTCGCTGGCCGACGTGATCACGTTTGGCGTTGCTCCGGCGTTGCTGGCGTGGATGTGGGGTTTTCATCTCTTGCCCTTGGTCGTTGCTCCTGCGCTGCGCCAGAAGATTACGGAACTGGGCTCGGTGGCATGCTTTGCTTTCCTGATCGCCGGCGCTAGCCGCCTGGCACGTTTCAACATTGCCAAGAATCCGCAGCCTTCGAATCCCGGACGTCCGGGCAAGAAATACTTTGTGGGTATGCCGATTCCGGCGGGCGCAGGGGTGATTGCGGCCGTGGTCCACTTCGCGTCTGGCGAGCCGCTGACATCCTGGGTGACTGCGGTGACCTGGTTGATGATGGTGGTCGTAGTCGGTTACCTGATGGTGAGCACGTGGCGGTTTTACAGTTTCAAGGATATTGATTTTCGCTCGCGGCGCCCCTTCCGGCTGATTGTGGTGCTTGGGGTGATCGGCGCTTCGATCTTTTTCTTTTCCCGGCCGGCGCTTTTTACTATCGCGATTCTCTACATGGCTTCCGGCGTTCTGTGGCGTCTGCAGTGGATCTTCCGCCGCAAGACTCCGCCTGCACCTCCGGCGTACCGCGAGGCATCTCAGACTCCATGAGTTCCACTTCCAAGACTCCCGTTTCTAAATCCGCAGGATCGCAGACCGATCTCCGCGGCACCAATCTTTTTCGCGTGGTGATTGTGGGGGCTGCCTCGCTCAAAGGAAAAGAGGTCGCCGAAATTCTGCGCGAACGGAATTTTCCCGCAGTCGATGTCCGGTTGCTCGATGACGACGAGTCTCTCGGCCAACTGGAAGCGGTGGGCGATGAGATGAGCTTTATTCAGAGCGTCCGCTCGGAGCAGTTCGAGCGCGCGGACTTCACTTTCTTCGCTTCCGACTCGCGCTCTACCCGCAACAACTGGAAGGCGGCTCGCGACTTGGGAAATACCATCGTGGACCTCTCATTTGCGCTCGAAGATGAGGCCGGGGCCTCGATCCGCTCGCCCTGGATCGAGCGCCAGACGGGCCAGCCCATTGCTCCGGAGCTGCAGCCGGGGCCGGTGGTGGTGGCGCATCCTGCGGCTACGGTGCTGGCGTTGCTTGCTTTGCGCGGAGAGAAGGCTGGCAAGATCGAACGTATGGTTGCCACCGTGATGGAGCCGGCGTCAGAAAATGGCCAGAAGGCGATGGACGAACTGCACGAGCAGACGGTGAATCTGCTTTCCTTCCAGGAGCTGCCGAAGAGTGTGTTCGACATCCAGGTGGCTTTCAATATGGTGGCGCGCTACGGGTCGAAATCGGATTTGTCGCTGGAGGCGGTGTCGCAACGAATTCAGAAGCACTACCAGGAGATTTCCCGCGGCGCTGCCAATCTCTCGCTGCAGGTGTTGCAGGCGCCGGTGTTTCATGGACACGGCTTTTCGGTTTATCTGGAGATGGAAAAGCCGATTGCGGTCGGGGATCTTTCACAGGCCCTGGCAGGAGAGCACGTGGTGGTGAGTGATAACCAGGGAGACACGCCTACCAGCGTGAGTGCCGCCGGTCAGGGGGACGTGCTGGTTTCGCTCGCTCCCGATGCGAATCGCAAAAACGGCGTTTGGATTTGGGCGACTACCGACAATTTGCGGGTTGCGGCTTTGACTGCTGTGGAATGCGCCGAGACCATGACGGCATCGCGTCCGCGAGGCCAGATTCAGTGAACTTTTTCGGGGCGGGGGCGTGGGCGGCGACGCTGCGGGCGACTCACCGGTGGGCGGCTGCATGGGCGCTTGGAGCGTGCCTGGTTTCAACTGGGTGCGGTTACCACACCGCCGGAAGCGCGGCCGCACTGCCGCAGAATATCCACACGATTGCGATTCCCGGCTTTGTGAGCCACAGCCGGACGTTTCGCGTCGAGCAACTGCTCACCGATGCGGTGGTGCGTGAATTCAATGCCCGCACCCAGTACCATGTCATCCATGAGGCAAGCGGCGACGCGGATGCAGTGCTAAAGGCTACGGTGTTGTCGGCGTCCGCCAGTCCGCTGGTTTATGACTCTACAACCGGGCGCGCGGTCAGCGCTTTGGTCACGGTGAGCGTGCAGGTGACGTTGACCGACCGTCAGGGCAAGGTGATCTTCGGGAATCCTTCTTATCTTTTTCACGAGCAGTACGAAATCTCCAGCGACCTGCCCAGTTTTTTTCAGGAAGATTCTCCGGCGGTCGATCGGCTGTCGCGGGATTTCGCGCATACCCTGGTGGCGAATATTCTGGAGGCGTATTGATGGTGGAGGATCTGTAATGCGCGCCTTCAGCCAGGCCGACCGCTTTTTCTCGGAGCTCGAATCGCGCAAGCTGAAGCCGGCTTATGTGCTGGTTGGCGATGAAGCGTTTTTTCGCAAGCGCTGCCGCGATGCCATTCTTGAGCACCTGGTCGCGCCCGACTCGCGCGACTTCGGATTGTTTGAGTTCGACCTGGCCGAGACGTCGCTGAATGAAGTCTTGGATCGCGCCCGCACACCCTCGCTGATGGCGCCGTTTCAGGTTTTCTTCGTGCGCGGCGTCCAAACTTTGTTTGGACGCGGCTCCAACGACGAAAAGATAGGAGCGATCGAAGCGTATTGCAAGAATCCGAATCCGGAAGCGCTCGTTGTTTTTGTTGCCGATCACATCAGCATTCCCGCCGACGCTCGGCGCATGGAGATGACGGACAAAGACCGTTATCAGAAGATTCGCGAAGATTTGGGGCCGTTCTGCGGGATTGTCGAGTTGTCTCGTGTCGAAGAGGGTGAGGCAGTCCGTTGGATTGGCGAGTATTGCGCCACACGCGCGGTCAAGATGGATGCCGACGGCGCGCGCGAGTTGGTCGATGCGCTGGGCGGCGACATGATGATGGTGTCGAATGAACTGGAGAAGCTGATCCTGTACGTCGGCGAAAAGAAAAGGATCACGCTGGGCGATGTCGAGACCATGGTGCTCGCGGCAAAACAGCGGTCGTTGTATGAGTTGACCGACGCGATTTCTTCCAAAGACCGGGTGCGCGCGCTGGCGATTCTCGACGCGCTGCTTTCGACGGGCGACGGCGAGGAAGCGGCGATTGGGCATCTCTACATGCTGGCTAAAACTTTTCGGCAGATGCTGGTCATTCTGGAACGCAATGTTCGCGACCAGCGGATGCTTTGGGCAGCGTTGTGGCAAGGGTTTCGTGTTCCTCCGTTTGCGGCCGACGATATTATCCGGCAGGCACGGCGGTATAAATCGAAGCGCGAGTTGACGCGGGCGATTCGACTGGTTGCTAAGGCCGATCTGGCGCTGCGGTCGAATCCTCCGGGCAAGCGTCTGGTGCTGGAAAAGCTGGTTCTCGATCTTGCCGCCGAGCCTAAGCCTGAAGCGGCGGGGGGATGGATGCAGGAAGAACTGCCGGTGTAGAGAGAACCTGTTGCGGGTTTGTATAACCCGTAGTGGTGCAGTTTGAAAACTCAGCAAGGCGAGTTGAAATTGCTGCCGGCAAAAAGCAGGTCCTTCGCTGCGCTCAGGATGACAATGGTTGGGGTGCACAAGGTGTCAATCGGTTAAACTAAGAAAGCGTGCTTTCCATCCTTTTCCGGTATCGCCCCGCTTTGACTGCCATTGTTCTGCTGCTTCTCGCCCAGTTTTGTGTGGCGGCGGACCCTCCGGCGTCAAGCCCGCTTCGGCCCGCCGACCCGCTGAATCAGGCGGCTTTTGAGCACTACTACAATTTCGACCAGGACGCGGCGATTCAGGATTTCGAGAAGATACTGGCGCGTCATCCGAATGATCCTTTTGCGGTGAACCACTTGCTCTCCGCGGTGCAGATGCGGGAGCTCTATCGCATGGGCTCGATGAATAGTGGAGAGTACTCGAACGACAATTTCATCGGAGTGGCGCACCGTCCTGCCGATCCGGCGCAGAAGGAACGCATCAAGCAACTGGTGGAACGAGCGAAGAAGTTGGAAAACGACGAATTGGCGAAAAATCCGGACAACGTCGATATGCTCTACGCACGCGGCGTCACGCGCGGACAGTTTGCGCTTTATACGGCGCTGATCGAGCGCGCGTGGTTTTCGGCGCTACGCAATGCGGTGGGAGCGCGGCGCGATCACGAACAGGTGCTGGAGTTGGATCCGAATTACGCCGATGCCAAGCTGGTGGTGGGCGCACACAACTACGTGATGGGCAACCTGCCGCTGGCGGTGAAGGTCGCGGTCGCGCTGGTTGGGCTGACTGGAAACAAGGAAAAAGGGCTGGAGTATCTGAACGATGCTTACCGCGGCAACGGTGAAACCAGCGTAGACGCGGGGATTGTGCTCATGGTTTTTCTGCGGCGCGAACGGCGCTACGATGAGGCGTTGCAGATTGCGCGGGCGCTGGGTCCGAGGTTTCCGCGCAACTATCTGCTGCCGCTGGAGGAGGCAAATCTGCTGCGGGAGTCGGGCAAGAAAAGCGAGGCCGAGGAGCGGTACCGCTGGATATGGCAGAACGGGCGCGAGGGAAAATACGGCAATCTGCATTACGAAATTGCGGCGATAGGCCTCGGAGACCTGCAGCGCAGCGAGAAACAATATCAGGCTGCGGCCGCGGCGTACGAACTGGTGAGTGGCGTTACGGGAGCCGATCCGGAATTGCTGCAGAAGGCGAATCTGGGAGCGGGCGAGATGTACGACCAGCTCCAGCAGCGGGATCTGGCGGTGAAGAAATATGAAGCGGTGGTAGCGACCGACGGGGGCAATGCCGTTGCGGACAAGGCTCGGAAACTAATGAAGGACGCGTACCGGGAATAACGTTGGCTTTTGGCCATTAGCTCTTAGCCTTTAGCTGAAAGCCAAGAGCCAAGAGCCAAAAGCCGAGGTTGGAACTTTTTTCCCGCAATCGTCGTATCCTATATGGGGAGGCACGCCATGTACTGCAATGCTTGCGGCAAAACCATCGCTGAGGACGGCCGTTATTGCTGTTACTGCGGCAACGTGGTTGGGATTCCGCCTACGCCGAAGAAACTGATGCGCTCCCGCGCTGATCGCAAGATTGGAGGCGTGTGTGCAGGTCTGGCGCAATATCTCGAGCTCGATACCTCGCTGGTGCGCATTCTCTGGTTCTTTATCACGCTGGCCTGTGGAATCTTCCCGGGGTTGGTGGCTTATGTGCTCGCGTGGATCATCATTCCAGAAGAGCCGCTTCTGTTGCCCGTGGCAGCATCGCAACAGCCGGTCACTAGCTAGCTGTAGAGACGGGGCTTGCCCCGTCTCCCGTGAACGGAAGAAAGACGGGCGGCGCTCAGCAGAGACGCGGCGAGCCGTCTCTAGAGGAAACGCGACCTCGCCAGTATTCTAATGTCCTCCCATGAAAAGCCTGCGCAGCTCCGACGCTGAGATTTTCTATGAAATTCGCGGGAGCGGGCCGTCGGCCGTTCTACTCCATCCTTTTCCTTGTGATCACGAATTCTGGCATCCGGTGGCGGCGGCGCTCGAATCGCGCTACCGGCTGATTCTTCCCGATCTGCGCGGGCACGGCGAGTCGGAAATTGGCCAGGGGCCTGCACTCATGCAGAAATATGCCAGCGACATTGCGCGAGTGCTCGATGCCGCCGGGGTGGGCAAGGCGACGTTTGTTGGATGCTCGATTGGCGGATACGTTCTCTTCGAATTCTGGCGCCGTTTTCACGCGCGGGTGAATTCGCTGGTGCTGTGTGACACTCGCCCTCAGGCGGACACTGCCGAAGCGCGGGCGAATCGTTTGCAGGCCGCGGCCACGGTTCTCGAGCAGGGATCCGAATTGTTTCTTGAGACGATGATACCGAAGCTGATGGGGCGGACGACGGTCGTCACGCGTCCGGACCTGGTCGATGGAGCGCGCGCCATGATGCGCAAAATGTCGGCGGAGGATATCAGCCTGGTGCAGCGCGGGATGGCGGAGCGTCCCGACTCAGTCGCGGACTTGAAGACGATTGACGTGCCAACGCTGATCGTAATTGGTGAAGAGGATGTGCTCTCCACAGTTGCCGAGGGAGAACTGATGCGGCAGAACATTGCGGGCAGCAGGTTAAAGGTGATTCCGAAGGCGGGGCATTACTCGCCGTGGGAACAGCCGGAAGCGGTGGGAATAGTGCTGCGGCAGTTTCTGGATGGGTGCGCACGGAATACTAGCTAACCGAACGCGGGACCCGCAAACCGCGAGACGCGACGCTCGTCACAGCCTCGGGTACGGTCTCTCTGCTAGAATCTCCGCGTCATGATGGAAACCTTTCTCGTTCCGGGAAAAACCGTAGTCAATGCCAAGGGAGAAGGACCAGCGCTCGATGTGAGTCGGGCGGAGGGCCGGATCTTCTTGCTGACGCTCGCGATCACCAACATCGTTGAACAGGAATCGCTCGATGTAGGCATCTTCGGATCCGCGGATGGTGCGGCCTGGGAGGCCGCGCCCATCGTGGCTTTTCCGCAGAAGTTCTATTGCGAGGAAAGTCCGCTGCTGCTGAATCTGACGGTGCGGCCAGAGATCAAGTTTGTGCGCGCGCAATGGACCGTGGGCCGCTGGGGACGCGGGTCGGAAACGCCGATGTTCGAATTCCACGTTACGCTGCGGGAAGTTCCACGGGAAATTTTGGCGGAAGCCGCCGGGCGCGTGCGGGCATCGTAGGAGCGGCCGCTGCTTGTATGTCAACCCCCTTACTCAAATTGTCATCCTGAGCGCAGCGAAGGACCTGCTGCTTGCGGCGGAATGCAGGTCGCCGATTTCGGGGCGACAACTCCCAGAGAGCGACGTGCGCCCTCGCCGTAAATCTCCGCTATATTAAATTCATGCCTGAGGATTCGACGCTCGAAGGCTCGAAGCTCATTGTCCGTCCAGCGCGTGGAGTGCGTGGGGTTGTGCGCATTCCCGGGGACAAGTCGATCTCGCACCGCTACGCCATGCTGGCGGCGATTGCCGAGGGGACGAGCCGTTTTCATAATTTTTCCGCGGCACGCGATTGTGCCAGCACGCTCGATTGCGTAGGCAAGCTTGGATGCACGTGGAAGCGCTCTGAAAAAGACGGTGCGATTGAAGTGATGGGAGCGGGCTCGCGACTGACGGCTCCGACGGAGATGCTCGATTGCGGGAACTCCGGGTCGACCATGCGGATGCTGAGCGGAATTCTTGCCGGGCAGGCATTTTCTAGCGAGCTATGCGGTGACGCGTCGTTGTCACGGCGGCCAATGGCGCGCATTATGAAGCCGCTTTCCGAGATGGGCGCGACGATCGAAGCCGCTGACGGCGGACGTCCTCCGCTCAGGATACACGGCGGCCCGCTGAAGGCAATTCACTATCGGCCGGAAGTGGCTAGTGCGCAGGTGAAGTCGTGCGTGCTGTTTGCGGGATTGTTTGCCGCTGGCGAAACGGTGGTTGAGGAGCCGATCTGTACGCGCGATCACGGCGAGATTGCGCTCCGGGCTTTTGGGGCGGAAGTCTCGCAAAGCGGGTATGCATCGCGAATTGTGGGCGGACAGCGACTGCACGCGATTGAGGCGCATGTGCCCGGCGATCTATCGAGTGCCGCATTTTTCCTTTGCGCGGCGGCGGTGTTTCCCGGCTCGCAGATTACTTTGCCGGGGATTTTGATGAATCCAACGCGGGCGCGGCTGCTCGATATTCTGGTGCAGATGGGGCTGAAGATTTCCGTCGCGCATCTGGAAGAACATCAGGGTGAACTGGTCGGAACGATTGAGGCGCGCGGTGCGGCGTGGACGGGAGCCGTAATCGCGGGTGCCGATACAGCCGCGTTGATTGACGAGATCCCGGTGCTGGCGGCGGTTGCGCCGTATTCGGAGGGCGGGCTCGAAGTGCACGATGCCAAAGAGTTGCGCGTGAAGGAGTCGGACCGCATTGCTGCCGTAGCCGCCAATTTGCGGAAGATGGGCGCGGAGGTCGAAGAGCGGCCCGATGGAATGCGCATTCCCGGCGGCCAGCGTCTACATGGCGCCGAATTGGATTCATTTGGCGATCACCGCATTGCCATGGCGTTCGCCGTGGCCGCTTTGCGAGCAGGGGGCGCCACGACGATTACTGGCGCGGATGCGGCAGGCGTGTCGTACCCGTCGTTCTTTGAGGAATTGGAAACAGTCGCTGGTCGATAGTCGTTGGTCGTTAGCGTTTTGCTTTGCCAACGACTAACGACTATCGACCAACGACTTTTATCGGAGGGAACCCTGTTTTGACTGACAAATCACAATCTCCAGACGAACGCTTGCAACACGAGTTCAACCGCTGGGCCGAGCAAGGTGAAGGCCCGAAGATGGAGAACCATCATCTTGATATCACCGAGAAGACCATGCGGCGCATGGAGCTGCGTCCGGGGGAGCGGATTCTCGATCTCGGATGCGGATCGGGCTGGGCTACGCGCTTGCTGGCGCGCATGGTCGGCGAGGGGCCGCAGGGATTTGGGCAGGTGGTGGGTGTCGACATTTCCGATGAGATGATCCGGCAGGCGCGCGCGGCTTCGAAGGAATTCGACAACATCATGTTTGTGGTTGGATCGGCGGCGCAGATTCCGTGGGAAGAGAATTTTTTTGACAAGGTGCTGTCGGTGGAGTCGTTTTATTACTATCCCGACCAGGATCGCGCGCTGGCCGAGCTGTTTCGCGTGATGGCGCCGCATGGAGGGCTGTTCATTTTAATTAACCTCTACAGAGATAATCCGTATTCGCTGCAATGGGTGCCGAAGTTGAAAGTTCCGGTGCACGTGCGCTCAGCGGCGGAGTATGTCGATCTGCTGAAGAAGCACGCCTTCGAAAACGTGGAGTACGCGCAGATTCCCGATGACACGCCCACGCCCGACAACTACCAGACGACTTCGTTCCATTCGCTCGACGACCTGAAAGCCTTCAAACGCGTGGGCGCGCTGCTGCTCATGGCGTCGAAGCCGGATGTGCGGAATCCGGCGCCGGGGTACGTGATTTACTAGCTGCGAGCTTCGAGCCACGCGCTTCGAGCCCTCGGCCCTTAGATCTCGTCGTCATCGTCGTCGTTATTATCGTCATCGTGGTTGCGAGCGCGGTCGCGTTCCAGGTTTTTCGCCGGGCTCAGCGGACGGTTGTCATTAGCGTGGCGAATCTCAATCTCGCCGTTCACATTGGAGAGTTTCACCAACGTTCCGCCGCCACCCAACTGGCCGTGCAGGCTCCGGCCGACAAACTGGTGCCGCGTAACCGGCAGGCCGAAATCATCGGAAATGTTTCCCGAGACCGTGCTGGCTTTCAGTTCGGCATTCGCATCGGAGGGCAACGTAACGCGCAGCTCGCCGTTTACCGACGACAGTTTCACTTCCGAGCCTGGCAACTGGTCCAGACTGGCCTCGAGTTCACCATTGACCGTGTTCAGTTCCACAGGGCCTTGCAGATTGTGCGCCTCAATGCGGCCGTTGACACAGGAAGCATGGATCTCTCCAGCCACATCCTGCAGGTCGAGACGGCCGTTGACGAGCCTGATATCGTCGAGCCGCGCCTGCCGGGGCACGGTGATCGTGTATTCCACGCTGGCCGGGTTGCCATGCTCATTGTCGCCGCCAAAATTGAAAGTGTGATTGCGGCCGGCATACTCGGTGTGGATCGAGAGCTCGCTCGGTTCAGCCTGAATCTCGATTTTGACTTCGTCGAGACGCTCCTTCTTCCAGGCGCTCTTCACCGCGTCCACTTTGACTTCCTCGCGGTCCCAGGCGCTGATGTGGACGGGGCCATTGAGGTTGTCGATCTGGATGCGTCCCTGCGCTGAAAACGGGTAAACCTTGTGAAATTCCTCGGTGAAGCTGCCGTTCCGATCCGAGGCCTGGGCGGCGCCGGAGATCAGGAGAACCGCCGAGATTGCGCCTGCCACTACGACTTGCCGAATGATTCTGCGTTTCTGCGTCATAATGCCTCCGTGCGGTTTAGACGCGACCGCGGGGATTTGGTTAGTGTTGGCAGAATCGAGGTCTTCGATTGACAGGGGCGCATTTGCTGCCTAGACTGCGGTTTGTTATGTGCTGTGATATGGATCACCCCCTGAGGCAGGTTGAGGGAGTATCTTTATAAGGACTTTTTGAACGGCGAACGAGGCCCCATGAGCTGGCTGCAGAACAAATTTGAAAAGAACTTCATGATCTCGACGGTGGACTACGTCTTCAACTGGGCGCGCAAGTCGGCGCTCTGGCCGATGACGTTTGGCTTGGCTTGCTGCGCCATCGAGATGATCGCGTCTTCCACCGCGCGCTTCGATATCGCGCGTTTTGGGTCGGAAGTCTTTCGGCCGAGCCCGCGCCAGGCGGATCTGATGATCGTCTCCGGCACCGTCACGCTGAAAATGGCGCCGGTGGTGAAACGAATTTACGACCAGATGCCCGAACCGAAATGGGTGATCTCGATGGGCGCGTGTTCCTCGGTCGGAGGACCGTTCAATACTTATGCCGTGCTGCAGGGCGTCGACCGGATCGTGCCGGTAGATGTGTATGTGATCGGCTGCCCGCCGCGTCCGGAGAATTTGTTTTACGCGTTGCTCAAGCTGCAGGACAAAATCGACACCATGACGATCGCCAAGCGTCCCACCGAAGTGCGGCTCGAAGAGCGGATGATGGACGACTTCAAGCGCCAGGTGATGGTTGCGCAGACCATGCAGCCAAAGTGACCGCGCTTAGCGGGCGTGAGCGAAGCGAAGGGAATTTGTAATCTGGTAATTTGTAATAGGTAATTTGACCACCCTGAAACTTGCGTCCATTCTGCCTTCCCCAACACCATGCTTACTGCACGGCTGAACAGCTTGCGGAAAAACTCGCGTTTCGTATCGGGCATCGCTTTAGCGATGCCACAGTCCCTCTAAATTGAGATGCCCTTCAGGAACCGAGCACTGCAATTTCCGCAAACTGTGAAGCCGTGCCCTTTCAAGTCAAATTAAACTGACTCACCCCGCCTGCTTCGTTACGCCTTGCCGTCTCGTGGCCTAGTTTATAATCATAAATTCTGGCTTCCATCGTAATGTGGCCTGACGAATTACCCGACACGGAGCAATCTCACTATGATTCGACAGCTTCAAAATGCAGGGCCCACCCTGAAAATCATTCTGGGGGCAATGCTGGTCATTATCTGTGCGTCCATGGCGATCACGCTGATTCCCGGTGGAATCGGCTCCAGCCTGGGCATTGGTGCGCCTCCGGCAGGCGTTCTGGCTACGATTGGCGACCAGCAGGTCACCGTGTCCGATGTGCACCGCGAGGCGCGGGCCATGATCCGCCAGCAGTTTCCCAAAGGTGGACCGCAGGCCAGTATGTTGCTGCCTTATTTTGCCAGGCAAGCCGCCGAGCGCCTCATCGATGAGAAGGCTCTGGTCGCCGAAGCGCATCGCATGGGCTTGCGCGTCAATGACGAGGAATTGCGGGAGGAACTGCAGCACGGGCAGTTGGGCACCATGCTTTTTCCCGACGGCAAATTTGTCGGCGAGGAAGAGTACGAAAATTTCGTGCAGCGCAACGACCTGACGGTGCCTCAGTTTGAAGAGCTGGAAAAGGACTATATTCTCGTCCGCAAGTTGCGCGCCCTGGTTTCGAGCAGCGCTTTCGTCGGGCAGAGCGAGGTGCGCGACGAATTCGACCGCCGTAACACCAAGGTCAAGTTCGAATATGCCGTGATCACAAAGGATGACATCCTGAAAGGACTGCATCCTGCCGAGGAAGAACTCAAGGCTTATTACGAACGCAACAAGGCAACGTATAACAACTCCATCCCGGAGAAGCGGCAGATCAAGTACGTGGTCATCGACAGTGCGAAAATCGCGGCGGCGACCACCGTTACCGAACTGGACCTGCAGACCTATTACGATCAACACCGCGACGAGTACCGCGCGCCCGAACAGGTAAAAGTCAGCCACATTCTCATCAAGACTCCGCTGCCCACGCCGGGCGAGAAGGAGGATGAGAAAGCAATTGCCGATGCGCGGGCCAAAGCCGAAGACGTATTGAAGCAGGTCAAGGCGGGGGGAGATTTTGCCAAGCTGGCGGAGAAATATTCTGAAGACCCCGCTAGCGCCAAAAACGGGGGCGAGCTGGGCTGGCTCGGCCGCGGCCGTTCCGGCGTAGCTGAATTTGACAAAGCCGCCTTTTCCCTCGCCAAGGGACAGACCAGCGACCTGATTAAGAGCAGCTTCGGTTTCCAAATCATCCGCGTCGAAGACAAGCAGGACGCCCATCTCAAGACGCTGGCCGAGGTGAAGAGCGAGATCGCAGAGAAAGTGAAGCAACAGAAAGCGACGCGCGCCACGGAGACGGCCGCGAACGCCTTGCTGAGCCAGGCGCGTACCGCCGGATTTGACGCCGCCGCGGCCGCCAAAGGACAGACTGCGGTCACTACCGATTTCCTCAGCCGAACCGAAAGCTTGCCCGGACTGGCGCCGAATGCGCAGTTTATGGATGCTGTCTTTAACGAAGCGGAGAAGGCCCCGCCCGATGTGGTGCAGGTGCCGCAAGGCTACGTCGTTTTCCAACTGCTTGCTATTCGGCCCCCGGCTACGCCCACGTTTGAGGAAATTCGAGCGAAAGTCGAGGCACAATTCAAGAACGAGCGCGCCGGCTTTTTGCTGCAACAGAAGACGCGGGAACTCTCCGACCGCGCCAAGTCCGGACACGACTTGAAAAAAGCTGCCAAAGATTTGGGTGCGACGGTGAAAACCAGCGACCTGGTGACGCCCGATGGCCAGGTTCCTGACATCGGCTCCATGGCGAACGCGGGGGCGATCTTCTCCATGAAGCCGGGAGATATCAGCGGCCCCATCAGCGCCGGTGGCAATGGCGTGGTTGCTCAGCTTCTCGAAAAACAGGCGCCCACCGACGAGGAATTCGCCGCGAAGAAAGATGAGATCCGGCAGTCCCTTCTCGACGCCAAGCAGGGCGATCTGTTCGGATTGTTCGTCACCAACCTGCGCCAGAACATGGAGAAGTCCAACAAACTTAAAGTGAATCAGGAAGAGATGAAGAACCTGACGCGGCAGGGTGCGCAGGAAGGCGAATAGCAAAAAAGGTTCTCAGTTTCCGGTTCTCGGTTCTCAGTCGATGCTGCGAACTGCGAAGCACTCCCTGAGAACTGAGAGCTGAGAGCTGATCTTGAATGCCGTTTCCACGCGCCAGCGGAATTTTGCTTCACCCCACCTCGTTGCCATCGCGCGGCGGGATCGGCGACTTTGGGCCGGCGGCGTATGCCTTCGCGGATTTCCTGGCCTCGGCGCGTCAGGGACTGTGGCAGGTGTTGCCGCTCGGTCCGCTCGGGTTTGGGAACTCTCCTTATTCGTCCACTTCGGCGTTTGCCGGAAATCCACTGCTCATCAGCCTGCAGCGGCTGGCCGATCGGGGTTGGATTGATCGTGCTCAAATCGACGCTTTGTCCCCTGGCGTCGAGCCGGTGGATTATCTTTCGGTTTTCGGCCGAAAACTACCTCTGCTGTTTGAAGCGGCGCGCACCTTTTTGAAGTCTGCCGCGCCCAAGGCTCACGCGCGCTACGAAGACTTCTGTCGCCAAAACCAATGGTGGCTGGACGACTACGCCCTTTTCGCGGGCTTGCGCGCGCGTTTCAAATTGGAAAGCTGGAAGCACTGGCCCCGCGAACTGAGTCATCGCGACCCGCTGGTCATCAAGCAGGCGCGAACGGAAATGCAGGAGCAACTTGATCTGCGCCGGGTGGTGCAGTTTTTCTTCTTCGAGCAGTGGCAGGCGCTGCGCGCCTATTGTGCGCAACGTTCGATTCGCATCGCCGGCGATATGGCGATTTTTGTCAATTTCGACAGCGCCGATGTTTGGACGCATCCCCATTTGTATCGCCTGAACTCCGAACTCGATCCCGAAGTTGTCGCCGGCGTGCCTCCGGATTTTTTCAGCAAAGACGGCCAGCGCTGGGGCAATCCGCTTTATCGCTGGGACGTCATGAAGGAGCAGGGCTATTCGTGGTGGATCGACCGCATGCGTTGGCTCACACACAATTTTGATTACATCCGGCTCGATCATTTCCGCGGGTTTTCGCAGTTCTGGGAGATTCCGGCGGCCGAACCTACCGCCATTCATGGCCGCTGGGTCGATGGTCCGAAGGATGATTTATTTGTGAAGCTGCGGGAGGCTCTGGGTGGACTCCCATTTTTTGCCGAGGACCTTGGCTACATCACACTCGATGTGCATGCCCTTCGCGAACGGCTCAAGATTCCCGGCATGGCTGTGCTGCAATTTGGTTTTGGCGATGCCGGTGCGCACGCCCATTTGCCGCATAGGTATACGCCGGAGAAGGTTGTCTATACCGGCACCCACGATAACGACACGTTGCTGGGCTGGTGGGCCTCGGCCGCAACCGAATATGAACGGCAGCAGGTTGCCGCGTATCTGGGGAAATGTGAAGACGGCGTCAATTGGTCGATGATTCGTGCCGCCAGCAATTCCGTCGCCAGCCTCTGCGTGGTGCCGATGCAGGATGCGCTGGGACTGGGAAGTGATGCGCGCATGAACGTGCCCAGCCTCTCGGAAGGGAACTGGCGATGGCGTCTAGGCCCCAATGCGCTATGCCCGGAGTTGGCAAAGAAACTGGCTACGCTCGCTGAAATCTCCGACCGGCTGCCGCAGCCGCTGCCCGCCGGTGCCCTTTCACAAGCCGATAATGAGTGGGTGGCCTGAGTGGTGTATTCTCGCTTGCGTGCAAATCAGGTGTCAGGTCTCAGGTGTCAGGTTTGAAACCGGCGGTCGATTTGTGATCGTTTTTCCTGAAACCTGAAACCTGACACCTAAGACCTGTTTTTCTGGAGTACGATTCCGTGACCGAGCCCATTATTCGCGCTCAGGCCGTCGAAAAGTTCTACGATCAGCCCGATGGGAATCGCATTGAAGTCATCGCGCCCGTCGATCTCGACGTCGAGCCGGGAAAGATTGTCACCCTGTTGGGGCCGTCCGGCTGCGGCAAGTCCACGCTTCTACGGATTCTGACCGGGCTCAGCAAGCCTTCTTCGGGCACGGTTTTGTGGCACGGGCAACCGCTCTCTTCGCAGAACGCGGGCGTGGCCATCGTGTTCCAGAGCTTTGCTTTGTTTCCCTGGCTTACCGTGCTCGACAACGTCGAAGCTCCGCTCGAAGCGCGCGGCGTGCCCGCCATGGAGCGCCACAAACGCGCCTTGCGCATTCTCGACACGGTTGGACTGGACGGCTTTGAGAGCGCCTATCCGAAAGAGCTTTCAGGCGGCATGAAGCAGCGCGTCGGCTTTGCGCGGGCCCTGGTGGTTGAGCCAGAGGTTCTGTTCATGGACGAACCTTTCTCGGCACTCGATGTGCTCACAGCGGAAAACCTGCGCAACGAATTGCTCGAGCTTTGGATCGGAAAGAAGATGCCGACCAGCGCGATTTTCATCGTTACCCACAATATCGAAGAAGCGGTTTTGCTGGCCGATCGCGTGATCGTGCTGGCAAGAAATCCGGCGTGGGTGCGGGCGGATTTTCCCATCGAGCTGGCTCATCCCCGCGATCGCAAATCGCCGCGCTTTGTGGAACTCGTCGACTACATCTACAAGATCATGACCCAGCCGCAACTGGCATTGCCGGTGCCCGACGCCGCCGCAGCGGTGCAAAAGCCCATGCGCCAGAAATACCAGATGCTTCCGCACGCGCGTGTCGGCGGCATTGCCGGGCTGCTCGAATTGCTGCAGGACCGCGGCGGAAAAGAATATCTTCACCGGCTTTCCGAAGTCCTCATCATGGACGCGGAAGATCTGCTTCCCATCATCGAGGCCTCCGTGCTGCTCGGGTTCGCGACGCTGAAAGAAGGCGACGTTCAAATTACCGCCGAGGGCGCTCGTTTTGCGGAGGCCGATATTCTCACCCGCAAAATTCTCTTCCGTCAGGCGGCGATTACCCATGTCGTGATTCTGCAGCAGATCGACAGCATCCTGCACGCCAAGACGGATCATTCCATTTCGCAGGAATTTTTCTACGACATTCTTGACGAGCATTTCAGCCAGGATGAAGTGGAGCGGCAATTTGATACCGCCATGAACTGGGGCCGCTACGCGGAAATTTTTGACTTCGATCGTGAAACCCACCGCCTTATCCTCGCCGAGCCCGTCAGCGAGCCGCATCCGCCAACTCGCACTCCGGTGCAGTCGTGAAGCGTCCGCAACGAATTGTTTTCCGCCCGCTGGTTCGCATCTGGTCGGTGCTGCCGAGCGCGAGCGTGGCCGGCTTGCCCGATCTCATCATGTTTTCCGGGGGGCTGGCGCTTTTCTATGGCATCGTCGAAGTCGGACGCAATTGGCTGGGCCCGTTCCATCCTCAGGTCGCGATCAGCCGCAGCCCGAGCGCTCTTCCAGTCTATGCCGGATACTCGCTGCTGCGCATCGCACTGGCTTATGTGCTGAGCTTACTCTTTGCCGTCACTTACGGATACATCGCTGCCTACCGTCCGCGCGCCGAGCGTTTCATGATTCCGCTGCTCGACGTTTTGCAGTCGATCCCGGTGTTGAGCTTTTTGCCGGGCGTGATGCTGGCCATGGCCGCGCTGTTTCCCGGGCGTCAACTCGGCGTCGAACTGGGCGCGGTCCTGCTGATTTTTACCGGGCAGGTCTGGAATATGGCGTTCAGTTTTTATGCGTCGCTGAAAAGCGTTCCGCGTGAGATGCGCGAGGCAGCGACGATCTACCGCTTCAACTGGTGGCAGCGCTTCCTGCAAATCGAATTGCCTTTCGCCACCATCGGACTGGTATGGAATTCGATGATGTCGGTCGCCGGCGCCTGGTTTTTTCTCATGGCCTGCGAACAGTTTGGCGACTTCCGCCTGCCCGGACTTGGGTCGTATCTTCAGGCCGCAGCCGATGACGGCGACACGCGCTCGATTCTTCTCGGCATTGTCACCATGATCGCGGTGATTGTGCTGATTGACCAGTTGCTGTGGCGTCCGGTGATCGCCTGGGCTGAGAAGTTCAAAATGGAGCAAGTGGAAAGCGCGACCACTCCGACTTCATGGGTGCTGGATTTTCTCCGGCGTTCGCGGGGCGTCGCGCTATTTCGCAAGCGGGCTGTGCGTCCGCTGCGCGAGCAGATGGTGCATTACTTCGGGCGTCGGAATGAAGCTCGCGACGAATCGGCGGGCGAGAACGTAGCGCTCTTGTGGCTCGGACGAGTCGCGGGAGCTGCGGCTCTGGGCGGGATCGGCTACGCCGTTGTGCGGGTTGTTATGATCTTGACCGGGCTGCATAGTTCTGATTTTCGCCAGATCGGCATTGGCCTTTTTGCCACCTGGCTGCGCGTGAATGTAACACTTTTGCTGGGCGCTCTGTGGACGATTCCGGTTGGCGTCGCCATCGGATTCAACCCGCGCCTGGCGCGCATCGCGCAACCCCTCGCGCAGATTGCCGCCTCGGTTCCGGCCACGGCGGTGTTTCCGGTGGTGCTGCTGGTGCTGATTCGACTCGGCGGAGGGCTGGGATTCGGTTCGATTGTTCTGCTGCTGCTCGGCACGCAGTGGTACATTCTGTTCAACGTGATCGCCGGCGCCATGGCCATTCCCACCGACCTGAAAGAAGCGGCCAGCGTCTTCGGCATTCGCGGCTGGGAGCGCTGGAGGAAACTGGTTCTGCCGGGCATTTTTCCATTTCTGGTTACAGGGATGATCACGGCGTCGGGGGGCGCGTGGAACGTCAGCATCGTCGCGGAATATGCCCATCTCAAAGGGCAAATCTATTCAACCGTGGGCATCGGCGCTATGATTTCCGCTGCCACCGACGCCAAGAATTTCAATATGTTGCTGGCGAGCACGATTGCTTTGGCCGCCGTAGTGGTCACTACCAATCGGTTGCTCTGGCGGCGGCTTTATCGGCTGGCCGAGACTCGCTTTAAGCTTGAGGGGTAGGGAAATCTCAGCTCTCAGGTAACCCCTATTTTCTGACAAATCAAAAACGTTGCGTGCGGTTACCAATTAAGTTACTAAGGGAACGGCTATTCACTAAACGTTAACCGTCTCGTAATGAAGCGGCAATCTCGGCTAGCAAGAATTAGCTATGCCTGGCTTGCGAATGGAGAAAGAGAGACGAGGCGCACTGGCTGAGCCGCCGCTTTTGCCCGGGCTCCCAGGGTTTGCGGGAAAATTTATTCCCATGGAACAGGCGCGCGAACTCTATCAACGTGTGAGCACGGCTCCGCCAGGGTTTTGGCTGCAGGCGTTGCTCGCGGAGATGAAAGTAAGGCTTGAAGTTCAGCCCGCTGATCTTGAGCGCATTCCAGGCAAAGGACCTCTGGTCGCGGTTGCCAACCATCCCTTTGGCGTGCTCGACGGGGCGGCTCTGGCGGTGCTTCTTTCGCGCGTGCGCCCGGACGTCAAAATACTCACGAACTCGCTTCTCGAAGGCATTCCTCAATTACATTCGCATTGCATATTCGTGGATCCTTTTCACACGCCGTCTTCCCTGGACAAGAATGTGAAGCCGCTGAAGCAGGCGATGGAATGGGTGCGTGGGGGAGGCGCGCTGGCGGTGTTTCCCGCCGGCGAAGTTTCGGCGTGGAATGTGCGCGAAGGACAGGTTACTGATCCGGCATGGAGCACCTTGGCCGCGCGCCTGGTGCGCAAGACGGGAGCGAGCGCCCTGCCGGTATTTTTCTGCGGCCGTAACAGCGGGACGTTTCAGTTGCTGGGTCTGATCAATCCGCGGCTGCGAACGCTTTTTCTACTGGGAGAGTTTCTGCAGCAGCGCGAGAAAAACGTACAGATTCGTATTGGCAAGGCGATTCCATCGGAGTTGATTGCCAGCCTCGACAACGACGAGGAGGCGACGGAGTATCTTCGCCTGCGAACTTATCTACTCTCGTATCGCGGCAAGAAGCCAATCTCAATTCCCACGAAGGTGCGGGCTGCGTTTCCACGCAAGCCGCAGGAGCCGATTGCCGCCGCAGTTCCTTCGCGATTCGTGATCGCCGAGATTGCAGCGTTGCCCGCCGAGCGCCTGCTGATTGAAAACGCGGAATTCGCTGTCTATGCGGCGCGGGCTTCCGAGTTGCCGCACGCGCTCGATGAGCTCGGACGCCTCCGCGAAATCACCTTCCGCGCCGCTGGAGAGGGTACCGGACGCAGCGCCGACATCGACCAGTTCGATGCCTACTATTGGCATCTGCTGCTTTGGAACAAGGAGAAGCAGGAATTGGCAGGCGCTTACCGAGCGGGGGAGACCGATGCGATCCTACGCGGTCATGGCATCAAGGGACTCTACACGAATACCGTGTTCAAATATGACGCGCGACTTTTCCTGAAGATTGGTTCCGCTCTGGAACTGGGCCGTTCGTTTGTGCGTCCAGAGTATCAACGGCAGTATGCGCCACTGCTTCTGTTGTGGAAGGGCATCGCGCGTTTCGTGGCGGCGCATCCCGAAGCTCCGGTGCTGTTCGGAGCGGTCAGCATCAGCAATGAGTACAACAGTTTGTCGCGCGAGATGATTGTGCGCTACTTTGAGCAGCGCGAAGATGGCGAGTTCGCCGACCTTATCCAGGCACGCACTCCGTTCCGTACTCCCAAACTTCGGCGTTGGGATTGCGGTGCGCTCTGTAGTTTACTGCGCGATCTGGAAGAACTCGCCGAGCCCATCTCGGATGTCGAGGAAGATGGGAAGGGCTTGCCCATCCTGTTGAAGCAGTACGCGAAGGTGGGCGGCAAGTTGGTAGGCTTCAATCTCGACCGCAAATTTTCAGATGTGGTCGATGGCCTAGTGATCGTCGACCTGCGCCAAACCGATCCCTCGGTCCTGGAGCGGTATATGGGCAAGGACGGCTATGAGAGCTTTCGGCGCTTTCATGTGCTTAACTAGCGCGTCTGGCGCACCGCCCGGATTTCCTCTTGGGCCCAGTTGACCTGGGACAGCCTTTGCTAAATCCGCCCGCCTGTTGAACAATGAATAGTCACAATGGTCGCGGCAGCCGGTTTCGATACTTCGGCGCCGCGCCAGAAATTACGCAAGGAGCCTTCATGCCCGCAACTGGAGAACTAATCCGCCTCATGAATTACATCGACGACATTGCCACCACCCTGCGCCGCATCAGCGCCTCCATCCCGATGATGACCAAAGAAGAATGCGCCCGTTTGGGCGAGTATATCCGCAAGTCTGAACCGAGCTATGAGAGCGTGGTGCAGCACCTCGAGCAGGCGGGCAAGGAGTGAAGGAGGTCCGCACGATCGCCGTGATCGGGGCGGGCATCATGGGCCGGGGAATTGCACATGCGGCCGCTCTCGGCGGGTATCGCACCATTCTCGAAGACCTTTTTCCGAACGCGCTGCGCAAGGCGGGACCGGAGATTCGCGCTCAACTCCATCACGCCGTCGAACTCGGCAAAGTGAAGGCTGCGGAAGCCGACGCGGCGTTTTCGCGCATCGAATATGCCGGTTCGGTCGACGAAGCCGCGCGCCAAGCCGATCTGGTCATCGAAGCCGTTCCCGACGAGATGGAATCGAAGCTGGAGATCTTCATCATGCTCGATAAGTTCTGCCGCCCGGCTACGATTCTGGCCGCGAATACGTCGCGGCTCAGCGTGACGGAGATTGCGAGTGCTACTTACCGCGCCAAGCAGTGCGCCGGTATGCGCTTTTCGAATCCCGTACAGGAGATGAAGGTGCTCGAGGTTGTTCGGGCCGCCGAAACCGATGACGAGACGCTGGCAGCCGTGGTAGAAGTTGGCGAACGCATGGGCAAAGAAGTTAAAGTGTTACATGAAGTGCCGGGGGTTATTAGCAGTCGCGTTGGGTGAAAAAGCTATGATTCGACACTTCGAGCCTGCCGCTGGAATTGTCAAGAAACTCGCAGTCATTCGCGCCGCTGCTCGACACGTATTTCCGGTTAGTGATATCGGCTGCATGTTGGCGGAAATTGAAAAGGATATCTAACCGATGCACCCGAGTCGGACGCACTTCCGCCGGACACGCCGCGGTAATTCTTGTCGACTCGACATCCCGGTTCAGTGCGCTTTGTCCGATTCACTCGGCACCCGCGTCTGATCTGTAATCCAGTTCACTTCCCAAGTCTTGCCGCCATCATCCGAGAATGACTGTTCAAAGTGAGGCATGTTTGTGTTCAGGTTTGTCCAATCGAACTTAAGCAGGATGGTTTTGCCATTGACGGTGTCCTGCGCGAAGAACTCGCCATGCCCATCCTTGAATTGTCCGACTTGAGGCGGATCCAGGATTCCGACTTTGCTATTAGCCCAATAAAGTCTCCACTGGTGGGATTGTGGGTTATAGACACGCAAGGTCAGGCCTTCGATGTGCCCGGTGGGGCCGTCGACTTCGATCTGGTCGATACTGGCGCCATCGTAAATCTTGCGGCAGACGCCCGTGCCTTCGAATTCCACCCATGTAGTCGAACCGGTTAACGGATGCAGGCGTCGTTTCAGGTGATATTTCCAGGCACCGATCAGGGGGTCAAAATCGTGCTGTCCATCGCGTTCTGTGATCGCCGGTTGAGTTGCGGTTTTCGCTGCGTCGGATTTCTGCTGTGCGAGTCCGCGCAGGGGCTGCAGGAAGACGAGCAGGCTGCACACCATGAGATAAGCGCGAATGTGCTTCATCGCTGCCTCCTTCAACTTGCCGGTTCTCTGCTGCGAAGGTGGAGTGCCAGAAGAGGCGCCGCGGGTAACGCAACTTCCCGCGTCGCCGCATGATGGCTACTGGTTTATGTCCTGCTTGGCCTCCAGTTTCTTCTCCAGGCCATCCAGATAGGTCTTCTGGTTGTCGGGTGCGACCGCTAGCGCCAGTTTGATTTCTTTGGTGGCATCGTCGAACTTGCCCTCGGAGCTGTAAACACGCGCCAGACCTGTGTGCACAAACCACTGATCGGGATGTTTCTTTGCGTTTTCGCGGAAGATGGCAAAGGCCTCGGCGCTGCGCTTTTCACCCTGCAGTTGGCGGGCATAAAGGTGAACCTGTAAAGGATTGGCGAGATCGAGCGCTTTCTTTTGCGCCGTCGCCGCCTCGTCCTTGCGATTGAGCGCGGTCAGGACCTTCGACTTGGTCATCTCGTTGTCGTAGCGATCTTCATTTTCAATCGACTTGTTGGCATAGATCAGCGCCTCATCCAACGCGACCTTTTCCGATAGCAGGTAATTTGCGGCATCATCCCAGCTCATCCACGTGTACTGCGAGAGATTGCGCAGCTGTTTCTTCAGGCTGGCCTCAACCACATCGTGCACATCGACGGAGACCTTGAACGGGACCGCGATCTTCTCCCACTCCAGTTCCACCAGCGCCGAATCCGGCTGCAATTGGTCGAACTCGTAGGTCAGCGCGTTACGCATGTCGGCGGGCTTAGGTTTTACCGTCACGCGCAAAGCATCTTCGGCCTGGTCGTAGGTGAACGCCCCCCAGGACGTGGAGTTCTTGGAGAAAATTATTGTCCACTCGCCGGCATTCGGGATCATGTGCAAACCGTAGGTTCCCTTGTCGAGCGGCTTGCCTTCGATCTGGACGGGATCGCTGAACGTGATCGTCGTATTCTCATTGGCGCCTGCGCGCCACACCTGTCCGTAGGGAACCAAGGCGCCCCATATCTTGCGGTCATTTACGAGTGGCCGGTGGTAGCTGACCGCGATATCGGTGATGCCGATGCGTTGTGAAATCTCCGCCCGCTGGCTTTGCAGCGGCAGATCGAGCACGAACGACTGTGCCGAAGCTATGACGGACGTGGCTGCCATCAGCAGGCAGAACAGGGCTGCCTGCAAAATCCCTCCAAGCGGTTTGCGAAACAACTCTCCAAACATGGGAATGCCTCCTTCGATGTGCGTCTATGTGAAATTTTGAAACGGGCCGCGAAACGCGGACCACCCCGGGTTGGCCTCTTAGACGTGCTTCAATCCCGATGGTGAGCAGCGGAGGTTGTTGCCTCAAGACAGCAGTGTGTTTGACGGCGCGCAGCTAACCCCGCGGCCTCTTCGAACGTCTAAATCCGTGGGGTAGAGGTGTGCGTTTTTAGGGAACCACTCCATTCCCGATCCCGTACTACATAACAGAGCGTAAGATGCAGGCTGCGCCTCCCCAAACGGGCAGCCTGCTTTCCACCAAACTATGCGGATGCTTATCGAAATCGTTCGGCAGTCGCTGGCCACGCTCTGGGCCCACAAACTACGTTCGTTTCTTACCATGTTTGGTATAGCCTGGGGCGTCGGATCGCTGCTGCTGCTGGTCGGCTTGGGCGAGGGTTTCCGCAGCGGGCAGGCGAAGCAACTGAAAAATCTTGGGCAGGACATTATGTTCACCTTCCCCGGCCGCATTCCGGTCGTCGAAGGCAGTAGTCAGTCGGGCCAGACTTACCATTTCACTTACGAAGACTACCTAGCTCTCCACAGCGAGGCTCGGTCGCTCAAGTATCTTTCGCCCGTGCTCAACCGCGAGGACATCCGCGCCGTTAGCGACTATGGTTCCACCAACGGCCAGGTTTTTGGAGTTGCGCCCGAATATAACCAGATCCGCAATGTCCCCGTCGGACCGGGGCGCTGGTTCAATGATGAAGACAACACGGAAACGCGGCGCGTAGCCGTCGTCGGATGGGAACTGCTGAAGAACATATTTCCCGGACGCCCGGCGGTGGGCTCGCCGATTTTGCTGAATGGCATTCGTTTTGAAATTATCGGCGTGCTCAGCAAAGTTGGACAGGACGGCAATAACGGAACCAACGCCCGCATTTTCATTCCCATCGAAACCATGCGCAACCTGTTTCGGCTGAAAGAGCAGAACAGCGAGGATGCCATCTCATTCCTGAACTATCGTCCCTTTGCGCCTGCCGATCATTTGGCGGCGAAACTGGAAGTCCACGAGATCATCGCTCGGCGTCATGGCTTCAACCCCAAACTGGAAGAATCGTTCGACGACTGGGACACCATCGAGAACAACCAGCGCGTCGCCAGGATTTTCGACGGCATGGACTATTTTCTCGGGGTGGTGGGCGTGATCACGCTCGCCCTCGGCGCGATCGGGATCATCAACATCATGCTCGTTTCCGTAACCGAGCGCACGCGAGAGATTGGACTGCGCAAGGCGGTCGGCGCAACCCATCGCGCGATTCTGACGCAGTTTTTTGTGGAAGGGGCATTTCTGACAGCGCTCAGCGGCGGCATCGGCCTGGGCATCACCACCGCATTGGTCGCGGTACTCGCGGCTTTGCCCTCGCCCGAAGGGTTCGATACGCCGCGCATCGTTCCGTCATCAGCGGCGATTGCCATTCTATCGTTGGCGCTGGCTGGCATCGCCGCGGGACTTTATCCGGCACGCCAAGCCGCGCTGCTGCAACCGGTGGAGGCTCTGCGGCAGGAATAGGTTTCTGCTGTAGAGACAGGGCTTGCCCCGTCTCGCGTGGACGCGACGGGAGACGCGGCAAGCCGCGTCTCTACGACAGAATTAGCAGTGAAGGAAATTGTTATGCTGCTAGAACTCGCTCGCCAGGCCTACGCCGCGCTCCGGCACAATCGCCGGCGCAGCATTCTCACCATGCTCGGCATGGCGTGGGGCATCGCGACCGTGGTGCTGCTGCTGGCCTACGGCTCCGGATTCGAGCGCGGCCTCTGGGTTGCTTTCCGCTCCTGGGGAACGAATCTGGTCTTTATCTTTCCCGGACGCACATCTCTGCAAGCGGGCGGCACCAAAGCCGGCAGCGAAATTAAACTCACCGTCAACGATCTTGATTACCTGCAAGCTGAGGTGCCACTGCTCAAGCGCATCTCGCCCGAATCCTCCAAACAAAGCAGCGTCGCTTATGGAACGCGGAGCGGCACTTACGGAATCAGTGGAGTGTATCCGTATTATTCGCGCATGCGCCGGATGGACGTCGCTGACGGCACGTTTTTCACCGAACTGGATGAGAACACGCGCAGCCGCGTAGTGATCCTTGGCGCCGACGTCAAGAAGAAATTATTTTCCGGCGAGAATGCGGTGGGCGAAAAAGTTCGGCTCGATGGCATTTCCTACGAAGTCGTCGGCGTGCTCAAGCACGTCATCCAGAATGGCGACGACGATATGAATAGCCACTTATATATCCCGTTCAGCGCCATGAGCGACCTCACCAATACTTATTACCTCAACTCCGTCGCCATGGAATACGAAGGCGACCACGAAAAAGTCACGGAAGCCGTACGCCGGTCGATGGCCTTTCATCATGATTTCAATCCCAAAGATAAGCGTGCCGTTTTTGTGTTCGACGTGTTTGCCGATTTGCTCGACCTGCGCGTGATTACCACCGGCATCAAGATTCTGCTCGCCTTCATAGGATTGCTCACGCTCGGCATCGGCGGCGTCGGCCTGATGAATATCATGCTCGTTTCAGTTACTCAGCGCACCCGCGAGATTGGAGTTGAAAAGGCCCTCGGTGCCCGCGGTTGGCACATCCTGGTGCAGTTTCTCGCCGAAGCCCTGGCAATTACGCTTCTCGGAGGGATCGCGGGGGTGGTGCTTGCGTACATCGTTTCTTGGTCGGTCGGTTCACTTACTCTATGGAGCGCATTCGTTGAGAACGGCAGCGAGGGCGACATTCATCTCACCATCGATTCCGCGACGCTGATCGCGTCCACGTTGATCTTAGGATTTGTCGGAATCATCAGCGGAATGCTGCCTGCCATCAAGGCCTCGCGCCTCGATCCCATTCAAGCCCTCCGTTACGAGTAGAACAGGCGACAGGTCTCAGGAAAAGCCCAAAACCTGCACCGTGAGCTTTCCTGACACCTGAGACCTGACACCAGACACCTTGTGTTATATTTCTCCCAACGTTGGAGGAGTTATGCGCCCACTTGGTGTCACTCTGGTCGGTTTCTATCAGATTCTGCGTGGTCTGTTGTCGCTGCTGTTAGGTCTTTCCCTATTGCTCTTTAGCGGACTGGCCGCCAAGTTGGCGTCCTTAGCCGCCGAAGGTACTGCCGTCGAACGCTTTATGCACTCAGCGGGGCACGTGGCGGGTTTGTCCGTCATCGTCTTTGGGGTGGTACACATCCTCGCCGGTTACGGTGTCTTGCAGATGCAGAACTGGGGACGTCTGCTCACCCTATTCTTTTCGGCAGTCGGATTAGTGTTGGTACTGCCCTGGCTGATCCACGCGCATCTGCCTTCATTGTTCTTCGGAGCGATTAATGCGGCGTGCATCCTCTATCTAGCCATGCCTCCGATCAAGCGTGCTTTCCACGCTGAACGCAGCCCGATGCGGATGGCGGCCTAAGGGCAGTTCTCAGTTCCCGGCTCTCAGTTCTCAGTAAAGGACGGGGTGCTGAGAACTGGGAACTGAGAACCGATCTCCTGAGTACAATGGAGCCGTGTCCGACTCCCTGCAGAAAGTTTCCGATCACTTGCGGCTCTACGAGCATCCGCTGCTTGCTTTTTCCGCGCGCGAGAACAACGGCGTAGTCGAAGTGCTGATCGACCTAAAGAACTCGTCCGTCCCGGTGCACACCTACGTACTTCCGATTCATCCCCGCGACCTCGAGCATTCCCAGTTCGCCTGGCATCTGCAACGCCAGCTCTACGATGGCCTGCACGACTATTTCATCGAAATGTTTACCCACACTCCGCAGCAGCGTGCTGTCCCGCCCAGTTCGACGCTTGCCGGAGAGGGAAGCTAAGGCCTTGTCCGCCCGCGAAATAATCGAGCAGGAAATCCGCGTGCACGGTCCCATCCCGTTTTCGCGTTATATGCAGATCTGCCTCTACGATCCCGCCCAGGGTTACTATTCCGCCAACGCCGAACAATTCGGCAAAGCCGGAGACTTCTATACTGCGAGCGACGTTCACGCCGTTTTCGGACGCCTGCTGGCCAGGCAGTTTGACGAGATATGGCGAGCGCTCGATCGTCCACCGCAAATCGAAATCCTCGAACTCGGCCCCGGCCGTGGCTTGTTCGCCCGCGATGTGCTCGATTGGTCGAACAAAAAGTTTGGCGACTTCTTCGCCGCCCTCACGTACACGTTACAGGAATCGTCGCCCGCCCTGCGCGCAAAGCTCCACGAAACCCTGCGCGAGCATTTGGATTCCGGCAAATCTCACGTAGGGGCAGGTGCCCCCACCTGCCCAGCCGAGCGAAGCTCGGCGGCAGCATACATCCACCGCACATTGGCTGCTGACGTGCCCCTTATCGTGTTTGCCAACGAATTCTTCGATGCCTTACCGGTCGAGATTCTCAGCCCGAACGGCAAACTTCACGTCGCGCTCGACAACCATCGCCTGCACGAAACCTGGCTTCCGCCGCTGGCCGAAGAACTGGAATTTCTTGACCGCTACGGCGTCCATCCCGAAGCCGGCACCGGCAAAAACGAACGCATTGAAGTGCCGATGCAAGCGCAAAGTTGGATCAAGCAAATCGCGCAATCCATGCAACAGGGCATGGCGCTGGTGATCGATTACGGCTACACCCGCGATCAACAACTGGCGGGCCGACACCGCGGTACGCTCATGGCGTATCGCCATCACTCCGCCAGTTCCGGTCCCTACCAGGCCCCCGGCGAGCAAGACCTCACGGCCCACGTCAATTTCACCGCGCTCGCCGCCGGGTGTGAGCAAGCCGGGATGCGCTGCGAAAAACTCCGCACGCAATCGCAATTCCTGATGGGCATTGGCGAGAAAAACCAGTTTGCCGATGCCTTCGAAGACTGCCGAATCCCGCAAGAGCAAGCGAAAGTAGCGCTGCAACTCAAACATCTAGTCACCCCCGTTGGCATGGGAGAGAATTTTCAGGTGCTGATCGCCAGCCGGAAGGTAGATGCCCAAAAGACGGCCGGACTAAGCGGGCTGCATTTCGGGTAAAAGTGATGGGTACCAAAGGTATGCACCATTTTCGCTGCATTTAACATTCCTGAAATATCTTTGCAGTAAACTACAGACGAATGAGCTTGCCTCGCGTCTCCCGGTTTGCGTTGCCGCTGCAGGTGGCCGCCGTCTGTTACCGGCGAGTCAACGCCCATGCGGAGTTTCTGCTGGTCCATACCAACGGTGGCAGCAAGTGGACTTTTCCCAAGGGAGCCCCCGAACCGCGTCTCTCGCACAGCCAGGCGGCCGAACGTGAAGCCAAAGAAGAAGCAGGCGCCGTCGGCATCATCGAGCCTCGCCATTTTCATATTTATGTGCATTCCAAGGGCGTCTTTTGGCAGCCGGGAGGCGTGCAGGAATACGTGGTCAAAGCCTTCTTGATGGAAGTACGCCAGACGCGGCATCCCGAGGAAGACTACCGCGATCCCACCTGGTTCGATGCGGAAAGAGCGCGCGTTATTTTAGCCAAAGGACGCGAAGTGAAATACGCCCACGAACTCCAGACGGTAATCGACCGGGCGCTGGAACAGATCGGCGTAGCGAGGGCGGCTACGGCTCCCTGAACCATTCGCTCTATTCAAATTCTAGCGTGATGAATATGGCCGGCGACGTCCCCGTGTTTGCAGTCGCATGGCTTACTCCACGGGGAAACCATTTGACATCTCCAGCCCTCATTTGGAACTCGGAGAAAGGCGGACCAGCAAAGTCGTCGCGCAGCTTCAAATCAGACACGGCAATCAGCAGCCTATCGTAGTTCTCGTCGTGTCTTTCTATGCGGCCGCCCGCCGCGATCGTCATCGAGTATCCCCGCATCGCAGGAGAGTCGAATAGTTCGCCGAATGCCGCATCGTGAAATCGGAATCCGCCGATTGGCGTGGAAAAACCGGCGCCGTCAGACTTTAGTGACTCGATAACAAGCAGATCGGCCGGCTCAGACGACTTGTTTCTCTCGGCTAGCGTAAATCCGCCCTTCGAGGTATGCAATTCACCGCCCTCAACCGTAACGACCACGGGTGGTCGACCCCGCACTTCATTAGCAATCGTAACGGGGCGCAGGCTCAAGTAGGCATAAAAGCTCTTGTGGCGATGTGGCAAAGTTGTTTCCCCGGGTTGAAGCACCAGGCGAAAAACCCTGACCTGCGAGTTTTCGAACAACACCTTGTGATGCGGTTCGTTCGCCAGGTCAACCGGCACTGCGTCGCCCTGCTGTGCCTGTGCGGCTGTACATAGGGCCAAAGCAACAATCACCAACGCAGAGATTTTCATTGCGGGAATTATAGTTCGTCCTCTCTGCCCGATTCCCGCCGTTTGTGTTTAGATAATTACACCCATGATTCAACTCTCCGGCGCCGGCAAGCGCTACGGCCACAAGCTCCTGTTCGAGACTGCCGACTGGCTGATCACGCCCGATTCCCGCATCGGTCTGGTGGGAGCCAACGGCACCGGCAAGTCGACCATCATGAAGATTCTCGCCGGGACCGAGTCGCTCGACTACGGCTCCATGTCGCGCGCCAAGGGCATTTCGACTGGATACCTTCCGCAGGACGGACTCACCCTCACTGGCCGCACCATTTTCGCCGAGTGTATGGCGGTGTTTGACGAGCTCCACGCCATCGAAAAAGAAATGGAGGCGCTCACCCGCAGCATGTCGGAACTCGACCACGAGAGCGCGGAATATTCGAATGTCGCCGACCGTTACCAGAAACTCGAACACGAGTTTGTGGCCCGCGACGGCTACACGCTCGAAGCGCAGGTCGGTCAGGTCCTGACCGGACTGGGCTTCCACCGCGACGACTGGGCGCGCCCGACCGAAGAATTCTCGGGCGGCTGGCAGATGCGCATCGCGCTGGCCAAGCTTCTGCTGCAGAAGCCGAACCTGCTGCTGCTCGACGAGCCGACCAATCATCTCGACCTCGAAGCCCGCAACTGGCTTGAGGAGTACCTGACCACTTATCCCTACGCGTTCGTCCTGATTTCGCACGACCGCTATTTCCTCGACATCACCGTCGAGCGTATCGTGGAAATCTGGAATAAGCGGATTCACTTCTACGCCGGCAACTACGACCAATACCTGACCGCGAAAACGGCGCGCAAAGAGCAGCTCGAATCGGCCTACAAGACGCAGCGCGACCGCATTGAGCAGCTCGAAGTCTTCATCAACCGCTTTCGCTATACGGCGACCAAGGCGAAGCAGGTGCAGAGCCGCATTAAAGAACTCGAGAAGATGGAGCGGATCGAAATTCCGGAAGAAGAGAAGACGGTCCACTTCTCGTTTCCGCAGCCGAAGCCGAGCGGCCGCATCGTCACGGAATTCGCGAACGTAGCCAAGAGTTACGGCGAGCGCGGAGTCAACGAACACAGAGTATTTACGAACGTAAGCTTCATGATTGAGCGCGGCGAGCGCATCGCATTGGTCGGCGTCAACGGGGCGGGGAAGTCGACGCTCATTAAACTGCTCGCGCAACAAGAGAAACTGAGCGCGGGCGCATACAAACTCGGCCACGAGGTCCATCTCGACTACTTCGCGCAGGACCAGTACAAAGAACTCGACCCGGAAGCGCGCATCCTTGACGATCTCGGCGAACTTTCTCCCGCCTCGACGCAAACCCAGCTGCGCAGCCTGCTCGGCTGTTTTCTCTTTTCGGGAGACGATGTTTTCAAGCGCATCGGCGTGCTCTCCGGTGGAGAGCGCAATCGCTACGCGCTGCTCAAAATGCTCTTGCATCCGGCTAACTTCCTGCTTCTCGATGAGCCCACCAACCATCTCGACCTGCGCGCCAAAGACGTCCTGCTCGAAGCCTTGATGAAGTACACCGGCACCGTCGTTTTCGTTTCGCACGACCGCTATTTCATCGACAAGCTGGCCACGCGAGTCTTCGAAATCGGCGACGGCAAAGTGGAAATCTATCCGGGAAATTATGAAGACTATCTGTGGCGGAAGCAGGGGAGAGCTGCGAGGCAAACCGAAACGATCAGCACCGAACTGGTCGGAGAACTCTCCACCGCCCGCCCATCCACCAGTCCCTCCGTCCGTCCCGCCAACGACCAATCCCGTGTGGTGGCGGGGCTCAGCCCCGCCGCTCCCGAGCCAACCAATGGCAATCCGCCCCAACCCGAACCCGCCGACGCAAAATCCCGCCGCCTAAATCCCATCAAGCGCAAGCACATGGAAGACCGATTACACGAGGTAGAAGAAGAGATTGCACGCGCTGAAACTGCAATTGCGCTGTGCGAGACAGGACTTCAGAGCTTTGTGAGCGCCGAAGAGACGCAACGCCAGACGGTCGAACTGGGACGCCAGAAGAGCGAACTGCAGGCCCTGATGAAGAAGTGGGAGGAACTTTCGGAGATACTCGAAAGTGACCGCTAGCCGAACTTCATGATTGATCGCTTCCGGCTCAAAATCGCTTAAGTGTTTCACGTGAAACATTGTACGTACAGTGGTCAATGTACACAAATGTAAGTCAAACAAACGAAACCGTTTAGCGGAACATCCTGGAGGGATCGAAATACCGTTTTACCGTCTCCACCCACCCATCTCCACGGAAAAGTCCCTGAGAATCCTGGCCGGCCGCCGAGGTTTACCCGAAATTGGAAGGCCAGTTGGCCAGTTGGCCACTCTCCAAACGTACATACCCAAAAGCTGCCGTGGCCGCAGGCAGACGCAGACGCGGCAAGCCGCGTCTCTACGGGAGGATTGTGGTGGGGCATTCACTGAGAACTGAGAGCTGAGAACTGAAGGCTACCCTACCCGCCCTGCTTCAACTCGGTCAGCACTTGCCTTGCGATTTCCTTGAGCGTTTCGAAGACACCGACGCCCTGGAAGGCCACAGCCTCGACCACCGGCTCGTTTTTCTTGCGCAATTCCTTGGAGAGAGAGTCGATCGGCATCACATTCGGCAGGTCGCGCTTGTTCAGTTGCAGCACGTAGGGAATCTTGTTGAAGTCGTAACCGTGTTCTTTCAGGTTCGCCATCAGGTTGTCGAGCGCCTCGACGTTGGCGTCCATGCGCTCCTGCTGCGAATCGGCCACGAAGACGATGCCATCCACGCCGCGCAGAATCAGCTTGCGGCTGGCATCGTAAAAGACCTGTCCGGGGACCGTATACAGGTGAATCCGCGTCTTGAAGCCGCGCACCGATCCCAGATCAAGGGGCAGGAAGTCGAAGAACAGGGTGCGATCGGTCTCGGTAGCGAGCGAGATCATCTTGCCCTTCTGCTGTTCGGCTGTTTTCTGGAAGATGAACTGCAGATTCGTCGTCTTGCCGCCCAACCCGGCGCCATAGTAGACGATTTTGCAGTTGATCTCGCGCGCTGCGAAGTTGATGAAACTCAAAAGGTTTCCTCAGAAACTCTGGCGAAAAGACTCTCGCAAACCACTCCCTTAAGGCGTGAGCCTCTCGCTACGAATCCACTGACTACAGTATCGGTTCCTGCTGGTTTTTATACCACACCGGAAGGTTCTGATGCAGGTTACTCAGGTTACTGAGTTTGTTTCATGGAGGTTCTGGGGCGAGAGACACGCCGCCAGGGGCTTAAAGCCGTGCCCTACCCAAAACCGATTCATCGTGGCGTCGGCAACGGATAGTATCCGGACTTCGCATAGACCTTCACGCCCGGGTGCCCATGCACCTGGACGTCAATGTCGCGATAGCTTCCGATGTTCGACTTCGGGGCATAACCCAGGGTGTACTGATAGCGTGCTTCTCCGATGGCGCTGCCGTAAGCCCGCTCGATGTCCGCTTGCGTCACCTCGCCGTAGACCGTGCCTCCGCCGGTTGCGTTGACATATTTGGGCAGAATGTCGCTGTAGCCCATAAGCGCTCCGGTTTTCGGCAGGTGAATCCGCTGCAGCCGGTCGTAGACCGGGATCGCCGCGCCTTCCACTCCTACCGCGTACACGGTGATGTTCTGGGTCAGCAAGACTTTGAGCGTGTCTTTGTAGCTGGCCGTTGAGCCTAATTCCCGACCATCGCTGATGATGAAGATAATCTTGCGGCGCGTCCGATCGCGCTTGGAGAGATCGCGCGCTGCCAAAAGGACCGCGTCATTCAATACGTGGGCGACCTTGGGCGGGGTTGAGACCGGGTCGATGGGCATGTTGACGGGCATACCGTTGATGACCGGCCCCTGCGGGCCGAGCGGCCCGCCCGTCACTGGGGGCCCATTGTTGGATCCGCTGTAGGCCTTGACCTCGTTCAGAACCGCAGTCAAGGGCTTGCCTACACTGTCGAAGTCCGAGACGCGCCCAACCGTGCTGCTGTAGGTATAAATCGCCACTTCGTCGAACTGGCTGAACGCTCCCTGCAACGCCGAGAGCGTTTCCTGAACCTTCTTCAAACCCACGTCGGGCATGCCGGTATCGATGACGACCGCTGCTGACAGCGCAAACGGGTCGCTGGTGAAAAACGTGAGCTTCTGTACCTGGCCATTTTCGAGCACGGTAAAATCCCTGGGCCGTAAGCCGCCGACCAATCGGCCCTCAGGGTCCTTGACTGTAACCGGAACCAGCACCAGGTTCGCAACCTTCCGGATGGTGAAACCCACATCCTGGCCGGTGTCAGCATCCTTCGGAACGCTGCCCGCGGGCACGGTTTTAATCGGAGGCATCGCGGGCGGAGGAGCAGGTAGGGCCTGGCTCGCATCGTCTGGAGTACTTCGGGGGATGCCGCCCAAGTTCGGAGTGGGATGGGCTGGCGGTGTTTCTGGTTTTGCCTCCTCCTCCGCTTCTTCCCGCGCGCTGGGCGCTGGGGGCGGAGGTATGGGACGGGTTGCTGATGGAGCGTCCGGGATGTCCTCAGGCTTCTCTTGTGCTGCCGCCACGCCTGCCAGCCCCAAGGCCACTCCCAATGCCAGCCCCAACCTTATCGCCGCGCTTATTTTCGTGGCCATCCCGAAACCCTCTCGCTTTCTTTCTTCTTCTAATGTCTTCTTGGCCCGCGCACCGCGACTTCCTACCGTTTTACACTAATTGAGATGCCCGGTTGCGCCGCTTTGGTGCATCTAACCTTTTCAGGTCATTACAGGCCAAGTCATTACAGGATAGACTAGCAAAGTCTCGGGATAAAAACTCTAATGCCTACACTACAATGCAAACCCTACCGGACGGCTGGTGTTTTCGCCTTGGCCATTGTCCTGTCGCTTCCTGCAGCCGCCCAGAGCACGCCGGCTCTTGATCCAGCGCCGACGGCCCCGGCCACCGCCAACTCGAATAACTCCAATAGTCAGCAACAGGACCAGTCCCTCGAGACCTTCAAGGTCAACGTCGAAATCGTCCAGCTGTTTTTCAACGTCAAAGACAAGCACGGTGCGCTGATTCCCAACCTGACCAAAGAAAACTTTGATCTGTTCGAGGACGGCCAACCCCAGACCATCAAGTATTTTAAGGCCGAGTCCGATCTTCCGCTGACCCTCGGCATCCTCATTGATTCCAGCGGCAGCCAGATGCGCGTCCTCGACATGGAAAAGGAAGTGGGGGGCTCGTTTCTGGAGAGCACGCTGCGCTCCAAGGACGAGGCTTTTGTCATCAGCTTCGACGTTGATATTACGCTACTGCAGGATTTCACCAACTCCGTGAGCCGGTTGCGTCATGCACTCAACACGGCCAAGATCAATACCGGCGGATTCGGCTGTGCCGGCGGCCCGATTGGCCCGCAAGGGCCGATTCCGTGTTCCGCGTCCGGTCAACGCGGCACCGCGCTCTATGATGCCGTTTATCTTGCCTCGCATGACGAATTAAGTCACGAAGTCGGACGCAAGGCGATGATCCTGCTCACCGACGGAGAAGATGAGGGCAGCCGGCTCAAGATCAAAGATGCCATCGAAGCCGCGCAGAAGGCCGATGCCATCTGCTACGTGCTGCTCATCGCCGACCGCGGGTTCTACGGCGGCATGGGCTATAGCGGCGATTCCGCGATGAAAAAACTCACGCAGGAAACCGGCGGCCGCATGATCGAAGTCGGCAACAAGATCGAGAAACTTCGCCAGGCTTTCGACCAGATTTCGCAGGAACTGCGCAGCCAATACAACATCGGTTACACTCCCACCAATACCGTGCGCGACGGCTCTTTCCGTAAAGTCGAGATCAAGCCCAAGCAGGGGGAGTACAAAGTCCAGGCGCGCAGTGGCTACTACGCCACGCCTCGGCACGAAGAATAGGCAGTGGAAAACCGCGCAGCTTTCTGCTGACACTCTCAGCCTCTCCTGCTAGAATCGATAAAATCCACTCCCAGGAGTTGAAATGCAAGCGATCCTTGCCCTCGAAGACGGCAGAGTCTTCCGAGGCAAAGGCTACGGCGCTAAAGGCGAATGCTCCGGCGAAGTCGTTTTTAATACTTCCATTACCGGCTACCAGGAAATTTTCACTGATCCTTCGTACGCGGGACAGATTGTCGTCCTGACCAACCCCGAAATCGGAAACTACGGCACCAATCCCGAAGACAGCGAAGCCGTGCGTCCGTATATCGAGGGGCTGATCGTGCGCGAGTTCTCGAAAGTCAGTTCGAACTGGCGCTCGCAGCAGGTGACGGACGAGTTCATGGAGCAATTCAAGATTCCGGTGCTGGCCGACATCGACACGCGCGCCCTGGTGCGCCACCTACGCGACAACGGCGTGATGCGAGGCGTGATCTCGACCCTCGAAGACGATACCGACAAACTCGTCGCCAAGGCGCGAGCGATTCCAAAAATGGATGGCCAGGATCTAGCCAAGGTCGTCTCGACCAACCACACCTATGTGTGGGAGACGGGCGAGCGCTCGCACCTGCCTGACGAAATTGTCGGAGTAAAAGATGAGCCGGCGCGCTTCCACGTGGTCGCCTATGACTTCGGCATCAAGCAGAACATCCTGCGCAAGCTGCGCGGGGAAGGCTGCAAGGTCACGGTGGTCCCGGCGCAGACGACGGCGGAAGATGTGCTGGCGCTGAAGCCCGACGGCGTGTTCTTGTCGAATGGGCCGGGCGATCCCGAGCCCTGCACCTACGCGGTCGACAACATTCGGCGCCTGATGGGACGGCAGCCGATCTTCGGAATCTGCCTGGGACATCAGCTTACCGGCATCGCTCTCGGAGGGAAAACCTTCAAGCTGAAATTTGGCCATCATGGCGGGAATCATCCGGTGAAGCAGTTGGCGAGCGGCAAGATCGAGATCACCGCGCATAACCACAACTTCGCCGTCGATCCCGACTCGCTGCCGCAAAGCGAAGTCGAATTAACGCATATGGATCTGAACGACTCGACGCTCGAAGGCATGCGGCATAGAAACTTGCCACTGTTCACCGTGCAGTACCACCCGGAAGCAGCGCCGGGGCCGCATGATTCGCACTATCTGTTTAAGGACTTTGTGCGGATGATGGAGGAGTGCAAGCGGTGACGACTTCATCGCACGTGGAAAGAGAGAACACGCGACCAACACCGGCCAGACCTACATGGTCACAACCGAGACTTGGAGCCGTCGGGCTCTCTTTAAGAACGAGCCTTGGGCGAAATTGTTGATCGATACTCTTTATCATTATCGCGGCCAGGCTTATCTGCTTCATGAATTCGTCGTCATGCCAGACCACATCCATGTTCTGCTAACGCCAAAGACCAATCTCGAAAAAGTAGTCCAATTCATCAAGGGTGGGTTCTCCTATCGCGCAAAGAAGGAACTCGGTTCCAACATGGAAGTGTGGCAAAAGGGATTTCAGGACCATCGCATACGGGATGCCTGGGACTATGCGCAACATGTGTTCTACATCCATGAGAATCCCGTCAAGGAAGGTCTATGCGAGCACGCGGGAGAATTTCCATATTCCTCCGCGCATGGTGGTTTTGAGCTGGACGCAGTCCCTCAGGGGCTAAAGCCCCAGTCAAAAGAGGCATCTGACGGTGCGGCTAAAGCCGCACCCTTTCAAAGCAAAATCTCGAACGGGACAGCTCAACCTGTAACCCTTCAAACCAAGGCCAGAACCGCATAATGCCCAAACGAACTGACATCTCGAAAATCCTGATTCTCGGCTCCGGCCCCATCGTCATTGGGCAGTCGGCGGAATTTGACTACTCCGGTACGCAGGCATGCAAAGCGCTCAAGTCGGAGGGCTTTGAAGTCGTGCTGGCCAACTCGAACCCGGCCACCATCATGACCGATCCCGAGTCGGCCGACCGTACTTACATCGAGCCGCTGACGCGCGAGTATCTCGAAGAGATCATTCGCGTCGAGCGCGAGATGGCACCCAGTGCGGGGTTTGCCATTCTGCCCACCGTTGGCGGGCAAACCGCTCTCAACCTCGCCATCGAACTTGCTGACGGCGGCGTGCTCGATAAATATAACGTCATTCTGATCGGCGCGCAGATTAGCGCTATCAAGAAGGCCGAAGACCGATTGTTTTTCAAGGACGCCATGCAGCGCATCGGCCTCGACGTGCCGAAATCTGCGCTGGTCAACAATCTGAAAGACGGCATCGAGTTTGCCGGCAAGATCGGATTCCCGGTCATCATTCGTCCGTCGTTTACGCTTGGCGGAACGGGCGGCGGCATCGCTTACAACCGCGAAGAGCTGATGGAAGTTCTTGCCCGCGGGCTCGACCTTTCGCCGGTGCATGAGTGCCTGATTGAAGAGTCCGTGCTTGGATGGAAAGAATACGAGCTCGAAGTGATGCGCGACACGAAAGACAACGTCATCATCATCTGCTCGATTGAAAACTTCGATCCTATGGGCGTGCACACTGGCGACTCCATCACCGTCGCGCCGGCGCAGACGCTCACCGACCGCGAATACCAGATGATGCGCGATGCATCGATTGCGGTGATTCGCGAGATCGGCGTCGAGACCGGTGGATCGAACATCCAGTTCGCTGTAAATCCTTCGACCGGGCGCATGGTGGTTATCGAAATGAACCCCCGCGTTTCGCGTTCGTCGGCGCTGGCCTCAAAGGCGACCGGCTTTCCGATTGCGAAAATTGCCGCCAAGCTGGCTATCGGCTACACGCTTGACGAAATTCCGAACGACATCACGCGCAAGACTCCTGCGTGTTTCGAGCCGACGCTCGACTACGTGGTGGTAAAAATTCCGAAGTGGCAATTCGAAAAGTTTCCCGGCGCCGACGAATCGCTGGGACCGCAAATGAAATCGGTCGGCGAAGTGATGGCCATCGGCCGGACTTTCAAAGAGGCTTTGCAAAAGGGGATTCGCGCGCTCGATACCGGCAAGCGCGTAGGGTCGCAGAAAATTGAGCCCAAGATTCTCACGCAGCGACTGGTCACGCCGCATCCCGAGCGCCTGACCTACGTTCAGTATGCGATTCGCCAAGGACATACGATCAAGCAAATCGCGAAGATGACATCGATCGATCCCTGGTTCCTCTACCAGCTCAAGGAAATTAATGACATGCAACTGGAGCTGGAAAAGCATCCCATGGATTCGATTCCGACCGAGGTGCTGCGCGAGGCCAAGCGCATGGGATTCTCCGACGGACGTCTCGCCGGAACCTGGCGTCTGGACGGCAAAGGCGGACAGGAAAAAGTTCGCCACTTCCGCAAGAAGCACGGCCTGAAGCCGGTGTACAAGCGCGTCGATACCTGCGCGGCGGAGTTTGAAAGCTATACGCCGTATCTCTACTCCACTTACGAAGAAGAAGACGAGGCAGCACCCACGGCAAAGAAAAAAGTCGTCATTCTCGGGTCCGGCCCCAACCGCATCGGGCAGGGAATTGAATTCGATTACTGCTGTTGCCACGCCAGCTACGCGCTGCGCGAAGATGGCTACGAGACCATCATGATCAACTGCAATCCCGAGACGGTCTCGACCGACTATGACACCAGTGACCGCCTCTACTTTGAGCCGCTCACGCTCGAAGATGTGTTTGCCGTGTGCGAGCACGAAGCGTCGGGGGGCGCGCCGGTTGGGGTGATTGTGCAATTCGGCGGTCAGACGCCGCTGAATCTCTCGCTGCCACTCAAAGCTGCCGGAATGAACATCATTGGCACCACGCCCGAATCGATTGATCTGGCAGAGGACCGCAAGCGCTTCGGAAAGCTGCTGGAGGAACTGGACATCCCGCAAGCTCCCGGCGCCATGGTGGCCTCAGTCGAAGAAGCGGTTGAAGCCGCGAAGAAAATTGGATTCCCCGTGCTGGTTCGTCCTTCCTACGTACTCGGCGGCCGGGCCATGGTCATCGCCTTCGACGAAGATACGATTCAGCAATACATGAAGCAGGCTGTCGAATATTCGCAGGACCGTCCCGTGCTCATCGATAAGTTTCTGGAAGACGCTATCGAAGTAGACGTGGACGCGCTCTCCGATGGAGAAGACGTCGTGATTGGCGGAATCATGCAGCACATCGAGGAGGCCGGCATTCACTCCGGCGATTCGTCATGCGTGCTCCCTGCGGTCGACATTCCCGAGCCGCTGCTGCAGCGCATGCGCGATTACACTTTCAAGCTGGCGCGGGCGCTCAAGGTGATCGGCCTGATGAACGTGCAGTTTGCGATTCCGCGTCGCAATGGCCAGAAAGGTAACGGCCATCACGAAGCCAAGGTGTATGTGCTCGAAGTGAACCCGCGTGCCTCGCGCACTGTACCTTTTGTTTCGAAAGCCACCGGCGTACCCATGGCCAAGATTGCCGCCCGCCTCATGACCGGACGCAAGCTGCGCGAATTCCTTCCCGAGAACGTCGAGCGCGGCACCGATCTGAACACAGGCCGCTGCTTCTACGTGAAATCGCCGGTCTTTCCCTGGTCGAAGTTTCCTGGCGTTGACACGGTTCTCGGGCCCGAGATGCGCTCGACCGGAGAAGTCATGGGCGTGGCCGACAATTTCGGAGAGGCCTTCGCCAAAGCACAAATTGCCGCGGGCCAGAAACTGCCGACCAAGGGCACCGTCTTCATCAGCGTCACCGATCACGACAAGCCGCACGTGGCCGAAGTTGCACGCCGCTTCGTTGACATGGGATTCAAACTCGTGGCCACCCACGGCACAGCCGACATTCTGGAGGAATCTGGCTTGGCGGTGGAGCGCGTGTACAAAGTAAAGGAAGGCCGCCCGAACGCGGTGGATTTAATTAAAGCCGATCGCATCCAGTTGATCGTGAACACGCCCCACGGTCCTGATCCTTATTTCGATGAGAAAGCGATTCGCCGGGCCGCCGTGAGCGGACACATCACCACCATTACCACACTTTCCGCGGCCCGAGCCGCTGCCGAGGGCATGGCTGCCTTGCAGCGCGGAGAAGTGCGCGTGCAAGCTCTGCAGGCGCTGCACGCGGAGCGTAGCGCTGCGAAGTAAGTCGCGAAATAATTTCGCATGAACAAAACATTTTTGGTGTTGAGCGCAGTTCTTGGCCTTCCTCTGTTTATCGCCGCTGTTCTTTTCGGTCCGGCTGCGTTTGACATGGTTTTCAATCGCCGGCCGCCGGAGCGTTTTCTGATTCCTGCCGGATACCACGGCTGGGCGCGCATAGACTTTCGTCAGAAAGGCGCGCCGGCATTGCCGGTGGAGGATGGGCGCCTTCTGCTGAAGCTGAATGCGCAGGGAACGCTGCAGACTTCCTCCGATCCGCTGGCTGGTCACGGCAAAGATGATTTTTTCTTCTATTCCGGCGACCGGCGCACGCCGCTCTCGAATGCCGGCGTTTGCAAAGGAGGAATGGTCTGGCAAGTTGAGACCATGGTCGACGAATCCACCTCCACACCCTTTGCCCGTTTTTTCGTCGGCACCGAAGACCAGTATCGCCACGAAGTCGACCCCACGGGCAAGGACTGGCCCGCCTGCGAGTGAAAGTAGAGGCCAGGCAATGCTCGCGTAGGGAGCAGCTCGGCAGTTGCCCCGCTTCGGCATTCGCATGCAAATGCTACGATGGCTCGTTTGCCGCTGGGAGAGACGGGATGGCGATCATCATTGCGTTTCATGTTCTGATGCTGCTTTTCGCTCTGGGTATCGCGACCCAACTGATCCCCGTACACCTCGTGGGTAATTTTCTCGGCTATGTGCACAACACGATCGGTATCACCACCCCGCCTTTGGAAAAAGTAAGGACAATTGGCCTGATCTGGATTGCGGCGTTCATCGTCATCGTGGACGGGTGCATTTTCCTACTGGTGACGATCACCAGGCTATCGGGCCCGGGATGACAAAGTTGAGAGCGAAGGCCGATAATTTAAGCGTAAGAGATTTTTCCAACGACCAACGACGAACGACTGGAGTTCCTATGCTCTTATCCGGAATCTTTCCACCCATCACGACGCCGTTCTATCCCGACGGCGAGGTTTACTACAAAAAACTCGAAACGAACGTCGAGCGTTATTCGCGCACGCCCGTAGCCGGCATTGTCGTCCAGGGATCAACCGGGGAGGCGATTCTGCTCTCGGATCAGGAACGGCGCGACGTGCTGAAAGCCGCGCTCGGCGCCGCCGCTCCCAACAAGGTGATGATTGCCGGGACCGGGATCGAGTCGGCGCATGAAACCCTGCGGCTCACCGAATATGCAGCCGAGTTGGGCTACGACGCCGCCATGGTGCGGACTCCGCACTATTACAAGAAGCAGATGGCGCCGGCGAATCTGCTGGCTTTTTATCGCACCGTTGCCGACCGCTCCGCGTTGCCAATCATCATCTACAACTTTCCGCCGGCTACGGGATACGACATCCCCGCCGAAGTTGTGATCGAACTGGCCAACCATCCCAACCTGCTCGCTATTAAGGAATCTGCCGGCAACCTGGATAAGGTCAAAGCAATGATCGACGGCACGCGCCACGTGAAGCGGCAAGCCACGGTGACCGAAACCTTCGAGGCTGTAACGCCGCGCATGATCAAAGCCGCGACTGCCGAGAGCGAAAAGCAGAGCAGGGAACTGGTAAGCGTGGCCTCGCTGGCGGGCGAAGCGGCAAGCAGCGGTGTCGCTGCAAAACCGTCGTCGTCAGCCGTGACGGTCGTCGGCAAATTAAAAACACGCCAAAAAGAAATCGGCTTCCAGGTGATGGTCGGCGCCGCGCATCAACTCGAACCGTCGCTCGGATTGGGGGCGGTCGGCGCCATTCTAGCCTTCGCGTGTCCGGCGCCGATGGCGTGCTACGAAATTTTCGCTGCACTCAAAGATGGAGACCAGGCGCTCGCCCGCGAAAAACAAGAGCGCGTGAAAGCGGCTGTGCAGCGCGTGGTTGGCGACCTCGGCGTCCCCGGAGTGAAGTACGCCATGGATCTCAACGGCTACTACGGAGGCCCGTCGCGGCTGCCGTTCCTACCGCTCAACGTCGAGCAGAAAGTTGAGATCGAGAAGTTGATGGCGGGGATCAAGAGCTAAAGGACTTGCGCCCCGACATCACAGGCTCTTGTGATCTCCATCACGCACCGCTATAATTAGAACGAACGTTCGAATTATGGCGACCCTCCCCGCAACCCGTGCCTCTCGCCGTCCCGGCAGAACGCCAGACAGATCTCCCGGGCGCGAGCCGCTTACCCGTTTCGATCGCCGCCTCAGCCTGATTCTCGATCATGCTACCGAGGTCTTCTGCCTCAAGGGATATGAAGGCGCTTCCATGCGCGATCTTTCCCGCGCTACCGGCATGTCGCTGGCGGGGCTTTACTACTACTTCGAATCGAAAGAGCGCTTGCTTTTTCTGATTCAGAAGCACACCTTTACTACGATTCTCGAAAAGCTCAAGGCTCGGCTCGAACCGGTCAACGATCCCGAAGAGCGCATCCGCATCTTTATACTGAATCATCTCGTATATTTCGTGAGCAACCAGCCGGGGCTGAAAGTGCTCTCGCATGAAGACGAATCGCTGAAGAACGGCTGGAGCTCGGAAATCAAGGGCATCAAGCGCGAGTATTACCGCATCTGTCTTCGGTTGATGGAAGACCTGCGGCAGAAGCGCGGCCTTGATTTCAACACACGGACTGCCGTGATGAGTCTGTTCGGCATGATCAACTGGATTTACACCTGGTACAACCCACGCGTCGACGGCAACGCCGAAGCGCTGGCGGAACAGATGGGCGATATAGTTCTGAACGGAATTGTGCGCAGCGGCACGCGGCCCCTGAAGGGGCCAGCGATTCCGAAGGAGCAACGGCACCGCTGAGGCGATGCCCTGATACGAACCCGACTTTCGCAGAATTTTGCGGACCTTACAAGGAGCAATCTATGGCGACACTCACCACGACGCAGCCGGCCACCGGCGAAACCAGCAAGCAGCTCATCAACTATCGCACCGACGCGGGTGTGGCCGTGATCGAGATGAACGATCCTCCGGCGAATACCTACACCTACGAAATGAACCGCCAGCTTGACGAGGCCATCCTGCGGGCACGCATGGATAACGATGTACACGTGATCGTGCTCACGGGCGTAGGCGATAAGTTTTTCTCCGCCGGCGCGAATATCAAGATGCTGGCCTCGGTCGATCCGACGTTCAAGTATTACTTCTGCCTGCACGCCAACGAAACGCTGCTGCGCCTGGAGCACACGCCGAAACTCGTGATTGCCGCGATCAATGGCCATTGCGTGGGCGGAGGTCTCGAAATCGCCATGGCGGCCGATCTCCGAATCGCACGCAAGGATGCGGGCAAGATCGGACTGCCCGAAGTGAATCTGGGCGTGCTTCCCGGAACCGGCGGAACGCAGCGCCTGTCGCGCCTGGTGGGGAAGAGCAAAGCCATCGAACTGATGATCACCGGCAACACCTTTTCTTTTGAAGAAGCGCAGGAGTTCGGCATTGTAAACGACATTTTCGAGCGCGAGGGCTTCATGGAGAACATCATGGAATACGCGCGCCAGTTCACTCCGCCCAATAAAGCTGCAAAGGCCGTGGGACGTATCAAGCGCGCGGTGCAGACTGGATGGGAGATTCCGATGGAATCGGCGCTAGCCGTCGAGCGTGAGAACCAGCAGATTCTTTTTCAGAGCGAGGACGCCAAGGAAGGTCTGGCCGCTTATGTGGAGAAGCGGCCAGCGGTATTTAAGGCGAAGTAGAAATATAGAATCGGCTCCGGGTGTTGAACCCGGCTTGCGGAGGCGAGAGATGGGTGGTCTTGCCTTACTGCCCTGGGAAAAGTGGGCAGCGCGCTTGCTCCACAGCATAGCTGTGGCAATCATGCGGCAGACCTCCCGACTCCGGCGTTGGTGGGCATTGTCCCACAGCGATGGATGGCCAGAAGTCGAGGGAACGGTAGAGCAGATCAGCTGGGACAGTTCATGGCCGCGCGATGAGATCGCGTACTCATACTGCGCCCAGGGAACGTCCTACTCCGGTTATTACTACGCGTGGTTTTCCGATCGGAGTCCCAACGTCCGCCAACTGCAAGGTGGCGATAAGGTGCTGGTACGGCATAAACCAGATGATCCTGGGAAGTCAGTCTTGGTTCGGCTGGCCTCAGAGTCGACGGAGCTGTCTTTTAAAGGAACGGAGAGTCGGTGAATCTATGCCAGGCAAAGTAGCGAAAATCGGAAACTTCAGTGACTGGGTCGGCCTGTTCAACGAATGGCGCAAAGAAGTAGGCGTCAACAAGGATGACGTTGAGGCCTTCCACTTCGACACGCTCTACGGCGCGATCGAAACCGAAGAGATCCAGTTCGGTTCCTACAAAGGCCGCAACAAGTGGGAGAACCTGCGCCAGGTGCCCACGCAGCAAATGCGCGACGCGCTGATGAACATGATCATCTATCAGGGCGACACCGAATTTGCCAGCGTGGAGCAGCAGCGCAACCTGTTTGCCACGGCGCCGACGGAATGGGACCGCCGCGCTCTGACTCGCGTCATGATCGAAGAAATGCGCCACGGCTGGCAGATGTGCGCGCTGCTGATTGACTTCTTCGGATCCTCCGGCAAGGTGGAAGCGCAGAAGATGCTGGAGCGGCGGGCGTTTGAAAACGCGCGACTGCTGGGCACTTTCAACGTGGACGTCGACAACTGGCTGGATTTTTTTACCTACACCGATTTTGTGGACCGCGACGGCAAGTTCCAGTTGCAGATGCTGAAGTACTCGTCGTTCGCGCCGCTCGGCCGCTCGACCTCGTACATGCTGCGGGAAGAAGCCTTCCACATGGGAACCGGGAACGATGGCCTGCGCCGCGTAGTCGAGGCAGGCGTGATCCCGCAATGGCTCATGCAGAAATACCTGAACAAGTGGATCTCGAGTTCGTTCGATCTTTTCGGCACCGATCATTCTTCGTCGGCGCACTGGGCGTACGTCTGGGGAATCAAGGGCCGCTATGACGAGTTGCAAAACGATAAAGCTGCCGACCTGGACGACCTGAACGATTACAGCCGCCATCTCTATCGTCAGGAAGTTGCCGGATTAGTCGAGCGGCTGAACACGTTTCTGAAGCCAGGCGAGAAGAAGTTCTACACACCCGACATTCACTTCAACCGCAACATCGGAAAATGGGCGGGGCAGAAGTTTCACTGCGAGACCGGAGAACCGCTGGACGAGCGCAGCTACCAGCAGCACTGTGAAGAACATTTGCCCAGTGCGAAAGATAAGGCATTGCTGCTCGACATCATCCGCAACGAAAAGAAGTGGATCAAAGAGAAAGAGGGTGCGCGCGATCCGCTAGCGACGATTGGGGAGCCGCGGAAGTCGGCGATTAACCTTTAGCTCGTGTGGGACGGACACTCTTGTCTGCCCGCACTGCATTTCTCGGAACTGATCTCGACCGCGGACGGGTTCGAGGGTATTATTGCCTTCCTCGACAAACGAACATCGAAATGGATAGGCAACCAGAAAAGGCGAAGGCCGAGGCCGAGAGCAACACCGGAGCCAAGGGGCTGTTCAGTTCGGGCCACCTGATGTGCCACACGCCGTTGTGGGGCGTGGCGGGTTTTCTTGGCTGCGCCTACTTCACGTGGGTTTCCTTTGCCCACGTCACGCGCCACGAGTACGAGTGGCCGCACGATCTTTGGACCGCGGCAACCTACATCGTGTGGATCATTCTGCTCCTCGGCCTCTCGCTCGATACGCGTTGTTTGCGTGAGCGCCTGTTTTTCGGCCTGCTGGTTGTCAATTTTGTGGCCGGATGCGGGATAACCTTGTGGCACAGCATTCCGTCTGCCGATGTGCGGAGTGCTCGCATTGGAACCGGAGCACTCTGGGCGCTGGCCGCAGTGGTGAGTCTGACCACGCTGGGAGGCGCGGCAGAGATACGCGGGGAGGGCTGATTTTCCGTAGAGGCGCGGCCGGCTGCGTCTGCGGCGGCGGCGGAGTGAGACGGGGCAAGCCCCGTCTCTACAGCAGAGGATCGAACTAGGGATCGAATTATGGACTTCGAAATCTCGCCCAGTCAGGTCAAATCGCTGCAGCAACGCGGAGAAGCGTTTACGCTTCTGGATGTGCGCGAGCCGTGGGAATACGACGCGTCGCGCATCGCAGGGGCGGTACACATTCCGATGGGCGATATTCCAGCGCGCGCTCACCAGGAACTCGACCCCGAAAAACACATCGTGGTCCTGTGCCATCGCGGTGTGCGCTCGTTGAGCGTGACCAACTGGCTGCGCCAGCAGGGATACGAAAAGGTGCAGTCCATGCGCGGTGGCATCGACGGATGGGCGCGGACGGTGGATCTGAAGGTACCGTTGTACTGAAGACAGCTTTTAGCCCTTAGCTTTTAGCTCTTAGCCAAACCAGAAGCTTTGCGCCAGCGTCAGCGCAGCGAAGACTGACCACCGACCACTGGCCACCGGCCACTGATTATGATCACCGATTGCCACATCCACATTCAGCCGCTCGAACTATTCCAGCCGCATGCGCTCGAATTGATGAAGCGCAAGCGCGCCAATTTCGATGAGATCGCCGAATATTGCCGCTCTCCGAAGGCCTTTCTGCAATATCTGGACCGTTGCGGCGTCGACCGCGCTGCGCTGATCAACTATGTGGCGCCGGAAGTGATCGGCTTTACCTCCGAGGTCAACCAGTTCGTCGCTGAGTATACGCGCTGCGATCCCAAGCGGCTGATTGCCTGCGGCAGCCTGCATCCGCGGCACTCCACCAACATCATGGCCGAGGTCGAGCACATCCTGCGCCTCGGTATTCGCATGATCAAAATTCATCCGCCGCATCAGCTATTATTTCCAAACGATTATCTGAACGGGGTGACGGAACTGGAAATCATTTACCGGGCCGCGGAAGCGAATGGGATTCCCGTGATGTTTCACACCGGAACGTCGATTTTCCCCGGTGCGCGCAACAAATACGGCGACCCAATCCATGTGGACGATGTGGCCGTTGATTTCCCCAAGCTCAAAATCCTGCTGGCCCATGGCGGGCGGCCGCTGTGGATGCAGACCGCGTTTTTCCTCATTCGACGGCACGCGAACGTCTATCTCGACATCAGCGGCATTCCGCCGAAGACGCTGCTCGAGTATTTCCCGCGCCTCGATGAGATCGCCGACAAAACGTTGTTTGGCACGGACTGGCCGGGTCCGGGTGTTCCGGACGTAAAACGGAATCTTGAGGAATTCAAAGCGCTGCCGATGAGCGAAGGGATGCGCGAGCAGATTTTGAGCAAGACAGCAGCTTCGCTCTGGCCGGAATAAAAGAAAAGAATCTCCGTAGCGACGTGGCTTGCTGCGTCTCCCACTGCGTCCCATAAGACGGGGACAAGCTCTTTTCCTACTTCCTGCGCCGAGCATCCCCGTAACCCCGGTACAATAGAAACAGCATGATGCGGCGGGTCTATCTCGACAACAACGCGAGTACCCCGGTACTTCCCGAGGTGCTAGAGGCCATGCGCCCATACTTTGCCGAGCATTTTGGCAACGCGTCCTCCATCCACCATCATGGGCAGGAAACGCGCGCAGCGGTCGAGAGAGCCCGCGAATCGGTGGCTGCGCTGGTGGGCGGTCGCGCCTCGGAGATCGTGTTTACCAGCGGCGGTACGGAGGCCGACAACCTGGCCATCTTTGGAATTGCGCGCCAGGGCGACCATGTCATCACCTCGACCATCGAGCATCACGCGGTTCTAAACATGAGCAAGCATCTTGAGGCGGAGGGAGGCGAAGTCACCTACGTTCCGGTGGACGGCCGCGGCCTGGTGGATCCGGCGGATGTGAAGCGGGCGATCCGGCCGAATACGAAGTTGATTACTATCATGTTCGCCAACAACGAGACGGGCGTGGTGCAACCCGTCGCGGAGATTGGAAAGATTGCCGCCGAAGCCGACATTCACTTCCACACCGACGCGGTGCAAGCGGTGGGCAAGATTCCAATCGACGTCGACAATATCGGATGCGACTTGCTCACGGTCTCCGGCCACAAGCTGCACGGGCCGCAGGGCGTGGGCGCGTTATACGTCCGCAAGGGAACAAAGCTTGAGCCCATGCTCTATGGCGGCAGGCATGAGCGCTCGCGCCGCGCTGGGACGGAGAACGTTCCCGGCATCGTAGGTCTAGGCAAGGCCGCCGAGTTGGCAATCGCCGGCTTCGAACGGGGCGACGATAAGAAGATGGCCACTGTGCGCGACCGCCTGGAAAGGGAACTGCTCGAAATTGAAGCCACCGGCTTAAACGGAGAAGGCGCGCCGCGCGTGCCGAATACGACCAACATTTATTTTGACGGTATCGAAGGCGAAGCCCTGGTCATCGCGCTCGATTTGAAGGGACTGGCAGTCTCGACCGGCGCGGCGTGCTCTTCGGGGGCGATTGAGCCGTCGCACGTGCTGATCGCGATGGGACTGCGTCCCGAGCGCGCAAAGGCCAGCATTCGCTTCAGCCTGGGTAAACAGAATACCGCGGAGGATGCGGATTTCGCTGTGAATCTAATTCCGCAAACGGTCGCGCGTCTGCGGGAGCTATCGCCGGTGTGGCCGTCTTCATTGCCCAAAGGTGTAGTTAGCCGTTAGTACTTAGCATGGAGTACTTGACCAAATTGAGGTCGTTAAAATCTAAGTGCTAAGCGCTAACTGCTAGATGCTGCCAACTGAAACAATCGCCGTCGCCATGTCGGGAGGAGTGGACTCCTCAACCGTTGCGGCCATGCTGCGCGCCGAAGGGCGCAATGTCATCGGCCTGACCATGCAGCTCTGGAATCAGCGCCGTCTTGCCGGACACGAAGGCATGCCGGAATCCGTGCAGGGGCGGTGCTGCTCGATCGACGACGTTTACGATGCTCGCCGCGTGGCCGAGACCCTGGGCATCCCCTACTACGTGGTGAATCACGAGGAGCGCTTCGAGCGCGATGTGGTGCGTCCTTTTGTCGAAGAGTACCTGGCCGGGCGCACGCCGATCCCGTGTAGTCTGTGCAACAATCACTTGAAGTTTGATCAGCTTCTTGTTGTAGCAAGGCAGATTGGCGCCGACAAGGTTGCCACCGGCCATTACGCTCAAGTCGTCTTTGACGAGCATGTGAACCGCTGGCTGTTGAAGCGTCCGGCTGACAGGAGTAAAGACCAGACTTACTTCCTCTTCGGCCTCACGCAAGAGCAATTGAGCCGCACCCTGTTCCCACTCGGCGGCATGACCAAGCCCGAAGTTCGCGAACTCGCGCGCCAGCACAATCTGGTGATTGCCGAAAAGCCCGACTCGCAGGAAATTTGTTTCGTCCCCGGCGGCGACTACAAGCGCTTTCTGGAAGCCTATCTCAACGAGCAGGGAAGCACGCCTACTGATGTTGCCGGCGAGATGGTCACCACTGACGGCAAGGTTATCGGAGAGCACGCCGGGGTTCACAATTTCACCGTCGGCCAGCGCAAGGGACTCGGCGTGGCCACGGGCTCGCCGCTCTATGTGATTCAGATCAACAACGACACGCGGCAAGTGGTGGTCGGCAAAGACGACGAGCTTTACTCGCGTACTCTTCGCACGCGCCGGGTGAACCTGATTTCGACGGACGAACTGCGCGAGCCTATGGGGGTAGCCGTGAAGATCCGCCACAAGCATCAACCTGCGCCCGCCGTGATCGAGTCAAGCGGGGCGGACGAAGTCCGCGTCACCTTTGACGAGCCGCAACGCGCCATCACTCCGGGGCAGGCCGCCGTTTTCTACGACGGAGACATCGTGGTCGGCGGCGGTTGGATCGAGAGCAGCCGCGATTAGCGACGGCAGCGTGTTGCAAGCCGCTGATTCTCCGCCCACCTTCTGAACGACTTCTCTTTGCAAGCCTCCCAGAGCCGGTCAGCGTGCAATTCTGGGAAACAAGACACATTACGAATGGCTCTGGACGAAGTTCCAGCATGGAGTTCGCGCCCTCGCCAACCTACTATTGTCTACAGAACCATATAACCGAGGCAATGCAAGTTCTTCAGCAACGTTCGCAGCCAGGTTCTTCGCAGCCAGGCTCTGCAGAAGGCATCATCCTGCTGGGGTATCTGGCCTTGGCGTTCGCCGTGAGCGCCGCTTCACCGCCTTGCTCCGCGCAAGATACGGTCGTCCTGGTGGGATCGGGATCAACCGTTCCAGCTTTGCTCTTTGCCAAATGGAGCCAGGAGTATAACCAGCGCAACCCAGATCTCCAGATGCGATACCTTCCGATCGGGAGCAGCGAGGGCATCGCGGAGATCTCGCATGGAGTTGGCGACTTCGCTGCCGGAGAAATTTCCTTGAGCGCGAGACAGCGGGCCGACGGCGGACTGATGGAATTGCCGGCGATGGTGATCGGGATCGTTCCCATCTACAACTTACCGGGCTTGGAAGGAGAACTACGCTTGTCCGGCGCAGTGCTGGCGTCCATTTTTCTCGGACGCATAAAGACCTGGAACTCCGCCTCCATTGCCTATCTGAATCCGCAGCTTGTGTTGCCGGATCTGCCTATCAAAGTAGTCTACCGGCCAGCCGGCAAGGGATCGAATTATGTTTTCAGCGAGTTTCTTTCCAGGAGCAGCGCTCAGTTTAGAACGCAGATTGGAATTAGCCCGTCTCCCCGGTGGCCCGTGGGCTCGACAGCCGAACGGAGTTCGGACATGGCCGAGAAGGTGAGGAAAGAGCCAGGCTCGATTGGCTATGTCGAGACGCAATATGCCGCCACTCTGAACATCGCCAGCGCCGCGGTACTGAACCCGGCGGGACGATTTGTGAAGGCGTCGCGGGAAACTCTTGCCAACGCGTGCCGGGGAGCAGAGGCACCAGGTTTTGATCGGTTTTCGGCCTCGCTGATTAACGCACCGGGGGAGGAATCCTACCCGATTACCAGTTTCAGCTGGCTGTATTTGCGGACGGCTTCGCCCGAAGCCAGCCGGGCGAAGTTCTTGGCCGACTGGTTGCAGTGGATGTTCAGCAGCGGCCAGCAAATCGCCCTTCAGGAAGGATACGCAGTGCTTCCCGCTCCGCTGCTGGCGAACGTGAAAACCAAGATCGATTCTCTCCGCTGAGAGCTTTGCGCCAAGCTCGCACAGTAGGGTGAGAACCGCGCCAGGCATGTCGCTCGGTTCGTCAGGCTCTAGCAGCTGGCGGAAAAATTCGATTTGCGGTGGTCGGCCCCTAAAGGGGCATCTCAAATTAAGGGACTTGTGGCATCGCTAAAGCGATGCCCTGATACGAAACGCGAGTCTTTCCGCAGACTGCTAAGGGACTAGCTGGATTAGTAGAGATTCGGTTACCTGGGATTACTCTTGCCCCATTTTTATGGCACCTTCGTGGCCTAGACCTGCCGATCAAGCAGAGTTACGGTTAATTCACGACGGGACCTTCGTAGTCTTCTCCCCAAGGCTCGGCGTGGGGAGCGAACTATGAAAATCTGGCACTTGGCATACGCGGCATTGGGGATTGCGGTGGCACGCTGGGTTTTTAAGCGTCAACCAATGCGGGTAACCGATCCGATCGCCCGTTTTCGTACCTCTGGCCTGCTGTAAGTAACACCGGGAAAGGGCATGACCGCGTCCCGTTGCGCGTTGCTTCGATCTGAGCGCGCTCATGCCTCCTTCCCATCCTTTTCTTGCCAGACTTTCCCAACATGGAAGTGCTAGCACTACCGTGTCCCTTCGGTAACTTCTTTTCTGTTCCAACTCGCCTAAACTTTCTGTATGGACCCGCTGAGTGCCAATGCGCTCCTCAGCGACAGAAATCATGCAATCTCCACTCCCCAGCTTGCGCTGCGTTGCGCCTGCGGTGCCGCTCGGCTTACTGCTTCTTGTACTGCTGTGCTCGTTGTCGGCCTCCGCGCAGGAGGATTCGCCCTCTCTGGGCGAGGTGGCGCGCAAGTTGCGCAACAGCAAATTGCAGCAACGGTCTCAATCCCAGCCGGACTCGCCCCGACCGGCGCCAGTTTCCCCGGAGTCGACACTCCCGGTAATCGATAACGACAATCTGGCCCAGGTCATGGAGGATGCCAGCAAAGCGCGGCCCGTCAAACAAGATAAGACAGTGTTCTCGATCGATCCGTCCGGCAAAACTCTCAAGCTGTCGTCGCCCGATGTAACCTGCAGTCTTTCCTTCAATGCGAGCGCCAGTTCTGTGCTGATTCGACCTGTCCTGGTCGAAGACTTGCCGCTGGCCGAATTGCTGAAGATCGACGGTCCCGGTTCGATTCAAGATGAAGCGCTGCAGCTGGAAGTCTTCAATGGAACCGATTGGGACCTGCGCGAAATCACGGTTGGCCTGACGCTGGAACGCAAGCCGGGAGAGAGCGCTGAAGTAGCCGCGCGCGCGCGTGTAATTCCCGCCGCCCAAAACAGCGCGCCAATCGCCGTCGAGCGGCGTTCCGACGTAACCCTGCTCTATCACCTGAAGGCCGAGGCCAAGCCCTTCAGCACCACAACCTTTCGCGAGAGCATCGGAATTACTCCCGGCCCCGATGAAGATTGGCGATGGTCGATCGTAGAAGCAAAGGGAATCCGGCCGTCGCAAGCGCGCTCAGCGCCCGACTCGCTGCAAGAACCGCTCTTCGGCGATCCATCGCGGTTTTGGCAGGAACCGACGGAGCCGGCCCCTGCACCGGTTGTACCCGCAACGCCCGACAATGCGGCGGCGGAGCCAAGCCTCGACAAGTCCGCAAGCCCAGCTCCAACTCCGCAGCCATAGCGCAGAGATCATAAATCAGAGATCATAGTCAGAGATCGCTGACGCCGCGCTTATCGCAATCGTCGCTACCGTTAGCGAACATCTGACTCCCTCAGTAGGTGCATTTCAGCGTTCCCTTGGAGTTGTATCCCGTGAGGTTGTTGCCGGCCGAATTGGACACGTAAACGTTTCCCTTCGAATCCAGCTGAATTCCTTCCGGCCCGTTGACTCCGTCCTGTACCTCCTTCTCGAACGTGCCGCTCGCGCTGTATATCACCCAGGACGGCGTCGTGTAATAGGAGACATACACATTGCCCTTCTTATCGAAGGCAACTCCCGTGGGTCCAGTTTGGTTTGGGGACGTGTACATAGCTTTTTGCATGGGATTGCCGGTCAGGAACTCACCTACGTTGTAGGCGATGACCGCGTTGTCGCACGAAGACTTCGATCGTCCCAAGGAACAGGGACCGAAACCTCCGTAAATGTCCTGCCCGTGGATGACCAGAACCCCGGGAGCGAGGAAGGGAAATCCGCTTTTGTCCTCAGTGAGTGTCTCCACTAACTGATCGTCGATATTAAATGCGACGACGCTGTTGTTGCTGTTGTCGGCTACATAAAAGTCGCCATAGGCATCCACCGCCAGCCCTAACGGGCGGCTGATGGCGCTGTTGCTGATGGTCTGAAGGAGCTGTCCGCCTGGAGCGCCCAAATCGCCGTAGACGGTGAGGGTATTGTTGCCCCCGTTGGCGACCCACAAATTGCCGAAGCTATCGAAGGCGAGCCGACTCGGGCCGTTAACGCCATTGGTGATGGTGTTGAGGGTGGTTGCTGTGCAAGTGTTGATGTTGATGCTGAGCTCCAGAACGTTGTTGTCGCCACCGTTGGCTAGCCACAGATTGCCTTTGCTGTCAAACAGGATACCCTCCGGGCTATTGAATTGGGCATGAGCGCATACCGGCAGGCAAAACGCGAGCGCAACCAGCATTACTACGATTCTCGATTTCATGGTGAATTCTCCCATTTAAGTGAAGTTGATCCTTTTTCGTCGATCGCTTTGTGCGAATCGGGTCAGAAAAGGGGCGGCAGATATACCTCCGCCCCTGGTCCGTTTCCGACTTATTCTCTCGAACGTCGGTCAGGGCTATTCGCGCTCACTTTGATGCGCGAAGAACTTCTGGTCCCGTCTCTCGGCCCGCTTCGATCTGAGCCAGTTTCGTCGAGAGAACCTGCACAGTTTGTTCAAGCTTTTGGAGTTGTACAACCTCCACTTTCAGTTCCTGGATCTGTGCGTCTTTCTCGCGACTTGCCTTCGTCAGGGCTCCAACTTCTGCGTCCTTCTGGAGGAGCATCCGGTAGAGTTCCTGAACCGCGGCCAGAGCGACACCGCCTTCATCTACGGTGCTGATGTGCTTGTCATCCTGGCCAAGGCCGAAGGCGGCATAGAAATCCTGCGCCACCGGTCCCAAGTGACGGACCGCCTTGCCTTCCGACTTATAGTTCCAGGTTTCGATCGTCATGCCGTTGATCTTGTTCAGTAGTTGGGCGTTGTCGATCGGATTGAAGTTTTCTTTCAGGTTGCGATCGGAGGCATTGGTCCAGACGCCGCCGTTTTCGAAGGCGCCATCGGCCATTTGCAGGGCTTTAGTTGGATCCGTCACGTTAAGGCCCATGCCGACGTTGCCGTTAAATGTAACCACAAACCAATAGGCATCGTCATCCCCGAAGCTCAAGCCTCCATCGGGAGTGTTGGTTCCTGGGGCGCCAACGCGCATCCACCAATCCTTGTCGTTGGTGCTGGCCGTGTTCGTGATTTCGATGGCAGACGTACCTCCGTTCGCCTGTGTGTCGGACCCACTCACATGGATCTGGGATTGCGGCGAATTCGTTCCGACGCCGACGTACGTGCCGTTGTCGAAGATCTGCGAATTGCCCAAGCCGCCCCTGGTGGTGATGAACTTGGCGACGTAATCCTCGGTCTTGGTTTGCGATACAGCACCGTCCTGGGCAAAGGCATACAACCCGGTGAATAGCAGTGTCAGGCAGGCGATGACGCATACCCTGATGGATAGATTCAAAGCTGTGGTGACGCACCGGCTTTCGACGACTCTGTGCACACGTGTTCCTTCGTTGGTCATGGTGAAATTCTCCTTTTTACCGATTAGTTGGTTTTCAGGGAAGCCACCACCCGCTGCCGGGGAGTGGGTCGAAAACTGGGCGCGAGTCTCGCGCAGCTTGGCAGTCATTGGCAATGCTCGCAGGGTGAAATCCAGGTAGGTTGTCAAATGATTTCTAGGTAAGCCCGTAAGCCATTGTAATGATGGCACAACATGCCATGAATACTCTGCTCATGATGTGAGGTCCGGTGATAAGATACTGATCCTCTGCACGCGTTAGTCGAGAGAGGGCCATGAGCATCTATCGTTTCGGACCGTTTGAGGTCCGGACGCGCGTCCGGGAACTGTATCGATCGGGAACAAAAGTCCGTCTGCGGGGACAACCGTTCCAACTTCTGCAGGCTCTCCTTAACCACCCCGGCGAAATCGTGACCCGCGAGCAGATGCGGGACGAATTGTGGCCATCCGACACCTTTGTGGACTTCGAGCACGGAATCAACGCCTCGCTGAGGAAGTTGCGGCAGGCATTGGGCGATTCAGCCCTCAAACCACTGTATATCGAAACTCTTCCCGGAGTGGGCTATCGCTTCATTGCACCGTACGAGCGGACAGAAGAAGAAGGATCTTCTAAAGGTGATGAAACAGACGCGGAGCCCCCGCTCGGCGAAGAAATCGAGGAAGATGAGCAGATGGGCGAGGCCGAGCCCGCCCCCGCCCCACGCTGGCGAAGATGGATTGGCATGGCCCTGGCGGCGGGGATCGTGTTGGTTTTTGGATTTTTAGTATTCGTCTCGAGAAAGAATCCGAGAGCAGCAACGGAAAGCGGCGTGCCAGAAGCCGAAAAACCTTCTGCTCCGGCTGTGCCCATCCATCGGGCTTCATCACGCATCCAAGGGAGGGTCTGGGTCGTCAGCGTGTCTGAGGCTACGCACGTAGCCTTCCCGCCTCCAAACCGCATTCCCGACGCCACATTTACCACCGAGGGAATCGCGTACATCGGCAGCGGACCAGACAACTGCTACACCTTGGCAACTTTCCTGGAGGATTGCGCAAATCGGGCATTCGAGTTGCGCTTCTCAGGCGCGCCGAATTCCAATTTGGGTGGTCAGGCGGCCGGTCCCAATACCGCGTTGAGCGGCGGTAAGTTCGGCGTAATCATAGAATTCACCGGTACCACACTCCTCGCCCAGGGCGAGGAAATCACTATCCTGCATGACGACGGAGTAGCTCTGAAAATCGACGGGCAGCTAATCCCGGGATTCGACCCCAACGTTACTGGGCCAGTACAGGAGGTCTCCAGGTTCAACGGGCCGAGCGGTGACCACTCGTTCGATTTGCTTTATGCCAATGGGGCTGGCCCTGGCGCTTGGATTTTATTCTACCCAGCGCTGTATTAGCGCGCGTAGACGAAACTGAGCCAGGCTACGAGCCTGCCTTGACATCAACTGTCGGCAGGAAGCGCGGCTTGTGCCGTGCTTTCGTCAACTGCTCGAACGAATAGGCAATCTTGAGCAGGGTAGGCTCGCTCCAGGCGCGTCCGAAAAAAGAAATGCCAACGGGCAATCCCCAGAGATATCCGGCCGTCACATTGATATTAGGATAGCCGGCAACGGCGGCGGCGCTTGAGCTTCCTCCGGCTACGTGATCGCCATTGATCAGGTCGGTGATCCACGCAGGGCCTGCGGTGGGCGCGACGAGTGCATCGAGCTTGAACTTATCCATGACAAAGTCAATCCCCTCGGCTCGGCTGAGCCGATGATTAAGGTCCAGCGCATCGACATATTCTTTCGAGCTGAGCGGCCCCTTTTGCTCTGACTTAAGAAATAGGTCCTGTCCGAAGTAGGGCATCTCGCGGCTGCGATTGCGCTCGTTGAACTCGATCACATCTTTCAAACTCTTAACCGGCGATGAACTACCGCGGTGGGCGAAATAGGCCGCCAGGTCGGCCTTCAGCTCGTAGAAGAAGACGGTAAGCTCGCTTTCGTCGAACTTGCCAATCGTCGGAATGTCAGCCGGATCGACGATCTCGGCGCCCGCGTGCTTCATCTCGCCGAGAAGCGTCTCCATGAGCTGGTCGACGGCATCGTTGAAGCCGAAATACTTGCGCACCACTCCCAGGCGCGTGCCTTTGAGTCCGGCGGGATCAAGGAACTTTGTGTAGTCGGGAAAAAATTTGTCGCTGCTCAAGACAGCGGTTGCGGCATCCTCCGGGTCGGCTCCCGCCATCGCACCCAGTAGAATCGCGACATCGCGCACCGTGCGCGCCATCGGACCGGAGGTATCCTGGCTGTGCGAAATCGGTACAATCCCGCTACGGCTGACCAACCCGACCGTAGGTTTAAGTCCCGCCAGACCGTTTGCCGAAGACGGGCAGACCACCGACCCGTCCGTCTCGGTGCCCACGCCGGCCACGCACAGATTCGCGGAAACGCCGGCTCCAGTGCCGGAACTCGATCCGCATGGGTTGCGGTCCAGAGCATAAGGATTGCAGGTAAGTCCGCCGCGGCCGCTCCATCCGCTGGTCGAATGGCTGGAGCGAATATTTGCCCACTCGCTGAGGTTGGTCTTGCCCATGATCACGGCGCCGGCCTTGCGCAACCGCGCGGCGACGAAAGCGTCGCTCGGAGCGCGAGACTCAGAGTTTGAGCCAAGAAGCGCCAGCGATCCCGCCGTGGTGCTCATGCGGTCGCCGGTATCGATATTGTCCTTGATAAAAATCGGAATGCCATGCAGCGGCCCCCGTGATCCTGTTGCCTTGCGCTCCCGGTCGAGCGCGTCCGCGATCTGGAGAGCGTCAGGGTTGATCTCGATGACGGAATTAACCATCGGTCCGGCCTTGTCGATCTCCCCAATGCGTTGCAGGTATTTTGCGGTCAGAGAGCGAGAGGAATACTGGCCGGACTGGAAAGCCTTCTGCGCGGCGTCAATCGTGATCTCGTCAAGTTCGAAGTCGCGTTCGAAATTCCCGGCGGCCGGAGCCGGCGCGGGATCGGCAACGCGAGCTGAGCTCAAAGCCGGGTAAGTAGCCGTGGCCAGAGTTGCGGTCACTCCGGCGCGAAGTCCAGAGCTAAGAAATGCACGGCGCGAGTTTGGTTTCGACGAGAGGGACTGGTTCGACATCAAGGCTCCGGCAAAGTGGGATGGGTTCAAAAGCAAATTCTCTAGCGCGAATCGTACAGCGGGCTTCTTACCGGGGCATCTTACGGAGAGCGCGACCAAAACGCAACCGCAGCGAGCGTCGCTGGCCCGTTGTTTTGATCCGGGCAGAATGGTAGTCTAACCACGTTGAGCGGGAGTAGTTCAGCGGTAGAACGTCGGCTTCCCAAGCCGGATGTCGCGGGTTCGATCCCCGTCTCCCGCTCCATCTTTCCAATCACTTATAAAATCCGTCCCGGCTTTTGTGTTCAGAATGGGTTCAAGTGCGTGCCTGCCCGTGATCACGGCACGCTCCGCGTGAGCGCTAAGCAGCAGCTACCAATGGCGCACACGGCCGACGTCGACGTGCACGAAATCCGAGCTGCGATAGTAGCCAACTCCTCCGCGATGCAGGCGCAGGGCTGCGTCACGCAGCTCCGACGTCGGAATCCCACGTAGGCGAATGTCGATCGCTTCGGCCTGCATATGCAGGCTGTGCTGCGCCACGCCGGTCTGCGAGTTGCGCGTGCGCAGGAATTCGTTGCTCCAGGGCGTACGGTAACCGCAAATCACATCGATTTCACCACCGGAATCGCTAAGCGACGCGGTGAGGTCGTAGAGAAGGTCGAAGAGGTGAGGATCGAAATGGCGAACATCTCCGGTACGGTGGTCGCGCAGATAATGGTCGAGCTCGTCTAGCGCTTGGGGGATGTATTGATCACCGCGACGATAGACGACATCCAGCCGCTCGCCCGTGTGAGTGTGATAGAAGCGGAGCCGGTACTCGTGTGCGGCCGGAGACGCAGTTTGTGTGCTCTGCCCGAGCAGCGGCAGCGGCACCAGAAACATCAGCGGAAACAAGAGAATCAATGACAAATAGCGGAGGCTGGATTTGCTCTTTTTTCCCGATGATGACACCGATGTCGCTTCACTCCCATTCAAGATGTGCTGCCGCATTAGGCCCATTCCAAATTAGATGCGGTTTGCTGGTCGCTCGATTAAGGCCTACCAGGCATAGGGATAACCGGCGGCCAACGCCTTCTCGAGTTCCGCGTCATAACCATAGATATCGTCGAAAAACCGAATCTGATTCTCCTCGTTCACAGTAGCCGTGCCGTAGACAATCAGAACCGGAATCCGCGTGACCAGGTTCACCTGAAGATTGTTTTTCTCGCCGTTCATCGTGGCCTTCACCCGCTCCAAATCCCAGCCAGGATTGTTTCGCAACACCCAAGCAACCAGGTCCGCCGGCTTCTCTACCCGAATGCATCCATGGCTGAAGTCGCGGACGTCCTGCGAGAACAGTCCCGGAGCATCCGTGCCATGCAGGTATACGTTCTCCGGATTGGGGAAGATGATCTTCACCAGGCCCAGAGAATTCGTATCGCCGGGTTTTTGCCGCACCATCAGGTGAAGCGATTTTATGCCTTCTAAAACTTCCGGGCTCACTTGATTGTCGGTTACGACCTCGCCTTTGGGCGTGACCACTTCAAAATTGTGCTTGGCAATGTAGTTCGGGTCCTTCTGGATGTGGGGCACGATTTCGTTGCGCTGAATGCTGGGAGTCACGTCCCAGTAGGGCCGGAAGACGACGTATTGGATCTCTTTCTCAAAGATCGGAGACTTGTGGCCGTAGGCTTTTCCAATGATGACGTTCTTGTAGAAGGCGACGGTGCCATCGGGGTTCATCGCGCGTACACGAAACTCGGGAAGATTCACAACCACGGGCGGTTGCGGGAAGGAATGCGGAAGCCAGCGCCAGCGTTCGAGCGTCAGCTTGATCTGGCGAATGCGGGCGGCGGGAGGGGTATTCAACTCATTGATCGTGCGCGCGTCAAGGTTGCCGGTGGGAGACTCTCCATGTCTGTCCTGGTAATGCTTCACGCCCTCGACGAGCGCACCGTCATAGATGGTTGCATTCGGATTCAGTTGTGCGGCGGCAGGAATGTCGCCGATGATTTGAAGAAACCGCCCCAGGGGGGCTGCCCCGGCGTAGGCTTGCCCGGGCCGCACGGTCTTCGTGACCGTTGGCAGCTTCTCTCCCTCAGCTCGATTTGCGTATCCTTCATAAACCGGCAGGAGCGCGAGCAGCTTCCGGTAGCCCAAGAAGGGCGGTTCCAGCTTCTGGATTTCGGCGGCTGGATCGCCAGCATTTACGACCTGGGTCTGAATGAATTCCGCCAACGGGAGTTGTTGCCCGCCCATATCGAGCTGAAACTTGAATTCCTTGGGATTGACGCGGCCACAGTGGATGGCACGGATGTAGCGCATCGCCGAGACCGTAAGCGCGGTATCGAACGAGACCAAGTCTTGTTCAGACGGTTTTTGGTCAAGCTTTGTTTGCCCCAGCTTGAGGAGGCGTCCCTGCCATCGCGAGCCGTCGTAATCTTCGGGGTCGAGTCCTTTAGCGTTGGCATTTTGTAAGAGCCCGATGACAGCCAGCCCTTGGGATCGGACGCGGCCGTCCTGAACCCAAAGCAAAGAATAACCGTTCATCCCGTAAAGTTTGGCGACCTCCGTTTTGTAGGGAGTAAAGTCGGGCCAGCCAAGATCGGCATTACGACCTGAATCCACAATACCGTGGAGCGCGGGAACACCCGAGGCAGACAACGCCTGGCCTGCGAGAGCAGGGTGCTGCTCCGCGAAGAACCCAGGGAAAATCTTGCCGCTTGCAATCGACATTCCGACAACCACTACGCTAGTTAGAACGATCGTCCACAGAACGATCGTCCACTGCGGCCGATAAACAGGATTCCCCATAGCAAACCTCCGCTTGATGTTCTATTTGAGTATCGAAAGCAATTCCACGGTCCTCTTAATTGGAAGGGATTTCTTGCGCCGGCATCGTCGCGATCGAACGCTTGAGCCTTAAAGATCGAGTGACCAGCACTCGCTCGAACCGAGAATTGCTGGTGCTCGCTGCCTTACTTCATGTGACCACCTCTCCGGGTGAACTTGCCGAGAAGGAACTCCTGGGCCACGCTCGCGCCAATTCGTTCCGCGATACCGATGGCAAAATTTCCGAGCACCAGCCCGGCACCACGATTGGATCTGGGATAGTAAAGGTTAGCGAGGCTGGCTGATGCGAGGACGCCGCCCAAGGTAGAGTAGTTTGGCTGCGATTGTCCATTGTCGGCTCTTGCCACAAAGGGATTGAATACCGCGTGGCGGATCCGGGAGCCAGTGGTACCAGTTCCCTGGTAGAAGTAGCGCGGATCCTGGTGCAACAGGGAAGGCAGTATGGCACCTCCGATCAGGATGTCCGAAAAACCATCGGCTGAGACTGCGCCAAAGCGCTTTCCATATGCTCCCCAGCCTTGGCCATAGTTCGGGGTATTTCCAGCCTGCTTGGCACTGGCCACAAGGAAAACTCCCGCAGTCGTCACTGGATCTGTGGAGACCTTCAGAGCCAGCTTGAACTTCATTCCCGCCGTCAGCGGTGCGGGATTGCTCTCATAGGAAACGTAAAAGTTCGGAAGGATTCCGAACACGCGCTGCTTTTCTTCGGCCCTGAACTGCTCGGTGGCTACTTCGGCAGGGTCGTAATGGACGTCGACAGTAGTGCGCTCGGCTGCAATTCGCAGTTGAATACCGGTCACGATTTTGAACTGATCCGGATTCAGTATGATCGGGGGAGATACCCAGTCTGCGAAACTCCTGGCGCTGATGCTGAGCTGATACTTAACGCCTAGTGTCACATCGCGAAACTCGAACATCCCGGTCTCGGTTGACACGATCGTACGAGGGTCATCACTTTCAACTTCCTTAAGAACGACCGTCGCGTCCGGAACCGCATCGCCGTTGACATCGGTGACGGTGCCCATGATCGTTGCTGTTCTCGAAGTCGCTTGATTGTTTTGGCCTGAGGCCAGCGCGGAAAGGACCAGCGCTACAGCGAATGCGGCACTGAGATCAATGTATAAGCGTTTCAACCGTCGCCTCTCTACGCCTTACCGGAGCAACGCCGATGCAAACCGAGAGGTCCGCAAGGTGCTGCATTTCCTGCACGTGATCGGACTGGAGATGCTTGTCGGCAGATTCGGCATTCATGTTCGTAGCGTTCAACAAAGGCAACTGGCATGCCAAACAGGGGTACGGGTTTGTGCTTCCAATCTTCTGGAAATGGAGGGATCTTGTGGAGAGACTGATCGGCGCTGGTGTTAAAGTGTCAAAAGTGTCAAAAAACTGTCAGGTGCTAAAGACGGCCAGGTAGAACCCGGCGAAAGTCGTGATCACGATCATCAAGTTGACTTCCGGCTTGGTGAGCGCCCAGTAATCGGACCATGCCGACTGGGCCAGGCGACGGTGTTGTGGGCGGGAAACATCGAACCCAGTAACCATCGGGTCGGTGGCCATGGTTAGAGAGCCTCCAGGGTGTTAAGGACTTTTTGTGCGATTGGACTGCCAGGCATCTCCGACATTGCCAGTTCGTCTTCCGACCAACTCTGCCGCGAGAGCATGTGTGTGGTAAGAACCGCTGCTGCCACCAGATAAACAACCGTAACGCAGGTCCACATCAACGCACCCGCGCACTGCTGATCTTCGAGAGCGGAAATGCCGAACGGCCGGGGCGAGGTGAAGTACACCGCATATACTACGCGGTCGCAGAACACGAGAAATCCGGAAAGGATATCGCACGGTAAGGTGGCAAAAAAGAGGTACAAAATCATCGACAGGTCCGGCCACCTTGAGACACTTGGCCAGGGCTGAACCACGGGCCACCAGAAAAGAAGACCGGTTGCGAGGAAGGATGCGTGCTCCGCGAGATGCCAGGCTTCGGATTGATGCCCTAGCGCGAAAAGCGCCGGAATATGCCATCCCACCAACGCGGCGGCGGCAGCAAGCCAGCATAACCCAGGCTGTGTGAGCGCCCTTGCGGCCGTCCGTACAGGCGCCGATTGGAGCAGCGGACGGATGACGGTGTGTACGAATGGTCGCGGCAGACCGTGCAACAAAATCCTTACAGGCGCACCCAGCCAGATCAAGGGAGGAGCGAGCGTCATGAGCAGAAGATGTTGCAACATGTGAACCGTCAGTAATTCATGATCGAGCGCAGCTATCGGCGAGGCTACGGCAGCCCAGATCAGCAAGAGCCCTAGAAGAAAGCCGATAGCACGCCAGGCCGAAATGACGTTCGCGGACGTCGGATAGAGATGAAGCCATCCCCGCAGGTAGACCAATGCGGTGAGAGCGATGCTCAGGGTCAGCCAGACCGCAGACGCGTCGATTCCGCCATGATGAAGATGTGGCATGAATGCTAATCCTTTGGCTGGCCGCCCGAACTCTTTACCTGGTTGTCGCTTAGCACTGCGTCGCGTGAAGCATCGCGGGCGGGAGCTTGCCCTGCCGGATGCAACGTCTCAAGAAATGCGACGAGCGCGGTCGTCTCTGCTGGACTCAAGTTTTTCCCATATGCGGGCATGTTGCCGCCGCCCTGGATCACCTGGCGGATGAGTTGGTCCTGGGTGAGGCGCACCGCAACAGCATCGAGAGCCGGACCTCTTTGCCCGCCACTGTCCCCAAGCGAATGGCAGTTGCGGCACTGCTTAACCTGGAAAACCAGGGCTCCCTGGCGCTGGAGCGCAGTGGTGCCATGCAGCAATCGCACCGGTACGGGATCGCCACTCCACGCGCTCATGTGCGGGCTCCAGGGAGCGAACTCAGCCAGATGAGTAAAGGTGCCGAGCGTGATGGCAATCAGCAACACTGTCAAAACCGCTATGGGGCGCCGCGTCCAACTTTTTTCTCCTTCACCAGAAAGAAATGGAAGAAGGAGCAATCCGACAATTACAACAACCGGCCCGATCAGCAGCGCTGGAGTTTCGAGCGATGGGGGGAGGAGCGAGAGCAAGGCATAGAGCCAGAGGAAAAAGTAATCCGGTTTGGGCGCGGTCGGAATAATGGTGGGGTCAGGCTGGCCGGTCGGGCCGAATGGACCAAAGTAAAGCGCGCAAGCAGCAACCGCCAGAATGACGCAGGCAGCAAAAAACAGATCCTTCCACGCGCCGTAGGGGAAGAACGGCGCACCATCGTTCTTGGTCAATTCATGGTACTCGCTGACATAAGTGGCTCTTTTCACCACCCGTCCGGGCATCGGCCATTCGTTGATCCCCAGCGTCAACACCATCAAGAGATGAAGGCCTACGAACGCGATCAGCAACCCGGGCAGCACAAAGACATGCAGCGCGAAAAATCGGGAAAGGGTTGCGCCCGCAATGATGGGTCCACCCAGCAACAGCCTCACCATCGCGGGACCGAGAATAGGAAGACGGCTGGAGATCGACGCACCGATCCCCAATCCCCAATAGGCATCCTGATCGAAGCGGAGCACTTGGCCGCTGAAAGCCATGCCCAGAGTCATGAGCAATAGAAATATGCCCACGATCCACGTAAGTTCCCGCGGAAACTTATAAGCTCCGAAGAGAAAAACCTGCATCATGTGAATCAGGACAATCGCGAGCATGAAATTCGATCCCCAGCCATGCATCGCGCGGATGAACCAGCCTAGAGTTACGTCGTGGTTCAGAGCCTGGAGACTGCTCCACGCCTCGGCGGCGGAGGGAACGTAAATCAGAGCAAGAAGAATTCCGGTCACGATCTGCAGCATGAAAACGGCGAGCGCCGCGCTGCCAAACACGTACCACCAGCTGGCGGTTTGTCGCGGTATGCGATGTTGGACGGCTTCGCGGATGGGCGCAGCCAACTGCAACCGGCGGTCGAACCACTGTCCGATTTTGCCAATCATGATGCGCATGACGGTTTCTCTCCCGTGAGCGCTGCGATCGCTGCTCCCGGCGTGGGTAGCTCGCCGGCCTGAATGTTGACCATCCCGTCCTGAACTTTGTACGGATATTCGAAAAGCCCCCGCTCTGGTGGTCCCGAGGCGCGCGAGCCGTCGCGGTAATAGGCTCCGCCATGGCACGGACACATGAACAAACCGGATTGCTGAAACCAGCGCACCGGGCACCCCAAATGCGCGCAGTTGATGGCGAAAACCTGGAACTGATCGCCCGCGATGTGCCGTACCCAGCAGGCAGTGTCGACGGTCTTGCCGTCGGTTGGCATCACGAACGGATTTCGAAATGTTGCCAGCCGGGTCTGGCCCTCGGGAAAATCGCTGACCCGTCCGACGGGCACCCAGGAGAGATAACCGTTGCCGCGGCCGCGCGCAATCGAGGAAAGAAGAAATGCCACCATCGGCACTGCCAAGGCGGCCGCTACCATCCCATTGAACAGAATGCCCATCTTCGTGAAGAATCCGCGGCGAGAAAGTGTAGTTTCATCCGACATTGTTCGACTCCTAATGCGGGGAGAAATTCGAAGCGGAATAAGGCTGGCCGGGGTTCGGCACTCGCCGCGAAGCCTGCCACGCAACCACGTCAGTGACTTCCTGGTCTGACATGGGTTTTCCGGGAACGTTTCCGCGCCAGTCCGGCGCTCCCAACTCGGGCCGACCCGCGATGACAATCGTGCGCAACCCTTGATCGCTGACCAGCGCCAGAAACGAATCGTCAGTGATGGAGCTGGCCTTCGATCCGCCTTGTCCTTCTGGACCATGGCAGGATTTGCAGTAGGTTCCGTATACGACTTCGCCTTGCTGCGCGTTGCCCGTGGACTTCGGCGCATAGGAAGGCGGATTGGCTCCGTTGAGGATTGCCGGGCGGCTCCAGCGCGATCGCATTTCGTTGGTGATCACATCGATCTGTTTCTCGGTCAGCATTCCGCCCGAGTTTTGAGCGAAGGCTGGCATTGACGTGCGGGGCACGCCGTCGGCAATCACCTTGCGCATTGCTTTTTCATCCACGATGCCCAGATAAACCGGGTCGGCGAGGGCGATGGCCGCGCCACCTCGTCCCTCCGCACCGTGGCAACCTGCACAGTTTTGTGCGTACAGGGGGTCGAATTGCAAGACCTCGTTCGGCGCCTGAGTCTCGGAACCTTTCTGTGGCCGTCCGGGGGGTGAGCTGCAACCCGGTAGCAGGATCAGGCCCAGCACCGCAAACGCACAGAGATATCGAAATCGGTTCACGGGCGTCTCTCTCCGCTGTCTCGTGGTGAAACCAATCCGGGAGCTTCCACTCCGGCGCGCAACGCGAACGAGACGTTCTCGCGCGTCAGCCTAGGGGACTGCCTGACCACGACAAGGCCGGCGACGAGGCCGAAGGCAACCTGCGAAGCCATAAACCAAAGCCAGTCGATGCGGCTGGCGAGAAGGGGATTCAGCAACCCCATCATCATGTACAACAGCCCCGACCACAACACCGGGGCGATCAGCCCCCCGAGAACGATGGGCCGCCGTGCAAACATGGGAAGCATCGCTCCATAGAGCACGCCTACGAGCACGGACCCGATGCCGTGCAAAAGCACAGCGAGAGCAAAGCTACCGGCGTGGAACGAGTAAAGCTGCGCGGGCCCGAGCGCGAGGGATTGTGCGTAGACAGTTGCGGCGAGAAGATTAAGGGGATACCAGATGCTTCCAGCCTTCAAGACTCCATAGAGACAAGCCAATACGGCCATGGCAACGCTTCCGGCCAGTCCGCCTTTTAGACCAGCCGATATGGGGTACGTGTGGACGGGGAGCCACGCACGCACCTGATCTGCCGCGACCGGAACGCGCTCAACGACATGGCGTTCAGTTACGATTGCGATATCTTCTGGAACTACCGGGACAGCTACTTCATGCTCGCGCGGAAAAACTTCGCGGAACCAGCCCACACTGCCGGCCACCGCGAGCACAGCGCCGAGGACGCTTACGGACAAGCTCGTGACCAGACCAGTGAAGAGCAGGGTAAAGCCAAATGCCAACACAAACGGCCAGGCGGTGGGTGCGGGTAGTTCGATCTCGCGTGGAGCGGGAGACGTTTGGTCGAGTTGTTCGGCGGCCGACAGTGTTGCCATTTGTTCTCCTCAGCGGCCCAGAATGTAAACCACGGTAAAAACCACGACCCACACGGCATCCACAAAATGCCAGTACATGGAAAGCACGTCGACCCGGCGGGACTGGTCGGCGCCGACCCGGCCCGCCAGAGCCAAAATCGCCACGATGCCAAGCATGACGAGGCCTGCGGTCACGTGAAAGGCGTGCAGCCCGACCAGCGAGTAGTAGGTCGTGCCGAACAGATTGGTGGAGATCGTCAGACCGCGTTCGTAAATCAGGCGATGCCATTCCTGGCCGGTGCCAAACAGAAAAAGACCGCCCAGAATGATGGTCGCTACCCACAGAGAGAGGAAGGTAGTCTGCTCGCCGCGTTGGAGAGATTTCACTGCGAAATGAATCGTGAAACTGCTGGACAGCAGACAGATTGTGAAAAAAATCGGTGTCTCGAGCACTTCCCGTGGAGTCGGGCCGCTCAGGCTCTTGCCGACATAGAAGAGATAAGCCACTACAAAAATAGTGAAGATCGCCGACTCGGCAATGATAAGTCCGGCCATCCCAACTTTGCCGCGATCGGGAAGACCCTGGGTTTCGGGGAATGGAGCTGTCACGGCGCTCATTGCTTTCTCCCTTCACTCATAGCGGCTGTCCGGATCTTCCGGATGCTTTAGATCCCACAATGGCCTTCGGCTCGCGACCGTGGGAACAGAAGCAAAGTTGTACTCCGGTGGCGGAGAGCTTACTGACCATTCGAGAGTCCAGGCGTCCCAAGGGTCATTGCCAGCCTTGACTCCGTTCCAATAAGAAGCGATGAGATTCAATACGAAGATCACGATTGCGATGCCCTGAATGAACGCGCCAATCGAGATAATGAGATTCAGCGCATCCCAACCGCGCCCGGGCTCGTAGGTATAGATACGGCGCGGCATGCCCAGCAGACCGGGAATGTGCATCGTATCAAAGGTCAAGTGAAAGCCGATCAGGAATAGCCAGAAATGCCACTTTCCCAGAGTTTCGCTCAGCATTCTTCCGGTGATTTTCGGGTACCAGTAATAGAAAGCGCCAAACAGCGCGAATAAAATTCCACCCACGATTACATAGTGGAAGTGCGCCACCACGAAATAGGAAAGGCTGAGCTGCCAGTCGAAAGGCGAACAGGCAAGCATGATGCCGGTGAGGCCTGCAATTAGGAACTGAAACAGAAATGCAATGCAGAACAGCATCGGTGTCTTGAACTGGATCCTCCCGCCCCACATCGTGCCCAGCCAGTTAAAAATCTTTATTCCGGTGGGAACTCCTATCGCCATCGTGGTGATGGTGAAAAAAGTATTGGCATAAGAACTCATCCCGACCGTGAACATGTGGTGTGCCCAGACGCTCATGCTCACGAAAGCGATGCAAACGGTGGCTGCTACCATCACCGGGTATCCGAAGATAGGTTTGCGAGAAAAGACGGGGATGATCTCCGACACGAAAGCAAAGCAAGGAATAATTAATATGTAAACCTCCGGATGTCCGAATATCCAGAAGAAGTGCATCCAGAGAACCGCCGATCCGCCAGCCTGTGTATCGAAGAAATGTCCTCCCAGATATCGATCAACCAGCAGCATGATCTGTGCGGCGGACAATGGAGTGAGCGTAATCAGAACCATTCCTGCCATCACCAGGTTGAGCCAAGCGAGCAGAGGCATGCGGCCGAGCTTCATGCCCGGACATCGCAAGCAAAGAATAGTGGCGATGAGGTTGATCCCTGTTCCAATGCTTCCAAACCCGGAAACCAGGAGCGCGAGAGTCCAATAATCGGAACTATGTCCCGGCGAAAAGGCTCGCGCACCCAATGGCGCATAGGCCCACCATCCGACGTCGGGTGCGTTGCCCGCTCCATAGAGTCCATTTGCTCCCACGAAACTGAAGTAGAGCAGGAGGCCACCTAGCGCTGAGAGCCAGAAACTGAAGGCATTCAGGCGAGGGAATGCCATGTCTCGAGCCCCGATCATCAATGGGACGAGGTAGTTTGCGAATCCGAACAACACGGGCATAGCCACAAAGAAAATCATGGTGGTGCCATGCATCGTGAACATGCGGTTAAAGACTTGTGGGGAGACAAAAGTGCTATGCGAGTGCATCAACTGGACGCGGATGATGACGGCCTCGACCCCTCCAACTACAAGAAAGAAGAGCGCGTAGACGATGTACAAAATTCCCAGTTTCTTGTGATCAACCGTGGTCAGCCACTGGTGAAGGATCTCGATCCAGGTCCGATCGACAACCTGCGCGCTCGGAATCACCATTGCATTCGCTGACATGCTGGCCCTCAATCCTCCAACTATCGAAGCGTTTCCATATAAGCCGTAAGCGCATCCAAATCCGAGTCATCGAGTTTCATGGCGGGCATCAGCGACCCCGGCTTAATGGCGTCCGGGTTCTGAATCCACCGGCGCAGGTTTTCTTCGGTATTCTCTGCCGCACCGGAGGCGATCGTGCGGCGGCTCATCAAATGCGTCAGATCGGGACCGAAGCGGCCGTTCGCGACCGTGCCGCTAATCGCGTGACAGTTGATGCATGCGGTGGTTTCGAAAACGCGCTTGCCGAGGATCAAACTTTCATCCTCAACGGCGGGTTGCTGCTGGGCACGGACCCACGCTTTGAAAGCCTCTTCACTGTCCACATACACGCGCAGAAGCATCTTCGCGTGCTGAGTACCGCAATACTGCGCGCACTGCCCGAGATAGACGCCGGTGCGGTGCGGATCAATCCACATTTTGTTGGGGTGGTTCGGAACCAGGTCAGTTTTGCCCGCGAGCTGCGGAATCCAAAAACTGTGGTCCGTGTCGGCAGAAAACAGCTTTAAGAACGTGGGCGTAGGATGTGCGGCATCGCTCACCGGAATGTGCAACTCGTTGGCGGTCACAATCCCGAGCTTTGAATAACGAAACTCCCACCAGAACTGATGGCCAATGGCGGTGACCTCCAAAGCGGTTGCAGGCTTGGGGGCGTCCTGGACGGCCTGAATCGTTCGGGCGGTGGCCAGAAACAGCACAACCACGATCAGGATTGGAATAATGGTCCAGGCCAACTCGATCTGCGTACTGCCGTACACTTGGGCCGGTTCACGCCCAGAGTCCACCGCTCTCCCGCGGAATTTCACGATGGAATAGACCAGCAAGGTGCAGACGACGACAAATATGATTCCTGTAATGACAAGGACCAAAACAGACACATCGAAAATGGATTTGGCCGGGGTGGACTCGGGGTCGAAGATATTTGTGAGCCCGGTGGCTGGATCTGCCAGTGTGGCGGCCGCCGCCGTGGCCATGAACAAGAAGAAGAGCGCGAGCACAAAAAGCGTGCTCAACTTACTCGGGTTTTGTTTGCGCTGCATTGGCATGAATCGCTTTGTTTGGATTCGTTGATTAAACGGATCACAAAAAGGTTGCATGTTTTTCGTATGCACGGCGCCGTGTTCAGGGAGTCGTATCACCCAAAGTCCGGTTTAGATCATCTCGGGCCAAGAGACAAGCGAGGCTCGCGTCGAGCAAGCCTGCGCGTGCGTTTACTGCCTGGGCTCGCGACGCGTGTTATGGTGAGTTCGCGACACTCGCTTCCGAGAAAGGCTTGGCTTGTGACAAAGTTTCGTCACTCCAAGTCGGAAGCAATGAGGACGTGAGGGAATATCGAGCTTGGAATTCGCGCCCAGTATCCGGGAGACGTCCTCAAGTTCGCCTTTGTGACAATGGCCCTTGTCTTGCATTCATTCTCGGTCGAGTTTTGATAGAGGCAGGACGGTGACAAAGATGAATGCTCAAGGTCAACAGAAGTGCAGTTATTCCGCGTGCCGATGTACGGTGACAAGTGAACAAAAGTATTGCAGCGACTATTGCTCCCAGGCCGATGATGTGCAGGAAACCGAGATTCAATGCGATTGCAAGCACTCTCCGTGCGCCATCAACTGAGACACTGCGGCCCCATAGGTGGCGGTTTACAGGAGTCGGGCAACCTTAACACGACGCGGGCTACAACTTCTCCACGCTCAGAACCGCCGTCATTGTATGCTGTTGGCCGGGCGCAAGATTGATTGCAGCATCCAGAATATTGCTTGCTTCAACACAGATAAATTGCATCCACTCACCGCCGCCCAGGTCTCGCAACCCTGCGGCTCCCTCGCGCCACGGATTCCACACCACGGTGGTCAGCGAGTTGGCCTTCGTCAGTCGAATGCGACGCCGCATATTGGCATCCGATAGATTGATGGCGCTGCTGGTCTCCAGGTATGCATTGTCGGTTTGCGAGGCGATCACCACGTCCCCACGCTGCAGCTTCTTTTTGTTGGAATCCGTGTTGTCCAGAAAGTGTACGGAATTCAGGCCCTGCAACCGCACACACCCCACATCGGCCACTCGATTATAGGTATGGAGTGCTTCTTCGAAGCGCAGAGATGTAGTACCGGTGTTGGTGCAAATAAGCTGCAGACTCAGCTCGGAACCGAACGTAACGCGATGCACAAGCCGAAATTCCCCAGGCCACCAACGCCGGGTGTGCTCATCGCTCTCAGTAAACATGGTCACTGCGATTCCGGCCTCCGTTTCAACAACGGACTCGAGCTGCCAGGTTTTTGTCCGCACAAGCCCATGAGCCGGTGCGTGGGGATCCTCTGCCTTGGCGCGGAACCAGGGAAAGCAGATGGGGATTCCCCCTCGGATCGCTTGACCTTCTTCCCAACGGGCTGTGGTGCTTAGGAAAAGCACTTCATCTTTCCCCGCCGGCTTCCAGGACGTCACATGCGCACCATGCAGATACGCCTCGCCTTGGCCTGAAACACTGTCAATCTGCACTCGGGGCAGTCCGCCCTCACCCTCACATACTTTCGCAACGCCAGGGATCCCGAATCGGCAATCCAGTTCCGCAACGATGGAGGTTGAGTCCATGCCTATCCTCTCCTTCAATAAATGCTTTGTAACCGGACGCGGAAAACAATCATCTTCACATAAGTCGAACTATATAAGGATTCCCGAATGAGCACAAAAAGCGCAGTTCGCCCAGACTCCGCCAAGGTCGTTCCCATGACGACCAAGGCAACCAATATTCAGGAACTTCTCCGACAATACGGGGGCTCGATTCCGTTTGCCGGAACGGAAAACGCCCTGTACGAGCGGCACTTGATCTTTGACCGGGCGATTGACCCGAAGGTTGCCAGCGCGAGGGAACGCTTCGAAGCGTTCTCGCGTTCCGTGCGTGACATCCTGGCGCAGCGCTGGGTGCTGACGAAGAGCACCTATGAGCAGAAAAACGCCAAACGCATCTACTACCTTTCCATGGAGTTTCTGATTGGCCGTTCGCTGGCCAACAATGTGACGAATCTCTTGCTCGACCCTGCCGTGCGGCAGGTGGTCAAGGAAAACGGAATTGACTGGCTTGAATTGATCGAGCAGGAACCGGATGCGGGTCTGGGGAACGGTGGTTTGGGACGCCTGGCAGCGTGCTTCCTCGACTCGATGGCCACCATGGAGCTGCCGGCTACCGGCTATGGCCTGCGCTACGAGTACGGCATGTTTCGGCAGTCATTTGTGAACGGATGGCAGCAGGAAAACCCCGACAACTGGCTCCGCGACGGCGACCCCTGGGAGATCGCGCGGCAACACGAGAAAGTGGAAGTCAAGCTCAACTGCACCTTCAAGCTGCGCGACGGGCGCCTCGAAATTATTCCGAACCGGCCATCCAGCCTTTTCGGCATACCCTATGATCGGCCGATCGTGGGCTACGGAGGAAAGACCATTAACAGTCTCCGCCTCTGGGCGGCGGCTGCACCCGACTACTTCGATTTTCAGGAATTCGGCACCGGCGACTTCGTTGGCGCACTGGGTGCGACTCTCGAGGCCGAATCGCTCACGCGTGTGCTGTACCCTGACGACTCCACCAGTGCGGGACAGGAGTTGCGATTTGTGCAGGAATACTTCCTGGTGGCGTGCTCTCTGGCCGACCTGGTGCGACGCTTTTTGCGTCACAACACGGATTGGGAGCAACTGCCCGAGAAGGCCGCCATCCAGCTCAATGACACGCATCCTTCGATGGCAGTAGCCGAACTGATGCGCATTCTGCTGGATGACGCTCATTTGGGATGGGACCAGGCTTGGGATCTGACCAGAAAAACGCTCGCCTACACCAATCACACCTTGCTGCCTGAAGCGCTTGAGAAGTGGCCGGTCGCTTGGTTCGAAGCGCTGCTTCCGCGGCAGTTGGAGATCATTTACGAGATCAATCGCCGACTTCTGGACGAAACCCGTGCCCGCTTCAAAGGAGACGAAGGGCGGCTGGAGCGTGTCAGCCTGGTGGAAGAGAAACCCTCTCGCAAGATTCGCATGGCCAACCTGGCGATTGTCGGCTCGCACAGCACGAACGGTGTAGCCGCTGTCCATTCCAGGCTGTTGCGCACGACAACGGTCAAAGATCTCGCGGAAATGTTTCCGGAGCGATTCAACAACAAGACCAACGGAGTCACACCTCGCCGTTGGCTGCTGGAAGCAAATCCCACGCTGGCAGAGACAATCAAAGAGGCGATCGGCGATCAATGGACCACTGACCTGAGCCAACTTCGCAACCTTAAACCACTGGCTGACGACTCCGGCTTGCAGAAAGCATTTCACAAGTCAAAACGGGAGGCCAAAGTAGCATTCGCGAATTGGCTGAAATCGAGCTCTGGTCAAGTCGTCGACCCGAATACGGTATTCGATTGCCAGATCAAGCGCATCCACGAATATAAAAGGCAGCTGCTGAACGCGCTGCGAATCATCGTGGTTTATAACCGGCTGCGGGAGAACCCCGACATGGAGATGGTGCCGCGCACATTCTTCTTTGCCGGTAAAGCGGCACCCGCGTACCGGCTGGCCAAGCTCATTGTAAAATTCATCAACAATCTTGCGGGTACGATTGATGGTGACCCGATCGTGCGCGGACGAATGAAAGTAGTTTTTCTCCCCGAGTACAACGTTTCGTTAGCCGAACGGTTGCTACCCGCCAGCGACGTCTCCAACCAAATTTCTACCGCCGGCTACGAAGCCAGCGGAACCAGCAACATGAAGTTCATGATGAATGGAGCTCTCACGGTAGGTACCCTGGACGGTGCGACCATCGAGATGGCTGAGGAAGCGGGCAAAGAGAACCTGTTCCTGTTCGGTCTGACCGTGGAGCAGGTGCAAGGCAGCCAAGCCTGGTATAACCCGCATTGGCACTATGAACATGAACCGGAGACTCGTGCTGCACTGGATTTAATTTTCTCCGATTACTTCAGTCGAAACGAACCCGGCACGTTCGCTCCGCTGCGCGATACCTTGCTGACTAACGGCGATCACTACATGCACCTGGCGGATCTGACGTCTTACTGCCAGGCTCAAGATCGACTTGGCGAGCTGTACGCCAAGCCCAATGAGTGGGCGCGGAGGGCTATCCTCAATGTTGCGAGCTCGGGAAAGTTCTCGAGCGATCGCACGATCCACGAATATGCCACTGAAATTTGGAAGGCGGAGCCATGTCCGATACCGTAGAAGCGTACCCCATGACAACACCACGCGAACCGGCGATTTCGCCCCTGGCTGGTAAACCTGCGCCGAAGGAATTACTCATTGATGTGGCTGGTTTGGAGAGAGAGTACTTCGAGCGCAAGCCCGACGTCAGCGATCCCAACCAACTCGTCGCGTTCGGAACCAGCGGTCATCGCGGCTCTGCTTTGCACGGTACATTCACTGAAGCGCACATTCTGGCGATAACACAAGCGATCTGTGACTACAGGCTGGCGCAAGGCATCGATGGTCCTCTCTACATGGGAAAAGATACCCACGCAATTTCCGGACCCGCACAGCAGACCGCTCTGGAAGTGCTGGCTGCGAACGGCGTCGAGACCATCATGCAGGAGAAGGATGGCGTCACACCAACCCCCGTCATCTCGCGCGCGATTCTCGTTTACAACCGGAATCGAAAGCAACAACTGGCCGATGGTATCGTCATCACTCCGTCCCACAATCCGCCTGAGGATGGAGGCTTCAAGTACAACCCACCCAACGGAGGTCCAGCCGATACCGATGTGACGGCGTGGGTACAGAATCGCGCCAACGATCTGTTGCGGGCAGGGAATAGAGCTGTAAAGCGCATTCCGTTCAATAACGCCATCCATGCCGCCAGCACGCACCAGGAGGACTTTGTCCTCCCTTACGTTCGCGATCTCAAGAATGTTGTGGACATCGACGCCATTCGCAGCGCCCACCTTAACCTTGGGGTGGACCCTCTGGGCGGAGCGGCCCGGCCTTATTGGGAGCCGATCAACTCGATTTACGGACTCGATATTGTTGTCGTCAATCCAACCATTGACCCAACCTTCTCGTTCATGACGGTAGACCACGACGGCAAGATCCGCATGGATTGTTCCAGTCCTTATGCCATGGCCAGGCTGGTGGGGCTCAAGGACAAGTATCAGGTGGCTTTCGCCAACGATCCCGATTCCGATCGGCACGGGATTGTTACTCCCGTTGCCGGTTTGATGAATCCAAATCATTACCTCGCAGTAGCAATTCAGTATCTGCTGACTCACCGGCCGCAATGGCATCAAGATGTCGCCGTGGGAAAGACGCTGGTGAGCAGCAGCATGATTGACCGGGTCGTCCAGAAGCTCGGACGCAAGCTGGATGAAGTTCCGGTTGGCTTCAAATGGTTTGTTGCGGGACTGGTTGACGGCTCGTGCTGTTTCGGGGGAGAAGAGAGTGCGGGAGCGAGCTTTCTGCGCCGTGACGGTACGGTGTGGACCACGGATAAAGACGGGCCGATCATGGACCTGCTGGCCGCGGAGATCACTGCTCGCACTGGCAAAGACCCCGGGGAGCATTACCGCGAGCTGACTGCGGAATTTGGCGCCCCGTACTACAAGCGCATCGATGCACCTGCAGCGCCCGAACAGAAGGCAAAATTGCAACAGCTTTCACCCGAAGCAGTCCAGGAGTCAGATTTGGCAGGCGAACTAATCACCGCCAAGGTGACACGAGCGCCGGGCAACCAGGCTCCGATCGGCGGGCTGAAGGTCGTGGCCAAGAGCGGTTGGTTTGCCGCGCGCCCCTCGGGCACGGAGAACATCTACAAGATTTACGCCGAGAGCTTCGAGAGCGAATCCCATCTGAACGCCATCCTGAACGAAGCGGAAGAGATGGTGAACCAAGCACTGAATTCCGGGCGCGCCAATGACCAATAACGGCGGGATCATGAATGTTCCTCCGTTTCCGGCGGAGTATCGTGCCTCGGGCTTGTTGTTGCACGTCACATCGCTGCCATCGCCCTATGGAATCGGCGATTTAGGGTCGTCGGCGTTTGCGTGGGTGGATCGACTCCATGATGCGAGCCAGAGGTGGTGGCAGGCCCTGCCACTTGGTCCGACCGGTTACGGGAATTCTCCCTATCAGCCGATGTCGTCGTTCGCGGGCAATGCCCTGGTGATTAGTCCGGGCAGCCTGATCCAAGACGGGCTGCTTAGGGCGAAGGATTGTGAGGCTGAGTTTGCCTCGGATGTTGTTGACTACGACGGCGTGATCCCATTTAAGAACCAACTCCTCGAATTGGCGTGGACAAACTTCCAACGTGGGGAGCGAAATGATCTGCGCCCTGCCTACGACGAGTTCTGCGGGCAACAGGAACATTGGCTGGAGGACTATGCGTTATTTCGGGCGCTGAAAGCCAAGTTCCAGGGCGCATATTACCTCGATTGGCCGACAGAGTTGGTTCAGCGCCACCCGGAGGCTCTAGCCACTGCGGGTCGAGAGTTAGCCAATCCAATCGATAAGGTCCGCTTTGCGCAATTCCTGCTGTTCCGGCAAGCCGATGAACTCAAGAAACATGCGCACTCCAAGGGTGTGTGCCTGATCGGCGACTTGCCGTTTTTTGTTTCCCCGGATTCGAGCGATGTCTGGGCCAACCCGGAATTGTTCTTGCTCGACGAGCATCGCCGGCCGCGATTCGTTGCCGGTGTCCCTCCTGACTACTTCAGCGCCCAGGGACAACTGTGGGGCAATCCTGTTTACAACTGGGATGCTCTTCGGGCAACAGGGTACCGTTGGTCGATTGATCGCTTGCGCGCCCTGTTTGTTCACGTGGATGCAGTTCGTCTGGATCACTTCCGGGGGTTCGCGGCCGCGTGGCACGTTCCAGCGGGCGCACCAACGGCGCAGTCTGGGCAATGGGTGCAGGGCCCGGGCGCGCTTTTTTTCGAAGCCGTTCGGAACGAACTGGGTCGTCTCCCATTCATTGTGGAAGATCTGGGTGTCATTACTCCGGACGTACAGGCACTGCGCGACCAGTTTCAACTGCCAGGGACGCGGGTTTTGCAGTTTGCATTTGACGGTAATCCTGGTAATCCTTACCTTCCGAATAACATCCCAGATAACGCCGTGGTCTACACGGGTACCCACGACAATGCTCCCACTCGGGAGTGGTACGGAGAATTGCCCGATTCCCAGCGCCAAAACCTCTGGAGTTACCTCAAGCGTGCGCCAGGCGGGAGCGCGGAAGCTGCTCCCGCGCTGATGCACCTGGCATGGTCATCACCGGCGGCGCTGGCGATTGCTCCGCTGCAGGATCTCCTGAACCTTGGGGCGGAAGCGCGCATGAATGTACCCGGGCGCGCCAGCGGGAACTGGCGTTGGCGATTGCGGGAAGAAAACCTGTCGCTGTCAACCTTCCAATGGCTGCGCGATCTGACCGAAGACACCAAGCGCTCTGGCCCAGGAATTGGCAGCCAGCAAATAGAATTGGAAAGTGCAGCCATTCAGGAAAAGACCGCATAATCGAGACAGCAACAGCGTGAGTGCGATCATTCGCGCCAAGTTTTGAAAGAATGTTGCGCATGTGAGCTTTGATCGTTTCTTCAGAGAGGCCGAGGGGCCTATTGACGGAGGCTCCTTCTAAGCGTTTGTCCCAATGGGGAGTCTCAGGAATGCTCCTGGGAGGCGGCAATGAGAAGGAACTTAAGGATTTGCCTCCAAAATGCCGGACAGGAGACAACCACAATCCATTTATAAGGGGGCTTTCTTTTGTGGGAGAGATTGAATGCGCCACAATTGATGACTCCTACTTCCGTTAGTTTGACTCTAAGTACCGAGAAGCCCGGAAAGGAAAGCGAATATGGCAGCACGAGCAGAAGCAATAGCAAAGCGCCAGGCGTTGAAGCGGCGCGCATGGAAGGATCTCAGTTCTCATCATAAGCAAGTCCGCGATTTACACCTCCGACAGTTGTTTGCGGACGATCCCAAACGAGGCACGCGTCTGACGGCGGAGGCTGTTGGGTTGTACCTCGACTATTCCAAGAATCGCGTTACCGACGAAACCATCAAGCTGCTACTTCAGTTGGCCGGAGAGTCTGGGTTGCGGGAACGAATCGATGCGATGTTCTGCGGCGAAAAGATCAATATCACTGAGAATCGTGCGGTTCTGCACACGGCCCTGCGCGCTCCCAAGGGTGCTTCCATTGTTGTGGACGGGAAGAACGTCGTGCCCGAAGTCCATGCTGTGCTCGACAAAATGGCGGGTTTTTCAGATCGCGTGCGCCATGGCGAATGGAAGGGCCACACGGGAAAACGCATTCGCAACGTCATCAATATCGGAATTGGCGGCTCCGATCTCGGGCCGGTCATGGCCTATGAAGCACTCCGCTACTACAGCGAAAGGTCCATGACCTTCCGATTCGTTTCCAACGTCGACGGGACCGATTTCGCCGAAGCGGTGCGCGATCTCGATCCGTCGGAGACGTTGTTCATCGTGTCTTCCAAGACTTTTACTACGCTCGAGACGATGACCAATGCCCACTCAGCTCGCACCTGGTCAGTTGCCGGCTTTGGAGGAGATGAAAGTTCGGTTGCAAAGCATTTTGTTGCCGTCTCCACAAATGCTGCGGAAGTGGCGAAGTTCGGAATCGATACGGCCAACATGTTTGTTTTTTGGGACTGGGTTGGCGGGCGCTACTCCATGGATTCGGCAATCGGCCTTTCGACCATGATTGCCATCGGGCCGAACAATTTTCGCGCCATGCTGGATGGCTTTCATCAGATGGATGAACACTTCCGCACCGCACCATTCGAGCAGAACCTGCCGGTGCTCATGGGCCTGCTGGCAATTTGGTACAACGATTTCTTTGGTGCGCAAACTGTGGCGGTGTTGCCGTATGAACAGTATTTGAAGCGATTTCCCGCATATCTGCAGCAGTTGACGATGGAAAGCAATGGGAAACGCGTCACACTCGCGGGAAAAAAGGTGGCTCACGACACAGGCCCGATTTACTGGGGAGAACCGGGAACCAACGGCCAGCACTCCTTCTACCAGTTGATACACCAAGGGACCCGGCTGATCCCCTGTGACTTCATTGCTTTCGCGCAGCCGCTCAACCCGGTTGGCCGGCACCATGACATGCTACTGGCCAACGTCTTCGCGCAGACCGAAGCGCTTGCTTTCGGCAAGACACCCGAACAAGTGAAGGCCGAAGGAACAGCGGATTGGCTGGTTCCGCATCGGGTGTTCGAAGGCAACCGCCCGTCGAATACACTTCTCGCAGATCGACTGACGCCGGAAACCCTGGGCAAACTTGTCGCACTCTATGAGCACTCTGTGTTCACGCAGGGCGCAATCTGGAACGTCGATTCGTTCGATCAGTGGGGCGTTGAACTTGGTAAGGTACTGGCGCAGCGAATTATCCCAGAACTCGAGAACGGCGCTGAACCTGTGCTTCCCCACGATAGTTCAACCAACACTTTAATTCGTCGCTACCGCAAACTTAGGGAGAAGCAGAAACAATGATCGGCTTTAATGAAGCTTTGTATATCCTGCCTTTCGACCACCGGGGATGGTTCCAGACCAAGATGTTTGGCTGGACCGGGACGCTTAGCTCGAGTCAAACGGCGGAGGTCGCCTCCACAAATCTTGGCGGCAGTCTTCATCGGCGTGGCCTCCGCCATGGCCCAACTGCACGCCAGCACTGCCATCACCCCACGTCTTACAGACTTAACTGACGTTCTTACGAGGAGAGATAGAGATGCAACTTGGAATGATAGGTCTTGGAAGAATGGGTGCCAACATGGTGCGGCGCCTCATCACCCACCGGGAGGCTGGCAAGACCCAATTGTCGTGCACGAAACTCCGTCTCTTGCCACTCATGCGGCCTGAAAGTTTAGGCAGCGAAAGGGCTCAGGATGAAGACTGAAGTGTTTGCCGACGAAACATCTGCCGCACAGGCGGCGGCGACAGAGATTGCGGCCGAAGCCCGTTCCGCCGTTGGTGACCGGGGCCGGTTCGTGATGGCGGTCAGTGGCGGTCGAACGCCCTGGATCATGCTACGCACCCTGGCTGATGAGGAACTCCCATGGGATCGCATTCATATCTTCCAGGTAGACGAGCGCGTTGCACCACGCAGCGATAGGGACAGAAATCTTACTCACATTCAAGAAGGTCTGCTTGATCACTCGCCGATTCCCCCGGAGCAGCTCCATGCTATGCCAGTCGAATCGCCAGACTTGGAATCAGCGGCTAGGGATTATGCCTTCCAGCTTGCTCGGATCGCTGGCTCACCTCCCACGCTTGACTTGGTCCATCTGGGGCTAGGACCAGATGGTCATACTGCCTCGTTGGTGCCAGGGGATCCGGTCCTTGACGTGACTGCCGCGGACGTAGCTCTAACCGGTGTCTACCAGGGAAGGCGCCGAATGACGCTGACGTATCCCATCCTCAATCGCGCTCGCAAGATTTTGTGGTTGGCGACCGGCAGCGAAAAGGCGGACGCACTCGTGCGCCTGCGCCAGGGCGATCTGACGATTCCGGCGGGAAGGATTAGCCGGCTTCAGGCGGTGATTTTTGCGGATCGTGCGGCGACTGGCGTCGGGCAATCTGTGCTTTCGCAACCGAGAGAGGTAGGGTGAACAGCTCAAGCCAAACAATAGCGCAGTCCGCGACTGCTCCATGCATGAAGGGTCAGACATGGGAGCGGGTTGAAGGCAGTCCCTTGCCGCTGGGCGTCACTTGGATTGAAGAGGAACAGGCGTTCAACTTTGCCGTTCATTCCGAGCACGCGGACAGTGTAACGCTGCTGCTCTACTCGTCGATCGACGCGGTGAACCCATTGCTGGAGTTCCGCTTCGACTTTCTGCGTAACAAGTCAGGACAAATTTGGCATTGTCGAATACCAATCAGCAAAATGGGGGGAGCTCGCTATTACGGATACTCGGTATCGGGTCAGGCCGTTTCCTTTATTCATAGCTTTGACCCACAGAAGGTTTTGCTTGACCCGTATGCAAAAGGCGTGTGTTTCCCGCCAGGTTTTGATCGGCAATTGGCAATGCGCGAGGGGTCAAATGCAGGGCACGCGCCGCTTGGCCTATTGACCGCGCACCGCCCGATATTTGATTGGGATGGAGACTGCGGCTCGCGCCATGAGCCGGACGCAGTCGTTTACGAGCTGCACGTGAAGGGCTTCACGAAAAATCCAAACTCCGGCGTAGATCCATCCCGGGCCGGCACCTATGCGGGCCTGGCGGAGAAAATCCCTTATCTGAAAGAGCTCGGGATCACAGCGGTTGAGCTGATGCCGATTTTCCAGCGCGATCCACAAGAGGGCGACTACTGGGGTTACATGCCTTTGAACTTTTTCGCGCCCCACGCCCAATATGCAAGCACTCGTGACGATGACGAGCAGCACATCGAATTCCGAAATATGGTGAAGTCCTTTCATCAGGCCAACATCGCCGTAGTGCTTGACGTCGTGTACAACCACACGTGCGAAGGAGATCACAGAGGTCCAATTTACAGCTACAAGGGGTTCGACAGTGCAGGCTACTACATGATGTCGAGTGACCCGGCGAACCCGTACGCCAATTACTCCGGCACCGGCAACACTCTGAATTTTAGTCAGGCGCATGTGCGCAAAATGGTAATGGATAGCTTGCGGTACTGGAAGCAAGAGATGCACATCGATGGGTTTCGTTTTGATCTTGCGTCCGTGTTCAGCCGCAATGCCGACGGATCTCTCAACTGGGGGCATGCTCCTATCTTCAGTGAGATTGCGGCTGACCCGGAGCTGGGACGGGTACGGTTGATCGCGGAACCGTGGGATACAGGCGCTTATCAACTTGGCCGCGGGTTTCCGGGTATCACTTGGCTCCAGTGGAATGGGAGGTTCCGCGACGACGTGCGTCGTTTTGTCAAAGGCGATCCCGGAATGGTTCCGGACCTGATGCGGCGTATCTACGGCAGCGACGATCTTTTCCCGGATAACCGTGCCGACGCTTATCACGCCTACCAGAGTGTGAATTACCTGACTTCACACGATGGCTTCACTCTATACGACTTAGTTGCGTACAACGAGAAGCACAACTGGGCCAATGGCAACAACAATCAGGATGGCACGAACGACAACTACAGCTGGAACTGTGGGCACGAAGGTGATGAAGGTGTGCCCAGTGATGTTCTGGCCTTGCGCCGCAAACAGGTGAAGAACTTCTTTTGCCTGCTCATGCTGTCGAACGGAACTCCGATGTTCCGAGCCGGGGATGAGTTCCTGAATACGCAGTTTGGCAACAACAATCCCTACAACCAGGACAACACCACGGGATGGCTGGACTGGAGCCAGTTGCCCGCGAATCGGGACATCTTCCGCTTCTTCAAAAACATGATTGCGTTTCGGAAGAGTCATCCTTCCCTGATGCGCAGTCGCTTTTGGCGCGAGGATGTCGCCTGGTATGGCGTTGGTGAGAGAGCTGACCTGTCCGATGAATCTCGCAGTTTGGCATTCTGCCTGCACGGCGCCTCAAAAACGACGACGACATTTACGTGATGATCAACGCCTACTGGGAAACGCTCGAGTTCCAGGTCCAAGAAGGAACAGCACAAGAGTGGATGCGAATTGTGGATACTGCCTTGGCGAGTCCTGACGATTTCTCAGACCGCGGCGAACCTCTGCAAGGGCTGAGTTATTCGGTGCCGCCGAGATCGGTCGTGGTTCTACTCCGAACGAGGAATAGACCGGAAGTCTAGAAGGAATGGAGTGCCGTCAAGCCCGCGGTTGAGAAAAAGAGCGAACCAGCTGCGGCTTAAGGCTGAGAGCGGAGACATCCGCATTGCTCATACAATCAGGAGCGCCGCCTATGTCTGACGCTGACCTTGCGTACCTCGCTTCGCCTGGAGTGTTAGCCCGTGCCCGAAAGATCAAACTCTTTCTGATGGACGTAGACGGTACGCTGACCGATGGCAGCGTCTGCCTGATCTCGGCCACAATTGCCGGCGGCTCAGGGGAACCGATCGTCTCCGAAATGAAGGTGTTCAACTCCCAGGACGGCCAGGGATTATCGCTTGCCCACACCATGGGGATTCAGACCGGCTTCATCACCGGCCGACATTCGCCGGCCGTGGCTAAGCGTGCTCAAGAGCTGAAGGTCACTTTTGTTTATCTCGGACAGGGGAAGAAGATGGCCGCTTTCGAAGAGTGCGTGCAGAAGGCAGGCGTGACCGAAGACGAGGTCGCTTATATGGGCGATGACCTGCCGGACATTCCTCTGGCGCAGCGAGCCGGACTGGCAGTGTGCGTAGCGGGTGGCGCCCCTGAGTTAGCGGCCGTATGCCACTTCACCACTCGCCGGCTTGCGGGGCGGGGTACCGCGCGCGAGGTGGTGGAACTAATCCTGAAGGCGCAGGGACGTTGGGAGGAAGCGTTGCCCCGGGCGCTTGCGTAACAAAACTGCAGAATCAAAATTTATTGATCAGAACCGTGTTTAATTGTGATCACTGAAATGGTGACGGAGTTGGAGTGGACCCAACTCCGTCAGCTTTGCCTTATGGCCTGTGCTACGGGTTCCCGTCTGTCACCGCGATGCCGAAGCCGCCGTCGGTTCCGGTGATGAAGCTCTGATTTACATCGGTTCCGTCGATATTCGCCCTACCGATCGTACAGGTTGGACCCGGATTGCTGCAGGTGCCCCGGTCTCCCCAATCCGCCCAGAAGATGTACTTGCTGTTGACTGACAGGAATGCAATTTCACCCTCAAGGCCGGTGATGAAGTTCGGGTTTACATCAGTCCCGTTGACATTGGCACGTCCAATGCCGGTGCCGCCATTGGAGGTGAAGTAGATGTATTTGCCGTGGATGGCAATTCCCGATCCAGACCCCGCACCGCTGATAAAGTTGAGAGTCACATCCGTCCCGCTGAGGCTGGCCCGCCCGATCGATTCGGTTTCGTAATTGGCCCAATAGATGTGAGAGGCGGTAACCGCCAGGCCGCACACTCCCGTCCCGGTCTCGATGAAGTCCTGATTCACGCCGCTGCCGTCAAGGTCGGCCCGCCCGATGAAGCTACCCACGTCCCCCGTCCAGTAGATGTAGGTGTTGTTTACTGCGACGCCGCATGGATTCGAGGCGCCGGTGATGAAATCGTCGTTCACACCGCTGCCGTCGAGATTGGCCCGTCCGATGTTGGTTGACGATCCGCCATTAGCTCCACTCCAGTAGATGTAGTCCGTATCGAGGGTCAGCCCTCCACCTCCAAACCCCTCGCCGGTGGTGATGAAGTCCTGGTTTACGTCTGTGCCTGTGGTCGTCGCCTGGCCGATCGTGCCATTGTTATTGTTCGTCCAGTAGACGTACGCGGTCGCCTTCTGCTGGACGGCTTGCGCGTGCAATGACGTTGCCCATGCGCAGAGCGCGAAAACAGCCAGGATGGTTGTAGTGAAGATATGTTTTCGTGCAGCGCGATGCATCTTGTTTGTCATTTCCATTCTCCTAAGTGCTTGGAATCACCGAGCGCTCGCCGGGGAAGGGGGATTGCGCCAGCTATAACACCGGCAGGATGCAACCGGTTGCGGTCCGCACACAAGTGAGAAGGGGTATTGTTACGGTATCAACCCGTGCTATCTTACGTTTGCGACGGATCTAGTATCTTTGCTAGTTGAGAACCCCCCGAGGTTCACAACGGTGAGCTCAGACAAAACCGCGCGTCTGGTAATTCTCAGCGGGCCGTCCTGCGTTGGAAAAACTCCGCTCTACAAGTCCCTCGGCAAGTTCTATCCCGAGCTGAGCGCTCAGCTTCGCAAGCTGGTGCTCGTAAACAGCCGCTCTCCCCGTCCCGGCGAACGCGACGGCGTGGACTTTCATTTTCGTACGCGCCCGCAGGTCGAAGCGTTGCGGGCGGACCCTCGCTACGCCGTTCTGGAGGCGCGGGATGACCTGCAAGCGCTCGATCTTGTGGATCTCGACTCTCTCTTGCGAAGCGGCGATGTCTTCTTTGAAGGCAATGCAAACGTGGCGCGCGCGCTGCAGACGCACCCTCGCCTGGAGCGCGTGAATCGCCTGAGCATTTTTGTTTCACCGCTCTCCCAGGAAGAAATCATTTACTTAAAAGCCCCGGAGCGGAATGTCTCGCTTCCGGAACTTCTCACCGACATCATGCGCCGCAAGCTTCTCCGGCGGACCCGTCGCCAAAAAGGAGAGCTATCGTCAAACGACCTGAAAGATATAGAGAGTCGCGCCTCCAGTGCCTACCGCGAACTGCAACAGGCGTGGCACTTCCAACACGTGATTCCGAATCACGACGGCGAGGATAGTGACAACTGGGAAGCGTTCTATTACCCGCTGGGCGACGCGCGTAAAACCCTCGACGCTTTTGCCGCGTTGCTCAGGGGCAAAGTTCCCCCAAATGTCGAGAAGTGGGAAGAACACCTCCTGCCGTGACCAGAAGTCGAATCCGGCAAGGTTGGCGCTCACGGAGAACTGAGAACTGGAAACTGAGAACTCCGTTCTAGAACTCCACATGTGCCCGGAACGATGGCACCACGACCGGCCCGCGGTCGCGGTTATATCCGGGATTGTTGATGTGTTGCACTCCGGGAGCAAGATAGATTCCGCGCCACACATGTACCGTGTAATACGATTCCACGATGTTTTCCCGCCCGTAGTTCAGCCCGCCATCGCCGAGTAGAAAACCTAATCCACCATCGGCGAGGTATACCTGATGATCTTTTTTAATGCCATTGGACACGAAGGCAATGCCGGCGCGATCCTGCTTGCGATGCCAGAGCGCGCCATTCACTCCGACACCTTGGTTGAAGGTCGAATCAATCTCGGTGTAAGCAAAAGACTCGGTTTTTCCATTGTCCCATCCCCAGCGGGCATACGCCGTTACATAGCGCGTGAGACTCTGTTCCAGATTCACGCCAAAGCCATACTTCCGCGTGATGTGCCAGGGGTGATTGGTAATCTCCGGCACCGTCTCCGGTTTCGGCGATGTGTGCTCGAGAAATTGCTCCACCGCAACCCGGTAGATGCCCATGTTGGCGTAGTTAGTGTAGGCGAGGAGTCGCACCACGCCCGCTTTTTTCGGTATCAGGCCGCGCCGCAATTCGTATTCCCAGTTCTCCGCATGCACCTGCCACGGCCGCCACACCAGGTCAATTCCGTTCGCCACTTTCGGCATCAGCCCTTCGGCAAAGCGGAAACCCCAGTTGCGGTCCTCGAAATCCGCCACCAGGCCAACGGTGTAGCCGCGCGTATCGGCGGCGTAATCCCAGGCGCCGTTGTTGTCCACCGACCAGTTGGCAAATTGAAAGTGCGTGTCGGAGCCGACCGAGTTCACATCAAAGAAATCCGGCACACTGAACTTGCCGAAACGAATCTCCAGTCGCCGCCGCGGCAACTCATCGAACAGCGACAGAAAACTGCGCTGATTCTCGACCTTATCCTTGCTCAAGGCGAATACTTTGTGGATCATGCCGCGCCCCAGATATGGCGCTTTGCTCAGCAACGGGTTCCGCACAATGTCCAGATCCGTATTTCCCGCCAAGCCGAGGCCCAGGCTGAGCGCCGAGCCGCCCGCTTCTTCGATGTCCACCAGAAACTCGGTGGAATTATTGATTCGAACTCCGGTGTAGAGGGTCATTACCCGCGAAGTCGCTTTCGAATAATCGGGACCGAGGCTGTGTGCCCCGCTGTAATCGGCGTGAAAATCGGGATGAGTTTGAAAAATAAAGTTTGCCTGCCCGGAGAGCCAGAAACGCGTGCTCTTGAAATGCGGAAACATGGTTTCGGGATCGGCGCCGGCATCGCTTGGGGGACCGGGCGGATCGTTGGCGTCCGGCGCATCCGGGCCGGCGGCAGGGGAGGATTGGGTGGAAGAAGTCTGGGAGGAAACAGAGGCGGATGGCGTCTGCCCGCAGGCAATGGGAGCGGCGAGGCCCAGCGCCAAAATACAGGCCAGGGTCAACCCCAGCGTAAGAACCCCGCGTCCGCAAGCCATATTGAACATGAATTTCAATTTCAATATCATGAGTACAAACTAGCGGCTGGCTGCCGCACGTCGCCGCGCGTCCGATCACCCTTCATTGTGATTCCAATCACGCCCACATCCAGAGTCCAGCAGTATGCGCTCCATCGATGAATAGAAGGTTACAAGTGCAGTCCGCCGGGATTTGCTCGCCCGTACTAACCCGCCCGCACACCCACGCCGATTGATTATCCCGAGAATAGCATGGATGGTTAACTATGGTTAACATCAAATCGCGTTCCCGGATTGTGTTTTCCAGCTCCCACAGAATTCGGAGCCGCCGCAGTCCGTCTTTGCCGGTGACCACGACCCAGCTCATACGCGGAGACTTGTGTTCCGCGTAGCCTTCCAATTGCCAGAAAGCGGGATTTTCGTTTGGAGTCACGCGCGTGAGCTCGGTCGTCGGCACCGCTGTCGCTGGGGCGAATGCAGTCATGCAGGTCATTTTCCTTTCCTCCTCTCGGCGGATTTCTCAACCTTGGTTCTCCTTTCGGCGTTCTCGCTTTCCAATGCCCGGTTTTCATGCTCGCGTGATTTGGTTCAGCGGGGAAACCGGGGTTTGTCCGCTGAGATTGTTATAGCATACCCCCCTATGGTATGTGTCAAGAAAAAATGCGGTACAATCCAAAAATATGAAAGATAAATCTCTGGAAATCTCAAAAGAAAAGCAGAAGCTGCTTTCCCGCATTAAGCGCATGGGCGGGCAGATCACGGCCGTCGAGCGCGCGGTAACCGAGGGGGATGAGTGCGCCGATATCCTGATGCTGCTGGCCGCCATTCGCGGCGGGGTCAACAGCCTGATGGCGGAAATCCTGGAAGATCACATCCGGCTCCACATTACCCATCCGGAGCGCGGGCCAGGATCGCGTGAGGAATTAACCGAAGATCTAATCGGCTTGGTGCGAGCTTACCTGAAGTAGGGGAGCGGCTGATCCCGTTCGGTGATCAACCCGAACGGGAGTCTAACTTATTTGCCCGGGACGCCGCCAGCGGCGCTGGCCGACGCGGCCGAGTTCAAGGCGCGCAACTGAATCAAGCCGATGCCCAAGCCTCCCAAGGCGCCGGCTAGTAACCCAACCAGCACCAGCATGGGGATGCTCTCAAGAAATGATTTTTTCTTTCCTGCCTTTGCCATTCTCTGTCTCCACTCGTTCAACCGCTCTGGATTTGCGGATCGAAGTTATTTTAGCATTTGTGCTTCCACCTGCAATCAACCGAGGTACCGTAACACCTTGTTACAGTGAGAGATGGCTGGAAAGGGTCGGCGGCAAGGGTGGTAGTGTAAAGTTTTTCACCTTATGGGAACCTGGCGTGGAACCAGATTTGGCTGGTTCGGTTTCTGGGAGATGCAATGAGATCTAGGCGGTTTCGCCATCCGTCTGTTGCTTCTGTCGAGTTTTTTCGAGTCGGGCCGATTCTCTTGAGTTGGAAGCGGGAGATGAAAACCATTGGCGCAACCCAACCATGCCTCGACGAAAACTCGCAGTCGCACCTATGATAGAAGGCTACAAAGATACCCAAAGCAATCCACCGAGGAGCTCGCATGACCGAACCGTCCTACGAAGAATTGAAAGCCCGTCTAGCCGAACTGGAAAAGCAGGTAGAAACAAAAAAGAAAGCCGGTGTGATTGATTTTCGCGTGAGCGAGAAGGGCGGCGTCAGCGTCTACGGACTGGGCCGTTTTCCGGTGACGCTCTACTACGAACAGTGGACCAAGCTGTTAAACGCCGTCCCCGATCTTAAAGCCTTTATCGAAGAAAACAAGAGCAAGCTCAAGCTGAAAGAAAGCTAGAGGACGTTGAGGGAGGGGCGCAAGCGGCCGGGCTTCGCTCGGCCGGACAGGTGGGGACTCCTGTCCCTACGCGTTTCCTCTCTCTACACGCTAAGTTCGCACGAGGAGCCATCGAGTGTCCGCCGAAGACATTCTCAGCCGCCCGCAGCCGCCTCCCGACGCGCGCGTTGCTTACGGTGCCGATCCCAATCAGTTTCTCGAGATCCGCCTACCGCCAACGCCGGGACCGCACTCCGTTGTATTGAACATCCACGGAGGCTATTGGCGTGCCATGTATGACCTCGCGTACGCCGGGCACCTCTGTCAAGCGCTGCGAGCGGCAGGTGTGGCGACCTTCAACGTCGAGTACAGGAGGGTCGGCAACCCCGGTGGCGGATGGCCCGGAACCTTCGATGACATTCGCTCGGCGTACCGGTTTTTGCGGCAGGAGCATTCCCGATTCCACCTGGATCTCGACCGCCTGGTTGTCATGGGACATTCGGCCGGCGGTCAACTCGCCCTATGCCTGGCGGCGCATGAGATCTCCCTCCACAACGTAATTTCGCTAGCCGGAGTTGTCGATCTAAAGCAAGCCTACGCCTTGCATTTGAGCCACGACGCGGTGGCAGAATTCCTGGGTGGCAATCCAGCCCAGGTGCCCGAGCACTACCGCGAAGCTGACCCGATGGCACTGAGCATTCCCCAAGCCCGGCAATGGCTGCTTCACGGCCGCGAAGACGAGACCGTACCGCCGGAGTTCAGTCGCAATTACGTCGCGCACAAAAAGAAGGCGGGCGAATCAGCGCAGTTGCTGGAGATTCCAAAGGCGGGCCATTTCGAGCTGATCGATCCGACTGCGGAGGCTTTCAAAGACGTCAAGAATACGGTGCTGTCGGCCGTCGGCGCCAGCTGAGGATTCTCTATCCACTGGTCCAATAGTCGGTCAGCAAATTACTGCACTTCAGGTGTGAATCTTTTCACACGACACAAATTTTACAAACTTCACCCTACACAAACCGCAGAAACCCGTGTACAGTAGGGGTCGTTTTGCACCATCCTTGGAAGGGGTCCACACTTTGAAATTACTTCAAACATTCGCGATTGCGTCTATCCTTGTCTGCTCACTGCTCTGCACCGCAGGTGCCCAGACCTGGACACCTCTCAACAATAAACCACCAGCCAGCGTCGGCGTCATGATGCAACTCAGGGATGGCAGGATCCTCGTGCAAGAAGGACAGAGCGGAGGCGGGAATTGGTTCTTTCTCACTCCTGACGCCACCGGCAGTTACATCAACGGCACCTGGAGTTCTGCCGGACAGTTGCAGTCCGGCTATGCGCCCCTTTACTTCGGTTCCGAAGTGCTCCTCGATGGGAAAACGATCGTGGTCGAAGGCGGGGAGTACAACAACGGTTCGCAGGATTGGACAAACGAGGGTGCGGTCGGAACTATCTCCGGAAGCTCCATCACCTGGGTCAGCAACTCCCCGCCGTCAGGCTGGGCTAACATTGGCGACGCGGAGAGCATGATCCTGCCCGACGGAACATACATGCAGGCGGACTGCTGCACGGATGAGAATGCCTTGTATAACGGTCCGAATTCGTGGACGGCGACGGGCTCGGTCAAACAGTCCAGTAACGACGAATCGGGCTTTACGCAACTGACCAACGACCTGATCCTGACTGTAGACACGAAAACGGATACTCCTTGTGGTACCAGCACGGGTTCCGAGCTTTACGATCAGACGACCGGGGTTTGGTCGTGCGGACCCAACACTCCCGTCAAGCTCTACAATCCCAACGACGAGGAACTGGGCTCCGCGGTTCTGATGTATAACAACCAGGTTATCCAGTTTGGTGGGAACGTTGTGGCCACGGCGCTTTACAACGTTGCCAGCAATACCTGGACGGCCGGTCCCACTCCCAGCGGAGGTTTGGATCAGGCCGATGGCCCGGCCGCGCTCGAGCCGAACGGCAACGTACTGGCCATGCTGAGTCCTGGCCTGTTCCAGGGCGGTTGCCAGTTTGTCGAGTACGATCCAGTAGCCAACACCCTGACGGACGCTCCGAATCCGTCGCACTGTCCGTCCGACTCGTCGTACGTCGGGCATCTGATGATCCTGCCCACCGGCCAGATCATGTTCGCGGACTTCAGCAACACGGTTGAAATTTACACGCCAGCCTCGGGTACGGTCTCCGGGGTCGCAGCCACCATTACCTCGGTCAGTTCATCTCTCGAAAGTCCCTCGAGCAACAATTCCCTGACCGGCACGCAACTCAACGGTTTAACCGGAAACAATGCCTACGGCGACGACTACCAGGCCTACACGAACTATCCCCTGGTTCAACTGGTGCAGGTCAGTGCTCCCAACGGTGTTTATTTCGCCACCACTCACTCTGATTCCACACACTCGATTGCTCCCTCCACCTCCGTCACCACCGAGTTCGACGTGCCGGCCAACCTTCCCGCCGGGAGCTACAACCTGTCGGTGATTGCCAACGGCATCGCTTCGGCCCCGGTCGTCGTGAGTGTTGTGGCGGGCCCGGAGTTCACCCTCACCGCAAACCCGAGCTCGCTGAGCATCGCGCAAGGTTCCAACGGCCAGAGCACGATCACGGTCAATCCTGAGAACGGCTTCAGCGGCAGCGTCAACTTAGGCGCCTCCGGTCTGCCGAATGGTGTCACGGCGCAGTTCAATCCGAATCCGACAACCACCACCAGCACCCTGACCCTCACGGCCAGCGGTACTGCCACTACGGGAACGTCGATGGTGACCATTACCGGCACTTCGGGTAGTCTGACGGAAACCACGACAATCCAACTCACCGTCACTAAAGCCGGCGGCCCAGCCGTTACGCTCACGCCGACCTCGCTGACCTTCCCGAAGATAAAAGTGGGAGCGACGAGCAAGGCCAAAGATGTCACGCTCAAAAACTCTGGAAACGCGACACTGAACATCACCAGCATCGCGGCCAGCGGTGATTTTGCTCTCGTTACCAGCGCGAAGCCCTGCGGCTCAACACTGGCAGCGGGAAAGACTTGCAAGATCGCGGTCACTTTCACGCCCCTGCAAACGGGAACGCTGACTGGAGATGTGACCATCACCGACAATGCTCCGAACAGCCCGCAGCAGGTACCGCTGACGGGTACGGGTAAATAACCAGCAACATCCTTTGCAGTGCTTTTCTAGCGGGGCCGCGTCAGCGGCCCCGTTTTTTCTTATCCAGGAGGCACAACCAAGAAACGGGAAACTGCCTGGGATAGTTGAGCCGTTTAGCGGGCGTGAGCGAAGCGGGAGCCCGCTGGCGAAATCCCGAGCGGAGCGCGGGATCTGAGGGAGTAGCGAAGGATTGCGGGAACTGGTGCGCCCGGAGAGAATCGAACTCCCAACCTCTTGGTTCGTAGCCAAGCACTCTATCCAATTGAGCTACGGGCGCATCCGCTGGAATTCTGTTTCTGCATTATAAAGGAAAGAGAATCGGTTCGCCCAACCCGAAGCGCCGAAATCATGCCGAAAAAATTCCGGGCCAGCTTCGTTTGCCGCCTCCGAATCACGTCAAATGCCGCGCTAGTTGTGCAAAGCGGCGTCAGCATTCGGAGACGGCCTGAGTGTAAATTTAGGGTAAAACTTTCCCCCGCTGCGCAAAACCTACTCGCCCCAGCGTTCTATAGTTGCATGTTGGCAGTGCCTTAGCGATGGCAACCGACATGCTTCTCCTTAGCGCAGACGAAGTGGCGCGCAACGGGGCATTTGGGAACATACTTCGGCCAGAGGTCTTTCCGAATGCCCCTTGCATTCTCCGTTGGTCGCTAAGGTGCACCCCGCCCAGTTTTTCCGACCCTCCCCCGAGAGTCCTCTCCATGAGGATTAGCCGGGAAACGGGCGGGGTGACGTTTTCCTCTCGCCCGCTCAGGATTCCACGAACGCAGAGAGCGTAGGATTCTGTCAGAGGATGGCCTTCAGGCTAGAACCAGTTGTTCTTGCACGTCGATTCCTGCCGAGAGCAGCAACTTGGCCACCGCGTCGCTCTTCAGTCGCGAAGCGTCAAACCACACGCGCACCGTCCGCTCTTTTTCGTTAAACTGAATGCGCTGGATGCCATAAACCTCGCGGATACTGTCAATGGCCCGCAACTCAGTTTCCCCCGGCGGAGTCAGGTAGCGGTAAGCGGCTTCAAGATAGGTCATTTTCGTTTCTCCCGCGAAACAAGGTTCGAGGATCACCCTTTGAGTATCTAATATCCGTGGACTTCCGCCAAGCACGAACTGCGCCCGTATGGAGACGGGGCTTTGTCCGTCCCATTCGGCACGAACTGTAGAGAAGGGGCTTGCCCCGTCTCCCCGCGCAGCGTCCACGATATAGACTTCTTGCAACTAAACTATGGACGACCGCGATCCCGTCAACCTCCCAAACGCCGCCTCGTCTTCCACCTCTGTCCAGGCGAAAGATCCCGTCTGCGGCATGAATGTGAATCCCGCAACCGCACGCTACAAAACGCAGCACAGCGGTAAGGAATATTTCTTCTGCTGCGCCGGTTGCCTGCAGAAGTTCCAGGCGACTCCCGAGAAGATTTTGGCATCACCCCCGAAACCGATGGGATCGGGACTTATCTCGCTAGGAACACCAGCGAGCCCGCAAAAGTTGATCGTGCCGGCCCCCGCTCCCGTAGCCCCGACGGCAGGCGCCGAAAAAGACACGCGCGCCTACGTGTGTCCAATGTGTCCCGAAGTGCGCCAGATGGGTCCCGGCCCCTGTCCAAAGTGTGGGATGGCGCTCGATCCCGAGTCGCCTGCGCTTCCAGCGAGCAAGACCGAATACACCTGCCCCATGCATCCCGAGGTCGTGCGAGCCGAACCCGGGAGTTGTCCGATCTGCGGCATGGCATTGGAGCCGCGCACGGTGACAGTAGAAGAAGCGAACCCCGAGCTGCGCGACATGACCCGCCGTTTTTGGATCAGCCTCGCCCTGACCGCGCCGTTGTTAGCGATTGCCATGGGCAGCATGTTGTGGCCGCATGCCTTTATGGCTTCGCCTTGGGACTGGTGCCTGCCATGGCTCGAACTGCTGCTGGCGACGCCGGTCGTTTTGTGGGGTGGCTCGCCGTTCTTCCAACGCGGATGGGCGTCGGTCATAAATCGCAGCACCAACATGTTCACGTTGATTGCCATGGGCACCGGCGTGGCGTACCTCTTCAGCGTAGTAGCAACGTTGTTCCCGCAAATTTTTCCGCCGTCATTTCGCAGCATGGGCGACCGCCCCGATGTTTACTTCGAAGCCGCCGCAGCAATCGTCACACTCGTATTGCTGGGACAAGTTCTGGAACTGCGTGCCCGCAGCCAGACTTCAAGCGCCATCCGGGCGCTGCTCGATCTAAGCCCGAAAATGGCGCGTTTGATAACGACCAGCGGAGACGGCAGCCAATCCACCAATAACGCCGAGCGCGATATTCCGCTCGAACAGGTTCAGTTCGGAGATCGTCTGCGCGTGCGTCCGGGAGAAAAGATTCCCGTCGATGGCGTTGTGCTCGATGGCTCAAGCGTAGTCGACGAATCCATGATCACGGGCGAATCCGTGCCCGTAGAGAAGATGGCAGGCAAGCCGGTGATAGGCGCGACCGTAAACGGCAACGGAAGTCTCGTAATGCGCGCCGAGCGCGTCGGCAGCGAAACCATGCTGGCGCAGATTGTGCAAATGGTGAGCCAGGCGCAACGCACTCGTGCTCCAATTCAGCGACTGGCCGATAAAGTAGCCGGATGGTTTGTTCCAGCGGTAATCGCAATTGCAGCCGTAACCTTCATCGCATGGGCAACTTTCGGCCCAGAGCCGCGTTTCGCCCATGCCATAGTGAATGCCGTGGCCGTGCTCATCATAGCGTGCCCGTGCGCGCTGGGCTTGGCCACGCCGATGGCGATCATGGTAGGCACCGGACGCGGCGCACGCGCTGGTGTGCTGATCAAAAATGCCGAGGCGCTGGAGATGCTGGAAAAGGTAGACACCATCGTCTTCGACAAAACCGGCACGCTGACCGAGGGCAAGCCAAGAGTGGTGTCGATTTCGACCGTCGGAAATCCGCCAGCCGTGCCGAAGGAGGATCTTCTGCGGTTTGCCGCAAGTCTGGAGCGCGCCAGCGAACATCCACTAGGCGCGGCGATTGTGTTAAAGGCGAAGGAAGAAAACTTGAGTTTGAGCGAGCCCACTAACTTTGAATCTATGCCGGGCCAGGGTGTGCGCGGGACAGTAGAAGGGAAGAGCTTGGCGGTTGGAAACATGGCATTGATGATGAGCACGGTTGGAGCCATTGGGAGCAAGGATGCGGTTTTTGTGGGGCGGGCCGCCGCTTCCACCGCGATTTATGTGGCAATCAATGGCAAATATGCCGGCAAGGTCGATGTCGCCGATCCCTTGAAGGCGTCCGGCGTTAATGCTTTACGCGAGATGAAAGCCCAGAGAATCCGGTTGGTGATGCTAACCGGGGACAACCAGGCGACGGCCCAGGAGATCGCGCAAACCCTCGGAATCACAGACTTCAAAGCCGAAGTTCTGCCGGCGCAAAAAGCCGAGATCGTCAAGAGTCTGCAGAAAGAGGGCCGCATCGTAGCCATGGCTGGCGACGGCATTAACGATGCCCCCGCGCTGGCGCAAGCCCAAGTAGGAATCGCCATGGGCACCGGCACCGACATAGCCATGGAAAGTGGCGGCATCACACTACTTAAAGGAGACCTTGAAGGAATTCTGCGCGCCCGCAAACTAAGCCAGGCCACCATGCGCAACATCCGCCAGAACCTGTTCTTCGCCTTTCTCTACAACTCCATCGGGGTACCGATAGCAGCCGGCATCCTCTATCCAGTATTCGGTGTGCTGCTAAGCCCGATCCTAGCCGCCGCGGCGATGAGCTTCAGTTCGGTGTCAGTCATCACGAACTCGCTGCGGCTGCGGAAGGTGAAGCTGTAAGGAAGGTCGCAGGTGTCAGGTCTCAGGTGTCAGGAAAACCAAAATCAACGACTTTCGCCGGAGGGGGATTTTCCTGAGACCTGACACCTGAGACCTGGCACCTGCTCCTCACAGCTTGCTCAAGTAATCCGTAATCTCCGGACTGGTCCAATCCACCGGCCCCACAAACTTGCGGCGAATGACTCCCTGACGGTCGATCACATAAGTTTCGGGCCAGCCAAACGTTCCGTAGAGGGTAGGCGTTTTCTGCGCCTCATCCCGCACCGTGACCATATTGACGTTATATTCCTTAAGGAACTTATGGTAAGCCGCGTCATCCGCGTCAATACTGACGGCCAGTACCACCACGCCTTTATCTTTGAAACGAGCCTGCATCCGCACCAGCGACGGCGTCTCCTCGACGCACGGCGGACACCACGTCGCCCAGAAATTCAGCAGCACGACCTGCCCGCGAAACTGGCTGAGCGTGACGGCGTGGTCGGAATCTTTCACGGTAAAGTCGGGAGCGTTCGACCCGATGCGCGCTGGATGATTCCCGCTGTAGCATCCGGTCAGGGCAGCCAGCAATCCAAAAGCCAGTAGCGCGAAAAGCAGGGTAGGAGGAAGCGTTCGTCTCACATCGTTATAATAACGAATAACCGATGGATAGTTCACCTCCAGCCGCGCAGCCGCCAATTCCCGAGCTCTCCATCATCGTGCCGGCCCGCAATGAAGAGGCCAACTTAGGCGCATGTCTCGAATCGCTGACCGCACAAACCGGCGTGGCGTTCGAGGTCATCGTAGTCGACGATGCGTCGACCGACCGCACTTCAGAGATCGCACAAAGCTTTGCCGGAGTGCGGGTGATTTCCGCCGGACCGCTGCCCAAGGACAAGGACAACGACCGGGCAGGGAAGCGCTGGACGGGGAAAAACCATGCGCTCGTTGCCGGCGCGAAACAAGCGCGGGCACCGTGGCTGCTTTTTACCGACGCCGACACAGTGCATCGGCCGGGATCACTGGCGCGAGCGTTGGCCGAGGCAAGGCAGGAGCAGGCTGATTTACTTTCATACTCGCCCGAGCAGGTAGTCGTAACTGTCGCCGAGCGAGCCGTGATGCCGGTAGTCTTCGCCGAACTGGCCGTCCAATACCCGCCTCATAAAGTGCGCGATCAGCGGTCGGAAATAGTAGCCGCCAACGGTCAGTACATTCTTGTTTGCCGCACAGCCTACGACGCCGTGGGCGGACACGCCGCCGTAGCCAGCGAAATTCTGGAGGACGTGGCCCTGGCGCGACGTTTCCGCGATGCCGGCAGACGCGTCTACTTCCGTTATGGCGGAGATGCCGTCCGCACGCGCATGTACCGCAACTGGGCGCAACTGCGCGCAGGCTGGACGAAGAATCTGGCGCTGCTATTTCCGCAGCCAGGATTCCTGGCGTTCCAAAGTCTGCTCCTGTGGTGCGCCGCCTGGGGAGCGATCGTCTTCGCCGTATCTGGCGCAGTCAGCCGGCATTGGGTATGGATGGCATTTGTCCTCTTCTGGCTGTTAGTGTATAGGCGAATCAGTGCCGCCCATTTCGCGATAGTGAATAACCTTTTGGCAATTACAGCAGGTCTGCCAATATTCGCCTATCTGCTGCGGCGCTCAACGCAGGCCTACAAAAATGGCCGAGTATCATGGAAGGGCCGGACCTACGATGTAGGCGGTCCGAACAGAAGCTCTTCACCGGAACAGCAAGTGTTAAAACTGATCTTGCGGACTGACAAGCAGAAACTGAGAACTGAGAACTGAAAGCTGAGAACTGGTTTTTATGGTCTACCTAACCCGCAAAGCCGAATTCTCCGCGTCGCATTACTATCACAATCCGGAGTTCACTCCGGAGGAGAACCATCGCCTCTTCGGCAAGTGCAATAATCCCAACGGACACGGCCACAACTACACCCTTGAAGTCACCGTGAAAGGCGCCGTCGATCCCAAGGCAGGATTCGTAGTCGACCTGAAGCAACTGAAAGAAATCATGAGCAGGGAAGTGCTCGACGCGCTCGATCATCGCTTCCTGAACAAGGAAGTCCCCGAGTTTTTCACCCGAATCCCGACGACCGAGAACCTCGCCATCGTCATCTGGCAGCGCCTCGCGCCGAAACTAAAGTCCGCGCGGCTACACCGGGTCCGCGTCTACGAAACGCCCGACCTCTTCGTTGATTTCTACGGAGAAGCATGAAGGCGCACCTGACCCGCCGCTACATGTTTTCCGCGTCGCACCGCCTGCACAGCGACGAAATGTCGGAGGAAGAAAACCGCACGACCTACGGCAAATGCAATAATCCCTATGGACATGGCCACAACTATATGCTCGAAGTCACCGTGAGCGGCCCGGTCGATGACCAAACCGGCATGGTCTGCAACTTGGTCGATCTGGACGGCTTTGTGCACGATCAGATCCTCGAGCGCTACGACCATCAGAACTTGAACCTGCTCGCAGAATTCGCAAAACCGGTTCCGACGACGGAAAACCTTTGCATCGCGATCTACGAAATTGTGAAGCGCGGTTTCCACAAAGCTCATCTAGAGAAAGTGCGAATCGAAGAGACTATGATGAACTCGTTTGAGTATTCAGGAGAAGCAGGTCTCTAGTCGATGGTCGTTGGTCGTTAGCAGGCACGGTTTGCCAACGACTAACGACTAGCGACCAACGACCAAGACTATGAAAACCCCAGCCGACTTAGCCCCGACCCTGACCAGTTCCACCTACGCCGACCTGGTGCGTGAAATGATCGTCCGCCTCGGCGAAGATCCCAATCGCGAGGGCCTTACCCGTACTCCCGAGCGCGTCGAAAAAGCGATGCACTTTCTCGTCAAAGGTTACAAAGACGATCCCGAAGCGCTCTTGCGCGAAGCGCTTTTCACCGTCACCTACGACGAAATGGTGATCGTAAAAGACGTGGAGATGTTCAGCCTCTGCGAGCACCATCTGCTGCCCTTTTTCGGCAAAGTGCACGTGGCCTACATTCCCAATGGAAAAGTCATTGGCCTGAGCAAAATCCCGCGCCTCATCGAAGCCTTCTCGCGCCGCCTTCAGATTCAGGAGCGCCTCACCACGCAAATTGCCGAAGCCATCCAGAACGCCATCGAGCCGCAAGGCGTAGGCGTGGTCATCGAGGCCAAGCATCTCTGCATGATGATGCGTGGCGTGGAAAAACAGCATTCCTCGGCCGTGACCTCATCGATGCTAGGCTGCTTCCGAAGCGAAGAAGAAACGCGCACCGAATTCCTGTCTCTGATCCGCCAGCGCACAAACGGCGTCTGAGTCGCGCATGTCGACGCGCAATGCCAACCCGCGCCACTCGCCGCTCTCCGGCCGCCTCGCCCTGGTAACCGGCGCCAATCGCGGCATCGGCCTAGCCATAGCCCGCGCCCTGGCGCATGAAGGATGCCATCTGATCATCACCGCCCGCGACGAACGCACCCTGTCCAAGGCGCGCAAGGAACTGGAGACGCTGAACGTCCCAGTCCTCGCGCAGTCCTGCGACGTGCGCAGTCCCGACTCGGTCGACTATCTCTTCGCGATCGTTCGCGGACTGCACAAGCCCCTGGATATCCTCATCAACAACGCCGGCATCGGACATGCGAATCGCACCGTAGCCGACCTGCCCTATCCCACGTGGATGGAAGTAATCGACACCAATCTCAACGGCCTGTTCCTGGTAACGCAGGCGGCGCTAGCCGTAATGAAGCGCGGCAGCACGATCGTTAACAATCTTTCGATCGCGGCCGAGCGCGTCTTCCCCGGCTCGGCAGCCTACAATGCATCCAAGCATGGTGCCTTAGGCTTCACCGACACGCTGCGCGAGGAGTTGCGCCCCAAAGGCATTCGCGTGATTGCCCTGATGCCCGGCGCCACCGATACGGCAATCTGGGATGCAATGTGGCCCAAGGCCCCAAGGCGAAAAATGATGACCGCCGAAACCGTGGCCCGAACCGTAGTAGACGCCCTGCGCCTGCCAGAGAACACAAGCGTAGAGAAGATCGTGGTAATGCCCTCAACCGGCACCCTATAAAAGCTAGAAGTGGCGACGCGAAAGCAAGACGGAGCATCCAATAACCAAGTCCGTCAGTTGCGTGAGTTTTTGCTGTTGTTTGCGAACGACCAACGACCAACGACGAGCGACCGAGTCAACATGTCATTCCGCGACTACTTCCAATCGCTGAAACCGGAGCACCGCCTGGCTTGGCTAGTGGCCATCGCCGCCGATGTGCTGCAGATAGCCGCGTTTCCGCTCTTCGCCGAAGGAGCCATATCTCCCATCGACTCGTTTCTCGATCTGGTAGTCGCCTTCGTGATGATCCGTCTTCTAGGATGGCACTGGGCTTTTCTGCCAACCGCAGCAGCGAAACTAATTCCCGGAGTAGATCTTTTCCCCACCTGGACCACAGCCGTCTGGTGGGTCACCCGCCAAAAGATGCACTCCGGCGAACCCGGCGAGCAGGAGGTTCTGCCTCCGGGTCCAGCGCCAGAACCGCGCCGCTAGAAGTCCACCCATCAGCCGCGATCTAAGGGATACGGGCTTTCCTGACACCTGAAACCTGAGACCTGACACCTGCCTCACCACGTCCCATACCGATATCGTTGCGGCCGTTCTCCAAACACTTTGATCAGGACCACGCCCGCGATAAACCCTCCCACGTGCGCCCAGAAAGCGACTCCGCCCGAAGTCTGATGGGTTTCGGCAATCGCAGTCGCCGCGCCGCTGAAGAAATTCATCACGAACCAGTATCCCAGCATCAGCCACGCCGGAACGTGAAATAGAAATATCGGAGGAAACCAGACCAGCACACGCGCCCGCGGATACAGAATGAAATACGCGCCCATCACTCCGGCAATCGCGCCGCTCGCGCCGACACTGGGAATGCGCGAGCCCTGGTTCAGCAGAATGTGGGTTACGCCTGCCGCCGCGCCCACGACGAAGTAGAACACCAAATACGTAAAGTGCCCCAGGTAGTCTTCGACGTTGTCGCCGAAGATCCACAAAAAAAGCATATTCCCCGCCACGTGTAAGAATGAAGCATGCAGAAACATGGAAGTGAACAAGGGCAAGATGGCCGCCGCCAGCGGATCATGCGAGTGTCCCGTCAACACCGCCAGCGTATGGCGAGGAACCACTCCAAACTCGTACATGAAACCGGCCAGCGCCCGATGGCCGACCGAGAGCTCCCACAGAAACACCATCAGGTTCAAGACGATCAGAAAATAATTAACGAAAGGAGTCGAGAAAGTGGGCTGATCGTCACGAAGAGGAATCATAAGGAATTGGTAATTGTGTAATTTGTAATTGGTAATCTGAAGGCCGGACCACGGCAGTCTGCTAGCGTACGATTGGGTTTCAAATTACCAATTACAAATTACCAGATTACAAATCCCCATGAATGGTGTCATAGTCATCGACAAGCCGCCCGGCCTCACGTCGCACGACGTAGTCAATCGCGTGCGGCGGATTATTGGCCAGCGCGCGGTGGGACATCTCGGCACTCTCGACCCCTCCGCCACGGGAGTCCTGCCGATTGTTCTCGGCAACCTCACTCGCCTGGCGCAGTTCTACACCCATTCCGAGAAGACGTACGAAGGGGTAATCCGCTTCGGCTTCGCCACCGACACCTACGACGCCGAGGGCGAACCCACAACGCCGCCGCAAGAAGTGCGCATTTCTCGCGATGAAGTGCAAGCCCTGGCCGCCCAGTTTCAAGGCACCATCGAGCAGACCCCGCCGCCGTTTTCGGCCAAGAAAATTGCCGGAGTCGCCGCCTACAAACTGGCTCGCAAGAACAAAGAAGTTGTCCTCAAGCCCGTCCAGGTGGAAATCAAAGAGTTCGCGATCCTCGATACAACCGCCGACCAAGCGACTTTCCGCGCCCGCGTAGCCTCTGGCACCTACATCAGATCAGTCGCCCACGAAATGGGCCAGAAGCTAGGTTGCGGAGCACATCTCGCCAGCCTGCGACGCACCGCCGTAGCCGAATTCACCATCGCGGACGCCCACACGCTCCAGGCATTAGGAGCTGCGATGCAGCAGGGAAGTGCTGAGTCGGTTGCCCAGACCATGCTCGTGCATCCCAGAAAATTAGTGCCGCAGTTCCCCAGCGTCACCGCGAACGACGAAAGCGCGGCTCTAATCCGCAGTGGCCGCGCCGTGAACCTGCCGGAAATGTCGCGCGCTCCGCAGGTGAAAGTCTTCTACGGCCAACGCGACCTGATCGCCATTGCCACCAGAATTGCGGGCACGCTTTTCCATCCGAGTATTGTGTTTTCCGTTTAAAAAATGGAGCGACGGGCGTCCTCGCGAGCCTGCCCTGAGCGAAGTCGAAGGGTCCCGTAGAGGGCCGATCCACGTCACCGACGCAAAATTCGCCGCGCAGTATACTTGGGCTGGTAGGGAACCCGTGACCTTCACCAACTGCTACGAAGACCGCGCCCGCGCCGAAGCCTACGCCACCCTGGAGTTCAAAAACACTTACCACCTGGCGTATCGCGACATCCCTGCCATCCTCACCGAACACGTCCACGGCCGCAAGAGCATTGATTTCGGCTGCGGCACCGGACGTTCCACCCGCTTCCTGCGTCAGCTAGGCTTCGAGGTCACGGGAGTCGATATCGCTGAGGATATGATCCGCAAAGCGCGGGAACTCGATTCCGCCGGCGACTACCGCCTGATTCCCGGTGATAACCTGACCCAGTTTCCGTCCGCAGCCTACGATCTGGCCTTCGCCGCCTTCACCTTCGACAACATCGGAGGCAAAGACCCGAGTGAGACCAACGACAACAAGGTCCGCATCCTGCGAGATCTAGCCCGCCTCCTCAACCGCGACGGAAAGCTGGTGCTGATCGTCTCGCGCCCGGAGATTTACACCCACGAATGGGCGTCATTTTCGACGAAAGATTTTCCCGGGAACCGCGCCGCAAAGTCCGGAGACAAAGTCCGCATCATCGTGACCGATCACTCCGATCCGCGCCCAGTCGAAGACATTCTCTGGACCGACCAGTCCTACCGCGAAGTTTTCGAAGAAGCGCATCTGCGGTCGTTAGGGAAGTACTCGCCCTTGGCCCGGGGAGACGAGCCTTATCGCTGGGGGAATGAGCAAACGATCGCTCCGTGGGCAATCTACGTGTTGGACAAGGCTTAGACCTTATTCATATCACCAATGTCCGATAACGGGTATTATGT
>Ga0074046_10000003_pt1 | contig 242991 bp, 202 predicted proteins | sample BogForMeECP23OM3_FD_94441 | JGI IMG/M metagenome (GOLD analysis project Ga0074046, IMG submission 94441) | Bog forest soil microbial communities from Calvert Island, British Columbia, Canada - Bog Forest MetaG ECP23OM3 | ecosystem: Environmental > Terrestrial > Soil > Wetlands ... | reverse complement strand
GTGCTAACCTTCTTCATTGCCGGTCTCCTTTTTATCTGTGCCTTGAGCACGTCGATAACTTGGGAGCGTACACCGCATCCCGTCCGGAGACCGGCCTTCTCATCCCATCTGATAGCGTCAGTTGACATTCTGCGACGGCTGCGGCTGCTCCCTAACTGCAGCCGGGTTGGGATACCTCACACCGCGCAGCCAAACGGAGAAAATCACACCCCAAATTACCAGCAAGACGAGGCTGAAGATGCTGGCCTCGGGACCAAAACCGCCGCCGGTAAGCAATGGGTTACCGTGAAAGCTGGCACCGAACAGATGGCCGTTGGCCCGGTAACCGCTGTCCATTACGTCGATGAAGTAAAGCTCGCCCCAGTTCCATGCCGCGTGGATTCCCAGTGGCATCCACAGGTCCCCCGTTCGGCGCAAAACCAGAACCGTTACCAGGCAATACATGGTCGCAGCCACCGGCCCCAGTCCATGGCCGCTGGGATTGAAGTAGTGTATCCCGCCCATAAGCAACGATGTGACGATCGCCGCCGGCCAGAAGCCGATCCCTGTGGTCAAGGTGAACTGCAGATATCCGCGATAGAAAAAGTCCTCAAGCAACGCGCCCAGGAATCCTAAAACGGACCATGCGGCAGCGTACCTCCACACATCAAACCCGTGCAACGCAATTGGGCCAAAGGAGAAAACGCCAGCCAGGCGCATTACCAGCAGCAGAAGCATAAATGAAGCGAAGCTGAAGCCAGCCCCCTGCCAGAATTGCCGACCAAAGGCTCGCCGCCATGGCAACCCGTAATCGGCAAAGGTGCGGCGTTCGATCCGGCCCATAATCCAGGTTGCGATCGCCAGCGGAAGGAGAAACAAGTCCAGCAAAAGGACGTTCTCTAATGGGGTCGAGAGGTCGGCATGCATACGGCGGGTCAGCGCATCGACGCTGCGACTCATACCGTAACCGAGCGGCACGAGAATGGCGACAAAGATCAGTAGCCGCCAGCCTGCGCGCAGACCGTTTGGTCCTATCAAAATGCCATAGTGCGGCATCGGAGGAGCGGACATGGCTTCAGAAGCATCGCTCATAGGGGCTGGCGTCTAAAACACCGTGCGGGGAACGACAAGGCTCGTCGGTCCTCCCGCTCAAAATTGTCGCGTATGACGCAGTGAACCTGATCTCCGGAGCCAAGTCAAAGAATCTTAGGACGAAGAATGAGGCAAGTCAATGAGCGACAAACGGTTAACTGCTTATCGCAACGATGAATGGCGTAATATCTGGTTTCGTCAAGAATCGAGATCCATTGATTGATCGCCCATCGCGGCTAAATTCCGGACGACTATACTCATCGCAACGTTCTCCGTTAAAAGGAAGAAGGACCGCGTATGAGCAACAGGCTTGATAAGTGGCGGGCCGGTCTGTTTTCAGCGTATCCGAACTTCTCCAGCCCCTACTGGCGTGCGCTGCCCCTCGGACGCAACGCAACACGCCGCAGAACCCTTGCCGGAAATTTGGGAACGGATCATGGAACGTGTACGCCAGCACGGATTGCAACAGGATGATCAGACTTTGCTTCTCATACGGGTTCTTCAGTAGCGATGTCGTTCGTTGTTGCAAAATCCCGATAGCACTCCTTGACGAGCGGTCAAAAAGGGGTAAACGCTGTCCTCGCCAACTCCTGGCATCTCGATTCATGCGTTAGATTCCACGCCGTAAACGTACACGGAATCATGGAAGCTTCCCGTCCATGGCCGGGACTCGCACCCACGCCCAATCGTACGAGAAAGATTTACAAACTGGTGACAAACGCCTGACAAGTCAGAGTCGCGACTCGGCCTACGATCACAAGTCAGGCAGGTCCAGAGAAGGTTCCATAGCCAGTCGCGCCCCGCGGTGGTTCGACTTCCATCTGTTCCTGACTTCCCTAAGGAGGGATCACTATGCAGGTTTTCAGGACGGCAGTCGTCGCTTGCTTCGCCGTGGTTCTGTTGATGGTTTCGTCCCCGGCCGATGCACAATATCGCCTCACAAACCTAGTTTCGAATCAAGTCCACCAAGCCCCTAACATCGATCCACTGCTGGCCAACGCCTGGGGATTAGCCCGCAGCGCCACGGGCCCCTGGTGGATCAACGATAACGACACCGGGTGGTCGACCATCTATGATGCAACCGGAAAACAAGAGCCACTCAGAGTATTGATTCCCACCGCCGGGAACGGACCATTTTCGCCGTCAGGTCTAAACGGCCCCGGCACACCGACCGGAATCGTTTTCAACGGATCGTCGACGGATTTCCAGGTTCAGGGCTGGTCATCGGTTTTCCTTTTCGCCACGCTCGATGGCACCATCAGCGCCTGGGCGCCGGGCCTGAACGCCAACCTGTCGACGCTCGTTGTAGACAATTCGGCCAACAAAGCCTCGTACACCGGCTTGGCCATTACCAGTAACGCCTCGGGCAACTTCCTCTACGCGGCAGACAACACCAACAACGTGATCGATATGTACGATGGCAACTTCAACTTTGTGAAGTCGTTCAGTGATCCCAATGCCCCACCCAATCTCTCGGTGTTCGGTATTCAGGACATTAACGGTTTGGTGTATGTGGCCTATGCCGTACCGAACGTCGGAGCCGGAGGACTTATCGACGTCTTCCAAGAGAATGGGACTTTCGTGAAGACGCTGATCCAAGGAAACCAGCTAAACCAGGCTTGGGGCATCGCCGCTGCTCCGAGTAATTTTGGCCCGCTGAGCAACACTCTGCTGGTTTCAAACAACTCCGTTAACGGCGTCATCAACGGATTCGACCCCACGACCGGGAACTTTGTGGGCGCGCTCAAGGAGGACGGGAAGGCGATCGTCCTTAACAACTTGTGGGGAATTGCCTTCGGAGGCGGCAACTCGACCAATGGAGCAACCAACGAGTTGTTCGTCACCGTGGGTCAGGGGATTGGCCCCGCCGAATTGGCCGGCACCTTCCTGAAAATCGTCTTCAAGCCATAACCGATACGAAACTCAAGGCCGATGTAACGAGGGCCGCCTGTTGCAGGCGGCCTTTGTGCTTGGGAAGTCGTCTGCAGGTGTCCGTGACGCCTGGTCTTGCGTGTTCCCCGCTCGATAACACTATATTCGGTATCTTCCGTTGCCCGACCGCGTCATGTAGTGCTTGGCCTTTGGATTCTGCCGGTAATCTGGCCGCGCAACTCTGCCTCGTTTAGGCTACACTTCTGTACGCTCGGCGGGGTTTGGGCATCTGAAGAATTCTGTGGAGACGCGGGTTGCGGCGTCTCCCACGACGAGACGAGGCAAGCCTCGTCTCTACATGGGGTGAACCTATGGCGGCCTCAGTCTGGTCTGGCTATCTCACGTTTGGATTGATTTCCATGCCGGTGCGTCTGTTTTCGGGCGCGCGCTCGAGCGGCATCTCGTTCAATCAGCTTCATCGCACCGACCACCATCGGGTCAAGCAGCAGCTCATTTGCCCGCTCGACAACCAGGTGCTCGAGCGCAGCGATATCGTCAAGGGCTACGAGTATCGCAAAGACGAGTACGTCATCATCGACCCCGAGGAGATCAAGAAGATCGAGCCCAAAACCGCGAAGACGATGGAGATCCTGGAATTCGTGAAGACGAGCGAAGTCGATCCCGTGTACTTTGAGTCGTCGTATTACATGGTCCCGGAAGAAGCCGGCCGCCGTCCTTACGCGCTGCTCACCAAGGCGCTGGAGGAGAGTGAATTTGTCGCCATCGCCAAACTCACCATGCACAACCGCGAATACACGGTTTTTCTGCGTCCGCACAAGGGCGGGATGATGCTCCACACCATGTATTACGCGGAGGAGGTGCGCGAAGTGGAATCCTTCGGTGCTCCCGATGTGGAGATCAAAGACGCCGAAATCAAAGTTGCCCATCAACTCATCGAAGCGCTGGCTGGCGAGTGGGACCCGGAAAAATATCACGACACGTTCCAGGAAAATCTGAAAAAGCTGATCGAGGCGAAACTGGAGGGCGGAGAAGTGCAAGCCGTCGAACAGCCGAAGAAACTGGCCCCGGTCGTGGATCTGATGGCCGCGCTGAAGGAAAGCCTGGCCCAGACGAAGAAGCCCGCAGCGTCAGAAAAAGTGACGGAGATGCCAGCCGAGCGCCAATCCAAAACACGTCGCGGCCGCGGGTGATAAACCCCGAGGTTTCAAGGTTTCAATGTGAAACCATGAGATTGCAACTTTCGATTTTGAAACATTGAAACTTTGAAACCTTGAAACCTTGAAACCTGCCTTCCGCATTTCCCCTCACACCCCCGTTCCCGTTACAATATCGGTTTCCGCGCAAGACCACCTTTTACTACGGAGTTGGAATGAAGCGGTTTCTCTGGCTGGGGTTCGTGCTGTTTTTTTATCTGATCTGCACCGGGTGCGGCGAAACGTTCCGTCCGATTATCATTCCGAATCCTCCGGTATTTCCCAACCCGGCCGCCACCAACACAGTGGTATCGATCAACGATAACGCGCCGCTTCAGAACCAAACCGAATCTTCGCCCGGCAGCACCATGGTGATCGATGTCTCGGGCGATACCGACGAGAGCATCTGGAACCTCGGTCTTGCTCCCGTCCACGCCGTGCAGCAATCTGCCAGCGTAGTGCTGGTTGCCAACCATTCCATTACTGGCGCCCAGGCCGATTCGATTACCAAGCTGATCTTCAACACCCCGGTTATTTTCGCCTCCAGCACCATCAGTCTGCCGTCGAATTCGGCACCGAGTTTCGTCGCTACCACCGAAGCAGCTCAGGCCTATGTCGTGCTCTCCAGTCTCAATTCGGTGGGAGTGATCAACACCAGCCTCAACACTCTGGTGGCCACCGTCCCAGTGGGCAACAACCCGGTAGCGATGGCGGAGACGCCGGACGGCAAGAAGCTTTATGTGGCCAATCAGGCCGACAGCACGATCAGCGGCTTCAACACGCAGACGGCCAACCTGTCTCCGAGGCAGGGTTCGCCGGTGAGCACCACCTCGCCGCCGATCTGGTTGTCGGCGCGTTCCGACAGTCAGATGGTCTACGCGCTCGAAGCCAACGGAACTCTGGCTGCGCTGAACACCTTTTCGACATCCGGTCCTGACACGTTGACCGAGTATCCAAACCTCAACGTGCCGGGCGCCAACTCCATGGTCTACGACGAAAACCTGAACCGTTTGTATATTGCCGGCGGACAGGAGATGGAAATCATCGGTGTTGGGCAGTCTCCGCCGCAGCTTCTTGGCACGATTTCCATCCCGGCGTTTACTCCGCTCAATTCCGCGCCGGTCCCCGCAACTGCGGCGGCGGTCACGGACCTTCCCGATGGAAGCCGCGCCTACGTTTCATCGTATGCCGTGCTGCCCAGCAATTTCACTGTTACTGCGGTCTCCGGAGATGGAACCAACGCCACCTACGCCTACACTTTGACGGCAGGCCAGAACCTGACTGCTGGAGTGAGCGTGACCGTCATGGGAACGGGCCAGAGTGGATTTGACGGGAACTTTCTTGTCGGCGGGATTGTCAGTGGCACGACGGCTTGTCCGGGCACATGTTTTCAAGTGCCCAACACTACGGTCCTCGCTTCAACCACTGTGTCGGCTTCGGGCACTGGCAGCAACGTCTTTCCACAGGTTACCGTGGTCTGGACCAACTCCAACACCATCAAGACCACGGCCGCTCTGCCCGGCTTCCCGGACGCGACCAACCCGAATTATCTGCAAGGCCTGTTCTACGTTCCGGTCTGCGCCAACACCCGAGATATGCTCGGAGGACCAACTGGGAGCGGCTTCCGCTTCAATATGGCTCCCGGCGGCGACAGCACCCGTGCCTACCTCTCAGCTTGCGACAGCGGCGTGGTCGATATCATCGATACCTCCACCGACACCTACATCCTGAATCAACCGGAACCGGCCAGCACGCGGCCACCGATTCCGCCAGATACGCAGAACCCGCCCCAGAATCCAGTCTTTCTCCTGGCCGGACCCTAGAGTGTCATCCCGAGCGAAGCGAAGGACCCATGCAATTCGCCCGCGCCAGCAATGCACATAGATGCATCGCTCGAATTGGCGCCCTAAATCTATGTTGGATATGGCGCGGGAGTACAGCAAGGTAAACTGCGGAGTTAAGCGAGCCAACGACTAGCGACTAACGACCAGCGACCGCCCTATCCCGCGGCTGCAGCCGTTTCCGGCGCCTGCCGGCGTTGATAGCGCAGCGCCACATTCATGAAGACGTTTCCACTCGAAGTATTGAAGCACATCACCAGCGCTTCGGTATCTTCACTGCTTTTGCTGCCTTTCTCGGAAGTGTGCAGCTTGGGTGGACGGACGTGAAAGTGGAATCCCTGATCGTTGAGCGTGGTCACGGAGTTTCCGATAATCTGGTTGGCCAGTTCGCAGACCGCTTCCCGCACCAGCTCTTCGTCGGTCTCGGAAACCGCAACTCCCGCCAGGCGGCTGGCGAGTTCGAGCGCCGCTCCCATGTCCACATCGAAAATGATTCGCCCTTCGATCTCGCCCGCGAGGTAAACCTCGGCAGCGATCCCCTTCCGCCGGTACGCCTCTTCTTCCATGCTCAGGTTCTCGATGGAAATAGCCGTTCCCAGACCCTGGGCCAGGACGGCATCGGCCGAGTTGATGAAAGGCTGAATCAGGTCCATCCGCACGTTAGACTCCCGCTCCGGCGCCGCGCACCGTGGTTCCGTCGTCGCGCATCACGTACTTGATCACTTCATAAAGAACTTCCGGCTTTACCGGTTTCTGCACAAAGTGCCGCGCCCCGCGCTGCAACGCCGCCACAATGTTCTCCTGGTAGCCGACCGATGACACCATCACAATGCGCGCGCTCGGATGGTCGCGCACAATCTTCTCCGCCGCCTCGATCCCCTCCATCTGCGGCATGGTGATATCCATCAGAACGATGTCAGGCGTTAGCCGTTCGTACTCGGTGATCGCCGAAACTCCGTCGCCCGCCTCGCCGGCCACCTGTCCCCCAAAGGTCTCCACCATTCGGGCCAGGTTCTTGCGGGCAAACACGGAGTCATCCACAATCAGATAGCGCACCGGCTGTCCGTCTTCGCTCCGTTTTACGGGCGCAAACTTTTCCATGGCACTCCTCCCCAAGTATTCACTTAATCACGATCTACGTACCTTTCGGTAGATAACTCTAGTTACTTCCGGCACTGGTCGACCGCTTGACCTCGACCGTGTCCGATTGGTGACTGTCCTTCTGGCCATGATCGGGCGCGCATTGGGCCTGCAGAATACCGGGCAATTCCTGGAGGTCCGCGATCCGCATCGCATAGCCGCGTTCGATGGCCGCCCTGGGCATCCCGAAAACCACGCATGTCTGCTGGCTCTGCGCCACCGTGAATCCTCCCGCCGCCCGGATCTCGCCCATCCCGGCCGCCCCGTCTTCTCCCATGCCCGTCATCAAAACGGCCATCGCTTGCTCACCAAACTCCTGGGCTACGCTGTGGAACAATACGTCCACGCTAGGCCGGTGTCCGTTGAGCGGTGCATCCTCCCCCAGCAGCGCCACGTTGCCCAGGGGCAGCTTTTTCACCTTCATGTGCCGGTTGCCCGGAGCAATCAGCGCCCGCCCTGCCACCAGCAAATCGCCGGACTGCGCTTCCTTTACGCGGATCGGACAGCACTCGTCCAGCCGCCTGGCAAAAAGCTCGGTGAACCCATCCGGCATATGCTGCACGGCCAAAATGCTGCCCGAAAAATCCGCCGGCAGATGCGAAAACAGGTATTGCAGCGCGTTCGGACCGCCCGTGGAAACGCCGATAGCAACGATGTGCGTCGGGGCCACGGGCTGCAGCTTTCCCGTATGCTGCCGGTGCGTATCTCGCGGCAAAAACTGCTGCTGCACGCCCGCGCTCTGCGCCGCCGCCTGGATCTTGCCGATCAGCGCCTCGGCAATTTCCGGCATGTGCGCGAAAACATCATGCGGCTTAGCCACAAAATCGAACGCGCCCAGCGCCAGAGCCTTGAGCGTGATCGAGGCTCCCTCGGTGCTGTGCGAACTGACCACGATCACCGGCAACCGGCGCCGGTGCCGCATGATCTCTTTCAGCGTATCGATCCCGTTCAGTCCGGGCATTTCCAGGTCGAGTGTTACCACTTGCGGCGACAGCTCCTCGATTTTTTTCAAGGCAAAATTGCCATCGATCGCCGTGCCCACTACCTGAATCGAGTCATCCTGTTCGAGGATCTGCGGAATCAGCTTGCGCATCAGCGCGGAGTCATCCACCACCAGCACCCGCACTGGCTTTTTCACAACTGCCCTCCCGCCGCGCGCCGCGCCCCGGTTGCGCCCGCCGGCACTCCAGCCTTCGTATTTGTCGCATTTGCCAGCGCGAGGTTCGACAGCAGTCCCGCCATCCGCGGCCCGGTGGCGTCCGCGCGTCCGCGAGTGAAGCGATCCATCAGCGCGATCATGTTCAGGATCAGAACCACCCTTCCATCGCCGAGAATCGAAGCTCCACTCACCAGGTCGGTCGTAATCGACTGGTCGTCGAGCGCCTTGATGACCAACTCGCCTTCGCCTTCCAAGGCGTCGACGACGACGCCGAATTTGCGGTCTCCGCTGTGGATCACGAGCACGAAAAGCTTGCGCTGCGCCGTTTCCGGCCCTCTCGCCGGTGCGACGCCCAGACGCAACAGCGGCAAGACGTCGTTGCGCAGTTGCAGCACGTCGTAGTGTTCCACCTGATGGATATTTCCTTCGGTAGTGCGTGCAATCTCCGCCACCGCGTTCAGCGGCAAGGCATAGAGCCGCTGTTCCACCCGGAACATCAGCGCCCGGATGATGGCCAGCGTCAGCGGCAACCGTAGACGGAAGGTTGTGCCCCGTCCCCGCGCCGTTTCGATCTGGACCGTCCCCTTCAGCCGCGCCAGCACGCTCTGCACGACGTCCAGGCCCACGCCCCGGCCGGAGAGTTCGGTAATTTCTTTCGCAGTGGTGAATCCCGGCTGCAGAATCAGTTCCAGCGTATCGGTCTCATTGAGTCGCGCGGCCTGTTCCGCTTGCAGCAGTCCCAACGACAGGGCGCGCTGCCGCACTTTCTCCGCATCAATGCCGGCGCCGTCGTCGGAGACCTCGATGACCACCTGATTTCCCTGATGATAAGCCGCCAGCCGCAAGCTTCCCTGCGGCTTCTTGCCGGCGGCAACCCGCTCCGCGGCGGTCTCGATGCCGTGTCCAATCGCATTGCGCACCAGGTGCGTCATGGGCTCCGCGATCGCGTCCAGAATGCTTTTGTCGAGATCGGTTTGCCCGCCCCGCACGCTCAGTTCGACTTCTTTTCCGCATTGCCGTCCCACATCCCGCACCACCCGCGGAAAGCGCCGGAACAACTGATCGACGGGGACCATGCGAATCTTCATGACCGAGTGCTGCAGGTCGTTCAGAACCCGCCCCTGGAAGGCCATGGCGTCGGCGAACTTCCCTTGCAAGGCGTCCTTCGGAAAGCGCTGTCCAAATTCCAGCAGCGACTGCTGTAACATCGATTTCGCCAGGATCAGTTCGCCCACCAGATTGAGGACGCTGTCGATTCTCTCCGCATCCACGCGCAGCAGATTATCGGGTCCGGACGGTATTGCGGGCGCAGCCGAAGGGTCCGCGATGGCTGCAGCTTCAATTTCAGCAGCATGGGCAGCAACGCCAGCCGTGACTCGAACGGCCTCGGCCGATGCGGCATCATCAAGCGCGCCTGCGGAGCCGGCAGCCAAATCTGGTGGCGGCAGCGGCGACGCCCCGGCGCTCACCGTCCTGCTTCGCCCGCGCGTGTCCCGGACAGGTGTGACCGCAACGCTCAAGGCAATGGTTGGGATGCTGCACTTGGCACGGATCTGCTCCAGCGGCTTTTCCGACACGAGCGCCGCTTCGATGCGCGTGATGGGATCGAGACTGCCTTCCACCGGATAGAGCGCAAGGACTTCACCCAATCCCGCCAGCGCCAACTGGATCATCTGCCGCCCGGCAATGGGCATGCCGCACTGCGGGTCGACCTCTACCACCACGTGATGAACGCGCTTGCCCGACTCCAAAGCGCGCGCGATCGCCAGTTGCTCATATTCCGACCAGCGGCTCGTTTTCGCGGCGGCGCTCTTTTTCTTCGGCTTGACTTTGCTCTGGTTGTCGACGCCAACCCCGCCCGCCGCCCCCGGATGCGCCAGCCGCGCGATGTCCGCCCGCAGCGACTGGATGCCCGGCAGCTTCGTCCCGTTGCGATAGGCTTCCAGCAAGGCCGCAAACACGTCGGCCGCGCGCAAGGCAATCTCCGGAACCAGGGCCGCTGCCGCCGTGTTGCCAAGCGTCAACACGTCCTCGAATTCATGGGCGAGTTCACTGAGTTCGCGGAAGCCGCAGGCGGCCGAGTCCCCCTTCAGCGTGTGCACCGTCCGCCGCAGGCTGCGCGCCGTCTCCACGTCGCCTGGCGCTTTCTCCAGGCGCAACGCTTCCTCGTTCAGCTTCTGGACCAGTTCCCCGGCGCTTTCGAAAAACAGCTGGCGGAGTTCCGTCATCCGGTCTTCGATCCGGTCATCGGGGGGAGGAGTCACATTTCCACCTCGACCCGCTGATACGCCGTGCCGGCGTTGCGATACACCATCTGAAATTTTTCGGTCAACCCCAGCAGGCTTTCGGCATGGCCGACGAACAAGTAACCCTCGGGATTCAGGCAGCGATAAAACTTCTCGACCAGCCGTTTCTGCTCGGCTTCGTCGAAATACATCATCACGTTGCGGCAGAAAATAATGTCGTTGCGCTGCGGGAGATACTCGGTCTTCAGGTTGTGAAAGTCGAAGTGTACGATCTCCTTGACGTCTTTCTTCACCGCATAACGCTCGCCTACCCGGTTGAAGTAGCGCAAGCGAAAGCCATAATCGACGCCCGCCATCTGGTCCGCGCTGTAGGATCCCTCTTGCGCGGTACGCAGCACGGAATAATTAAGGTCGCTGGCCAGGATCTCCACCCGCCACGGCGCCGGCACCAGCGGCTTCGGCAGCGGCGATTCGAAGGGCAGCGGATTCCGCAAATGATGGTACGACAGCGCATCGGCCACCTGCATGGCCAGCGTGTAGGGTTCCTGCCCCGTCGAGCACCCGGCGCTCCAGATCCTCACCGCATAGTCCCGGCGCTCCTGCTTGTGCCGCAGAAGATCGTCCAGCACATCTTTCTGAAACAGATCCAGCTGCGCCTTATTCCGGAAAAAGCTGGTCTCGTTGACGGTGAGATTTTCGAGCAGGTGCGACAGCTCTTTTTTCCCCTCTTGGCTGATGAGCAGCCGGTAGTAGCTGTAGAACGAGTCCAGACGGCACTCCTTCAGCCGCCGTTGTAGACGGTCCTGTAGAAACGGCGTGCGCCGGTCGTCGAAGTGCATGCCGCATTCCTGGTAGACCAGGGTCTGCAGCAGTTTCAATTCTGCTTCGGTGAGTACAGGTGTTTCGCTTGTGTTCATGTGGGCTGGTTCTTTCTTACTTCCCGGCCAACGCGCTCTTTGCTCCTGCTCCTGTTCTTGTTCCCGTCTCCGCCTTCACTGCAGCCTTGGTCCCGGTCTTGGCGCTCGCTCCCTCTGCGGGCTTTCCTGGCGTCCCTTCTTTGTCCTTGTCTTTGTCCCTGCGCAGTTCGCGCGCTGCCAATATCTTGCCGATATCCAGCAGAATGATGAGCCGTCCCTGATACTTTCCCAGACCGGTCACGCAGTCTAAGCCGCCTTCCTGCATCATCGCGGGCGCGGCTTCGATTTCGCTTTCTGGAATTTTCAGCACCTCCGACGCCGAATCCACAATCATGCCCACCAGCCGGCCTCCGTGTTCCACCACTAGAATGCGGCTGCGCCGGTCGAGTCCAGTGGACTGCTGCCCGAATCGTTTCCGCAAGTCCACGACCGAGACAATCTTTCCGCGCAGGTTGATCACGCCTTCCAGGTAATCCGGCGCATCCGGCACCGCCGTGATCTCCGGCACGCGCACGATCTCATGCAATGCGGTGATGGGCACGCCATAAGTCTCGCGCCCCACTTGAAACCCCACAATATGTGCTTCCCGGCTCATGGCTGCAGTTCCTTCAATGAGATCCCGCGGCCGCGCTCCACGTCGCTTTTCCGTGGCCCGGACCGCTGTCGCCGGTGCGCTCGTTTACCCGGTCGTTACCGCGGTCGTTCGCGCGCAGCGAGAAACGGTCCATCGAATCCAGCAGGCCTCGCGACATTTTCGACATCTGATCCGAGGACGCCGCCAGTTCCGTCGACGCCGACGTCGAGTTCTGCACCAGTTCGCGCATCCGCTCCATGGCCATCACCACCGCCTGCGCTCCGGAAGCCTGTTCTTCCACCGCCGACGTGATCTCGTGCGTGATTTCGTTCAGCCGCGTGGTGGCGCGCGCAATTTGCGCCGAGCCGTGCGACTGCTCGTTGGTCGCGGCTCCGATTTCCTGCGCGAACTTGTAAACCTCGGTGACCACGTTCGAAATCCGCCGCAGCGCGGCATTCAGTTCCTGACCCAGATTCAGACCTTCGTTCACGATGGTCGTGCTCTTCTCCATGTTGTCGACCGCTTTACGCGCTTCCTTTTGGATGCTCTCGATCAGTTCGGAAATTTCCTTGGTCGACTGCGCCGATTTCTCGGCCAGCTTCCGGACTTCGTCCGCAACCACCGCGAATCCTAGCCCGTGCTCGCCCGCCCGCGCCGCTTCGATGGCCGCATTCAGCGCCAGCAGGTTGGTCTGCTCCGCCAGATCGTCGATCACTTCGACAATCTTGCCGATGTTGTCCGCCCGCGTGCCCAGCGCGTCGATAATCTCGCCCGAGGCGCTGATCGTAGTGTTGATGCGGTTCAAGCCGTCGGTCGCCTTTTCCATCGTCCCAATACCGCTGTGCACTTCTTCCCGTGAGCGATTGGAGATGTCCAACAGAACCTTGGCCGTATCCGCCACCCGTTGGATCGAGGTCACCATCTGGTCGATGGAGGCCGAAGTTTCGCTCACGCTCGAAGCCTGCGTCTGCGTGCTCTTCACCATGTTCTGCACGTTCACGCTCATTTCGTGCATGGTGCTGGTTACTTCATCGATGGCCGAAGAGGTCTGCAGGCTGTTCCGGGCCGACTCGTCCGAAGAACTGGCTACTTGACTGGAGGAACTGGCCACCTGGGTGGCGGCATCGCGCACGTTGCGCACCAGCCCGCGCAGCCCTTCCACCATGCGGGTGAAGGCGTTGGCCAGCGTGTCATTGGCCGAGCGCGGACGCACTTCCAGCGCCAGGTTGCCCCCGGCGATGGCTTCGGAAACCGACGCCATTTCCTTCAGGTACTTCACCATCGAATCGAAGGTCCTGGCCAGTTGCCCGATCTCGTCGGTGCCCTGAATGTCGATGTTGTGCTCCAGATCGCCGGACTGGCCAATCTGCTCGGCCACGTGCATCAACCGGGTCAGCGCCTGCGTGATTCCGCTGGCGGTCCGGTAGGCAATCATGATGCCCAGCGCCAGCGCAATCATCGAACTGAAGACCGCCGCTAGAATCGTCCAAGTCGCTGCCGATTCATCCGAGTGCCGCCTCTGGTCCAGCAATTGGCGGTTTTCCCGGTCGACTTCGTCCAAAATGTCGCTCGACCGCGTAACCCAGGAATTCGGCCCCTTTTGCAGATAGAAAATCTGCAGTTCGGCCACGGTCGCGTTGCCGCTGTCGACCGCCCGCCGTTTGTCCACCAGTGGATCGGCGAACTCGTTGCCCCAAGCCTGTTCCGAGCTCTGTACTTTTTCCAGGCTGCTGCGCTGTTGCGTGGAAGTCGCCAGCTCCTGGGCATGGTGCAGGGCATCACTCAACTGGTGTTCCCCGTCCGCCATTTTTTCCACGTCGCGAGTGTCTCCGCTCAGCAGGTAGTTCTGCAGGTGAAGCCGGTTCTGCATCATCTGGAAGCGCACCGACGAAGTCGCCTCGGTCATGTCGATGGAACGCTGTGCCGCCGCCTTGGTCTCGTGTTCCCGTTGCACCGCGATCAGGTTGATCGCCAGCAGCACCAGAACCGTCGCCAGTATGACGCCGAAACTCACATATAGCTTTTTCCCGATGCTCATACTCCAACCTTCCTTAACGCGCTTCGCATCCTGCTTGTCCTTTTACCGCGGCGGATCAAAACGGAATTCCACAATTCCCGTTGAGTCCTCCGGACCGGTTTCGAACCGCCACTTCTTGACCGCATCCAAAGCGGCGTTTACCAGCAGGGGATGCCCGCCCACCAGCTTTGCGTTCTTGATCGAACCGTTCGGCGCGACCGTGACTTCGATCTTCACCACGCCGGTGATATTCATGCGCCTTGCCAGTTCCGGATACACCGCCGCCACCTTGATTTTCGGTTTTCGGCTGAGTTCTTCTTGACCCCATGCCAAGGGCGTACTGCTCGCGGCCCATCCGCCGAGCAGCAGCAGACCCAACCCGAACAGACTCAACGTTCGAAAAGACACGGCACTCCCTCCCGTTTACCGGACCGTTGCCCTTATCTTCGTGCACGAAGCACAGCACCGCATACCAAAAGTTCTTTCTCTCCATTACTTTCGTGATCCAGAAATCATCGGGCCATCGGGCCATCGGGTCATCGGGCGATTGAAGATCAAGAGCCCTGGGCTTCGGGGTTCAGATCGCCCGATGGCCCGATCACCCGATTCAGAATGAGACGCCTGTGTCACTTTGGTGCCGTTTCATAACTCGGCACTGCCTTCTCGTATTCCCTTGACTCAATTTGAGAATCGAGCGTAGCTTTTATATGTAATTCAATTTTTTTCAACCGCTTAGCCAGAGATTGGTGAACCACTGACACCCCCAACGGGAATTTCGGGTCCCGGCGACGCGTCTCAGTCTGACGAGGCGTTCCAGAAGCTTCTTTTCGAGCTTTCCCAGGCCGCTTCGCAAAACAGCGATTCCGCCCAGCTCATTCGTTTTTTTTGCGCTCACACGCGTGCTTACTTTCACGCCAGCGGCGCCTATTTCTGGAATCTTTCCTCCGATGGCGCGCTCGTCGGCGCCGAGGCCGACGCCGATCAATCCGCATCCTTTCGCGGCACCCGCATGCGCCCCGCCGATGCCTTCATCCCTATCGATGCTTTGCAAAAGCATCGCTCTTTTTTCGTCAATCAAATCGATGTCAGCCGTTTTCCCGGCTTAGCCTCCACCCACCCCCACGCCGCTCTCGCCGCTCCCGTGCTGGTTGCGGGAGAAGTCATCGGCGCCATCGTCTGCCTCCGCAGCGCCCCCCATCCCGGCTTCGACGATGACGCGGTTGCCAAAGTCACGATTTTGGCGGCGCAACTCGGCGCCGCACTCGAGGCCCTGCCTTTGCACCAGCTCTCCCGCGAAGAGCACCACCGCGCCAGCATTCTGGTCGAAGTCGCCAACGCCCTGCACGGTTTGCCCGACACCGCCGCAGTCATGGAGAGCATCGCCGACCGCCTCCGCGTCCTGCTGCATTCCCCCGCGGTGCTCGTCCTAGTCCGCAAAGATGTTCGCAAGGAAGTCCGAAAGGAGGGCCGACCAGAGCTAGAGGAGGCTGGGCCAGAGAGGCTTCCACCGGAGAAGCTGTTCCACTTGCAGGCCGTGTCGACCGAGGCGTCCCGACTCGCCCTCGCCATTCGCCAGCGCTTCCAGCAGAACAATCTGCGCTCGGCGCTCGAGATCGCCAGCCGTGCCGTCGCCGCCGGCGAGCGCATCACCGTGAGCATCGACGCCGCCTCTCATTTTGGAGAAGATTCACCGCCGGGAGTGCTCATCGCCGCGCCCTTCCGCACCTCGCGCTCCCAGGGTGCGATTCTGGTTTACCCGCGTACCGCCAGCCCCTTTACCCAGGAAGACAAAACCCTGGTTTCCGCTCTCGCTGGTTTCGGCGCGGTCGCCGTTGCCAACGCCGAACTCTACGGCATGGCCCGCGCCCAGGCCCACGAACTGCACGAAATCCTCGAGATCTCTTTCGAACTTGGGTCGGCCGGAAAACTCGACCAGTTCATGCAGACTTCCGCTGTCCGGGCCGCCAGTTTCCTCGGCTTCAAGCGCTGCTTCATCGGGCTCCTCGAAGAAAACACCTTCCACGTGCGATGGCTGGTGGAAAACGGCGCCGCACGTCCTGTCGATATCCCGCTCTACGAGGGCGCCGCAACCCACGCCCTGAAGGAAAAAAGCGTGTTCGTCACCGAAGACGCCGCCAAGACTCCGGGTGCGAATTTGGATTTCATTGCGGCCTTCCAAATCCGCCAATTCCTCGCCGTTCCCCTCCGCGGCTCGAACGGCGACGTGCTGGGAATGTTCGGCGTGCTCGACCGCGTGGAGTCCGGTCCCATCGATGACGACGACGTCCGCCGCGCCCGCGCTCTGGCGGCGCAAGTTGCCATCGCTCTCGAATTGACCCGCAACCTCCACCAGTCTGAGGAGCACCGCCGCCGCGCCGAGGCCCTGGTCACCATCGCGCTCGAACTGAACACCGTGCTGCATCTGCCCGAGTTCATGCGCAGCTTCGCTCGCCGCGCTGCCAGCCTGTTCCACTGTCGCTCCGCCGCCCTTTGCCTGTTCCAGAACTCGGACCCGGAGACGGTTCTGCTGTCCGGAGAAACGTCCGGCGATTCTGAGATCCACGATTCTGAGATCCACGATTCTCAGATCCACGATTCTGAGATCAACGACCAGTCCTTGCTGCGCCAATTCAGTCAGGCGCTCAGTGCCGCGCTGCCGAAATATCCCACCGAGGTCGCTTTCGCCCCCGCCAGCGACATTCTGGGACCCGCCCTGGCCGCCACTCTGGAATGGACCGATTGCACCATCGTGCGCCTCGCCGGTTCCTCGGGCGAACTCATTGGCGTGCTCTGTCTTGCCGACCGCGGCGCCCCGCTCGCCATCGAAGATCACCAATTGCTCCGCGCGATCGCCGGGCACGCCAGCATTGCCCTCGAAAATGCCTCCCTTTTTACGCGCATCCAACAGGCCAATCGCCACTGGCTCGAAGTCTTCGATGCCATCACCGACCTCATCGTGGTCCACGACCAGCAGCACAACATTCTCCGCGTCAATCGCTCCCTGGCCGATTTCATCGGCATCGCTCCCGACCAGTTGATTGGCCTCAACATGCGGGCGCTCGATGCCCTGGCGACTGCGCCTTCGCCCCACTCCTGTCCTTTTTGCCGCACCGGTGAGGGCCTTGACGAATACGTCCACCGCGTCCTCGAGCGTACCTACCTGATTTCAACTTCGCGCATTCATGCCGCCAACCAGGGGCCCCCATCGCGCGGGGTTGGCACCATGGGCCGGGGTGAAACAGGAACGAGCAGCGCCCAGCAGTTGCAGACCGTGCACGTGCTCAAGGACATTACCGACCGTCGCGAAGCCGAGCGTCGCTATCGCGAACTCTTCGACAACATTCAGGAAGGAATCTACGTCTCCACGCCCCAGGGCCGCTTCGTCGAAGTCAACGATGCCCTGGTTCGCATCCTCGGCTACAGCAGCCGCGAAGAGGTTCTCCAGCTCGACATTCCCACCCAGGTTTATTTTTCTCCTGAGCGCCGCCGCGAACTCGCCGATCAGCTCGACGCCAGCGGTGAAATGCGCAATCTGGAAGAAGTCCTGCGTCGCAAGGATGGCACCCCCGTCCACGTCTTCATGAACTGTTATGCGATGCGCGATCAGGACGGCAAAATCCTGCAGCATCGCGGCCTCATGCTTGATGTCTCCGGCCTCCACCAATCGCAAACCGAACTGCAAAAAGAGCGCGATTTCTCGCGCAAGATTCTCAGTCACACCCAGAGCCTGATTCTGGTTACCGACACCGAGGGCATCATCAGTTATGCCAACCGGCGCTGGAGCGGACTCGGCTTTCAGCAAAACCAGATTCTGACGCATCCCTTGCCCGATCTCTGTGCGCCCGCCCGCCGCGCCGCGCTTCGCGAAGCCCTCGCTGCCGTGGCCCGCGGTCAGCAGGTCGATAATTTCGATTTGCCCCTGGTTCGCGGCGATGGCGTCAGCGCCCAGTTTTCCGCCAACCTGAGTCCAATCAGCGGCGAAGACGACCGCGTCAGCAGCATCGTAGTGGTGATGTCCGATGTGACCGACTCTTCCATGCTGCGCGCCAAACTCATGCACGCCGAGAAAATGGCCGCCGTCGGACAACTGGTTTCCGGCGTCGCCCACGAAGTCAACAATCCCCTCACCGCCATCCTGGGTTTCACCGACCTCTTGATGGAAAATCCCGAGCTCCCGGAAAGCGCGCGCCGCGATCTGCGGGTGATTCTGCAGGAGGCGCAGCGCACCAAGCAGATCGTGCAAAACCTGCTCAGCTTCGCCCGCCAGGTCCCGCCTCAGCGCCAGCCGGTGCAGCTCAATTCCATCCTGCAACGCACCGTGCACCTGCGTTCGTACGATTTCATCAGTCACGGCATTCAGGTGATCGAACGCCTGGATGAATCCCTGCCCCACGTCATCGGAGATTCCCACCAGCTGCAGCAGGTGTTTCTCAACATCCTGAACAACGCCTATGATGCCGTCCGTGAAACTGCCCGGCCCGCGCGCATTGAGATCACCAGCGCCCTCGCCAATGCTTTTATCGAAGTTTCGTTCCGCGATAACGGTCCCGGCATCCCCGATCCCGGAATCATTTTTGATCCCTTCTTTACCACCAAAGACGTCGGCAAGGGCACGGGTTTAGGTCTGAGTATTTGCTATGGCATCGTCCACGAACATGGCGGTGAAATTGTCTGCTTCAACAATCCAGACTCTGAAGGAGCAACCTTTATCGTTCGCCTTCCCGTCGCATCCGAAGGCGCGTCCTTTGGAGCCGTTGCAGGAGTGCATCCTCAATGACCCAGTCAGGAACCAATACAGGAACTCAACCCGCCCGTGCGCCGGTGCTTCTCATTGAAGACGAGCCGGCCGTCATGGCGCTGGTGCGCGCCGTGCTCGAAGGCCACGGCTATGCCGTCGTCTCCACCGAATCCGGCGCCGACGCTCTGCGCCTGCTCGCCGAGCGTGATTTTCACGGCGTGGTTTCCGACATGCGCACTCCCGGAGGTGTCGATGGCGCTCAAGTCTACGCCTGGATCGCCACGAATCGGCCCGAACTCGCATCCCGCCTGGTTTTTATCACCGGCGATATCGCCAACGAGGAAACGGCGGCCACGCTTCGTCGCACCGGTGCGCCCTGCGTGGAAAAGCCGTTCCGGGTGCACGATTTCATCACCGTGGTCGAGCAGACCATGGGCAAGGCCGCATGATGACTCAGAATCCAACGAAACCGGATTCGACGAGACCGGATTTGACGAGGCAAAGTCCGATGAACGATGACCCGGCAAAAAACGACTTCCGTGTCCGCTTATTGATTGTCGACGACGAGCAAACCATCCGCCGCCTCTGCATCACCGTCGGCGAGTCGCTAGGCTTCCTCTGCCTCGAAGCCGAGAGTGGCGAGGCCGCCCTAACCCAGCTCGAAGAGCAGCCCGTCCACATGGTTCTCACCGACATGGTCATGCCCCGCATGTCCGGCATCGAATTCCTGGAACAGGTCAAGCGCACCTACCCGCGCATCGAAGTCGCCGTCATGACCGGTCACGGATCGGTAGAAACCGCTGTCCAGGCAATGAAACTCGGCGCCTATGATTACATCGCCAAGCCCTTCAACCCGCTCGACGAATTGCGCCTCTTCCTGCGCCGCATGGCCGACAAAGTGCGCCTGGTCGAAGAAAATCTCTACCTCCGCGAACGTTCCGAAACCGAAACCGCGGTGCACGGCATCATCGGCAATTCCGCCGGCATTCAGAATGTCCTGCGCCTCATTTCCCGTCTCAAAGATACCCGCACTCCGGTCCTGATTTCCGGTGAAAGCGGAACCGGCAAGGAACTGGTAGCTCGCGCCCTGCACTTTCGCGGCGCCATGGCCGCCCGCCCGTTTGTCGCTGTCGACTGTGGCTCGCTCGTCCCCACCCTGATCGAAAGCGAATTGTTCGGCTATGAAAAAGGAGCTTTCACCGGCGCCCTTCGCTCCAAGCAGGGGCTGCTGCAATCGGCCGATACCGGAACCATTTTTTTCGACGAAGTCGGCGAACTGCCCCTCGAAATGCAAGCCAAGCTCCTGCGCTTTCTCCAGGAAAAAGAAGTTCGTCCCGTTGGCAGCAATCAAAAGGTCAAAGTGGATGTCCGCATCATGGCCGCGACCAACCGCGATCTCGACGCCGAATACAAGAAAGGAACCTTCCGCAAGGATCTCTTTTTCCGCCTCAACGTCGTCACCATTTCTCTGCCCCCGTTGCGCGAGCGCCGTTCCGATATCCCCATCCTCGCGGCCTGGTTCCTCGATCGCCTCGCTCCCGCCCGCGGCGTTCACGTCTCCGGCAGCGCCATGAAGGCCCTGCTCGATTACGACTGGCCCGGCAATGTGCGTGAACTGGAAAATTGCCTGGAGCGCGCCGTTGCTCTAGGCGATCAAACCATAATCGAAGTCAGCGATCTGCCGCCCGCCATCGCCCAGGCTGAAGTCCCAGCCGAAGCGCGGGATGCGCGCGAAGTTTCCGGCACCGATCTGGAAGACATCGAGCGTGCCACCATCAAGCGCGTCTTCTCCCAGGTCAAAGGAGACAAAGCTCTAGCTGGCAAAATGTTAGGCATAAGCCGAGCCACCCTCTACCGCAAACTGAAACGCTACAACATAGGAGCAAGAGAAGACCCCCCACAATCCACAACGTTGCAATAGGCTCAAGCTCGTGTGGTGACAATCACGTGTGGTGACGGGGCTTCGCCCCGTCCAAGCCGAGCGCAGCTCGGCCTCTCCACGAAACTCGCAGCCTCCACGATAGCCGCGAATTGAGACGCTTGTGTCATTTTGATACACGCCAGCCGCAAGCCCGGGAAAACCAGCGTCCAGCGCGCTCGCGCGAATCCGCTAACTGCTTCGTGTTGCCTGACTTGTTCGTAGGTTCATGCCCTTCAAGGTTTTGGCGTCCCCCGTGCACTAAGGAATGCCGATAAAGCAGATTGAGTCTCCCAGCAACTCTTCCCAACCAGGAAGAAGGGAGACAAGTCTGCTCCACTCCCCCGGGATTGAGGTTTCAGTGCCCAACCAGGCAACCGCGCGCGCGCACGAATCAGAAATCGTAGGCCGCTTGGCGAAATTTTTCCCCGAAGCCACCCCGGTGCGAATCCCCATCAAACTCAGCCGCACCCACAGCCATGCCAACGGCAATGGCAATAGCAACGGTAACGGCAACGCCGCCGCCCGCGAAAACGAAAGCGTCTTTTTCCAGAACACCGTCATCGAGTTCGGCACGCCGCAAGAAGTCCTGTTTGTGGTCGACCACCCGCTGGAATTCGCCGATCGCGTCCTCGTCGAAAGCAATGACGGCTCGCTGCACGCCGAAGCCTCGGTGGTTGCGGTTCAGTATCATCCGGAACGGACCGTGGTCGCGGCCCGCTTCCTCCAACACGTTCCCAATTGGATTGTGAAATCATGACAGCATCGAACCCAGCTCAGCCTTTTTTCCCGCCCTCCACTGAAGATCAGGGAGTCACGCTCGGCGCCCTGCAGCCCGTCTACGCTGCCCTGGTGCGCGAATTCGTGGTTGAAATCTCCCCCTGCCCCATCGACGAGGGCTTTTCGCTGTCGCCCGAGTCGGTCGAGCACGCCGCCGATTGGTTTCGGCAGGTGGATGCGCAGATCCAGGTGCACCAGTTGCGCCAGTTTCTCCAAAGCACGCCCCTGGCCAGCGAAGCCGTGCTGCGCCATCTCCTCGTCCATCACATGCAGAAACCGGAGAAGTCGGCGAGCGACCGCGACAAAACCGACTTTCTGCTGGTCCAGTATTTTTCGCTGTGCGCGCCCTCCGGCCTCGAAGACACCGACGTCGATCTTGACTACGTCGCCCAGGTGCTCGAGCCCGTGCTCGGGCCGCAGCAGCCGGAGATTCCCGCCTGGTTGAGCTCGCTCGAAACCATCATGCAGTCGGCGGCCCATTGCCGCCGCCTCAGCGAATTGCTGCACAGCGGCGTTCTCGAACAAGGGCGCAAGCTCAAGACGCAGAACGCACCCCGCTACTTCGAGCCCTCGGCCATGGTGGCCTTTGCCCGTTTCAGCTTCATGATCCGGCGCATATTCTTCCGCCTGATGCACGATGATTTGAACGCCATCCTGGACGGCCTGCGCGAACTCGAGCGCCGCGGCATTTCCACCGTCGATTGCCGTCGCGCCCAATTCTCCGCCGAGGAGCCGACGCCGCGCCTGCGCATGATCTGCCAGTCCTGGAAAGTAATGTTCCACGCCGAATACTCTTCGGGCCAGCCCTTGCGCATGCTGGTCGACCTAAGAGCGGCCGTCGACGACGCCCTGCAGAACGGTGCCCAAAAAAGCCCGGTCGGCGCGCGCGCTGCCGCCGCGTCCGGAAAATCCGCCGGCGCAACGCAAAAGTAATCCCGTAGAGACGGGGCTTGCCCCGTCTCCGCCGGAAAACGCCCAGTGGCCGCGCCGTGAGCGCCGCCAAATCAAAGGCGGCTTTAGCGGATGCGACACAACCCAATTCGAACGGAGTTTGCCGCGGCAAAAGGCAAAGGCAGAAGGCACAAGCAAGAAGCGAAAAGCAAAAAGCGAAAAGCGAAAAGCGAAAAGCGAAAGAAAGCTGAGAGCATGAAGCGCCCGACCGTCCTGATCCTCGCCAGCAATCCCGCCTTCTCCCGCGAGATTACCGCGCATTGGCCTCGGAACCATGATCCCGGGACCCAAGCTCCCGACTCCGCTCACTGCGAAGTCGAATTCACCGTTCTCGACCAGGATTTTTCCAGCGCCCTGGCCGCCAGCCCCTACGACCTGGCCATCGCCGACGCTTCTTCGGACCCAACGAAAAAAGGCAAACGCCAACTTCAAGCTCGACGTGCGGAGCGATGTCCGGACCTGAGGCGGGTGCTGGCGGCTGCCGGCAAGCCCGCCATTATCATTCAATCCAGCCACGGGCGCGATTTCTACTCGATCCACGGCCACGTTCTCGAGTTGCGTCGCGAGCCCAAAATCTGGCCGGTGCTGACCGCCCTCCTCGGACACGAAATTCTTTCCCGCCAACAAGCCCAATTCCGCGCGCAGGAAGCCGAAAAGATCCGCGCCGCCGCCCAAGCCGAGGCTACTCTCGGGCGCTACATGCTCGAGATGCGGACCAACGTCAACAATGCCCTCACCACCGTGCTCGGCAACGCCGAGCTGCTCGTGCACCAGCCCGGACTCCCCGCCACTGCCGTAGCGCAAGCCGATGCCCTCCGCAACATGGCGTTGCGTCTTCACGAAGTATTCCAACGTTTCTCTTCGCTCGAAAAAGAACTCACGGTCGCTGCGCTTGAGTCCGGCAAGAAAGCCGCTGGCGCCACCGGCTGACATGCACTCCTACTCAACTTTCAGTCGAACCGCCGCAATCAGTGGCTCATCCAACTCATCGAATAACAGTGGGACCATTTTCCACCGGCTTTGCCGCGCTGCACGAAGAGGGAAGTAGACCAGGCTGAGAGCGGCCGCACCCGCCAGCAGGGCAAATGGTCGCAGCCGGGCTTCGAAATACGTGATCGTTGGTATGAGCGCCGCGAAGAGCAGCAGATAACTTCCCATGGTTTGCCATAAATTTCGCCGCCCCGGCAGGTAAGAACAAGTAAAGGGAATCTTATGCCACTCGTACAAGCGCAACTCAACCAGCAAAAGCATCAAGACGCCCACCAGCGCCATGTGAGCAAACACCAAGCCCCACCCCAATAGAAATCCCAAGATAGGAGTCGTAACCAGCAAGACGGGCACGACACCGCACAGAATCAGCAAACATTCCACGCTGTCCAGCAATTCTCGCCGACCCGTGCTCTCGGCAATCCGAAACACCCATCCCGCCTGAACCTCCGACGGCAGTTGAAAAACATAACAAAGCGCGGATATTAGAACCGCGCTGATCACCAACGGAATCGCCAGAATGGGTTCCAACTCCCCCGCGCTCCAACTTACGCCGGAACGAAAATGGGACAGACTGCCGCGACCGGCCGTTTGCGCCGTAAACAAGAGGGCAATAGCGATCGCGAAGCCCAGCACAAATTTGTGATGCCTGCTTCTCCGCAAGGTGAGGAGCGTAAACACAAACGCCGCCTGCTGAGGCGCATGTTTCAAGAACATTCCCAACCGTGCAGCCGCGAAGCGTTCCATGAAAGACGCTCCACCCGACTTTGGCAACGCCTGTTCCAGCACGCGGCTGGCGTACCTCCGATAACACAGAACGTACGTCGCCAGCGCAAGAAACAGCACGCCAGCAATCCCCGTAACTGCCATGTCACGCAACCGCACAAAGTAGCTTTCCCCTACTCCGAGCAAAGCTTCATACAGTCCCAGAAACCACGCCGGAGGAAATAGCGTCTCCCACCGTGGCCGCGACGCGATGAGCTCGTGCCAGTCCGGTATGTCGAACACGTACGGAGCAGCCGCCACAAACGCGGTAGCAAGCAGAGCCTGGATCACCACCGAAACGCGCTCGAATGCGCGCGCCGGCAGAATATTCATGAGCAACCCTTGCAGCGCGCAGATCGTAAAGAACGCGAACAGTCCGGCGCAGAAAGTTGCACTGGCGTGCGCCAGCGTGTATCGAAAGCCAAACGATGGCGATTGCCATCGACCGGAAGTCAAGAGGGGAAACAGGATGCTGGTCGCCAGGTTTAAATCCGCGATCACGACCGCCACGATAAGAAAACAAGACAGGAATCGCGCGACAAAAACCTGGTACAGACGGACCGGCAACGGTTTCAGCGCCAGATAATCAAGCCGGCTGGGAAACAGACCGTGCCATTGGAGAACGGTCGCCAGCCCAGCCACCAGCATCGAGAGCGAAATAAAGAACAGCCGGTCCGCGCGCACTGCCGCGACATACAAATCTCCCGTGTCGAGACTTTGAAGATAACCGTACTTCGGAATATAGAGCCGAACGATCAGTGGGCCGATAGATCCGACCACAGCGAGCACGGTAATCACAAACCGCCGAACTTGATCCGACCCAATCAGATCATTCGCCAGTGACTCGGATAAGAAATGACGAACTAACTCAAACTGCGTCCCGTGAGTTTGCGCGAGCCACGCCTTGACGAACGACTTTCGAGAGTCGGGTCGAGCCGCCATCTATGCAGCCTTCATCACGGCAATAATTCGTTCGGCAATGGCGGAGGTATCTTCAAAAATCGCCAGTTGCGCGAAAACAGACTCCAACGACGGACTAGCCTGCAACTCGCGCAGCCGCTCCACGGTGTCATAGGCAACAATTTTTCCTTTATGCAAGATCACCACTTCCGAGCAAACTTTCTCCACCACCTCCAACACGTGCGAACTGTACAGAATCACTTTGCCTTCGCGGGCAAGCGCTCCAAGAAGGTTACGCAACACCAGCGCCGCGCCTACGTCCAAACCCGAAAAAGGCTCATCCAGAATGAGCACCTCCGGGTTATGCAGCAGCGCCGCGGATAACAAAATCTTCTGCCGCATTCCTTTCGAGTAGTTCAAGAGCAACTCATAACGTGCGTCATGCAGCGAGAACAGATTGATGAAAGCGTCGATCGTCCGTTCCAACCGCGGGCGCGGAATGAAGTGGAGTCGTCCCACCAGACGCAGATACTCCGGCCCGGTCAAGTGGGAATATACCTGCGGCTCCTCCGGAACGTAACCCAGGGTGCGTGCGAAAAATGGAGTGCCTCCGCCGACTCTCACCCCATCGAATAGAATCTGCCCGCTGGAGGGCTCGATCAGCCCGGTAAGCATCTTTACCGTAGTGCTTTTTCCGGAGCCATTCGGCCCGAGATAGCCGAGTATCTGGCCGCGACGAATCTGGAAGCTGACGTCTTCGACGGCAGGGATGCCGCTGTAGCGCTTGGTCAGGCCTACCGCTTCCAGCATTGAATAACCCCGACTGGCGGAGGCCGTGAGATCAGCCTTGCCCGAAGATCGCCCAGAAAAAACTGCACATCAGTCCCAACGCGGCCAGGCCCGACACCAAAGAAATGCCGACGATCTGGAGACGGCTGGACAAGGCGGTGCAGAAAATTTCTCCACCCACACAGCCCCAAACCCCCATCCTCCCAACCCATCCGTCCCGTTCACAAGCATCGCGCATTTGGTCTCGGAACACTTCGATCATCTCGTCGCCAAACTGTTCGCGAAGCGTCGAGGGGTAAAGCCGCAGAAGGGCGCCATACACGAGGCAGCTCCAGCGGACGAAAGATGCCGTGGTCGATGCCAACGAAGACGCCATACGATTCACCGTCCCTCATCCAGCAGCAATCTGTGCTCGAGTGCGAGTCTGACGACGGCATCCATCCTGCCCACTTCGGCTTTGAAAACCAGCCTTCCGGTTCGAGTCAGCCGGTAGCAGCGTCGCCGGTTGCCCGAGCCGGCATCGATCTCTTCAATCAGCGACAGCTCCAGCAAACGCTGAATGGTGGTGTACAAAGTTCCGGGCCCCATCCGGAATTTGCCGTCAGAAAGCGCAGACACCTGTTGCATGATCGCGTAACCATGCTTTTCCCCCTGAGCCAGCGCAAACAGAATGAAGAACACCGCGGGCGTAAGCGGAAACAGATGCTGCAGATCATCAGGAACGCTAGTGGTCTTTGCCGGCATCGCAGGCCCCATCCCCAGCTATATCTTCGATTGATATATCACTTACCGATATAAGTGTCAAGGCGAAAAATGGCCGGGTGCCCCACGTTTCGCGTTCGAAACGTGGGATTTCACACTGTGTGCACTTTGGGCTTGGATCTTGCTTTACCTTCGTGAGTAGGGGCTCATGATGGGCAGAAAAGTGAGCCATCGAGAGTAGCATGCCTTGTCAAGCCCCGTTTGAGCCTCCAGAAATCGCCGAAACCCTTTCGCATGTTGCCTTTGCCCATTATGTACGTACATACTTGTATGGCAAACAATATTTTGTTCGCCTGTTGTACGCTCATTAGCACGCTCCGCCTCGGCGGCACTATTCGCGTTTTCTTCTCCTATTGCCAACCCAAATCCTCATAACATAGAAATTAGTACATACACAAAGTGTAACTACAAAATGTTCCACGTGAAACATTTTGTAGTTACAATCTGTGTATGTACAATTCCAGGCGGGTTTTAGTCGACGCTTAAGAACGAAACGCGTTTACGCCTTTGGGTTGATGGGGCGCACCCGGCGGCAGAGGTGTTGCAGCAAAATCCAAAGCTCAGGCGTTATAAACCTGCTCATCCTGGCGCGCCACATACCACAGCGCCAGTTCGACGCGGTTCCACATGCCCAGTTTGTCGTAAATCAGGCGCAGATAATTTTTCACCACGTGCTCTGTGGTCCCGAGAGAATCGGCGATTTCCCGGTTCTTGCAGCCCTCGGCGACGAGTTGAATGATGAACTGCTCACGCTCGCTGGGCCCGCGCCGCCTTGCTGTTTCTCCAACCATAATTGCCTCCGATAAAGTAAAGTCGCGAGTTTAACCCGCTTGATTCCACCCTTGATTCCAAAACGCACAAACAGGCGGTTGAAATGCGCTTTGACCGTGCGCTCGGCCATATTCAGATCGCGAGCAATTTCCGCGTTATCACATCCCTGAAGTAAAAGATCGATGATCTGCCTCTCCCGGGGACCGATGTGGTTGAAATCTTCGTCCATAACAACTTGCACCCGACTACTCCTCAGCCGCGCCCAAGGCACTGAAAACCACACCTTTAGCGCACTTGGATTAGGCCCTTTCCGTCTCATTTTGCAACCACGCGGCCAAATCGCACGCCCAGACGTTAACTAACGATGAAATCTTCCAAAACACCGTTTTTCCTTGGAAATTCATGGTTACCTCAGTAATTTACGGTATTTACAAGCGCCCATCGCTCCCAGTTTTTCGCAGATTCTAAGGTGAATAACTTAGTACAATCTTCCGGGGTGCCTGCCTTCCAAAGAGCATATTTACACACAAGTGCATCCCAGCCCGGCGCTTGGCTCTCCCCTATAATGAGCTGTGGACTTCAAGCTGGTAAGCAACTACAAGCCGCAGGGCGACCAGGCGCAAGCCATCGAGGCCCTCACCCGCGGCGTCTTCGATCGCGAGCAGCATCAGGTCCTGCTCGGCGTCACCGGGTCGGGCAAAACCTTCACCGCTGCCAAAGTGATCGAAGCCGCCAACCGCCCTGTCCTGGTCATGGCGCACAACAAGACTCTGGCCGCTCAGCTCTACCACGAATTCAAGAGCTTCTTCCCGCACAACGCGGTCGAGTACTTCGTCTCCTACTACGACTACTACCAGCCCGAGGCTTATGTGCCGGCGGCCGACCTTTACATCGAAAAAGAATCCACCATCAACGATGAACTAGATAAGTTGCGTCTCTCGGCCACGCGGTCTTTATTCGAGCGCCGCGATTGTCTGATCGTCGCGTCCGTCAGCTGCATTTACGGACTGGGATCGCCCGAGGCTTACTACGGCATGATGCTGTTCCTGGAGAAAGGACAGAAGATCAAGCGCTCGGATATCACCCGCAAGCTGGTGGATATTCTCTACGAGCGCACGGAAGGCGATTTCCGCCGCGGAACTTTTCGCGTGCGCGGCGATGTCATCGAAATCTATCCCACCTATGACGACCATGCCTATCGCGTAGAAATGTTTGGCGACGAGGTCGAATCCCTCTCCCAGATCGATCCCTTGTTCGGAACCGTGAAGCAGCGTTACATGCGGCTGCCGATTTATCCGAAGACGCACTACGTGATGAAAGAAGAAACCCGCGCCTCGGCCGTTGCTTCCATAAAAGCCGAGCTCGCCTGGTGGGAAGTGGAACTGGAAAAGCAGGGAAGGCTGGTCGAATCACAGCGCATTCATCAGCGCGTGATGTACGACCTCGAAATGATCAAGGCCATGGGTTACTGCCACGGCATCGAAAACTACTCCCGCCATTTCACCGGACGCCTTCCCGGCGAGCCGCCGCCCACGCTGCTCGATTATTTCCCGCGCGATTTTCTGATGTTCATCGACGAGTCGCACCAGACCGTGCCGCAACTCCACGGCATGTATCACGGCGACCGCTCGCGCAAGCAGACCCTAGTCGAATACGGATTCCGCATGCCCTCCGCGCTCGACAATCGTCCGCTGACGTTCGAGGAGTTCGAGCATCGCACCAACCAGATCGTCTATGTCTCCGCCACGCCCGGTCCGTACGAACTTACGAAATCCGCCGGAGTGGTAGTCGAGCAGATTATCCGTCCCACCGGCCTGATCGACCCGCCGGTAGAAATACGTCCGGTCAAAGGACAGATCGACGATCTGCTGCACATGATTCGCGACCGCGTAGCCCGCAACGAGCGCGTACTGGTGACCACGCTGACCAAGCGCATGTCCGAAGACCTGGCCGAGTATTACAGCGAGGTAGGCGTGAAGTGCCGCTACATGCACTCCGAAATCGAAACCCTGGAGCGGGTGAAGATCCTGCGCGACCTGCGCAAAGGCGAGTTCGATGTATTGATCGGCATCAATCTTCTGCGGGAAGGCCTCGACCTGCCCGAAGTCTCGCTGGTAGCGATTCTAGATGCCGACAAAGAAGGTTTCCTCCGCTCCGCCGGTTCCTTGATCCAAACCATCGGACGCTGCGCCCGCAATCTGAACGGCCAGGCAATTCTCTATGCCGATCGCATGACCGACTCGATGAAGAAAGCGTTAGATGAGACCAACCGGCGCCGCGCGATCCAGCAAGCCTACAACGAACAAAACGGAATCACTCCCGAGTCGATTATTCGTCCGCTAGACATGACGCTGGCAGCCATCGTAGGCGCCGACTACACCGACCTCACCGGCCCCGAAGCCGAAGGCATTCCGGATCTGAAATCGCAAGAAGAGTTGGACGCGTACATAGGAAAGTTAGAGAGCGATATGCGGGAAGCGGCCAAGCGCTTTGAATTCGAGAAGGCGGCGAAACTGCGGGATACGATCAAGGAACTAAGAACGAAGGAGTTTCTGTTCGCGTAAACCGCACGTGTGGCGCGGGCGCCCCCGCCCGCGAACGCTCACGGAGGCATGCGTACTGAGTGATTATCCAGCAGCCAGAAAGAATACAAAGCTGCGTGCAATGACACGAATGTAGTGTTACACTGTTTTCGTGTCCTCCACTCGCCGCTTACGCAATGTAACCGTTACCCTCGAAGAAGACGTGGCCCAGTGGGCTCGGATCGAGGCTGCCCGCCGCGATACCAGCGTCTCGCGGCTGCTGGGAGCGCTGCTGAAGGAGCGCGCTTCGGCCCAGAGCAATTCGGCGGCGGAGGCAGTGGATCGGCTGTCGACTTTCGGTCGGCGCCACAGGCTCTCGTTGCGTGGGCTCAAAATCAAAGACCTGATCAATGAAGGCCGCCGGTGAGCCGCTTTGTCCTCGACGCTTCCATCGCCCTCGCCTGGTGTTTCCCCGATGAGAATGCCGCCATGGCCCAGCATGTCGCCAGCATGTTCAAGCGCGGCGACACCGCGGTTGTGCCCTCATTCTGGCCGCACGAAGTTCTGAACGCCTTGCTAGTGGGAGAAAGACGCAAGCGCATTTCCAAAGAGTTGGTGCGGAGATTCCTCCATGATCTGGCAACGCTCCCCATCGTGCTGGAACAATTTTCCGCCAGCGTTGTTTTCGACAGGATTCACCATCTCAGCCGCGAGCACGGCTTGACGGCGTACGATGCGGCATATCTCGATCTGGCGCTGGACACCGGCTTGCCGCTCGCTACCTTGGACGAGGATCTGCTGCACGCGTGCAAAGACGCGCGCGTGCGCACCGTGCGGGCGTGATATTTCCCCGCCGGTTCAGAGCTCGCCGCAGTACTCCGCGTCTCGAAAACCGCGAGACACGGAGCGCCGCGCATCCAGGTCAATCAACGCGCTAAGCTCATGAGAATGCACCTTGCACCACCGCTCCCACAAGAAAAATGGGGTATTGTTACGGTATCAACCCGTGATATCTTGGGTTTGCACGGATCGTCAGGGATGGGGACTTTGACGATCCGTCCTCCCCCGAAAACTGCCGCGTCGCTTCCCATGAACGCACGGCCCGATCACGCCTTCGACTACGAGATCGAGACCTTGGCCGCAGTGTCGGCGGCCAACGTTCGCGAGGCGCTCGAACGGATAGTTTCCTCCAGTCTTTTTCTGAATGCCCGTCGCCCGAGCCAGTTCCTCCGTTTCATCGTGGAGAGCACGCTCGCCGGCCGGGCGGACCAAATCAAGGAATATCTGATCGGAGTCGAAGTCTTCAGCCGTCCTCCGGATTACGATCCGAAAATTGATCCCATCGTCCGCATCGAGGCCGGACGACTGCGGAAAAAACTGGCGGAGTACTATAGCGGGCCCGGCGGAAATGATGCGGTGATCATTGAGCTGCCGAAAGGCGGCTATGTGCCGGTTTTCCAGCCACGGCCGCAAAAGACCGGGCTTGAGACCGCCGACACTGCGACCGCTAAACCGGCTCCGGCCAAACGGCGTCATGCCTTCTGGGTCGGTGCTGCGGCGCTGGCTTTAGCGGCTGTAGTCGCTGTAGCTTCCACCTATTATGTTCGCCTCCGCCAACGCAGCGCACCCGTTTCCACTTCGATCGCCGTGTTGCCGTTCCTCGATCTGGGGGGCGATCTGGGCAACTTGGGCGCCGGTTCGGCGGGCGAATACCTGAGCGACGGAGTCACCGAGGAACTGACGACTGGCCTCGCCGAGCTGAAGGGCCTTCGCGTCGTGGCCGCAACCTCCGCCTTTCAATTTCGTCGCAAATCCGAAGACGTGCGTAAGATCGGGCAGGCCTTGAACGCGCAGGCGTTGCTCGAAGGCAGCATCAGCCACTCCGGCAGCGGCCTGCGCATCGACGCGCAGCTCGTCAACACGCAAAATGGCTACCACTTGTGGTCCAAGGCCTATGATGTGCAAGCTGCCGATATGCTGGCCGCCGAACAGGACATTGTGCAGGAAACCGCTCGCGTGCTGCGGGTTCCGATGAGTGGCACAGTCCGCCCCATCAAACGCGATACCCAGAACCCGGAGGCCCACGATCTCTATCTGCAGGGAAGATATCTGTGGAGTAAGCGCGATCCGGTTGACATGCGTGAAAGTGCACGGCTTTTCCAACGTGCCATCGACGACGACCCCAACTATGCCTTGGCCTACGCCGGCTTGGCGGACGCCTATACCGTCATGGCCGTGAACCGCCAAATGTCGCCGGCCACAGCCGTACCTCGAGCCACGGCAGCAGTGCAACGCGCGCTGGAACTCGATCCCAATCTGGCGCAAGCTCACGCCACCCTCGGATTGTTGAAATCGCAGTGCAACTGGGACTGGCGCGGCGCCGAACAAGAGTTTCGCAGAGCCATTGAACTGCAGCCGAATTACGCCGAGGCCCATCACTGGGCTGGCCTCAATTACATGATGATGGGGCAATTTGCTGCCGCGGAAGCCGAGCTGCGGCAAGCACAAGTCCTCGATCCGCTATCACTCATGATCACCGAAGGACTGGCCGAGAATTTCCTGTATTCACGACGGTACGACGATGCCATTGCCACGAGCCTTAAAATGCCCGATGGCGGCAGCGGAATCGGCTGGGTGGGCCTCGCTGATGCGTATATTTATAAGGGGATGTATGAAGAATCGATGAAGGTCGTCCCTGCAATGGTGGACGCCAAAGATCCGAATCGATTGCTGCTCCGGGCCGAGGCGCTCGTTCTTTCCGGCGACCGTGCCGGAGGGATGAAGATTCTGGAGGAACTGGAGCGCAATCAGGGCAGTTCGAGTACGGGTAATAGCTACCTTGCCCCCGCGGACCTGGCAATGAGCTACGCTGTCATCGGTGAGAAGGAGCGGGCATTTGCCTGGCTCGAGAAAGCGTATCAGCAACACGATCCCGCTCTGGCACAACTGAAGGTCGATCCGAGCGTGGATAACTTGCGGTCCGATCCCAGATATCCCGCGCTTTTGAAGAGGTTGGGGTTGAGCGACTAAGGCTCGTGTGCTGGCGGGTTCTGCCCCGCGCAGTTACTTCTTAGCCCGCTACTTCTTAGCCTGCTACTTCTTAGCCAAAGACCGGACGTAGTTCACCATATTCCAGATGTCGTCATTCTTGGCGCGGTCGCCTTCCGGCGGCATGTCGCCCTTGCCATTCCGAATCGCATAGAAGAGTTCGCCGTCGGTGCGATCTTTCAACGCGTCGGGATTGGTGAAGTCCGTAACATTCTTGATGTCCGACGCCATGTCGCCCTTGCCATCGCCCTTTTCGCCATGGCACATTGCGCAATCGATGGCATACATCTTCTTGCCCTTGGCGAGCGATTCCGCCGTGGGCTTCACCGGATTGGCTTTGGCGGCCGCTTCGGGGGGAATCTTGTATTCGGACGGCTTGGTTTGTGCCCAAAGCCCGAATACAAGAAAAAACAATGCAAAAAGGAATGGGGAGATTGTTTTCAATGCACCTTGTTTCATCATTGCGTTCTTCAACACACACCTCCGATTACGAAGTACGGTTGAACTGCTAACGATACTCCAAGGCATAAGAACGTGCACGAGAAAGTTGCAAGCTCTTATTGTCCAGTCAGCGATGCGCGTCCTGTGGACCGGCTCGCCGCGGCAGCACGCAATGGTCGCACCAGCACTGGTCTTCCCAGCACAGTTTCGAGAAGATGCCTCGCCGCCGCGATCTCCTCCGCCGAGCGGTCGAGCGCCGAATATCCTGCTACGCGCAGCAGCACGGAACGCTCCTGCAGCCCGATCTCAAGGCGCGGTCCGATGGCGATCACTTTCCGGTTCCTGGCGCGTTCGCGAAGTTGGTTCCCATGGTGCTGCTTATGTGTGTCCAGTGCTTTGGCCAGGCGCAGAATCCCCGCCAACTCCACGGCCGTTGTACGATCCGGCAGTTCCAGAGTCTGCATAATCTTTCCTCGCGGACGCGGCAGCGCGCCCCGGTGATAACGGGCGACTACCGCTGCCAGTTCCAGTTCGCGCGCGCTCCAACCTAGCGGACGCGCCAGACTCCGAATCATTTTGTACGAAGTCTTCTGATGATTCTCCGAACCCTTGGCTCTGCCGACATCATGCATCACCGCCGCTGCCTGCAACACTGCGCGCGGATCGTACTCCGAACTTTGGCTCGAGCTTGGGCTCGAACTCGGGCTCGAACTCCGAATCGTATTCCGGTTCAAGTTCCGTTCCAGACTCGGCGATCCGGCATTTGTAGGCAGCAGCCCCAAATCCCGCAACCCGTCGTACAAGATCAGCGCGATTTGAGTCACGTGCTGCGAATGCGCAAAATCGGGATCCAGAAATCCCGCCCACACGCGAAGACGGCTCAAAGCCGCGGCGCGCAGTTGCGCACCCGATGGCAACTCCGCCCGCCAGACGCGCCAGAGCGACTCTCTTCCTACCATCTTCTCGCGATAGCGCTCGATGCGCTTCGTGCGCTCCGCATTCAGCGTCTCGCGCCAACGCTTCTGGCTTTCCGCATCCGCAAACGCCATCACTCCGACTGCGGTTGTCCAGAGCACATCCAGATCGTGGACTTCGCCCAGCAGATCCTGGAGTTCTTTCAAGTCGTCGCCCCAAAGCTCATGCTGATGCGGGAGAAAATTCTCCACCGTGTAACGGAAACGCTTGATGCCGATGCGCAGCGCATGCCAGCTGACCTGCGAACGAACCCGCAGAGCGCGCTTGTGCAACTCATAAGCGGCTGTCCACTTCTCGAGCGCAACATGCAGATAAACCGCGCTTCCCGGACGCACACGCGCGGCGCGCCTGGGCAGACTGCGGCTCCATTGACGCCATTGTTTGCGGTCAAACTGATTCAGATCCTTGAAAGCATGCTGCTTGCATTCCGCTTCGCGAGCGTGCACATGATCGAGCAGCTTGATCGCGACCGGATCGCCTGGCTGTTCTGTAGAGACGCGGCTGGCCGCGTCTTCCGCGGCTGATGAATCAACGGAAAGCTTCTCGATCCATTCCTGCATCACCTGCATGTCGCGCAGTTCACCGAGCGCCTGGAAGAGTTTCTTCCCTGACCTCTTCATGTCTTTCCAGGAAGGATTAGGATCGATGGCCATCAATCCATCGGCGAGAGAACGGCAGCGCCGCAGCGCGACTCGGAGATCGTGCACTGCTTCAGCGTCAAAACCATCAGCCGCGCGATTGCATTCGACCAGCACGCGTTCCATCCAGGCGCGCAGGCCGAGTTTCGGCTTTGTACTTGCAGGCTTTGGATCAGGCTTCAGAATCGGACTGGCTTCCAACGCAGCTCCTTATTGTTGCGGGACTATTGTCGCCTCTTTGCGGGCAACTGTCAGCGGTTAGTTCTCAGTTGTCAGTGGTCAGTTCTCAGTTCTCAGTTGTCAGTAAAAGCTGGTTTGGCTGGCGTTTTTTTGGTTTTCTTTGGGGTTATTAAACTGTGTTTGCTTCGACCCCCTCCTGTCGGTCTTTTGGAATCAAAGATTTAGGGGGAAATTTTGGAGTGGTCTTTGATTCTAAAGGAGTTAGACGTAAGGTATTTTAGAATGTGCGGGTTAGGGGGGTGATCGTCGGGGGAAATGTTGTCAAGGGGCTTAAAGAGCCGTTTTCCGCCTAACTTACTCAGGTCATGGGAGATATATTTCTCTGAAAATTGTCCGTTTACCCCTCCGGATTTGAAATAATAGATATAGGGATTAAGAAAAAAAGAAAGTCAGCGCGGCCTTTGGGCCGCGTTTTTATTTGGTGGGCTTTTTTATTGGGAGGGAGTTATGGCTAGTTATCCAGTTGAAATACGGCGTTGCCGGCATGTTAAGACTAGTGGCACGCAGTGCGGATCTCCGGCGCTGAAGGACAAGGAACTGTGTTACTTCCACGAGCAGAACCACCCTGAGCCGGTCGAGTTTTACCTCGGCGATGAACCGGGTTGTGCTAGCCGGAATGTGCTGCCCGTGTTCGAAGACGCGCATTCGATTCAAAGCGTGATCCGGCTGGTGGTGCAACTGTTGCTCGCGCAGAAAATCCACCGCAAGGACGCGGGACTGATGCTGTATGCGCTGCAGATCGCGTCGGGCAATTTAAAGGCGATGATGGCGGAAAAAGCCAAGCCGACGCAGGTGGTGGTGGAACCGGAGAAGGCGACGGGGACGCCGCTGGGCATGACTCCGTGGTCGGCGAGCGGGCGGGGACATGATCCCGAAGACGGGGAAGATGTCGAGGAAGAGGGCAGAGAAGATGCCGAGGAAGAGGACGGAGAAGGCGAGGTGCGGGATGTACCGGCTCCGGCGCCAACGGCTGAGGCATTGTATTTCGGGCCGACCCTGGAAGAAATATCGACGATCCGAGAGAAATGGGACAAGGGGGAGCTGTTTGGTCCCGACGAAATCGAGAAGAATTTCCTTTTCGACGGCCCTGTTCCGTTACTGATCACGGTTAGGCGGGTCGGTGCAGAGCGCGACGCCAAAAGACCCTGCGAGTTCCCCCATTCGCAAACTCCAGACGGTCAGGGGCTCCCTCCCGGAACTATACAAGCATGTCAAGCGTGGAGTGCGCGGGCGGAGTTTCCCTGTCTTGGAAACCACGAGACTTGGGGCCGGACGGGAAGTCCCACGATTTACGCAGCAGGGGAATCCCACCCTAACGTCGAAAAGCACGACGTTAGGATGGGGCACCCGGCTGCTCTCGCGGAGAATCGTGGGCAAGGAGTTTTTCCTGGCAGCGGAACTTTTTACAATGGCTTTACACTTTCATGACAACTGGCTGGTTTTCTTTCGGTAAGGTTTCGTGGCACCACCGACTTACAATTTTCATTGGGAGGCAGGGAACCATGACCACGAATATTCGCAGATTGATCGTGATGGCGTTGCCAATTGTGGCTTTTGCACTGATGTCGAGCGCCGCCATGGCGCAGAGCTACAGCGGCAATTGGCCGATGACCGTGACCAAATCGCAGTACGCCAACGGCAAGTACTGCGTGGCTCTGACCGACGATGGCAGCGACGGCTGGCCGCACAGCGGCGGGGCCGTGCTGGTCCCAGAGACCGGCACGTATCCCGGCATCTTCCAAGTCATCGATGGGCTCCTCACCGTGAACATCCCCGCGCCGGCGGGCGCCAATTTGGAGTTCCTTCTGTACACCGCTCGCGCCAACAACGGCCACATCGGCAAGGGCGTCTACAATCTGGCATACGGCGGGTTTAACGACTCCGGTGTGTTGGTGTTCGGCGAGAAGGGCGGCTGCTGAAATCGTCGATGAGAAAGGGCGAGCGAGCGCATCTTGCCTTCGACGAGAATCCCAAGCTGTTTGCGGCCGTGGAATCCCACCCTAACGTCGAAAAGCGCGACGTTCGGATGGGGTACCCGGCTGCTTTTACGTGCTGAGGACCTTCTCGCGCTCTTCTGCGTCTTGCAGTTCCTGGTGGGGTGTCGTCGGCAGGGCGAACTCGAGCACCTCTTCGATGGTCTTTACGTAATGCGCGGTTAATCCTGCCAACTGCTCGGCGGTCAGATCTTCCTCTAAGTTGGTGCGGTTGTCGGCGGGGAGGATTACGTCGTGCACACCGGCGCGTTTGGCGGCCAAAACTTTTTCTTTAATGCCGCCTACGGGCAGCACGTTTCCGCTCAGGGTGATTTCGCCGGTCATGGCGGTGAGGGGACGCACCTGTTTACCAGTCAGTAATGACACGAGCGCGGTCACGATGGTGACACCGGCCGAGGGACCGTCTTTTGGAATCGCTCCGGCGGGCACGTGAATGTGGATGTCGTGGTTGGCAAAGAATTCTTCGTCGATGCCCAGCTGCTTGGCATTCGAGCGCACCCAGCTTAGTCCGGCTTGCATCGATTCGCGCATCACGTCCTGAATCTGGCCGGTGATGGTGAGTCCGCCTTTGCCTTTCATTTGATTTGCTTCGACGAAAAGCACGTCGCCGCCGGAGGGCGTCCAGGCTAAGCCGACGACCACGCCGGCGCGCTTGGTGCGCTCGGCAATTTCGCCTTCGCTGCGCACTTTGATGCCGCCGAGAAATTCCTGGATGATCTCCTTGGTAATAACCAGCTTCTGACTCTTGCCTTCGGCAATGCGGCGCGCCTGCTTGCGGCAGATGGTGCCGATGGTGCGTTCCAGATTGCGCACTCCGGCCTCGCGCGTGTAATGACGAATGATGTGACTGACCGCTTCTTCTGGAAATTCGATCTGGTCTTGCGTGATCCCGTTTTCCTCGATCTGCCGCGGGATCAGGTACTGGAAGGCGATGTGAATTTTTTCTTCTTCGGTATAGCCCTGCAGTTCGATGATCTCCATGCGGTCGCGCAAGGGCTCGGCAATGGGATCGAGCTGATTGGCGGTGGTGATGAAGAGGACTTTCGAGAGATCGAAGGTGACGTCGAGGTAGTTGTCGCGGAAGGTCGCGTTCTGCTCGGGATCGAGGGCTTCGAGCAGGGCCGAGGCGGGATCGCCGCGGAAGTCGCGTCCGACCTTGTCGATTTCGTCGAGCATGAAGACGGGGTCTTTGGTTTCGGCGCGGCGAATGCCCTGAATGATCTGGCCGGGCAAGGCTCCGATGTAGGTGCGGCGGTGGCCGCGAATTTCGGCTTCGTCGTGGACTCCGCCTAGAGACAGGCGGGTGAACTTGCGCCCGAGAGCGCGGGCTATGGATTTGCCTAGCGAAGTTTTGCCTACGCCGGGAGGGCCTACGAAACAGAGAATCGGACCTTTCATGCTGGGCTTCAGGCGGCGCACGGAAAGGTAGTCGAGGATGCGGTCTTTCACTTTTTGCAAGTCGTAGTGGTCGGCGTCGAGAATTTCTTTGGCCTTCGGAATTTCAATTTCTCCGCCGGAAGTTTTGGCCCACGGCAACACGGCGAGCCACTCGATGTAGTTGCGCGTGACCGAATAGTCGGCGGCCATGGGCGACATGCGCGAGAGGCGGCCCAGTTCTTTCAAGGCTTCTTTTTTCACATCGTCGGGCATACCGGCGGATTCGATCTTTTGCTTCAGTTCTTCGGTGTCGCGCTGGCCTTCATCCTGCTCGCCCAGTTCTTTCTGGATGGCCTTCATCTGCTCGCGCAAGTAATATTCGCGCTGCGTCTGCTGCACGCGATCCTGCACTTCGGACTGGATCTTGTTGCGCAACTGCTGGACTTCAAGTTCCTTGGCGAGGTGCTGATTAATTTTTTCCAGGCGAATGCGGACGTCAGTTGTCTCGAGTGTTTCCTGCTTGTCGGCAGTCGAGAGCGAGGGCAGGGAAGAGGCGATGAAGTCCACCAGACGCCCCGGCTCCTCGATGTTCATGGCAACGGTTGAAAGCTCGTCGGAGAGCGTCGGCGATCCGGCCACGATCTGCTGGAACAACGTCAGGACGTTACGCTGCAGGGCTTCGATTTCGGAATCCTTGGGCGGAATCAACTCTGGAATGGTAGTGACCCGCGCGCGCATGAACGGCGAAAGCTGCGCGAATTCGGCCAGCCGCACGCGCTCCAGGCCTTCGGCAAAAACGAAGAGGCTCTGATTCGGCATCTTCACAACTTTGTGCACGACGGCCAGAGTGCCAATGGTGTAGAGATCGCTGGGCTGCGGCGAGTCGACACGGGCCTCGCGCTGCGCCACGACGACGATGGTTTTGTCGTCGCCGAGCGAATTGATCAGTTGCACAGAGCTTTCGCGGCCGACGGTGAGAGGCAGGACGGCGTGAGGGAACAGAACGGTGTCGCGCACCGGCAGAATGGGCAGGGACCGCTCGCTAGTTTCGTAAGAAGTGATCTCGGTGGAAATAGGATCGCTCATAACCTTCTCTTGAGTGAGTTTCACTCAACTTTGGATGAACGCAACCGCCAAAAAGATGCAAGCCCGATGCTAGGTTGTTGAATTCTAGACCTTTTTTAGGCATTTGCAACAATTAGAAGGGCTCAGGCTCACTCCGGTAACCGAAGGGGATCAGCCCTCGCGGAGCTACGCTACGCCAAAACCATAAACCCCGCTGTGCAGTAGCTCACTTCTGCCTGTGATAATTCGGCGCCCCCAGGTTGGCGCCCAAAGGACGGGCGCGAACCCTGGGGCACATGAAATGCCCCTATAACAAATCCCTGGAGCGGGGGTGCCTCCCACGAACTTCCATCGGCTTCGCCCACGGAGATCATGAATATAAAGGTAGTGGGCCGTGACTAGCGACGGGTTTACGCTTCGGGATAAATTCCGAGCACCTTCACCAGGTCCGTAATCTCGCCTAGATGGTGAAGGGCATTACGCGAGGCTTCATCGTCGCCGCGCAACAGATCGACAAAAAACACGTACTCCCAGGGACGCCCGCGCATGGGCCGCGACTCGATCTTGCTCAGGCTGATGTCGCGCAGCGCGAACACGCTGAGGGCCTTGAACAGCGCTCCCGGAATGTTCTTCACGCTGAAGGCGAGGGAGGTCTTGTGCGCCTTCGCCTTGGACGGATTCGCGCCTCGCGCCGACGGCGGCTTTCCCCGTTTGATGTTTCCTCGTTTGATCAGGAAGAAGCGGGTGAAGTTCTTCTTGTCGTCTTCAATTCCGGCCTTCAGAATTTTTCCGGCGTAGACTTCGGCGGCGCGCCGGCTGGCGATACCCGCCGCATCGCGCAGGCCTTCAGCCAGCACATGCTTCACGCTACCCGCGGTGTCGTAAAAGGGCACCGGCTCGAGCTTCGGATTCCTGGCAAACAAGTCGCGGCATTGATCGAGCGCTACGGGATGCGAGAACACGCGACGAACCTCTGCCAGCTTAGTGCCCGGCAGCGCGATCAGGTTGTGCACAATGCGCAGACGGAATTCGCGCACGACGTGGACGTCGCGGCTGAGCAGCAGATCGAAATGTTCGGCGACCGAACCGGCCAGCGAGTTCTCGATGGGAATCACGGCGCCGTCAACGGTTCCGCGCTGCACGCGGCCGAAGACTTCGAGCGAACGCGCGCACGGGACCACCGTCGCGTGCGGCAACATGGCTTCGGCGGCTTCGTGGCTGAAGGAACCGAGTTCTCCTTGGATCGCAATTTTCATCAAGCCGTTTCCTCTTGCACCGGTCGTTCGGGCGCGAACTCGTTGGCATCCGTAGAGACGGGGCTTGCCCCGTCTCCTACCCGCCGCGGCTGAGACGGAGGCAGCGGAGACGCGGCAAGCCGCGTCTCTACGGGGAAGTCGGTTGCGGTTGCGCCAGCCCCTTGGTCATCACCAGGGCGTCCATCTGGTTGGAATAGTAGCCGGTGACTGTCTTTTCCACGAAGTATCCTTTTTGTTTGTAGAAGCGGATCGCGGCCGCATTATTCACCGGCGTTTCGAGCGCCACCGCGCGCGCACCCGCTCGCAGCAGTTGTTCCTCGGCAGCGTGCAGCAAAGCCGAACCGACGCCCTCCCTCCGCGCTTGCTCGACCACGTCGATGGTGATGATGTGCCCGGTTCTGCGGCGCGTCTCCGCCACGATGAAACCGAGTATGCCGACGCCGGGATTCTCCGCGGGCGGGCCGCCGTTGCCCCGGGCGTTGTTCCGACTTTCGTTTCGGCGTTCGGCACTTTCGCTTTCCGCCACCAGCGTAAACGACCCGGGACGGCGCATGTAAAAGGCCAATTCCCGCTGCGAATACGCCAACTGCGGATCGAAGCACGCCTGATCGATCCGCCACAGGGTAGCAAAATCGGCGGTCTCGAATTGCCGGACGCGAAAACTCACGCCGCCATTGTAGCGGGTGACCACGTCGGACGGTGAATTCTGGTAATTTTTTGGGCATGGAAAAACCGGTCCTGATCGTGATCGACATGCTGCTTGACCTTCTTGAGAGCTGGGAGCCTGGCAAGAAAAAAAGGCTGGTGAACTCCAGCAATGAGCTCGCAGCCATTATGCGGGACTTCTCACTTCCCGTAATCTGGGTGCGACAGGAGTTTGAACCTGACTTGCGGGATGCATTCCCGGAGATGAGGGCCAAAGGAATTCGCGTCACGATTAAAGGAACGCCAGGTTGTGAGATTGTTCCGGAGCTGGCGGTTGCGCCGTCCGATGTGGTCATCGTCAAGAAACGGTACAGCGCCTTTTATGGAACCAATCTGGACGAAACGCTTGCCCGGGTCCACCCCGATGCGATTATTCTGGCCGGGATCAATACCCACGCCTGCATTCGCACCACAGCCATCGACGCCTACCAGCGAGATTGGCCTGTAGTTCTGGCAGCGGATTGTATCGACTCGTATGATCGGGAACATCACGAAATCTCGCTGCGGTACATGAAGGACAAAATTGGCGCGCTGATGAGCAACCGGGAGATCCGGGCAGCACTGGAGCAGCGCAAATAAACGGCGGAACTGACTGAGGCCGGGCTGTATCTGAACCGCTGCGCACCCAAAAGCAAAATCAAATGCAAGAGCCTAACTGGACGCCACCGTGGAATCCCACCCTTGCGCAAAAAAAAACGCGCAACGATGGGGCACCCGTCGGCACGCAATGGGCAAAAAAGCTAAACAGCCTGAGATTTTCAGCAACCTGGAAAGCCGCCGTTGTCCACCTGCGCGTGCGCTGAAAGTTTTTCCTTTCCTCCCCTTGCGCAGTGGCATCTATTAGAAGTACGATCTGTCGGCAGGGGCAGCCACACCTTGGTCCGCTTTATCCTCATCGACGTACTGGCAGCGCTGGCGCTTTGCTGTGTCTGGTACGGCTGGTTTGTGCGGTACAACCGGCGCCGGGCGGGCAGCGTGCTGCGCTGGGTGCAGGGGGCGTGTCTGGGCAAGGGCCGGTTGGACGATCTGCGCTGGCAGCGCAGCAGTTCGCGGCTGAAGGCAACCTTGCATCTTTCCTCGCGCTGGTTTGAGGATGCGCGCCTGACCATTCGCCTGTTGCCGCGGCCGCTTCCGGTACAGTGGGCACTGAGCCGCTGGCGTCAGCAGCAGGAGACGCTCACGTTCGAAGCCGACATGGGATTTCCGCCGGGCTTTCATCTCGATGTCATCCGACATCGCTGGTCGGGGCACTCGGGGAAGAACTCGAAACGCACGCGCGCCTGGACCGTCACGCGTCCGGGCCCGGTGATTCTCACCACCAAGGAAGACTGGCCGGTTGAACTGAGTCCGGTGGTGAACGCACTGGCGTCGTGGCGCGACAAGGATTTTGTCGGCGTCCGCTTCAACCCGACTTCGCCGCATTTCACGGCCACGGTCGCGCTCGAAAACCTGTCCGATCAGAAAGCCGCGTCCGCATTGCTGGGGCTGTTCCGCGAGCTGGCCGCCAGTTCCTCGGCCAAGCAGCACTAGAGGCCCGTCGGCCTACCGCTTGAAATACATCCAGGCAGTAAGCACCAACAAAAGGACGGTGACAATCCAAAGTGACGAATCGCTGATACCTGTCTTCTTAGCCATGGCGGACATTCTAACCCGAGAGTGAGGGATTGGTGGAAGGGGTTTTTTGCGACGAACAATTTGGCTTGATAGATTGCTGAAAAACCCGATTGGCGCGCCTCGGCCCTAAAGGGGCTCTCTATTTTAAAAGACTTGTGGCATCACTAAAGCGATGCCCTGATACAAAACGCGATTTTTCAGCAATCTGTTGAAGCGACGTTCATCCGAACAAAGCCTATCATGATGCATCGCATCGTCAACGACCTGTGGCTCGGCAGCCAGCAAGATGCCGACGAACTGGTGCGCAAAAATCCAGAGAACATTACGGCCATCCTTAATGTTCGCGGGCCCGACGCTTACTATCCGCTCGGCCGCGACCAGTCCGCCGAACATCCGGGCAAGACGTACAAGTACATTCCGGCTCCCGACATCGGAATCATCTATCCGGGGCAAGTGAAGGAAGCGCTGGGCTGGCTGCACGACCAGAGCCGCGAGAGAATCTTGATCCACTGCAAGCACGGCATTTCGCGTTCTCCAGGTTTCCTCGCGGCGTTCATGGTGGAGAGCGGAATTTCTTCGAGCCTGAAAGAGGCGAAGGCTGCGATCCTGGTGCATCGACCGGTACAGCCGGCGACGCCGATTTTGGAAACTGTACAGCCTGTCTTGTTGATCTCCGCGGTGACTGGATTGCCGAGCCGTCAGGCTTTTGACGAAGGGAGGGCGAGTCCGTTTGTAGCCATCGCCGAAGTTGACCTGATGAAAGTGTTCAATGACTGCTACGGCCGCATCGCGGGCGATGCGCTTTTGCGCCGGCTGGGCAAGATACTCATCACCGTAGGGTTGGACGCCTATCATCAGCACGGAGATCGATTTTTGTGCAAGGGAGAATCCCGCGAGGAATTAAACGGGAAGCTTTCGCAAGCGCGGCAGATTCTCAGGGAACCATTTCAGGTCTACGCGGATGGCCGCATTCAAACCATCGAGAAGGCGGATTTTTCCTTCGGCATTGGGAGGATTCCGGAGGAAGAAGAGGCTGCGCTGCGCGAGGCCAAAACAAAACGGAAGCAGTCACCCGAGTGGTTGCGGAAGATTATCGAGACGGGCGGGCAGGGAAAACTTTGGTAGTTCGATAGCCGGATTGGCTTCATTCCTTGATGCAAACTCAAGGCGTCCGCGTGAGGTTGAGATCGAGGGTTTCTTCGCGATCATCGGCGAAGCCGTCGTTTTACAATCCGGTCAGGCTACGTGTATCGTTGGTCTCGCAACTCCGCATTTCAATACAGTATTTTCCTGAGCTTGGGGTGACTTGCATGTCGATGTACCGGACCGTCGTGGTCGCTTTTGTTCTTCTGGCATTCGCAGCTTTTGCGCCGCGAGCTACTGCACAGGCCAGCGCTTCGGCAGCGCCGCAGGTGGTGTCGGCGGATACGCCGAGCGTAACTCCCGGTGGCGCGACTTTCACGGTTCCTGCCGGGTGGTCGATTGCGACCGGCAAGAACATGGTGGTACTCGCGCCGCCCGAGACCGACACGCACATCGTCATTTTTGACTCGCAGGCGAGCGATGCGAAAACCGCGGTTGCGGCCGCGTGGGCAGCTTTCAATCCCGCGAAAACCTGGCCGCAGAAGTTGGTCACGCCGCTGCCTCCGCGCAAAGGTTGGGAAGAGCGGCAGGTATTCGACTACGAGACTTCTCCCAACGAGCGCGCGGCCGTGCAGGCGATTGCGTTGCGTGCCAACGGCGCGTGGACCGTCTTTATTCTGGACGGAAGCGAACCGACCGTCGAAAAACGCGGAGCGCCAATCGGCTTGATCATCCAAAGCCTGCGCCCGAAGGGCTATTCGCGCGAATCGTTTGCCGGCCGCAAAGCGCAACCGCTGGATGCCGCGCATATCGCGCAGCTCAAAGCCTTCGTTGAAACTTCCATGCAGGAACTCGACATCCCCGGCGTTTCTATCGCGCTGGTGGATGGCGGCAAAGTTGTGTACGAGGGTGGATTTGGCGTGCGCGAACTGGGCAAGCCGGAGCGCGTCGACGAAAATACGCTGTTCATGGCGGCCTCGAACACGAAGGGAATGACGACACTGCTTTTGTCGGAACTGGTCGACGAGAAAAAGTTGCGATGGGATGAGCCGGTGACCGAGGCCTATCCCGCCTTCAAGCTTGGCGACGCGGAAACGACGAAAAAAGTTCTGGTCAAGAACCTGATCTGCGCCTGCACCGGCTTGCCGCGGCAGGATCTGGAATGGATTTTCGAGTTCAAGAATGCGACGCCCGAATCCTCGCTCGCTTTGCTCGGCACCATGCAACCGACGAGCAAGTTTGGCGAAGTCTTCCAGTACAGCAACCTGATGGCGGCGGCTGCGGGATACATTGGCGCGCACCTGATCTATCCGAATCTCGAGCTCGGCGCAGCCTACGACAAGGCGATGCAGGTGAAGATTTTCGATCCACTGGGGATGAAATCGACGACCTTTGATTATGCTCGCGCCCTCGCCGGCAACCATGCCACGCCGCACGGTGACGATGTGGATGGCAAAGTCGCCGTCTCCAGTATGGCGCTGAATTATGCGGGCGTCGCGGTGCGTCCTGCGGGCGGTTTGTGGACTTCGGCCAACGATCTGATCCGTTATGTACAGCTCGAACTGGCGCTGGGCAAATTGCCCGATGGCAGGCAACTGGTTTCATCGGAGAATCTGCTGATGCGCCGCGCGCCGCAAGTTTCCCTTGGCGAAGACCAGAGTTATGGCATGGGATTGATGGTTGACAGCACCTACGGGATTCCGGTGGTGCATCACGGCGGGGCGCTGGCCGGCTTCAAGAGCGACATCATGTTTCTGCCGGACTCGGGCATTGGCGCGGTAGTGCTTATCAATTCCGATACTGGGCAAATGCTCCTAGGGCCATTTCGCCGGCGCTTGCTGGAAGTTGTTTTCGACGGCAAACTCGAGGCGGCGGGCGACGTGGCAGCGCAGGCAGCACGCTACAAAGCTGAGCTGGCGAAGGATCGGGAACGGCTCGTAGTGCCCGCCGATGCGGCGCTGGTGGCGGGTTTGGCCAAGCACTATACGAGCAAGGAGCTCGGGGAGCTTGACGTGCTGAGCGAGAATGGAGCCACCACGTTCGATGTCGGGGAGTGGAAGAGCAAGGTGGCGTCGCGAAAAAATGACGATGGCACGGTGTCATTTATTACCATCGATCCCAGCATTGGCGGATTCGAATTCGTGGTGGGAGAGCGGGCGGGCAAGCGGGTGCTGATTATTCGCGACGGACAGCACGAGTATGTTTTTAGCGAAGGGGCTTGAGCGGGCGGAGAGTCATGCGCGCTTGGTATCGGCCAGCATTGTCTGTCTCAAAATGCTGTTCACCCGGGTCTGATAGCCTTTGCCGCGCTTCTTGAGCCAGGCGACGACATCGGCATCGAGCCGCATGGAGATGGGCTGCTTCACCGGACGATAGAACCTGCCGCGAACCGCATCTTTCCAGGCGCCGGGCGGAAGCTCCGGGATATCCGACGTATCGATCTGGTCATCGGGGAGAGCGGCCAGCGCCGCCAGTTCTTTCTTCTGGCTGGTGGTAAGGCCTCGTCCCAGCATTCGTTTCACTTTTCTGTGCTTAGTTGCTTTGCGCATACATGCTCCGTTCGCGTCTTGTTGCTTTTCTTGCGGAGAGGATGCGGATAATTTCCTCATCCTCGTCTACGGTGTGAGCGACGAGCAGAACATGGATGCCACCCACTATTCCAATCGTCTGCCAGCGCGGCTCGCCGTCCACCTCGCGGTCTTGCCTAGTCAGGTGGTAAGGGTCGTCAAAGACTGCACTGGCCGTCTCGAAGCTGACTCCGTGCTTTTTCTGGTTGATCCGGTTCTTTCGTTCATCCCAGGCAAATTCCACAAGAGCCTTTGTATAGACGAATGTGTATAGACGGTAGCACAGATGTCGAGCGTGAGCCAGGGCTTATAGGCCCCGGCCCAAGCAGAGCTTGGACGGGGGCCGGGTGCATCGGGCGAACTCCCTGATGCGTCCTTGCCGAGTGCGGAGGGTGCAGGGGTCCCTTCGGCTTCGCTCAGGGCAGGCTCTTCGACTCTGCGGGGGCTTCACTTCGTGAAGTCCCTGCTCGGCTCAGGATGACAGAGTGGAGGAGGTGTCGGCTCCCTGCTCCGCTCACGACATACTAGATGAGGTGGGCAGCACCCACTCATCTCAAAGAGCGTGATGGTGAGGCACCCGCCCGCCGCGGTTGAGATCCGCTTTCGCGGGCGAGGGCGCCCGCGCCACACATGACTACTCATCGTTTACAATCTTAGATTCTCTCTCAGAAAGATTCTCTTTTGATTGGAAAACATCATCATGCACCGCTGGTCTGAACTTTTTATTCCTACGCTTCGCGAGGCTCCGGCTGATGCCGAGGTCGCTAGCCATAAGCTGCTGGTCCGGGCTGGATATATCCGTCAACTGGGCGCGGGGATCTATTCGTTTCTTTTCCTCGGCAATCGCTCTACGCAGAAGATCATGAGGATTATCCGCGAGGAGATGGACAAGATCGGGCAGGAATTTTATTTGCCGGCTTTGAATCCGCGGGAGATTTGGGAGGCTAGCGGGCGCTGGACGGTGATGGGCGAGAATATGTTTCGCCTCAAGGACCGCAAGGGCGCCGACCTTTGCCTGGGGTTTACGCACGAAGAAGTCATGACTGACATCGCGCGCAAGGAACTGCGCAGCTACAAGCAACTGCCGCAGATCTGGTATCAGATTCAGACCAAGTTTCGCGATGAGCCTCGTCCTAAGTCGGGATTGCTGCGGGTGCGGCAGTTCACTATGAAAGACGCTTATTCGTTCGATATCGATGCGGCCGGGCTCGACGTTTCTTACCAGAAGCACCACGACACGTATTGCCGAATTTTTGATCGCTGCGGGCTGAAGTATATGGTGATCGAGGCGCACTCGGGGGCGATGGGGGGATCGAAGTCGCAGGAGTTCATGGTGCGGACTCCGGCGGGCGAGGACCTGGTGGTGAGCTGCGAGCAGTGCAACTATGCGGCGAATATGGAGAAGGCTGCTTCGAAGCTGGCTCCGGTGGAGGACTTGAAGGCTGAGGGCGATGGCTCGCCGCTGGAAGTGCATACTCCGGGGCAGAAGACGATAGAGGACGTGGCGCGGTTTCTGGGCGTGTCGCAAGTGCACACCATCAAAACGCTGGCGATGATGATCACCGAAACGGATGCGAAAACGCGGAAGGTTCGCACCCAGGCCGTGATATTGCTGATGCGCGGCGACCAGCAGATGAACGAAGCCAAGCTGTCGACGGCTGTGGGCGGCAAAGACGTGCGTCCGATGCAGGAAGATGAGATTGGGGAGTTGTTTCGCGCGCCGGCTGGATACCTGGGCCCGCTCGGCATCGACTGGGCTCGGGATCTTAAGGACTCCACCAAGCCGATCCTGCTGGTCGATGAGGCGCTCCGCGGTCGCACCAACCTGATTGGCGGCGCAAACAAAGAGGAGTATCACGTCAAGCATCTGACGCCGGGAGGGAATTTTCATCCTACGGCTTATGCGGACCTGCGCAGCGTTACGGCGGGAGAAGGTTGCCCGAATTGCGGCGCTCCCTTGCGCATCGATACCGCGGTTGAAATTGGACACATTTTTAAACTCGGCTACAGGTATTCGGAATCGATGGGGGCGCGGGTGCTCGACCACAACGGCAAAGAGGTTGCTCCGATTATGGGGAGCTATGGGATTGGCGTGGAGCGTATCCTGACGGCGGCGGTCGAGCAGAGCAACGACGAAAACGGATTCTGGCTACCACCTTCGATTGCGCCTTTTGAGGTGGTGGTGGTTTCGACCAATTCGAAGGATGAGGCGGTACGGAGCGCTTCCGAAGACATTGCCCGGCAACTGGAGTCCGCGGGCTACGACGTTTTGCTGGATGACCGGGATGAACGGCCGGGAGTGAAGTTCAAGGACGCTGACCTGGTGGGAATCCCCTTTAGAATCAATGTGGGGAAGAAAGTTACCGAAGGTACTGTGGAAGTCGTTCGGCGCTCGACTCTGGCGCGCGAGGACGTTAAGATTTCAGCCATAACGCAGTATTTCCAGGGTCTGCGCCCGGCCGCCCGCTAACCGGCGGAAAGGGCCGGCGCAGAACGGAAAACTCGCGGGGTTGAAACTCGCAATCAGCGATTGGGCGATTGTTGCTTATGAAATTGGTCTTCGGTTTTGCAGTCCTCGCGTTTGCAGGCCTGGTGTGCTTCAAGCTGATTCCGCCGTTTTTCGCGAATTATGAGCTCGAGGATGCGATCAAGACGGAAGCGACACAGTCGACCTACAGCACGCGCTCGGAAGAAGATATTCGGCAATCCGTTATTAAGGTCGCCCGCAACTACGATATTGCATTGACACCCAAGCAAGTGCATGTGCAGCGGGTGGGCAGCCTCGGCACCGGTACTCTCTCCATTGACGCGGAGTACAGCGTTCCCGTCGATCTGCCTGGTTACTCGACCATCCTCGAGTTCCATCCTTCGACGCAGAACAAAGGCGTGTACTGAGAAGGGCAGTTCTCAGTTCTCAGTTCTCAGTTCTCAGTTCCTCACCCTTTATCTCGAGGTGTGGCTTCTTTTCACATTACGGGCCGACTGACTGCCACAGCCCGTCCATCGTTTGACACGCATCCAAATAGTTGTAGGGGTTGTCTTGTGATTTAGAATCAATGACAACGCCTCAACAAACCGTTTCGGACTGAGAATTGCACTTGTGCATGATGCACAGCTGTGCCCATGGCGATTAAGCTGAAAATCCCGACTACTCGAAGCGGCGGCAAGCGGGGGAAGAACCGGCTGCTTTCCCGCGATCCCATGGTGCGCTTTGCTTTGCTCGCTTTCCTATCGATTTCGCTGGTGGTGGTTGGATTTTTTGCTTACTGGTATGTAAAGTACGACCGCATTATCGAGCAGCGCTTCCGCGGACCGGTGTTCGCGAGTTCGGCCAAGATTTTTGCCGCGCCGCAGGTGGTGAAGGTGGGATCGAAGCAGACCATCTCTGAGATAGCGGCCGAACTGCGTCATGCCGGCTATTCCGAAAAGGGAAGCGAATCGCCGCTGGGCAGCTATCGAGTGCACGGCGGCGCGATTGAGATTCAGCCCGGGCCTGAGTCTTACCACAGTCCGGAAGCGGCGACGATTACGGTGGTTGATGGAGCTGTCTCGGATATCAACAGCCGAAGTGCGGGAGAGCTGGCGGCGTATGAACTGGAGCCGCAGATGCTGACTTCGCTGTTTGACGCGGAACAGCGCTCCAAGCGGCAACTGGTGAAGTACGACGACATTCCCAAGGTGATGGTGGAAGCGGTGACGTCGATCGAAGACCGGCGGTTCTTCCAGCACAGCGGGGTTAATTTCATGCGCCTGATCGAGGCGGCGTGGATTGACTTCACTCATCAGCGCCATCAGCAGGGCGGTTCGACGATCACCATGCAGCTCTCGCGGGCATTCTTTCTGAGCCCGGAGAAGACGTTCAAGCGCAAGCTGATCGAGATGCTGATCGCGGTCGAGTTGGAGCAGAAATTTTCGAAGCAGCAGATTTTCGAGTTCTATGCCAACCGCGTGGATCTGGGACAGCGCGGATCGTTCACGATTTCGGGACTGGCGGAGGGGTCTCGCTCGTACTTCAACAAGGACCTGAAGGACATTACCGTGCCGGAAGCCGCGCTGCTCGCGGGATTGATTCAGGCGCCCAGCGCTCTCTCTCCTTACCGCCATCCCGAGCGGGCGCTGGAACGGCGGAATACGGTGATCGAGGCGATGGTGGAGACGGGGGCGATCACGCGGGCGCAAGCCGATAAAGCCAAAGCTACGCCTTTGAAGCTGGCTCCGCCGAACGTTGAGGCCAGCGATGCTCCGTATTTCGTGGACATCGTGCGCGACACGGTCGTCGGCAAACTGAACGAGCACGAGGTGAACGATCAGGAGTACCGCATCTACACGACGCTCGACCCTGATCTGCAACGGGCGGCGGCGCAAGCGGTGGAGACGGGCATCAAGCTGGTGGACGATCAGGTCACGAAGATGCGGACCCATAAGACCAAGGTCGGGAAGAAAATTGAAACCACGGTTACTCCCGGACCGCAGGCGCAGGTGGCGCTGGTGGCGATGGACCCGCATACGGGCGAAATCAAGGCACTGGTTGGGGGACGCAATTACGGAACCAGCCAGTTGAATCACGCGCTGGCGAAGCGTCCGACGGGCTCGATCTTCAAACCGTTTGTGTACGCGGCGGCTATGAATACGGCGCTGGACGGCTCGACGACCGTGATCACTCCGGCGTCGATGGTGGCGGATCAGCCATCAACATTCTCCTACGGCGACCAGATCTACGAACCGCGCAACTACAAGGAGGAGTACCACGGCGACGTGACGCTCAGCTACGCGCTGGCGCGTTCGCTCAACAACGCCACCGTCAAGGTGGCCGAAGAAGTTGGTTATGACAAAGTTGCGGATCTAGCGCGGTCGGCCGGGATTGCGTCGGTGAAAGCTACTCCGGCGATGGCGCTGGGCGCCTACGACGCCACTCCTGTCGATATGACGGCCGCGTACACGGCTTTTGCCAACGGTGGGATGAGACTTTCGCCCGTCTTCGTGCAGTCGGTGCGCAGTGCCAAGGGCGACGTCGTCGTCAACTTCGGGAACGAGAAGACGCAGGTTCTCGATCCGCGCATCGCGTTTGTGATGACCAACATGCTGGAAGGGGTGATGAACCTGAGCTACGGCACTGCGGCGGGAGTACGCAACCTTGGTTTCCACGCCCCAGCCGCGGGCAAGACGGGCACTTCGCATGACGGCTGGTTTGCGGGGTATACGAGCAATCTGCTGTGCATCGTCTGGGTGGGATACGACGATTACAGCGACATTCGGCTGAGCGGGGCGCAAACGGCCGCTCCGATATGGGCGGAGTTCATGAAGAAAGCGATCACTCTGCCGGTGTATTCCGACGTGAAAGAATTTACCCAGCCGGAAGGCGTAGTCGATGTGCAACTCGACAAGATCACCAACCGGCTGGCGACGCCGTCGTGTCCAGACGATTACACGATTGCCTTCATTGCCGGCACGGAGCCTCACGATACCTGCGACCAAACGAGCGGCCTGCATGGCTTCTTCTCGCGCATGTTTGGCGGAAACTCGGAAAAAGCGCTGCCCCCGCCAACCACCAATGGGAACCCCCAGCCCGCCTCCGGTGTCCAAACCGAAGAAGAGGCGAAGAAGAAGAAAAGCTTCTTTGGCAAAATTGTCGGCGTGTTCAAGGGAGACAACGACTCCGCTAAGAACGACAAGAACCCGCCGGCCGCGCCGTCTAAGACGAGTGACAACGGCGTGCCGCCGCAGTAGCTGGGGTATACTGCGCCTCAAGAGATTGCTGAAAAGACTCGACTTGCTCCGCTCGGCCCCTAAAGGGGCATTTCAATTTTGCGGAGTTATGGCATCGCTAAAGCGATGCCCTGATACGAAACGGGAGTTTTTCAGCAATCTGTCACGCGTGAGGCCTCTGGCCTTACGGTCCTAAAGGTGCAAGCGCGGCAGAATGTGGGGCGCCGTGTGCCGAAATGCTATGAAACTCCGTAGTTTTATAGCTTCGGCGGGGGTGGGATATGGTTTCTTGGATGCGCATCGGTTCCGTAGCGCTTCTGTTCTCCTCGCTTCTCGCTTTTCCGTTGCAAGCTCAGAACACCGAACAGTTGGAGGTCGGCCCTCCCCCGCTGCATCGCGCCGAGCCTCCGGCTCCAGGGGCGTCCGCCGAAGAATTGGAACGGCGAGGTGACGAACTGCGCACGCAGAAGGACTACGTCGATGCCATCGACTACTACCAGGCGGCCCTGAAACGCGCACCGGCAAGTACGGCCGTGTACAACAAAATCGGGATCTGCCAGCTGATGATGCTGCGTTACAAGGAAGCCAAGAAGAGCTTCGAGCGCGCGATCAAGGTCGACCGCAAACATGCCGACGCTTACAACAATCTTGGCGTCATTGATTACGAGCTGCATAACTACAGCGCGGCGATCCGGCAATACGAAAAAGCAGTTTCGTTGAAGAATGACGCGGCGTCGTATTACGGCAATCTGGGCGCGGCTTATTTCGGCAAGCGACAGTTCGATAAGGCGATGCAGAGTTATGCGAAGGCGCTGGCGATTGATCCGGATATCTTCGAGCACAGCTCGCACGCGGGGGTTCTAGCCCAGCTTCCTTCTCCCGAGGACCGGGCGCGCTACGATTATGTGCTGGCCAAGCTGTATGCGAAGGCGGGCGAATCCGACCGCTCGTTGCACTATCTGAAGAAGGCGCTGGAGGACGGTTACAAGGACATCAAGGACGTTTACAAAGACAACGAGTTCGGCACCCTGCGCAAAGATCCTCGATTTACCGAACTGATGGCGTCGAAGCCGGTGGCCATACAGGACTAGTTGCCGACAAGTGACTGGCGGGAAATCAGTTATTAAAAACGCGAGAAATCGAAGAAAACTTTCGAAACTTTCCTCGCGAGGGTGGGTTTGGAGGGTTATTCCTCCTGAAAACAACAGGGTGAGTAGGGAGAACAGCACCCACCGGTTGCTAACCCGAGCTCGCCCCAAGCAAGCAACCGGTGGGTGAATTCAGGTGCCAGGTATCAGGTATCAGGTCTCAGGTCTCAGATCTTTAGCTTCCAGCGCCTTTAGTCTTTTTGCGAGACATATTCCGTTACGACTGTTTTCCATTTACCTTGCGCTTTCAGGATGTATTCGACGGCATCGCGGGCGGCGCCGTCGCCTCCGGCATGCGCTGTGGTGTAGTGCGCTTCGGCTTTGACCTCGGGGCGAGCATTCTTGACGGCAATCGCAAGGCCGCATTGGCGCATGGCTGGCAGATCGATCACATCGTCGCCCACGAACGCGGCCTCGGCGGCGGTGATTCCGTCTTTTTGCAGAATCTGCGCGAGCACCGAAGCTTTGTCTTGAATTCCCTGGTAGACGTGATCAATTTTCAAGTCGCGCGCACGCAAAGCGACAGTTTCAGAGTTGCGCTTGGTGATGATGCCGGTCTTGATGCCCGCCATGCGAGCCAGCATGATGGCGGTGCCGTCGTGGGCGTGGAAGCCTTTGACTTCGATCAGGCTCGCGCTCTGCAAGCCACTGGCGCCCGATCCCGCTGGCTGGCCTGTTGGGGCGGGGAAGATCCAGATTTTGCCGTCGGTGAGAACGCCATCAACGTCGAAAAGAATGAGTTTGATTTTGCGGGCGCGAGCGGTAGCGGAAAGTTTGGGCATTGGCGCGATTCTAGCATTCGGCCGGTCGGGAATTCATGGACGTGCGATCCACAGGACGGGAAAGTGGCGACCGAGTTTTTCGAAATCGCGATCGGCAGTCACGAGAGTGGCGTGCTGCTGCAAAGCCAGAGCGGCGGCGATGCAGTCTACGTAAGGCATTTTGTGAAGCGCCTTCAGTTCACCGGCTTTGATCGCCTGGGGAAGGTCGACGAGAACGATCTGGAGTGGCAGACGGGAAAGACCATCGAGCGTCTGACGGGCTCGATCTTCGTTGCGCTTGATCCATAACCAGTAGAAGGCCTCACCAAGATTCATAACGGATACGAAAATTTCAGTTTGCCGCAGCGCCGCTGCGCGTAATAACTGATCGACTTTACGCATACCGGGTCCGGACTCGACAAAGTCGATCAGCGCACTCGCATCCAGAACATAGCGTCCGGTCATTTCTCTAGCCGGTGTTCGCGCTCTCGAGCTTCAGCGATGGAATCGTCGCCCTTGCAAGATCCGCGCAGGCTGCGAATCAACTCTTCCATGGCCGCTGGCGATTCCTGTTTTCCTTTGCCAGGAGTTGCCTTGCCCTCGTATCGAACATCGAATCCCCAATTCTCCAGCATTTGGACGGCCTGGTGAGAATTCGTGGGATCGTTCGGTGGCACTCCTGCTGCCTCCAATATGAGTGGTCTCGCAGGCAGCTCCCGTCCCTCTACGATCACCGTCCACTTCGCCGGACGGGAGACGCGCAATCTTTTGGCGGCGGCGGTGACGTCTTCCCTGGTGAGAGCGGAGACTCGTGGGCTTGGCATAGCCGGTCCTCCTAAAGGCGCTTTTCTTCAGATTATTCATATTCATCATATACATACTCATACTCATAGTCAAGGCGAAACACTCCTGGACTTGACGTAGGCGAACATTTTACGAAACCACAAATTCTCGCTACAATCTTTCCCATGCCGTGCGCAGTCTCCGCCTCGTTGTCCTGGGCTCATCCGCTGGTGCAGGAGTGGTTCACGGCGCGCTTTTCTACTCCGACCGAGCCGCAGGAGCAGGGCTGGCCTCATATCCTCGCGGGACACGCCACGCTGATCTCGGCTCCTACTGGGTCGGGCAAAACGCTGGCTGCTTTTCTTGCCTGCATTGACCGGTTGGTGTGCAAGGCGCTGGCGGGCGGACTGCACGATCGCACTGAAGTTCTTTATGTGTCTCCGCTTAAGGCGCTGGGCAATGATATTCAGAAGAATCTTGAAATTCCGCTGGGCGAAATCTTGCAGATGGCGGGTGACCGCGGATTGCTCATGCCGGAGATCCGAACGGCGGTGCGCACGGGCGACACTTTGATGAAAGACCGGCGGCTTATGTTGAAACGTCCGCCGCACATTCTGGTCACCACTCCTGAGTCGCTTTACATTCTGCTGACGGCGGAAAAGAGCCGCGCTATCTTGCGCGATGTTGAGACCGTGATAGTCGACGAAATTCATGCTGTCGCCGATGACAAGCGCGGCGTGCATCTGGCGCTTTCGCTGGAGCGACTGGAAGCGCTGACTTATCGCCCTCCGGTGCGCATTGGGCTTTCGGCTACGCAGAAGCCGATTGAAGAAGTCGCGCACTTTCTGGCGGGCAACCCTGATCCTAACAATCCGCGGCCTGATCCCGTCATCGTCAACGTCGGCCACAAGCGCACGCTCGATCTCGGAGTCGAAGTTCCGTCGTCGGAACTGGGGCCGGTTGCTTCGAACGAGATGTGGGACGAAATTTATGAGCGCATTGTGCAACTGGTGAATGCGCACCGTTCGACTTTGGTCTTCGTCAACACGCGGCGGCTGGCGGAGCGCATTGCTCACCAATTGGGCGAGCGGCTGGGCGAGGACAATGTGGCCGCGCATCATGGGAGTTTGTCGCGCAAGCTGCGGTTGGAGGCGGAGCGCAAGCTGAAAGAAGGCCAGGTGAAGGTGCTGGTCGCGACCGCTTCGCTTGAGCTTGGTATCGACGTGGGAACGGTCGATCTTGTGTGTCATATCAGTTCGCCGCGTTCGATTGCGGTTGCTTTGCAGAGGGTGGGACGGTCGGGGCACTGGCGGGGAGCGGTTCCCAAGGGACGATTCTTTGTTACTACCCGCGATGATCTGGCGGAGTGCGCTGTGCTGGTGCGGGCCATTCGCCGGGGCGAACTTGATCGGTTGATTTTTCCCGAGGCTTCGCTGGACGTGCTGGCTCAGCAGATTGTGGCATGCTGCGCGGCTTCGGGCAGCGCAGCCACGGCGAACAAATCGGGTGACCAGTCAAACGACGGATGGGATGAGGATGAGTTATTCGCGCTCGTCAAACGCGCCTATCCTTATCGCAATCTCTCGCGCAAGACGTTCGACGAAGTGCTGGAGATGCTTTCGGAAGGCATTGCGTCGCAACGAGGGCGCTACGGCGCGTACCTGCATCACGATCGCATCAACCGCAGGCTGCGGGCACGGCGCGGCGCACGATTGGCTGCGATTACCAGCGGGGGCGCGATTCCTGACAATGCGCTGTTTACCGTGGTCGCGGAACCGGATGGCGGCGTGGTGGGAACGGTCGATGAAGACTTTGCCGTCGAAAGCATGGCGGGAGACGTCATGCTGCTTGGCAATACCTCATGGCGCATACGGCGGGTGGAAGCGAAAACGTCGCGCATGCTGGTCGAAGACGCGCAGGGGACGCCGCCTAGCGTGCCGTTCTGGCGCGGGGAAGCTCCGGCGCGGACCGAGGAACTTTCGCTGCAGTTGGGCGAACTACGCAAAGAAATCAGCGACCGGCTGCCGGGCGTGGTTCCGGTGGAAGGATGGCGCAATTTGCCCGTGGTTGCGGACGCCATAAGTTGGCTGCGGGAAGAATGCGGGCTTGATCTGGCCGGGGCTGAGCAACTGATTCAATACACGCTCGAAGGGCGCGCCGTGCTGGGCGATGTGCCTACGCAGACGACGATTATCGCCGAACGATTTTTTGACGAAGGCGGGGGGATGCAGTTGATCATCCACGCGCCGTTTGGCGGACGCATCAACAAGGCCTGGGGGCTGGCGCTGCGCAAGCGCTTCTGCCGCGGATTTAACTTCGAACTGCAGGCCGCGGCGACTGATAACGGATTGAACATCGCGCTCGCCGAGCAGCATAGTTTTCCGCTGGCCGATGTTTTTCACTTTCTGGCTTCCGAGACGATGCCTCCGATCCTCGAACAGGCGGCGCTTGCCTCGCCCATTTTTCAGACGCGCTGGCGCTGGGATGCAACGCGCGCGCTGGCTCTGCTGCGCTTTCAAGGCGGCAAGAAAGTGCCGCCGCAGATTCAGCGCATGCGTTCTGACGATTTGCTTGCCTCGGTTTTTCCGGACGTGGCGGCGTGCTTCGAGAACATCGAAGGGGACATCAAGATTCCCGACCATCCGCTGGTGCACGAGGTGATGAAAGACGTGCTGACCGAGGCGCTCGATATCGAAGGGCTCGGCGAAGTATTGCGTGGCATCGAGCAGGAGCGGATTCGTTGCCTGGCGGTCGATACTCCGGTGCCGTCGCAGTTTTCGCACGAAATTCTTAATGCGAATCCCTATGCCTACCTGGATGATGCGCCGCTCGAAGAACGGCGGGCGCGCGCGGTTGAAATGCGGCGCGTGTTGCCGGCCTCGGTGCTCGAGGAAGTCGGCGCCCTCGATGCGGCGGCTATAGCGCAGGTGCAGCGGGAGGCTTGGCCCGACGTGCGCGATGCCGATGAACTGCACGACGTGCTGCATACGCTGGTGTCGGTGCCTGTGGAAAACAGTTCTCAGTTCTCAGTTCTCAGTTCTCAGCAAACCCCGCAGTCCAGTGCCATTTGGGCGGGATTCTTTGAGCACCTGCAGCGCGAGAATCGCGCCGTTGTGGCGGAAGCTGGCGGTCGGCAATATTGGGTGGCGGCCGAACGGGTCGAGTCGTTCCAGTCAATGCATCGTGTGATGACGGGGGTTGTCCCGTCTCCGGCTGCAAATGAGAGCGGTGGAGATGCGAACGGAGACGCGGCGAGCCGCGTCTCTACAGTAAGTTTTGACGATGCAGCGTTGACGGCGGTGCAGGGATGGATGGCGCATCTTGGGCCGACTACCGCGTCGGAAATTGGCGGGTTGCTTGGAGTGCGGGCGTCTGAGATCGAAAAGGCTCTGCTTCGCGTTGAAGCCAGTGGAGCGATTCTGCGCGGGAAGTTTCGTCCCGATCATAGTCGAGCTTCGCTTGGAGCAGACGGGCGAGGACGCCCGTCTCTCCACGAAACCGGGGCGGACGGACCAGGACGGTTGTCTCTCCACGAACCGGAAACCGAGTGGTGCGAGCGGCGTCTGCTGGCTCGCATTCATCGGCTGACGGTGGCAACTTTACGCAAGCAAATTGCTCCGGTAACGGCCGCGCAGTTTATGAATTGGCTTTTGCGCTGGCAGCATGTGGCTCCGGGGACGCAGGTGCGTGGAGAGCATGGGACGCTGGAAGTGATCCGGCAGCTACAGGGATTCGAGATACCGGCGAGTTCGTGGGAACGGTTTGTGCTGGCACGCAGAATCTCGGACTACGATCCGGCGCACCTCGATCAACTGTGCCTGGCAGGCGCGGTCGGATGGGGGCGCCTGTCGCCGCATCCCGCGACTCTTGAGGCCACGGGAAATGATATGTCTGGGCATGAGAACCGGCGACGAATCATCCCCACCCGCGTCGCGCCGATTGCATTTTTTGTGCGCGAAGATGCTGACTGGATGCGGGCTCACCATCCCGGGGCGGAAGATTCTGCTTCTTCGTTCTTGAGTCCGGTGGCGCAGGCGGTGCTGGAACTTTTGAAGCATCGAGGGGCGCTATTTTTTCCCGACATGGTGCGGGCTACGGGCAGGCTGAAGGCGGAAGTGGAAACCGGATTGTGGGAACTGGTGGCGGCTGGACTCGTGACTGCCGACGGATTCGAAAACTTGCGCGCGCTGGTCACACCGAAAAGCGCATCGGGCAGCGGGCTGGGAAAGGTGCGACGGCCGCGTCATGCGCCGGGACGCTGGTCTCTACTGCACACCGACGGCGCGGACCGCGACCGCAGCGTCGAGTCGTGCTGCTGGATGCTGTTGCGGCGGTATGGCGTGGTGTTTCGCGATCTGCTTGTCCGCGAAACCAATCTGCCGCGATGGCGCGAGTTGCAGATCGGCTACCGTCGTCTCGAAGATCGCGGAGAAGTGCGCGGCGGGCGATTCGTCGATGGATTTTTGGGAGAGCAATTCGCGCTTCCGGTCGCGGTCGAATCGTTGCGCGCCCACCGTAAGTTGCCGATGAACACTGCCGAACGCGTTGTGATCGCGGCGGCGGACCCGCTGAACCTGGTGGGGATTATCGTTCCGGGCGAGCGTATTGCTGCGATCTCGGGGAAAAGCGTTACGTTTCGCGACGGGGTGTGGGACGCGGAAGATGCGCTGATGGCTGCGGGATATTAGGGGCGGGCACAACCCACTCACTGTCATCGTTCGCGAAGGGAGAGGCCTGTGCATCGTTGTGTCCAGCGCATGGGTCCTTCGCTTCGCTCAGGATGACAGACCCGAGATTAAAGTGACAGACCCGAGGTTATGGTCGCGGATTTGCGCGACGAAACATCAGAGGATTCGTTCGCAAACTTCTCTACGGCAAATTTAGTTTCAGCAGAACCTGCGGATTTAAATACACACCTTGCCAGCGCACGGCTAGATGCAAGTGTGGACCCGTGGCGCGGCCTGTGCCTCCACTTCGTCCGATCTCCTGTCCTTTTTTTATTTCATCACCTTCTTGGACAGAAAATTTCGACAGATGCAGATAGAGGGTTAACAATCCCTGGCCGTGGTCGATCACTACGCAATTGCCTTCAAAGAACAGAGGCCGGGCCAGGATGATGCGTCCGCTATTGACGGCTCCTACCGATGTTCCACTGGGAACGCGGAAATCGAGGCCCTGATGCGTGCTTTGCACGGAACCGTTGAAGACGCGTTCGACTCCAAACACGTCGGAGATCGTGGCATTCACCGGAGGCGCAAACGAACCCTTCCATTCGCGGTCAGGGCTCAGGGTTTTGAAGGCCTCGTCTTTGGTTGCCTTGTCCTTTTCGATTTCTTGCTGCTCTTCGGGACTGGGTGCGGTATAACGCGGTGGAACCTTCAACACGGCCCGCGGATAGCGTTGGCGCTCTATGCGAACTTGCTTTTCGAATGAGGGTGTTTCTGGCGCGGATTGCTCCGAGGAAGTTTCGGCGTGAAGCTGGAGGGGATAGGTTCCCGGCTTGGTTTCAAGGCTGACGCCTGCGAGCGCGAACCATGATTTGTGGGTCGCGTCGAAAGTGAACTCGATCTCGTGGCCTAGCCAGTTGGCGGAAAGAGCGTGAACCGGCTTCGGCACGGTGACGCGGAAGAGCAGGGGCGTTCCGTTGACGAGGCGGGCGGGTTGGATGACGACCGTCCAATGGCTGGCTGTTGAAGGCAGGGGGGGTGACGCCGCCGAGTTTGCGGTTAGGGCGAGCAATGCGAGGGCAAGAAGTGCAACGGAATCGAAGTGGCGTTGGGGCATCGCGATTTCGCAGGCGCTGAGTTTCTCCCCAGCCTGTTCAGGCTAGCATTTTTCCTCGCGTCTCCCGCACAATAATTAGAAGATGACCAACATAGTCATATCCATTATAATGGCGTTATGAGAACGGTGAATATCAGCGACCTGAAGGCACGGCTCAGCGCCCATATCCAGATTGTGCGGGATGGGGAAGAGGTGGTGGTCTGCGACCGCAACCAGCCAGTGGCGCGAATCGTGCCCTGCCATCTAGAAGATCGCTCGGAGCGGGAGCGAAGGCTGGTTGCACGCGGCGCGCTTACGCCACCCTTAAAGAAGAGGTCTGGGTCGGCATCGTGGCCGGAGCCGCCGGGGAATGTTTCCGATAAAACCGTGGAAGAAGTGTTGCGCGCCGAACGGGAAAGCCGCTGATGCGAACACTAGCGTTCTGGGACACAAGTGCGCTGGTGCCTCTTTGCGTGCGGCAGAGCATTACGCCGCGGGCCATCGCCCTTTATAAAATTCACGACGCGGTGGTTTGGTGGGCCACGCCAGTCGAGATTGCGAGCGCCGTCACACGGCTCTTGCGCGTGCAAGAACTTGACTCCGGGGAATGGACCAAGGCTCGCAAACTTGCCGGGAGGCTGGCCAGTTCATGGTTCGTGATTCAGCCATCGGACGTGCTGCGAGCGCGATCCATCGGGCTTGTGGAGCGCTACGACTTGCGGGCCGCCGACTCTTTGCAGTTGGCGGCGGCGTTGGAGTGGTGCGAGGGAGTTCCTGAAGGGCATGTTTTCCTGACCATCGATCAAAAGCTGCGAGAGGCGGCGATCCTGAGCGGCTTCGATGCCCGGCGGATTTGACGGCGATCACTAATCGTCTCCAGTTCGCCGCCAACTGATTGAGCGCAGCTCCAGCATCGGTTTTCCCGGCATCCCTTCCCGCGCTGGCATATAATGTGGCAATTTCGAAGGCTTGACTTTGCTTGCATAGGAGGGCCATTGTCGCTGTCACTTGATACTCGCGAGGTGGGACGCGTCACCATTGTGCATTGCAATGGACGGATTGTTGCCGGAAGCGCGAGCGACTCTTTGCGCGAGCACGTGACCTGGTTGCTGCGCGACCGCCGCTCGATTGTCCTGCATCTGGGCGAGGTCGGATTCATTGACAGCAGTGGGTTGGGCACGATGGTTCGAGCCCTGACCACGACCCGCCAGGCGCATGGCGACCTGAAGCTTTGCAATGTGCCGGAATTCGTGCGCAAAGTTCTGGAGATGTCGCGGCTGAGCGCAGTGTTCGACGCGCACGAATCGGAGGAGAAGGCGATTGCCGCCTTTTATCGTCCGGGAGCGCGCGCCGAAGCGCCGGTTGCCACCGGTCGGAGGATTCTGTGTCTGGACTCGAATGCCGACGTGCTGGCGTATTTGCGCGAACTGCTGCGGCGCGCGGGATACGACGTGCAGAGCAGCAGCCGCGTGGCCGACGCTCTGCTGCTCATGCGCGTCAGCCAATTTGATCTCCTGCTGGTGGGCTCGGGCATGAAGGCTTCCTCGCCGCCCAGCTTCCAGGACGCTTGCGCTAAACTTCCGGTGATCGAATTGAGCGGCGAATTTTCCACTAGCCATGCCGGGGAAGCGGGGGCCCAATTGCTGGACACGATCGCGGCCCGGCTGCACGCCAAGAACTCGTCGCAGGCTTAGGAAAGGTCGGTAGTGGTGCAGTTTGAAAATTGCCGTCCCTCAGCGGCTAAAGCCGCAATGAGAATGCGAAGCTTACGGCACGGCTGAAGCCGTGCCCTTTCAAAGCTTGCGTGAACCGACTTATCGGAGTTCGCTTAGCTCATGTTGTTTTTCTTGCGCTCGAGTTTTATTACCGCTCTTCTGTTCTTCTCCATGGTTGTGCAACTCAAAGTGCTCGGCGAGGACGCCAAGGCTTCGCCTATAGACCCGGGACTTGCGGCTGCGGATCAGCTTTATCGGAGCGGCAAGTTCTCGGAGGCGGAGGCCAGTTATCAGGCGCTGGTGAAGACCGATCCCCAGCTGGTAGCGGCGCAGGCTGGACTGGTTCGGGCGAGGTTGCGGCAGCAGAAGGTGGATGAAGCCTTTGAGGCGGTGAACGCTGCATTGCTGGCACAACCCAATGCGGCGGCATTGCTGACGGCTAAGGGCGATGTGCAGTTTCGGCGCGCCGAGATGTCGGACGCCGAGTTGTCCTATCTGGCGGCGAAGAAACTTGACCGAAATGAGGTGCATGCTTATCTCGGACTGGCGCGGTTGTACCGCGCCTATTCCATGTATCGCGTCGCTTACGGCGAGTTGCAGATCGCGCACCAGATCGCCCCTGACGATGTTGACGTGCAACGGGCGTGGCTGGGCATGCTTCGGCGAAAAGAAAGACGGGCAGGACTCGAGGCGTATCTTGCCGGCTCTCATCCCGAGGATGCAGAGGAAACCAGGCGGATGACCGACTACTTGGAGTTTCTGAAAGCGACCGCGGACAAACCGGCTCATGAATGCAGGCTGGTGAGCAAGGTGCAGCAAACGGAGACGAGTCTGGAGGGCATCTACGGGGAGAATGGGCCGCGTCGGGGCAAGCGCCGACGCGGCATCGGCATGTCGTCGGACGCAGGCGCGCCGCGGGCTCTGGGCCTGTCTGCCAAACTGAATGACTTGGATGTCCACCTTTTGCTGGATACGGGAGCTGGCGGAATCACGATAAGCCATAAGGTTGCGCAGGATGCGGGGTTGAAGCGCATCGCGGCGGCGCGCTTCGGAGGCATCGGCGACACAGGACTGCAAAACGGCTATATGGCAGTCGCGGAACATATACGGATTGGCGAACTGGAGTTTCAGGACTGCCTGGTCAGTGTAGGCGATCTACGCTCGGTGACGGACGATGGATTGATCGGCGCCGATGTTTTTGGAGATTATCTGGTTGATATCGACCTCCCCGGAGAACGGCTCAAATTGTCTCCGTTGCCGAAGCGTCCTGAGGATTCAGTTGCTCCGACATCGTTGAACAGCGAGGGAGAGGAACAAGGGAACGCGGAGCAGAAGGAAAGTGGAGCGACGGAACAGACTCCGAAGGAGCAGAAATCGTCAGCGTCCAGTTCCGAGACCTCGGGCGGCCTGCCCCGAGATCGTTACATTGCTCCGGAGATGGCGAACTGGACGAGAGTCTTTCGCTTTGGCCACGCCATTTTGGTGCCAACTAGCGTGAACGATTCCAAACCCATGCTGTTCGGACTTGATACGGGAGCGTTCAGCAATGTTCTTTCGCTGCGTGCGGGGCGGCAGGTCGCCAAGGTGAGTTCCGATTACCGGGATCGGGTCAATGGCTTGAGCGGCGGGGTAAATCAAGTCTACAGTTCCGCGAAGGCGACTTTGAGTTTCGGACACTTCCGGCAGACGAACCAGGGCATCGTGACTTTCGATCTCTCTAGTGTGAGCAGCCAGATGGGGGCGGAGATTTCCGGTTTTCTGGGATTTGAAATGCTGAGGAAGATGGAAGTGAAACTGGACTACCGCGACGGTTTGGTGGATTTTGTTTACGACCGCAAGCGCGCGGTGCCGTAGGCGCACCCAGCTACAGCAAAAATCAAATACAGGAGCCTAGCGGGACGTTTCTGTGGAATCCCACCCCTTCGGCTACGCTCAGGGCAGGCTCTTGCGCAAAAAACGCGCAAGGATGGGGCACCCATCGGCCGTGGAGTCTTTCTGAGTCGCTTGCAACTGGCTGATTTCACGCAGGATGGTTGAAATCAGCCACTCCTCCGGACGCAACTTTTCTTTCTCATCCGAGTTCAAGTTCGTAGGCGCTTCAGAGGAAACAGAAAGCTGAAGGACCTCATGCTCTGGCGAATCAAAGCAGCGAATCGCCGAGAGAACGAAAGGGAGGTTCATTATGAAATACCTGAGATATGTAGCACTGCTGGCTTTGCTGGCCTTGCCGCTCGCTTACGCGCAAGCACAGGTCAGGGTCGGAGTTGGAATCGGCGTGGGCCCCGGTTATGTGGCTGGGCCTCCGGTTTGCGCTTACGGCTATTACCCAGACTATCCGTATGCTTGCGCGCCCTACGGATACTATGGCCCGAGCTTTTTCGTAAACGGGATCTTCATCGGCGCGGGCCCCTGGTACCACGGCGGCTGGGGACGCGGATACTGGGGACGCGGCTACTACGGTCACGGCTTTGAAGGACGTGGCTTTGCAGGACGCGGTTATGTGGGGCGTGGGTCAGTGGGGCACGGCTTCGTAGCCCGCGGAGGCTCTCGCGGTGGCGGGTTTCATGGTGGCGGCGGGGCACGCGGACGGTAAGAAGCGATCGGGTCATCTGACCATCGGGTCATCGAAGAACGGCTGGCTTGAGAAATCTGCCAGCCGTTTTTCTTTCTCTCTTTTAGAAGCGATCATCCTTAGAAGTGATCGTCGGTCGGATGGCCTGGATGCTCGAGGGCTCGTGCTTGAATGGCGCGATCCCACGGGCCGCCCTGCCAGTTATCTTTCAAGCGATTGCTGTGGATCCATGGCGGCAGCGTCATCAGCAGGCGGCGGCTGAGTGCGTGCAGATAGGGTTCGTAGACTTCCCGAAGCTCTGTTAAACGATCGGGCGCGTCGTTGTCTTTATCTTTACTTTTATTTTTTGCCGCGCTCAGGGTCACGCCGCGCCATGCCAGTTCCGTTTTCAGGCGGGCGCGATCGGCTGTGGTGAGGCGGTCGGGATCATGCGGACTGTAGTCGGCGTTCACTACCTGGGCGAGATCGACGGCGGCGTGCCGCGCCATGGCGAAGGTGAGCTTGGCCTGGTCGGGGTGGATGCCTTCCACACCGGTCATGACCAGCGACGTGACATCGAGCATGACGGTGAGGGCACCTAACCAGGATTGATTGCCATGCTGCGAACGGAAGAAGAGCAGCACCGGATAAGAGATATGACTGGAGAGAAGATCGGCGCACCAGCGCTCCCAGTCGCGAAAAATACCGTCGAGCACTTTCTGATCGGGACAGCAGCCCAAGCGGCCGAGAAATTCGGTAGCGCTCGGCGGTGATCCGGCGCGGGCATCGAGCAGCGAAATTTCAGTTTCGCGCGCGGCAAACGAGTTGTAGATGACGGGGACATATCCGATTACGACGCCGAGGAAGGCGAAGCCCATGCCCGATTCCATGACGGCCAAGGCGCGGGCGGCAGCGTTGTTGGGAGTGATATCGCCGTAGCCCAGGGTAAAGAAGGTTTCGCCGCTCAGATAGATGACTTTCCAGAACGTGATTTTTTCGTTGCCCAGCGTCAAGTGTTCACCCAGTCCGTACTGCACGCAGGCGAATCCGAAAATCAGCCCAAGCGCCCAAAAGCCCAGCAACGGGAATAGCGACAGCGGTCCAAAGTACGCGAGGAAGCCTTCGTGCCGGTTAGGGGACTTGATATGCCGCGCCACGTGGACCCAGAACCCCCAGCTTCTCCTGTAGAACCGGGACGAGATGCGAAAGATTTGGCGTTTGATGCGCCGTGGCAAGACCACGGTCTCAAAGGCATCCATCAGGATGAGGAGGATCAGAAGCACGCCGACGATCGATGCCCACCAATGCATAGATGAGAGTTGAGATGACGCGGGAATGGTAGCAGATTCAAAAGGAAGGCGTGGATGTGATGTGGAATCGTAGAAATTACGGCGTGGTATGCGCCGCATCCAGTGCCCTCTTTACTGCTTGTAGTTCCTTGAGCAGACCGCGCAGGTTGCGCGTATCGAGTGCATTTGCACCGTCGCTTTTCGCTTCTGTTGGATTGTCGTGGACTTCCATGAATACGCCGTCCACACCCGCAGCCACGGCGGCGCGCGACAATACGGGAATAAATTCCGGCTGGCCGCCGCTCACCGCGGGCTGATCTTCATCGCCGTGCGACGCGGAGGGTAGTTGCACCGAGTGGGTGGCGTCAAATACCACCGGGGCGAACTTGCGCATGATGGCCAACGAGCGCATGTCCACGACCAAGTTGTTGTATCCAAAACTCGAACCGCGCTCGGTCAGGAAAACCTGGCTGTTGCCGGCATCGCGGCACTTTTCGGTGGCGTGCTTCATGTCCCAGGGCGAAACGAACTGACCTTTTTTGATGTTCACGGGGCGTCCACTAAGCGCGGCCGCCACGACGAGATCGGTCTGGCGGCAGAGGAATGCGGGAATTTGGAGCACGTCCACCACTTCGGCTACCGCAGCGACGTCGGCCACCTGATGCACGTCGGTGAGAACCGGAATGTGCACTTCATCTTTGACTTTCTGCAGAATGCGCAGGCCTTCCTTCATGCCCGGCCCGCGGTAACTGCGAATGGAAGTGCGGTTTGCCTTATCGTAGGAGGCTTTGAAGATGAAGGGAAAATTCAGCGAACGAGTGACGCCCTTGATGATCTCCGCCATGCGCAGGGCGTGATCTTCGCTCTCGATTACGCAGGGGCCGGCGATGAGGAACAGATCGCCGGCGCCTACGCGCACGTTATCGATTTGGAAAGACAAGGTCAAAGAAATTTGTAATTGGTAATTTGTAATTGGCAATTTAAACCCGCCCGCAGCCGCAAAGGCGTCAGTCTCGAGAATTACAAATTGCAAATTTCAAATTACCAATTACAAATTTACTACCTTCTTCCCACTTTTTCTGGACGCAGGAACATCTCTACTTCGGTCGTGTCTTTCTGAACTTTCTTTTGCTGGCCGTGCTCGTAGGACGCGCCTACGAATGACTTGAACAGCGGATGCGGCTCCAGCGGCTTGGATTTGAATTCGGGATGGAACTGGCATCCGATGAAAAAGGGATGGCCGGGAATCTCTACGATTTCGACGTATGTGCCATCGGGAGTCGAACCCGAAATGCGCAGCCCGGCGGCTACCATGGGCTCTTCATATTCGCGGTTGAACTCGTAACGATGGCGGTGGCGCTCGCTGATCTCGGTTTGGCCATACACTTTGTAGGCCAGCGTTCCCGTCTCGATTTTGCAGGGCCATGCACCCAGCCGCATGGTGCCGCCCAGGTCTTCAACGCCGCGCAACTCGCGCAGTTTGTAGATCACGCGATGGGGAGTCGCCTGATCGAACTCGCTCGAATTGGCATCGGCCAATCCGCAGACGTTGCGTGCATATTCTATGCAGGCCGTCTGCATGCCTAGACAGATTCCGAAGTAGGGCACGTGCTTCTCGCGCGCGTATTGGATCGCGCGCAACATGCCTTCGATGCCGCGCTTGCCAAATCCGCCGGGGACGAGCAAGCCGTCGTACCCTTCTAACTGCGCTTCGTAACTCGTATCGGTTTTGTCTTGAGACTCCAAGCCCTCGGCTTCAATCCAATTCACTTCGAGCTTCAGATTGTGCGCCAGCGCGCCGTGCACGAGAGCTTCTTTCAGCGACTTATAGCTGTCTTCATACTCGACGTACTTGCCGACTATGCCGATCTTGACGACATCTTTCGGGTTGTAGACGCGATGCACCAGATCGGTCCACTTCGAGATATCGCGATCCTTGGCTTCCAGTTTCAGACGGCGCAGGACCAGCGTATCCACTTCTTCATGCGCGAAAACTACCGGGACTTCGTAGATGGACGCGACATCTTTCGCGGTGATGACGGCTTCTTCTTCGACGTTGCAGAAGAGCGCAATCTTCGACTTGATTTCTTTCGACAGGAAGCGGTCGGTGCGGCAGAGCAGGATGTCAGGCTGAATTCCGACGCTGAGCAATTCTTTTACGGAGTGCTGGGTGGGCTTGGTCTTCAATTCCTGTGCGGCGGCGATGAAGGGCACGAGCGTCACGTGGACGAACAGCGTGTTATCGCGGCCGAGTTCCTGGCGCATCTGGCGGATGGCTTCGATGAAGGGCAGGGACTCGATGTCGCCGACCGTGCCGCCGATTTCGACGATGGCCACGTCCACATCCTGCGCGACTTTTTTCGCTGCCGCTTTGATTTCGTTGGTCACGTGCGGAATTACCTGCACGGTTTTGCCCAGATAATCGCCGCGGCGCTCTTTGGCTATGATTTGCTCGTAGAGACGGCCGGTGGTCCAGTTGTTGTCGCGAGAGAGCTTGGCGTGGGTGAAGCGTTCGTAGTGGCCGAGGTCGAGATCGGTTTCGGCGCCGTCGTCGGTGACGAAAACTTCGCCGTGCTGAAAGGGCGACATGGTGCCGGGATCGACGTTCAGGTAGGGATCGAACTTCATCAGGTTGACTTTGAGGCCGCGACTTTCGAGCAGGCATCCGATGGAGGCCGCCGCCAGTCCTTTACCCAATGATGAGACCACACCGCCGGTTACAAAGATGTACTTGGCCGACATCGCTTCCTCGCTTTAATTTGTTTGGGAAAATTGTGCGGGTTGGGGTGCACGATCAATTATGGCAGAAGTCTTTCGGGAAGGGAATGTGGAAAAAACAGCCGTCAGCCGTCAGCCTTCAGCTGTCAGTAAAGCCTGCGTCGGTGATGGAGAAAAGTTCTTAAGAACTACGCTGCCAGGCGCTGCAGGATTTCCTTGGCCAGCTTTTGGGCTTCGCCGAAAAATTTCTGGTATTCGACGAAGATGCGGTTCAGTTCGAGCGACTGATCGGCGGTGAGCTTGTGGCGCAGCATCATGTCGCGGACGTGGACGGGATTGGGCAGGGTTGCGTCTTCGGTCAGTTCTTCTAGGGCGGTTGCGGGATTGTAGTGATACATGGGTCTTATTGTATCGCTGCCGAGAAGGAATTTTTTCGGCGCCGGGTAATGGGCTCTTATCGGAGGATACAAAATGCAGGGGCGGTCGGCGCCGCCCCTGCTGAAAGTCAAAAACCGCGGGCGAGGGCGCCCGCGCCACACGAACCTATGTGCCTTCGCTCCAGCTGGCCAGGTATTCTTCCTGCTCGGAGGTCAGGCGATCGATCTTGATGCCCAGGGATTCCAGTTTTAACTTGGCTACTCGCTTGTCTAGTTCCACTGGAACTGTGTAGACCTTCTTTTCCAGAGTGGCGTGGTTCTTCACCATGTACTCGCAGGAGAAGGCCTGGTCGGCAAAACTCATATCCATTACCGAGGCGGGATGGCCTTCGGCAGCGGCCAGGTTGATGAGGCGGCCCTCGCCTAGCAGGTTGATGCGGCGGCCGTCTTTCATGGTGTACTCGTCCACGTAGTTGCGCGTGGTGCGCTTCGAGGACGACAGCTTTTCTAGCGATGGGATGTCGATTTCTACGTTGAAGTGTCCCGAGTTCGAAATGATGGCGCCATCTTTCATGAGCTCGAAGTGCTGCCTGGCGAGCACGCTCTTGTTGCCGGTGACGGTGCAGAAAACGTCGCCGATCTTGGCGGCTTCTTCCATGCTCATCACACGGAAACCGTCCATGACGGCTTCGAGCGCTTTGGTGGGATCGACTTCGGTGATGATTACTTCGGCGCCCGCACCACGCGCGCGCGATGCCAGGCCGCGTCCGCACCAGCCGTAACCGGCGACTACGAACTTGGAGCCGGCGAGCAGGAAATTGGTGGCGCGGATGATGCCGTCGATGGTGGACTGGCCGGTGCCGTAGCGATTGTCGAACAGATGCTTGGTGTCGGCGTCGTTGACGGCCACGATGGGATAGCCGAGCACGCCTTCCTTCGCCATGGCGCGCAGGCGAATTACGCCGGTGGTGGTTTCTTCGGTGCCGCCAATCACATTTGCCAATTCCGTCTTGCGCTTGGTGTGGAGCATGGTGACGAGGTCGGCGCCATCGTCCATGGTGAGGTGCGGCTTGTGATCGACCGCGGCCATGATGTGAGCGTAGTAGGAGTCATTGTCTTCGCCTTTGATGGCGAAAACGGGAACGTTATAGTCGCGGACCAGACTGGCGGCGACGTCGTCTTGGGTGGAGAGTGGGTTGGAGGCGCACAACGCCACGTCGGCGCCGCCGTCGCGCAGGGCGATCATTAGATTTGCGGTCTCGGCCGTCACGTGCAGGCAGGCGGAAACGCGAATGCCCTTGAGCGGCTGGTTCTTGATGAATTCCTTGCGGATAATCTGGAGCACCTTCATGGACTGGTTCGCCCACTCGATGCGTTTCTTGCCCAGATCGGCCAGTTCAAACCCTTTTACGTCGCTGCTGATTGATGTTGTAGCCATTTTTCTCCTCATCCCCGGATGATGACGCGATGCATTTCTCGTCTTGCTGCTCGCACGGCCCCTAAAGGGGCAGTTGCTTTCGATGAACTGACGGCATCGCTAAAGCGAAGCCCTGATACGAAACATAAAGCGATGCCCTGATACGAAACGAGAGTTCTTCCGCGGCCTTGAGACGGGGCAAGCCCCGTCTCTACCTAGCACCTATTGTCTGGCTCCTACTGGTTCATGTTTTTTCAGGCCCGCGTCGGCGGCCAGCTTGGCGGCTTTGTCGGTTGCTTCCCAGGTGAAATCTGGATCGCTGCGGCCGAAGTGTCCGTAGGCGGCGGTTTTGCGGTAAATCGGACGGCGCAAGTTTAAGGTCTCGATGATCTCGCGCGGCTTGAGCTTGAAGTTGGCGCGCACCAGATCTGGAATCAGCTTGGCATCGATCTTCTCGGTTCCGAAAGTATCCACCAGGACGCTGACGGGATCGGCAACACCGATCGCGTAGGCGAGTTGCACTTCGCAGCGGTCGGCGAGGCCGGCGGCTACGATGTTCTTGGCGATGTAGCGCGCCATGTAGGCGGCCGAACGATCGACCTTGGTCGGATCCTTGCCGCTGAAAGCGCCGCCGCCGTGACGACCCATGCCACCGTATGTGTCGACGATAATCTTGCGTCCGGTTAGACCGGAATCGCCCATGGGACCGCCGATGACGAAGCGTCCGGTGGGATTGATGTGGTACTTGGTGTCTTCATCGAGCAGATTGGCGGGAATTACGGCCTGGATGACGTGCTTCAGAATGTCGGAGCGTAATTCGTCGTTGCCCACGGTTTCGGAATGCTGCGTGGAGACGACCACGGCATCCACGCGCTTCACCTTGCCTGGGGCGCTGTATTCGACCGTGACCTGGGATTTTCCATCGGGACGCAGGTAGGGGCAGGTGCCATTTTTGCGAACTTCGGAAAGTTTCTGGGTCAGCTTGTGGGCGAGGGAAATCGGAAGGGGCATCAGTTCAGGAGTCTCATTGCAGGCGAAGCCGAACATCATTCCCTGGTCGCCGGCGCCGCCGGTGTCTACGCCCATGGCAATGTCGCCGGATTGCTTGTTGATGCTGGAAATCACCGCGCAGGTATTGGAGTCGAAGCCGTAGACGGCGTTGTCGTAGCCGATGGATTGAACTACGCCGCGCACCAGGCTTTGGAAGTCCACGTAAGCTTTGGTGGTAATTTCGCCGGCGATGACGACCAAGCCGGTGCAGGTCAGGGTTTCACAGGCGACGCGGCTGGTGGGGTCTTCACGCAGGCAGGCGTCGAGAATGGCATCGGAAATCTGGTCGGCGATCTTGTCGGGATGTCCTTCGGTAACAGATTCCGAGGTAAACAGAAAACGATTAGTTGATGGCAAGCTGGTATCTCCTCAAGGTAACTTTTGAGCCTTAATAGCGATCCTTCACGTCCGACTAGGGAGGCGGAGCCAAGAGTTCTTAACCAAATACTCCTAAACCAGGACTCCTAAAAAGACCGGGGGTTTGGCTTAATCTCATCCAAAACGGTATCAGAGATGACCTCCCCAATGCAACGGAATTGGCCGGTGATGAAGGGAGCCGACATCGAGTGGAAGCCAGGCGGCGTTCAATGGTCGAAGAGAGAGGTAAATGGAAGAAACTTAAAGAGAAAACTCAAGGGTTAGGAGGCGGTTGGGGGGCGCTAGGTATCAGTCCGCCAGGGCCAAAAGTAACGGTCTTTACCTCGCCGTACTCGCCCCCAGTATCAAGCTTGTTGCCGTTGAAGCGAAAGGTGACGCCGCCGGCGTTTCCGGTTTTGACGATGATTTCCTTTCGTCCGCGGATAGTTCGCTCACTGCCGGCTTCCAAAAGTTCGGACGCGGTTGTCTTGCCATCCGCGGAGATCGAGATCCAGGATTCTTCTCGGGCTTGGATGACAACGGTAAACTCGCCTGGAAGCGCGGCAGTTGAATTGGGCGGCGTTTTGGGGACGACGGTGGAGGCAGGTTGTGCTGGCGGCGGATTGTTCGTCGACAACTTGGTCTTTAGGGAACTAGTCGTCGGGGCAGTATCCGCTGCCGAATTGGGTGCAAGCGAACTGGTGCTGCTGGCTTCGCCGGGTGTTGGGCCTCCTCCGCCAGATGAGGGAGCAGTAGTCGTGGTCGGAGTTGGGTGGGCCGACACCCTGGCGCGCTCCCGCTGGCGATGGCTCCAGAAAGAGAGCGCGAGCGCAACGACGAGTAGAAGGGCGGCGAACAGGCCCCAGGGCAGGGGGCGGGCAGGGGAGTCGGAGATGGCCTCCAAGCGGCGGAGGTTGTGTTGATCTTCGCGCGCTCGATCGTCGGGGCTTGCCGTTTCTTGTCCTCCGGGTTCGTTCCGGACTAGAGGGGCGTCGCCGGACGCTTGCAGGTATTCGGCAATGGTTTGATCTTCGTCGATGCCAACGGTGCGGGCGTAGGCACGGACGAAGCCCTTATTAAAGATGCCTCCGGGCAACTGGTTGAACTTATCCTCCTCCAGAGCCTGAAGCATGCGGGTGCCGATTTTGGTGGAACTGGAAATCTGTTCCAGGGAGATCTTGCGCTTCTCCCGCTCGGATTTCAGTTTTTCGCCGAAGGACGGCAAACAGGTCTCTCGCTTTCGTTGGCTAGGAAAACGGAATTTTACTCTGTTGAGAAGCAAGATCATAGGTCATTCAGCAATTTCCCGTTATTGATAGACTCTCATTCGATTGCCTATGCGAATCCTCTTGATTGGCGGAAACGGCTTTATCGGCTCACCATTAGTACGCGAGTTGCGTGCTTCCGGACACGAAGTGGCGGTTTTCCATCGCCGCGCCGATCCGGATTCTGGAGGCGCTGACGTTGTGCAGATTCAGGGAGACCGGAATCGACTTCCCGATTACCGGGAGCGGCTGCAGCGGTTTTCCCCTGACGTGGTCATTGATGTGATTCTGAGCTCGGGAGAACAAGCGCGTCAGCTCATGGAGACTGTGCGTGATGTTGCCGGGCGCGTGGTCGCGGTCAGCAGCATGGACGTGTACCGCGCGGCGGGCGTATGGCACGGGGTCGAGCCGGGTGCGTTAGAACCGCTGCCGCTGACGGAAGACTCGCCACTGCGCACGGTTCGCAAGCTCTATGCGCCAGAAGTGGTTAAGATGATGAAGGGGGTCTTCGGCTGGCTTAACGCGGACTACGACAAAATTGGGGTCGAGGAGGCGATCATGAATGATCCGGCGGTCTCTGGGACGGTTCTACGATTGCCGATGGTTTATGGGCCGGGAGATCGCCTCCATAGATGGTTTCCGTTACTCAAACGCGTGGCTGATCGACGATCGGCAATACTGCTTGCGGACGATTTCGCCGCTTGGCGGGCTCCGCGCGGCTACGTTGACGACGTGGCGCATGCGATCGCGCTTGCCGCCACCTCGGAGCAGGCGGGGCGACGGGTTTACAACATTTGCCAAGAACCGACGATGCCGGAACTGGAATGGCAAACGAGAATTGCAAGAAGTACGAATTGGTCGGGGAGATTCGTTGTCCTGCCGCGAGAGCGAATGCCGAAGCATCTGTTGCCGCCCGGCAATGGGGCGCAACATTTGGTCGCCGCGTCGGAGCGCATTCGGACTGAGTTGGGTTACAAGGAACTGGTCAAAGTCGAAGAGGCAATCCGGCGAACGGTGGCATGGGAGCAGCGAAATCCGCCGGATACCGTCGATCCGCAGCAGTTTGATTACGATGCCGAAGACGCTACGTTGGCCGAGGTGGCGTAGGTTCCGATGGCGACCGGAACGCGCGTCCGGCAGGGATTCTGCCGAAATGGACGCAAATGGGGCATGGGTTGGCGTGACTGGTACCGGTTACCGACGTTCGTTGCCGGGGCAGTGCGCCCAAACCTATAATTTTGTATCCACCCACCGGAACGAGGAGTGCATGGCTGAGGCCGCGGGCACATCTCCAATTCGCCTGTCGCAAGAGCTGACCATCTTTCACGATGTCGCCAAAGCGCTGACGTCGTCGCTCAACCTCGATTCGATCCTGCAGACCATCATGGAAAAAATGGCGGAATACTTCCGGCCGGATACGTGGTCGCTGCTGATGGTGGATGAGGAAAAAGATGAGCTCTACTTTGCCATCGCGGTAGGGGCGGCGGCGGATGTGCTGTCGAAGGCGCGTTTGAAGGTAGGGGAGGGTATTGCTGGCTGGGTGGCGCGGCACGGACAGGTGCTGATCGTGCCCGACGTGCAGAGCGATTCCCGGTTCTCATCGCGGCTGGACGAGATGACGCGCTTGCAGACCCGGTCGGTGATCTGCGTGCCGCTGCGTTCGAAACATCGCGTGTTGGGTGTGATCCAACTGGTGAACGCCAACGTGGAAATGAGCGAACAGGAAATGTTCTTCCTGCAGACGTTGTGCGATTACGCTGCGATTTCGATTGAGAATGCCAGGTCGGTCGAAAAAATTCAGGAACTCACTATCACCGACGATTGCACGGGGCTGTTCAACGCGCGCCATTTGCATAAGACGCTCGAAACCGAGGTTTATCGTTCCGCGCGTTTTGGGTACCAGTTCAGCGTGATCTTTATCGATCTCGACCACTTCAAGACGGTCAACGACACGCACGGACATCTGGTGGGAAGCCGGTTGCTGGCCGAAGTCGGCTACCTGATCAAAGCACAGTTGCGGTTGATTGATTTCGCTTTTCGCTACGGTGGAGACGAATTTGTGGTGCTGTTGCCGCAAACCAGCAAAGACCAGGCGGTGGTGGTGGCGAAACGTTTGCAGGATTCCCTGCGCAGCGGTACGTTTTGCACCGAACAGGGCTTAAACCTGACGGTGCGCGCCAGCATGGGGCTGGCGACTTTTCCGCACGATGCCCAGACGCCGCACGACATCATCCGCCAGGCGGACGAAATGATGTACGTGGTCAAGAACACGACCCGCGATAATATCGGGATTGCCTCGCGCGGAGTGATGGAAACGTAGAAAAACAGGTCTCAGCTCTCAGCTGCCAGGTCTCAAAACTCTACGCTGCTTTGCTACTCAACCGCTTTGCTCGGCCTTAATAGTCTATTGTTTCAATGCATAGCCGAGCAGCCTCTCCATTTTTCCCAGTTTTTCGCAGTCGGACTCGTTGGAAGCAAAGTGCGAGTGCTCTTTCTCGTTGACGCAGCGATAGAGGGGAATGGTCTGCTCTTCTGGTTTGCTATAGACCCAGCCCGCCGTGCGCAACCGCTGATAGTGGGCAGTTTCGCAAACGCCCTTGTGCTCAAGCATATGGTCTGGGTGCCCTGGCCAGTCGCTGACGCAGTCTTCTAATTCAACGGTGGGTTTGGCTGGGTCGGCGACCGTCATCAGATAGCCGGATTCCTTCTCAAGTTTGTAGGTGTCGTAATTGCCGGGAACAGGCGCCGTCGTAGACCAGCGGTCATGCAGCGCCGCATTATACCAACGCCCGAGTTCGATCCCAACCTGCGGAGTGACGGGCGCGTTCGAAATCGAAACGTCCACCTTACGAAAAACTAGGTAGCGCTCACGGAACCCTTCGTTGGGCTGGATGTACATGTAGGCCAGAATCCAGGAATTCGATAGCTGATTGCTGCCCGTTTTAGCGTCGTACAAGAACTGATAGGCGATGAGTTCGGACGGATCGGGGCGATGCCAACTTCCGGAATCGAGAACCGTAAGCGGCTCTCGCAGGGTTGTGAAAGTCACTCCGTCGGTGGAGAACCTGAGTCCAGTGCCACCGTGAGTCCAGCCAATCGCTAAAGTTCCTCCGGTAGTGGTCCATCGCGCGACAGTGCCGCCCACCCCCTTCGCAAGGCCTGTTGCGTTGCCGCCAAGACCGGGCTGGTCCCACTCGCCTTGAAAGAACTTCATCCACTTGCCCGGATGCGGGTCTGACACAAGTGCTCGCGACACGATTGTTGTTCCATCCCTATACCGCATGCAGTAAGCGTAGTAGTAGCCATCTTGTCCATTAACGGCACTGCAGTTGCCTTCCCCAGAGATCTTGCCCGCCCTAGGCACGTCAGTGTCCAGGCCAGTGAGGATTCGTCCATAGTCCTTCCAAGTCAGGCCATAGTCGGTTGATATCGCGAGGGATGTCGACATATGGGTCTGAAAATGGTCGGCGTAGTTGCACTCGGTCTCGTTATGGACCCAGGCGAGGATCGTGTTGCCGGACTGCTCGACGTGGTGAATCCATTGTCCGCAGGAGTCATAGGTACCGGGCGCACCTTTATCGAGCACTAGACGTCGCGGACCGCCCATGTCCCATGGATGGTCCCCATCAACGGCGTAGGTTTTGGCGCCGGCTACGAAGCCGCGGAAGCGCCCGTCGGGGAGTTGAATCTCTGTAAAGTCTTCGATGTCAGGACCAGGTCCGCGCGCGACGAGAGGGAGGCCAACTCGGATCTTGAGACACTCTATGCAAAGCGCTCCCTTTGCCGCGGGGGTCGCGGCGCCAGCTGCCGTGCGCAGGCTCAAAGCAAAAGGAAGAAGAACCAGCGCGACGAAAAAATGGAGGATTTTACCTAACATTGGCACCTATCCTAGCGCCTTCAAAGTATCAAACACGGTCTCCTACCAGAAGTCGCGAAAGCCAGGTCATAGCCGTCCGAGAACGCGGAGAATTTTGCGTGAAAATTGGTTGCTAATTCTCCTTATCTCGCTTCTTCAGTTCCCCGGGCTGGCCGGTTTTGGGGAGCGTTTCGTTCAAATCCGGTTTCCAGGTGAAGGCGTTGGCGGGCGCGGAGGGGTTCACGCCGAAATCCCACACGTAGAGGTTCATCGCGTCTTTTCCCATCATCTCGGCGACGGCGTATTCCCCGGCCGCAAGCGGTTCGGTGGGCGTGAGCTGGATCCAGCCTCCGGCCATGGCGGTGACGGAGGATGCGACGAGACGTTCGTCGGTTTTTGTCGTTCCAGTGATCGCGGTCTTGATGGTTCCGGCGGTGCGCTTGCTGCCTTTGACCTCGACGCGAATAATCCTGAAGCGTTCGGTGGGCGCTAGGGGCGCCGGTTCGCCGGCGGCGGGCTGCGCGGTTGCATGCGCGGTTCCGGTGGCTGCGGCATTCAGGTCGATGTTGATGTAGAGCGAGGGAGTCATGGTGTGCGACTGAATCTTGGAGTGCGGTCCGGGGAGTTCAATGGATTGCTTGGCTCCGGCCAGCGGATTGATGACCGCTCGCAGAATGTTGGACTTGGCATTTTTCTCCAGGTCGCCGCCGGATTGCTGCAGTTCCGCCAACTGGGGCTGATTCTCATAGGTATCGAGGAGAAAGATGCCGCCCTCATCGGGGAGGTGCAGACCGGGCGCGACCTGCGGGGAGCGCAGTTGTTCAGCGTGGCGCTCGGCTTCCAGTTCCTTGTCGAGTTCGACGGCTTCGGGAGCGAGTTTGCCCGCCTCGCGGCCTTGCTCAAACTTGTTGGTCGCGTCCCAGTCGATGAGGGAGTTCGGGACTTCTTCCCACTCGCCGCGTTCGGCGCTGAAATAGCGGACGCGGTCGCCGTGAATCTCATACTTGGTAACGGACTGGTAGGTGCCATCTTTCAGGATGAGGCGGTGCGCCTGGTTCTGGGCGAGAGCGGGAACGTACGTCGCGAAAAGAAAGGCGAACAGAGCGGCGGCTGCCAAGCTCCTCCAGTCAGCCCTCGTGCAATGAAGAAACGATTTCATGCCGTAAAACATTATCAATCTTTTCACCCGCTTGCGAAAGGTTCGGGGGCATCTCAATTTATAAGGACTTATGAGATCGCTAAAGCGATGCCTTGATACGAAACGACCAGGAAATTTCAAGCTGTGCTAGATTAATGGATTGTGCTGCGGCCCTTGAGATAGGCGGGTTGACGTGAGGCAGTGAGTTTTTTCCGCGCACACCAATCTTCAACGTCAAATCTGGAAAGACGAGATCAAATTGGCGAATCATAAACGCGCGCTCATTACCGGAATATCGGGGCAGGATGGAAGTTATCTGTCGGAATTGCTCCTGGAAAAAGGCTACGAGGTGCACGGTATCGTGCGCCGGGTGGCGATTGAAGATCCTCAGCACCGGCTGTCGCGCATTCAACACTTGCTGGACAGAATTCAACTGCATGCCGCGTCTCTGGAGAGCTATCCGAGCCTGATGAAGGTAGTTGCCGCCGTGGAACCGGACGAGGTTTACCATCTGGCGGCACAAAGCTATGTCAGCTATTCGTTTGAAGACGAGTTTTCAACCTTTGAAGTTAACGTGAACGGCACTCACTATCTGCTATCCACGTGCCGCGACGTTGTGCCCAAGGCGAAATTTTATTTTGCGGGATCGAGCGAAATGTTCGGCTCCGCTCCGGCTCCGCAAAACGAACTGACCGCGTTTCGTCCGCGGTCGGCGTATGGGATTTCGAAAGTTGCGGGCTACCATCTGACCCGGAACTACCGGGAAGCCTACCGTCTGCATGCCTCGTGCGGCATGCTGTACAACCATGAATCGCCACGGCGCGGGATGGAGTTTGTGACGCGCAAAGTTTCTTCCCTGGCGGCACAAATCAAGCTCGGGCTGGCCAGTGAAATCCACCTGGGCAACCTGGACGCGAAACGCGATTGGGGGCACGCGCGCGAATATGTGGAAGCGATGTGGCGGATGCTGCAACAGGAAAACCCGGACGACTACGTGATTGCCACCGGGGAAACGCATTCGGTACGCGAATTTCTGGAATCTGCGTTCGGCTTGCTGGGGCTCGATCCTTACAAGCATCTGGTGCTGGATGAACGCTTTATCCGTCCGGCGGAAGTCGATGTGTTGCTGGGAGACGCGAGCAAGGCGCACCAGCGCCTGGGCTGGAGGGCGAAAACGAAATTCAGCGAACTGGTGCGCGATATGGTTGATTCGGATTTAGAGCTGTACTCCCACGCTGAAAGTCAAACCGCCGTACAAAAAACCATGCAGTGAAACACTTCCACCTTGTGAGTTAGAACGTCAGCCGCAACGCGAACTGCCCGATGCGGGGAGTCGCGCCGCGGAAAGTGCCCGTGCTGGTGACCTGGCCGAAGGTTGGACTGTCAATGTTGGTAGCGCCGTCGGCGAACGTCGGTTGCGCGAACTCGGGATGATTCAGGGCGTTGAAGAACTCGGCGCGAAACTCCAGCTTGAAGCGCTCCGTGATGGAAGTAGTTTTGGCGAGCGCGATGTCGAGATTGATCAGCGTCGGCCCACGCAGCACATTGCGGCCCAGGCCGTAGGTTCGGTCTTTCGGGTTATTCACCGGATCGAGTTGCGGGAAACAGGGATTGGGAGTGCCACCGTCATAATACTCGTTGTTCTCGAGCGGCACGTTGGAAAAACTGTTGGGATCGAAAATAAAGTTGCCGGTGACGGCTTGGGTTGTGATCTGGCAGTAGTACTGTTTGGTAATGGGGTTTTGGGCCGTATTGTAAGTGACCTCGTTAATGGTGCGTACCTGCGCGGGGTTGAAGGTTCTGATGGGCGCGACGACCGCGGCGCGCGTCAGTAAGGGGTCCCCTGCGCCCGAAGAACCGTAGTTGGCAGGGTCATAGGCATCAGGCAACTGGGCGGAAATGTCGTAAGGGAATCCGGTTCGATAGGTAAAGATCGGATAGACACTCCAGCCTTTGGTCAGGCGTTTCGGTCCCGAGCCCCATACGCGATCGACTGGCAAATCCCATCCCCCACTAAGCGTGACGCGATGGCGAACGTCGCTGTCGCCGGAAGCATAGAAAAGATTCGGGTCGTAGGCGGCCACCTGGGAATTGCGCTGCTGGAAACCGGAGGAATTGTCTAGATTATGGCCGTAAGTGTAGGCGAGGGTGTAATAAACGGTTCCCACGCGCGAGTCTTTGGGTTGGCGCGTCAGGCTCGCTTCGAGCGCGTTGTAGTTGGCGTGGGATACGTTCTGGAATTCGGGGAGCGGGCCATAACAGACGACCTGCAAGTAGGGTCCGCAATTGCCGCTGGCTTCGTTGAGACGGCGATTGGTAGTGCCCAGCACGTCGGGGTTGATGTCTCGCAGCGATGTGAGCCCGTGGCCGATGCTGCCCACGTAATTGGCTTCCAGAACTGTGTCGGCGACGAGATTGCGTTGCAAGCTCAGGTTGTACTGGTAGACGTAGGGTGTGCGCAGGTGCGGGTCGTCCAGGAAGATGGCGCCGGTGGTGTTGACCGGGAGAAACGGCGTGAAGTCGATGTTCGAGGCGGGCGGCTTCGATGGGAAGGTATTGGCCACGCCTAAACTGATGCAGTTGCCGTTCGCATCGTAATTGCAGGCATTCTGGAAGGGATGGCTCATATAGGTCAGGGGCGCGGTCACGGGGCAACCACTTTGCGTACCGCAGGTAGGTAAGAAGTCGGGCGAAGTGTAGAAAAGTCCGGCAGAGCCCACGAACGGGGGCTGGCCGTTGAACTGAAGATTATCTTCGCCTTTCAGGATGTCGTAGAAAATGCCGACGCCGCCGCGCAAACTTGTCTTGCCACTTCCGGTTGGATCCCAGGCAAAGCCGAAGCGGGGCGCGAAGTTTGTCCTGTCGGGGAAGTTGGTTCCGGTGGGGGCGCCGGGATCGCCGGGAAAAACCAATCCCGGTGGTGCGTTGGGAAATCGTGTTGACTGAAGTCCCGGAATGACTGAAAACGAGCGCCCCTTGGTGTCGAACTTGGGCGAATTGTATTCGTAGCGCAGGCCGATGGTCAGCACCAGGTTCTTGCGCACGTGCCACTCGTACTGGCCAAAGGCATACGTACTCTTGCTGCGAATGTTGGATGGCGCGAGTGCATTCTGGAAGTACGCGTCCGGGGTGCCGAGCAGAAAGTCGGCATAGTCGTTGCCGGAGCCTACGATATTGTCGGAGTAAAAATCCAACTCGCCATTTAAGTAATAGCCGTAAACCACATTTTCCTGATACGGCGAGAAGCCAACGCCGAACTTCCAGTTGTGTTTTCCGCGCGTCCAGGTAAGCGCGTCGGTCCAGGAGAAAGTGTTTTCGATGAAGCGTGTGGGGCCGTTTTCGCTGACGCCAACGAACATACCGGTGTCGAAAAAAATGTTGGTCGGGCCGGTAGCCAGGTCGGGAGTGATGTCGATACCAAGCTGCGGGCCGGTGGGCAGTTTGACTCCCGGTTCGTCGTGCAGGAAATTTGTGCGGTGCACGACGAAATGAAATTCATTGAGCAGGGTGGGGGAAATAATCCGAGTGTAGGCCAGATTTACGAAGTAATAATCCTTTTTGTTGGTGCTAGGGAAGCCCGGGACGCTGGCGAAGGGCGCGGGGTTTAGGGTTCCGAAGTAGGGATCACCGGCACGGTTCAGACCGATGGTGGCGGAGAACTTGTCTTTGGGGTTGGGGTCGTAATCAAACTTGGTGGTCAATTCATTGCGATTGTCATCCGCATCCTCGGAGGTGGAGAGCAGACCGCCGGGAGCGCTGGGGATTAAGCCGGCCTGGATGTAGGCCTGGGCTATGGGATCGATCTGAGAGATCTTGGCTTGGGCCACACTCCCCACCCCCCCATACTTGTTAAGAGTCGTAAACCATGGGTTGGCAGTCAGGAAGGCGACGACTTGCGGATCAGGGCATCCGGCCGGGATCTTGCAGACCACGCCGTCGAACGGCTCGGCTTCCGAAAAATCTCCAACCCAGCCATTGCTGGGCCCGGGCAATTCCTGCGGTGTGTAGACCGGGGAATCAATGATCGGGACGGCCTGAATCTGGCGCTGCCCCTGGTAGGCGGCGAAGAAAAAGAGCTTGTCCTTGAAGATCGGGCCGCCCAGGGTTGCTCCGAACTGGTTGCGCTTCAGGTCGAGCCGGGGAAGTCCCTGCCGCTTGTTGAAGTAGTCGTTGGCGTCGAAAGCTCTGTTGCGGATGTATTCAAACGCGCTGCCGTGGATCTGGTTGGTGCCCGATTTGGTCACGATACTGATGACGCCGCCGCCGTTGCGTCCATACTCGGCGGTGTAGTCGCTGGCTAGAATCTTGAACTCGGCTACGGCATCGGGATTGGGATCGAGGACGTTGCTGTTATCGAGCAAGTCGTTGTTCAGGCCGCCATCGAGCAGAAAGGTTACCGAATCGGTGCGTCCGCCGGCGATGCTGTAGTTGCCCGCGCCGCCGTTGTCGTCGTTGCTTTCCGTGACTCCAGGCTGAAGTAACGCGAGATCGAGCATGTCGCGGCCATTCAGGGGCATGTTGGTGAGGGCGCGTCCGGTGATGGACTGGCCCAGAGTAGGGTTAATGGTTTCTACGGGCGCCGCTTCCGCCCCAACGTCGATGGTCTGATTCTCGGCGCCCACTTCCATTTTGAAATCGATACGGAGCGCCTGGTTGATCAACAGTTTCTGTTCGGAGCTGACCACCGTGCGAAAGCCGGCATGCTCGGCTGTCACCTTGTAATTGCCGATGGGCAACGCCAATACCTGGAACGATCCCTCCTTGTTCGTGGCTGCCTTACGCACGACCTGAGTGGCCGTGTTGGTCACGGCAATCTGCGCGTCGGAGATGACGAGTCCTTGCGGGTCGTAGACCGTTCCGAAAATCCTTCCGGTAGCATCCTGAGCCGAAGACAGGGGTGGGATTATCAGCGCAATCGCTATCAGCAGAATCGTTATCGACAGAATCGTTGTCGGCAAAATCCGCGAAAGCCACATCATCCGATGGAATTTCATTGCGATCTCCTTTCCCGCAACCATGCTGCGCGGACTATGGTTTCCGTTTCGATTTACTTCTTACGCCAGCCTTTCGTGCCGTGTGTAGTCCGGTTAGAGACCCTTGCTGCTCGATCGGTCCAAGAAATACACTGGCGCCGTTCTCATCCATATCGAGCCAGAACAACTGATCGCCACTGGCCTGATAGATAATTGTCCCGAAAGCCGGGTCATCCCCAGTAAGGGCCATGCCGAGAGTTATGGTGTAGCGGCCGGGGCTGAGGTGATCTGGCGCGGCGGTTCCCGAGAACGTCGCGGTATCGGTGCCGTCGGGCGGAGTGGCGTTGAAGATGATGAAAGGATCGCTGACGAGACCAGTGGCCTGGTTCAAAGCAAGACTGCTCACCGATGACTGACCAACCAAGTCGAATTCCCAACCGAGGAACTCGCTGCTGGCGGTATTGAAGGCCTGCGCTCCAAAGGCATAGCTGCCGGCAAAACTCGTGGTGGAGGTATCGGTTTGCGGAGTTAGGACTCCAGTGCCGTTGAGCGTAAAGCCATCGAGGTCGGCAAGCAGAGCGCCTCCCAATCCGCTGGTCGTGTTATTCGGATCGTTCAGGTTGAGATTTGGGTCCGTCACGTACATTCCGAGGACGCTGACGTCGCCCAAGTCTCCGGCTGTGATTGTCAGGCTGCCGTATCCATTGCTTCCAACGGTATAGGTACCCGAGATCGCCGCCTTGGGAACGAGGAGGCCATTGTCGAATTCATTGTCGTCCGCGATGCCGGTCGTGAGGTTGCCGTTGCCATCCGTCGTAAACATGCCCGCTGCGGCGTAGAGAGCGCCGAGCGAGTTGCTTTCGACTCCGAATATGGAACTGCCGAGCGATGCGCTGCTGAAAGTACCTGTGCCCTGTCCAAATGCCGAGCCAATAGCCGAATCGTCGTAGTCGTTGCCGGTGTTCGAATTATCCACGTCGATGATCCGTATTGCGTCGGCACGAACGATGTAATAGTTGAGTTGGATCGCCAGGGCGGCGCTAGTGATGGAGCCGCGACCGAACGCGTCGGCTCCGGTGATGGTTCCGGTGAAAGGTGTTCCCAGCGTTGGAGTCGTCTGGGCTCCCATATCATCAATGTCGAAAGTACCCGCCAGGGACGTGCCGTTGCCCGAGATCGAGAACACGCCTCCGTAAACCACCGCGAAATCGCTGGAATCCACGCCGGTAAGAGTGAAGGCATAGTTGCCGTCGTTGAGCGCGCTCGACAGGGTTTGCGTGTCCAGGCTTCCGCTGGAGGTTGCCGTCCCGTCAAACTGAATGATGAGGGCGTGGTTCAAGTTCACAAACTGAACGCCCAGGGTCTCTAGGCCGTTCTGGCCCAAACTTGGGTTGTTGGTGGTGAGGGTGAGTTTTCCCTGGCCGGTGGTAGGATCCACCACCAGGGCGCCGGTTGCTGGCAAGATCATATCGGGGGAAGGCTCGGGCGAGTTGAGTCCGACTCCGTCGTTGTAGTCCTGCTCGCCGCCGAGGACATTACCGTTGCCGTCGACGCTCACTGAACCGGCGATCGCGTAGAAATTTGGACCCTGGTTGAGCGCCTCCAGTCCGCTCACATAGAACGCGTAATTGATCGCGGTGTTGGTCAGAATAAAATTGGCCGGCTCGGCTCCGGAGGCAACGGTTGCCGTCACCGTATAAGTTCCGACCGATCCATTCGCAGTGAAGGGCGCCGAAGTGGCCACTCCGTTTACGTCGGTGGTAGCCGTGTTCACTCCACCAGCGAAGATGATGCTTGCTCCGGCTGCTGGGACCTCGAACGTCACCGTCGCGCCGCTCACTGGCGACCCGTTTGCCATCACGGTCGCTTGCAACGGTGCTGCGAACGCGGCGTTGACGGTCGCGCTCTGCGGCGTTCCGCTCGTCGGCGTGATCGATATGACTGCTCCGGTTATGTTCGTCAGACTGAAGTCGGCTGGCGTCGCTACTCCTGCAACCTTGGCCGTGACGGTATAACCGCCTGCGTTTGCGTTCGCTGTGAAGGTCGAAGAGGTGGCCATGCCGTTCGCGCCGGTCGTATCGGTTTCCGTTGCCGTTCCATTGTTGAATGTGCCGCTTGCTCCCGATGACGGAGCCGTAAATGTTACCGATGCGCCGCTCACCGGGTTCTGGTTGGCGTCCAGAACCGTTGCTACCAGCGGCGCTTCAAAGGCGGTGCTGATGGTCGCGTCTTGCAGGGATCCGCTGGTCGCCGCAATGGAGGCCGCGGGGCCGGCAGTGTTCGTCAGGCTGAAAGTGGTTGAGGCGGTCACGCCTGCAACGGAAGCGGTCACCGTGTAAGCGCCGAGCGTCCCATTGGCGGTGAACGTCGACATGGTAGTCGCCACGCCGCTTGCATTCGTCGTATCTGTTTCGGAATTCGTCGAGGTGGAGGCGAAGACGCCGCTCGCTCCCGTCGTTGGGGCCGTGAAGGTCACAAACGCGCCGCTCACCGGCGCACCACCCATGGTTACTGTTGCCACCAGCGGCGCTGCAAACGCCGTGTTGAGCTGCGCGCTTTGCGGAGTTCCGCTCGTCGCCACGATATTCTCCGGCTGGGTAGTGAAGTTCGAGCTATTGCAACTCGTCAAAAACGCCAGGGCCAGTACAAAGAACATTAAGGCCAGAACAATCGGAGCCAGAGAAAGCGCGCCGAAGAATTTCGCGTAGGTTGGGCACGTCATTTTCATAGCGATTCCCCTTTCTGGCTTGCTTTTTGGGCAGCGCGCTCGCGTGCCCGCGGCGACAGTAGGACGCCGTGCTGGTTGCGGATGGTGTAGACCTCGCCGCCTGCCTTCACGATGCGTACCAGCAAGACTTGCTTGTCCTTAATCGTCTTCATTACGCCGGTTGCCTCAATTTGTTGGCCGGCGGCAACGGAGACGGCTCCATAACCTCGCAAACCGAACCTTCCCAAGCTGGCATCCACCGGACCGGAAGGAGTTGCGAGGAGCAGGTGCGACCCCCCAATCATTCCCGGAGCGGCTCCGGTAAGCACTCTCGACACCGTGCCCGTGAGTGTGACTTCCTGAGCAATGTCGTAATGAAATGGCGTTGCGGACCTCGCAGAGGCCGCCGTAGTTTGCGCCTGAAGTGGCGATGGGGCGGAGATAAGAAAGAATAGGACGAGAGTACACAGTGTGACCGGCAACGGTTTCATCATGGGTGTTGGCCTCAAGATTGAATCTTGATTCGGAATTCGCATTCGGAACTCTGGTCGAACATCATACGCCCGGCGTCTCCTCAAATTGGAGATCAATTGCAGGCGCAATCCGCCATGGGATGGACTTTTCATGGCCGACAGTGTACTCCGAGTAGCGGTGAACTGAACGATGATTCGTGCAGTTCAACCCCCGGTCACATTGCGTGTTAACCCGAGGCGAACGGGCGGCGATTCTAGAGGATTTCGCACTCGGAAGTCGAGAGACGTTGGAGCGTCATCTCACGAGCAACGTGCGCGCGTGTCGTCAGAACGACATCTTCAGGGTGAACTCGAGCGCGCGCGGCGAGCCGAGAGCGAAGACGCCCGATCCCAAGCCGAGGCGGTTGCTTGGTTGCTGCTCATTGCTGGTGCCGTTGTTGGGCGCACCGTTGATGGAACCGACCGCTCCGCTCAACACGCCGCTCAGCGGGTTCGCCGGTCCGTCAACGTTGGAGAAGTTCATTACATTGTAGAAGGAAATCCCCGGCTGCAGTTCGATGTTCTCCCGGAACTTGTAGATCCAGTTCAAGCTCAGATCCATGGCATGCAACCAGCCCATGTTAGGAGAATTCTTTGGCGCGAGCGGCACGGGTTGCTGCACGCCTCCGAGCGCAACTAGCTGTGCCAGGGTGAACAGACCATTCTGAATCAGCGTCTGGCCGGCGGGTGTGGGCACGCCAGCGGCAATGCTGTTGTTGTAATTCTGAATATACGTGTTGATGTTGCTGGCGTTGACGCCGCGGCCGAAGGAGCCGATTCCGGTTCCGGGCAAAACATCCCCAAAGCCGCCGTTGGAGCCGAAGCTGCCATCGCCGGTGCCGTCGCCGGTAAGATCGGTGACAAAAATTCCGCCGGGGTTCCCGGTTGGATTAAGCGTCGGAGTGACGGGCAGCGGGCTGTAGAAATGCCCAATCACGCCGAGGCGGAACTTGTAGGGCAAGTCCATCGATCCGCCAAAGGAAAGTTGATGGGTGCGGTCAAGTCCGTTGGGGCCGAGATAATGCAGAGGGTTGCGGAAGTCGGTGGCGATACTGATGAAATCGTTGTCCGTTGCCATGGCGACATATCGTGACAACGAATAGGAGACCTGCATATTCATGTTGCGAATGTAACGGGTGGGAGTTTGGATATTCTGTTTGAACGAAAGCTGAAGTCCGTTGTACACGGCGCGGCCGCTGGGGAAGAGCATCTGGTTGGCGCCGACGTTGGGATTGATACCGGGGAAAGCAGCGCCCGTTGCCGGTGTGAGACATATGAGCCCACTCGGTCCGCAGGTGAAGGCAGCTGGAAATCCGCCGAGGGATGAATATCCCGAGTCGAGTCCGCCAGAGAGCGGGTTTCCGCTGCCGTCGAATTTCGGTGCCGCGAAGTCCGATATAGTGGCACCCGCCGCAATCGCACAGTTAATCGCCGCCGCTGAATAACCTCCCGCACAACCAAACTGTGCGGTGGTAGTCGCGATAGCATTCTGCGCCGCAGCCTTGTTGAAGAAGCGAGCATCGCCAACGTGGTTAGTGTCGATGGCCAGCAGAGTGTGCGTCTCGATGTTGCGGAGGTAATCGGCGGAGACCACCATTCCCCTGCGGATCTCTCGCTGGATGCCGAAGTTCATCTGCACGGAACGGGGGCTGACGTAGTTCGGGGCGAGCAGATCTGTGCCAGTAACATCGAGGCCGTCGGCCAGGGTGCTGTTGATAAATGATGGATTGCTGGCTGGTCCAGCCGAAACCGTGGCGGCTTGGTATTGTTGCTGATTGGACAAGATCTGGGGTGCAACGCTGCCGATCGGTTGTCCGCAGATTCCATTCCAATTCTGAGTCACTCCGTTTGGCAGGGTAAAGACGCCGCCCGAGCCGGCGGTGCAGACTGTCGGATTGGCGAGGAACAATCCAGTCGCGAGACGCGCGGGCCGGTCAAATTCGATGTTGTTCCAGATCGAGTTTTCGTAGAACAGTCCGATGCCGCCACGAATTACTGTTTTGCCGTTGTGCCTCGGATCCCACGCGACCCCGATCTGCGGAGCAAAGTTCTTATTCGGCTGATTGACGCGGGCGCCCAGATTTGAATAGTACTGGTTGTCAAAGTTCTGGCTGAGTCCCGGAATGCCGGCCAAATCGGCATCGGAGCGCCCGCTGTCGCGAACGTAACGCAACCCGAGAGTCAGGGTTAGACCTGGCTGAATCTTCCAGGCGTCACCGAAATAGAGAGAGAGACGGTTGTCGGGACCAGAGCCGCCAGCGGGAAATCCAAAGGCTGGGATTTCCGAATCGAAGCCTTGCCCGTTGCCCAGTTGCACCGTGTTCGCTGGATAGTTGAGCGGGTTATTGCATCCGTTGGGGAACGGCAGAGTCGGGCTGGGGACGCAGTCGCCCACGTTGGCACTGACCGCAGGTCCCAACGCGAGGAAGCTGGCAAAGCCGCCGCCAAAAATGTGATTCAGGCCGCCGCCGTAGCGGAGAATGTGCTTACCCACGGCTTTGCTGCCGTCATATTTGAACTGATGATCAGTCTGGTAAGTTTGCTGCGGCGCCAGGAAGCTTGGTCCGGAGCAGAAATCGTCCAAGCCTGCGGTGAGGCAATCGGGATCGCCGCCGATGGCGAGCTCGATGCCGGGCAACGGGTTGAAAATCGACGATCCCGCAACGGCATCGACGATACCATTGCGGAACTTGGTATAGCCGAAACGAATGCTGTGCGTGAACCCACCGGTGATAAAGTCCAATCCCACAGCTTGCACCGGCGTATGGTTCACGTTGCCGAAGGGCTGAAACGAGTTGGGAATAATCGCGAGCACACTATGGTTCTGGTCGTAGGAAAAACGGTAGAAGAGCTTGTAGTTGTTGGTGATTTGCCAGTCGAGCCGCGCTAGTCCTTCGACCTCGCGGAAGGGGGAGTCGAAGCTTCCGGCAAGCGCGCTGAAGTCGCCGCTAGGTATCACGGGGTCGAGCAAGTCCTGCTTGGTGCGCTCCGCGTCGAGGAAAAAGAAGACCTTGTCCTTGATGATGGGCCCACCGAAGTTGCCGCCGTACTGGTTGCGCTGAAAATAATTGGTGCTGCCGCCGGGCAAGTTCGCGTCGAGCGAATGATCGCGGAAATTGTAGTATCCCTCGCCGTGATATCCGTTGGTTCCTGACTTGGTGGTGACGTTGACGGAACCGGACGAAGTCAATTCGGTGGAGAGATCGAGCGAGGATTGCTGAATCTGGAATTCCTGGATGGCGCCCTCGGGAACGTTTTGCGTAGTGGTGCCGACGGTTTCGTCGCTGATGTCGAGGCCATCCACCTCAATGCGGGCGGTACGCCCGAAGCGTCCGCCAAAAGATATGGAGGAGAATCCATTTTTGGTGGGATCGAAGTTTCCACCGTCTTGAATCTGCACCCCGGGCTCGAGTTGCGCCAAGTCGAGGAAGTTGCGGCCATTGATCGGCAGGTTCTCGATCTGTTGGGTGGTGAGAACGCCTTGTATGGTCGCCTGCTCGGTGTTGACTTCAAGGGCTGAAGCCTGCACTTCTACCACCTGGCTCGCCTGCCCGACCTGCAGCCGCGCGTTTCCCGACGCGGTCACACCCACTTGCACGGTCACGGGGATCTCGGTCGTCTTGAAGCCGGGTGCTTCGATGCGAATCGTGTAATCTCCGGGAGTGAGCGCCCCTGAAGTGTAGGCGCCAGCCGAGGTGGTGGTTACCGTGATCAGACGGCCGGTGGATTTGTTATTGATGGAGACTTTTGCGCCGCCAACGAGCGCGCCACTGGGATCCGTGACTGTGCCTTGGATGCTGCCGGTCGAGGCCGTGGTTTGTGCGGAGAGGCTGATGTGGAAGGCGAGCAAAATTCCAAGGACGGCAAGAGTGAAGGCGGTTTGAATCTTCACGGCACGCCGCAGACGGAGACCGAAGCTACCTGACATAAGCTCATCCCTTTCAGCCGAAACTTTTATTGTTGGCTAAAAAATAGCACCATAGTACACCAGCCCGGCGGGTGCGCACGATGTTATCTTTATGAGGCCAGTGATCTCTGGCAATCATTTTCATGGAAGTTCTCAAGAAACTTTTTGAGCGGCATTTCCGCGCGCCCGTGGTGCGGGCCGAGCCCGTGCAAGGGCAACTGGGTGGGTCGGGGCGCAAGATTGTCCGGCTTTCAGGCGGAGAAAAAAGCGCGATTGGCATTCTCTATGACGTGCGCGAAGAGAATGTCGCGTTTCTCGAATTCTCCCGGCATTTTCGCCAGCACGGCCTGCCGGTGCCGGAAATTTATGCTGAAGACTTAAGCCACGGCGCTTACCTCGAAGAAGATTTGGGCGACACCACTCTGTTTGAGTTTCTCTCGGGCCATCGGAACGTCGACGATCGCAGCGGAGCGGTGATCGCCTCCGAGGCGGTTGCTGCCTATCGCAAAGTTGTTGCGGTGTTGCCGCGTTTTCAAGTCGAAGCGGGGCAGGACCTGAACTACAAAGTGTGCTATCCGCGTTCGAGCTTTGATCGCCAGTCGATCGCGTGGGATTTGAATTATTTCAAGTATTACTTTCTCCGGCTCGCCGGTATTGCCTTCAACGAGCAGGCGCTGGAAGATGATTTCAGCCGCTTGACAAAATTCCTGTTGAGCGCCAGCCGCGATTATTTTCTGTATCGGGATTTTCAATCCCGCAATATCATGCTGCGCAAAGTCCGGAATAAAGTTGCGAACGGACTGCAGGACGAAGACCAGCCATTTTTTCTTGACTACCAAGGCGGCCGCAAAGGCGCGCTGCAATACGATATCGCTTCGCTTTTGTACGATGCCAAGGCCGACTTGCCTCCGGATCTGCGCCGGCAATTGCTCGATCACTATCTCGACACGCTCGGCGGGTTTCTCGATCTTGACCGCTCTGAGTTTATGCAGTTTTACTACGCCTACGTTTATGTCCGCATCATGCAGGCTCTGGGAGCGTATGGCTTTCGCGGTTTTTACGAGCGCAAGGAGCATTTTCTGCAAAGCGTGCCCTACGCGCTGAAGAACTTGCGCTGGCTGCTGCACAATGTGGAGTTGCCCGTCGCGTTGCCCACGCTGATGGAAGCTTTCAAAAGCATGGTGGCCTCGAACGAATTGCAAGGTCTGACTTCGACTGCGCAACCGGAAACATTGACGGTGCGGATTTTCAGCTTTTCCTTTCACCGGGGACTGCCGCAAGATGAGACCGGGAATGGCGGCGGATTCGTTTTCGATGGCCGCAGTCTCCCGAATCCAGGACGCGAAGAGCGCTTCAAAACCCTCACCGGGAAGGACGCAGCGGTCATCGACTATCTTAGTCAGCAGGAGAGCGTGCAGCAGTTTTTGGCCAATGCAATATCGCTGGTGGATGCCAGCGTAGCCACGTATCAGCGCCGCGGCTTCAAACATCTGATGGTATCGTTCGGCTGCACCGGCGGCCAGCATCGCTCGGTGTATCTCGCGGAGCAGTTGGCGAAGCATCTGCGCGGTCAGGATGGCGTGGAGGTTGTGGTGCGTCATCGCGAGCAGGAGCAACTCAATTCATGAAAGCGATGATACTGGCGGCCGGCCTGGGCACGCGGTTGCGTCCGCTCACCGACGACCGCCCCAAAGCGCTGGTCGAAATCAGCGGTCGCACGTTGCTCGAGATCACGCTCTCACGCTTGCGCAGCTTTGGGGTTCGCGAGGTAATCATCAATGTTCATCACTTTGCCGACATGATTGTGGAGTACCTGAAGAAAAATGACAATTTCGGCATGAACATTGAAGTCTCGCGCGAGGATGCGTTGCTCGATACCGGCGGGGGACTGAAAAAGGCCGCTCATTTCTTTCTCCGCGGTTCTGGCGATGCATCCAGCCATTCGGAAGAAGCCTTCTTCGTGCACAACGTCGATGTTCTCAGCACGATTGATCTGCGCCGCATGGTGCAATTTCATAATGATCATCAGGCCCTTGCCACGCTGGCTGTGCAGGATCGCAAGACCTCGCGCCATCTGTTGTTCGACGGCCAGTTTCAGCTTTGCGGCCGGCGAATCGGCAACGATCCGCCCGAGATAGTTGGCGGTCTCCAGCCAGCGTACGCGCTGGCTTTCGCCGGTATCCACATCGTCTCTCCTCGCCTGCTTGCGATGTTGAGTGAAGATGGCGCATTCTCGATCATCGGTTCCTATTTGCGTCTTGCTGCTGAGGGAGAAAGAATTCTCGCTTTCCGCGCCGACCAATATTATTGGCGCGATCTCGGCCAGCCAGAGAACGTGGCGCAGGCCGTGCATGATCTGAAGGAAAAAGTTATTGCGCTATAGGCTCAGGGTTGCAGCTCTTGCAACTGGTACTCTCAGACATGACATCGAAATCCGGGAGACCGTAAGTCATTGCCGCCCATCGTTAACGCACAAGAAATTACGAAAGCTTTCGGAGCGAGCCCGCTCTTCGAGAACGTTTCCTTCACCATTTCTGACGGCGATCGTATCGGCCTGATTGGCCCGAACGGATCCGGCAAATCCACTTTGTTGCGAATTCTGGCGGGCGAAGTTGCTCCCGACAGCGGGGAAGTGTCATTTCGCAAACGAACTCGTCTTGCCTGCGTCGAACAGGACTCGCGATTCAAATCTGGCGCTACGGTGCGTTCCGTGATTGAAGGCGCTCTCGATCTTTGTGGTGTCTCCGGAACCGAGCGCGGCGCGCGCTTTGCCGAGACTCTCGGCCGCGCCGGCTTTGACGATCTCGAAGCGAAAGCCACTGAATTATCGGGAGGCTGGCAGAAGCGTCTCGCAATTGTCGAAGCTCTGGTGCAGCATCCTGACATACTCCTGCTCGACGAGCCCACCAATCATCTCGATCTGCTGGGAATCATGTGGCTCGAAGATCTGCTGGAGCAGGCGGCATTCGCCAGCGTGATCGTGAGCCACGATCGCTATTTTCTGGAGAACGTCACGACCGACATGGTCGAACTCAACCGAATTTATCCCGATGGTTCGCTCCGCGTCCGGGGCAATTACAGCAGCTTTCTTGAGAAGAAAGAAGAATTCCTGCACGCGCAATCGAGGCGTCAGGAGGCGCTGGAAAATCTTGTTCACGGAGAAATCGAGTGGCTTCGCCGCGGCGCGAAGGCCCGCACCCGCAAGTCAAAAGCACGCATCAGCAAAGCGGGCGAACTTATGGGAGAGCTTGCCGACCTGAACGCGCGTACCCGTACCACCACAGCACAAATCGATTTTTCCGCCACCGATCGCAAGACGAAAAGACTGATAGAGCTGCAGGATGTTTCCTGCGCCATGGGAGAGCGCGCGTTATTCGAAGGCCTCAACTTCATACTTACTGCTGGAATGCGCGTGGGTCTTGTGGGCCCGAATGGCAGCGGCAAGACGACCTTGCTGCGCTTGTTGCAGGGAGATCTAGCTCCAACCGGTGGTGAGATTCGACGCGCCGATTGGCTGCGCATCGTCTATTTTGACCAGACTCGCACGCTTGATCCCGATATAACACTTCGCCGCGCACTCGCGCCGGACGGCGATTCGGTTGTCTATCGTGATCGCGTGATTCATGTAGCCGGATGGGCGGCGCGATTTCTTTTCACCGGTGAGCAGCTCAGCCAGCCCGTTGGGCGGCTCTCTGGAGGCGAACGGGCGCGCGTTCTGATCGCGCAGCTCATGCTTCAGCCTGCCGACATTCTTCTTCTCGATGAGCCCACCAACGACCTCGATATTCCAACACTCGAAATTCTGGAGGAAAGCCTGATCGATTTTCCCGGGTCGCTGGTGCTGGTGACGCATGATCGCTACATGCTCGACCGCGTATCTACGATCGTGCTTGGACTGAACGGGCAAGGCGGAGCCGATGTCTTCGCTGACTACGCGCAGTGGGAGGCTTGGCAGGCGCAGAGCACCAAGGACGACGATGCGCCAGCCGCGGAGACTTTGACGACGCGGCCTGCTTCTGCGTTGGCAGCGCCCGCAAAAAAGAAGCTTTCCTATCTCGAAGCGCGGGAATACTCGGCGATCGAAGAGCGAGTGGAAGAAGCGGAGCAGTTAGTAAGAGCTAAGCGTGCGGAACTGGAAGATCCAGCTAATGCGATGGATGCTCCGCGCCTTGTGGCTGCGCAGGCCGCGCTGGACGCGGCTCAACTGGCGCTCGACGCTCTCTATGCGCGCTGGGCTGAGCTGGAGAAAAAGAGCGGGTGAGGATTGTTAGTGCATCGCGATTCAGCGACAATTACGTGGTTCCGAGACGGATGGCTTGGGCTTTCAGCAATTTCATTTCGGCTTCTTGTCCGGCACTCGTTCCCAGACTTCATTCCAAGACTCGGTGCCCTCGGGGGATGTCAGGGTAGATTGCGCGGTCATGGTATTGCCATCTGCCGAGACGGCAATGGTTTCGTTCTCGACCATCCCATCGGGGTGTTTGGCGGTTTCTTGGTATTTCACGGTTCCTTCCAAGATGCCGTTGTTATCGACGAAAGACATCCGACTGCCGCGCCCCGCGCCCTTGTACTCGTAAGGTTGACCGTCAATGGCGCCATCAAAACTTGAATCCTTCCAAACAATCCGGCCACGATCATGGTTCGCGAATGCTTCGGTCAAGTGCCACTTGAAGTGCGAGGCGCTTGCTTCGGAAATCACAAGCGTCGCCTCCACGGGCCGGGGCGCGCCTTGGGACTGCGATTTGGCGATGTTCAACTTCCATTTACCAACAAGTTTAGCTTCATTAGTCGTTTGCGCGTTTAGCGTAAAAACGAGTACTACTACACTCAGCACCCGCGACCCGTATCGCACAAATCTGTTCATTACCCTGCCCCCAACCATCCCCAACGGCAATTTGTGATCCCTCTGTAATCTACGCCTTAACAAAATCAATATACCCGCGCTGCACATCCGTCCGCGTCAGCTTCGCTCGGATCTTGTCGCCGACGTGTAACCCTTGTGCTCCCTGTGCCAGCAAGCCTTCGATGTGCGGCTGCAGGACGCGAACAAACGTTCCCTTGGGAGTAACTCCAGTGACGATGGCGTCGAAGGTTTCGCCTACACGATGGCTCATGGCCACGGCGGCTAAGCGCTTCGACATTTCGCGCTCCACTTTTCGCGCTGCATCTTCTTTCTGGGTGCAGTTTGCGGCGATGGCGGCTAGTTCATCGTCGGAATAGGGATTCGGTTTTGCGTCGAGCAAATTCTTGATCAGCCTTTGCGTGACCACATCGGCAAAACGCCGGTTGGGAGCGGTCGAGTGCGTGTAATCCTGCACGGCTAGGCCAAAGTGTCCCTGCTCGGGATCGCCGGGGCGCTCCAGCACATATTCGCCTGGGCCAATCAGCTTGATTACCGCTAACGAGAGGTCGGCGAAATGATCGGGGTCGGCGGCTTTGCGCTTCACGAGAAAATCGTTGAGCGCCTTGGAATCCGCCTGTGCGGGGAGCGTCACGCCCTGCGCCGCCGCCAGTCGCACGATGCCATCCCAATGCTCGGGAGTTTTCACGATACGGCGAAGAGACGAGACTTTCTCCAACAGTCGCGCAACCACGCCGTTGGCGGCGATCATGAAATCTTCGATCAACTCGGTGGCGCGGTTCTTCTCTTGCTTTACGACGTCGATTACCTTCTGGTTGAGCACAACGGGATGAACTTCGCTGGTGTCAATGTTCAGCGCGCCATTTTCGTAGCGCAATTTCCTGAGCGCCTGGGCAACTCCGTCCTGGAGTTTGAGCTGCGCTTGTAGTTCCGAAGACGCAGCCACTTTGGGCGGAGCTGCCGCCGTGTCTTCTAGCCATGCTCCCACCGCTCCATAAGTGAGTTGTGCTTGGTTACGCACGATGGCGCGATAGACATCGCTCGAAGCCATCGCGCCGTTGGAATCGATCACGAATTCAATCACCACGGCTGGGCGATTCACATCTGGGAGTAACGACGATGCGCCGGTCGAGAGCTCTTCCGGCAACATCGAAAAATTAATGATGCCGGTATAAACCGTGGTCGTCTCGCGGGCGGCGTGCCGGTCGATAGGAGTGTCCTTGGCGACGAACGCATCGACATCGGCAATGCCTACCATCAGTTTGATGTTGCCATTGGGCAAGCGTTCGGCGACCTCGATCTGGTCGAGGTCTTTCGACGTGTCGTTGTCGATCGACGACCAGAGCAGGTTGCGCAGGTCGCGGACATTGGCGGAGGGTGTCAGTTGTGGGGGATGAGCTTTGATATTGAGCAGTTGTTGGTGGGTCTCCGGTGGAAAATTCGGTTCGAAACCCTTGGCCAGCATGATTTGCCGCGCCATCGCCTGAAAATCGATAGAAGGAGACTGAGAATCGTTCGTCACGCTGAAAAGGTAACATGAGTGCTTGCGAGGCGGCGCGACTGGTTCTGGCAATCAGATGTCGCACTGTCAAAATCAAAGGCTTACCACTAAGGTCACTAGGGCACACGAAGGAAGGCCGAGGTCCCCTTGAGCTCGTGATATTCTAGTGACAGCAGCTGCGTCTTCCTCCGATACGGTAGGACCGATTCCCGCAGTTCCCTAAAACATCATGATTTCAGTCAGCAATGTGTCCATGCGCTACGGCGCTAAAGTTCTGTTCGACGAAGTTTCCACCGGCTTTGTTCCGGCGAAGCGCTACGGCCTTACAGGCCCTAACGGCGCGGGTAAATCCACGTTTATGAAGCTCTTGACCGGCGAACTGGAGCCGCAGAAAGGAACCGTCGTCCGCCCGCGGAAGCTTGGAGTGCTGAGCCAGGATCAATTTGCCTTTGACAAGTATCGCGTGATCGACGCGGTGATCATGGGTAACCGGCGCTTGTGGGCTGCGCTTGAAGAACGCGAACTCATCTATGCGAAACATGACATGACCGACGCCGACGGTATGAAACTTGGCGAACTCGAAGGCATTGTCGGCGAGGAAGACGGCTATACCGCCGAGAGCGATGCCGCGATTCTGCTGCAGGGGCTCGACATTCCAGACGAGATGCACGAGCGAAAAATGTCGGAGTTGCCGGGCGGACAGAAGATGCGCGTGCTGCTGGCGCAGGCTCTGTTCGGACATCCGCAGGCGCTGTTGCTCGACGAGCCCACCAACCACCTCGATCTCGACTCGATTCATTGGCTGAAGAATTTTCTGAATCAATATGAGGGCGTGCTGATCGTGATCTCGCACGACCGCCATTTTCTTAACGGCATTTGCACTCACATCGCCGACATCGATTACGAGACCATCATTACTTATACCGGTACTTATGACGACATGGTGATCGCGAAGACGCAGGTGCGCTCGCAGATTGAAGGGCAAAACGCGCAACGAGAAAAAAAGATTGCACAGTTGAATGAGTTCATCGCGCGCTTTGCGGCTGGAACCCGCTCTAGCCAAGTGCAGTCGCGGCGCAAGGAAGTCGAGCGGTTGCAGGTCACGGAGTTGGCGAAGTCGAACATTCAGCGCCCATATCTTAAGTTCGAGCAGAAGCGGCCTTCGGGCAAACACATTCTTGAAATCGAAGGCGTCACGAAGTCGTACGGCGAAGCCAAAGTAATTTCTGCGTTCACGGCGAGCGTGCTGCGCGGAGAAAAAATTGCGCTGATGGGGCGCAACGGCTCGGGCAAGACGACTCTGGTGAATGCGCTGCTTGCGAATTCGCCCACAACTTCAGAGTCGGAACTGCGTGAAACCAGCGGCTACGACGGGCCTTTCATCGACGGTGGGAAGGTTATCTGGGGTCACGAAGCGGCTGTCGGATATTTCGCGCAGGATCACAAGGCGTTGATCGAACCCGGCATCAAGGTGTTGGAGTGGCTCCATCAGTGGGATCCCTCGGCTTCCACCGAAGAAATTCGCGGCATTCTCGGGCAGATGCTGTTTCCTCGGGATGACGCCGAGAAGCGCACCGATATACTCTCCGGCGGAGAAGCGGCGCGGCTGCTCTTCTGCAAGCTGATGTTGCAGAAGCCGAACGTGCTCGTGCTCGACGAGCCGACTAACCATCTCGATCTCGAATCGATTAATGCTCTCAATATTTCGCTGCAGCGTTATCCCGGAACCGTGTTGCTGGTCACGCATGACGAAGATCTGATTGATGAAGTTGCGACCCGGATCTGGCATTTCGAAGGCACGCATGAAATCACGGATTTCAAGGGCGCTTATGGCGAGTATGAGGCCGTTCTGGCCTGAGCGGCAGAGTTATATTTAGCTCACAAAATCCCTTGTCATCCTGAGCGAAGGGAAGGAATCCGCTTTTTGACCAAAGCAGACGGCTATTCGCCCTTCGCCGACTTATGAACGATCGCTAAAGGAGGATTTCTCTTCTTCTTTTTTGGGTTCGAGCGTTTGCGGGATTTCGAAGTGCCCCCGACGATGTCGGCGACGGATGTGTTCTCCAGTATCTTGGCTGCGGCGTCGCGCACTTCCAAAAACACACTGTAGAGCGCGCGATGATCGGGATCGGTGGTGATGAGGCCGCGGAGTTGATCCGCGTCGCCAAAGGGAGCGAGCGGGCCGTCGACCAGACGAATGATCTCGCTGAGTTTAATCTCCTGGGGCGCGCGCCTTAGGCGGTAGCCGCCCTTTGCCCCGCGAACGCTTTCGACGATGCGCGCGTTCTTGAGTTCCAGCAAAATCAACTCCAGAAATTTCTCGGGCAGGTCGCTATCAATGGCAATGTCCCGTATCTTAATCGTCTCGGTTCCGTAGCGGCGGCCCAAGGTCATGATCGCTTGCAGCGCATAAAGCCCCTTTTGCGAGATCTTCACTTCTCATCCTCTCCCACTGCGTTTTGGCATTCTCGGGCACGTGCTCATCGCCGTATGCCGCATTGGACGTACTGTAGTGTCTTCGTGCGGGCTTTGCAACTGATCTTATTGCAAGGGTTTCTACCGCGTCGAAGCCATGTTCACGGCCGGCTCGCCCACTTCATCATGCGCTTCGCCTTCCAGACAAACCCGATGCCACAGCTCAAGATTGAGCAAACGCCAGATGCGATCGTAGTTATCGCGATGTTGCGCGCGATGTTCGTCAAACAACTTCTCGATCGCCTCGCGCCGGAAATAACCGCGATTCAGGCTGCGCGGCTGAAGCAGCATTTCGCGAATCGTTTCCAGCCGCGGACCGGCCAGCCAACCGCTCCACGGCGTCGGAAATCCCAGCTTTGGCCGGTACAGAATCGAATGCGGCAATAGATCTTCCACCGCTTTTTTCAGAATCCGTTTGCCGGCGAGGCCTTGAATCTGGACCTCGCGCGGAATTCGGGTCGCGAACTCAACCAGCACGTGATCGAGAAACGGTACGCGGCTCTCAATGGAGGCGGCCATGCTCATGTTGTCCTGCTTCATGAGCAGTTCGACGAGGTAAGTCTTGATGTCGGTGTAGAGCAGCCGCTGCAGCATTTCGCCGGACGAGTGGTTCCAATAATCGACAACATTCTTATATGCGGTGCTGGGCGCGGTTTCGCGCGCGAACTCGCTCGTGAGGAGTCCGTTTTGTTCGGCTTCGCCGAAAGCGGAAAAAAAATTGTCGAAGTAGAAAGAGGCCCAGGAATTTCCATCCCGGGCCAGAAATGTATGGTCCAGTTTCCGCCGCGGAGTTGCTCCGAGAACCGAGGAAGTTGCGAGAATGTTGCGCAATCCGCGGCGAACAATGCTCGGAACCACGCTGCGATAGACGCGATCGATGGCCGCATTTTTTAGCGTGAAGGCATAGCGCGTGTAGCCCGCGAGGGTTTCATCGGCGCCTTCGCCGGTGAGTACCACGGTGACTCTTTCGCGGGCGAGGCGGGCGACAAAATAAAGCGAGACGCTGGACGGCCACACAATCGGCTCATCTTCATGCCAGATCAAATGCGGCAGGGCTCCAAAAAAATCCTGTTCGCTGACCAGCACTTCATGATGCCGCGAGCGAATATGATCCGAGACCGTGTGCGCAAAGGGCAGCTCACTGTAAGTCTGCTCGGTGTAGCCGACGGAGAAAGTCTCTACCGGCTCGCGGCGCAACTTTGTCATCAGGGCTGCCACCGCGCTCGAATCCACGCCGCCGCTCAGGAACACGCCCAGCGGCACGTCGCTCATCAGGTGACTTTGAACCGCGCCTTCGAGTAACTCGCGGTAGCTTTGGACGTAGTAACTTTCATCTCGCGATTCATGCGGCTGCGATGTATCCAGGTCCCAGTATTGCCGGATTTGTGCTTTGCCCTCGGGGCCAATCGTCATCGTGCGCCCGGGGAGCAGCTTCAGAATTCCGTTATAAAAACTCTGTTCGCCCGACAAATATCCAAACGCCAGATACTCCGGCAGCGCCGCGCGATTGAACTCCGGACGAACTCCGCCATGCGCCAGCACGGCTTTGATTTCCGAACCGAAGAGCAACCGCTCCGGCGTAAGTTTGTAATAGAGCGGCTTGATGCCTAATCGGTCGCGCGCGATGAAGAGGGTTTTTGCATTGCGATTCCAGATAGCGAAGGCGAACATGCCGCGGAGATGCTGCACGCAATCCGCGCCGTACTCTTCGTAGAGATGGATGACGGTTTCGGTGTCGCTGTGGGTGCTATAGCGGTGGCCGCTGGCGATGAGTTGCTCGCGCAGGGCCAGGTGGTTGTAAATCTCGCCGTTGAAGACGATCCACAGTGTGCCGTCTTCGTTCGAAATCGGCTGATGGCCGCCCGCCACATCGACGATGCTGAGCCGGCGCATGCCGATGGCCACTGCGCCGTCGGTATAGAAGCCTTCATCGTCGGGCCCGCGATGGCTGATGACGTGGCACATTTCGCGCAGAGCCGCCGCGTTTGCCCGCGAATCCCGCCCGAATTCGAGAATCCCAGCAATCCCGCACATTCAGCGCTTCTCCGCGTAGGGCGACGAGCTTTGGCTAGAGGAACGACCACTAAGATCGGTTGAGGAAGAATACGTCAGCTTCTCGAACTCGGGCGTCACGGAAAAATCATTCGGCTCTGCGTTCAGTATTGCATCCTGCTTGCGCCACTCGAAAAACGCGGACGGCCCGGCTGTCTTCATCTTTAGCAGAGGCTGACCTTGCCACGCGACATTCGTCCCGCCGATCACGACCAGGTGCGCGAGTTTCTCTTTTTCAATCCGGCAATAAAGCACTCCTGCGTCCGAGGACCACGGACCGAAACTCCACGCACCGTCGCCGCGCGCAAAAAAGAATCCGTGGCTTACGTCATGATAATCGAGTTCGTAAACTTGCAGCGCGGCTTGCGCCATGCTGGCCAGCCGGGGTTCGTGGTCTTGCGCAAAGCTCGGGTCGGAGGGCCGATCGCCCTGCTGCCGGATTGCGGCCACGCGCGCTACCAGTGCCGTCGCCGTTTCCGCGGGCAGCAAGACCTGCGCGTGGCATCGCACTAACGGAGCAGGCTGCAATGCGCCGTAAGCCGGCGAGAGCAGCGTTTTCGTAACTTCCGTCGCCGTATGCCAGACGGTTTCTTCGGGCATGACCAGAGTCAACCTCGATTCGCCGGACGCATTGCCCGGCGAACTTCTGGGATTTGAAATTTCCACCCTTCCCGGTGCGGCGGCGCGAACGTCGAGATCGGGCGCGAAGTGCCATCGCAGCTCCAGTTCATGCTCGGCATGGCCGAGCGCGACATCGCGCACCAGCCACAGGCCGCCGGCGATGTTCAGCACGTGCCGCCGATGCAGGACCGGATCCGCCAGCCGCACGTATCCGTTATGACTGCCCACAAGGTATGTGAAGGTTTTGCCGACGACCCAGTTTTCCGCTAGCGTGGTCGGAATGTGGGTCCAGGAAAAAGGCTCATCTGGGACCGCTTGGTCGACTCCATCCACGCGCATGGTGTTGTGCGCGCCGGTTCCGCGAAACACGTTTCGGTCGGCAGGATCTTTCGAAATGTAGACGCCGCTGCCGGAGTCCACCAGCCAGCGGCGTTCATCCATGGTGAGACGCAGGCTGAGCGCGTCGGCATGGCCGTGTCCGGAGCGGCCGACGCCCTGCGGACCGGCATCTACGACCATCGCCTGCGCGTACGGTTGGGAATCGGCCAGCACGTAAATCCCGCCGTCGGGGAATGCGAGCGAACGCGCCGGCTTTGGCTTTGTCTCTGTCTCTGTCCCTGTCTCTGCGGACATCAATTTGTCGACCGCTGGGTCGCCGAATAACCAGATCGCTTCCTCCGTCAGCCGCGCTGCGGGAAATTCACAGGAGTACATCACTGCGCCGAGAGCAAGCGAATCGGTCATCTGTTCCGTCCGATTGCGCCGCGCGTTCCACAGGCGTCCGCCGTCATCGTCGCCGAAACCCTCGGCCGGTCCGGCCTGCGCCAGCGTTGCAACCACGTCGAGCATGCGTCCGAGGGTTGCGTCATAGGCCGGTGGAATCTCCAGTCCATTCCGAGCAGCGAGCAAGCGCGCATATAGAAAGAAGTCGAGCGCATAAACGTGGTAGTACAGCGATTGCTCGAAGTACACGCCATCTGGACGCACCTGCCGCGCTGCCTCATGCAGCACAATCTGCCAACCGGACTCTTTCCAATGCGCGGCTCGCGGCATCTGCGGGTATAAAGTACCCAGAAAAAACAGCGCAACCGCCTCTCCCAGCAGGTGGGTATTGGGGGAAAAATAAGTAGATAGATAGCGTTCGATATAACGCCCGTGGAAGGCGAGCGCGGGCGCCATTTCCGCGTGAAACTGCGCGTACTCAGGCGTTCCCGCCAGTAACTGGTCCACCCAGATCCACGACAGACTGCGGAAGGCGACCTCCAGCGTGCTGCCCCAGTTGATTCCCAATGGATAAGGATTCGCCTCGATCCAGTTGCGCCACTGCGCGATCAGTTCACAAACATGCTTATCATTCTTATTGCCCTTGTCGCTCAGCAGATGGGCCTTGGCCAGCGTTACCAGGTGCTGGTGCCGGTTCAATTCCCATGTAACTTTGTGATCGCCCACTAGCGCGAAATCAAGAAAAGGAATCTTGAACCATGGGTCGAGCGGCGCGCGCTTGCCGTGTACACGATCGAGATGCCAGTCGATCGGATCTCCGTAATCGAGATTTTCATAGCCCAGCAGGCGAAACCGATGGCCGCAGATCTCATCCGCCTCGCGCAGGATTTGCGCCGCTTCGTCGGGAAGATGCTTGCGCAACAGTTCCGCGCGCTCGGAACCTTGACTGGCAGAAAAAAGACTGCCACAAGAAAGACTGCCACAAAAGAAGAATCGTCCGATTCGGGGCGCCGAACCCGCTTTCAGCGGAATCGCGCCAGTCCGCACGCCCAAACGGTGGCGCAGCAAGTCACTGTGCTTGTGGAGTTCCTGCCCCAGGCGCACCTGCACCTCTTCCCAGTTCATCCGGGATATGCGCGCCAACTTGCTTTGCCATCCGGAAGCCACAATGCCCTTATCTTACATGCCAAAATGGAGCGCTCTCGGCCAACTGTTACTCTGGTTACGCTGGATCTTGCCAAGTCAAACCCGGCCTCTGTCACCCGCGCTACGATTGACTGGTGTGGCAATTAACGGATTACGTTTCTTGGTTGGTTCGCCCGAGGAGCAGGGATTCGGCGGTTTTGGGGGGTGTTCCGTAACATATTGAAACAAAGAATGTTGTGGTTTTGTTTAGGCGCTTTTAGAAGATCTTGCCGACTGGCTTTCACAGAGGGTTGGTATAGTTCATAGTGGCGCGCAGCTATCCATATAGTGGATTGCGAGGAGAGTTCGATTGTCCTTATCCGTAAGCATTTTTGGTTTGGGATACGTTGGTTCGGTTTCCGCCGCCTGTTTCGCCTCCATGGGACACAAGGTCATGGGCGTGGACGTGAGCCGCGCCAAGGTCGAGATGATGGATTCGGGGAAGACCCCGATCATCGAAGACCGCATGAGCGAAATGGTTGCCGAAGCGCACCGCGCCGGCCGGCTGCAGGCGACCACCGACGCTACTGCCGCCGTGATGGATTCCGAAGTCTCGTTTGTCTGCGTGGGAACGCCCAGCCTGAAAAATGGCAAGCTCGACCTTAGCCACATCGAGGGTGTGGCGCGGGAGATCGGCGCGGCCATCCGCCAGAAAAAATCGCCGCACGTTTTTGTTCTGCGCAGCACCGTGCTTGCCGGGACTACCGAAACCGTGGCGATCCCTATTCTCGAAAAAGAAAGCGGCAAGAAGTGCGGCCAGGATTTCACGGTTTGCTACAACCCTGAGTTTATGCGGGAGGGGAATGCAGTCAGTGACTTTTTGAACCCGCCTTACACCATTCTGGGAGCGAGCGACACTCGCCATCTCGCGCCGCTGCGCGAACTTTACAAAAACACTCCCGGCACTCTGTACGAGACCACGATTCCCGTCGCGGAGATGGTCAAATATTTTTCCAACTGCTATCACGCGCTGAAAGTCGGCTTCGCCAACGAGATGGGAACCATGTGCAAGCATCTTGGCGTCGACGCGCACGCGGTTACGAAGATCTTCACTTCCGACACCAAACTGAATATTTCTTCGGCATATCTTTTTCCGGGCTTCGCATTCGGCGGCTCCTGTCTGCCGAAAGATTTGCGCGCCATCACCTACAAGGCCAAAGAACTCGATCTCGAGCTGCCTTTGCTCGAATCGCTGATGCCGAGCAATGCCGAGCACATCGACCGCGCGGTGGAGATGGTAATGAGCACGCGAAAAAAGAAAATTGCGCAACTCGGCCTGAGCTTCAAAGCCGGTACTGATGATCTCCGCGAGAGCCCGCAGGTGCAGTTAATTAAACGATTGATGGGTGAGGGTCTCGAAATCAAAGTGTGGGACGAGGATGTTTCGCTCGGCCGGCTGGCAGGGGCGAATCGCGAGTACATCGAACAAGTCATTCCGCATATCGGATCGGTCCTCTCGGCCGATCTCGAAGGCGTGCTCAGCACCGCCGAAGTTGTGATCCTGGGGAATAAATCGGCGAGCAAAGAGCGGCTGGCGAAGTATCTTCGCCCCGAACAGATCGTGATTGACCTGATCCACCTCGATGAGACGCGGCGTCCAGTAGGCGCTCGGAAGTATGAAGGAATTTGCTGGTAGATGACGATCCGGGCATTCCATTCGATTCCGCCTCAGCGCCTGAAGGCGCCCTTATAATGCGGCTTTTCCGGCATCGCTGAAGCGATGCCCTGATACAAAACCTTAGCCCACTCTTGTTTTTCTTCTACGGATAATTACCAACCATGCTTCATGGCGCGAGCAAACTCCGCCGCCGGCAAGGTATTCAGCACATCTTCCTTGGTTAACCATGCCCGCCGTGCCTGCGTGATTCCGTAACGCAGTTTCTCCATGTGCGAGGTGTGGTGGGAATCGGTATTAATAACGATTTTCACACCGTGCTGCTTGGCTAGCCGCAAATGAACGTCGCTCAGGTCGAGCCGATCGGGGTACGCGTTTAACTCCATCGCCACTTTATGTTTGGCGGCCGCTTTGAGCACCGCGTCGAGATCGAACGGGTACGCGTCGCGACGCAGCAGCAGGCGCCCGGTGGGATGCCCGATCAGCGAGGTGTTGGGATTCGCGATGGCCTTCAGCAGCCGGTCCGTCATGGCGTCGCGATCCAAGTTGAACTGCGAGTGCACGCTGGCGATGACGATGTCCATTTGCTCGAGCACAGAGTCGGAGAGGTCGAGCATTCCGTCGCCTAGAATATCGACTTCGATTCCCGCAAAAATGCGGATTGCCCCATTCATCTGTTTTTCAACCGCGCGGATTCTATCGATGTGGTCGAGGGCCCGCTTGTCGGTGAGTCCGTTGGCGAAGGCGAGATTTTTCGAGTGATCGGTGATCGCCATGTACGCGTAGCCGCGATCCCGCGCTGCTTCCGCCATCTCTTCAATGGTGTTGCGGCCGTCGGTCTCCACCGTGTGCATGTGTACGTCGCCGCGGATGTCGGATAGTTCGAGCAACACGGGCAGCGTGTGTCCGGCGGCGGCTTCGATCTCTCCCAGATTCTCGCGAAGTTCGGGAGGAATGAAATCGAGCTTCAGCTTGGCGTAGATTTCTTCTTCGGTTTTGCGCGCCACCGGCTTATTGTCTTCTACCTTCGCCAGGCTGTATTCGTTGAGCGTGAAACCCATCTTGAGCGCGCGCTGGCGCAAGGCCACATTGTGTGCCTTCGATCCCGTGAAATACTGCATGGCGGCCCCGAAGGACTCCGGCGGCAGCAGGCGCACGTCCACCTGCATGCCGTTGCGATGGCGAAAGCTGACCTTGTTTTCGCCTTGCGCGATAATGTCCATCAAGCCGGGAAAGCGGAGCAGATGTTCAATCAGCGCCTGACGCGCTTCGTCCGCAATGCAAGATTTACCGGTGACGAGGATGTCGAGATCGCCGACAGTTTCACGGCCGCGTCGCAGCGATCCGGCGGGCGTAACTTTTTCGACGCCGGGAGCCGAGAGCAGATGCGCCACCAGTTTTTCGGCCAGCTCTTCGGCGGTGTCGAGCAGAAATCGTCCGGCGATGCGGCGATAATCTTCGATCGCCTTGAGCAGCTTCAATTCGTGCTTTTCGCCCATGCGGGGCAGCGTGCGGAGCTTGCCTTCGCGCGCCAGTTTCTCTACGCCCTCAAGATCGCTGACCTGATAAGCGCTCCAGATCAAGGCAATTGTCTTCGGTCCGAGGCCTTGAATCTTGAGCAGTTCGAGCATCGACGGGCGGTATTTTTTGAGCAGCTCCGTGTGCGCTTCGATGCGGCCATCTTTGAAGAGCATCTGGAGATTGGCAAGCATGCCTTTTCCGATGCCCTGGATGGCGAGAATCTTTTTCGGCTCGGCGATTAAATCGGCAATCTGCTGGGGGAACGCTTCGATGGCCTCCGCCGCATTGCGATACGAACGCACGCGAAACGAGTCCTGGCCGTCGATCTCCAGCAGATCGGCGGTCTCGTAGAGAAGTCCGGCAATGGCCTTATTGTCGATCAAAGTATTTCAACCCAGGATTTCAACCCGGGATTTCAACCCGCGGGAATGATTGTAACGCGGAAGAAGCGGCGGAGCAGGAGGGGCATTCGTCGGAGAACACACGAAGACGGCAGGCGAGGCGCAGGCAGCTTAGATCGGTAAATCGGCCCTGAACAAAAACATCTTTATCAGATTTTGGTTACGTTGGCCGCTTGCGGCCCTTTCTGTCCCTGGACAATCTCAAACTCCACTTGATCGCCCTCTTGTAGACTTTTGTAGCCCTCAGTGGTGATGGAGCTGTAGTGAATGAATACATCAGGTCCATCGTCGCGGCCGAGGAATCCATATCCCTTGGCGTTATTGAACCACTTGACGGTGCCTTTCAGTCGTTCCACGTGCGCTCCCTTCGTGTTGCGAATCCCCCGAAAAATGCCGGATTCCGGGGGGCCGCAAAAATTTGTAGGAATTGTGCTGCTCAGTGGGGGTGCTGTCAAGGCTTAGAGTCACACATCTGTGTGAGTTCAGGATGGACGGGTTACGGCCACAACGATGGGGAGGTTCGACTAGCGCGCTAGCCGCGGCATCTGGGCGAGCCAGAGCACGCCGCAGATCGTTTTGGCGTCACGGATGCGGCCGTGGAGGGCCATCCGTTTTGCCTCCGATAAAGGGAAAAATCTGGTGGTGATCTTCTCATCCGCTTCGGGCTGGGCTTGGCCCGCTTGGAGGCCGCGGGCCAGGTAAATGGTCATGGTTTCGTCGAGAAATCCGGGGCTTACATAAAAATGCAGGACTCTGTTCCAATGGAGGGCACTGTAACCAGTCTCCTCGAGCAACTCGCGCTTGGCGGCGGTGAGCGCCGTTTCGCCACTGTCGATGCGCCCGGCTGGCAATTCCCACATCATGGACTGGGCGGCATGACGATACTGGCGTTCGAGTAGGATAAGTGGATCATTTTTGCGCCCCGCGTCGTTCACCGCCAAAACCACGATCGAGCCGGAATGCCGGATGACATCGCGGCGGGTGCGCACGCCTCCGGGTTCTTCCACTTGATCGGTGGTGACGCTGAAAACCGGGCCCTGGTAGCTGATGCGGGAAGAGAGAACACGGGCCTTCGATCTCGTTCCTGCGGATTTCGCCATGGGACCAATATAATCCAGAAGCTTCGTATTCTGAGGGGGGACAGCCGCCTTCGGTTGTTCGTTTCCACTCAGTGGCACTGGGCCTATGCGCGTTTTCTTCTACTCAGCTCCCAGTTTTTTCAATGCCGTCACCCCATTGTCATTCTTCGGATTGAGCTCGACGGACCTCCGATAGTTCTTCACCGCCAGATCCCTGTCGCCGTTCTTCAGATACGCCTCTCCCAGACTGTCGTAGGCATTCCACGAGTCAGGGTGGAGTTCAACATTTCTCCGGAACACCAGCATCGCGTCCCCAATCTTTTTGGTTCCCATCAGGGTATATCCCGCCTGATTCAGGCTTTCCTCCGAAATCTTCCCACTCGCGAGATCCTTGGAAAACTGCCGGAGCGCTGCCGCAGCGCCTTTCAGCACTGCGGTCCTGGTAAAGGACAACCCTGGAGCGTCGTAGTCGTCATACTTGAGCCAGTCAAGGGCTGGCTGCTCACCGCCCAGCGTCTCCGCCAAAATCATGCGCGCGATCGAGAGGCCATTCGCGCTGTTGGTCATGTAAACCACCCCCGACTTCGTCGCGGGCCGCACCACGAAAAATGCCTTGAAATCGCCGTTGTCGCCCCAGTGCCATAGCGACTCACCTTCTGCGGTCTTCTCGATACCCAATCCAAGGCCCCAGAAAATCGTCGCAGACAACTGACCGGAGGGAGTGCCTTCAACGCAATTCGAGCATGCCGGATCCACAGCAATCTGCGGGGTTTCCATCTCCCGCAGCGTGGCCGGGCGTAAGCCTGTACCCCGCAGCACTGCGCCCAGAAAAATGGCGTAGTCCTCCGCGGTGGTTGCAAGGCTCGCGGCAGCGTTAGCCTGCTCCGCCTTGAACAAACCCGTCGCAGTTCCACCCACGTCATGTCCAACGGCGATCTCGTTCTCGAACGCCGGATTCCCCACATAGCTGCTGTGCTTCATGCCCAAGGGCTCGAAGACCGCCTCCTGCATGTAGTCATTGAGCGGTTTGCCGGTGATTTTCTCCACCGCTTTTTGCAGAAGAACCATGCCCGCGCCGGAGTAGCTGAACCTTTCCCCGGGAGTGAAGTGGATAACGAGCGGCTTTCCGTCTCCCGGCCAGTTGGGAAATCCGGTGCGATGGCTCAGCACGATGCGCGCAGTAATCTGCTGGAACCGCGCATCGCCTTCGGTGAATTCCTTCGGTAGATACGGTGCCAGAGGCTCGTCAAGTTTCAGTTTGCCTGCGTCCACCAGCTTCAGCACGCCGTAGGCGAATACCGGCTTGCTGAGCGAACCTACGTTGAACATGGTGTCGTTAGTGACCGGCTTTTTTGTTTCCTCACTTCGGACGCCGAAGCTGTCCGTCCACACCGCCTTGCCGTTTCGGATTACGGAGATCGAAAGCCCCGGCACACCAGCCTTCTCCATCAAAGCTGGGATGTCCTTTGCGAGAGCCTCTTCCGTTGTGGCGTTGATGGTGACGGGCGGGGTACCGGGTTGGGCAAAGCAAACGACTCCGCACAGCAGGATGAACATCGCGAGATGGCGCAGGATCAAAATGAACATCCGATGGTCAGGAAAACTGTGTGTTTAGACGTCTGGTGGCGATGTTGGTGAGCTTTGGGTCGATGTCAATGGAAAGGTCTCAGGTCCCAGCTGTCAGGTCTCAGGAAATTCAGACGCAGGCTCTTTCTTAGGATCTGACACCTGAACCTGACACCTGCTATTCTGCGCCGGTGAACCGAAGACCCACGCCCCCGAAACCCACCATAGCCATCGTCGGAGCCGGACGCCTGGCAACCTTCCTGGCCGCCGCCTTGCACGGCGCCGGTTTCACCATCACTGAGATTGTCACGCGAGATTCGCCCCGCTCACGACAGAGGGCGCGCGCCCTCGCCGCGAAAGCGGACGCGCAGCCCGTCACCGCAAGTTCGGCCGTGCTCGATGCCACTTTACTTTGGCTGTGCGTGCCCGATCGTGAGATTCGCGGCGCAGCGTCGGCTCTGGCGCTGAATCTCGCGGCCAACCGTGCCGCCGCCAAGCAGGGAAGGCCGCGCTTCGCATTCCATTCCAGCGGAGCGCTTTCCGGTCGCGAACTCAGCCCTTTGCGCAAGGCAGGCGTCGCGGTGGCATCCGTGCATCCGCTGATGACCTTCGTCGCCGGAGCGCATCCTTCTTTAACCGATGTGCCTTTTGCGATCGAAGGTGACGAGAAGGCGAAGCAGGTGGCACACCAGATCGTCCGCGAACTAGGAGGCGAGAGTTTCACACTGCCCGTGGCCTACAAAGCGGCTTACCATGCGTGGGCCACTCTGACGTCACCGCTGCTGCTGGCGTTTCTGGTTACGCTGGAAGAAGCCGCCCGCGCCGCCGGACTCACGCGTGAAGATGCGCGCCGCAAGAGCTTGCCCATCATCCGCCAAACCTTGGCAAACTACGCGCGCCTGGGTCCGGCGCGGTCTTTTAGCGGGCCGCTGATTCGTGGAGACGTTGAGACCGTGACGAAACACCTGGCCGTGCTGAGGAAACGTCCTGTAACGCGCGACGTTTATGTGGCGCTGGCGCGAGCCGCGCTGCGTGGACTGCCGGTGAAAGATCGGGCTGGACTGAAGCGTTTGCTGCGCGCGCCTTAGCAGACTGCTGAAAAACTCGATTGGCGCCGCTCGGGCCCTAAAGCGGCATCTCAATTCATAAGGGCTTGTGGCATCGCTGAAGCGATGCCCTGATACGAAACTCGAGTTTTCAGCAATTTGTTAAGGCCGATCTGAATCAATGCTGGCTACGGCGGCGAGTGAACAGGTGGCCCAGTTTTTCCTGTTTGGTCTTCAAATATTCCAGGGTATGTTCGGTTGGCGCTACTTCGCAGGGGACGCGCTCGGTCACGTGGATACCGGCGTTTTCAAGCGCCGCGACTTTATCGGGATTATTGGAGAGTAGACGCACGCGCTTAATGTCCAACGCCTTCAGGATCTCCACCGGCATGTGGAACTCGCGCTGGTCGGCCTTAAAACCCAGCCGCTCGTTGGCTTCCACGGTATCGAGTCCGCTATCCTGCAGCGCGTAGGCCTGCAACTTCGCCATCAGCCCAATGCCGCGCCCCTCCTGCTGTTCATAAATAAGGACGCCGGAGCCAAGTTGGGCGATCATGGAAAGAGCCATTTCGAGTTGTTGGCGGCAATCGCAACGCAGCGAGCCAAACACGTCGCCGGTCAGGCATTGCGAGTGAATACGCACCAGCGGCGAGCCGGTACTCACCTCGCCCATCACCAGCGCCACAGCTTCCTCGGTCTTGGCGCCGTCGCCCGTAGCCGACGCCCTGGTCGTAAATCCGTGGATCAGGAAATGTCCCCAGCGAGTAGGGAAGTCCGCGGACGCCACCTGTTTTACCTTCGAAGAGCTCACCACCAAATTATAGCCTTCGTTTTCACGATACTCGCTGTTTTCAAGGCTGGCTCTTGGATCGTTCCCGGTGAGTGACGGAAAGGCTGACTCGGTGCGTATATGCGAAATCGAGGGACGCTGTTAAAATCGAAAACATAAATTTCCCGCGGTACGGGGCTATAGCTCAGCTGGGAGAGCGCATCGTTCGCAACGATGAGGTCGTCGGTTCGAGCCCGACTAGCTCCACCAATCTTCTCAATCACTTGCCGAGAATTCTGAACGTTCGTCGGGCGCCCGGTTTGCAGGCTCTGGGAAACCAAATCGTCGCATTGGGGTGGCTGGGGCAGAGCCGGTGTAATCGGCGGAGTGTTGACGGGAACAATTTCCTCCCTGTCGGTCAATCCTTGCACTGTGCGAAATCGCTTAGCCCACACTCTCGGGGAAGTGCTCACGGCCGAGGGCAAAACCGCGGAGGCCGAGCCGCTTTTGCGTGAGACGCTCGCGTCCGCTCGATCGGCTCCGTATCCGTTGCTTCCGTGGCAAGTCGCCGAACAGAGCGCCCTGGGTAGCTGCCTGCTTGCGCTGCACCGTTCCGCCGAGAGCGAACTATTGTTGAAGGCGAGCGAACCCGATCTCCTGAAAGATACTCGGCCTGCTTTCCGTCACCCTCGGCTCCATTTGCGAAATTGAATGCGGGGGTACTCCCAGCAGAGATACCCCCGTTTCACCGCTATTGGATGGTCTCCAACAGTTCGAAGGTCGTAGTGCTATAGACCTGGATCTGGTTGGTGAGTGCGTTGGCGATGTAGAGCCGTCCGCGGATGCTATCGGCTGCCAGAGCGGAGGGCACGTAGCTCAAGCTGATCTCAACGGCCCCCGGGCTCCCGGCGGGAACGTTGATGAACTGGATGCCAACTTGACCGGCGCCGTTCGGAACGGCGGCGTAAAGCATGAAATTGGCATCGAAGGTCATGGCCGTAACTCCATCTTGGACAGTTTCACTGCTGCCGAACAAGCCGTTCCCAGTAAGCCCCGTGAGCGTGGTGCCGACGAGTGACCAGGATGCAGTTGTACCCGTACCGAAAGCGACCCACGGGCCGCGGGCGGCGACCGCGGTGTAGTCACCGGCCTTCAGGTAGATTGGGTCGATGAGTCCGGCGGGGTAGGGGCTGGGGGCATTCCACGCCAGGATCGAATCCTGATTGTTGTTGAGCGGCGCTGTCCACAGGTCTCCCACTCCGTCGACCGCGAGCATGGGAACGGCATACTCAAAGTTGTTTTGCGAAATAGCAGTATTGATCTGCGCGCCGGTCGGCGAGTATTCAGAGAAATACAAAAATTGGGTCCGCGACGGAATCAGGTTGGCCACCCAGAGATTGCCCTGAGCGTCGAAGGCAACCGCAGTGGGACTGTTGATGTCGTCGGTAATGGTTTTGCCGGCGACTTGGCTGTAAGTGGGACTATAGACAAGGATCTGGTTCCCGCCCTCATTAGCGACGTACAGGTCTCCGTTGGACGCGATGGCCAGTCCGCTGGGCTGGTTCAGTGGATGGGTCTTGGCGGCGAAACTGGCCGATGCGAAAAGGGCAAGGCACAGCACGATGGCGGCGGTGGTGCGAGCGAAACTGGCATTTGTGGATTTCATGGCGATTCTCCTTGGGTTGCTTCGAATTTGAGCGCTTCAGAATTTGCTGCTCACTTCCAAGAGCGCGGTTGCGCGGACGATTCCCTCACGAAGCGCAGCCGCCCGTCGTTTTTTCTAGGAAGAAAATCCCCACCCGAACCATCCGTTTGTCCGGCAGAAACGGTAACCAGGGATTTCGACAACCACGACTTCGACAAACGGCAGCACGCTGCCCGCGACTTTTTTCGATAACATGGTGTTCCTGTCCGGAAATGACGCATGATCGAGCGCTTCGATTTCTCCGACCTCCGCGAACTGTTTGCCAAAGCCAATGAGGAAAAATCTGGCGACCAGTTGGCTGGGATTGCCGCGCGATCGGAACGAGAGCGAGTCGCGGCCAAGCGAAGACTCGCAGACTTGACGCTCGGGGAGATTGTCGGACGTCCCCTGATCGATCCATCGGAGGACAATATCACACGCCTCATCCTGGAAACCTTCGACGAGGAAGCTTTCTGTGTGGTAAGGAGCATGACGGTCGGCGAGTTTCGCGAATTCCTCCTGGACGACGCAACCACGGACATTCAAATCCAGCAGATTCAGAGGGCCATCATCCCTGAGATCGCGGCCGCAGTAACCAAATTGATGAGCAACAAGGATCTCGTCCTCGCCTCCGCCCGGATTCGCAACGTTACCCGCTGCCGCAACACGATGGGAGAACGCGAAGTGTTGGGTATTCGCCTCCAACCCAATCACCCAGCAGATGACGTCGGAGGCATCCTTCTGGCGGTGTTCGAGGGATTGCTCTACGGTTGCGGAGACGCCGTCATTGGCGTGAATCCGGCGACGGACTCGGTGGCGACAGTTACCTCGATTCTTGCGGCGCTGCATCGCCTGGTGGATGCATATGAGATTCCCACGCAGACCTGTTGCCTGGCGCATATCACTACGCAACTGGCGGCCCTAAATCGCGGAGCGCCGATCGACCTTCTTTTTCAGTCCGTCGCGGGCACAGAAGCAGCCAACCGCAGCTTCGGAATCAGTTTGAACATGCTGCGCGAGGGCCGCGAGCAGGTCCTGGAGCATCATCGCCAACGCAAATCGAAAACCCGCTGGGCCGGGGACGACGTGATGTACTTTGAAACGGGCCAGGGCAGCGCTCTCTCCGCCGAGGCGAATCACGGAGTGGATCAACTGACGCTCGAAGCGCGGGCTTACGGAGTTGCACGCGCCTTCCATCCTTTTCTCGTCAACAGCGTAGTCGGCTTTATCGGGCCGGAGTATTTGGCCGACGAGCGGCAGATCATCCGGGCTGGACTCGAAGACCACTTCATGGGCAAGTTGCTTGGCCTGCCGATGGGTTGCGACGTCTGCTACACCAATCACGCAGCCGCCGATCAAAATTCGGCAGACAACCTGCTGCTGCTCTTGACGGCTGCAGGTTGTAACTATTTCATGGGCGTTCCCTGTTCCGACGATGTGATGCTGAATTATCAATCCACCAGCTATCACGACGCCTTGGCCGCGCGACGCCTCTTCCATCTGCGTCCGGCGCCCGAGTTCCTCGCGTGGTTAGAGAATATGGGCATCTACCGCAGCGGCGAACCGGCGTCTCTCGATTCCTCCGCGCGGCGGCAACTGATGCGGGGATTGGAGTCGTCGCTGGAAGGTATTTCATAAACCCATGCCTCCGGAAAATAACCAACTCGCCCAGCCGGACGACTTGCCTGAGATCGTGAAGAAGGTGCGCGCGCGGACCCCTGCGCGCTTGCTGCTAGGGCGGAGTGGGGCGGCGTACCGAACGAACACCCAACTGGAATTGCGTGAGGCGCACGCCGCCGCCCGCGATGCCGTGCGCACCGAGTTAAGTCTCCTCTCCGATCTGGGCGAGGAATTCGTGCGCAAGTGGGATCTGTTTGAAGTCTGTTCGCGGGCGACGGGCAAAGATGAGTATCTCCTGCGCCCGGACTCAGGCCGTCACCTGAATGAGGCCTCCCGCACGGAAGTAAGGCGACGTTGCACCACGGGTCGCAATTTGCAAATCGTGATCGGCGACGGACTGTCGGTAACAGCCGTCGCCACGCAAGTTCCGCAGCTATTGCCTTTCCTTTACGAAGGGGCCGGGACGCGAGGCTTGAGTGTTGGCGGGATATTTGTAATTCGCTACTGCCGGGTAGGCATTCTCAATGAGATTGGCGAATTACTCCAACCCAAGGTCGCCGTCTTACTGATCGGCGAGCGACCGGGACTGGCAACCGCGCAAAGCCTGTCCGCATACATGGCCTACCAGCCGAAGACTTCAGACACCGATGCCAACCGCAATCTCATTTCGAACATCCACACCCGCGGTGTTAGCCCAGAGAACGCCGCCCACCGGATTCTAAATCTGGCAGCATTGATGATGAAGACTCACCAGAGCGGTTACCAACTTAGAGAAGAACTGCCAACTAATGACGCGATCGCGCGCATTCTCAGATAGAGATCTCTCTCGCCCTCTAAAGCAAACGAAATTTCGCTTGAAGTAGGCAAGTGCGGGAATCATTTCAGATCTCGGCCGGTAGTCGTAATGACGAACTTGCCGTGTTTGACTCCGCGCAGGCTGAGAATCTGATCGGCGACCTTGCGCAGCTCTGCGCTGCGCCCTTTCATGATGACCACTTCTAAACAGTTATGGTGATCGAGATGGACGTGAGTAGCGGCTAGCACCTGCGCGTGGGCTTGGTGCTGAATCTCCGTCAGGCGGTCGCTGAGGTTGGGCCGATGGTGGTCATACACCAGAGTCAGCGTGGCCGCGATGACTTTATTTTTGTCACCCTCTTCGGAGACCAGATGCTCTCGAATCAAATCGCGCACTGCCTCGGAGCGGTTCTGGTAGCTCCGCCGGGCGATGGATTTATCGAATTTGTCGAGCAGTTCGCGCTCCAGGGAAAGCCCTGTTCTCACCAGATCAGCCACGCTTGCTCCTTCTGCATAAAAGGGTAGACGAAGTTGCAGAGGAAGTGAAATCCCCCTCCCCCTCCGCCATCCCGGATCACCGCCAGTTGTGACTCCCATCACTTCCTTTGTCAGTAACACGATTGTAAAATTCGTGCTATCGTTCGCGAGAGTGAACGCGAGGTGCGCCTCAGAACGAGGCGCACTTCAAAATCGGAAATCAGTATGGAAAAGGCATGCCCATGAACGGGATGACCAACACGAAGCTCAGCCTTGCCGTGCACTACCGAAACTGGAAGAGCAGCGCGGTCTGGGCAATAACTCTGATCTCACGATGCGTACTGATCACGGGTTTGTCTTTTTCATTGCTCGCGCAGGCGTATCCGCCTCAGCTATCAGGAACAATCGTTGACGCATCGGGCGCAGTGATTGCCGGGGCGACCGTACAGGTTCGGAGCGCAGACGGTACGGTCCAAGGAATGACACCGTCGGACAGGGACGGGTCCTTCGTTGTTTCCGGACTCCGTGAGGGTAATTATCGACTCTTGATAACGAATCCCGGTTTTGAAACCAAAGAAATACCCGTCACCATAGGAGCCACCGAGGCGCCTGCTCCGCTGCGTATCTTTCTGGCGGTGAGCGCCGTGAGCACCACCGTCAATGTGCGGGGTCGTGCGGATGACCTCGTCGGAATTGCCAGCTCCGCCGGTCAGGTAACGGTAGGCGCAGAAGAACTCCAGAATCGTCCGCTTCTTCGCTCGGGAGAGATCTTAGAGGCACTTCCCGGTCTGATCATCACGCAACACGCCGGCGGCGGTAAGGCCAATCAATATTTTATGCGCGGCTTCAATCTTGATCACGGCACCGACTTCGCCATTTTCCTCGACGGCATGCCGCTGAACCTACCGTCCCACGCGCACGGCGAGGGGTACTCGGATATGAACACTGTCATACCGGAGTTTGTGCAGCGGATAGATGCTGAGAAAGGTCCTTATTACGCCGATGTCGGCGACTATGGCTCGGCCGGCAATGCCCACGTGGTGTTCTACAAGACGCTGCCCCGGAACTTCATCAGGGTGGAAGGCGGCGATGATGGCTATGGTCGGTTCGTTTTTGGCATATCGCGAAAGTTGGGCGCGGGCAATTTGCTGTACGGCGGAGAGGCGTATCACGATAACGGCCCATGGGTGCATCCGGACAATTATTACAAGTTCAACGGCCTTGTAACCTACAGCCAGGGAACGGAGGCCAACGGTTTCAGCATCACCACTCGCGGTTACGATGGAGCTCGATGGAACTCGAGCGATCAACTCCCCTATACGGCCATACCCGTCGTCGGTTTTTTGGGCTCACTGAACCCGACCGACGGTGGCAGATCACAGCGTTATAGCTTGCAGGGCGAATGGCATCGCAAGGGCGCAAATTCCGAAACGACCATCATGGCCTACGGGTTCTATTACGATCTCAATCTGTTCTCCGACTTCACCTATTACCTGGTTGATCCCTATAGGGGCGACCAGTTCGAACAGCAGGACAGGCGCTGGGTGGCTGGGTTCGACATACGCCATACTATTCTCGGCCACTTCTTCGGCCGCAAGACCGAAACCACGCTCGGCATGCAGGTGCGCAACGATTGGATCCACAACGGCCTTTTCCGGACGGAGGATCGTGTTCGTACGAACGAAACTTACTACACAGCGAACTATCTAGATGAACCCTCGTCCCTGGATCAGATCGCGGTTCTGCCCGCGGCCACGGATCTGAATAAATTTACGGAAACGATAGGAAGTCCCTGGGTGACGACTAAGATCCAGTGGGCGAGCAAATTCCGCTCGATCCTGTCCTTGCGCGGCGACGACGGCAAAGGTGTCGTCACCAGTTTTACGAACCCCACCAATCCCAACTATCCCAACGATCCCTACCCGGCCAACTACAATCCCAACACCAACCAGGCAGTCACGAAGTTCCTGCCCAGTCCCAAAGCAAGTTTGATCTTCGGCCCGTGGGCCAATACGGAGCTCTATGTGCAGGGCGGAGCCAGTTATCACACCAACGACGTCCGTGGCTCAACCCAACGGTATGAACCAGTTTCGCCCGACTATCCTTACTACAACACGCCGAACCCCATTAAAATCCCTTTCCTCGTGCAAACCAAAGGCGCGGAAGTTGGCGTGCGCACCGCCGCCATCGAACGCCTGCAAAGCACCGTTGAGATCTGGTATCTCCACAGTAATTCCGAACTGCTGCAGGATGGCGACACCGGAGGCACGACGCCCTCACTTGAGTCGAGCAACCGCTACGGCATAGAAGTTGGGAACTACTACACGCCAACGGAACACTTGGTTTTCGATGCCGATTTTGCGGACTCCCGCGCCATTTTTACCCAAAACGACCCCTTTGATTCGACGTTTTACACTTCGACCCCAACAGGTCCGCAGCTTTGCGCAAGAAACTCGAATTGCTTTGGGCTTATTCCGGTCGGGGGCGGCTCTTACCTGCAAAATGCGTACGGCAAGGAGGTGCCAGAAGCAGTTCGCTGGGTGGTTGCAGCCGGCGCCACACTGCAGAATTACAAACGCTTTTCGGCGAGTTTGCGCCTGCGCTACTTTGGCCCCCGTCCGTTGACGTCCGACGCAATTTATAAGTCACCCTCAACGGCGTTGGTCAACCTGGGGGCCAGTTATAAGATCAACGAGAATTGGAGCCTTTTGGGCGAAGTTCTGAATTTGTTCAACCGCCGAGATCACGACGTTGACTACGCCTACGTTTCGCAAATAGAGCCGGCAGCCGAACTGGGCCTGCCAGCAACGCCGCCGACAACACTAGCAGGGCAGGAGCAGGTTGCGAGTGTTGTGAATGCTAACGCGGCATTCACAAGAGTTATGCACCCCGTCGAACCGGTTCAGGCGCGGTTCACTTTACGTTACAGTTTCGGTCGCTGAAGCAAACACGTTGCTGCCGGGTCCGGTATACGGACCGGGGAAAGTAGGCCTTGGGCCGAGTGGATGAGTGCCTGCGGACCCGGTGAATGAGGTGGTGGGAGTGCGGATCCCCTCGTATGCCAGCGTCACCGTCACTTATCGTTTTGGGCACCAACGGGCCCTTGACAAAATAGGGTTTTGGAGGAGGATAACAGTGGAATGGGAATGGGAGTGGTCCCAGGTTGCTCGAACGAAGCTAGCTCTGGAAAAAGGCCAGAGCATGACTGTTATCGAGGCCAGGGCCCTATGCAAGATATTTCCTAGTTTGTGAAATTTAGGCTTCCACATTTTCTTTGACAGCGTCGCTTGGAATGAAAAATTATTGCGTATCTCTGCTAAGATGAGCCTGTCTAGAATGTGGAGGTTCCTTTATCCAAGCGAGCGAGGACGCTCGTAGGATGGAGGAGGGTTTCAGAAGCAATGGCTCTCCCGTAACTGTTCGCTGGCCCAGTGCTGGGTAGGAGTGTTGTTTTGGACGACCCTGTTTCGAGCGGCGCGGCTATCGGAAAACGCACGCGAAGAAGGCGCAGTTGGTATCGGCGTCGTCTGCGTATGCGGCGGGTCCTGCTCGCCGTGGTCGTCGGCACCGTGGTCGCCGGCGCTTGCTGGCAAAATGCCGCGAACTATTTTTCGTCGACCTCATGGCGTGATCCTCAGAGTTTGGCCGGCGCCTCGTGGATTCGTGGCAGCGTCCACAGGAATCCTGCGATGGTGGCGCAGTCCGGTAAGCCCGCGAAATTTCTCACGCGAATTCCCGGCGTCTATCCTTACTCGGTGGTTCCCGGCGGGGTGAAAGATCCGGAGGATCTCCGCAGCGCGGCGTTGCGCGACTATGTGGTTCGCCGCCATTTCTCCCATTTCGATTTCGCCCACGCCCAGTTGATACGCTCCACCGAACCCCGCGAAGTTTATCTTTCCTATCGCATTCGTGACACCGTTTTCTGGACGCGAAAAAAAGTTCGCCTGCTGCCCGGTGAACTGCTGCTCACCGATGGCAAGATCACCGCGCGGGCCCGTTGCGGCAACCAGATTTCCGACACGGCCAAGCCTGAGGTTTCCGACGAAGAGCCTGACGAAGACGTGATCGATCAACCCGTAGCGGTCGCCGCCGCCGCACCGTCATTTCCCATCCGGCCCATGCTCAATCCGCCCGAATTACCCGTTGGCGCAATTAATCCCCCGCAGAATTTCACGGGTGGTGGCTTCGTGTTTCCGGAGATACCGGTCGGGTTACCGCTTCCTTTCGGATGTCCCGCCGGCGAGACCGGAAATCCACCTGATTGCAAACACAAGCACCACCACCATAAAGGGGGGGAGTCTCCTGAACCCTCGACCATGGTGTTGCTCGGTTTCGGCATGGCCTTGATCCTGTGGCGTTATCGAAAATTCAGCCGCCCCGTCACCACTTAAAGGGCTGTTTCCAAATCCGCCTTTACCCGCGAAGACCAGAGCGACATCCCGCAACCGTCATCACGCTGCACCAGGACTGCGTCAGTAATGCGGAGGCAAAGCTTATGGGCGTCAAGGTCTGGCTCACTCTTGCCGGGAAAGCTCTGATCCTTTCGGCTCTGCTGTTCGGTGCTGCCGGGACAATGCGCTGGCCCGCCGGATGGGCCTATCTCATCATATTTTTCGCCGCAGTTTTATGGCTCGTTTTTTTTCTGCTACGGCACGATCCCGCGCTTCTTGCCGAGCGGATGAAAATGCGAGTTCAAAAAGACCAGCCGCTGTGGGACAAGATTTTTCTGCTGGTCTGGGCAGTTGGCTGGTGTGCCTGGCTTCCATTGATGGCCTTGGATGCCGTCCGGTTCCGTTGGTCCGTCATGCCCGTCTGGCTGCAATGCCTCGGCGCCGCCTTGATGCTGGTTTCGTTCTGGATGGTCGGTCGCGTTCTTCGGGAGAACACGTTTCTCGCTCCCGTCGTGCGCATCCAAGCCGAACGCGGCCACAAAGTGATCTCAACCGGACCGTACGCCACGGTCCGCCATCCGCTCTATGCCGCCTTGTTGATCCTTCTGCCGGCGAATGCATTGCTGCTTGGCTCCTGGTACGGCTTGGCAGCCTCGGCTGTTTTGCTAGCCGGTCTGGTTCTTCGAACCGCGATGGAGGACCGGGAGCTGCACCGAAATCTCGCGGGTTACGAAGAATATGCTGCTCGGATCCGTTACCGGCTCATACCACTCGTATGGTGAGCGCCAGCCGCGCCGGCGTGCGAATCAAGGTGCAAATACTTGCGCTAAACCGCGCCCTCCGCACGGTTTCCCGCTTGCATTTAAGCACAGCACCAGTCATCATTACCGACGGCGTAAACGCCGATCGCCTATAGGAGTCAGTCCATGAAACATTCCGCTGTCATCTCGATGGTTGCCGGGAGTGCGCTCTTTCTCGGTTTAGTCGCTTCTGCTTTCGCTCAACGAACTGAGTCAGTTTGGAACGGACACAAAATTATCATCCCGGCTTCCAGCATTCCTCAGACCGGCCGCCATCACACCAATTACTTCTTTGTCGATTCGGACAAGTTTACCCCCCAGCCGCCTCCGGGATATGAGACGCCGGCGTCGCTAGCCTGCGTGTACCAGTTGGTGAAGGGACCAACCGGTTGCCCCATCCCTACCAGCACGAATGTTCCCACCGGCGGGGTTGGCGCAATTGCCATTATCGACGCCGGCGACTACCCGACTGCGGCCTCCGATCTGGCCGCCTTCGATGCTCAATTTGGCATTCCGACCGCTGATTTTACGGTCACCTGGCCTGGGAAGCATAAGCCTCCCGTCTACGGCGACTGGGAAGTGGAGGAGTCCTTAGACATCGAGTGGGCCCATTCCATGGCCCCACAGGCTAAGCTTTTCCTGGTCGAGTCGGTGCTCTGCAATTCCGGGGGGTGCGCGACCGACCCATTCTGGGACGCCGTTACGCTCGGAGCGAAGCTGGTGGCCGAGAATGGTGGCGGTGTAGTCAGCATGAGCTGGGGCGACCCGGAAGTTAAGAAAGAGACAAAGTGGGACAAGTACTTCACCCAGCCCGGAGTGGTCTTCTTTGCCGCCTCGGGTGATTCGGGAATCGGAGTCAGCATCTATCCCGGCTCATCTCCCAACGTAGTATCGGTCGGAGGCACCTACTTCAACCGCAATTCGCAAACCGGTGATTTTGAGAACGAAGTTTACGGCGGCGGTGGCGGCGACCTCAGTCCGTACGAGAAGCGCCCGGCCTATCAGAACGGCATTGAAAGCATCGTCGGGAGCCAGCGTGGATATCCCGATGTTGCCTCCGATTTTTGTTGCGCCGTCATCTACCTGGAAGGCGGTTGGGGCTCCGTGGGCGGAACGAGTTGGGCCTCGCCGACCTTTGCCGGCATCGTGAACGCCGCTGGCAGCCTGGAACAGTCGACCAACGACGAGCTGACTATGATGTACAACGAGTTGGCGAATCCGACCGAGTACGCGGACGATTTCAACGACATTACCCAAGGCGCTCCGCAGTGCACGGTCGGCTGGGATCTGTGCGCCGGTATTGGCTCCGCTCGTACTTACGCGGGTAAGTGACCGGGCCGGGCCATTAGTGCCCACCTGGTTCGTCGAAATGAAAGCTAGTCGGCCGCTGCGGTGGAGTCTTCGATGATGGTATCTGTGTTTATCGGAACCAGCCTTGATGGCTTCATCGCGCGGCTGAACGGCGAGTTCGACTTTCTCCCCGAGGGTGGCGGCGAACCTCACGGCTACGACGAATTCTTCGCCAGTGTCGATACGCTGGTGATAGGTCGGAAGACCTTTGAGACCGTTCTCGCCTTGGCGACCTGGCCCTACGGCAACAAGCGGGTGGTGGTCTTGAGCAGCAAGCCTGTCGATTTTTCGGCCGTGCCCGGGGGCGTTGTGGAGCAGATGGGCGGTCCTCCAGCCGAGATTGTTGCCAAACTCGCGGCGACTGGCGCCCATCACCTCTACGTCGACGGAGGAATCACGATCCAGGGTTTCCTCCGCGCTGGCCTGATTCAACGGCTCATTATCACTCGCGTGCCCGTGCTCATCGGAGAAGGAGTTCCTCTCTTCGGCTCCCTGCCGCGCGATGTGCCACTGCAGCACGTGGCGACGCAGCACTACGCGAGCGGCCTGGTCAAGAGCGAGTACCGGATAGCCTCCTAGCCATCCAGTCGGTACACACGCGCCGTGCCGTTGCCTAACTGGGAAACGGCGCGGCGATATTTCGTGCCTGCGGCTTTCTTCTGATTTAGCATAATCTGTGGATAATCATTACCCACGTTACCGAAACTGCTTTCCAATTCGACGTTTTCAGGCCAACGAACTAACCGTCTTCTAACTCTATGGGCCCGTCGGAAAAAACACAGAGCGCCATTCGACGCAGCACGCGACTGCCACTCGAGGTCCCGGTTCGGGTGACGAGTCTCAACCCGGCCGTGGTCTTTTCCGAGCAATGCAATACCACGCTGGTGAATGCGCACGGGTGTGGATTGATCGCTCCTCGCGTGATTGCGCAAGGAATTCAGGTGCGCCTGGAAATTGTTTCGGCAAAACGAAGCGGCACCGCCCGTGTGGCGGAGGTCGTGCCCCTCGGTGGCGATCCCGAGACCTGGCTGGTCGGCCTCGAACTGGACGCTCCGGGAAACTTTTGGGGCATCGATTACGCGCCGTCGGATTGGAAAATCGAGGAGTCCGCACCGTCGGCCGCGCCGCAGCCGGTCGAGGCAGAGTCAACTGCGACCGCAAAAAGCGCTCATTTACGGCGCTGGCGCCTGGCTGACATCAGCGCTGGAGCCTGCTACCTGGAAACCGCCGAACCATTTCCTGTCGGCAGTCCGGTGCTGTTGAGTATTCGCACAGCCGAGACGGAGTGTTTGCTGGATGGAACGGTGCGCGTCTCGCATCCACAAACAGGCATGGGAGTCGAGTTTACGGGAGCGCCAGGGCACGAGCTGCGGGCGCGGGTGGAGGAGCTGATTGGCCGGCTGAAAAGCAATAGCGAGGTCCCGAAAATCTTCGTGGGCCGAAAAGAAGAACGAAAACAGAGCCGGAAGGTTGAGGGAAAAGATGAAGCGAAGGAGCACCCACAAGCGGCGGAGACTTCAGCGGCCGACGCAGCCGGCAGGGATGAATTGTCTGACCCTCTCTTGGAATTGATTCTCGAGGGGCCGTCGCTGTCAGCCGAGCAATTTCTGAACGATTTGCGCGCGCAGCGTCTGGGCAAGCGCCGCGACCCGCGCATTGATCTTGCGTTGCCGGTCCTGCTCACCGGAACCGACGTCGGCGGTCGTCCCTTGGATCAGAGAGTCTTCACCATCAATATCAGTCGGCGGGGCGCGCTGTTGGATGGCATCCACGGAAGACTGCGGCTAGGCGACGAAATCTCGCTCTCGCGCTCGCAGCACAAAGAACAGTTTCGGGTTGCATGGGTAGGAGAAGATGGCACTCCGGCTGCGGGCCAGATTGGCGTGGCCGCAGTCGATCCGAACACTTCGTTTTGGAGTGAGGTGCTCGAAACCATGGTACAGTCCCGGCTCGAGACGGCCAGCGTCCGCGAGAGCGAACGTGGATAGCCGCGGGCGGTAAGTAACAAGAGTGTTACACTGCCTCGCGAGAGGGCTTTGTGGCAGACAAATTTGCATCATCTGAGGGGAATAGAGAACGGGATCGGGCACTCGGCATGGGCGCGAAGATCACGCGCCGCGATTTTTTGAATGGAGTCGCATTAACGGTCGGAGCGGCCACCGCCTACGGCATTGTCCCTCCTGAAATGTGGGCGGCGGCCGCAGCCGACTTGGATGCGCAGAACGTTCCACGCTACTACCCTCCGGGCAAGACCGGCCTGCGCGGTGACCACGTCGGATCGTTCGAAGCCATGCACAAAGTCCGCGACGGCGCTTTCTGGAAGAATGCGCCCAAGCCCGTGGATACAGGCGAATCCTACGATCTGGTAATCGTGGGCGGAGGCATTAGCGGGCTCGCAGCGGCACATTATCTCCGCCAGGCCGCGGGTGGCAAGGCGCGTGTCCTGATTCTCGAAAATCACGACGACTTTGGCGGACACGCCAAACGCAATGAATTCCGTACGGGCGGACGCACGATTTTGGGTTTCGGCGGCACGTATTCCATTGAAAGCCCCGCGCCCTACAGCGCAGTTTCCAGGGCTCTGATCGAAGAACTCGGCATTGATGTCCCTTCGTATCACAAGTACGTCAGCAAAGATCTCTACCGTTCGCTCGGTATGAAGCCGCGCATCTTCTTCGACAAGGAAACATTTGGCGCCGACAAGCTGGTAAGAAACGCGGTACACGCCGGAGGGGACGAGAGCGGCATCAACGATGATGCTCGCGACGCGGACGTGCGGGAGTTTCTGAAAGATGCTCCCCTCTCGGAGAAATCCAAGCAGGATTTTCAGCGCCTGCTGACGGAAGAGAAAGATTATTTCCCCGGTCTCAGCTCAGACGACAAGAAGGCGCGCCTGGCGCGTGTGAGTTATGCGAGGTACCTGACCGATACGATCGGTGTCAGCGACGAAATCGTGAAGTTGTTGCAAGCCTTCCCGCACCCGCTGTTCGGCGTGGGCATCGATGCCGTGGCTGCGCAAGACGCCTGGGGCCTGGGTTTGCCGGGATTCAACGGCCTCAAGCTCGATCCCGCACCCGGCAAGGGAATGAACCGCGATTGCATCCGCAATGACGAGGCGGAAAAGTACTTCTTCCATTATCCTGACGGCGTGGCCACCGTCGCCCGGCTGCTGGTGCGCAAGCTGATTCCGGCGGCGATTCCGGGCAACTCCGCCACCGACGTGGTGCTGGCGAAGGCAGACTACGCAAAGCTCGACGAACCGTCTTCCGCGATGCGCATCCGACTCAACAGCACCGTGGTCAAGGTAAACCATCGCGGCGATCCGGCCACGGCGAAAGAAGTGGAAGTTAATTACTTTACCGAGAACAAACTAAAAACCGTGCGCGCCGCCAACTGCATTCTGGCGTGCTGGCACGTGGTCATTCCCTACATCGCGCAGGAATTGCCGGAGACGCAAAAAGCGGCGCTGGCTTCGGCGCAGAAAGTTCCGCTGCTCTATAACAACGTACTGTTGCGCAACTGGACTGCGTTTCAGAATCTCGCCACCAGTGGGATTTACGCGCCCGGCATGTACCACACCGGCGTGAACCTCGATCTTCCCGTTAGCATAGGCGGCTATGAATGCACAAAAAAGCCGGACGAGCCGATCGTGGTGCACATGATGAAAGCCGCCTGCAAGCCCGGACGTCCGGCGCGCGAGCAGCATAAGCTGGGGCGCATCGAACTCTATACCACGACGTTCGAAACCTACGAGCGCCGCATTCGCGAGCAACTGGCGCGCATGCTCGGTGCCGGCGGCTTCGACCCCGCCCGCGACATCCTGGAAATCACTGTCAACCGTTGGCCGCACGGCTACGCCTATGAGTACAATTCCCTGTTCGACCAGTTCTGGCTCGAAGGCGCCGAGGCTCCATGCCAGGTAGCGCGCAAACCGTTCGGCCGCCTGGCAATCGCAAATTCGGACGCAGACGCCTACGCGTACACCGACTGCGCCATAGATCAGGCGTACCGTGCCGTGCAAGAACTGAAAAAATAGTAGTAAGTGTGGCGCGGGCAAGCCAAAAAGCTAACGGGCTCGGTTTTACCTATTGGGTTTACCTATGAAGATCACGATGATCGGCCACAGCACGGTTCTAATCGAAGTTGCAGGCAGCCGCATCCTCACCGATCCTTACTTCGGACTGCACGGCAATCCCGCCTACGCACGGCCGCGGCCGCCGGCTCGCACGCGAGAAGAATTGAGCAACGTCGATCTGGTTCTCGTCTCCCATAATCATTTCGATCACGTCGACCGCCGATTCCTCCGCGCCTTGCCGCAGTCCGTGCCGGTCCTCGCCCCCGCCGCCTCCGCCTGGATGACGCGCCTGAAGGGAGGCCGCAATGTGATCGGCCTCAAACCTTGGGAGCGAAGATCGTTCGCGTCAGTTTCCATAACGGCCGTGCCCGCCCGCCACGTGACTTTCACCGTCGGCTACATCGTCGAGGCTGACGGCGAGCGCATCTATTTCGCCGGCGACACCTATTTCGCCGCTTTCATGGAGAGAATTGGCCGCGAATTCCGGCCGGATGTAGCCTTGCTTCCCGTCACCACCTTCCGAATTCCCATGACCATGGGCGAGACCCAGGCCGTGGAAGCGGTACGGCTTCTAGCCCCGCAGGTTGTGATTCCGATCCACCTCGGAATCAAGCCGCGCTCCCCGTTGATGCGAACCGCCGACACGCCCGAAGGCTTTTGCGAGCGCGTACACCAAGCCGGCTTAAGCGCGAAAATTGTGATTCTGCATGAAGGAGAAAGCTGGATGCCGCCGGCATAAATCTGGTTCTTGCTGGTTGCTTATTACTTCCTTCGGAGGCTCGATGCTTTATGGCGAAGCGATCGTCAAGGCAATCGTCGTTACGGCAATCGTCAACGAGTCGGGTGAAGCCTGCGAAAACGCAGCCTCAGGCAGACCGCCCCTTCGCTCCCGGTTACGGCATTGTCGGAGCTGACAAGGGCAAGGGCCTGCTCCCGTGGGCTTGGGTTGCGCAGAAGATGAACCGCTGCCGGACGTTCTGGGTAGCCACGATTCACGCCGCACAGAATCGTCCGCATGTGATGCCGGTGTGGGGAGTGTGGCTCGACGACGCGTTCTTTTTCTCCACTGGACGCAAGTCTCGCAAAGGTCAAAACCTGGCCGCCAATCCCGCCTGCACAATTACAAACGATGACGGCGCGGAAGCTGTGATCGTCGAGGGACTGGCCGAAGAAGTTAATGAGACCAGTGCCTTGGAGCGCGTCGCAGCAGCCTACAAGAAAAAATATAAGATGGACCCACGAGGCATGGGCGAACCGATCTTCCGCGTCCAGCCAAGTCGGGTGTTTGGTTTTGTCGAAAAGACTTTCCCACAATCCGCAACGCGATGGAGACTATGAATTGGCTCGCCGGATCAACAGCATAGTTTGATCGTCGGTTTGTTTGCCAAACCTCAAGGTGCGCGCACGCAGCTCCCGGTAAATTTCGGGTAGGGTGTTTTCGGCGCAACTAGCCAGCGCGGACTTGAAATCCTCGATTCCAATCTCGCGCTCTTCGGAATCGAACACTTCAGTGAAGCCGTCCGTGATCAGCGCGATCAGGTCGCCCGGCATCAGGGTCAGTTTGGAAACCGTGAACGCCTGGTCCTTGAACATTCCGATGGGAAGGTTGGAATCAGAGTGTTCGAGAATGGTCTTGCTTTGCTTTTGATAATGAAGAATCGGCAGATGTCCTGCGAGCGCAAAGGTGATCTCGCCATTCGTCTTCCCGCTGACGTAAGCGAACGTGAGGTAGTTGGCCGGTGAGGTCACCGGCTGCAAGACTTCATTCAGGTCGCCGAGAAGATGGTCGGGCCGCTGTGTTTTCGTCAACTGCATCGAGGCCGCGCTCTTGATCATTGCCATCAGCATGCCGGCGGGCACGCCATGGCCGGAGACGTCGGCCACATAAGCGTGCCAGGTTCCGTTGCTCTGGACGATGTCAAACAGGTCGCCGCCAACCTCGCTGCTGGGGACGGAACTGCCAAACATTTCAAAAGCGCCGATGGTCAGGTGTTTTTGCGGAACAAGCGTGCCATGGATTTCTCCCGCCAGCCGCACCTCCGTTTGCGTCCGGAAGAAGCGGTTTCCTTCGCGCCCGAAAAAGAACAGGAATAATACATACCCAGCAATGATCAACGTGAACTCCACCCATCCGTCGATCAGGAGTCTGCGCCTGAGTGCCGGAAGGTCGTTGGCCAGGGAATGCTGAGTCGTTCCATACCAGCAAAGGACATTGACCAGGAACTGGAGGGGAAACAAAACCGCGAAGTACCAATATTTGCGCACGGTCGCTACATAGGCCCACAGAATCGCAAACCCTCCGGCAATCACGACGATCTTGATCACATCCCAGATCGACTGCGACTCGAATCCAGTGCTGTTAACCGTGAGAATCAGAGCACCCCAAAGGCAGAAGACGCCGGCATAAAAGAAGACCTTGGACGAAAGTGGCGTCGCCTTGTACGCGAGCATTCTGGACTCTTTCGAAGTCATGCCTCCTCCGTTCCGGGAGAATACCAATTTGTAAGAAATTACGCAGCGGCCGGGAAGCCTTACTTCGGCAATCTACGAACTGCGCAATATCCTGCGCGCCGAAAGATGAGCTCCGGTCAGCAGCAGCATTCCCGACAGGAACGCCCAGAACATCAGGCTCACCGAGATGGCGAACGGCCCGTAGACTTCCGCAAAATTCAGCCGCGGCAGGGCGAAGATATAGACGTATTTCAGCGCTTCGGAGAGCAACCCCATAATCACCGCTGTCGGTAGCACTCCCTTGGCCGGCACCTTGCCGTTCGGCAACAGCCAATAGACGAGAAAAAAGATTGCGATGCTTGCCAGGATCGCGAAAATCTTCATGGTCACAAAGTCCACCAGAGCCACGTACCAGGCGCCATAACCGTGCAGCGCACTCTTCACTAGGGCAACGTTTCCGGCGGTCAATCCCACCGAGAGCAGGGCGAGCGATCCGCAGGCAAAGACTAGTCCGAGCGAAATCAGTTGATTGCCCAGATACGACCGGTTGTTGCGGAAACCCCACACGCGATTCAGCGCCACTTCAAGCGGCAGAAAGATCCCCGTGGAAGTAATCAGCAACATCGCCAGCGAGAACACTTGCGCTCGGTGATGCGTTCCAACCAGCGCGTTCAGATTCCGGATCACGAATTCCTGTCCGGTCGGAAGATAGTCGCGCAAAAGGTTCTCCACCACGCTGTACATCACGCGCGAATGAAAGACATATCGGATCAACGTCATCAGCAAAAGCAGGAACGGAAAAAACGAAAGTATGGAATTGGCGGCAACCGAGAAGGCAAAGGTGTGCACCTCGGTCCGGAGCATATAGCGCGCCGTTGAGCGCAAGAGTCCTTCGGCAGGAACCCTGCGGTACTCAGACGCGCCTTTCTTCTCGGAAAGTTCGATGGGGGTAAGCGATGTCACTGGTTTCTCAAATATTATCAAACACTTACGGCTTTTCGCCGGATTTCTGTCGCGGCTCCCAGATCGGGGCTTTCCGCAGCCTGAGCGTTCGCCGTGAGTCCGGTCATGCCTTTTTCCAAGCCGACCCCAACTTCTCTCTTGCCAACGCAAATCTTCCTGCTATCATCTGGTGCTTCGCTAGCCGAACCTCGGTTGGCGATCAGCAAGATTGACGTTTCTGTGCCAGCAGTGCGATATCGCGCCTTCGTCTTCGCGGCTCCACAGTATTTCGTCGCGGGCAACCGCTCGACGGAATTCAGGGGAGCCGTTTCTGTTGGTGCGCTCTCGTCCGCGTGCGGCGGCGTCGGTTAAAAATTCCTGCGTCCCTTCGAGGGGGTGTCCCGTTGCGTTTGTCCTGTTTCAGGGCAAGTGGAAACGGGCAAACAGAAAAGCGGCGCAAGAATAATTCTTAGCGATGAGGCGAAAGGAGCTTTTTGTGAGAGAGAAGGGTACTGTGAAGTGGTTCAACGGGGCGAAGGGATACGGCTTCATCCAGCGCTCCACGGGCGAGGATGTCTTCGTGCATTTCTCCGCCATCCAGGAGAACGGTTACCGCTCGCTGAACGAAGGCGAGACCGTCGAGTTCGATCTGCTCAAAGGCCCCAAAGGCTTCCAGGCGGGCAACGTCGTGCGCGCGGCATAAATTTCTCCGACCAATTCGCAAACCCTCTCGCTGCGGTCGAGAGGGTTTTTTATTGCGCCGCGTTTCGTATCAGGCCATCCCTTTAGCGATGCCATAAGTCTTCAAATTGAGATGCCCCTTCAGGGGTCGAGCAGGGCAACCGAGTTCTTCAGCAAACTCAGAAGTCTTCTTCTTCGTGCTCCGCACCTACCGCGTTGTTATTCCGATTGCGTCAAGCTTCCCCTGCGACCAGCTCAGCTTGATCCCCTGGCGGAACAACACGCGCACGTAGCAGCAATCGTTAGCGTCGGAGCGCACATAGTAGAGATACGGAGTGTCGCCGATGGTCGAGAAGTTGGGGTCGGTGGAATCGGGATCAAGCAGCGAAAAATAGGCATAGGTCCAATTTCCCGGCGGCTCCTGGGCGAGCAACTGCGCGATCGTGACGACCAATGTGGGCTGGCTCCAGTTAATCAAATCCGGTGAAGTCGAGAGATAGAGACCCGGAGGTCCATAGAAGTCGTTGTAGGGATCGATCAACGTCGCCACAAATAGATTGGTTGCCGGGTGAAAATTAATCGCGTTCACGTAGGCAATGGTTTGAATGGGGTAAAAGATGTGTTCAAAGGGATCGCCCACTGGACCAGGATAAGGATCGGCGAAAGTGACGTCGAAATCCTGTCCATTCCAGCCGCGCCAGGAAGTGGGATCGGTGATATCCGACGTGCGAATGGGCGAGGCTCCTCCATATACAAGGCAATTGCTTTCCTGAAAGAAACAGTTGGCTGGCCAACCCCAGCCTGTAGCCACCGCATAGTACCAATCGCCAAACTTCACGATATTGGTATCGATGCTGTAGCCTTCTGGACCGCTGTTGACGATATAGGGATACGGAACGCTGAGGATATAGTTGGCGGGCGGTTTGAAGGAGCCGAAGTGGTAGCCTCCATCTTTGGACAGATGAAACGTGTCGCCGTTATACCAGCAGGCGGCCGAGTAGTTGCCCTGCTCATAGCACTCGCCCGGATGTTCCCAGCCGTGATATTCCATGTGGCCGAGGGCGACGATGTTGGTGCCGTCAATGCTGTAGAACGAATCGAGCCAGGTGTTGTCATTAAAATCGGCGGGATTCGGATCGTGGTCGGAACGATAGGCTACCTCGCAGCTATGTTTTACGGTTTCGAGCGTCGGTCCAAGGTTCTGCCACATGACGTAGTGAGAACTGACTAAGTGGACTGTGCCTTGGTAATCGACGAAAGCCCGCGCTGGCGCGTCTGGGATGTCGATGAGCTGACAGTGGTTCTTGGTGTCATAAACCGTAACTCGCGGGCCAACCAAGACTCCCTGAACCTGCGCGGGTGCTGTCTGATTTGCTGCCGCGATGAGCGCGAAGCCAAGAAGCCAATGGGCGAAAGCGGGAATTCCGTTGGCGAAGCGGAGAGGATGCTTCATGGTTCCCCCGAACGTTGCTCGCTCCATTGGAACCCAAAACTCGGCCAAACGACGCGCGAAATTCCAGATAATTCGCGGGCAAGGTTTTACCATCCCCAAGAGACCCCTCTGGTGTGGTCTTTGAAAACAAAAGACTTAGAGGGCGATTTTCCGTAGATCTTTGAAGAATAAGGACTTACTCGTAAGATATTTATAAATCAACAGGTTAGACTTGGATGGGCGGTTGTTTTCCAGTGTATATTGTTGAGGAATAAATATCTTACACCGAAATCTGGTGGCTGAAGCCAGCCTCCCACTCAAGCCGATCCGGTGAAAAGTGGGTAGTGGTAGAGTTTTGAAGCTACGCGGCAGGATAGTGGTGCCCGCTGCCGTGGTCTCGGGAGGCAAGCATGAAAGCATCTATATTCTATCGAATCGCTTCTGTTCTTCTGCTGCTTTTTGCCGCCGGACATACGTTTGGATTTCGCCAGAATAATCCGGAATGGGGAGCGGACGCGGTTCTTGGGTTAATGCGCTCCGTCCACTTTGACGCGCAAGGGTTTACCCGGACTTATTGGGACTTCTTCAGCGCGTTCGGGCTTTTTTTCTCCGTGTTTCTTTTGTTCGCGGCGGTATTAGCGTGGCTGCTGGGCGGACTTCCGACAGAGACTTTGGCACGAGTGCGAAGCATTGCGTGGGCGCTCGCCATTTGCTTTGTGGCAGTCACAGCTTTGAGCTGGAGATACGCCTTTACCACCCCCCTCGTTTTCTCAACCATGATTACAGTGTGTTTGATTGCGGCCGCATTGCTTTCGGCGAAGCAAGCTTCCATGCCTCCATCGCGATAGTAAGGTGAGGATTCAACTGCACCACTACGGAAAAGTCTTTCACATTGACACCGCCGGAGATTGCGGGGACAATCATGCATCTCTTTCGCGGGCAAATAGGGAGATTCCCGGCTCAGATTGACGCGAAAAGAGATTGGGCGGGACACCAGCAGCCACCTGTCGGGGTCAAAGATTCCCACAATTTAGGGGAGTATCCAGATGAAGAAGAGAAAGGCTTTGCAGTTATTGCCTCTTGGGAAGGCTGTTTTTGTGCTGGGCGCCTTCCTGATCGCGGCCCTGTCTACGGCCCGCGCCCACGAGCCATGTACGTTAGCGACCCTTACGGGACCCTACGTGATGACGACTCTCGGCCAGGAAGCGAGCGGGCAGGCGGCTACGCTTTTCGTGATCACCAGCGACGGCAAGGGGAATCTCTCAGGAACGGGCACAGAGAGTCTGAATGGGAAGATTTTTTCCAATGTCACGGCGACCGGAACCTATACCGCAGATCATAGTTGCCAGTTTACTGCGACCACGACAGACTCGCTTGGCAATGTCCGTAGCGTCGCGGGAACGATCATTCAGAAAGGGAATCGAATCGACGGGATTTCTACCGGCGCTGGGACGGACTTTCAGTTCACCGCCTACTTCCAACATGGCACTTCGTGCGACGTGTCGAGCGGCGCAGGTTACATTGTGTCTGCCATCCAGAGCCCGCTCACGCCGAATGGTTCCTCAACCGCGAGCGAACAGTGGAACATCACTAAGAAAGGGACTGGAACCGGCACCTGGGTGGCAAACTACGGCGGAACAGCTTCCCAGGGCACGGCCACCGCGACTTTTTCTACGAACTCCGACTGCACCTACACGGAAGCCGTAACCAGAAGCGACGGGACCACTGCCAATTACTATGGAGCGAAAGGCTTGAACGGGTTTGATAACGTGATATGGCTGGCGATTGAGACCGATAAAGGGTGGGTCAGCATCAGTACGATCACACTTCTCTGCTCGTATTGGCCGCGTTGCTGATGCGCGAAAGGGCCCGGCGAAGCCGGGCGCGTGTTTCCAGAACGAAACTAATTTTAAGGGGTGTGTCGCATGAGCAAACATAGACCTTCATGGCTGCGGGCTCACGAGAATCTTCTTCTGGGATTGGCGAGTCTGCTGCTCGCACTGGCGCCGTCAGCAGCCTATGCCGCTGGAGGGAACCCTCATTGTTCGCTGCCGACGATTTCGGGAAGCTTTGGAGCCGCGGCTCTGGGCCAACAGGCGGGAGGATACGCGGCTACGCTTTTCCTGCTGACCGCCGACGGCAATGGAAATCTTTCCGGATCGGGCACGGAGAGTCTGAACGGGACACTTTTTTTCAATGTCACCGTGACCGGAACCTATACCGCAGATTCTGGTTGCTTCTTTACTGCAACCTTGTTGGACTCGCTTGGCAATACCAGCAACTTCTCGGGCGTGATTGGTCAAAATGGGTATGACCTGATCGGGCTCTCCACCGACGCAGGGACGCAGATGCAGTTCAGCGCCTATCGGCTGAAGACGACGCAATGCACTTTGGCCAGTGTTGCGAACAAGTTTGAAGCGCAGGTGACGAGCCCGCTCACGCCGCATGGTTCCTCAAGCGCGAACCAAGAGTGGAACATCAAGAAGACCGGGTCCGGAACCGACACCTGGGTGACAAACTACAACGGAACGATCTCCCAGGGCACGGGCACCGCGGCCTTTTCAATGAACTCCAATTGCACCTACACCGAAACCGTGACCAATAGCGACGGGACCACGAACCATTTTTTTGGAGTTGGAGGCATTAAACTGAATGACGTAGGCTGGGTGACGATGGGAACCGATAGCGGGTGGGTAAGCCTGACTACCGGCTACTTCTATTGAGATATAACGTCGTTCAAACTGCACCACTACCTGGCCGTTGTGGGGAGAGTTGTTATGTTCGGAAAACGTCCTGTGACCATTGGCATTTTGACATTAGCAGTGCTTTCCGGACTGCTGGTTGCAACCGCAGTCGCGCAGAAAACCAACTTCCAAAACGTCATCATCGTGATCCAGGAAAACCGCACGCCCGACAATCTGTTCGGAGCGTCGGGGCTGCCCGGCATCGACGTACAGTTGAACACAAAAAAAGGACAAGGGATCGACATGGGGGACCCACACGGTCCCGGGTTGCCTCATAAGCTCGTCGGCTTTCAGAGGGAAGTAGAGGGCCATTATCCCTACCTCGCTTACAACTACATTACTTCGGGCGCACAACCCTATTGGGACATCGCGGCGCAGTACGGATTCGCGAATTACATGTATCAGACCAACCAGGGCGCGAGCTTCCCGGCACATCAAATCCTGGTTTCCGCAACTTCGGCGCCCTCCGATACCAGCGATCTGTTTGTTGCTGATAACGGAGTCCGGTTCCAGGAGTACGGATGCGAAGCGCCGGTTGGCACAACTGTGCCGACCATCGCGCCCGATGGCACCATGGGCACGGTTTATCCGTGCTTTCCCACCTCGTCCCTGATGGATTTGCTGGTGAATGCGGGCCTGACCTGGCGATATTACGCCGTTTCCAAACAGTCGATTTGGAATGCGCCACTGGCCTACGAAAGCTACTACCAGTCTCCCGACATCGTTCTCAATCCGCCCCAGATTTTGAGCGACATTGCCAACGGCACGCTGGCGAATGTCAGTTGGGTGACGCCGGGAAAGTCTTACAGCGATCATCCGACGTTCGGATCAGGCGGCCCGGCGTGGGTTGCCTCCATCGTGAATGCCCTGGGGCAGTCGGCCTATTGGAACAACACAGTGATTCTGGTGACGTGGGACGATTGGGGCGGCTGGTGGGATCACGTTCCGCCGCTCGCGAACAAAACGGGCTGGTGTGAAATCATGTGCTACGGCTTCCGCGTGCCGCTGCTCGTCATCTCCGCGCAAACGCCGGCGGGCTACGTCGATAACAATCCTCACGATTTCGGATCCATCCTGCATTTTGTGGAGAACAATTATTCACTCGGGTTGATTGGCCCCGGTACGTGGGCCGACAGTTATGCGGACGATCTCAGTGGCTTTTTCCAGCCGTCGGTGCCCGCGCGGGAGTTTCATCCGATCAAATCGCGAAAGCTTACGTCCGCCGAACTCGTGGACAAAGGTGATCCGGACGACTACTGAGGCAACGAGCTGTTGCGCGCTAGTCTCTACTCGATCCCGGGGGCTGGTCCTCTTTCCCTCATCTCAACTGTCGAAGTCAAAGTCCCCGCCCTGTCGCAAAAAACACGACAAGGACGGGGCACCCTCGCTACCTGAAATTTATTTTTCGACCGTCTTAATGTCCAGACTCCTCCACAGATACCAGCAGGCAATCGAGCGATATGGAGCCCACGGTTTTGCGATCTTTTCCATCACTGCGGGTTTCGGCCATTTCCGTTTTTTGTAGTGCTTCTTGATGGCTGCCTGCACGCCGTAATCGCCGACGGGCAGAATATCCGGACGCCGCAGGGTGAACATCAGGAACATGTGCGCCGTCCAGACGCCGACGCCCTTGACCTGGGTGAGATGGGCGATCACTTCGGCTTCGGACATTTCGGACATGCGCTCGAACGCCAGCAGTCCGGCTGCGGTTTTTTCGGCTAGATCGCGCAGATACGCGGTCTTTTGCCGCGACAGACCAACGCCTCGCATTTCGACACCGGTTAGTTTGAGAATGCCTTGCGGCGTCAGCGGATCGCCGGCCAGCGCGGTGAATCGATCAAAGATCGTAGCAGCGGCTTTGCCGTTTAACTGCTGATAAAGGATCGACTCCGCCAGCGAGTGAAACGTGGGCTCGCCAAATTCTATACGGCACGGCCCGATGCGCTCGATGATAGCGGCCAGTACGGGGTCGGATTTTTTCAGGTGGGTGATCGCCAGATGATGCTTCGCTTTGGGCATCGTTGATCGCTCCTCCGCCAGACAGGAAGGAAGTTTAGCATAGAGGCGAACATATGGCGAATCACAAAATCGGGTGATCGGTCAGATCGCCCGATCCTTACGATGGGAAATGGAAGTGTACGTCGTGCTTGGAAGCGACGGGCGTGCCGTCGAGCGTGGCGGGCTGGTAGTGCCAGCGGCGGAGTGTGGCCTCGATCTTTTCGTCGATCCCGTGGCCGATCGCCTGTACGACCTTGGTCTCAACTACATCGCCCTGGGAGTCGATGGTTACCTCGATGACGACGTCTCCCACCAGATCCCGCGGTAGTTCGGCGCGGTCCACGGGAGGATTCGGATAGACGACCGGATATGCAACATGGACCTCGTGACCGAAAATCGGTCCGTCAATCATTCTGCCGAGCGGGGATCCGGCATGAGAATTGTGGTCGCCCGGCTCGGCGTCGGCCAGCGTGGGTTGAGGCTCTGGCGCGGGCTTGGACGCCTTGGGAATCGGGTGCGGCCGCGGCTTGCTTTGCCTTGGGAACAGCAGCTTGGCGGCGTCTGGAGGCGCGTCAGCATCCGCGCTCGGGGGAAAGTAGATGAGCTTGTAGGAGTGAGCGCCGTCTCCGAAAGCAAGCGATGAGGCGCTTAAATCGAGCACCTTGGGATTATGGAAGACGATCAGCGCCAGCAAGCCCAGATGCGCGGCCACCGACACCGCTACCGCGCGATAGCGCCAGAGTGCTGGCTGGAGACTCGTGGGCTCGAGACCGGTAAACACAGCACTTACTAGCTTACCCGATGTGCGCGCGAAAGGAGAAACGATTTTCGGAGGCGAACGTTTCCTCCCGCGCGGCACGGGATTCAGGAGGCCGGCGAGGGTTACGCGCCAGCCTGTTGTTCGGCCATGTCGCCGATCACGGGGAGCTTGAACATCTGTCCCTGATAGGCCTTGAGTATCAGAACCAGCCAGATCACAAACAAGGCTAGACCGACCAGCGGCCACAACATAAATCCCAGGAACGGAATATGGCCCAGGAAAGTCAGGGCAATGTCGACCACGATCCAGGCGACAAAATAGAAGATGGATTGGAAGGCGTGGAAGCGGACGAACCGCTTTTTGTTGAACGGTTCCATTACCAGAAACACAATCGCCGGAATGATGGTCACGTAGGCGAGCGCGCCGGCGACATTATCGGCAAGTCCAGCGCCGGCCGGTGCAACAATGCTGGTGGTCTGTACGGCACCAGCACCACACTTCGGACAGGTCGTTCCATCCGCAATCTGGGTTCCACAGGTTGCACAAAAAGCCACGGGGGCCTCCTTGGAGATGACAGGCACGTTATCAGAACGCTGGCCATGGCGCAATGGCGGAGGAGCGGCGGCGTTGGGGAGGTTGCAGATTTTCGTTTCTGGCGAGGTCGCAGCACTCGTCTTTGCCCGACGGCCCGGTTGCTACTATCATTTCAACTGCGGATTCTGAATCCAGCGGAGCCGGAATTCGCGTCTGTTATCTTTTGTCTTTTGAAAGGCACTGATGATCACTATTGTTTCGGGACTGCCGCGATCGGGCACATCGCTGATGATGCAAATGCTCGATGCGGGCGGGATGCCTGTGCTCTCCGACGGCGAACGCAAAGCGGACACCGACAACCCCAAGGGCTACCTGGAGTGGGAGCGCATCAAGCAGCTCCCGAAAGATCCCAGCCTGATTGGCGAAGCCGAAGGGAAGGTGGTGAAGGTTATATCGCAATTGATTCTGTCGCTGCCCGCGGGCCACGATTACCGCATCGTTTTCATGCAGCGTCCGCTCCCTGAAGTGCTGAAGTCGCAGGACGAAATGCTGCGGCGGCGCGGTAACACGGATTCGATCGGAGACAACTCCGCGATCGAAGAACACTTTCAACGTCACCTGGTCGAAGTAAACAAGTGGCTGGCGGCGAAGGCAAACATGCAGGTCTGCCGCGTGCATTATCATCGCGTGCTGCGCGAGCCGAAGGCAGTCGCCGAAGAAGTAGCCGCATTCTTACAGGTGCCGCTCGATATCAACGCCATGGTCGCACAAGTGGATGGAAGCCTGTATCGCAACCGCATCAAGTAGCCGGACGGCGAGAAGACTGATGCGGCGCAAATTCAAGACGACCAACGACTACCCTGTCCGTGCTGCGGGAAGCACAAATCCGATCCTTTTGCGGCGACTGGGTGGCGGGTTCATCAACTGCTCGATGATGTTGATGATTTCCTGGATCGCGCCATCGTGCGTCTTCAGGCCTTTTTCCAATTCTTTGATTCTCGCCGCGAGTTCCTTGTTTGCGACCAGCATCTGACGCAAGCGGACAAACGCGCGCACCACAAAAACGCTCATCTCTACTGCCTGATCTGAGTTGAGGATAGTCGCTGCCATGATCGCGCCGTGTTCGGTGAAGGCGTAAGGAAGCGAACGGCGACCACCACGTCCGATGTTTGAGGTTGCAAATTGCAACCTCAAAGCGGCGAACTCGCGGGGCTTGAGCTGGAACATGAAATCAGCGGGAAACCGGCCCCGGTTGCGGTTCACTTGTTGGTTGAGGCGCTTCACCGGGACTCCGTAAATCTCGGCAAGGGCGGTATCGAGGATAACCTTCTGATGACGCAGAATCGTGATTCGGGATTCGATGGGAACCACGGCTGCCCTTGGTCGGGTCGCTTTGCGTTGCCCTGTTTGCTTACCCTTTGCGGAGTGTGTTTGCATTCTGCCATCGTAACGATCGCAGCCTAGCGAAGGCTGTGATGAATGGACACTCCGAATGTGACGAATCTTTGCGGTTGCAATTTGCAACCCCAAACAGGTGTCAGGTGACGCTTACTTCCGTATATGTGCCATACACCTGGCGCAACGCTTCGCAGATTTCGCCCACGGTAGCATAGGCGCGGACCGCGTCGATGATGTAGGGCATGGTATTAGCGCCGGAAATATTGCCGTTGGAACCCGCAGCAGGGGCCTTAGCGGCGGCCTGTTTCAGCGCATCGAGGCGGCGGCTGACTTCTTCGTTCGAGCGGCGAGCGCGCAGCGCTTTTAGCTTTTTCTCTTGCGCACGGGCTACCGATTCGTCGATGTAGAGAATGTGCGGCGACTCTTCTTCGATGACGAAATCATTCACGCCGACCGTGATCTTCTCGTTTGCTTCCACCGCGCGCTGGTATTGGTAGCTGGCCTCGGCAATTTCTTTTTGCGGGTATCCGCGCTCGATGGCTTTAACCATGCCGCCCATCTGATCGAGCTTGTCGAAGTAATCGAAGGCGCCGTTTTCCATGTCGAGAGTTTGCTTTTCGACGAAGTAGCTGCCGCCGAGAGGATCGACGGTTTGGGCCACGCCCGACTCGAAGGCGATGATTTGCTGGGTGCGCAGGGCGATGCGCGCGGCTTCGGCCGTGGGCAGGGCGAGGGCTTCGTCGTAGGCGTCGGTGTGCAGCGACTGCGTGCCGCCGAGCACCGCGGCGAGCGCCTGTAAAGCCACACGCGCGATGTTATTCCTCGGTTGCTGCGCGGGCAGCGACACGCCGGCGGTCTGGGTGTGGAAGCGCATCAGGCGGGTGCGATCGTTCTTCGCTCCGAAGCGGTCTTTCATCAGGCGATGCCAGATCTTGCGCGCGGCCCGGTATTTGGCAATCTCTTCGAAAAAATCGTTGTGCGCGTTGAAGAAAAAGCTAAGGCGTGGGCCGAAATCGTCGACGTCGAGTCCGCGTTGTCGCGCCCACTCCACATATTCGACGCCATCGTAGATGGTGAACGCGAGTTCTTGCAGCGCCGTCGAGCCGGCCTCGCGAATGTGGTAGCCGGAAATCGAGATGGTGTTGAAGCGCGGAGTGAATTTCGACCCGAATTCGAAAGTGTCAATCACCAGGCGCATCGAGGGTGCCGGCGGGTAAATGTACTCCTTCTGCGCGATGTATTCCTTCAAAATGTCGTTCTGGATGGTGCCGGAGACCTTCTTCCAGTCGGCGCCTTGCTTTTCGGCCACGACCAGGTACATGGCCCAGAGCGCGCTAGCCGGTGAATTGATGGTCATCGATGTGGTAATTTTTTCGAGAGGAATGCCATCGAAGAGAATCTCCATATCTTCGAGCGAGTCGATGGCGACCCCGCACTTGCCGACTTCGCCTTCGCTGTTCGGGTGATCGGAGTCGTAACCCATCAGCGTTGGCAGATCGAAGGCGACCGAGAGTCCGCCGCCGCCGTGTTCGAGCAGATACTTGTAGCGCTGGTTGGTTTCCTCGGGCGAGGCGAAGCCGGAGAACATACGCATGGTCCAAAGCTTGCCGCGGTAGCCGGTGGAGTGAATGCCGCGCGTGTAGGGCGGTTGGCCGGGATAGCCGAGATACTGGTCATAGTTCCAGTCGACAGGAAGATCGGCCTGCGTGTACAGGCGGCGGATCGGCGTGTTTGAGATGGTGCTGAAACGGGCGTGACCGTGCTCGTCGAGGTTGGTGTCGGTGGGAGCGCCGATCGGTTTTTCGGGAGCCTTCTCCAGCGTCGGCGCCAGCGTTCTCTCTGCCCATTGTTTTTCCGACTCGGCCGGATGGCGTCCTTCAAAGACATCGGAAATCGGGCTCTCCGCTACAGTCTTGGACAAATCAGCGATCGGTTTTTTCTCGGGCATTCGGTTCCCCACTTTGACTTTGATGATAGAGGAGCGGCTGCCCTTGCGCAAAATGCCATGACCGACCGAGCGGTTGGGCCAAGGTGGATTCACTTTCTTACGCGATCCTATCGGCGCGTGACTCTGAAAATATCGCGAACGATTTCCACTTTGCGGTCGGGATACTCGCGCTCAATCCATGCGACGAGCTGGGCCGCCGTGAACTTAGTCTCCGTTCCCACAAACATGCGGGCGTCATCCATGAGCACGACGTGATCTTTGACGGAACTGGAGAGAATGGCGCGCAATTCGGTCAGCAAACGGCTGAGATCGCCGGTTGCGAGATCAACTCCGTAGTAGCCAGCGTCAAGCCAGAAAACGGTGGGACGATCGAGTTCCGCGACGACTTGCGGCACCAGCACGCCGCTGTCACCTTCGAGAATTTTCACCCGCGGATAATTCTTGAAGCGCACTCGCGAGTATTCGGCGAGTTTGGGATCGAACTCGATCGAGTAAACCTGATCGAATTGCTGGCATAGCGCCGCGACCATTTCGCCGTAATAGGTACCGGTTTCGACCAAGCACCGCAGGTTATAGCGGCGGCCATATTCGGCGACTGTCCGTTGCTTCAGGAGATGGGGGGAACGAACGGGCTTGCCCCGCAGCATCCACCAAAGGTAGTCGGGATAATGGCCCAGAGGTTTGAACTTGATATAAACGCGCTCGCCGAGCAGGCGGCGCACGAGTCGAGACATAGGTCGATTCTACTGTTCGCGCGCAGAATGCGTCGATCAGAACTTTGTGGTGCTTGTCGACTCCCCGACGATCTCTCGGTAGTACGCCTCGGTTTCATCCACCATTCTGTTGACGAGGAATCGCTCGGTTGCGGTGCGGTGCCCGGCCTGCGCGAGTTGCTGCCTCAAATTCGCGTCGCCAATCAATTGGCGGATTCGAGTGGCCAGAGTTGCGATATCGCCGGCCTGGAACAGGAGCCCGTCCTGGCCGTGCGTGATGATTTCCGGAACGCCTCCGACACTGGCCGCGATTACAGGAACATGGGAGAGCATCGCTTCGACGATCGCCAGCGGCAGACCTTCACGGTACGAGGGCAACAGCAGGATATTCGTGGCGGCGAGCACGACGGGAATGTTCGCTTGATAACCGCAAAATGTCACTTTTTGTGTTAGCCCCGAGGATGCAGCGAGACGTTCGAGGCGGATGCGTTCCTTTCCTTCGCCGACGATGAGGCAGTGATACGGAAGATCCGGTGGAAGCAATTTGAGCGCGTTGAGCAGATCGAAATGTCCTTTGGCTTTCGCGATGCGGCCGATCACGCTCAACACGATTTCATCGGCGCCCACGCCGAATGCGGCACGGAAGCGCGCGGCTTCCACGCCGCTAATTCCTTCGAACCGGCGCGGATCGACGCCATTGCGGATCACGCGGATGCGCTCGGGTGAAACAAGAAATCGGGTGATCAAAAGCTGCTGCAGAGCGCCACTGACGGCGATGAGGCGGCGAAACGCCTTGTAGTTCGCTTTTTTGAACGGAGCACTGTGCCACGGGCCGTGGACAGTGACGACATAAGGAATGTGCTTTCTCTGCCAGAGTTGGTCGGCAAGGTAGGCTCCGGTCTGGTGGTGGGCGTGGACAATTTCGATTTGATATTCGGCGACGATCTCTGCCAGGCGGCGATGAATTTTGAGCCTGTCAAACGGGTTGATGGTTTGAAAGGGCAGCTCGAAATGTGCAGCGACACCGTTAGCGGGGCCGCGGCGGCATCCGTCATCTATTTTGCCGGTTACTAAGACGATGGAGTGACCCTTCGCGGCGAGGCCCTTGATCAAGTCGATGGCGTGGATTTCCGCGCCACCCGCCCGGCCTCCGCGCCAGCGGTGCGAAAACAATATGAGGACGTTCATCGCGAATCACAACCGATGGCTGAGAGCGTCACGCAGAGAGGATACGCGAGCGGCGGCGCGTCGCGAAAACAAAATGCCCGCAAAATGGCCGGGCGAGGATGCCCGGCGCTCCATCGGTCAATTCTTGCGGCGCTACGGTTGCGGTTGCACCGGTGCGCTGGCTGGCATCTGGTCGACCGGTCGAGACGTCACGTGTGGAACATTCGGAGTTTTCGTGACTTGGCCCCGCTCCGCGTCAGCGATCTCAATGTTGGCACGCTCTAGCAGAAGCCCGGTTGCCCGGTCGAGTTCGAGTTGGGCTTTTTCGTAGAAAGCCTTGGCCGAGACGAGCGTGACTTCGGCCTGGGTCAGCTGATCCTGGTTCTGCAGAACCAGCGTCGATGTGGATGCTCCGAGCGCGTATTTTTTCTGTTCGGCGTCGAGAGACTGGCGTGCCAGATCGACGGCAGCCTGGGCGGAAGCCACGCTGGCGCGATTCTCCTGCACGCCAAACTGCGCGTTGCGCACCTCGATGCGAACCTGGTTTTCGATCTGTTGAATGTGCAACTGCGCCTGGCGGTATTCGAATTCCGACCGTACCTGGTTCGCTTGCGCCACGCGGTTGCGCAGGGGGATGGTAAGTTGCAAGCCCATGCCCTTGTCAGGAGCCGTGGAATTAATCAATTGGTTCAGCGTATCGCTATAACCGGTCGGGGACACAGGGACGTACGGCGGTTGGCCCGGTGCCGTGCAAAATGACGGTTCGGTTATGCAGACGTAGCCAGGGTTCTGGGTTCCGCCTACGCCAGATCCCTGATAGTAGGCGAACGCGTCCAGACTGGGCAGCAGCGCATTGCGTATCGCCTTGTTGCTGATGTCTGTGTTGGTGAGGTTGATGCGGGCCTCGGCCAGGTCAGCACGATGGCTGAGGGCGTCATTGACCAGTTGCTCGGTTGGTGTGACCGGCTCTTCCGCGGGCACTTCCATGATTGAAGTTGGAATCACCTCGGCGTCGGCCAGTCCGGGGTTGACAAGAGTGCGGCTGAGCGCATTCTTCATTAACAGCTGCTGACGCTGAAGATTGGTCAGCGCAAGGGTCAGGGTCTGCCGATCGGAAGCCACTGTGCTCTGCGCTCGCACCACTTCGATCGGCGCCAGCGTTCCAATCTCAACCTGTTTCCTGGTGTCGGAAAGCGTCTTCTGAGCGAAGCCGAGGTTTTCCTGTTGCACTTTCACATTCTCATACGCATAGACCAGATCCCAATACATGTTCTCGATCTGGTCGACGGTAGTAATCGTTTGCAGGCGGAAAGCGACGTCAGAAAGTTCGCGGTTATTTTTGGCGATCTGAATGTAGCGCTGGTTGGGGGCGAAGCCGAAGCCCTGGAGCAGGTGCTGCGTCACCACCGCCCGAAAACTGGAACTCAGAAATGGACTCAGCTGGTTGAACTCGTTATTGGAGGTCTGCCGGGTGTTGTTAAAGGCGACCGACAGATTCGTGCCCCACTGGAAACCCTGGTTGTAGGCAAAATTCGCGGTGGTCGTGTTCTGGCTGCTGCCGCAAAAGGGCGTGGTGCAATTGATCTCCGCGCGGTCGAACTGGAGAGTGCCCGTGATGATGGGATCGAAGCTGGTGATGTTTGGGCCGATACCGAAAGTTGAGCCGACTATGCCACCAACGCCGGCGCCAGCACCCCCTGCCGCGACTGAAGTACCGCCCTGGCCCGAGCCGACCTGTCCTCCGAGACCACCCACGCTGCCTCCTGGTGTGTTCTGCACAATGCCGAAAGGAACACCGAGAAAGGGGGCGCCAGCCTTGGTGCGCCAGACGTCGGTATCGGCGATATTCAGGTTGTAGCGCGCGATGGCAATATCGAGATTGTTTTCGAGCGCCAGCGCGACCGCGTCGTTCATCGAAATGTAAAGCTTGCCGTCGTGCATGAGTTGGTCGATGCGCGCCGTATTAGTCAGGTTTGGCGGCTCCACGCGGCGAGGGATATAGGGACCAGCCGGATCGGGGAAGTGGGACCGCGGTTTCGCGTACTCTTTCACGTCAAATGGTTGCGACGATGACGGCGCAGCCTTCTGCGCCGAAGGCGCGCTCGGCACGACCGAAGCGTCCTGCGCCCACCCGGCAGGCACCATGATTACGGCAAGGAAGATGGCAGCAAGGGGAAAGGCGGCAGCTCGCTGAAAGGCAGTCAAGACTATAGAACGTTGCATTCGCATCATCTCCATGAATCACAAATCAAACGATCACAGCTCAAGCGACCAGACTCAAGAGGAACGGACGTAGTGGTTCGTACTTGTGCTAACACTTTGTTAATACGCAGGACAATAGGCAAGAGTTCCTTGCAACCCGTTCAGAGCGGTTTTTTCCCTCACAATGCCAGGGAAGAGCAAGCTTTTTCATTTCCATGGACCCTGAAATAGATGGACCGTGAATAAATTGATCGTAAGTGAAATAGTATAGCTGACCGGCCGGAGCACCCTCGGTAAGCGGAGCGGCAAAACTTTGCGAACCCTAACCATGATGCTCAGGCCGCGCTGGATTTGAAAATAAACGTGCGTAATCTCAAACTGATCCTTTCTTACGATGGCGCCGATTTCGCCGGCTGGCAGGTGCAGCCCGGGCGCAGCACGGTGCAAGGCGAGCTGGCCTCAGCCATTGGACGGTTGAGCGGAGAAAACGTACTGCCCCAGGGCTCCGGCCGCACCGATGCGGGCGTGCACGCGCTGGCCCAGGTGACGAGTTTTACGACCGCGTCGGCAATTCCAGTCGAGAACTGGTTGCGGGCGTTGAATGACATTCTTCCGGCTTCGATTCGGGTGCTGGAGGTGACCGAGGCCGCGCCCGAGTTCCACGCGCGCAAGTCGGCCCACGCCAAAACTTACCGCTATCGCATTTACCGCGGAGCAATCTGCCCGCCGTTTCTGGCGCGGTATGTGTGGCATTATCCGTATCCGCTGGAGGAATCGGGGATGGTTGCAGCCGCTGGCGTGGTGGTGGGCGAGCACGACTTCACGTCGTTTGCGGCGGTCGACCCGGAGCGGGAGGAACGGATGGCCGCCGAAGAAAATTTTGGGGCGAGCAATTCCGGCACGACTCCTGTTCACACGACGAATATCCGGACCATCCATTCTTCCGGTTGGACGCGCGAAGGCGAAGAACTGATCTATACGGTGCGCGGCAGCGGATTTCTTCATCACATGGTACGCAACCTGGTCGGCACATTCGTGCTGGTGGGGAAGGGAACGCTGAGGGGGGAGGATTTGATCCGCATTCTCGACGCGCGGGATCGCACGGCGGCTGGCCCTACCGCGCCCGCCAGCGGGCTGTATCTGGTCGAGGTGGAATACTGACCTAGCGCGCCGTGATGAGCATGAACCAGTTCCTCGTCTCCTTAGATTTTGTCATCCCGAGCGAAGCGAAGGATCTGAAGTTTGCGGCGAAATGCAGATCCCTCGCTTCGCTCGGGATGACAAGTCGAATACAGATCCCTCGCGGCGCTCGGGATGACAAGTCATGAGGGAGAAACAGGCTCTGGCGCGACCGTTCTGTCCCGCGTACACTTCTTCGCAGATGGCCACCAACGCCGAATTCGCCGTCTCCCGCATCGCTTCCGTGAACCCGGCTACGGGCGAGGTTCTGGGCGAACTGGATAGCGCCGGCCCGACCGAAGTGCGGGCTGCGGTCGCGCGCGCGCACGCCGCGCAGCCGGATTGGCATGCCTGGGGCAATCGCAATCGCGTCCGCGTACTTCGCCGGTTCCTGCAAATTCTTCTTGCGCACAAGACCGACATCGCGCGGCGCATCACGCAGGAAGTGGGCAAGCCCTTGGTCGAGTCGCTGCTCACCGAAGTTCTGGTCGTTCTCGACGCGACGCGATTCCTGATCGACCACACATTTGCGGTCCTGCACGATGAGAAGCTGCCCCACGGTAATCCCGTGATGAAAACCAAGTCTGGGCGCATTTTGCACCAGCCCTATGGCGTCATCGGAATCATCTCGCCGTGGAATTATCCCTTCTCGATTCCGGCGACCGAGACGCTGGCGGCCTTGGTTGCGGGCAATGCGGTCGTGCTCAAGCCCTCCGAGTTGACGCCGCTGATTGCGCTTGAGTTGCAGGTGTTGCTGCGCGAGGCGGGAGTTCCTGACGATATTTTCCATGTGCTCCCAGGCGAAGGCGCGACTGGCGCGGCGCTGGCCGGAAGCCAGATCGACAAACTGATCTTTACTGGAAGCGTCGGTACCGGCCGGCGAATTGCCCAAAGCGCCGCCGAACGCCTGCTTCCGTTGGTGCTGGAACTCGGCGGCAAAGACCCCATGCTGGTGCTGGAAGACGCGGACGTCGATGTCGCGTCGAGCGGCGCCGTTTGGGGAGCGTTTGTGAATGCGGGGCAGACTTGCCTTTCGGTCGAGCGGTGCTATGTGCATCAGAGCTTGTATCCGGCGTTTCTGGATGCCTGCAGCGAAAAGACGCGGAAACTGCGCGTCGGCAATGGCATGGATGCGGCTACCGAAATTGGCCCCATGATCCACGAGCGGCAGGTGCGGATCGTGGAGTCGCAGGTAGAAGATGCGAAGCAGCGCGGGGCGCGCGTGCTCACCGGTGGCGCGCGGCTGCGCGATCTTGGCCCAACGTTTTTCGCTCCCACCGTGCTGGCGGATGTGGATCAGAACATGCGAGTGATGCAGGAAGAGACCTTCGGCCCGGTGCTTCCGATTGCGACGTTTCGCGACGATGCCGAGGCCCTGCGCCTGGCCAACGATTCCGAATATGGATTGGCCGCCAGCGTTTGGACGCGCGATCGTGCCCGCGGCGAGCGCCTGGCTCGCCAGATCGACGTCGGCACGGTGATGATGAACGACGCGGTGTCGTGCTTCAGCATCAGCGAAGCTCCGCACGGCGGCATGAAGGCGAGTGGCATTGGGCGCACGCATGGACGCTGGGGCCTCGAAGAAATGGTGCGCGAGAAGTATCTCGACCACGACTGGGTTCCAGGCAAAAAGAAAATTTGGTGGTTCGACTACGGTGGCGGGCTTATGGGAGAAATGGAAAGCTTCCTCGACCTGCTCTATGCTCGCCCGCTCCGAGAAAAACTCAAAGCTGGCCTGCGTTCCGCCAGTGCCCTGTGGCGGAGAAAACTATAAGCTGCAAATTATTGTTATTCTGAAATTGCGATCACTTCATCTTCCGATTGCCGATTGCCAATTGCCATGTTGACCAAACTAGCTGCTCAATCCGAGCTCCCCGGCCCGAACGAAGCCAAAGAATTCACCTGTGGGGCGAAGACCATCTGTGTTGCCAACGTGAACGGCGAAATCAGCGCCATGGAAAATATCTGCCTGCATCGCGGAGGCCCGCTCGGCCAGGGCGTGATCTCCGGTGGGAAAGTGGTTTGCCCGTGGCATGGCTGGGAGTGGGATCCGAAGACGGGCGAGGCCGGTCCGCCGGGTGCGAAGATTGCCATCTATCCCGTGAAGATTGAAGGCGGGGATGTGCTGATCGACATTTGATGGACAGGTGGGAGGCCCGAACTGATTGTCATTTCCCCAGCGCTACTCGCCGATCCTCTGAGAGCATTCGCATAGTGAGCAAAGGCCACAAACCCGGTCTAAAGATCACCCACCGCAGCGGCAAGGTACTGCCTGCCACTCCCTGCGAGATACGCGAGAAACTTCTGCAACAATGCGAACAGACGGAGGCTGGTCCTAAGCAGACTCGCCTTTTCAGCGACTTGTTCGCCCATGAGAAAAAGCATGGCTGCGGGAAGAAACTCCTGTATAAGACCTGAAGACCCACTTTCCAACAGCGTCGTTGCTTTGCACCTTGGGTTAGAATGACTCTCCATGGCGGTCGCTGCCGGAACCGAAGAACTGCTGGTCAAAGCCACCGATGAGCTTGATCGCTCTCGCATCCCTTCCATTCCATTGATCGCTGAAGTGCAGCGATCCAGGCTGGCGACCATCGAGCGCCCGCGCGACCTCGCACAATATATCGAACATACCGCTCTGAAACCGGACGCGACTCGCCGCGCCATCGTGACCCTTTGTGACGAAGCCAAGCGCTTCGGATTCCGCGGTGTTTGCGTAAACCCGGTCTACGTCGCGGAAGCGAAAGAGCAGCTGGCTAGCTCCGGACGCGCCGTTGTTACGGTTGTCGGGTTTCCGTTGGGAGCAAATCTTTCGAAAACCAAGGCGGAAGAAACCAGGGCTGTAATCGAGCATGGCGCGGACGAAGTCGATATGGTCATCTGCATTGGCGCACTGAAAGCGGGAGAATACGAAGCGGTTTTCGCCGACATTCGCGCGGTGGTCGATGCGGCTGGGCGGATTCCGGTAAAGGTGATACTCGAAACGATCCTGCTCGATGAATGTCAAAAAATCCTGGGCTGCTTGCTGGCTGAACGAGCGGGCGCGGCTTTTGTAAAAACGTCCACCGGTTTTGCCGGGGGCGGGGCAACGGTTGAAGATGTGGCTTTGATGAGGAGAGTAGTCGGCGAACGAGTCGGCATCAAGGCTGCCGGGGGCATCAAGGATTTTCAAACGGCCCGTGCCATGGTAATGGCGGGTGCAGATCGCCTCGGATGTTCGGCATCGGTTGCGATTGTGTCGGAAAGTTAGTACTGCCGGGCTTCACCCGGCGGAACGGGGCAAAGCCCCGTCACCACACGAACCTTCTATCCCAAGAATTTCACGAACTGCTCCGACTGCCCTTCAAATCCCGGAAACACGGTCTTCAAGTCTTTGTTCCCCAGATACTGCGACACGACTTCGCCGAGCACCAGCCGGAAGTCCGTTGTCAACGCCAGGTCGCGGCCTTCGTATAACTGTGATTGGTCGAGCCCCGGCCAGCGGCCGTAAACTTTGCCGCCTTTCACGGGGCCGCCGAGAACGAACATGACGTTGGCGTGGCCGTGGTCGGTGCCGCGGTTGCCGTTTTCGCGGGCGGTACGGCCGAATTCGGACATCGTCACTACGACTGTGTCTTCTCCCAGATCGCCGAGATCGGTCCAGAAGGCGGCGATCGATTGCGAAAAGTCTCCGAGCACGTTGGCGATCTGTCCCTGCGTGCTGCCTTCGTTGACGTGGTGATCCCAGCCGCCGATGTCGGCAAACGCTACCTGCACTCCCAGATTGGCTTTGATCAGTTGCGCCAGTTGCTTCAGGCTGTCGCCGAAGCGTCCCTTGGGATAGTTCGCGTTGGCTGCCGGCGTGTAGTGCGCGGGATCGGCCGCCTTCAGCGTCTTGACCGCGTCGAAGGTTTCCTGTCCGGTGCCGTGCAATACCGTGTCGACGGAGTGGTCGTACATGGCTTCGAAGGTATTCGACATGGGAGCGGCGTTGGGGTTTTTTCCGCCGACGGAAAAATCGTTCACGTTGTTGACCGCGATTGCGGGCTCTTTGCCGGAGAGAATGCGCGGCAGCGATGGCCCGAGCGCGATGGCGCGAAAGGCCGACTTGTCAGCCGGAAGCTCGTGCAACGCGCGGTTGAGCCAGCCGTCGTCGGTAACCTTTACGCCCGGCGTGCCGGATTCCATGAAGTCCTGCGCATCGAAATGCGAGCGCGTGGGATCGGGCGATCCGGCGGCATGCACGATTGCGAGATGCTTCTGTTTCCAGAGCGGCTCGAAAGACGCCATGGCCGGATGCAATCCGAAAAAGCCGTCGAGATCGAGCACCGATTTCTTCGGAATGTTGATGGTTGGCCGCATGGCGTAGTAACTCGCCTCGCCGTGAGGCACAACGATGTTGAGCCCATCGGCCGCACCACGCTGGAAGATCACGACCAGACGCTTGTTGCGAATGCCGGGTTCAGCCGCGCCAAAGGCCGCGCGCGTCAAAAAGCTCGGCAGCGCGGTTGTGCCCACTACCGCCAGCGCGCCATTGCGTAGGAAAATGCGTCGAGTGATGGACATAAGAACCAGCTTTCAGTTGTCAGCTCTCAGTTATCGTTTTCAGCGCTCAAAAGCTGAGAGCTGACGGCTGAGAGCTGACAGCTATCTCCGCTGAAACTCCGGCGACCCCAGTATCTAATGGTATCGTGCGTTTGCCTTTTCCATACAATTGCCCTATTCGGAATGAACCCAAATCACAGGAAAAGTTGTTGCCAGGTTCGAAGGACGAAGTTCGCCCGAAGGAAGAGTCCTAAGCCTTTAGTTTCGCCACGTAGGCGTTTCCGCTCTGCGACTTGCGGGCTGTGTTCTCGACAAACTTGAGAAATTCCCGCAGGTGTTCTTTTTCCGACAGCTCCGCCTCGGAGAATTTCACGCGCACGCCAAACGAAGCGCTGCGGGTCGCGACCCCACTGAGAATGACGCCTTTCACCCAGATCTTGCCGCTTGACACCCACAACCCAATCTGCAGGGCTTTGCCTGCAGGCACGGCGCTCGCCGTCTCGACCAGGCAACCGCCGCGTCCCACATTCGCCAGATTGCCCCAGACCGGCTCGCCTACACCTTCCACATGAATTTCCACCGCGACATAGCATTTTATGCGCTGAAAACGGCGGCGATCCGAAGCGAGTTGCGGAGTAAGCAGATCCGGATCGAACGGGGGTGCTTCCTCCACCGGTTCGGGACGTTGCAGTTCCGCAGCGGGTATCGGCGGCGTGGCCATGGGCGCCGTTTTCTGTGCGTCGCGCGCTTTTACGGCTGCTTCTTTAATTTCGCGCATCGCCCGCAGCAGCGCTGTTTCGCGCTGTTCCGCAGGCACTTCGCGATAGGTCTGGAGCAGGCGTCCGAGATGGCTGACGAGGTCGGGATCCGTGAGCAGGCGCGTCCAGTCCGAAGCTTGAGGCGCTAGTTTCGTGTCTTGACTCATACGTAGGACTTCCCTCGCGTCGACTTCCGTCACGGGGAAGTGCTTGGCTCGCATCCAGATTGAACTTTGGTTTGAGGTTACACAAGATGACCAAGGTCATCTAGGATCGGGCCATCGGGTGATCGGGTCATCGGTTTATCGGGTGATCAACAATCCGCATCCCATGTCCGCCCGGTTAGGGCTGTGTCGCTGCGCATTCCGCGGGGCATGGTTGCTTCGCGGGACGCGCTCGGGTAAAATCTAACTCACGGAATCTAACTAACTGGTTAATTACAAATGATGAGATGGGCCATATTTCGGATGGTTGTGCCGATGATGTCAATTGCCGTCTTTGTGCTTATCCTTCACGGGGCGCTGTGCGGCCAGACCTCCGATTCCGATTCAAGTTCGACGGGCAGATCCATGCCGGTTCAAACCCCACAGTTTGTACCCTCGCAAGTGCAAACCTCGGCGCAGAATCCGGTGTTCGGCAGCGTGCCCGAAGCCAAGCCCACTCCCGGGGTTCTACCGCTAACCTTCGGCGATGCGATCGACCGCGCCTTGCGTCAGAACCTTGCCGGTCTTTTGTCGGAGTACAACACCATTGAGGCTCGGGGAGAGAAATGGCAAAAGCTTAGCGACCTGCTGCCGAACCTCAACGCGGATGTGCAGGAGGTCAAGCAAAAAGAGAGTCTGCAAGCGCTCGGATTTAGAGGCTCGCTCTTCCCGGGTGTTGCTCTTCCTGCTGTCATCGGTCCTTTCTCCTATTTTGACGCGCGCGTATCGGCCACGCAGCGGGTTTTCGACTGGAAGTCGATCCAGAAATACCGTTCCTCTGTAATTGGTGAAAGCCTGGCCCGTTTTAATCTCAAGGACGCGCGCGACCTGGTCGTGCTCGCGACCGGCAACGCTTATCTGGTGGCAATTGCCGGGGCGGCGCGCGTCGAAACCGCGCAGGCGCAAGTAGAAACGGCAAAGGCGCTTTACGACAAGGCGTTGGCGCAACAGCAAGCTGGCGTCGCTCCGCATATCGACACGCTTCGAGCCCAGGTCGAATACCAGACTCGGCAGCAGCAACTGATCGCCGCCACGGCCGATTTCGCCAAGCAGAAAATTTCACTGGCGCGCGTCATTGGACTCGCGCCCGGCCAGGAATTTGAACTGGCCGACAAAGCTCCGTACGAGCCTTATCCCATCCCCGATCTTGAAACCAGCCTGCAGCGCGCCTACTCTTTCCGTTCCGATTACAAAGCGGTGCACGAACGTCTGGTGGCGGCGCAACTCGAGCGCAGCGCCGCTACCGCCGGCTATTTCCCTACCGTTGATGTGGCGGGGAATTGGGGCGAGATCGGTTCGGTGCCGGGCGACGTTCTGCCTACCTACCTGCTCATGGGGACGTTGAACATTCCCATCTTCCAGGGCGGCAAGGTGCACGGCGATGTGCTGAAGGCCGAGGCCAGTCTGCGGCAGGCGCAGGCGCAGATGGCGGACGTCCGCGCTCAGATCGACCAGGATATTCGCAACGCGCTGCTCGACCTTAAGTCCACCAGCGACCAGGTGGAAGTTGCCCAGAGTTCGGTCAATTTAGCCGAGGAGGCGCTCACCCAATCGCGGGATCGATTTTCTGCCGGGGTCACCGACAACCTGGAAGTGGTGCAGGCGCAGGAAGCGCTGGCGTCCGCGCACGAGAGCCTCATTTCGAGCCTCTACCTGCACAATCTGGCCAAGGTCTCTTATGCCCGCGCCCTGGGGCGAGCCGAAGAGGGCGTTCGCGAATACCTGAAAGGGAAGAAGTAGATTATGGAACCACCCCGCAGTGTTGTAGCCGAGCCCAAACCGCAAGTGGAAGCGCGTGCGCCGCAGTCCCCATCGCCGCCGTCCCAGCCTCCGCCAGACAGCGAAGCCCGCTATCAGCGGCGAGTCGCGCTCTTAGGCACTCCGCGCGCGAAGTGGGGATTCATTTTTGCCGCCCTCGTGATCGCGGTCGCCGCTTTCTTTCTGTGGCGCTACCTTGCCAGCTACGAATCCACCGACGACGCGCAGATTGACGGGCACGTGAACTCGGTAAGCGCCCGTGTGAGCGGCCATGTCACCAAGCTCAACGTCGAAGATAACCAGTATGTGGAACAGGGAACGGTGCTGGTGGAAATCGATCCCGCCGACTACCAAGTTGCAGTGGCGAAAGCGCGGGCTGAATATGCCGACGCGCAGGCGCAGGCCTCCGCCGCGGGCATCAACGTCCCCATCACCGACGTAAGCACTTCCAGTCAGGTTAGCGGCGCCGAGGGCGGCGTCTCCGGGGCGCAGGCTGCGATCGAGTCTGCCCGCCAGCAGTTTGACGCAGCGAAATCGCAGGTCGCCCAAGCCGACGCCAACAATATCAAAGCGCAGAACGATCTCCAACGCTACAAACTACTGATCGACAAGCAAGAGATTTCGGAAATGCAATACGATCAGGCCATCGACAGCGCGCAAGCCGCCGCCGCCGCGCTGCAAGCGGCGCGCGCCAATGCCGACGCTTACGCGGCACAGATCAAACAGGCGCAGAGCAAACTGGAGCAGGCCAACGCCGATCTCCGCAACGCCGGCAACCGGCCGCACATGATGCGTGTCATCCAGGCGCGTGCCAAGTCTGCGCTGGCCGTCGCCGAGCAGAAGAAGGCCCAACTAGATCAGGCGGAACTGAATCTCCAGTACACCAAAGTGATTGCGCCAGTCAGCGGAGCGGTCAGCAATCGCACTGTGGAGGTCGGTCAGAACGTGCAGCCCGGGCAGGTGATGATGATGATCATCCCGCTCGATGAAAAGAACATCTGGGTCACGGCAAACTTCAAGGAGACACAGCTGAGCAAGATGAAGGCGGGCCAGCGGGCAGAGATCGAAGTCGATGCCACCGGCAAAACCTACAAAGGTCATGTTGATTCCATCGCCGGCGCTAGTGGAGAGCGCTTCAGCCTGTTGCCTCCAGAAAACGCCACCGGCAACTACGTCAAAGTGGTGCAGCGCATCCCGATCAAAATTGTGTTCGATGCGGGCGAGATCAAGGGGCATGAGCTCCGGCCGGGCATGTCGGTTGTGCCGAAGGTCTGGATTAAGTGAGACATTGAATCATTGAGTCATTGAGAGATTGAATCATTAAGAGACCGAACCGTCAGAGAGTTGGTTTTTAAATGACTCAATGTCTCAATGATTCAATCTCTCAATGAGTCAGAGTCAGCCGAAAGTTGAGATTGGGAATGGGCGCTGCTGCCATCACCATGAATGACGCCGCCGCATGGCGTCCCGCGGTCAATCCGTGGATCATTGCTCTGACCGTGACGCTGGCCACGTTCATGGAGGTGCTCGATACCAGCATCGCCAACGTCGCGCTGCCGCATATCGCCGGCAGTCTTTCCGCCGGGCAGGACGAGAGCACCTGGGTGCTGACTTCCTATCTCGTGTCGAATGCCATCGTGCTGCCGCTCAGTGGCTGGGTTTCTTCGATCGTGGGGCGCAAGAATTTTTACATGGGCTGCGTCGCGCTGTTCACGATCAGTTCGTTTCTGTGCGGGCTGGCGCCCAATCTCGGCATGTTGATCTTCTTTCGCGTGCTGCAGGGCGTGGGCGGAGGCGGCTTGCAGCCGAGCGAGCAGGCGATTCTCGCCGATACTTTTGCCCCAGCGAAGCGCGGCATGGCCTTCGCCGTCTACGGCATTGCGGTGGTGATGGCGCCGGCCATCGGTCCGACGCTCGGCGGTTATATCACCGACAACTTTACCTGGCGCTGGATCTTCTTCATCAATATCCCGGTCGGCATTGTTTCGCTCTTGCTGACGTCGCGGCTGATTCAGGATCCTCCCTACTTCAGGCGGCGCAAGCTAAGTGAAACTCACATCGACTACACCGGACTGGGTTTCATCGCTCTTGGCCTTGGCACCCTGCAAGTGATCCTCGACAAGGGACAGCGCGACGACTGGTTCGAATCGAATTTCATCGTGTGGCTGACCGTGATCTCCGTCACCTCGCTGATCTTTGTCATCTTTTGGGAATGGCACCACAAAGACCCCATCATCGACTTGCATCTATTTCGCCGGCGCAGCTTCGCCACCGCCAACTTCCTGATGTTTATGCTCGGGTTTGCATTGCTCGGCAGCACGCTCCTGCTGCCGCTGTTCATGCAGACCATGCTTGGTTACACTGCCCAACGGTCCGGCTTGGCACTCATGCCGGGCGGTTTCACGATCATGCTGGCCATGCCTTTGGTGGGCTTTCTGCTTTCCCGTTACAGCCCGCGGTATCCGATGATGTTCGGTTTGTGCATGCTCACGTTTTCGCTTTTTCACATGACGACGTTTGATCTGGCTATCGATTTCCGCACGGTTATGATGGCGCGCGTCTACCAGGCGATGGGGCTTGCGTTCCTGTTCGTGCCCATTAACACCGCCGCCTATTCCACTTTGCCACGCGACAAGAACAACGCGGCGTCGGGTTTGATGAACCTCGCCCGAAACATTGGCGGCAGCGTAGGAATTTCTTTTGTCACCACCGGCTTGTCTCGCCGCGCCCAGTTTCATCAGGTGCAACTGGTGGAGAAACTGAATGCCGCCAATCCCCAGTTTCAGTCAGCAGTGCGCGGAATGACTGGTATCTTTTCAGGCGGTGGGGCGGGAACCGGTTCCGGAGGCGTTTCCGCGCAACAGCATGCCTACGCGATGTTGCAGGGCAATGTGATTCGGCAATCGACCATGCTGGCCTACATCGATAATTTCTGGGTGCTCGGGGTCGTGATTTTTTGTTTGATTCCGTTTGTGTTCCTGATTAAAAAAGCAAAGCCGGCAGGCGAGATCGCGGTTCATTAATGGCGGGTGGCATCAACTCAATGCATACGAACTCGATTCGTATCAGGGTATCGCTTTAGCGATACCGTAAACGTCCGTCAAACGAGAGGCCCTTTAAGGGCCTGCGCCCGTGGGAGGTTCGCGATGTTTCGCATGGTTGCTCTGGAGCGGGAATTCGGCTGCGGCGGTGGAGGTATTGCCTGCGAACTCGCCCGCCGCCTGGGGTGGAAACTCTGGGATCAGCAACTGACAGGCGAGATCGCGCAGCGCGCGCAGGTGGACGAATCGGCGGTGGCACTGTGCGATGAGCGGGTTGACAGCAGCCTCTATCGCCTGACGAAAGCTTTCTGGCGTGGCAGCTACGAACGCGACATGGCGCTCGCCAATTCACGCGCCTTTGATACCGATCACATGATGGCCATGGTGGAAGAAATCATGGGCAAGATTGCGCAGGAAGGCAATGCCGTGATCGTCGGCCGTGGCGGCCCGTTTTTCCTGCGCGATCGGGCGGACACTTTCAGCGTCTTCACTTACGCGCCCCACGACGAAAAGATTCGCCGCCTGCTGGCGCTGGGCAAAAGCCGCGAAGAGGCCGAAGATCTCGTGGAGAACGTGGACAAGGAGCGCATGGCCTACATCAAACACTATTTCAACGCCGAATGGCCGACGCGCGGCCTCTATCACATGATGATCAACACCGTAGTGGGGGACGAGAACGTAATTGCCACCATCTTAAGCGCCATGCAGCGGCTGGAAGCGAATTCCACCGAGGCCTTGCGCGGCGTGCGCTGAAGCTTCGGCGATTGCAACTCGCGCGTGGAAGCGCAGCTTGGCCCCGCTGCAGAATCACACTCTAGTTCGATTTCTTCTTTCCGACAAGGCCACCCAATCCGCCCAGACTCTTGCCTCCCTTGAGCAAGTCCTTGACCTGTCCGGTCGCCATCCCTTTCATATCCGGCGTGAAGGTTGGATTGGAAGTGGTGCCGCCAATGTTCACGGGGATGCCGCCCGATCCGGCGCCGACAACCTTGGTCACGCCGGCGACAATTCCGGCCAGGTTGGCCACCACTTTGAAGTCGAGAGCGTTGTTGGGGCTGATGGTGCCGGCGCCGGTGACGGTTCCGAGCGACGGGATCACCACGTCCATCTTGTCGAGTCGCGTGCCCTCCGGCGAGTTGCGCACATCCGAGCTCAGGTTCTCGATCTTGGTGTCGTTGCCCCCTTGCTTGCCGCCAATCCCCGGGATGGCAGAGAGCTTCGATGCCACGCTGAAACCCTCGAGTGACGAGTTGCTCATTTTTACCCAGCCGGTGGAGACCAGCTTGTTGAGCGGGCCGTCGGAGTTGACCGCGAGTGAAAGCGTTCCGCCTTTGAGCTTCGAACCGGTGGGAAGCACGACGCCGAGCGCGGGGAGCATGGCTTCGAGGTCGTCGACCGGCATGCCTTGTCCGGTCAGCTTGGTTTGGATCGAAGTTGTTTCGCCGCGCATATTGTAAGTGCCGGTAAGCTGGGCCAACGCCTTGCCGATGGTGACGTCGCCCTTGACCAGCTTGCCGGATTCATTTTTCAGATCGTGCTCGACCGCGAAGGCCAACTGGACAGGGACTCCGGCGGGAGATCCTTTGGGAACCAACTTTAATGACTTGGCCTTCAAGGTTCCGTCGGCTTTGGCTATGTTGCCGTCGGAAGTCAGCGTGCCCTCGAAGTCAGCCGAACCCGCGATTCCCAACTCGGGGTCGACGACCGCCGACTGCGCAAGATCAAGTTTGCTGACGGTTACCTTGGCCTGGACCGGGGTCAGCGAAGTATCCGTGGAATTGATGGGACCGGCCTGGCCGTCGATTTTCAAACTGCCTCCACCGGGAAGTTCGACGGAGACGGTCACGGGAAAGGTGGTGGTAAAGGAAAAATCTCGCATCGTAACGTTCACCTTGTCGTACACAATGGGTTTCCGTTTGCCGCTGGTCGATCCCAGCGTGACCGTTCCGCCGTTCAGGCCGAGCTTGGCTACGCTCACATTGGCCGGTGCGCTGCCGGAGGCTTTTGCGGTCTTGGCGGTTTGCGCCTTTCCCGACTGGTTTCCCAAAGACGAAAAATTCCACACGCCATCGCGGTCGCGCAGCAACGCGATTTCCGGATGATCGATGCTCAGGTTGGTAACGTTGAGCTGCTTGCTGAAAATCAGCGGCATCAGTTCCACGCCCACTTTCAGCGATTTCGCTTGCAGAAACGGGGAGCTGCTGAACTTGGGATCGTCGGCGATCGAGAGCTGGTCGGCTTCCACGCTGCCGGAAAAAATGCCGAGGCTAAGATTGCCGACTGTGACGGACCGTCCCAGAGCTGAGCTGAGGTTGGACTCAATCTGGGGACGGAAGTTATTGACGTTCACCAGGAACGGAATCGCGATGATGATCACAATCAAGACCGCAGCGACGACGATAGCAATCTTGACGCTTGGCTTCATAGCGTGCCTCCTAACGGCGGGGGAGAATGGGTCGAGCGAGGATGGGACAGTTTACCAAGAGTACTCGTAATCAGTCGTTGGTTGTTCGCGGTCGCTGGTTTTGACCTACGACCAACGACCAACGACTCAAATTTGGCGCTCACTTCACCTTCGCGCCTTCCGTTATAAGATAACCGCAAGGATGGAGCCCCTCTCGCCAGCGTCTGAAACGTATCCCCCGGTGCAGGAGGAAGTATTGCGGCTCGCGGCCTTGCCGGAAGTGCGCGTTGCATTTGACCGCTTCCGCGCCCAGGAATCGCAGTTCGCGCTCTGGCAAATGGAAGCCACGCGTCTGGCTGCGCCTCCCTTTGGAGAAGCGACGCGCGCCGCCTGGCTGGCCGATCGCTTTCACGAACTCGGACTGACCGACGTCCACCTGGACGAAGTCGGCAACGTATTCGGCATACGCCCCGGCTACGGCAGCCGGTACGTTGCGCTCAGCGCCCATATCGATACCGTGTTTCCTGCGGCCACGCCGTTAAATATCCGGCAGCAGGGCAGCCGCCTGTACGGCCCTGGAGTCTCCGATAACGGTGCGGGTATCGCCGCGATGCTGGCGCTGGCTAGCGTGCTCGCAACCTCCCGCATCGCGCACGCGCTGCCCTATGTCTTCATTGGCAATGTTGGCGAGGAGGGCGAAGGTGATCTGCGCGGCATGCGTCACGTTTTCGCGACGCCGCGCTGGCGCGACGCGATTGCCTATAGCGTCATTGTCGATGGCGCCGGAGCGGATACCATTGTCGCCGAGGCCCTGGGCAGCCGCCGTTTTGAAGTGATTGTGCGCGGTCCCGGAGGCCACTCCTGGACGGATTTCGGCGCGCCCAATCCCATCATTGTGCTCTCCCGTACGATCGAGGTGTTCAGCCAAACGCCCGTGCCCGCCACTCCGAAAACAACGTTCAACGTGGGCGTGATTCGCGGCGGGACGTCGGTGAATTCGATTCCCGAATCGGCCAGCATGCGGGTCGATCTGCGTTCTACTTCAATGGCCGAAATTGACCGCCTGGAACGAGCTCTGCGCGTCGCGCTCGACCAGACCGTCGCCGCGGAGAATCAAGCTGTTACGCAGCACGGAACCCGCAGACCGCAACTGGCCCAGAGCCCGGTCGTGCCGAGCCGTATGGTGCAGAGTGAAGTGGTCGAGATCGGAAATCGGCCGGCCGGCGAACTGGCGCGGGATGCGCGCCTGTTGAAGGTGATTCGCGCCGTGGACGCGCAGTTGGGTAATACCGCGCAGGTGCAGCGGGCGTCGACCGACGCCAACGTCCCGCTTTCGCTCGGCCGCGAGGCGATTGCCATCGGCGGCGGTGGCTCCGGCGGCGGCGCGCACACGTTGCAAGAATGGTTCGACTGCAATGGACGAGACCTCGGCCTGAGGCGCATTCTGCTTACAATGCTCACATTGTCGGGAGTAGGTGAATGATGAAGCGAGTTGTCCCGATGCTGCTGTTGGCCGTAGCTTTTACCATGTCGGCGCAGAACGACACGTCCATGCAGCACACGCTAAAGCCAAAAGCGGACCTGATCTTTACCCACGGCAACATTTACACCGGCATGGTCGATGCCACGGCTTCCCTGGGATCGGGCAAACGCGCGGAAGCGCTGGCCGTGGTTGGCGATCGCATCCTCGGCGTGGGCACTCGCGACGAGATTATGAAGTTGAAGGGGCCAGAGACCAGGATCATCGATCTTGGTAGCCACTTTGTCATGCCTGGTTTCAATGACACCCACATGCACCTCGCCAGCGCCGGCCTGGAGAAAATGAATGTAAACCTGGTCGGCGCGAAATCACTCGACGAGTTCCGCGAGCGCCTGCGCGCCAAGTGCCAAGCCGCCGAACCGGGAGAATGGGTGGTCGGTGAAGGCTGGGACGAGACTCTGTGGCCGGTCAAGGTTCTGCCCACGCGCTGGGATTTGGATGAAGTGAGCGGCAAACATCCGGTCTATCTTTCTCGCGTAGACGGACACATCGGCGTGGCCAACACGCTAGCCTTGCAACTGGCGAGCATCAACATCGCCAGTCGCGATCCGGACGGGGGAAAGATCGATCGCGATGACTCGGGCACGCCCAACGGCATTCTGCGCGAGAAGGCGCAAATGGCGGTGCGGGCAGTGATTCCGAAGCCAACTCCCGATAAGCGGCGACAGGCTATCGAGTTGGCTCTTGCTGATCTCGCCAGTCACGGCGTCACCTCCGCGCAGGACTACTCGCAGTGGGACGACTTCCAGATTTACGAGGCACTGGAGCACGAGGGAAAGCTGACGGCAAGAATTTCGGAGTGGCTGGATTTCAACGACTCGATCGAAGAGTTGAATCGCAAGCGCGACTCGCATTCCGCGTCCGACAACATGCTCCACACAGGAATGCTCAAAGGCTTCATGGATGGTTCGCTGGGCACGAAGACGGCCGCGTTGCTTGAGCCCTACAGCGACGATCCGAACAATAGCGGCCTGCCGCAGTACGATGCGGCCAAGCTGAATACGATGACGAAGGAGCGAGTGCTGGCGGGCTATCAGGTCGGCTTCCACGCCATCGGCGACAAAGGGGTGCAATTGGCGCTCGACGCGTTTGCCGAGGCGGAGAAGGCCGCGAGAGAAGCCAAGGTGAAGGCCGCCGATGGCGGCAATTCCAACGATTACCGTTTGCGCATCGAGCATGCGCAGGTCACTACTCCGCAACAAATTGTGCGTTTTAAGGAACTCAAGGTGATCGCGTCCATGCAGCCCAGCCACCTGCTCACGGATATGAGTTGGGCGGAGTCGCATCTCGGCCCGAAGCGAGCAGAGCATTCCTATGCCTGGGCCGAGTTTGTGCGCCACGGAGTGACATTGGCCTTTGGGACGGATTATCCGGTCGAACCGGTCACGCCGTTTCGCGGAATCTACGCGGCTCTGACGCGCATGAGCGTGGATGGATTGAAGAGTTACTATCCCGCGCAGAAACTCAATATCGAGCAGACTATCGCCGCCTACACAACCGGCGCGGCGTTTGCCGAGTTCGCCGAAAAGCAAAAGGGCAAGCTGGAGCCGGGCATGCTGGCCGACTTCGTCGTTCTCGATCAGGACATCACCGCCGCTCCGCCGCCGAAAATTCTGGAAACGAAGGTTCTGCGCACGGTGGTGGGCGGCAAGACGGTGTACGACATTGAGTCATTGAATCATTGAGTCATTAAAGATCACCCAACGATTTGATGACTGAATGACTTGATTCAAATGATTCAATGGCTAAATGATTCAATGACTCAATGACTCTAAGGGAGCGCGAACGCGCGTTTCTGATCGGCGCCCCGTTGGCGGTAGTTCCGGCTTTGATTTTCCTTCCTGCGGTGACGTTCCTGATCGTTTTTCCCCGGGTGGCGCACGGGCGGGCCATTGGTTTCGTGGTCTTGCCGGTCTGCGCCCTGACAAGTAGTTTCGGGTTGTGGAAGCTGGCGCTGGGGGCGGTCGGGAAGCCGTGGGGACTTTTCAACGTCCTGAGTTTTGGGGCGCTGCTAGTCTTGCTGGTGATCGCCGGCTATACCGGACTATTCCTGGCCCTGATGACGCTGAAACTGTAGGGTCGGCAGCGAAGGTATAATGAAAAGTTGCAGTTTTAGGAGGAAGCGATGGATTCGCGCGAAAGCGCCTTTTGGGTGCGCTTTAAAGCCAACCGTTGGGCGTACACTTTTACGATTCTGGCGACGCTGGCAGTTGGAATTCTGATTGGAACGGTTATCTCCTATGGAGTGAAAGGCAAGGAGGGCCAGAAGTCGTCCGACGCGACGCCGCTGACCATTCCCGCTCCGCAGCAGCTCTCGAACACCTTTTCCCAGATTTCCAAGCAACTCGAGCCGAGCGTAGTCAACATCAATACCGAGTCGACGATTAAGAACCCGCATCGGCGGCGCAATCCCCACGTCAACCCCGACCCAGACCAGGATCAGGGCGGCGGCGATGAAGACTCCCCCTTCCAGGATTTCTTTGACAAGTTCTTCGGCGGCCAGGGCGGCCAAGGCGGTGACATGGGCACCATCCGCCAGCATTCGCTCGGCTCCGGCGTGATTGTGGATGCCAAAGGTTACATCGTCACCAACCGCCACGTAGTCGAGAAGGCGGATCGCATTCGTGTGAAGTTGCTGGGCGAGTTGGAGAGTACGCCGGGTCATGACGCCAGGCTAATCGGCACTGATCAGGAAACGGATTTGGCCGTCATCAAGATAGATATCGATCATCCCCTCCCAGCCGCCAAACTGGGCAACTCCGACGGCATGCAAGTGGGCGACTGGGTCCTGGCGATTGGCAGTCCTTTCGGATTGCAGGAAACCGTGACCGCGGGCATCGTCTCGGCTAAAGGGCGCAACATCGTGCCCAACCGGCAGTTTCAGTCTTTCATTCAAACCGACGCCGCCATCAACCCGGGCAATTCCGGTGGTCCGCTGGTGAATATGGCGGGTGAGGTCATCGGTATCAACACTGCCATCCTGACCGAGACGAGCTCTTACGCCGGCGTGGGCTTTGCCATGCCTTCGAACACCGTGGCGCAGGTCTACAACCAACTGATTGGACCGGATCACCGGGTGGCGCGCGGCTCTATCGGTATTGAGTTCTCGGCCTATCCCAACCCCGCCATCGAGCACGTTTACGGAGCGGGCGTAACCGTTCAGAACGTGACCGCCGGCAGCCCGGCCGAGGAGGCAGGCCTGAAGATCGGCGACACCATCACCGCCGTGGATGGGAAGGAAGTGAAGAGCGGCGACGATCTGGTGGCGGACATCGCTTCCCGCAAGCCCGGCACGAAGGCGAAGATCACGTTCCTGCGCAATGGCAAGAAGCAAGAGGCGACGGTGACGGTCGCCGATCGTTCGAAAATATTCGCTGCCCGTCTAGGCGAAGAAGACGAAAACCAGAGTGAGGAAGCCCCGAAAGAAAGCAAATTCGGAATCACGGTTCGCGGCATCACCCCCGATCTGGCCGATCGGCTCGGTATTGCTCCGGGCAAGGGAACGGTGGTGCAGGACGTGAAGCAGGGATCGTTCGCCGAGGATCTCGGCCTGAATCGCGGCGACGTGATCCTGGAGGTGAACAAGCAGCCGGTGAACAATGTCGAGGACTTCAAGAAAGTCGAGTCGACGCTGAAAAGCGGCCAGGATGTCGTCTTCCTGGTCCGTCCGCGAGGCGCAAGGGCTCAGGACGGAACGATTTTCCTGGCCGGTACACTTCCGTAACCGATCTATAATCCGGCGAGACTGGCGCGCCCTCCCCTTTTTGGGGACCATAGAGGATGCGCCGGTTTCGCCGGTTTTTTTGGAAGGCGGTCGTTGGTCGTTAGTCGATGGTCGTTCGCGGATCTCCTACGAACGATACGTCCCGAGCGACCAACGACTAACGACCAACGACTGACTTATGCTTCGGTCTGATCAAATTCGAGGTTGGCGCCGCGTGGGTCTTTGCGGCTTGCTCTGCCTGGCTGTGCATGGGTTCGCCATCGCTCAGACCACGACATCAACTCCGCCCAAGAAGCCGGCGCAGACTTCCACCACCCACACCGCAAAAGCGAAGCAATCCACCACCACACACACGACCGCCAAGCACGGCTCGTCGCCCACCTCCGCGCAGAAGAGCAGAAGTTCGCGCGGCCGGAAGGGATCGAAGCAGGTTGCCAGGAAGCGTGGCCAGCAGGTCATTGATTCGGAGCGCGCCCGCGAAATTCAGACCGCGCTGATCCGCGAACATTACATGCAAGGCCAACCCTCGGGATCATGGGACCCCGCTACGCAGGAGGCGATGCAGCGCTATCAAGCCGATCAGGGATGGCAGTCGAAGACCACCCCGGATTCCCGCGCGCTGATCAAACTTGGATTAGGCCCCAGCCACGATCATCTGCTCAATCCGGAAAATGCCATGACGACGGCGCCCGCGGGCGATCCAGTTCGCGATCCAGCTCCAGATCCAAAGAACAGCGCTCCGTCGGTTCCTCCCGCCAATACCACGCCCCAGCGGTAGATTCCAGCGATACCTCCCAGCACCCGAGGCCGCTCGCGTCATCAATCTCTCAGGATTGGCGGGAATGGCCGACGGGACTGGTGGCCTGGTGTGCCCAGCGCATGGCTTCGTTCGATGTTTCCGCCACAAAGGAGAGGGACAATTTCAGCTTCTTTCCCAAACGGGTAACCCGTTCCCAGTCGCCCATCTCGCGCGCCACCATAAGATCGTAAACGGGTGAAAGGAGAGTCTGTTTGCCCGTTTTGGCGCAGAGCAACTGCGTCTTGATGTCCTGGTCGAGACAAAGCCGTTCGATCACCATTCCGATCGGCACCGACAGGATGGCATCCATCAGTGAGAGCATTCCCATCAAGAAGAGATCGGGCCTGACGGGTTCAATCCTGGGAGCAATCAGTTCGCAGAACCGGGCGCGCACCAGCGCCGCCAGAACCAGGTCCGAAGACTTTTCCTGACCCAGCACCAGCGTGGTCGCCATTCGTATCCAGCGCACCGATTCCTGTTCGCCAAGCAGGTTCAAAGCATGGCGAATGGATACGACCGGCAAGGACAACCCGATCAGGGGTGAGTTCAAATAGCGCAGCAAGCGATAGCAAAGCGAAGGTTCATGTTTCACCAGATCTTCGATCTCATTGAAATCCACATCGGACTTTGAAACCGCGCTCAGCAACCGCAAGTAGGTAACCTGGCTGGCGGGAATCTGTCGCGCCCGCAGATTTTCCGGCCGGCGAAAAAAATATCCCTGAAACCGTGTAAAGCCGTTGTGCTTTGCCGTCATGAATTGTGGCCGGGTTTCCACCCTTTGCGCCAGCATTTGGCAGCGCTCGCTGCCATAAAGACCGATCAGCTCCGTGCTTTGCCACGGTGGCACCTTGCTAATGTCAATTTTGATGAAGTCAGCATAGGGCACCAGAGATGCTCTGCCATCCTGGGGAACGAAGTTATCCAACGCGATCGAGTAGCCAGCGCGTTTCAGCCGCGCGCACGCCAGCGACACCTCTTCAATTGCGGGGACCGTTTCCTGGATCTCAATCACCACCTCATCGGGAGGCAAAAGAGCAAAATAATCCGTTAACAGCATCTGGTGCGTGCAGTTGATGAAGGCAACTTGCCCGCCGCATAAGACCTCGAGCCCGACCATATTCAACGCTGCGATAGTTACCGAGGTCGCGCTCTCGCGATCGGACGAAAACTGGTGGTCTTCCTGAGCCTCGCGGAAGAAGAGCTCATAGCCGACCACTTCCTCGTCCGCGGTCAGAATCGGCTGCCGGGCAATGCAGGGACTAGGCTTCTCCGCGGCGAGGGCTGCAGCTTGAGTACTCATCCATGCATGTCATCGGCAATTTCGCTCTCCGGCTTTATTTTCCGATTGACGCTTAAGGGGTTAATTCAGCACGGGCCGCGGGCAATAAGGGATGGGCATCCCTTTGACGATGGCCCCCGGGTTATGCTCGACCAGAGCATCGGCATAGGAGGCTCCGACGATTCTTTCCGCCACATCGCGGGCCGCGGAAAGATTCGGGATACGACGCTTCGTGTCATGAGCATCCGAAGCCAGAATGTGGACTGCGGAGCGATCCAGCAGCCAACGGGCGAGCGATTCCGGCCGTTCTCCCCAATGTCCGGTCAACGCCGAGCCTGTGACCTGAATCAGGCAGCCCTGCTCCGCCCACTCTACGATGCGCTGCGGCGTTTGCTGCAGAATCGGGTTCCGTTCGGGGTGAGTCAGGATCGGCGTAAGCCCGCGATCTCCCAGGCGCGTGAAGCACTCGGAAAGCCGCGCCGGTACGCTGTAGTTGCTGAGCTCAATCAAAAGATAGTATGTTTCACCAATGGTATAAGTGTGGGGTTGCTCCAGCGCGAGTTCCAGATTCTCGAATGAAAGATGAAAGTCGCAGCCCAGACTTAACTGCAACGGCACAGCCGGCCCGATTTTTTCCCGGAGCTGGTCGAGAACTCCCAAAAGGTATTCGCGATTGTAGGTGTAACGATCGTTGGCGTGAGGCGTGGCCACGGTGTGGGTAATGCCATCCGATGCCGCCATGCGGCACATTTCGACGGCTGCATCCCATGATTTAGGACCGTCGTCGACCTCTGGCAGAATGTGACAGTGGATGTCGATCATTTCATTGAAGTATTAAATCATTGAGTCATTGAGGTACTGAATCATTGGAGTATTGAAGCGTCACCGCGGAGAAGATCCTCTCACTAGTTCAATCGCTCAATGATTCCATGACACCAATGGTTCCATTCGATTAGACCCCAATCAGTATTATGCGCCCGATTACAGCAGCGCGCTGATAAGGATGTTATGGCAGATGTTCGATGACTTCGGGGGAAAAAGAAGAACTCGAATCCTTTGCCGAAAAGGCGCCTCCGATTTGCACAAATTCCGGTGAAGCGAGTTGTTTCTCAGCGGACGGTGCCACGTAGCACCGTCAACGAGCCTGCTGGCAGACCGTAGGCGATTCCCTTGCCCCCAAGAACCACCTGCACTTCGAGAGGTCCATCGGGAGCGGGATAACCGTTCGCTCCGGCCTTGTGCCAAGCATACTGTTGCCGATCCAGAGTGACAACGCTCACGGGACCGGCAAAGCCCTTGGTCACGTTGGCCGCCGAGTCGCGGAATACCACGTTGACGTCATAGGGATTCAGTTTGTCCTTGTTAATGAACATCACCGCCCATTGGCCGTCCGGCCTGAGAACTGCATAGGCCGTAACCAGGGCTTTGCCCTCCGAATTGGTGATGTCAATGGAAACCGGATAAATCTGATGGTCAGCATCCACCGGTTGCGACCATTCCTGCGTGAGCATCTGCGAAGAAAAGAACTGTGCAGTTTTTGCGCGGATGCGGCTGTTTTGATCGGCGGTGAACATCCCGAGAGTTCCCCAGCCACAACCATCGTCACTGATCGGAGTCGGTTCATATTCGTAATAGTAGAGGCCATGTCCTCCCTGACTCAGAAAGGCGCCCACAAAATCTGCCTGCCACAATGCGCTCGCCAATGTTTCTGTGAGTGAACTGTAATCGGGCGTGTAGTTGTATTCGGTGATGAATATGGGAAGCGAGGAGGGTACCCCGGCATTCTTTAGCAGCTCGAAACCGCGCCCTACCAAATCGGGTTCATCCAACATCGACTGCCACGGATTTCCACACGCATTGAAGGGGTAGTGCTCGGATGACTCGAACGCCAAGTCGGACATCCGGCCATGATTCGCGAGGTAGCGCAGAAAACGGTTGAGAAAGGAGGCGTTGCCTTCCGCGTCAGGCCAAACCAGAACTTCGTCACTGAAGATTTGGAAAACTGGGCCGCCGAGTTTCAGTTTCGGGTCGACTGCATGTAAAGCGGACGCCCATTGCAGATAGAGGGCCCCGTAGTCCTCGGGTGAGAAATACTGGCCGTCCGGCTCTTCTCCCATTTCCACATACGAAATGGGATATTGTTTTGCTTCCAGATAGCGGATCTCAGCCGCCGCATCGTCCGGTGTGCCGTACACCATTCCAACCGCGACCATGGCCGGCAGGCCGCGAGTGATTCCGCTCGTGAATACGAGATCCAAGCCAGCCAGTTGCTGGTTGTGAACTTTGTCCGTGATACTATGCCACGGATCCACGGAAGAGCAGTACGTGACGGTCTGGTGATTGTTGGGCACGTGGTGGACAAGATCATGGAAGCCGCTTCGGTCCTGAGTTCCGATGAAAACCTCGGCAATCGCGTAACCGACACAATTGCGCACGTCACTTGGATCGTGTGTGTCGCAAGTATCGGAGGAAGCTGTCATCAACACGCGGAGAAACTCGACCTTGATGGGCGAAGGCGAGAGGCTCAACAGAACCGTGCCTCCCGGGGAATTTGTGACACTGCCATACGGAAAGTCAATCCAATGCCCGTCGGTGGGTCGGTTCATTGCATCTGGGCCAGTCCAATACTGCACCACATAACCTGTGGCATAAGGCGAGACCCAGTCGATTTGGATGGCATTGACTGGGTGCCTGGCGCCCAGATCCACGACGATCCACTGCGGGTGTGCCGCATCTGGTTCGTGAGTAAAAGCCTCCGTCAGGTAGGGATCGCTCTTCCAATAGGTTTTTAGATTGCCGTCCGTCAGCCGCGAATAGTTGTCGTCGAGACCCTGGTCGTGGGTGAAACCGCGATGCGGCAGACGGTAGCCGACGGAGAGTTTGATTTTCTCGGAACCAGCCGCTGCGCCAATCCAATATCCTTCTTGTCCGGACTCACTCCAGCTACCCTGCGGATTCCAGTGCCAGTCTTGCACGCTCTCTTCCGTGAAAAGCCGATAACTCACCGCGCCCAACCCGCTCGCCAACATTTGATCGAGGCTTTTCGGTGAATATATGTTCGGGATTTCGCCGGGGCTCTGGGAGTCAAGTCCAGCTCCAATGTCTTTCATGGGACTATAAGTGTTCGTCGCATGACCGGGCGTCGCGTCCACGGTGACGATCTGTACCTGATTTGCAGGCCCTACTTGCTCTTCAGTGGAAGGGGCAATCCTTGCAGACTCTTGAGCAGAGCCGAAAGTCGAAAGAAGAATCGCCATGAGCAAAGTGCGGGCGAGCATATTCCCTGAACCCATAGCAGCCATTCCAATGGAGAGAAGCCGTCCCATAACCAGGGTGCGTCTGGATCGTCCAAATTAAAACACATTTTGTGGTATTAAATCGATTCATTTGGTCATCGGGCGATCGAAAAGCGAAATCTCCAGATTTCGCCGTTTGCCCTTAGCAACGAACGCTTACCGAATCTGCTTTTGCTTTTCGATGACCCGATGGCCCGATCACCCGATGAATGTCCAGTTGCGCTGTTCCCGCCTTCTCGTGCACGATAGTGCACACGACCTTTTTCGTTCGATCTTGAGATTGAGGGGCAGGTTTGCCAATGAGCTTTCTGAAGTCGGCCAATGCCGCCAGGGCAGGTCAAGCTGGTCTTCGCCGGATCACTGCGGCCCTGACCGTGGGTATCATCCTCTTCCTGGCCGCGCTTCTCGTTTCCTGCGGTAACGGCAGCACAACTTCTGCGCCCGGCCATCAAGCCTACGTAACGTTGACCGGGCAGGGCTCGGTGCTCCTGATGGGGATCGACGGCGCGACCGGCGTGATCACTGCCGGAGGGAAAACACCGCCCGTTGAGAACGCCTCGTTCAACGGACTCGCGTTGACCCCGTCCAGGCAGTTTCTGTACGCAATCAACTCCCGCGAAGACTCGGTTTCAATTTTCAGCGTTTCCACGGACGGCTCTTTAATCCTCAGCGGCGCTCCGGTCGAGGCGGGTAACGGGGCGGATGAAACCGTCGTCGACCCGACCGGGGAGTATTTGCTCGTGACCAACACCATCGGCAGTGGCCCTTCCGGTGGCGACATTTCCGTGTATTCCATCGCGGCCGGCACGGGCGTTCTGACCGAGGTCGCAGGATCGCCCTTCGACGCCAATCAGGGTCCCACGCAAATTCTGTTTACCCATTCCGGCGAGTTTGTCTATGCCGTCAATCCCAGTCTCGGAATGGTCAGCGGCTTCGTGTTCTGCCCGCCGCAGCGCGCATCGCAACCGCAGTGTTCCGGCGCGACCACCGTACTCAGTCCAGTGCCTCTTTCTCCGGTCTTTTCGGGAGACGGAGCGTCTGCTCTGGCGGTCGACGGCAGTGACCAATTTCTGTATGTAGTAAATCCTCAGGCAAACAATCCTCCTCCGTATCAGTCCACTGTAGGCAACATCTCCGCGTTCAACATCGATTCCAATACCGGCGCTCTGTCCCCAATTCTGGGTTCGCCCTTTACCTCCACTGCGGGCATCAGCCCGGCTGCCATCGCCGTCGACCCCAGCAGCCGATTTGTCTACGCGGCAGGCCCAGGATCAAGTAACTCCATTTGGTGTTTCGCGATCACTCCGACCAACGGTGCACTCCAGGAAGTCGCGAAATCGCCGTTCAGCCTCGCCTCCGGGGGACAGTTCGCCCTCTTCGATACCACCGGCAACTTTCTCTATATCGGAGATGAGTCTGGAGCTGCCATTGAGGGTTACACCTACGACCCCTCGACGGGCCAGCCCACGGCTATATCGGGATCGCCTTTTTCCACCGGAACCGCGCCCGGTGAGATCGTGATTTCCGAGTAAATATCCACGGCAATTCTTGGGATTTCAGCTGTGTAATCTGCGGCTTACATACTGGCACTTTGGTGGAGGAAATTTGGCACCCGCGTGCCATTTGCAGATTCGCCGCTCCGCCTTACATTCGCATTGAGCAGTTCTGGGGGAGGGCTGCCCGGGCGTCCGGGATTCGAAAGAATCCGGACGCCCGTTTTAGTTTTCACATTGAATCGTTGAACCAATTGAATCATTGAGACATTGAAGATCAAGAGCCCTTCGGGGTTGGTTTTCAATGATTCAATGGCTCAATGATTCAATTGGTTGAGATGGTGAAGTTCACGGTGATGCGCGCCTGCGTTTCCACGGGCTGCCCGTTTTGCAGGTAGGGTTTGAAGTGCCACTGCTTTACGGCCTCGCGCGCAGCCGCAGCCAGGATGCTGGGACCGCTGAGAATCTGTAGTTCCTGAATGCTGCCGTCGCGCGAGATCAGCGCCTGCAAACTGACCGCGCCCTGCACCTTCATCTGCCGTGCCAACAGGGGATAGTCCGGCGGCACCGAAACGGTCACGCTCTGCGCCGTTTGCGGCGACAACTGCACGCGATCACCGGCACTAACTACCCCATTCTGTGTCGATCCTGTAGCGCCCGAGGCCGAAGATGTAGCGCCCGAGTCCACATCCAGATGGATGGCGTTGCTTTTCGCGGGCACGCTGATGTGTCGGTTTCCAGCCACCACTTCCACCTGCAGCGGTGGTAGCGCGGCGCGCTCGGTAGTGGCTGACAAGGCAGCTTGAGTCGCGGCGGCGGGCGCTGGCGACTTCACCGCCGGTTTGCGTTCCCGCGCCGGCGTCACCGTAGTGTTCGCCGTGGCCGGGACCACGCTCTTACTCTTGCTTCGAATGGCGGCTTCCTGCGCTTCGCTACTCGGCGGAAACCAGAAATCCCAATCCTTCACAACGACTGCTGCCAGAGCCACCAGCAGGATCCCGAGCGCAATCAGCATTCGCTTCCGTTGCACTTCCGCGTCCGGCGACGCGGTTGGCAAGGGAAGCGGCGTGGATCGCTCCAGATGACTCTCGGGCTGAGTTTCGTCGTGAAACATGGGCACGGAAGCCTCCTCAGAATCGTAACCGGCGAGAAGGAGTGCTCAGCTAGTATGCCCTTAAACCCGCGTCAATGCCAGCAAATACCCGTAGTGGGTCAGCTTCAATTTGTTTTTGAAAGGGCACGGCTTCACAGCCTGCACAAAAACTCGCGTCTCGTATCAGGGCATCGCTTTAGCGATGCCACAAGTCCTTTAAATTGAGATGCCCCTTTAGGGGCCGAGCAGCGACCCAAATACCGTGCTAGTCGCACGCTTTGATACGGGCGCATGACGAAGCGCGGTCAACCACATTCCACTTCAGGAAATCCCAGAAACCTTGTAGTCCAGCTTGTCGAGAATGCCGATCGCGACGTCGAGAATTTCCCGATCCACGTTACGATTCGAAGCGATCGCTTCGGCCAGTGGGATGGAAATAATTTTGTTCCCCCGCAGCGCCGCCATCTGTCCAAATTCGCCGCGGTGCACCATGTCGATGGCGCCCAATCCGTAGCGCGTCGCCAGCACTCGGTCGTAGGCGGTAGGAGATCCGCCACGCTGGATGTGTCCAAGCACTACCGACCGCGACTCGAAGCCCGTCCGCTTTTCAATCTCGCTAGCCACCGTGGAGCCGATTCCGCCCAACCGGACATGCCCGAATTCATCGCGGCCTCCTTCTTGGCCGCCTCCGAAGTGTTTCTCGTTGCCATCGGCAAACTTTGCGCCTTCCGCCACCACCACAATGCTGAAATATCTTCCCCGATCGCTGCGCTGGCGAATGAGCTCCGCCACCTGGTCAATGTCAAAAGGAACTTCGGGAACCAGGATAACGTCAGCCCCGCCCGCAATGCCGCTGTACGCTGCGATCCAACCCGCGGCACGCCCCATTACTTCGACCACGATCACGCGATTGTGCGCCTCCGCCGTCGTATGCACGCGGTCGATGGCTTCGGTGGCAATATTCACCGCTGTGTCGAAGCCGAATGTAAAGTCGGTGCCCGCCAGATCGTTATCGATCGTCTTGGGAACACCCACAACTTTCACTTCCTTTTCGAAAAGCTTCTGCGCCACCGAAAGCGTGTCATCGCCGCCAATGGTGATCAACGCCTCGCAGCCGTGTTTCTTGAGGTTATCGATGCAGCGCTGCAGCCCGCCATCGCGCTTGGCCGGATTGGTCCGCGAGGTGCGCAGAATCGTGCCTCCGCGCGGCAGGATGCCACCCACCGTAGAGAGGTCAAGCTCCATGGTCTTGTCTTCCAGTAATCCGCGCCAGCCCTCCATGAATCCCACAAACCCGTCCTCATAGTGAAACGCGCCCTTGCGCACGATGGCCCGGATCACCGCATTCAGCCCCGGACAGTCGCCCCCGCCCGTAAGCACTCCAATTTTCATCGCCGGCTCCTCAATAATCTTCGGGCACGAGTAAGAGATTGCCTGGAGCGGATGCAATCCGCCCGACCAATTATTTTCATGCCCGGATGTAATTAGGTTATCACGCAGGGAACTGAGAACTGAGAGCTGAACGCTCTCCTGCTACACTTCCCTCATGCGCGTTCTCGGCATCGACTGCGGCACCGAGTACACCGGCTACGGCATAGTCGACCTGCTCTCCGATGTTGGTAACAACGCTTCCAGCCACGCGCGCAACAGCGACCGCCTCGTCTGTATCGTCTGCGGCGCCATCAAGGTTTCTCCGCGCGACCCGATGCCCACACGCCTGTCGCGCATCTCGACCGGCCTTCAGGAACTCATCGCCCAGCACCGTCCCGACCGCGTCGCCATTGAAGATGTTTTCTACGCCGCCAACGTGAAATCCGCCTTGAAGCTCGGCCAGGTGCGCGGAGTCGCCATGCTGGCCGCCGCCTCCGCCGGGCTCGAAGTCGCCGAGTACTCGCCTCTCTCCATCAAATCCGCGGTTGTCGGATACGGCCGCGCCGAAAAACATCAAGTGCAACAAATGGTGACGCGGCTGCTGGATCTAGATCAAATTCCCGAGCCTCCCGACGCCGCCGACGCCCTAGCCATCGCTATCTGCCATCTGCACACCGCCGCCACCCGTGAGCGCCAATGCCATCCGAGCCAAATCGATTGTCATCCTGAGCGGAGTCGCCCGCCTCGCTTGCGAGGCGAGCTGCGGAGTTCGAAGAGCCTGCCCTGAGCGAAGCCGAAGGGACCCCTACACCCTGAGCAACTCTCGCGGATTTTTCTCGCCGGGCCCGCCGACCCGCGACTCCGTCAAGTTACCGCCGTCCTAGTCCCGAATCCGCCGCGCCCCGTGTCACTCGTTAGTGCATCCAGGGGCTGACTTCGGACGCTTCTCCAGCTAATCTGAATTGAAGATTTCAAAACAATTGCCGCGCCTTTCGCAAGAAGAATGCAGCGCGAAAAAAAAGAGGAGTTCATGCGCCTTCCCCGTCTTGCATCCGCCGTGATCATCACTGTGTTCTTGCCCGCCGTCCTGATGCACGCCGCCCAGAATGCGTCGTGCACGTTCAACACGTTTTCCGCGCCCTCGGGATATACCTTGAGCAATGTTGATGGAGTAAGCGACGACGGCACTGTCGTGGGCCAGTTGGTCGACAACAAAACGCTGGAAGCCGTGGCCTTTACCTATTCCGCCAGCGGCGTCTTCACCGAATACACGGCCCCGAAATCCTCCAACACGTGGATGTACGGACGCAACGGCAGCGGCCTCAATGCCGGCTCCTACCAGGACAGCGCTTACCCCGGGTACATCCATGGATTCACGCTCCAGGGCGGCCAGTGGGCTGTCGTCAACTATCCCAAGGTCGCCAATACGTGGGTGTTCGACGTCAACCAACTGGGGGCCGTAGTCGGCAGCTTCAGCGCCGGCGGCGGATCCGTAACCAAGGGATTCATGCTCGTGAACGGCGACTACACCACCATCGCTTATCCCAAGGCGCAGACAACCTATGCGCAGGCCGTCAATGACAACGGCGCGGTTGTTGGAGCCTATTCCAGCAGTTCGTTCAGCAATGGCTTCCTCTGGCAAAACGGTACTTTTACCACCATCAATTACCCGAACTCCAAATACGGAACGGCTCTAGAGGGAGTGAACAACTCCGGTGTCATCGTCGGCAACCATTATTCGGCAGAGAACGCCTTCGGTTTCCTCTATGAAAATGGAGTCTTCGAGAACATCGTGTATAACGGCGCGAAATGGACAGCGACCGGCGGCATCAACAACAATGGCCTGATCTCCGGCCAGTTATATTTCAAGGGCGGCAAAACCCTGGGCTACACCGCGGTCTGCAAGTAAGCTCTTAGCCGTTAGCCTTTGGCTTGGACCAGCAAGGACCACGTTGGGACGGACGCCCTCGCCGGGGCCCCCAGACCGCGCGCTTTTCGCGAGCTGGGGTGGTCAGCCGTCCCGCTGAGCAAAGCTCGGCAGCTGAGAGCTGCCCTCTTCCCCTTGACACCCCGTGCCGCAATCCCCAATCATTACAGCGCCCTATGCCGCGCCGCTTCCAAGCTGTCTGCTTGCTGATCCTCGCTTTGCTCCTCGTTTTCTCGACGCCGGCCATTCCGCAATCCGAAGCCTCGGCCGTGGTTACCTTCACGCTCGATTTCCCCGGTTCCCAGCCGGAGCACTACTCGATTCGCATTCCCTCCGATGGCGAAGCCCGCTACCAGTCGAGCGGTCGCGTGTCCGCCGATTCGGACGAGACCGATTCTCACGGCTCCGATTCTCAGGACAGCGACAGTTTCGATCTGAACTTCACCCTGACCGCGGAAACCCGTCGGAAAATCTTCGAGCTCGCAGCCAAGGCCGGATATTTTCAAAAGGACGTCGACTCCCATGGCAAACGACTGGCTTTTACCGGAAAGAAAACACTCGGCTACAAAGACGCGCAGCACACCGGTGAATCCACATACAACTTTTCTTCGATCCCAGCCGTGCAGGAACTGACCAGCCTGCTGCAGAGCCTCTCAGCGACGCTCGAATTCGGACATCGCCTCCAATACGATCACCACTACCAGAAGCTGGCGCTCAATGAAGAACTCAAGCGCATGGAAGAAATGGCCCACGGCCATCAACTGATCGAAGTCGCAGCCATTCGGCCGATTCTGGATCAAATCATTGCCGACCCTTCTGTGATGAATATAGCCCGCGCCCGCGCCCAACACTTGCTGCAAGCAGACGGCATTCAGTGAGCCTCTGTCTTCCCGTAGAAACGGGGCTTCCCCGTCTCCCTCTGCGGCAAAGACGCGGCAAGTCGCTTCTCTGCCTGGATTTTAGGGTGACTGATTTCCCCCTTGACTTAAGCCCCCCGTGCTCGCAATGTTTAGGTATCATTAGCACAAGCCCCGGGGAGGATCCTATGTCGATCACAAAACTCGGAAAGATGTTGGCAACGTGTGCCGTGCTGGCCGCGGCGTTTCTAGTAGTTTCGGCGTCAGCCGAATCGAAAGCGCGCATCGTGCGCTTGAGCGCAGTGCAGGGCACGGTGCAACTCGATCGCGCCGCCGGCGACGGCTTCGATAAAGCGTTTCTCAACCTGCCCGTGGTCGAGGGCTCGCGTCTGAAAACCGGCAAAGATGGCCGCGCGGAAGTGGAATTTGAAGATGGCAGCGCACTCCGTCTTGCCCCCGACAGCGAAATCGACTTCGGCCGTCTCGCGCTCGGCAACGATGGTCAGAAGCTCAGCACCGTGCAACTGGTTTCCGGCACGGTCTATGCTGACCTGCACCCGAAGACCTACGGCAAAGACAAAGTGGGCGACCAGTTCCAACTGAATTTTGCCGCCGAATCCGTCTCCGTTTCGGAGGCCGCGCATTTTCGTGTGATCTTCGGCAACGCCAACAAAGCCACTCTGGCTGTCTTCAAGGGCAAAGTCAGCGCCGCCTCGCCCACTGGACAATTTGAAGTTGCCGAGAAACACAGCGCAACCATCAATTTTGCGAAGGAAGATCCAAATCTAAAGACCGACGATTCCGCCAAGAAAGACGCCGTCGTCATCGCCAAGAATTTCAAAGACGATCCCTCCGACGACTGGGACCGCCAGCAATCCGATTATCATGCTCGCTACGCTCCCTCCGCCGGGTCCACCATTGCCTCGCCCTATGGCTACGGCATGAGCGACCTGAATTATTACGGCAACTTCATGACCGTCCCCGGCTTCGGCAACGTCTGGCAACCCTACTTCATCGGCGCCGGCTGGAACCCGTTCCTGGCCGGCGGTTTCGCTTATTATCCCGGAGCTGGCTACATGTGGGTCTCGGGCTATCCCTGGGGCTGGATGCCCTTCAACTACGGGGCCTGGGCAATGGCTCCCGGCTACGGATGGGTCTGGCAGCCCGGCAACTGGAATTCGTGGAATGCTTTCCCGATGGTGGTGAATGCGCCGGCAGGATTCGTAGTGCCGGCCGCGCCTGCGAGCGGGCGCCAGACAGTGATGGTAGGACTGGGCCTCACCGCTTTTCCGGCCACGGGAGCCCCAACTCGCCTGACCATCCATCCCAACTCCGCCGGATTCGGCGTGCCGCGTGGATCGGTCGATCGCCTCGACCGCTTCGCGAGAACCATGCAGCGCACTTCCCGCCCGGTCGAAGTCTCAACCATTCAGCCAGTTTCGGCCATGCAACCCGGAAGCAGCTTCGGCGCGAGTTCTGGTCTCGATGCAAGCCGAGGAGCACATTCACCGGGGACGGCAGGAACTCAACACGGAACTGCAGCGCCTGCTGCCGCCTCGCATCACTGAAGCAGAAATTGGTAGCTGAAAAAAGGCGGCCGAAAATTGGCCGCCTTTTTTCTTCGCCGCACGCGTTGATTACCGCAAGATGACTACTGCACGATAATGCCGGCATATCCAACCACAGACTCGTAATCGCCCGAAACCTCGCCCGAAGTAGCATATTTGACCAGCGTGGCCGAGGTCGCTCCCAAAAACTTGGCCGCCGTAAGCATGACAATCGTCGGCCCGAACCCGCACATGGTGATGTCTTCATTCATCACCACCTCCCACAGTCCGCGAGCATCCATGGCCAACACGCGTTCGATCGCCTTGCGATCTTTGACCCGAGTCACCGCGTCGGATTCATAGTGGTTCATGTCGCTGGAGGCCACGATCAGCACTTTCCTTTCGTGATCTTCTTCCACTTCGCCAATCACCTCCGCCAGCGCTTCGCCCAATCCGCAGAGCACATCAAAATTGCTGGTTCCTACCGTGATCGGAACGATACGCAATTCCGCTTGCCGCGCTTGCAGAAAAGGGAGCTGGACTTCGATGGCGTGTTCGCCGCGGTGCGCGGCGCCGTCCTCTTCGAGTGCCGGGAAGCGGCGCAGCAACCGCGCGCCCATTTCCGCATCTGCTGCCACGTCACCCAGCGGAGTCTGCCAAGTCGTGCTCGTCATGACCGCCAGCGGACGCCCCTTACCCGTGTGGTTAGGACAGAGAATGACGCAGCGCGCGGGAATTTCTAGCCGCGAATAGACTGCTCCCGCGACCGCGCCGGAGTAAATATATCCCGCATGGGGAGCAACGCATCCGATGCCGGAAATTTGCCCGGACTCGACCGAACCAGAAGTGTATTCTCGAATCTCGCGCCGCAGTTCGTCAGCGCCGCCGGGATAAAATCTGCCGGCCACCGCGGGAGTTCGCACAGCAGAAGTCATAAATAGCCATTGTGGCGCGGGCACTCTTGCTCGCGAAAAGCCGCGAGCGAAACAAAGTTTGCAAAAATTACGGCCCGCCGTCCCGCAGCGCGCGAAACAAAGCGGCGGTTCGCTCAATCGGCAGCGCCTCGGCCCGAATCGCGGGCTTCACGTCGCTTTTCGCCAAAGCCGCCCGCAGCACATCTTCATCGTACCGCGTCTTCAGGTTATTCCACAGTGTTTTGCGCTTTTGCCCAAAGCAAAATTTCAAAAATGCAATGAACTCCGCCTCCGGCACGCGCAGCGCCTCCAGCCGCGGCTTGATCGTGATCCGCACCACGCTCGAATGAACTTTGGGAGGCGGAGAAAACGCTCCCGGCGGCAACGTGAAAAGTTGCTCGATCCGCCCGTACAGTTGCGTTGTAGCCGAAAGCAAGCCATAGTCGCGGCTCCCAGCCGATGCCGCCAGCCGGTCGGCAACTTCTTTCTGCACCATGATGACAATGGTAGAAAAGTAGCGATGATATTCCAGCAGCCGCAGCAGAATATCGGAAGTAATGTAATAGGGCAGGTTCCCCACGACGCGAACTGGTTCGGGCGCAAAGTTCAAGCCGGTGCGCAAGCTGCCCGGCTTCGCCCCGAAGACGGTATCCAGTTCAATCGTCAGGATATCGCCTTCGATGATTTCAACATTCGGTTGCATGTTGAACTTCATGCGCAGCTGCGCCGAAAGCACACGGTCTAATTCCACCGCAATCAGGCGCCGCGCCTTGCGGGCCAGCAAGTCCGTGAGGGCGCCACGTCCCGGACCAATCTCCAGCACCGTCGCCTGCGAAATATCGCCCAGCGCCTCGACAATACGCAGAGCCGCCGCGTCGCTCGCCAGAAAATGCTGTCCCATTCGGGGCTTGCGCGAACTCGTTTGTACGGTAGCGCCCTTCGCCACGTTGACCCTCCTTCTGCCCCGCATTAGACTGAAGTCAATTTGTAATTGGTAATTTGTAATTTGCAATTGAAAATAAACCATTCAAGAATTTCCAATTACAAATTACAAATCGCAAATTACAAATAGCCACCAACATCATAACGTGAGCAGGGCTTGTCGGGTCCCTGCTCAGGAGGCCCCTTCGCAATGCATATCGCTTTCGCCGCATCCGAGTGCGTTCCTTTTTCTAAAACTGGCGGACTGGCCGACGTAGTCGGCGCCCTGCCCCGTGCCCTCGCCGCTCTCGGACATCAAGTGAGCGTGTATGTTCCGCGCTATCGCCAAACCAAACTCACCGATCCGCAAACCGTCGTGCGCAGCGTCACCATCCCCTTCGACGATAAGTATCGTTTCTGCTCGGTGGTCGCGGCCGACACAAATACGCCCTCCGGAATCAAGTTCTATTTTGTGGAATATCCGCCCTACTTCGACCGCGAAGCGCTCTACGGCACGCCCGCCGGCGATTATCCCGATAATGCCGAGCGTTTCGCCATGTTTTCGCGAGCCGTGCTCGAAGCATCCAAAGTGCTGGGTGTGCCGCAGGTGTTCCACTGCCACGACTGGCAGTCCGCGCTCGTCCCGGTGATGCTGCGCACTCTCTACGCTGAAGATCCGGCGTTTCGCGAAGTGGCCACCGTTTTCACCATCCACAACATGGGATACCAGGGCCTGTTCCCGCCCGATACTTTACCCCTGCTGATGCTGCCCTGGGACCTGCTCACCATTTCGAAAATGGAATTTTTCGGCCAGGTGAATTTTCTGAAAGGCGCGCTCGCCTATTCCGATTACGTCACCACCGTCAGCAAGAAATACAGTCAGGAAATTCAAACTACCGAATACGGCTTCGGCCTCGAAGGCGTGCTTCGCAATCGCGCCGCCACCGTAACCGGCATCCTGAACGGCGTCGACTACGAGGAATGGAGCCCGCAGACCGACAAATTTATCGCCGCCAAATATTCGTCGCAGGATCTAAGCGGCAAGGCAAAATGCAAACAAGATTTGCTGCAAGCCTTCGGAATCAAAAACGTCGACACGAAACTGCCCGTGATCGGCATCGTATCGCGCTTCGCCGCGCAGAAGGGCTTCGATCTCATCGCCCAGATCATGGACCGCCTGGCGCAAGAAGACATGATCATGGTCGTACTCGGATCGGGCGACAAATTGTACGAAGAAATGTTCCAGCGCATCAACAAACTCTTTCCGAACAAGATTGTGACCAAAGTTGCGTTCGATAATGCCATCGCCCACAAGATCGAAGCCGGCGCCGACATGTTCCTCATGCCTTCCAGATACGAGCCCTGCGGATTGAACCAGATTTACAGCCTGAAGTACGGCACCATCCCCATCGTGCGCGCCACCGGCGGTCTCGACGACACCATCGATCCTTGGGATGCGCGCACCGGCAAGGGCACCGGCTTCAAATTCACCGACTACACGGGAGAGGCGCTGCTCGCGACCATCAAACAAGCGCTGCTCGCCTACCGCGATCCATCGTCATGGCAGACGCTGATGCGAAACGGAATGGCCCGAGACTTTTCTTGGGGAGCCTCAGCCCGCGAATACGGCAAGATCTACGACCGCGCCCGCCAGGTGCGGGCCAGCGCGGCCGTGCCCGCGGCAGATTTGAAGAAGGAGCCGGTGCCGCGGTAGAGCTCGGTAAAGCTGCCGATAGTTGACATAACTACTGGTGTCCCGTAGTATGGAGCTGAAGTTTGAATGGCACAACGCCAAGGCCAAGGCTAACTTTCGGGCCCATGGTGTGAGCTTCGACCTGGCCAAGACGGTGTTTAAGGACCCGTTCGCCGTCGAGCGCCTTGATGATCGTGAGGGCCACGACGAGGCGCGTTTTGTCATGATCGGTATGGCTGAGGGAAACGTCTTGTTGTTCGTCGCCTATACCGAACGCGAGAATAATGAAAGCATCCGCCTGATTTCAGCCCGAAGGGCGACACAAGATGAGCAAGACGACTACTTCCAGCAAAACGCTTAAGCCCATGACGCCGGAGGCCATTGAAGTGGCCGCTCGTTCCGACCGGGACGCGCAACCGCTGAACGCGGCCGATCTTAAGCGGATGAAGCGGACGCCGCAGGCGAAAATCATTCGCCGGGCCTTGGCCTTGACGCAAGAGGAATTCGCTGTCCGCTACCACATCCCTCTGGGCACGCTCCGGGACTGGGAGCAAGGCCGCGCGCAGCCCGATCAACCAACGAGGGCCTATCTAAAGGTCATTGCGCGCGAACCCGAGCGCGTCGAGCGCGTTTTGAATCCAAGGGCGCACTAATTTCAGTTCACGCTTGAGGCTTCGTCGCGTTTCATAATTCCCTTGCGCACGGCGCCGATTTCCGCACCAGAGGCATGGTGTACCTCGCGGCGGACGCCCAAGCGGCGGTACACTTCTGCCAGGCACTCCGATCACCCGATTCACCCGATAATGACCCGATCAGCCGACAGCCCGATCCCCCGCACCATCTTCCACGTCGATATGGACGCCTTCTTCGTCTCCGTGGAAGAGTTGTTCGATCCATCGCTGAAAGGTAAGCCAGTCGTAGTGGGCGGACAGCGCGACGAACGCGGAGTAGTTTCGGCTGCCTCCTACGCGGCGCGAAAGTTTGGAGTGCACTCGGCCATGCCGCTGCGCACCGCGGCGAAACTTTGTCCGCAGGCGATTTTTGTCAATGGCCATCCCGACCGCTATCGCGAGTATTCGCACAAAGTGCACGAAGTGCTCGGCCATTTTTCTCCGCTGGTCGAAATGGCTTCGGTCGATGAGGCCTATCTCGACATGACCGGAACCGAGCGCCTGCACGGCCGTCCGCTGCATTCCGCGCACCGGCTGCATGACGCCATGAAGTCGGCAACGCAACTCAATTGCTCGATCGGAATCGGCACCTCGCGTCTGATCGCAAAAGTCTCCTCTGCCAAGGCCAAGCCCAATGGCGTGCTGTGGATTCTCCCCGGCCAGGAGGCGAAGTTTCTGGCGCCGCTGGCCGTCGCTGACATTCCCGGCGTCGGCAAAGTGATGGAGCAAAAGCTGCACGCCATCGGCATCCAGAAAGTCGGAGACCTCGCGCGCCTCGACGACCACGATCTCGAAGACCGCTTCGGAGAATGGGGCTTGGCGCTGGCAGGGAAGTCGCGCGGCGAAGATGCCGGTGGATGGTTCGACAACGAGGTCGGAGAAAATGTCGATCCGAAATCCATCAGCCACGAGCACACCTTCGACGAAGACACCAACGACGCCGAGCGCCTGCAGTCCACGCTCATGCGTCTCAGCGAGATGGTCGGACGCCGCTTGCGCGAGGGCGGATACTTTGCGCGCACCCTGCAATTGAAATTGCGCTACAAGGATTTCACCACCATCACGCGAGCCCATTCGCTCGACCAGCCAACCCAGATGGACAACCAGATTTTCGAGCAAATGCGGCATCTGTTCTTCGCCAACTGGAAGCCGGGTGCACCGGTGCGCTTGCTGGGAGTGCAGGCGTCAAACTTCGATTCGGGTCCCGCACAACTCGATCTGCTGGAGCCTTCGCGCGACCAGCGCTGGCAGAAGGCACTCGCGGCGGCGGATCATCTGCGCGACAAATTTGGCGAATCGGCGATCGGCCTTGCCCGAGGCATGAAAGGCGGCTTCCGCGAACGCATCCACGAAAATCCGGCAGCCTTGCCCGGCAAGAGTAGTCAAAAGAAAAGCGCTAAACCAGAGGGCTCCGCCTTTACTGAGGACTGACAACTGAAGACTGACAACTGAAAACTGACAACTGCGCGCTACGAAATATATTCGCGAATATATTCGTCGCGCGAACTGGCAAGCTCATGAGCGTCGCCATCGAAGATGACCTTGGCGTCGCGCAGGATCAGAAAGCTCATGGGAACGTCGCAAAGCTTGCCCTTGGGCAGAGCGACCATCTGGTTCGTGGCCTTATCGAACTGGTGAGTCGCCATGGTGAACGCGTCCTGCAGGCGATGAGTGACCAGCAGCGCGCTGGTTTTGTACACATCGCGCTGTTTCATAATGAGTTCGACGATGGTGTTCGAGGTGACCGGATCCAGCCCACCGGTGGGCGAGTCGTAGAGCAGCACCTCGGGCTCGGTGATGATGGCGCGAGCGATGGCCACGCGACGCCGCATGCCACCCGACAGTTCGGAGGGACGCATGTCGTAGGTTCGTTCCAACTCCACGAACTGGAGCACCTGGCGCACTCGCTGCTCGGTTTCGTCGGCGGGAAATCCTTCTTCCATCAACCGGAACGCGACGTTTTCGTACACTTTGAGCGAGTCGAAAAGCGCGCTTTCCTGAAATACGATGCCCACCCGCCGGCGCAGTTCGAACAGTTCCTGTTCCGACATGCGCGTGACTTCGTCTCCCAGCACGAAAATGCGTCCGCTATCAGGACGCAACAAACCAATGGCGAGCTTGAGCAAAGTGCTCTTGCCCGACCCGGCGACCCCGAACACCGCCTTGGTTTCTCCAAGCCGCAACTGAAACGAAATGCCATTGAGTACAACGTTTTCGTCGAACGCGATGGAAACGTTGTCGAACTCGATGGCATAGCCGGAGGGATTCACCACCGAAGCTGCCGGATTTTCGCTGGGCAGAGTGGGAACCGGCATCTTCTACCTGTAACCAAAAATTGCGAAGATCAATTTCGTAACGAAGAAATCCACAATCAGAATCAACACCGAAGAAGCCACCACTGCCTGGGTGGTCGAGCGCCCCACTCCCTGCGTGCCCCCGCGCGTCGAGATGCCGTAATAGCAGCCCACGGTGGAGATGATGAACCCAAACAGCACCGGCTTGATCAGGCCGGTGAAGACGTCGCGGAAGACAAGAATCTGCCAGATAGAAGTCCAGTATTGGTTCGTGTCCACCCCGAAGAGAAGGTGCGCAACCCCGTAGCCGCCGATCAGCCCGAGCAGGTCGGCGATGATGGTCAGGAAGAACAGCATGAACGCCGTTGCCCCAACCCGCGGCGTCACCAGTTTCTTGGTAGGGTCGGTGCCCAGCGCGCGCATGGCATCGATCTGCTCGGTCACGATCATCGAGCCCAGTTCGCTGGCCATGCCCGAGGCGTTGCGTCCGGCCACCATCAGTCCCGTGATGAGCGGTCCCAGCTCGGTGACCATGCCGAGTGACACCAACTGGCCGATGAGCGTGACCCCGCCGAACCGTTGCAGGGTGCTGGCGGCATTCAGCGCCAGCAGCGCACCGACGGAAAGCCCCGTCAGAACCACAATCGGCAGGGAACCGACCCCGATCAGGTCCGCCTGCTGCAGCATGTCCCCCATATAAAGAGGACGCCGAAAGAAATTCGCCAACGATTGTGCCGACAGCAGGGTGTATTCCTGGACCGCCTGGGCGATATCTTTGGCGACTTCAATCGGCGAAATCAGTTCGAATTCGAACGCCATGTGGGGTCGGCAAAAATTCTGCTCAGGGAACTATAACAGAGTGAGCAAGCATCGGGTCATCGGGTCATCTGAAGCCTGCAAGGTCTTTGGGTTTCAGATCACCCGATGACCCGATGGTGAGATAACCCGATTCTGCCTACTCCCGGTGCTTCTTCTTAATCTCAATCGCCAGGCGTTTGATTTTCTGGTTCAGCGTGGAAAGTGGTACGTGGAAGCGTTCCGCCGCTTCCGTCTGGTTCCAGCCGCATTTTTCCAGCATGTCGGTGATGACCCGGCGCTCGCAGTCTTCCATGATGCTGAATAGTGTCGCCTCGGCGCTCGCGTCCAAAGCCGGTACCGCACTGCCCCTTCCTACGATATGGTCAGGCAGTAGATCAGGCCCAATGTCGCTGTCGGAAGACAGCACTACGGCACGCTCGATGGTATTTTCCAGTTCGCGGACATTGCCCGGCCACGCGTAGCTCACCAGCGGCCGCAACGCCTCGGTGGTAAGCCGCCGCCTGGGCATCTCATTCTCTGCGGAATACTTCTGCAGGAAGTGTTGCACCAGCAGCGGAATATCTTCGCGCCGCTGCCGCAGCGGCGGCAGATCAAGCGTAATCACGTTGAGGCGGTAGAACAGATCTTCCCGGAACTTGCCTTCGGCTACCATTTGGCGCAGGTCCACGTTCGTGGCGGCGATAATGCGCACGTCCACTTGAATTTCCTGAACGCCGCCCAGGTGCATGAACTTGCGGTCTTGCAGCACGCGCAGAATTTTGCTCTGCGTGTCCATGCTCATAGTGCCGATCTCGTCGAGAAAAAGCGTGCCCCGGTCGGCCACTTCAAACAGCCCCTTCTTCGAAGCCACGGCGCTCGTAAACGCGCCTTTGACGTGCCCGAACAGCGTGGATTCAAGCAGGTCAGGCGGCGTCGATCCGGAGTTGACGGGCACGAACGGCCGGTCGCGCCGCGTGGAATTCGTATGAATCGCCTTGGCGATCAGTTCCTTGCCCGTGCCGCTTTCGCCTTGCAGCAGCACCGTCGAGCGGCTGGGCGCTACCTGCGCGACCAAGTCGAAAATCTTCAGCATGGGCTCGCTTTTGCCCACGATGTTTTCAAAGTTGTAGCGCTGCTTGAGCGCGCGCTTCAGCTGAATGTTTTCTTCTTCCGCCTTCTGCCGGGCGACGGCGGCGCGCACGTCAGCCAGCAACTTCTCGTTGTCCCAAGGTTTCTGGATGAAGTTGGTGGCGCCCGATTGCATGGCTCGAACTGCATTCTCCACCGTGCCATACGCCGTGATCATGATCACCGCTTGCTGCGGATGCAACAGCCGAATTTCTGTGAGCACGTCCATCCCGTTTTTATCGGGCAAGGCCAGGTCGAGCATCACCACGTCAAAAGTCCGCTCGCCGATCTGCGTCATGCCTTCGTGGCCGCTGGCGGCGGTGACCACGGTGTAGCCCTCAAGTTGAAGCAGCGTCTCCAGCGACTCCCGGATTTCCGCTTCGTCGTCAATGATCAGGATTCTGCCTGCGCTTGCCGGCGTGTTCTCCGGCGTACTTCGTCGCGAGATGGCCGTCACTTCCGACATGGCAACGTCAGACATTGATCGCCTTCCTGGTCGACGACGTTGTCGTTGGCGTTATCAATGGAAAATCCAGAGTAAAGGTTGTGCCTGCACCCGGCCGGCTTTCCACGCGGATCTGGCCCGCGTGTTCCTGAATGATGCCGTAGGTAACCGACAGTCCAAGCCCAGTGCCGCGATTCTGACCTTCCCCGGGCGCCGTCTTGGTGGTGAAAAATGGATCGTAGATGCGCTGAATGTTTTCCTGCGCAATCCCCGACCCTGTGTCCGAAACGCGCACGCTGACGTATTCCCCATTCAGAGTCGCCACGTTCAGCACTCCGCCCCCGCTCATTGCGTCCTTCGCATTCAGGAACAAATTCAGAAACACCTGCTGCAGGCGTCCAGCGTTGCCCAGAATCGACGGAAGCTTTTCGTTTAGCTCGGTCTGCACCTGAATGCGCGCGACCTTAAACTGATGCTCAAGCAACGCCAGCGTATCGGTAATCACCTTGTTCAGGCTGATTTCCGTCAATTCCGTGCCCGTTGTGCGCGAGAAGTTCAGCAGATTGTTGACGATCTCCGAAGCCCGAAACGTCTGCTTGGTGATTTTGTCGAGCACCGCCGCTTTCTGCGGATCCGATTGCAGTTGTTTCGCCAGCATTTGCGTGTAAGAAGAGATCACCGCCAACGGAGTATTCACTTCGTGCGCCACGCCCGCCGCCATCAGTCCGATGGAAGATAGCTTGTCGGCCTGGGTGAGCTGGACCTCCAGGTCAATCCTCTCGGTGATGTCGTCCATGATCACCAGCCGTCCCACCACGTTGAACTTGCGCGTGACCAGTGGCGCCATGGCAACGTTTACGATGCGCGAATCGCCCGTAGGGGTGACCAGCCGGAACTTGTAAAGATTGCGAATCCCCGGATTTTGCCGCACCCGGTAAAACTCCTCGACAAAAGCCGCCGGTAAGACTTCACTCAACGATCGTCCCACCACCTGCCATCGCGGCTGCGCATACATCACTTCCATCTGCGAGTTCCACGACTCGATGCGGTCCTGCAGATCCACCGCCATCACGCCCACGTTGATGGATTCCACAATGTTCTCGTTGAAATCCTTGAGCCGTTCGTACTCGCTGACTTTCTGCTCGAGCGACGCATACAGCCGTCCGTTCTGAATCGCAATGCCGATGTATCCCGCCAGCGCTTGCAGCAACTCCACGTCTTCGCTGGAAAGGAAGTCGCCTTGCATGGTCTTTCCCAACCCGAGGAACGCGACGGTTTTTTGCCGGGCCTGGCACGGAATGTAGTAATTCAGATCGAGACGCGCGATGGCTTCTCGCGCCGCCGCGTCCTCCCGCGGTAACTGGTGCGTATTTTCAAAAAAGATGTGCCCGGCAGCGTCCTCGATGCGCGGTTTTGCGAGAAACGCCAGATCGAGACCGGTCACGTGCGCGATCCCGAACGACTTCGACAATTCAAAGCGCGAAGATTCGCTGTTGCCGAGAAAAATCGCGATGCGATCCACCAGCAGCGTGCGCGCCAGCCGGTCGACCAGTGAAGAAAGCATCTTGTCGAGGTCGGTTTCCGAACTCAACTCGCGTCCAAACTCGATCAGCGTGCGCCGGTAGTCGTAGCCCGTGCGGAAAAAGAACTGATCTATCTTCTCCTGAATCCATTTCCGCACCGGATCAAACAGCAGCGCCGTGACCACCACCGCGATCATCAGACCGTAAGGTCCGGAACTCGGCACGCGCGTGTGCACCAGTTCGGCAATCGCGGCCACGCCCGCAAAGTACACACCCACAATCGCGGCCGCCGCCAGCGTGTAAGCCATGCCACGCTTGAAGATCAGGTCCACGTCCATCAACCGGTAGCGGAAAATGGCGTATCCAAACGTGAGTGGCAGCAATCCAAGCGACAGCACCGACACCTTCATGGTCAGCGAAGGCATCACGCCCAAAACATACGGCCCTACATAAAACAGGGTGAACGGGACGATGGCCAGAATCGTGCCGCGCGTAATCCACTTGAGTTGCTGCCGCAGAATGGGAGCGGTTGCCCGCTGGTAGTTGTTCCACAGAACCGCGGCCGCCGAAAAGAAGAAGACCGTCAGGTAGGCCCAATGCACCCGGTTCAAATTGAAGAGCAGGGAATTGCTGGCTTTCAGAAACTGAAGCGCCACAACTTGAATGGCCAGCAACAACAATCCCGGAAGGTACAGCAGCGGAGCCGACCAGCGATGCCGGTTGACGAAGTCCCGCCGTTCCGGGAACGTCAACACAAAGTGCAGAAACAGTGCCGGCTGCAGCAGCCACGCCAGCTCATTTGCCCACAGAACGCACCAGTCAAAAGCGTTGAATTTGCCGGTGTAGTGCAGGGAGTAGAAAGCGAACGATACCAGGCAGAAGATGTAAAAATGCGTGGAACCCACCGCCGTCCAGCGCCGCAGCAGCACATAAAGCCCAATGCCTAGGTAAATTAGGGCAATCAGCCGCAGCCAATCGTTCATCGAGCGCTCGGCCGGAACCACCACCAATTCCACATCCAGAGGGACCGAGCCGCGGATCAGCGAGTAGGTTGCCTTCGACCAGACGCCCGAATCGTACAGCCTATGGGTAACCGCCGCCGCCGTGTTTACACTGCGGCCATTGATGCTGACAATCTCGTCCTCGCGCCGGATCCCCGCCCGCTCGGCCGGACCGTTCGGCTCCAGTCGATCCGCCACCAAGTGGCCGTTCCGCTCCATCCACCAGGCGCCATCATCCGGAATCGCAATCTGGTGTTCGCTCTTGTAGTTGAAACCCGCGAATAGTACCGCTGCCACCGTCAGCAGGGTCAGCAAGATAGCGGTAAAGCGAGCCTCAAATTCGCGGTTCATGGGCAGGAACGACTGCGCGTCGTGGCCAGACATTCGACGCCTTTCAGGTATCTGCAACTTCACTGCCACCCTCCCATCCACCCCAGCGCTAGTAAGTCGCTGTCCGAGAGCAACTTCCACAATTATAGAGAGGATTTGGAAGGTCGGCTATGAATTTTGGAAGGTAGCTTCTGCTTTTCGGGATGCCATAACTGCCTCCAGTTCGGATCGGATGCGTATCAGGCATCGCTTTAACGAGGACACAAGTCTTCGGATAGGGTTCGTATCAGGGCATCGCTTTAGCGATGCCAAAAGTCCTTGAAATTGAGATGCCCCTTTAGGGGCCGAGCAGCGCAAAGGCGATGGGAAGAGGGTCTGGGAGCTGGGTTAGCATGAGGGAGCGAGCGGATATGCTGGTTGGCCTGTTTCTGAAGTGAAGTTAGGTGACGTGCCCAAGACCCCTTTATCTTTGGTTTTGAGGGGTCCGAGAACCTTCCCCGTTTCCCGAACCCCTCACTTACTGGTCCCACCTCTCGCCTCGCTTTGACTCGCTTGGGAGCGGTGAGCAAATCCCGCAAGTGAGTGTGATAATGCGCCCGATTCCCGGAAACGTCCATGGAGCCAGTCTGAAGCCATCTGAATTGATCTGAAGAAATTTACCGTCGCGCGCTTGACACGGCCAGCCCCGCAGAACAGAATTTCTAACGCCAAATTTTAGTGCGGATTCAGCGTTGAAGTTTGTGGAGAGACGGGCGTCCTCGCGCGTCCAAGGTTGCGTAGGGGCAGGCCGGGGTCCCCATCACGCGCGGTGTTCGCGTGATGGGGTGGAGGTGCCCTCACCTGCCCAGCCGAGCGCAGCTCGGCTCCCGCCACCGCAATGTATCCGCAGCAACTGGCCGAGGAGCTTAGCCGTGCCCGATAAGAAAGTCCGCTTCGACAACTTCGAGCTCGACTACGGCCGCTTCACGCTCTCTCGCAACGGCCGCCCAATCAAACTGGAAGGCCTGCCCCTCCAGTTGCTGATGTTCATGGTTGAAAAACGGGGCCAACTGGTCACCCGCGAGCAGATTGCCAGCGAGTTGTGGAGCAAGGATGTTTTCGTTGACGTCGAGCAGGGCATCAACACCGCCATCCGCAAGATCCGCCGCGCCTTGGCCGACGACGTAGACGAGCCCCAATATCTAAAAACCGTGGTTGGACGCGGCTATCGTTTCGTTGCACCCACGCTGGAACTGGAAGGCGATGGCACCGCGGCGGGAGGCTTGATGGTTTCTGCCGAAGAATTGGGACGAGCCATCATGACAGCAGCTGGTATCGACCCCGACGACCCCAAGGGCACTCCGAAGCCTCCGGACCAATCCTAAGCTCCCACCCTGCGCCAGGCCAATCAAGTCACTGCGCCACCGAAAACGTAGTCCACGGATACGCATCCATATCCCGCAGCAAGCCTTGCTCCCAACCGAATTCCGGATGCTCCCGCAGATGCTCCTGTGCCTTAAAGCTCTTGCCGCAGGCATGACCCGCCGCCGCTGCAAATGACATTTGCGTCACCATCGTCGCATCCGCAGCCTTGTTCTGCACCGCGCCCGCGATCCCGAAAGGCGGTTGCCAAGGCTCCGAGCCCCGTGCCGAAAGGTCGATGTGCCCGTCGAGCGTGCGCTCGTCAGCTTCCTCTTTCTTCGAGAACGTGTCGTAATGGTCCGCCAAAAAACGCTCCGCCGCAGCCACGTCGATCCGCCCCTTGTACTCCGCCATCAACTGCTCCCAACGGACGTGCCGGGCGTTGGCGCTCGCACCCATATCCTTCGTGTCGAAATCCGTTTCCTCGCGGATGAGTTTTTCGTTGACCGGAAAGTTGGAGCCGACGATGTACCCGTCCTTCTTCCTTTCCAGCGTCACGTTTTTCAACCCCAGTTCGAGGCTGGCGATTTCGTTGTTCTTCACGTCGGCGAGCAACCAGTTATTGGCGTAGCCTCCGTTGTTGCCCTCTTTCATGATGCGGGCGAAGTCATCAATCGATTTGGAATACTGCGCCGCCTTGCGCGCCCGCACAAACTCCGGAACCCCCGCCGGGTCATACCCAGAAAAGTGACCGATCGTCGTTTCCGTAATCGCGATGCCGTCAGCGTTGATGACGAAGTCGTCCGCGCTGTGGATCACGCCCGGCAGCCCATCCATCAGCATGCGGCTGCCTTTCGCGGGAACAATGTCGAAAATGATCGTCCAGCGCTGTCCATCCAGATAGCTGGTCCAGTTGTTGTGCGCGATGACGATCTTGCCGTCCTTCGTATAACTGCCGGTCGCCACAAACGCGCTGCAATGCTCCGGCGCCACCAGCGACGCTGCCGATTGGATGCCATGTTCCTTGTCGTATTGCTTGACGTAGTATTCCCATTCCTCGGCGCCGTTGAGTGCGACCACGTCCCACAAATCCAGCTTCACGCCCTTGGCATTCGCTCCGTCGACGATGCCTTGCAACTCTTCGCGATACTCCTCGTCAATGCGCGGCCACATCATGTTGCGAGCCGCTTCGCGAAAGAACTGCCAGTCTTTGCGGTCGTCGTGCGTCTCCTCAAGTTTGGTCACGCGCAACAAGTCGTCGATTTCCGCGGCCAGCAGATAGCCATTCTGGAACCCAATCTCGCCGGGTTGCCCCTCCAGATGAACAAAACTCCACCCATTCTTTTGCGGCAAGCGGAAACTGTGTTTCAGGCGAGCATCAGTAGCCCCACTCTGAGCCAATGCGGGCAGGGCAATAGCAACCAGCAACCCCAGGATTCGAGCAATGTTTCGAAACATGGTCCCCCCACAAGAATGTCGAAATTGTAGCAGAGACCAGAAACCCGCCGATCTCCCTCCGTTCGCGATTTTGTTTTGAAGGGGTGCGGCTCCCCGGCTTGCTGAAAAACTAGGTTTCGTATCAGGGTATCGCTTTAGCGATACCGCAACTCGTTTGAAATCAGATGCCCCTTTAGGGGCCGAGCGGCGCAACCGACTTTTTCAGCAATAGGTGAAGCCGCCATCGCGTCTTTGCCGCCGTCGTTCTAAAATCAAATCATGTCTCGCTTCGAACAAATAGTCGATCTGGAAAAGCGTTTTCTTCTCCCTACCTATAATCGCTATCCCGTAGCCTTCGAGCGCGGCAAAGGTGTTTTTCTTTACGATTTCGCAGGCAAGAAATATCTCGACTTCGTAGCCGGACTGGGCGTCAACGCGCTCGGCCACGCGCATCCGCGAATCGTGAAGACCATCCGCGAGCAGTCTGCTCGCCTCATTCACATTTCGAATCTCTATTACAACGAGTATCAGGGACAACTAGCCGAGCGTCTCTGCCAACTTTCAGGCCTCGACCGCATTTTCTTCTCGAACAGCGGCACCGAGGCGATGGAAGGCGCCATCAAACTAGCGCGCCTGGCCGGACACAAAGCAGGCGGCGAAGCCAAGTGTCAGCTAGTCGCGCTGCAAGGTTCCTATCATGGCCGAACCTTCGGCGCCATGTCCCTCACCGGCCAGGACAAATATCGCAAAGGTTTCGAGCCCTTGCTAGAAAACGTCACCTTTGTGACGCAGAACGACGTCCAAGCGCTGGACGCAGCCGTCAATGCCAACACCTGCGCCATCGTGCTCGAACCCATTTTTGGAGAAGGCGGCATCCTCGAGTGTTCGCAGGAATTCCTGCTCGCCTGCCGCACTCTTGCCGATCATCATCACGCCGCTCTCATCTTCGACGAAATCCAGTGCGGTCTCGGGCGCACCGGCAAGATCTTCGCCTTCCAGAGTTTCAACGTGGTGCCCGACATAGTCACCATAGCCAAGCCCATCGCCGCCGGAGTCCCTCTCGGAGCGTTCTTGTCGAAGCAAAACTTCGCCGACGCAATTTCCCCCGGGCAACACGGCACGACATTCGGCGGAGGTCCGCTGGCCTGCCGCGTCGGCCTCGAATACCTCGCCATCGTGGAAGAAGAGCGCCTCCTCGCAAACGTAGTGAAAGTAGGCGGCTACCTGCACCAGCAACTCCAGGAACTGGTCGCGAAGTACGCTGCAACCCGTGAAGTCCGCGGTCGAGGATTTATTCAGGGCCTCGTTTTGGACATTCCTGCGCGTCCATTAGTCGAGCAGGGATTAGCGGAAGGCGTGCTCTTCAACGTGACCCAGGACACCGTCCTGCGCTTCCTGCCCCCGTTCCTGCTAGAAGAGAAGCACGTGGATAAAGCCATCCGAACACTGAAGAAACTGCTGGGCAAGAAGAGCAAGAAGAAAACAAACGCGCAGAATTTGGTTTCAGGGGTAGCCGCATCCATTTGACATGCTACCTGTAGAGACGGGGCTTGCCCCGTCTCTCGCCGGTGCGGGATTCCGAGCAAAAAGTAGGGAGCCAGTTTTGGCTCCCCAAAGCAATAGAGGCGATATCACTTAATAAGAACCTGTAAGCGAGGATTTCGTTGCCCGCACAAACGCAAAATTCCGAAGAAGAATTTAGCCCCGCAGGCGACCGTACCCTCCACCCGGGGGGCCCGGGAATCGGAAAAACATCGAGCCCGCAGATTGAGGAGTCGTGGCTCGACCTCCCCGACGGCCGCATGCGCTACCTGAAGACCGGTTCCGGCCCGCCGCTCATTCTGGTGCATGGGTTGATGGGCTATTCCTTCTCCTGGAGATTCACCATCCCCGCGCTCGCGCCGCATGCGACCGTGTATGCCATCGACAATCTAGGCGCTGGCTTCTCGATCGCAACCCCAGGCATGGATTGCACCGTACGTGCTACCGCCGAGCGCGTATTGCAATTCGCGGACGCCCAGGCTATCGAGGACTTTGACCTGCTAGGAACTTCGCACGGTGGAGGCGTTGCCATCATCGTAGCCGCCATCTGCGCCGAGCGAAAAAATCGACGCTTGCAGCGGTTGGTGCTGGTAGCTCCCGTCAATCCCTGGTCGCCGCATGGCAAGCGCCTGGCGCCCTTGCTGGCTTCTCCTCTAGGCTCGCTGCTCTTCCGCAACACGATCGAGCGTTGGCGTCCATTAGACTACCTGTGGCTGCGCCGCCTGTTCGGCGACGGAGCAAAAATCCCGCCCGATTCGCTCGCAGGCTACCGCATGCCCGTAATCAAGAACCACGTTTTCCGCCACGCCGTGCACATCCTTAAGGACTGGCACGCGGACCTCGCGGAACTGGAAGCCGCGCTCCCCAAAATTCGCGATTACCCCACGCTCCTCATGTGGGGAACGAAAGACCGCGCCGTGGATTTTCGCTCAGCGGAGCCTCTGCGGAAGAATTTTCGTGATGTACGTCTGAAAGCATTTGAGGATGTAGGTCACCTGCCCTATGAAGAGGCACCCGAAGATTTCAACCGCGCCCTGGTTGATTTCCTCAGCGGCCCTCCGACTTCTCAGTTCTCAGAAAGGCGAGTGTGACTGAGAACTGAGAACCGGTAACTCAGAACTTCTTTTATCCACTCATGCACATTCATAACTTTCTCCGCGCCTTCATCGCCGACTACGGTTACTGGGCCGTGGCTCTGGCTTTGCTCTGGGAGAGCGCCGGCCTTCCCGTTCCCGGCGAGATCACGCTCCTGCTGGCCAGTTTTGCCGCGTACTCCGAACACCGGCTCCATCTCGGTTGGATCATCGTGGTCGCCACCGCGGCCGCCACTCTCGGCGGCAATCTGGGCTACGCCATCGGCCAGTATGGCGGGCGTCCGCTGCTCGATCGCTATCAAAGTATCTTTCGAATTTCACCGGCCACGCTTAAGCGCGGCGAGCAGATGTTCGAACGTCACGGAGCAGTCGCCATTTTCTTCTCCCGTTTTATCTTCGGCATGCGCGTGTTCGCCGGACCTCTGGCTGGCGTTCTCCGTATGCGCTGGCGAGCATTCACCCTCTTCAACTTTCTGGGCGCCGCCGCCTGGGTCACGCTCATGGCCAGCGTCGGCTATCTCTTCGGACAACACTGGCGGAGCTTGATGCGTGCCATGCGGCGCTTCAATATCGTCGTTCTGATTGTGACCGCGATTGTGCTCCTGTATTTGTGGTGGAGATATCGCCGCTCGTCCACACCTGCCAACTGACACCTGAAACCTGACACCTGAAACCTGGCACCTGGTTCATTCCCAAGCAGCACCATCCAGCAGCTTTCCGTTCCGCAAGTAGTGATTGATCGCCCCTTCCCAGCTCCGCATTTTGTGCTCAAACCAATCCTCGGTATGGCGCTCCACCTCGCGATTGCCCGCCTCCGACAACCCGGTGTAGGAGTAACAGATGCGCGCCTCCGTTGTGCCCCGCAAGTTCCCGGCCAATGAGATTCGGATCCATGCCGCCACCAGGCCCGGATTCACCCAAGCGAAAGCGATGCGAAATGCGGTCGCTTCGTACTCGGTGACCATCCAGATCGTCTCCGAGCCATCTTCGTTCGGGGTTGCGAACACGCAGCCCGCTTCCGCGACTCCCGAAAGCGAATGAATCATCCGGTATTGCCATCCGGGAACCCAATCGGCTTCTCGCACCGGACATAACAACGGGAAAACCTTCTCCGGCGGAGCGCCATTACATTGCGTGTATTCGTGAGTGACGCGCTTTCCTCGAAATTCAGTCATCGTTTTCCTCCAAAAAGAAAATGGCCCGCGCCAGAAGCGCGAGCCGGATATCGTCGCCATAGAAAAAGGCCGGAATCGAATCCGGCCTTTTGCTGCTGTTATCATCTCACAACCAAGGCCGGGTTACAACCGAGCGGCCCTACCTTCGTCTTTTTTCCACCACGGAGTCACAGAGTCACGGAGAAACCTTGAACCTGTAAAAACCAGAAGGGAAGGCCTTACCAAGCAATTGGTTTTCTCTGTGTCTCCGTGACTCCGTGGCGGAAGCTGAACTTAGGACACCACCCGGCACCCGCTTTCCACGACACCCGGCCCTCATTCGTATTACAATTGCCCCGCCTGCCCGCTCCGAAGAGCAGCTCTTGTCCGTCGAGATGCACCGCTCCTGAGGGTCAATCGCCCGAATTCTCGGGAAATGCATTCCAGCTGACAAGTTGTCATGAAAGACGATAAGGAGTAACCCCTATGCGTACCCTCCGTACAGTTCTCGTTGTTTTGCTGACCGCGGTCTTCGCCACCCTGACCTTCGCCCAAAAACTTTACCAGCCCAAGCTGACACCCCAAAACAGTGGCGTTTCCGAATTACTGATTACCGTGAGCCCGGTAGATTCGAAAGTCGTGTGGGCCGCCGGAACGCACGGAACCTTCCTGCTCACCACCGACGGCGGTAATACCTGGACGTCCGGCATCGTGAAGGGCGCTGAGTGGCTCCAATTCCGCGGTGTGCGCGGCATCAGCGCCACGGTTGCCTATCTGCTCTCCATTGGAAATGCCCCGGAAGACTTTCGTATTTACAAGACCGAAGACGCCGGCGCCACCTGGACCCTGCAGTTCAAGAATCAGCTCGTAGGTGCGTTCTACGATTGCTTCGCCTTCTGGACGCCGACCCGCGGAATTGCCCACAGCGATTCGGTCAATGGCGTCTTCCCCGATCTCCGCACCACCGACGGAACGACGTGGGAGAGCATCGCCGACAATATGCCGCCGGCTTTGCCCGGTGAATTCTCATTCTCTTCGAGCGACACCTGCGTCGCTACCCAGGGTGAAGACAACGCCTGGATTGCGACCGGCGGCGCGACCATTGCCCGCATTCTCGCCACCACCGACGGCGGCGACACCTGGAACGCCTACGACACTCCGCTGTACAGTTCATCCAGCGCCGGTGCGTTCACCGTTGATTTCCGCAACCCCATGAACGGCATCGTGGGCGGTGGCGACCTCAGCGAGGGTGACCCGGATAATGCCCGAACCGCGTCCTCTTCCGATGGCGGTCAAACTTGGACGTTTACCAACCCGCCTCCAGTCACCGGAGCGATCTTCGGTCTCAGCTACGTCCGCGAGCTCGGCAAGATCTGCAATAAAACTTGCCAGGCGCTTCTCACCTACGTAGTCATCACCGCCAATACCGGAGGAGCCGCGTGGACACCCGATGAAGGCACCACCTGGTACGTGCTGCCCGGCGTCACCGGTGAATGGGCGGTAGCCTTTGCCAGTCCCGACGCAGGATGGCTAGTAGGCGCAGGAGGCACAATCCTGAAGATCAGCTTCTAACTTTCTGATGGGCTTTTTGAGGTCGGCGGGTGCCCCATCCTTGCGCGTTTTTTGCGCAAGAGCCTGCCCTGAGCGAAGCCGAAGGGGTGGGATTCCACGAAAGTGTCCAGTGAAGGATTTTGCTTTTGATCTTGTTTTTGTTTTTGTTTTTGGTCTTGCTTTTAGGTGGCGCAGCGGTTCACCGCTGCGATAAGAGGTGTTTTGAACGCGGCTTTAAGCCGCTGAGGTTAACCCCACTGGCGGCCTAAGACTTTTCTGTGAGGCGCACTAGGGAAAGGCCCCGGATCGCCCGCCAAACTATCTTCCGTCACTTCCACTCGCCCCTCCGTCGTCATATCCTGTTACAAGCATTCGGCACCGGAGAGCGTTCTGATCAGCAAGACAATTCCCGACCGCATGACAAGCGCCCCACACGCAACCGCGCCGCGCTTCGCGCTGTCGCAGGTCTGGGTGCGATTCCTGCTCGCCATAGTCGGCCTCGCTCTGGCCTTTGCCACCGCGCTTTTCTCTACCGTAGCCCGTGAGTCGGGCAGCGTCTGGGGAACCGTTATTCTGGCGTCGGCGGCATTATTGCTGGCCACCTTCGTGGGCCTGACCACGGTGCCCTACCTCGCACGGCGCGTCGTCGCCAGCCGCGTGCGCGAGGCCATGGACTATGACGTCACCCGCGCCGGCATGATCTATATCCTGATCAGCGTCGTGATCGCCATCGCCGCCATCAACACCGGAAACAATCTGCTCTACGTTGTCGTCGCCGCACTGCTCTCGGCCATTCTGGTTTCCGGCATCGCCTCCGCGCTCGTGCTCCGCAGTCTCGCCCTCGATGTCCATTTGCCCGAGCACGTTTTCGCCCGGCGCCCCATGCTGGCACGCCTCCTCCTGCGCAACGCCAGTTCGTGGCTGCCCTCCTTTTCCGTTCGTGTGGTTCCCGCCAAGCGAAAAAAAAACAAAGACCACTGGCGTTGGGAGCCCTCTACCTTCGACTGGCCCCGCAATCGTGCGCCCGAGAAGCAGTGGCTCCATCTGCCCGATCGCCGCTTGCGCCGCGTGCGCGACGATTTCGAAAAGCCGATCCTGCAAGAATCCGTTTACTTCCCTTTTCTCGCTCCCGGCCAGGAACTCCGCGCCGACCTGGAAATGACTTTCCCAGGCCGCGGCCGCTACGCCGAGAAAAATTTCGGTCTAGCCACCCGCTTTCCCTTCGCCTTTCTCGTGAAAACCCGCCGCATCAACCTGCCCCGCGAACTGATCGTCTATCCCGCCGTCGAGTCCACAGAACAATTCCTCGAGGTTCTCCCCATGGTCACCGGGGAATTCGAAACCTTCATCCGCGGCCGCGGCAACGATCTCTACCTCATCCGCGAGTACATGCCCGACGATTCCGCCCGCCATGTGGACTGGAAAGCTACCGCCCGCACCGGCGCCCTCAAAGTGCGCGAGTTCAGCCGCGAAGACGAGCGCAAGCTCCGCATCGTATTCGACAACCCCGCTCCCGGAGTCCTCCAGCCTGCGGTTTATGAGCAAGCGGTCAACCTCGCCGCCTCCCTGGCATGGCACTTCCATCACGAAGATGTAGAAGTCTCTTTCGTTGCGCCAGGCCTGGAGCCTACCGAAGATGTCTTTGCCTTCCTGCGCTACCTGGCGCTGGTCGAGCCGCAGGAGGCGACCCCCGTCTTCAGTCGTCTCCGCGCCAGTGAAGATTACAACTTGATTGTCACCGCCCGCGACGGAGCCGGCATTCCCCCAGCTTTAGCCGTCAGATCCTACGTAATCAGCAGCGCGCGGTTCACAGCGCGCAGTTCCAACCGGGAGCCCAGGCGAGCCCAGGGTGTTTCTGAAAGCTGAGAGCCGAGAGCTGAAAGCTGTCCTTGTATTTTTCTTCTTCCCCCCAGACGCTTTTCGACATATACTCCACGCCGTCCAGACATCAAAACGGTTTTGCGCCTTTCGTCCATTGCGATTCTGTCGTTGTTCGCCGGGCCCTTTGTTTTCCGGCACAAGTCCACAGGAGGTGCAAATGTTGATCTCTGATCTGCTCGAAAATCAAGTGCTCGTGACCGCCGACGTCCACCAGACCGTGATCGAAGTCGCGGATCTCATGGTGCAGCACAACATCGGCGCCGTTCCGGTTCTCCAGGATGGCGCGCTGGTCGGCATTTTTTCCGAGCGCGACATCATGACCCGTGTCGTGGCTGCTGGCAGGGATCCCGCCCGCACTCCGGTCGGCCAGGTCATGACCGAGGATCCTCTGACCATCGCTCCCAACGATGCCCTGGAAACCTGCATGACCCTCATGAAGCGGCATGGCTTCCGCCATCTGCCCGTTTGCGCCGGCCGTGAAGTCAAGGGGGTCATTTCCTTGCGTGACATCCTGCTCCACAACCTCGACGAAAAAGACGATGAAGTGCGCATGATGCGCGCCTACCTACATTCCGTCCCTGACGCAGGATAGCCCCGCCCACCACCGGCCCACAGGGTAATGGTTACTAAGGTTACCTAAGTAGGTTGACCCCGCAGGGTTATCTGCTTGAGGATGTGGGGGAGGGCAGAGGCGGCATTTGCTTCCTCCCCCAGCCTGTCCCATGACTTGGCACGGACAATCCGTCTCCCTGTATTTGTGGTGCGCTCAACCGATCCTGCAATCGGTGGTGGCCGCCATCTTCTGGCGACGTAAATTGAATAAGCGGTTTCCCGTGTTCTTCTTCTTCCTTCTGGCGCAGGTTGCAATTTTTTCCGTGATCTTCCCACTCTGGTTCGAGGGCTACTCTCCCAAGATTTACTTTATTTCTTTCTGGCTGGGCGATGCCATCAGCGCATTTCTCGGCTTTAAGGTCATTCATGAGATTTTTCTCGACGTGTTTCGTCCCTACCACACCCTGAAAGACCTCGGTACACTGCTGTTCCGCTGGGCGGGAGTGGTGCTGCTTCTGGTGTCGGTGGTCGTCGCTTTTTCAAATTCTTTTGACCATAGTCCGCTGATTCACGCCGTTACTACGCTGCAGCGCTCGGTTCGCATCGTCCAGCTTGGCCTGATTCTTTTCTTGCTCCTGTTTTCGCGCTATCTCGGAGTCTCTCGCAAACAGGCCAGTTTTGGCATCTCTCTCGGCTTTGGACTCTTTGCCGGTGTCGATCTGATGATGTATGCCTTGCGCTCGGGAGGATTCGTGGGCCAGAGCCAACTCAACCTGACCAACATGGTCACTTATATTGTTGCTATTTTCATCTGGCTCGGATACTCCCTCTCGCGCCAAGCCGTCCGCCTGGAGCCGAACCACTTGCAGACCCAGCGTTGGGAACAGAGCTTGGCCGATCTGCAGCGTCCCCTGCCTTCCGATTCGCTCATTCCCATGTTCGAGAATATGGTGGAGCGCGCATTTTCGCGAAACTCGAATCTGGAAATCGCGGAAGATCAACTCCCACTTAACCCCCCTCCGAACCCTGCTCCCAGCCCGCCTCGCGCCAACTCGGCGGCTGCCGGTTCCAAGAACCGGCCTTAGTCCCTTCGCTCCTCAAAACGGCCCTGCCGCAAAAACCTTGTCAAGAAGATTTTTCGTCCTGCGCAGGCCCTTTTCCCTACCCCTTCAACCCATCTCCTCCGATTCAACCGTTACTTTAGTAATACCCGCATAAACACAGTTCAAATTAGCTGTCGACCACCCCCAGAATCTTCGGCACCCAGGTTTGTCCCTGCCTGCGTCGCTATATACCGTGTAACCTCCAATTAATCAGAACTTTGCAGAACTGTGTATAATGCCCCACGTCGGAAACGGGCAGTCTGACGCCAGTTATCCGGCAGACCCTAAGGAGAAAGAAAACCCATGAAACGTTCACTCAGGGCGCTACTGCTGTTGGTAGGTCTAGTGGGCACGTTTGCGTATGCCGCGATCCCCAAAGCTCCAACTCACGACGGACCGGCACCGCTTTGCGATCCATGGAGAGACCCAAGCTGCTCCCTCCCCCCGGCTTAAAGACACACTCTTTTCGTTGCGGGTTAACTAGTACGATTGATGTGGCATTGCAATCTTATGGGCTGGCCTTGGTGGCCAGCCTTCTTTTTTATTGCGCGTCTTTTTTCTCCGTGCTTTCGGATTCTGTCTTCCCGCCTGCGGCCGTTGATTTCTCTCCCCCTCCCGACGCATCCTTTGTGGAAGTTTCTGCTTCGTCGCCGTTGTTGCTGAAGTATTGCACGATGATCGAAACCCGCCGGTTCGACGGGTCCAGCGGATCTTTCGCCATCCGCAGCCGCTGGTCCGCAAATCCTCGCACTTGCGAAACCTGATCGCCGCGCAATCCCGACTGTTGCATCAGTCGCCGCGCCGCATTCGCCCGGTCGGCCGACAGTTCCCAGTTGCTGTAGCTGCTCTTACCTGCAAAGGGTTTGGCGTCGGTGTGCCCCTCCACCGAAATATGATTGGGAATTTCTCCCAACTCCGCCGCCAGCAGCGTCAGCAACTCTCTTCCGCTCTTGTTCAACGACGCGCTCCCGCTGTTGAAGAATGTTCCGCCCGCCGATTCCAGCAACTCAATCCGCAGCCCTTCCGAGGTTACCGTCATCTCGATATTCTTCTTCAGCTTGTCGAGATCGGTGATGCTCCGGATGCTCTTCTGCAGCTGTTCCTTGAGCTGCCCCATGTTCTCCTTGGTTACCTTAAATTCCTCGCCCGCTCCGGCCATGCTCGTGCCCGATTCGTTCGATCCTTTCAGGCTGCTTCCGGTCAGCTTCCCCGTTCCACTGGGATCCTTAAAGTACCCGCTGATCGCCGCCTGAATCGGCTTGCTCGTGTTCATCAGCCACAACACAATGAACAGGGCCATCATGGCCGTGACAAAATCGGCATAGGCGACTTTCCACGCGCCCCCGTGATGCCCGCCATGGCCGCCCTTTTTCTTAATGACGATGATCGGAGGTGTCGGCATTGCGTTTTATCCTGCCGCAGCTCCATCCGCTGCTGCGGCCTCCTCTGCCGGCGCTGCCGCCGCCTCGTTCTTCGCCCCGCGGCAAGCCTCTTCCACCGCCGCAAACGTAGGACGCACATGCCCCGGCACCATCCGTCGTCCAATCTCTACCGCCATGATCGGTGCCACCCCTTTCAGAAATGCAATCATGGTGACCCGCAGCACCATCAGAAACGCGTGTTCCTCATCCGCCACCTTTCCCATGCGCGACGCCAGCGGCCCCACCAGCCCGTAACACAGCAGAATCCCCAGAAAAGTTCCCACCAGCGCCGCCGCCACTTTCCGTCCAATCTCTTCCGGAGGTCCGCCCAGCGCTCCCATCGTGATCACCACTCCCAGCACTGCCGCTACAATGCCCAGCCCCGGCAGTGAGTCGGCCATTGTCGTCAACCCTGATACCGGCTCAGTGGCCGCGTGGTGATGCACCTCCATATCCGCCTCTAGCATCTGATCCAGATCGAATACTTCCACTCCGCCGCTCACCGCCATGCGCATCGTGTCGCACACAAACGCCACGGCATGGTGGTTGGTCACAAAATCTTTGTACTTGGAGAACAATGCGCTCTTATCCGGTTCCTCGATGTCCGTCTCCAGCGCCACCAGCCCATCTTTGCGCGCCTTCTGCAGCAGTTCATACATCATCTTCAGCGATTCCACGTAGCGTTGCGTGGTGTACTTCGACGACCCGAATACCCCAGCCACCCCGCTGATCATCTGCTTCAAGGTGTGCAACGGATTCGAAATCAGCACTGTGCCCGTCGCCGCCCCCCCAATAATGATCAGTTCCGCCGGTTGCAGCAGCACCTTGATGTTGCCGTGCTCCATCAGGTAGCCCGCCAGAATGCAGCCAAAAACCACCACGATCCCAATAATCGAAAACATGGATCCTCATCCTCGCAAGCGCCCAGAATTGTTGGCCGCGCCCGCCGCCGCTGCCTTCGCCGTACCCGCAAGATGCGAAGGTTTCAATGCCCGCAGAAGGGTTTCCAGGTCGGTGCCCGCGCTGGCCACGGTGTAGCTCGCCTCTGCCGCAATCGCAAACCGGTCTCCCCACCGCGAAACTTCCGAATGGCTCAGCAGGTCGCACAAACTTTCCGCCGTCGTTGCCACCGTCACCGGACTTGCCGAAGGCAGAACCGCCAGGAATTCGTTCTCTCCCCAGCAGCCCAGAAAGTACTCCGTATTCAGACTGTGTCGTAGCGTTCGCGCCGCCGTGCGCAGAAAGGGAGCCACCGACTGCGGACCGTGTTTCGCGCGAAATTCCTCCAGCCCCAGCAACCGTATCCGCAGCAGCCCGAAACCGACCTTCGATTCTTCCATGCCCACGATGCATTCTTTTAATAAGGCCTGCGTCAGCCGCCGCGAAGGAATTCTCGTGGTCGCGTCCAGGCATCCATACATCGCCGGCCCCGGCACCTCTTCGCGGTAAGCAAACTCTTCTTCGAACAGAACCGTCACGCCCCCGATTGCTCCCCCGTCCTCAGCCATCGGCAGCGTGCGTGCCGTCACCGGCACACGGTGCCCATTTTTGTGCAGGAAGAACGCGCTGCAAACCTGCGGTCGCCGCTCGGTGAGGGTCACCGTCACGGGACGCCGCTCGCCGCTAAAACTGTTGCCCTGTCGGTCGCAGGCCTGCACCACATCTTCCAGTGCATGTCCCACCACTTCGTGCGCCAGATACCCGGTGATGTGTTCCGCCCCATGGTTCCAGAATCGGATGCGCCGTTGCAGGTCCACGATATAGATCCCAACTGGCAAGTCTTCCACCAAATGCCGAAACAACTTCGAGTTTTCCAGCAGGTTAGAAAGCATGGCAAGGCACGCCGCCTTCTATTTCATCGGCATTCAAGGCAGGAACTTCAGGTGTGGTTTTGGGCGGGCGGTCTGCTATTCCGGCAATCCAATCCGCCGCATCAGATCCTTGTACCGCGGATCGGAACGCATCGAGTCGAATGCCGGAAACCGCAGGCACAGAATCAGGTCGGGGTCCCCGTTCGAGAATCCTTTTTCCAGGTACTCGAACGCCTTATTTTTATCCCCCGCCAGCGCGAAACTTACCGCGATGTCACTCAACAGTCCTCTTTTGGTCCCGGGCTCCAGCATGAGCCTGCTGTAGCCTTGCGCATCCGGGCTGAACGAGCCCGGCGTTTCATCGAGTTTTTGCAATTCGCTCACCGCCTCCGGGAAGCGCCCCATCGTAGCTAGCAGTTCCGACATATAAAGATGGTTCCCGCGAAAACCCGGATCCAGCTCTCGAACCTTCTGGAATTGCGCCATCGACTCGGAATACCGGTGCGCCATCATCAGCGTCACTGCGTAATTCATATTCACAATCGGAGAAAGTGGGTCCAGCGACAACGCGGTATGGTATTCCTCGAGCGCCTGATCGATGCGATTGAGAGAAACGAGCACGCCAAAAGCATAAAAATAGTGCGCGTTGGAGTTGTTCGGATTCAGCTCAAGTGCCCGCCGGAACTCGGCCTCCGCCTCACTCCACTTCCACGCCATCACCAGCGCCATCGCGCGCGCGGCGTGTGCCTCGGAAAGATTGTCATCCAGTTCGAGGGCCTTGCTCGTAGCCGCGTCCGCCAGCAATCGCGCCTGGTCGCTGCCGATGCCAATGTTGTAACTGGGAGCGACGATGTAGGTATCCGCCAGGCCGGTGTAGGCCAGCGCGTAGGAGGGATCGGCCGCGATCGCCTGCTGGAATAGACCAATACTTTTCTTCAGGCCCTCTTGCGTGCGCCCGTACCAGGCCTGTCGCCCTTCCAGGTACAGCCGGTAGGCTTCCGGGTTCGTAGTCGCGGCGCGGCCCATCCGCTGTTGCTCGCCCCCGCTCAGGTGAATGCGCAGGCTGCTCGAAATGTCGCGGGTAATGTCGCTCTGCACTTCGGTGACGTCGGCCATCGTGCGGTCGTAATGGGAGCCCCATAGCTCTGCGCCATCCGCGGTACTCACCAGATCGGCCTGCACGCCCAGACGGTCGCCGTGCTGCGTAACTCGTCCCATCAGAAGCGCTCCCACCTCCAGCGCCTGCCCAATTTTTTGCGGATCGTCTTCTTTTCCCTTGTAGCGGAAGACCGTGCTGCGCGCCATGACCTTAAGGTTCGGCAATTGGGAGAGTGTGCCGATCAGGCTTTCGGTCAAGCCATCGCTTAGGTACTCATTGTTGGGATCAGCCGTAGCGTTGACAAAGGGCAGCACCGCGATCGAGGTAATCTTCCGTGCGTCAGATTTTCCACGCACAAAGTAAACCGCTGCAGCCGCAATCGCGAGCAGCAGCACCGCCGCTAATCCACCCACCAGAATCTTGCGCGAGCGCCCCGGAGCACCCGCCGCCGAAACCGAACTAGCCGAAGAAACAGAGGAAGTAGACACAGCCGTCGCGGCCACAACTCCGCTCCCCGACGGAGGCCCCGAAGAAGAGCCAGACGACCGCCCCGAATCGACATCGCGTTTTAGCCGCGCCAGATCGGTTCGCAGATCGGCCGCGCTTTGATAGCGCAGGTTACGATCCTTCTCCAGCGCCTTGTCGATGATCCGCTCCAAGTCCGCCGGCATATCCGGATTCAGCCGCAAAGCCGGAGTGGGCGCCGCATCCAGAATGGCCTTAAAGATCTCCGCCGAGCTCCCGCCTCGAAAGGGCAGCGTACCGGTTGCCATCTCATACAGCACGGCGCCAAAAGAAAACAAATCGCTGCGAGCGTCGAGTTCCTTCGCTCGAGCCTGCTCCGGCGACATATAGGCGACAGTGCCCAGCGTAGAGCCCGGGCTGGTCAAGTGCTGCTCATCGACGGCCGTCATCGCATTCGCCGACGCCATCTGGCCGGAAGAACCGGCTCCGGATGCAATCTTCGCCAACCCAAAATCCAGAATCTTGGCATGGCCGCGCTTAGTGACAAAGATGTTGGCAGGCTTGATATCGCGATGAACGATCCCTTGCGAATGCGCAGCGTCCAACCCATCCGCAATCTCGATGGCCAGCGAGAGCACAGTCTCGTGATCCAGCGGCTTTCCCGCAATGCAATATTTCAGCGTAGTGCCATCCAGAAACTCCATGGCAATAAACGACTGCTCACCGTGCCTGCCGATTTCGTAGATCGTGCAAATATTGGGATGATTCAGAGCCGAAGCCGCCCGCGCCTCCCGCCGAAAGCGTTCCAAAGCCTGCGGGTCGCGCGACAATTCATCGGGCAAAAACTTAAGGGCAACAAAGCGCCCCAGTTCGGTGTCCTCCGCCTTATAGACCACGCCCATGCCGCCGCCCCCAAGCTTCTCGACGATGCGGTAGTGCGAAATGGTCTGGTCCATCACGAAACAGTGGCCTCGCTTTCCAGTCGCTACATCTTACGGATGACGCAGTGGCCCGTCAACGAACGGCGGGTATAGCTCTAGAGGCCGGGAAAGTCCGGTCGCCAGTCGAAAATGTATAGCAATCCGCTCGGCAATGCGAGGACCCACAAGGCGACAGTTTGCCTTCAGGCTTTGACAAAAAATTGACACTTCCCCATATCCGACCGGCATGAAATCGAGTAAACTTCCGCGGTCCGGTTCGCGCGTTCGAATTCACTATCCAGGACCGCATCTATGAAGCCACTTCTCACTTGCGTTGCATTGTTTGCGCTCGCGACTTCCGCCGTTGCGCAAGCGCCATCGGCGCCGCCCATCTCTCAGCTCTTTGCCTTTTATTGCAACTCCGACTACTCGTCCTGTCCCGATGGCTTCCAACCCGCGCTGGGCCCGGTTCAGCTTCCCGACGGCAATTTTTATGGCACGACCTGGTACGGCAATACGAGCTCCGAACTCGGAACCGTCTGGCAAGCCACTCCCGCCGGCGACGTCAACGTCCTGTACACCTTCACGGCCAATGGATCGGGACAATACGTCAATGGCTCGTATCCGGCCCTGGCGTTACTAGCGGGCGCTAACGGCAATCTCTATGGCGTAACCGAAGAAGGCGGAGCCCAAAACAGCGGTGTCTTCTACACCATCAGCACCAGCGGGATCCTGCAGGTCCTCTATAACTTCTGTTCCCTCCCCGCCTGCCCCGACCAGGCCGCGCGCGTTGTTCTCGGAGGAGACGGAAATTTCTACGGCATCACCGCGAGCCTGGTCTTCAGGCTCACCCCCGAGGGTGTCTGGAGCCGGATCCACAAATTCAATCTCTCGCGCCAGGAAGGCGTGGAACTCATCGCCGGCACCGACGGCAATCTCTATGGAGTCTCGTTCTCTATCCCCTCCGGTACCGGCAAGGCTTCCGTCTTCCGCTTGACTACGGGCGGAGCTTACAAAGCTCTTCACACCTTCCCAACCCACGAACAAGTCAGCGCCCTTACCCAAAGTGCGGGCGGCACGCTCTACGGAGTAGTCTGCTGCGGCACTGGCACCGGTATTTTCGAAATTAGTCCCCCCAAGACGTACACAATTCTGCAACAGACGCTTCAGGGCAGGTTTCCCCCCACCTTGCTGGTCGTGGGCTCCGATGGCAATCTGTACGGCCTGATCACAAATGGCTCGGAATACGCCGGCTTCGTATTCGCAGTTAACGCGCAAGGAACCATCTTCAACGAGGAATTCAATTGCGCCACCGATGGCTGCGACCCCCTCAGCCTGATCGAAGCGAACGATGGCAACTTCTATGGTCTGACAGCCGTGGGCGGGACCGTGTCACAAGGCGATAATCCGAACGGCACCATCTTCAAGGTAGCGACTGGGCTAAAGGAGCGTTAATCGTTACCTGCGGGCTTTAACAGATTGCTGAAAAACTCAGATTCTGATTTTGCTTTGAAGGGGTGCGGCTTCAGCCGCACCGTAAACAGAGCAGAATCAATACGGCTTTGCAGAGCGCTGAAAACTAAGTTTCGTATCAGGGTATCGCTTTAGCGATACCGCAATTCGTTTGAAATCTGATGCCCCTTTAGGGGCCGAGCAGCCTAAATCGAGTTTTTCAGCCGGGTGCCCCATCCTTGCGCGTTTTGTGCGCAAGGGTGGGATTCCACGGCCTCGTGCAACTAGGGGTTTGAAATAAGAGGCAGCAAATATATCTGATGTCGATTTTTTTCTGTAAACGAACAAAAAGCGAACTAGGGACAAACTACCCCAAAAACTTCCAGCATTATCAACAGTGTATATGTACATACAAAAACGCAGCTACAAAATGTTTCACGTGAAACATATCTCCATTTTGCTTTCCCCGCCCAGCTCAAGCCGCCGGACGCGCCCTCGCCCCAAGCGCCCGCTCCAGTTCCCGAGCCTCGAAAACCGGAGGCTGGCAGGCAAACTCCGAGCACACCACCGCAAACGATCGTCCGTCGCCCAGCGCCGGAAGATTCGGGATCGTCGCCGCCAGAGCCGGCGGCAGGTTGGGCGCCACAGCCTTATCCGCGTCCAGGCGCAGTACCGCCGTAGACAAGCCCAGCGGACGCACCGCCGCCCGATACAACTCCGTCGCCACTTCATCTCGCCCGACCACCACCACCTGCGCGTTGGGCTGCAGCAACCGAATCACCGCCAGCCCATAAGTCGCCGCAAAAATCCCGTGCTGTCCCGCGACCCTGGCGTAGACCTCCAGCGTCCGCTCCGCCTTCTCGCGATAGGCAGCATCGCCCGCGTACCCATGCAGACGCACCAGGGCAATCGCCGCCGCCGAGTTTCCCGCCGGAGTCGGCGAATCCTGAAACGGCTTCCGCCGCGTCCCTAGAATGCCCAACGCGTTTGTTCCTTCCGACGCGGCGCGCGTATCAAAGAACCCGCCTTCCTCCGCATCGAAGAACCCCGCCACCATGGCGTCCGCAATCGACCGCGCAAAACGAAAATAGCTCAGGTCCGCCGTCGCCTCGTAAGCGTCAAGACAGGCAATCACCGCGAAGGCATAGTCATCCAGCACGCCCGCAATTTCCCGCCCCTCCGAAGCAGCCTCGGAGTAAGCAATCACATGCCGCATTCCGCGCTCCGCGTGCCATCCCTCCGATAGCAGCCGGTCGAGCGAGCGCAGAGCAAAATGCCGCGCCCCCGCCAGATCCAGCACCTTGGCCGCTTCCAGATAAGCGGAAACGCACATCGCGTTCCAGCCCGCGTAAATTGTCTTGTCCACGTACGGCGTAGGACGCAGCAGACGCGCCGCATACATCTTCTTCCGGGCCGCCGCCAGCAAGGCGTGTGTCCGCTCTTCTGGAATCTTTAACTGCCGCGCAATGTCCTCCACCGAACCTCGAGCTGAAGTAGAAACGTGCAGCACATTCTTCGCCCGATTGTGATGCATGTCCCCGACTTCCTGAATGTTGTAGTAGAGCGCCGCCACCGCGGCCTCATCTTCGGTCAGCGCCGCTTTCGTTTCCGCCAGAGTCCAGGTGAAATAATCGCCGTCATCATCCATCGAGTAATCGGCATCCTGCGAAGCGTAGAAGCCGCCATGGGCGCGGTCACTCAGCCACTCATCCATCCAGCGAATCATGTCGCACGCCACCCCGGCAAAAAAATCGTCACCCGTTGCCTGATAAGCGTGCACATAATTTTTCAGCAGTTCCGAATTGTCGTAGCACATCTTCTCGAAATGCGGGACGATCCAGCGTTCATCCACCGAGTAGCGATGGAAACCTCCCGCCAGTTGGTCGTAAACGCCGCCCCGCGCCATCTTCTCCAGCGTACGTACAAAAATAGTGTGCAGCTCTTCGTCGCTCTCCTTCGTGCGGACGTATTGGTCCATCACCAGGTCGAGCGCGGCCGGATGCGGAAACTTGGGAGCGCTTCCAAAGCCGCCATTGGCCGCGTCAAACATGCGCCGCGCCGATTCCAAAATTGCGCCGATCACCGCGGCGGATACCTTGCCCCCGCCCTCAGACGACGATTCCGCCCGCGCGATTGCGCTCTCGACCATCCGCGCCTGTTCCAGCACCTCGCCATGCTTCTCGCGATAGGCTGCCGCGATCGAAAGCAGCACGCGCTTAAAGCTGGGCCGGCCGTAAGCATCGTTCGGAGGGAAGTAAGTCCCGCCATAAAACGGCTTGCCATCCGGAGTAAGAAACGCGGTCAGCGGCCACCCGCCCTGTCCCGTAAGCGAAGCCACCGCGACCTGGTACCGGCTGTCAATATCCGGACGCTCGTCTCGATCTACTTTCACCGCGATGAAATGCTCGTTGACGATCGCCGCCACTTCCGGATCGTCATAAGACTCGCGATCCATCACATGACACCAGTGACACCACACCGCTCCAATGTCCAACAGTATCGGCTTGTCCGCCGCCCGAGCAGCGGCAAAAGCCTCCTCTCCAAATTCATGCCACTGAATCGGCTGATGCATAGCCGAGCGCAGATAAGAGGAAGAAGCGCGAGCAAGAGAGTTATGGGGAGTGTCCTTCATCCGGCTAGTTTAGCGCGGAAGCAAGGCTGTTGGTCATTTCGCAATTTGGCGTCAACTGCCAGCTGTTAACGTCTTTGTGCCAGAAGACCAAGCCGCCGGTTACTCTCGGCGACGCCCGCTTCCACGTTGACCGCCGCATAGAGATCCCGCGCTTCTTCCCACAGCGCCCTCGCCGTTGCGGCTTCGCCAGCATCGCTTTTTAAAATGGCGAGCCCGCGAATCGCGTTCGCCAAATCGAGCGGCGGAGTTGCCGCATGGTTGCGATACAGACTCAAGGCTTCGTGATAACAGGGCTCGGCCAGCTCCGGGCGCCCTGCTCCCCGGCGAATGTCTCCGACATGCCGCACCGTGTGCGCCAAGCGCAGCGCGTCGTCCTCTGCGCGGTAAAGTTCAACTGCTTCTTCGTAATGTTGGAGCGCGTCCTCGGTGCGATGCAGATCCCGCTCAATCTGTCCCAGAGCCGTAAGCGCCTGCGCCAGATCGGTTCGGACCCCAGCGTTGCGGCACAGAGCAACAGCTTCAACCAAATCCCGCTCGGCGTCCACGAGCCGATGCTCTCGTCGCGCCTGGAGAGCCTGCTGCACAAGGTTTTCGGATGTCGACATAGAGGGAATCCTCCGAGGTTAGGAGCTAATAGCTAATAGCCAACAGCCAATAGCTAAGAGCTGAGCTTCTTCGCCATGGCAAAATAAATCTCCACCGCCTCCACCAGTTGCGCCTTGTCTACGAACTCGCGCTCGGTGTGCGCCACGTGAATCGATCCCGGCCCTAGCAGAAGAGGCTCGCCCCAATTCGTGAGCGACGGAATATCGGTTCCGAAGGACGCAATCATTGTCGGCAACCCGTCCAGGGTGCGCAGCCGCGCGAATGGAGTTTCGCGATTGAAGTGGACCTCGGCAAGCTCGCCGACGGCTTCCGTGATCTCACGCCGCAGTGTATCCGCCGGCCCCACCAAGCGATAGAAAAGATCGGCCTTGGCGGAATCGGAAATCACGTTCGGCGCCCGCCCACCTTGAATGGTGCCGACATTCTTCGTGCAGGGCCCGACCTCGGCATCTTCGGGAAGCTTCATCGCGTGCAAGCGGTGCAGCGCTTCCACCAATTTGTCGATCGCCGATTCGCCCAGCTCCGGATACGCCGAGTGCGCCATCTTCCCGTGCGCTACCAGTTCTAACTGCAATGCGCCCTTACTGGCCAGCGCCAGTTTATTTTCGGTGGGCTCCCCGTTAATCATGAAGCGAGCGCCGATCGGATGCTGATTCGCCAGCTTCGCTCCGATCGAGTCCCGCTCCTCCCCCACCAGAAACAGCAGCCCGGCGAAAATGCCTGCCCCGCGCAGCTTCTCAGCCGCCAGAATCTCGGCCGCAATAATTCCCTTGGCGTCGCATGCTCCGCGTCCGTAGATGCGCCCGGCGTCTTCTGAGGAGGTGATGAACGGCGGCACCGTATCCATGTGAGTGGAGAAAACAATTTCTGGACGAGCATGTCCCGGCCACGTGGCCAGCACATTCGCACGCGTCCCTTCGACTGGCATTTTTCGGGCTTCGAACCCGCGACGCCGCAACTCGTCGTGCAGAAAATCTCCGACGGCACCTTCATTCGCAGTGATGGATTCGATATCGATCAGCCGTCGGGTAAGGGCGAACAGTTCCATGCAGCAAAAGAGTAACAGTCGCTGGTCGCTGGTCGCTAGTCGCTGGCTGCGGGGTCTCCTAGACCGACGACCGACGACCGACGACCGACGACAGACGACTGGAGATTGACGACTGTTGTACCCTGATTTCGTGCCGCCCGAAACCGTTGCCATCCGATCCTTATTTCTCGCCGGGCCCGCTGGGCGACTGGAAGCTCTCCTCAACGCCGGTTCGTCCAGCGCGACGCATGCCGCCGTCGTTTGCCATCCGCATCCGCTCTACGGTGGAACGCTCCACAATAAAGTTGTCTTCCACACCATGAAAGCGCTCAACAGCTTCGGATTCCCCGTGCTCCGCTTCAATTTCCGCGGCAGCGGCCTGAGCGAAGGCGACCATGCCAACGGAATCGGCGAAGTCGAAGATGTGCGCGCCGCCCTTAATTGGCTGGAAAACGAATTCGCGCTGCCCGTAATTTTCGCCGGCTTTTCTTTCGGCGCTGCCATCGGATCGCGCGTTGCCTGCGCCGACGACCGCGTTCGCGCGCTCATCGGCCTCGGGCTACCCGTTTTTCCTGCCGAGGGCCAACCCGATCGCGGTGTGTTTGATTTTGAATACCTGCGCGCGTGCGTCAAGCCGAAGCTCTTCGTGAGCGGAGCCCGCGACCAGTTCGCTCCTCCCGGCAAACTCGAAGCGCTGGTCAATACCTTCGCCGAACCCAAAAAGCTGGTTCGCATCGAAGCCGGAGATCACTTTTTCGAAGGCCGCTTGCGCGAACTGCGCGATGTGATTGAAGCGTGGGTAAGAGAGACCATAAATTTGTAATTTGCGATTTGTAATTGGTAATCGCAATGCTCAAGCGTTCTCCATTGCAAATTACAAATCAGCAATTACAAATTCGTCTTACTCTTCAGCCGAGGTAGCGCAGGGCGTCGACGATGCCGAGGTTCGAGGCGCGATAAGAGGGAATCAGGCCGCTGACGATCCCTACAAATGCCGCGACTGCCATAGCCACGGCCGCGGTGGCGGTGGTCATGTGCATCGAAATCGGCAATCCAATGCCGGGGCGCGCCATGAAGAGAATGGCCACACTGGCGAGCACGACGCCGACCAGTCCTCCGATTAGAGCGATGGCGATCGATTCACTCAGCAGCAATTTCAGGATGCTTTCGCGGGTGAAGCCGAGAGTGCGCAGAACGGCGACTTCGCGGGTGCGTTCGCGGATCGACATGGCCATGGTGTTGGCACAGACCAGGAGCGTGGTGAAAACCACGGCTCCGCAGATGCTGAGGATGAATGCCTTGACGTTGCCCAGGCTGGCGATGAAATCAGCTTTGAACGCCTGCTCGCTCTCGCTCTTGGTAGGAACCGGACTGCCGTGGAACATGTCGTCGATAGCGCGGGCAGCGCGGGGCATGTCTTCAGCAGTGTCGACGCGAATGAAGTAAAAGCCGGCCGTGTCTTTGAACCAGTCGACGGATTCCTCCAGATACTTGGTGTGGAAGTAGAGATTACTTTGCGGCGGATCGATGGTGTAGATGCCCCGCAAGGTCAGGTCAAGATTGGCGGGAAAGATGGTGCCCTGCAGAATGATGTGATCGCCGATCTTCCAGTTATGTTTTCTGGCAAGGTCAGAGTCGACGACGCAGCCGGCGCGATCGCGCTTCCATGCGGCGAGTTGGTCTGCGGGCATGACTTTGTCGGCGGCGACGTCGAGATATTCGTCGGGATCGGTGGCCATCTGAGCGAAGTAGTTTTCCGGTTTCTCGTCTTTATACGTGCCGCCAAACCAGGTCATGGGAACGACGTGCACAACGCCGGGGATGGTGCGGATCTTGTCGCGATAGTAGATGGGAAGAAAGTTGGCGAGGGACACCTTGTGCCGCGTCATGATGCGCAGCGCGGAATCGGGGGCTCCTTTGTCGATGTAGAAGCTGCGCCAAACGCAGAGCATGATGCAGAGCAGGAGAAGAGAGAAGGCAATGCTGGCAACCGTCAGCAGACTGCGCCGCTTGTTGCGAAATGCGGACTTGGCGACGAAGGCGGTGAGGGTCATGGGGACAACAATAGTTTACAACGTGCGTTTCCTGTAGAGACGGGGCTTGCCCCGTCTGCTCTGCACGCACGGAAGACGCGGAAGACGCGGGAGACGCGGCAATCCGCGTCTCTACGGAATTCAGATGTTGCCTTCAACGTGGTTATTGTGGATTGGGCGCTAGCTTCCTGGATTCGGGAATCGGGCGGTGGCCTTCGTCGTCGTAGTAGACTTTGCGGGCGTAGTCCGACTTGGCGTTGGGCACGGGCTTATCGTTTTTCGAACTGTACGTGGGCTGGTTCTGATCGAGCGGGAGCGGCGCTTTCGTGGTGTAGATGGCTTCGTTCAGCAAGCCTTTGGAGGGACCTTTGGCGATGGCGAAAACTCCGAACGGATTGCTGTTGACGTAGGAAACACCGACGTAGTCGGCCACCATGTAGCCGTTGTCGGATAACGGCAGCCAGGTGAGCTTCATGGGGCCGTCAATTTTCTGGCCGGCGGTCCACGTTGAGCCGCCATCCTGCGAAGCAGTGAAGCCCACATATAACTCACAGCTTGATACGGTGCAGTTGGCGACCGGGTAGTAATAGTAAACGACGGTCAAAAGAGCGCTCGCGCCGGAAGTAGTGGGGTCGGCTCCAATGCCTGCAATGAAGTGATCGACCGTGCTGCCGACGGCGTCGATTGGAATGCGGGCGGGAGCTGTCCAGGTCTTGCCGTCCGCGGATGTGCTGAGCACGATGTCGTTCGAACTGCAGCCGCTGCGAAAACGGCAATCGCCCCACACGACGTAGACGGTGCCTGCACCGTCGATGGTTGCGGATGGCAGATCGGGATCGCGAAAATCCCCGGCGACCTGATGTTCAGTAATATCGGCAACGTTGACGCTGGCGTTCCAACTCTTGCCGCCATTGGTGGAAGTGAAGGCTGCCACTCCCGAGTAGCCTTCGAAGGGAACGATTACGGTTCCGTTGGCCTGCACCAGCGGCTCTCCGCCGAGGCCTCCGGCATGGTCGGCGGAGGTCTGACCCGGGCTCCAGGTTTGTCCGCCATCGCTTGATGTGCTCATCATTACGTCGCCGGTGCCAAATGCCTGGTCCCATTCGGTGTAGCAGTTGCCATAGTAAGGACTGCTGCTGGTGTTATCGCAGACGCTCCAGTTCTTGTCGTCTAGATGCGTGGTGTCGATGGCGATGGGATCTCCCCAAGTGAGGCCGTCGGTGGAAAGACTGACGGCGACATCGCCAATGTATTCGCCTCCGTTTTTCAAACCAACCAGCGGCAGAGTTGAAATGAGCCACTCGCCGTGTTTGGCATCGTAGGCGACCGAGGGATCGGCGGCCGCTCCGTAGGTGCCACCTTCATAGTTGACGGTGAGTCCGGGCAGGTAGCCGTTCGTCCACTTCTTGCCAGCATCGGTGGAAGTCGCAAAGCCCACGTCGGCGCTGCCCCAGCCGACGCTGCCGGGCCGGCGAGCGACGTGAAACGCGCTCACAATGGTCGATCCCCAGGCGAACGAAGAGGGTTCGACTTCGGTCTTAATGGTCACTATCGGAATTGGTGAACGTGTCGGTGCTGAGCTTGAGGGGCTTGGGCCCGGCGAGCGGTTCTTGCGCGGCCAGCGGCGCCGCCAGGCAAACGATCACCAGGAATGACAGCAGAACGGCCCCTACGTATTTGGAAGGCAACGAAGCGAGTGAGTGATGCATCCGGCGTGTCCTTTTATTGCGAGATTGAAATGCGGCTGAAATTAGAGCGCCGAAGCTGACGGGAGCGGCACGGCGACGCTACTCACGCAAGCCAAAACTATAGCGCGTAGTAGCAGCACTGTCGAGATGAAGCGTTTTGCATATGCAGCGGCTCGAGTGGAGGATGCCGGCGCTACGGATGGGACAACCTGCGCCAAATTAGGACACTACCGGGGAGTCGTTCTCGATTGACAACCACTCACGCCCTCGCAGATACTGCAGCCTGCGCATGTAGGATGCAACGGCCGGTCGCCGAAGGGCAATGCCCACCTACGATCCCATCGTGGAGGCCCACATGCCCAATCTAGAGAACCTCAAAAAGCAAGCCAAGCTCATATTGCGGTGGCATCGCGAACGCCACTATCCTGTCGCCGCACAAATCCGCGAGCATTTGCCGCGTTTCCTGAATATGCCCGACTCCGAGATTCTTGCGGCGAGTTTCAAGCTCTGCGACGCGCAAGAAATGGTCGCGAGAGAGCAAGGCTTCGATAGTTGGCAAGCCCTGAAAACCGGACTCTCGAAAACGCCGCTCAAGGTGAGGTCGTCATCGTCCAAATCGTCTCCATCCAAATCAGCGCCATCGAAAGCCACCATTGTCGGTGCGGAGCCGCAGCTGTTCGTCACCGATATCCAGAGATCATGCGAATTTTTCCGTGAAAAGTTAGGCTTTTCGCTGGTATTCAGTTATGGCCAACCTCCCTACTATGCACAGGTGGGTCGCGACGCGGCGCGTCTCAATCTAAGGCGCGTCGAGCGACCGGTAATCGAGTCGATGGTGCGCGACCGGGAGGAACTGTTGTCGGTATCGATTACCGTCGCTACAGCGGATGAGATCAAGCTGCTGTTTCTTGAGTTTCAGTCCGCCGGTGTTGCCTTTCACCAGACGCTGAAAAAGCAACCTTGGGGCGCCAGGAATTTCGTCGTCAAGGATCCGGATGGGAATCTGCTGCTGTTTGCCGGACCCGCAAACTAACAGCTAGCAAGCCCAGGCCCCGCTCCGTTGTCTGCGGCCTGTTAAGTAAGAATTTTGCGCAACTCGCGCCGCAGAATCTTGCCCGAGGGTGTACGCGGAACCACTTCCACAAAGCGAATCTCGCGCGGCTGTTTATGGTGGGCGAGACGGTCGGCCACGAAGCCGCAGAGTTCTTTCTCCAGCGCAGCCGAAGGCGTGAAGCTATCACGGAGAATGATGAAGGCGCAGGGAATTTCTCCGGCGGCGAGGTCAGGTTTGGCGACTACGCCGCAATCGCGTACGGCCGGATGTTCGAGGAGCACGGATTCGACTTCGGCCGGGGCCACTGGAAACCCCTTGTACTTGATCATCTCCTTGCTGCGGTCGAGAACGTAGTAAAAGCCGTCGGCATCGGTGCGCACGATGTCGCCCGAGAAGTACCAGCCATCGCGCAGAACGGCAGCCGTGGCCTGCGGTTCCTTCCAGTATCCGAGCATGATCTGCGGGCCGCGCATCGCCAGTTCGCCCTGTTCGCCGGGCGCAACCTCATTCCCTGCAAGATCGACGACCTTGCATTCCGTGAGCGCGAGCGGCTGGCCGACCGAGGCGGGACGATTCATTTCCGGCGGAGCGAGGTAGCCAACATGCGTGACCGGGGATGCCTCGGTCATTCCGTATCCCTGATTGACCAGGATGCCGGTAAGGTCAGTCAGGCGGCGCGCGAGTTCGGGAGCGAGTGGCGCGGCTCCGGATTTGATCCAGCGAACTTTGTGGCTCTTAGGAAAAATACCGGCTTCGACCGCCTGGCAAAGCGCGTTGATCGCGGGCGGGACCATGGGCATCATGGTGATGCCTTCCTGCAGCAGAAGGGCACAGAGCTTTTGCAAATCGAATCGCGGCACCAGGACGAGCGTGGAACCGAGCGTCAGCGAAAGCGTCAGCGCGACCGTGAGTCCATAGATGTGATAGAGCGGCAGAAAGCAGAGCATGATGTCGTCGGGCGTGAGGGGCGCGGCATTCGGGCCCAGAACCTGATAGACATTTGTGACCAGGTTGCAGTGCGAGAGCATGACGCCTTTGGGCAGTCCGGTGGTGCCGCTGGAGTAGGGAAGAGCGGCGACGCTGAGGCGCGGGCCCTGCCGAGCTTCCGGAAGTTTGGCGGACGTCTTGCCTAAAGTTGGCCGCAACAAGCTCGCAAACTCCTCGCAGCCTGCGCGCTCGTGTCTTGTGGTGAAGACTCGGCGCAGAGCGGGAAGTTCCGCCAGATTCACATTTTCTAAAAGCGGAGCGTCGCTGATCAGAAACGTGGCGCCTGAGTTTTCCAGTTGATAGCGAATTTCGCGCTCGCGGTAAGCGGGATTGAGGAGAGTTGGGACGCCTCCGGCAAGCGTGGCGGCATGATAGGTGATGGCAAATTCCCAGGAGTTGGGCAGGAAGATGCCTACCACTTCTCCCGGCGCAAGGCCAGCGGAGATCAGGCCGCGGCCAAGGGATTCCACCAAACCGCCATACTCGCCGAACGTGAAACGGCGATCGCAGGACGTATCAATCAGGGCTGTTTTACCGGCGTTCCGTTGACAGCTTTGGAGGACAACATCGTGAACGAAACGGCCGCTGGGATCGGCGTACAACTTGGTGCGAAGCATCGAGCTGATTGTAGTGCGAGTGTGCGGAAGTTAAAAGTCGCGAATTCTAAGCGCTCAGCTTGCGAAGAAATTCCCGCTCGTCCATGCGGTACTTGAAAGCCTTGCGGCCGTTGATGAAGACCACGGGAACCTCATCGGTGTACTGGCGCCGCATTTCGGCATCGGAGTCCACGTCGATTTCACGCCAGCTATAGCCGCCGCGCTTCTGCAGTTTGACCAGGCTTTCTTTGACGATTTCGCAGAGATGACATCCCTTGCGGGAGTAAATCACGACTTCCCGAGGCAGTGTCATGCGAGGGAGTGTAGCAGTTTCGGTGCAGGATTTCCAAGTCGCGGAGGGCAAACGGTGATGCCAGCAAAGAGAAAGATAAAAGACAGGGTAGAATCTGCTGATGGTGCTCAGCATGACCGCAAACAAACGCGCACTTTCCGGAAAGACGATGCTGGTGACGGGCGCGGCCAAACGGCTGGGCCGCGCCATTGCATTGGCCGCGGCCGAACACGGCGCGCATGTGGCGATTACTTATCGCGAGTCGGCGCGCGAGGCGCGTGCGCTGGTGGCGGAACTGGCGAAGCATGACGTGGAGGCGCTGGCTGTGCGCTGCGATGTCACCGATGAGCAGAACGTGCGTGAGACGGTGAAGGAAGTGGCGAGGGAACTGGGCGGCATCGACGTGCTGGTGAATAATGCGGCGAATTATGCCACTGTCGAGTTTCAGAAAATTACCGTCGCGCAGTGGGATGCGATGTTTGCTTCGAATACACGCGGGCCGTTTCTGGTCTCGCGCGAGGCGCTGCCCTATCTCAAGAAGCGCCGAGGGCACATTATTAATATGGGCTCGCTCGGTGGGTTGCGTCCCTGGGCAACGCACGCGCACTATTGCTCATCGAAAGCGGCGGTCCACATGTTGACGAAAGTAATGGCGGAGGCACTGGCGCCGGAGATCGCGGTGAATGCTGTGGCTCCCGGAATGATTGATCTGGGCGAGAAAGCGGCGGCTGCGTTCATGAGAAAAATGGCGAACCAGACGCCGATGCGGCGGAACGGAACGGCGGCAGATGTTGCCGCGGCCGTGATGTTCTTCGCCACCGCTCCACACTTCATTACCGGCCAGGTGCTGGCGGTGGATGGCGGACTGGGCTTGTAGCAGTTGTGCGGGTTCACGTATCGTTCGTTAGTCGGTTGATACTTACTTATGACGCGATCCACTTTCGGTGCGTGCACACTTTTCCAACTTCTTCTTACGCTTTTTCTAACCTTGTTTCTGGCAACTACGCCGGCTGCCGCGCAGGATCGCCCCGAGGAGGGCGGTCACGAGCTTGAAGTCTGGACCGGCGGCGGACACTCGGTTCCGGGCGGGACCAAAGATACCAGTGTCTGGAACGCCGGCGTTCGCTATGGATGGATTCTGACGGCTCCGCACGGCCCCGGCTTTCTTAACGGACGCTTCGAGCTTGCGCTGGACGCGGTCCCGGCGTTTGTCGTGTTCCAGCGGGCTTACACTACCTACGGTGCGGGAGTGAATCCCGTGGGCTTCAAATGGATTTTCGCCACCCGCGGGCATGTTGCGCCCTATCTTGAATTGAATGGAGGAACGCTGTTTACCACGCGTGAAGTACCCACCGGAACTTCGACGGTGAATTTCACCTCGAGCGCGGTTTTCGGAACGTATTTTCTGGGAGAGCGTGCCTGGTCGGTAGATGTCCGATACCTGCATATTTCGAATGCCGGGCTGACCACGCCCAACCCCGGAATCAATACGGTGCAAGTGCGGTTAGGCTTCGGGAAGTTTTTCGGGAAGAAGTAATTGACTCGTTTCTCGTAGAGACGCGAGTTGCCGCGTCTGAGACCGGGCAAGCCCCGTCTCTACACAAATCAATCTCTGCGGGATAACGCGTCAGCGGTTTGTCGCGGTTCGGCCCGCCGTCCGCAGCAGGGGCCCGGGGGAATGGGTGCGCCGTGCGGGCAAGTTAGCGGATGGTTGAGGAACTTGCAGATCTTGTCGGTAGCTTCGGGTGAAAGGATGTGCTCGAACTTGCAAGCCTGTTGCTCGATTTCGGTTTCGCTGTCCATGGCGAGCGAATCGGTGAACAGGCGCTCAGCCAGGCGATGGCGGCGGATGATGTCGGCAGCGCGTTGATGGCCGCGCGCGGTGAGCTCGACGATTGCTTGGCCATCGCCAGTCGAAAATCCGGCCGGCTTCAGTGCGTCGTGGCAGGGATTGACGAACGGCTTGTGATCGTGCGCTTCCGGCGGATGCGGCCGTGTCGAAACCAATCCCATCGCAGCCATCTTTTCCACGGCAATCGAAACCGGCAGCGCGCCGTGCACTTCCATGCGGCCGATCTCCGCGATTTGCCCGTTTTCTTCGAGGACAAATAATTCTTCCAGCACCTCGTCGAATTGCTCTTCGTCGGCCATGGCGAAAACTTCCTGCGCCGCGATTTTTCCATGATGCAATTCGATGCGGCGGTCGGCCAGGCGCGCCACCACGGGATCGTGCGTCACCATCACGATGGTGCGTCCCTGCTGGTGGAGCTCGCGCAGCAGGCGCAAAACGATCTCTTCGTTGACCGCATCGAGGTTGCCGGTGGGCTCATCAGCCAGCACAATCTTGGGATCGTTGATGAGTGCGCGGGCGATGCAAACGCGCTGCTGCTCGCCTCCGGAGAGCTGCGAGGGCAGGTGACCGGCGCGGTCTTTGAGGCCCACGCGATCGAGCGCTTCGAGCGCTTCCTTTTCGTCGGTCATGCTGTGGAAGTACTGCGCGAGCATCACGTTCTCGACGGCGGTGAGATACGGAATCATGTGGAATTGCTGGAAGACGAAGCCGATGGTCTCAGCGCGCACGTGGTTGAGATCGGAGGAACTAAGGCTGGCGACGTTTTGTCCATCAAGCCAGATCTCGCCGCTGGTGGGCCGGTCGAGGCACCCGATGAGATTGACCATGGTGCTCTTACCGGAACCCGAGGGCCCCATCATCGCGACCCACTCGCCGGGCGCAATGGAAAGAGAGATGTCGTCGAGCGCATTGATGAGACTGCGGCCGCCGTTATTTTCTTCCACCCTGGCGGGATAACTTTTGGTGACGTTCTTAAGTCGAATCATCCGAATCTCACCTTCTACTCACCCCTCAAAATGATAGCCGGTTGCACGCGGCGCAGCAGTTCAATCGGCAGAATCGCCGAGATCAGCGCCACGGCAATACTGCCGGCAAGCACGTACGGAAAGACGCTGAACCGCGGCACGACGGGCGCGTGAAAATTAACGCGTCCAATCCAGGCAGCGACGCCGATGCCAATGAAGAAGCCGAGGACCGCCCCGACCATACCCAGAGCCGCTGCTTCAGCCGCAAAGAATCCATTGATCAGGCGTTCAGAAGCGCCCAGCGCCTTCATAATCGCAAAATCGCGGCGGCGATCGAAGACCCATCCAATGAGTGTGGCCAGCACGCAGAGAGCGGAGGTGAGCACGACCAGCGTGGCGGAAGCGTAGAGCGTGGCGCGCGTTTTATTCAGCACGTTGGCCTCGCCCTCCATGATCTGCCGGACGGGACGAATGTCGGCCGAGGGCAGCAATTGCGCAAGCTGTCGAATCGATGCGTCCACTTCAGCGGACGTTCCATTGGCCGCAACTTCGATGGTCGAGGGCGCGACCCCGGTCCAGCTCTGGAATGCAGATTGATCAAGGTAAATACGGCTGTCTTCACCGGCGCCGGTCTGGAGCATGCTGGCCGGAACGAGATCGATCGCTTTGCCCTGGAAAGTTAGTTCGAAGGGTTGGCGATTGGGGCTAACGACAGCCGCAGCCCGCATGCCGACGAGGGCTTCGTTGGGAGCGTCCGGCCAATGGTTCACCTTCCACCAGTGATTCAGTTGGCGAGCGCGGGCAAAATCGGTGCCAACGACCACAACAGATTGTCCATCTTTGGTGCGCGCCACAGCGTAGGAGAACGGAACCGCGAGCGTTTTATCGCCAAGAACCAATTCAACCTTGGCCAGCGCGTCGGCGGGCAAGGGCTGGCCGTCTTTGCCAACGACGACCACGTTGGCTCCGTAATTTCGAAACTCGCTGCGCAGCTTGGCCTGCACGTCGACGTAGAGGTTCATCATCGCGGTAGCTACGGCGGCGGCAACGATCATGGCCAGCAACGCAGAGGCAGCGCGCCGGCGGCGGAGGACAGCGGCGCGCAGCAGCATGCGTGTAAACATCGAAGTATGCGGCGCTGAAGCGCGTCGAGCGGCAACCTGCTTTGGAGTGAGAAGCGTGTCTGTCATGCCGTGGGTCGTCATTCCTGTCATCCCGGTCATCCTTCACCTCGCAGCGCGAATACAGGATCGAATTTTACGGCGCGGCGGATGGCAGCCGCGCTCCCGCCAAAGGTCACAAACACGGCGAGCGCCAGAATGATTGGGAAGAGCACCGGCTCAATGGAAATCTGCGAGTTGAAAATTGACCGGCCGATCTGGTGCGCCAGCAGCGTTCCGGCGGAGAATCCGGCAATGCCGCCAACGAGCGCGAGCAACAGCGCCTCCGCAAAGAAAAGAGCTGAAACCGAAAGATTGCCCGCGCCCAGAGCTTTCATCAGGCCGACTTCGACGCGCCGCTCATAAATGGCCGTGGCCATGGCAGCGGAAACGGCAAGCGCGGAAGCGAACAGCGCGGCGAAGGTGATGAGCAGCATCAGTCCCTTGATGCGCGAGAGCACCGTGCCTTCGTTCTGCGCGACCTGGCGAATTTGCTCCGCGTGCGAATGCGGAATCACTTCCTGCAACTGGTAGGCAATCGACTCAACGTACGGCGAGCAGTACCAGCGATCGTAGACCTCGGGCGTCATCGTCTTGGGATCGCGCGCCGAAAGCGCATCCGGAGGCTTGGTCAGAGCGCTGACATAGACACGCCGCACCGCGCCTGGCTTCCCGAGAATTTGCTGCGCCAGCGCGAGTGGCGCGACGATCTGATCGTCCTCTGCGCCGCTGGTGGAGAGAATGCCGGAGATAAGAAGTTGACGGCCGGAGATCTCTACGGTTTCGCCAGGCCGCTTGCCCAGTTGAGCCGACAGGCGCTCGCCCAGCAGCACATTCTGCGAATCGTCCGCTGGCCAGGCACAGTTTGCAGACTCCTTGCCATCTCCGCACGAAACCTTCCACCACGGATGCGTGATGCGCACGCCCGTAGTGAAATCTTCTTTGCCGAAGCGCAGCGTCTTATCGAAGTAAGTTCCAAGCAAGGTGACATCTTTCGCGTTGCCGCCGATTTTCACAGCGACCGGCAGCATGGGCGAGAAGCCGACAATGTTGTGGTGCCAGAACGTGCCACGAATTTTCGGAAGGTCCGCTTCGTTGAGAAACGCGCCGTCGCTCGGCGGTTTCAGGTTGACGCCGCCGACCTCCACATCCAGCGTGTCTTCCTGCGGAGTGACGACCAGGTTGGCGCCGTAGCTGCGCAGTTCGCGGTTGATCTTGTCGCCAATATCGGTGGCGACGGCAATCATGGCAGTCGCAACGGCGACGCCGAGTGTGATCGCGATGCCCGCGAGCAGCTTGCGGCGCGCTTGCCGGCGAAACGATTCGTAGACGATGCGGGGAAACATTATTTCGGCTCGAAGTAGTGTCGTCCCGCCGCCAAATCTGCCTCGGAGACGATCACCGCTTCATCGGTAACCTGCGCTTTCAGCGGAATCGGATTGCAGCCGCCGGGCATGCCGATGGACTGCGGGTTCATTTGCGCGGCGCAGTTTTTGCAGATCACTCCCTGCTTGTTTTTATAAAAGCCGACCGCGCCGCAAATTTCGCAAGCATCGAAAAGCGTGGCAACTTTTCCGTCGGGCTTTTGATAGAGCCAGAAGCGGATCTCCACGCCGCCTTCATTAGCTTCGAAGCGATGCAGTTCGCCGTCGGAAACCTGCTTCACCGGGATGGAAACTTTGCCGTCGACGAACGTGACTTCCGTGGCCGGCGACAGCGCGCTGGCGCTCTTCTCGTAGATGAAGCTGGCGGTGACCATCACGATGAAGGCGAACGAAAAGATGTAAACCGAAGCCATCCACAAGCGCTCGCGGCGCGCCGTCCACAGCGCTTTGCGGCGCGCCGCGCCGGCTGCGGGCAGCTCGACCGGTTGCCGGCTCTTCATCTCAAACAGCACCATCAGCGCGGCCAGCGCGAGAATCGTGATGAAAAAGAAAAAATCGTTGCGCACAATGGGCCCGATGATGGCCATCTCCTGCCGGGAAGACGGAAGCACGCCGTTTTCCGAAAGCTCGTGCAGGCCGGAGATTACCAGTTGCCCCGCCACCAGGAAAAGAATCGCGGTGGTGACCTTAAAGAATTTTTGTAGATTGATCTTGACGCTGCCCTTGACGAACATCACGCCGAACAGGATGGCGACCACGATTCCCATGACCGTGCCGATGAAGCTCGTCAGTTCGCTGGAGTTGAGCGTCACGGCAGAGAGGATCAGAACGGTTTCCGCGCCCTCACGCAGCACCATCAGGAAGACGAAAAGAAAGAGGCCGATCCAGGCATCGCCGCGGGCAAACAATCCGACCTTGCCTTCGATTTCGCCTTTGAGCTTGCGCCCGGTCTTCATCATGAAAACGATCATGGTGACGACGAAGACGGCCGCGACCAGCATGACCCAGCCTTCGAAAATGTCTTCGTTGAGCTTGTAGTGGGAGAGCAAAACCGCTCCGCCGATCGATCCCGCAAAAGCCGCAGCCAGAGCCGCGTAGACCGATTTGCGTAGATCGTTGCGGCCGATCTTATTTAGATAGGCGAGGGTGATGCCAACGATCAAAGCCGCTTCCACGCCTTCGCGGAGCGTAATGATGAATGCCTGAAGCATGAGGAAAAAGCCAGCTTTCTAATTGAAAATGAAATTCAATTTCAATATCAATAGGATACGGTTTGGAATGGGGCGCGGTCAACGTAGTCAGTCACGGATCGCTGTGATTTACATCACACGGCGAAAGAGTGCATTGAATGGGAACGCCAAGTATTTATCGCAATTTTCATGTGATGCGTGAACTTGCCTCAAGTGCGAATAGCCACGAGACTGGGCATAGGGCCCGTGGTGTAATGGGAGCACATTAACCTGTCCAGTTATAAGGTGCGGGTTCGAATCCCGTCGGGTCCACAGTCTCCCAGATTGGTAGGGGGGCTGATCTGGGGACTCAGGACAGGGAGTCCCCTTCGGTAATATTGACTTCAAGCGCTTAGCTGGCGATAATTTTCTTATAACTGGACAGGTTATGTAGTTCCCGAGACCCGGACCCGCGCGGTTCGGGTTTCTTCTTGTTTGGCGACGGCCAGTTCTTGCTGACAGGATTCCGCATACCGTGGAGCGCTTGCACGCACGAAGGTCAATTGGCGGCGATTGCTAAACGTGCCGGAAGCGGAATGGGCCGCCTTCCGATCGACGGTCGTCGCCCTTTTTCTCCCTCCATGCGCTCGCGGATTGCATCCATAGTCCTCCAATACTCGTCAATTTTTGAGCGGCCGCGCTTTGAAAGGCAGACGGTCGTTCGCATTTTCTTGTCAATGATCTCTTTTGTGATAACGACCAGTCCGGCCTGCTCCAGATTGGTCAGTTGCACGGACAGATTTCCCTTGCTTAGACCGGTCGCGGTTTGCAAGAAAACAAAATCGGCGGATTCACAGGAGGAGAGCACGGCCAGAATCGCGAGTCGTGCTGGTTCGTGAATCAGCCTGTTGGGCGACGGAATCATACAAGCCTCATCAATCATTGTCGATCCCTCCGTCGTCATCTCCCGGAATTCTCTTGGGCAACAGGCGGACGAGGGTCATGTGATCGTATAGACCGATGGCGATCAAACTGATGCCCAACCAACAGGCATTCAGCGTTTTCCAGAACATGAGCGGCATGATGCCCGGACGACGCAGGGCGTAAAGAGCTACCAAAGCCCAGGCAAATGCGCCTAAAGAAAGGAAATATATTCTGTATTGATCTTCTTGTTGTGGATGACGCCGAACCGACGTACAGAGGGCCGCGACCCAAAATAGGACCGGGAATGTGTAAGGAAAAGCCGTGTCCGGAACAGTCAACTGGACGTGGGCAATGATCGAGTCGGCATAGCGGCCAAGGGAACGCCCGAACAGCAATAGCAGAAAAAGTACTAACAGGAAAATTGCGCTTTGCTTGTTGGTTGGAGCTCGTGGTTCAACCCAGCCAAACCGACATCGATAGTAGCGCCGAATGTAGTGGGCGGATGCCATAAGTGCCGCCAATACCAATAAGAAAAACCACCCGCGAAACGGCCAGTTGGGCCAGTACAAATCTTGCATCGGCGGCAAGAGAAGGAACAAACCTACCAACACCGACCTAAGCCCTTGGAGTGCCTTGAAGTGCTCCGTGACGTATTTCAGCCTTTCGGTAGTAATCGCGGCATCGGCAGTTCTGGATACCATGAACTGGTTTATATCATAAACTGTGATAGATTGTCGCTCCGGCGGCCGCCCTTAGAGTAACCGTAGAAATTTCTTCGCCGACATGACTTCGGGGAAAAGTTTTTCTTCCGCCAGAAACTCCCGCGAATGCACGCACCGTCGACTGCCCCGCAGTTTAACTGGATGCTTCAAATGCAGCATCTCGTGAAACAAAATGTATTCGACCGCGCAGCGTGGCACGCGCGGATGGTCAAAGACGCGGCTGATGACGATGGCATTATGCGCGGGGTCGTAGTGGCCGAGGCTGCTGCGGGCGTGGTTCTGGCTCCACGTCAGTCGCGGGCAGCCGAGGAGCCCATGGAAGAAACGGCGGTTAAGGTCGTCGAAAATTTCCTCCAGATGGTAGTGGTGGCCGCGAGCGGAGCGGATGTGCTTGCGTCCTCGCATCTGGCGCACGAGGCGCGCTTTCGCGGCCACGTCGTGGCTGGCAACATAGCGGCGATAGCGGGCACTGTGAGTGCGTTCAACTGGCTTGCGATAAAGCTTGGCGAGCAGGATGTGGGCGATCGAATGCAGAACCGCCTCGGGCGCGCCTTCCAGCAGGTCGGACAGTCGGACGTAGAGTTCTCCCTGGCGCAGCCGGATGGTGTTGTTGATCGAGACAAACGGATAAAAACGAACGTGCAACGGCGGAGCGGACGTGTGCGGACGCAGTTCGCGATAGGCTTCGTGAAAGATTTCGGCGAGCTTCGGAGGCACGTTGAGGGAAGAGTAGCACGCCTCCTTAGCTAAGAGTGCCGGAACGCAAAAGGCGAACCACCGGGAGCATAGAGGTATACAGGGTTTTTTCAGCGGGCGGCAGCGTTCTACTTCTGCTGTTTCTTTTTCTTCTTCATGTATTCCTCGACTTCGACGGCGGTTTTACGGTGGTCGTCGGCGCTGGAGTCGACGGTTTCAAGCGCGTCGGTCAACAGGAATTCATACTGGCTCAACTCGGCGGCATTGGTGTTGGCGGAATCTTTAAGCGCGCGCAGCTTGGCTTGAAACTCGGTGTCAGCTTCGATGACAGCCTTCAGGGGCTTGCGAATATCGTCTTTGCGGCCGACGTACATGTCGATGTTGTCGTTAAGCTCGTCATAAATGGCGAGAAAATCTCCCAGCATGTCATGGGTCTGGCGAGCGCGATCCTTTGTCTTGGGATCGTTGCGCATCTGCTCGAGTTTTGTCATGCGATCGCGCGAAAACTGCACGTAAAGTTTCAGGCGCGCCTCGGGCTCCATCATGGCATCGCGGAGTTGGTCGATCTCCAGCGGATTGAGCGGGTCATGCCGGCGCTCCTGCGCCCAGAGCGGGGAGAAGAGCGCTGCGCTGGCAGAGAAGAAAAAAAGCAGAGCCAGCAGCATCGCCAAGCCCAGCGCTACGCAATCGCGAGAGTGCCGATGCCGGCGGACGCCCGCCCTCATTTCTTCTCCTCCTTAACGTCTTTGGCGAACATCTCCTTGAGCAGCGTGGTGCGAACGTCTTCGAGGCGGCGGATCGCCGCTTCGACCGGAGGCTGGTCGTCGAAGGCGAGAGTGCGCTTGATGTCGCGCAGCTTCTCCGCCATTTTCCGGACATTGATTTCGACATTCTTGAGCCGCTTCCTGCTTTGCCTGGCGGCATCGCGAGCTTTCTCGGAGTAGCTGACGATGTCGTCGACGGCGGCGCGGGCCTGGTCGACCTTGCCGTCGATGTACAACTGGTCAGCATTTTGCAGCTGATGCTGCGCGATGCGCATGCAGAGATCCGCCCGGTCCTCGGGACGAGCACTCTCCACGCGAGCCTTGAGTTCTTCGACGGTTTCTTCTTTGGCCGCGGCCCAGGCGCACACGAGGTTAAGAGCAAGGGCAAGAGCAACAACGACCGCGGAAAAGGCAAGGCGACGCATGGCAGTCAACGCTTCTTGGGTTCAATCGCGATCAGGCGGTGGGTAGCCTGCCACTCCTGATCGGGATTCTTCCCCTGATCGGAATCCAGAAAGTGATGATAATCGACGGCAGCGTTTTTGTAGTCATGTAAATGGTCGTACGCCGAAGCCCGAATAAAAAAACAGGCCGCTGGCATCTCCGCATTTAACATGGCGCGCCCATTGAGGGCTCGCACCGTGAGTTCGTAGTTCTTGTTCTCGCTGGCCGCAAACGCCAGATCGATGTAGACATCGGGCCAATCGCGCTTCAGCCGAAGCGCCGTCAGAAACTCCTGCTGCGCTTCCGGAAATTTCTTTTGGCGCAGCAAAGCCTGTCCCAGGGCGCGATGCAGTTCCGCGTCTTTTGGCTGGGCAGCGACCAGAGGCCGATAGGCAGCTTCTGCCAGATCATTTTTTCCGGCACTCGCATAAAGGTCGGCAAGCTCGCGCTGCGCGTCCGCATCCGCCGGTGCAAGCTTCAGCGCCGCCTGGAATTCCACGATGGCGTCGTCCTTCTTACCTTCCGCCTCGAGTACGCGTCCCAGCTGCAGATGGATGCCGACATCGTTAGGGCGCTCGGTGGCCAGCCGCCGCAGCAGGGGCTCAGCATCGCCGAGCCGGCCCGACTTCATATAAATGTTGGTGAGGCCGATGGCTGCTTCCGTGGAGTGCGCGTCGAGCGCCAGCGCCTGTTTGTATTCCGCTTCGGCGTCCGAAAATTCCTTGCGCTGCTCGTGCAACAATCCGGCTGAAAGATGCGGCTCGGGATCTTTGGGCGTAAGCTCGGAAGCCTTGCGGTAAGCCGCGAGCGCCTCGTCCGGCTTTTTCGCTTCGAGCAGATGTGCCAGCGCAAGCCAGGCGCGAGCCTGACCTTCTTCGATGTGCTCAGTGGGTTTGAGCGTGGTGGCGGCGCGCAGAAACTGCTCGGCCTCAGGATTGTTTGAGCGGGCGAGCATTAACCCCAGGTTGAGGTTCGATTCAAAAACGTCGGGTTTGGCAGCGACCGACTTGCGATACGCGGCAATCGATTCATCAGCGCGGCCCAGCCGGTTCAATACGAATCCCAGATCGAACCATGCCTGGTAATTGTTCGGCTCTTTATCGAGAGCCTTTTTCAGCAGTGTTTCCGCGCCAGCGAAATCGTTTTTCTGGATCGCGTCCTCAGCCTCAGCGATTTCCGGAGGCTGGTCGTCGACGCGCTCCTTGTAATGTCGGACAGTGGTGTGAGTTTGCGCAAAGGCGCAGGCAGCAAGCACGTAGGCAGCAAGAACAAAGATCAGGGCCGCGTTGGCGAATGCGCGTTTCATGCTAAGCAGCCTCAAGCCAGTTTCCCACACTGGATCAACCACGGCGTGCCAAACCGATCCACGAGCATGCCGAAACGCAGCGCCCAGAAAGTCTCCTGAATCGGCATTTCCACGACGCCCTTCTCTGCCAAAGCCGTGAAGATGCGATCCGCCTCCGCCGCATGGTCGACGTTTAGCAACACCGAGAAGCCCTGCGGTTTCTGATAGCTCTCCGGGGGCACATCGCCGCCCGTCAATCGGTAGTCGCCCAAGGTGACCGTCGCATGGAGGATCTTCCCGCGCCAGGCGGGCGGCACTTGTTCGGCCATGGGCGAGTCCCCGTACGTCATCATCACGGTGATTTTGCCGCCGAAGCACCTCTCGTAAAACTTAAATGCCTCCTCACATTGCCCGTTAAACGCCAGATGGGGATTCAATTTCATTCTTCCCTCAGGGCGCCGTTGCCGTTTAAAACCTGCTTCAAATATTGTCCAGTGTAAGAGTTTTTCAGATTTGCGATCGTTTCCGGCGTCCCCGAGCCGACCAGGTTCCCGCCGCGATCGCCGCCCTCCGGACCAAGGTCAATCACCCAGTCCGCCGTCTTGATGACTTCAAGATTGTGCTCGATCACGACAATCGACCCGCCTGCATCAATTAGACGGCGAAAAGCGGAAAGCAGTTTGCTCACATCGTCAAAGTGCAGCCCGGTCGTAGGCTCGTCAAAAATGTAAAGCATGCGGCGCTTGCGCTTGGGATTGTCGCCATCCTCCGCGGCTCGGTTCACCGAACGCGTTCCCGGCTGAAGGTGGGCCGCCAATTTCATGCGCTGCGCTTCGCCTCCGGAGAGTGTCGTGGCCGACTGCCCCAGCCGCAGATACCCAAGCCCCACTTCGTCAAGCACGCGCAGTTTGTCCGTAAGCCGCGGAACGTCGGCAAAAAATTTGAGCGCCTCGCGAATGGTAAGGTTCAAAACTTCTTGAATGTTCTTGCCCTTGTAATGAATTTCGAGCACCTGCGGTTTGTAGCGCGAGCCCTTGCATTCGTCGCAGATCAGCTCCACGTCGGCGAGAAACTGCATTTCGACCGTGACCGTTCCGTCGCCCTGGCAGTTTTCGCAGCGCCCCCCCGGCACATTAAAAGAAAAATGTCCGGCAGGGAAGCCGCGCTTCTTCGCCTCCGGCAGCGACGCAAAAAGTTCGCGAATAATGTCGAACGCCTTGATATACGTAACCGGATTCGAGCGCGGAGTGCGTCCTATCGGCGATTGATCGACCAGCACAACCTCATCGAGATACTCGTCGCCCTCGATGTCATCCCACAACTTAGCCACCGCGCCGCCGCTAATTTGTCGCTTGGCAATGGCCAGCGCCTGGTAGAGCACGTCATGCAGCAACGAAGATTTCCCCGAACCGGAGACGCCCGTAATCGCCACCAGCATGTGGAGCGGAATTTCCAGATCGATGCGCTTCAGGTTGTGGGCCCGCGCGCCCGTGATGCGCAGTTTATGGGGCCCCGGCTGACGCCGCTTCGGCGGAATCTGGATGTGCAGCTCATCGGCAAGGTAGCGCCCGGTGAGCGAGTGGGGCATCTTGAGGATTTCGTTGTAAGTGCCCGCGCCGACGACGTTCCCGCCATTTTCTCCCGCGCCCGGGCCGAGATCAAGAATGCGGTCGGCGGCGCGCATGATGTCAGGATCGTGCTCCACGACGAGGATCGTATTCCCCAGATCGCGCAGGTCATGCAAAATCTTGATAAGCCGGTGCGTATCGCGGCTGTGCAGGCCGATGGAAGGCTCGTCCAGCACATACAGCGTGCCCACCAGGCGCGACCCCAGAGAAGTAGCCAGCTGAATCCGCTGCGCTTCGCCGCCCGATAAAGTCGATGCGAGACGATCCAGTGTCAGGTACTCAAGCCCAACTTCGTTTAGAAACCGCAGCCGTTCCCGAAGCTCGACCAGCAGCCGATCGGCAATTGCGGCATGCTCCGTCGACAGCGTGAGCTGACCAAGGAAGCGGGCAGCCTCTTCGACTGTCATGCTGCACACCTGGCAGATGTTCTTGCCCTCGATCTTCACCTGCCGTGCTTCCGCGCGCAACCGAGTCCCGCCGCAAGACGAGCACACCGAATACCCGCGATAGCGGCTGAGAAACACGCGCACGTGTAGCTTGTACTTCTTGCGCTCCAGATGCTGAAAGAATCCTCGAACGCCGCCGAACCCGCGGCCTCCCTCGACGATGAGTCTCTGCTGCTCGGCATCGAGGTCATACCAGGGAACATCCAGCGGAATTTCAGCCTGGCGCGCGAAGCGCTTCAGTTCGGTAAACAGCGGCCGATATTTGGGTTTCGTCCAGGGTTCGATGGCGCCTTCGTTCAACGTCTTCCCCTTGTCGGGGATGACGAGATCAAGATCGATATCGATCGTGTTTCCAAAACCCTGACAACGCGGGCACGCGCCATACGGATTGTTGAATGAAAACAGGCGCGGCTCAGGTTCGTCGTAGCGGCTGCCATCGTTCTTGCACTCAAAGCGCTGAGAAAATCGCAGGCGCAGAGGAGTTTCTCCGGGGCCATCCTCAGTCCCACTCCGAGGAGCGCTCTCGAAAATAACTTCGCCCGCCTCGCGATAGCCGATCTCGATAGCGTCGACGATGCGCGAGCGCTGGTCGGCCGCAACCACCAGACGATCCACTAATCCAAAGACAGGCTCCGAGAAATTAACGTCAAGCAACGACTCCGGAGTGGAGAACTCGAACACCTGTCCATTTTGAAACAGCCGGTTGAAGCCGCGTTTGCGCAGATCAAACAGCCGCGCCTTCATTGCGTCCGAGGCCGCGCCTGATTGCGGCCCGGACTCGTCCGCCTTTTTTTTGCCGCGAGACTTCTTGCCGCTTTTCTCTTGTTCTGTTCCGGCAGTCGCCGCAACCACGCAAGGCTGAATCGGAAAAAGCACATTCAGCCGAGTGCCCTCAGCCAAAGCCAGCAACCGGTCGGCAACTTCGTCCACCGTATCCTTTTTTACTTCCTGGCCGCAGAGCAGGCAGTAAGTGCGTCCAACGCGGGCAAAAAGCAAGCGCAGGTAATCAAAAATCTCGGTGGCAGTGGCGACGGTAGACCGAGGATTGCGCGTAGAGTTCTTCTGCTTGATGGCGACCGCGGGCGCGATCCCATCGATCACATCGACGTCCGGCTTCTCAATCCGCTCCAGAAACTGACGAGCGTAGGCAGAGAGCGACTCGACATACCGCCGCTGCCCTTCGGCATAAATCGTGTCGAAAGCAAGCGACGACTTCCCCGAACCGGAGACACCGGTAACCACGGTCAGAGTGTTGTGCTCGATCTCAAAATCAATGTTCTTGAGGTTATGAACCCGGGCCCCGCGAACCACAATGCTGTCAGTCGACATCTTCCCCTGGCACTACAGACGGATCGGAACTCGCTACCGAATCTTTCTATTATAAAGGGTCGCTCGAATCAGCAGTGGCTGAAACGAGTGGCTGAAACCAGTGCCTGAAACGGAATCGCCCTGAAGCTCACTACTCAAACAGGAGTGGGGAATTTTATGGCGGCCAACCCAAACATCGCTCCCCAAATTGAGCGGACGTTCGGGCAGGAAACTGTTCGGGCGCGTGATCTGCGGCCGGCACGGGTGAAACAAAAGGTAAGCGTGAAACAAAAGGTCTTTGATCTGCTGATCGAGATCCTCGAAGGCTACGAAGAATTTCTCGGCTGGTCTCCAGATTAGAAGTTATCTCGATCGCATCCACACGCGGCTTTGGAAGGCCTGGCTTGAGCTGCTCCATGATGCGGCCCGACTCCCGCTAACCAGCCCGATGGCTACCTTCTCAGCTCATACCGCATCGCCACCGCCCCCGAGCCGAACTCCAGCCGGCTCACGAGCCTCAAGTCGACACGCTTCGATAACCCCGCGAACAACGTCGGCCCATGGCCCGCTAGCCTGGGGTGCACTACGATCTCATACTCATCGATCAATCCCAGTTCCGCCAACGCCTGCGGAAGCTTCACGCCTCCCACCAGCAGTCCCTTACCCGGCTCCCGCTTCAGCTGCTGAACGGCCTTTCCCAGATCCCCACGCACGAGCTCCGCGTTCCAATCGACCCGGTCCAGGGTGCTCGACACCACGTACTTCTTTGCCGCGTCGATCGTCCGGGCGAAGGGTTCCATCCAATCAGGCATCGCTCCTGTCCCCGCCGGCGGCCGCCACGCTGCCTCCATCATTTCGTAAGTCACCCGGCCAAACAGGAGAGCATCGGCCTGGTCCAGGGTTTCCGCCGCGTGACGATGCAAGTCTTCGTCCGGGACGATTGCACGATGATCGCAGCACCCGTCCAATGTGACGTTGATGGAATACCGAAGGGGTCGCATTCCGTAAGCCTACCGCCGATCAAGATTAGATTAGAGCTGGTCTCACAAATGGTTTTGGGAAGGGCACGGCTTCAGCCGTGCCGCCAAGAGCTAACTAATAACGACAGCTTTACAGAGTGCTGAAAAACTCGCGTTTCGTATCAGGGTATCGCTTTAGCGATACCGCAAGCCCTTTAAATTGAGATGCCCCTTTAGGGGCAGAGCATCGCACATCGACTTTTTCCGCAAACTGCTTTAGCCCTGAGGCCCACACAGCCTGGTCGGGAAAATCATTCATGAGACCAGTTGTAGTCCGCAGCCGTGCTACGCGTAGACGAACGGACGCTCCTCCATGCTCTTCCAGAAGTACGCAAGGATGATCACGCTGGCGACTGCCGCATAAGCGCACCACAGCGAGGTGAACGCGTATCGCTTGACCACCATGACCGCCAGCAGAATCACCAGATTGGCCGCGCCGAAAGCGACCATCATCCGGATCTTCGAAAAAAACAACGAACCACAAGTGGCAATTACATAGAGCACCGCAACCGCCAGATTGTTGGTCGCCTGATTGATGTAAACGATGCTGTTTCCGCGGACGTACAGCTCCAGCGGGAACGCCGTCAGCGCCCATAAAATATAGAGCGTGGTCGCCCCTCCCACCACGAGGAACGGCAGCATGCGCCGCCGGCTCTTCGCCGTAGGCTCAAACAGCAGCACACTGAGCGGCAGCAAAAAAGGCAGCAACCCCTGCGCATAAAGCATGAAAGCCGCCCCCATATCGTGCGCCACCGCAGGAGACAGAATCCCGTCCAATCCCAGCCAGACGAAGCCTTCGATGAACTGATGAATGGCGAAGAGCACCGGCAGCGAGGCAAAAAGCAGTTCGCGCCGGTGCTTTACCCTGCTCAGGGTAACGGCGCCAACTGCGCCCAGAACTCCGCTCCCCACAAAGTTCGCTGTCGCTGAAAAACACACGTTCAGTTTTCTCCGCAGCGAACATTACAACAATCAGCGCGGAACGCAAAACATTTTTATCCAACCTGTCATCCTGAGCGATTGTCATCCTGAGCGGAGCACGGACTTCACGAAGTGAAGTCCCTGCGGAGTCGAAGGACCCCACACAACCAACACGCTCAGAACAATCGCAGGGGAATTTCCCCACGTTTCGTATCAGGGTATGCCTTCAGGCATACCGTAAGACTCAGAATCACTTTGCCGCTACGGTCGCTTTCCCGGTACCACCCGAAACTGCCGCTTCCCTTCAATCCGATAAGTTGCAAAGTCGGCGTGATCGACTGTAAGGATGACGGAAAGAGATTCGCGCCGAGCCAGATACACCAGCGTGGCGTCGGCAAAATCCATTGGGCAGTCCCAATAGCGCGACATCAGTTCGTGCAGGTGGGTCAGTTCGGCCTCGCCAATCGTGCCGAGTACCAGCGCTCCCGAACGAACGAACCTCCAGGCAGCTTCCATCTCCCGCCGCGAATCGCCAACCAGATGGAAGACTTCCGTGAGCACCGCCTCGGAGGTCAGCAGCGGCAGCCGCAGGTGGCGGAACGCGTCCACGCAGGCATTGTGCCAGCGATCGCTTCGGTCGAGCAGGGCGAGAATCGCGCCCGTGTCAATCAAACCATGAGCCACGAGCGTACGAGCATCAGCGGCCATGGCGCTGTTTCAGCCGCTCGCGAAGCGCGTCGCGAGCCGTCTCTGCGCGCCGAGTATTGCCGCTGCTAAGAACCCCGAGACAGTTGGCGACGGCGGTGTGAAGCTTACCCTGAGCCTCGTCTTCCGGGGCCTCCGCGTCACTCGTTTTGAGCCAATCGCGGACGGCCGTCTCCAGCACCGCCGAAACCGGCACCTTCCGGAGACGCGCCTCCCGCTCCAGGTCCGACTTGAGTTCGCCCGATAGGCGCCAGCTGTAGACTTCGGTCTTCATGCACTACAGTGTAGTGCACTCCAAAAATCTAGGCAATAGCGAAAGCGCGTTCAACCCTGTGAATTAAATCCCTTGACATCTAACCAATCCAGTGCCATACTGGTAAACAAGTTTGGGGCAGTTTCGAGGCGCTGTCTATTAGTCAACAGACGCACCTCGAAGCTGCCCCAAAGCCATTTTTCGGCTCTGTACTTGAGTCTAATTCCTTATTCCGTAATATTTTACGAATAAGTCCTTTAAACGGAAAGATTTGCAGGGAATTTCCAGCCAAACCCATGATTCTAAAAGATTGATACTTAAAAATCTTTCAGTCGCCGAGAAATAGTAACTAGAAAGTAAACACACAAGGAGCCGTCCCAACTCACCCCGCCGCAAACCAGAACAATACCAGGATGTAGATCCAAAGCCCCGTCATGCAATGCCAATACCACGACGTAATGTCGACAATGATGCGGCGAGTTTCCACCGGACGCCGCAGAACGGCCGCGACGTTGGCAACGATAAGAGCAACAACTCCTCCAGCCAGATGAAGGCCGTGCATGGCCGTAAGAATGTAGACGAAGGAACTGCTGGTGCCGCCGATCAGGTGAAAGCCTTCGGCAGAAAGCTTGCTCCAGACAAAAAGTTGCCCGGCAAGAAACAGAAGACCGAGCACGGTAGTCAGGCCGAGCCAGGGGAGGCGGCGCTCGTCGCCCAGGGAAATCCCGGGAATCGATTGCACCGGGGCGAGCGCGGCTTCGCGCGTGATCTCGCGCCGAGCCCGGTCGATGGTGAAGCTGCTGAGGATCAGGACAGCGGTGTTGCTCAGCAATAACGTCCACGGCAGCCGGACCGGAATCCAGATTCGGATATAGGCGGGGTTGTTCACTTCGAAACCAAGAAAGCCGCGCCGGATAAGGTAGACCGCCGTAAAAGAAATAAAGAGCATGACTATGGGAGCCATGGCAACGGCCAGTCCCAGGCGGGCTCGGCGCAAACGCTCGCCATAGTTCGGAATCGAGTCGGGTTCGCGGTCGGGCAGCCCATCGCGGCCGCGGCCGTCGTCGCCTCCGCCGGTGCGGGGCGGGAGCGACGAGCCGTGATGGCCCGCAGCACGGGTGGAAATGGGCGTCAGTCGGGGCATTTAGAATTTTGTAATTTGGTAATCGGGTAATTTTGTAATCTTTAAATCGTTCTCTTTGCCTTTCAAATTACAAAATTACACGATTACAAAATTACAAAATCTCTACCGGGTTCCCATCTAAATTAGAATTGCCGGGCATGTCGCATTCTTCTTTCGACTCCGCCGACGAACGCGAGCGCTGGAACCAGAGATATCGGGAAAAGTCTGCCGCGAGAATGAAAACAGGTACGCCGGGAAAGACAGTCCCCGATCCGTTTATGGTGTGGGCATTTTCCGAGTACATAACGCGGCTGTTTCCGCAAGGCGGAAGCGCGCTCGACCTCGCGGGAGGAGCCGGAAGACACGCCATCTGGCTCGCGAAACATGGTTGGGAGGTTACGCTCATAGATATCTCTGAAACCGGAGTCGACGAAGCGCGGAAGAATGCCGGACCCCTCGCGTCCCACATTCACTTTGTTGTAGATGATCTCACCCAGTTCAAGGCTGCGCAAATCCAGTTCGGAGACCCGTCGGAACCCGCGCCGGAACCGGCGTTCGAAGTGGTGATGGCCTTCTTTTACCTGCAGCGCAATATTTTTCCAGAGATCGTGAAGGCGCTGCGGCCAGGCGGACTGCTCATCTACAAAACCTACACCTTGGCGCAGGCTAAACTGGCGCGCGGCCCGAAGAACCCGGAGCACTTGCTGGCGTCCGGCGAACTGTTGCAGCTGGCGCGAGAACTGCGCGTGTTGCATTACCGCGAAGTGGTGGCGGAGAACGCCACGGCGGAGTTGGTGGCGAGGAAAGAAGTCCCGGGCGCCGCCATTCAAGCCGAGGTTGCAACCGGCCAGGCTCCCATCTAAACTTGTGATGCCGGGCCGATATGCGAGAGTGGCGGAATTTGGCAGACGCACCAGACTTAGGATCTGGCGGGGAAACCCGTGGGGGTTCGAGTCCCCCCTTTCGCACCAGTCGTTTAGAGCCGATCAAGAATCGGCCTTTTTTGCACTGTGCCCAATTTTGTGCCCACCTGTAGCCATCTGAGTGCCTAACCAAGCGATGTTGTCAGTAGGCTATGCTCGCTACCCTGGGCGAGTGTCTGAGTGTGCGAAATCTCAATGAGTGTAAACGCGATGTTACGCCAACTACATGAATGCTATCGGAGTTTATCGCCAGTTGCGACGACTGCCGCTACTCGGTAGGCGGCGATAGATCGGTTTTCATGCGGTGCCGACTGGTTCCTTCCATCGTTGCACATCCACGCCCATCACGAGAAACCACAGCATTACCAGTCCCTCCACGAGAAGCGCGGAGGCCAGGTTGTAGGGGGACAAAGAATTTGCGAGCGGCGGTGACACACAAGTCAGCCAACACAAACCCGCGATTGCCATCGGCGCACCCAGGATCCGAGGCAAAAATGTCGACCTGAAAATCAGGTAGCCGATCAGGATCCAATACAATCCGTGAAATGCTAGGCCGATGTTAACCCCGTGCGGCAGAAATTGAAGAAGCTCGACGACGATCGCCACGACATTGCAGGATGCGGCCAGCAAAGAGAGGCTTCTGTCCACCCGCCTGAAGATGTCGTAGAAGAGCAGCGTCACAGCGATCATGCAGGAGACCTCGATGATGCCCGCTGCGATGTCCGCTGCAACACTCAACCTGCCGCGAACCACGAACTCGGTGAATGTCGCCGTCAGCACGAGGAGCAGAAAGAGTACACCGGCAATCCTCGCCTTGAAACTCAGCGACGCTTCTGTTATCCGTTTTATCATTCTTGCCGCACTCATACTCTTTTCTCCTTATGCGAACTATTCATTCAGGCGTCATGCCAACTAGGCCGAATGACGATTCGCGACCTAGCCGTACCGCCTAGCCGATAGACCTGGCCTTCACGCTGTGCGGGCCTGTTCCTTCCATCGTTGGACGTTCACGCCCATCAAGACGAGCCATAGCATAAGAGCGAATTCCGCAACGAAGCCGAGGACCAGAATGTAGGGAGTCAGGGAGTTTGCGAGCGGCGGTGAGAGAAAGGTCAGCCAAGCCAAACCGGCAAAGGCCATCAGCACGCCCAGAATTCGCGGCAGAAAGGCCGACTTGAAAATCAGGTAGCCGATCAGGAGGCAATAGACTCCGAAAAATACGAAGCAGATGTTGACGCCCACACCATACAGCTCCAGAAACAGAACCGACAGCGCCCGCAACTGCTCGACCGTAAATATGTTCAAGTACTGGCCGCCTCCAAGGACGACCAGGGGTGCGAAACGAAAGAGGCTAGCGAATGCCAGAATGGCGCACCCCACTAGACTGATGAACGCCGCGAGTAAAGAAAGGCTCTTGTTGATTGGGTTAAACAAGTCATACAAGAGCGCCGTCACCGCGACATAGCACGCGGTGGCGATGAGTCCAGTTGCTAACCCCAACCGAAATAAAGATTCGTGCGCCAAGATATTGTTCGCTGTAGCCGCAGCGTCGCCATCCACAACAAGGCCTTTAAGAAACAACTCGCCAGATACTGCCGTCAGGAAGTAAAGCAAATACACGACTCCGGTAATCCTGGCCCGCGGACGCGTCGACGTTTCTGCAATCCGTTCGATCACTACGGCTGTGCTCATACTCTTGCCTCCTTGTGGGACTGACTCAGTCACTGTGCGCGAATCGAAGACGGCGATTAGAGCAAAGCCGGGAGAACGGCACATCGAGAGCGCGCGAGTCGAAGATCCTGCAGCAGGGGTAGTCATGGTCGGCCTGTGTGTGACGATATGCCTGCAATTGAAGGATAGCAATTGGAGAGCCAGAACGCTGCGAACGGAACATGTGGGGAACGAAGTGCCTTGCGGCATCTCGAAGGTGCATGGAAGCCGAGTTGCGTCCGATTTCACCTGAAAGTGTACGTTAATGGACAAGAGGTAGCGCGACAGGCGTCCTTCATCCGCGGGAGCCTCTGTCTCAGTTGGCGAAACCAGAGGAAAACCGTCGCGCTCCTCAACCCCAAACAGAGGTAGGAACGATGATTGCCTCGGCTGGCACAAGCGTGGCGACAGAAACAATCGGCCACGTGATGCCATTGAAGTTTCGCAAGGCGGCCTGCGAGTACTGAAGCTGCGGAGACGTAACCGTGATCATCTGTGGCTCCGTAATTTCCATTGGCGGTGTCACGGCAAATGTTGGCACACACGCTCTAGCTCTACCCTTGATGATCAGCGGTGGCTGGCCGGGTTTGAAGATGGGTACCATAATATTATGAAAAACAGTTTCGATCCAAAAGACCGCAACCATGGTCAAGTCTTGGTCATAGTGGTCCGACGCCTCGGTTTTTGGCGCAATAGGTGGGTCAGAGACGACTATTGACCTGACCGGCGAAATTTGTACCAGGTGGAATGAGAGAGAATCCACTTGGAGGAAAAGCGGGTCATGCCCATGCAGAGGTACAAACCAGAGCAGATCGTGACGATGCTGCGGCAGATTG